>Ga0310690_10000013_pt1 | contig 385753 bp, 304 predicted proteins | sample AusTroGonzalo_MG_2_FD_207661 | JGI IMG/M metagenome (GOLD analysis project Ga0310690, IMG submission 207661) | Bovine rumen microbial communities from tropical cattle in Woodstock, Queensland, Australia - Gonzalo_04 (v2) (version 2) | ecosystem: Host-associated > Mammals > Digestive system >...
ATCCGTTATTGCGAGGAAAACCAAATCGAATTCGTCAACTTCCACTATTGTGGCTGGGACGGCAAGCTGAAGACCTTGAACTTCGTGATCCACAGCCTCGAACACCTCGAGAACATTCTCACCGCCGGTGAGCGCGTCGATGGTTCAAGCCTCTTCCCCTTCATCGAAGCCGGCAAGAGCGACCTCTATGTGGTGCCGAAGTACAAGACCGCCTTCCGTAACCCCTTCACCGAGACGCCCACCTTGGACATCCTCTGCTCGTTCTACAACCGCGACGGCGAGCCTTTCGAGAGCTCACCGGAGCACATCCTCCACAAGGCCCACGAAGTGTTCCGTAAGACCACGGGCTTGCAGATGGAGACCATGGGCGAGCTGGAATATTACATCATCGCCGACGACGAGGAAATCTACGAAGTGCCCGACCAGAAGGGCTACCACGAGAGCGCCCCGTTCAACAAGTTCACCGAGTACCGCGTCGAGGCCATGCGCCTCATCGCCCAGGCCGGTGGCTTGATTAAATACGGCCACTCCGAAGTGGGTAATTTCACCTACGACGGCAAGATCTACGAGCAGAACGAGATCGAGTTCCTGCCCACTAATATCGAAGACGCCGCCGACCAACTCGTGGTCGCCAAGTGGATCATGCGTCAGCTGGCCTACGAATATGGCGTCACCCTGACCTTCGCCCCGAAAATCACCGTGGGCAAAGCCGGAAGCGGTATGCACGTCCACTGCAAGTTCACAAAGGACGGCAAGAGCGTGATGGTCAACAAGGGCGAACTCAGCGACTACGGCAAGAAAGCCATCGCCGGTTACATGGACGCCGGCACCTCGCTGCCTGCCTTCGGTAACCCCAACCCGCTGTCGTTCCTGCGCCTCGTGCCTCATCAGGAAGCCCCGACCTCGTTGTGCTGGTCCTACAGCAACCGCAGCGCCTTGGTGCGCGTGCCTCTGGGCTGGATCAGCAACGGCAAGGACATGGCTGCCAACGCCAACCCGCTCGAGAAGAAGTCGAACAAGGACTTCAGCGAGAAGCAGACCTTCGAATGGCGTGCCTCCGACGGCTGCGCCGACATGTACCTGCTGATGGCCGCCCTCTGCGCCGCCGCACGTCACGGCTTCGAGATGCCCAACGCTCTTGAGGTCGCGGAGAAGACCTACGTCGGCCTCGGCGTCAACATCCACGACGAGAAGAACAAGGAGCTGCAAGAGAGCCTTGAGCAGCTGCCCGACAGCTGTGTGGCTGCCGCCAAGGAGCTGAAGAAGGACCGCGAGATATACACCGCTAAGGGCGTGTTCTCCGATGCCATCGTCGACTACATGATCAAATACCTCACCGACTTCAACGATGCCAACCTCCGCAAAGACCTCGGCAACGACACGAAGAAGATCATGAAATTGGTGAAGGATAACATTCATGTGGGTTAACCGACATAAAACAATGGATTTTTGTAGAGACGCAAAATTTTGCGTCTCTACATTTATTTTCATTTGGTTTGTCGTCAACCTACTGCAGGGCATCTTCACCGAAATCCAAGAGGACGAGGCGTATTATGCCCTCTTTGGCGAGCACCTCGCCTGGGGGTATTACGACCACCCGCCCATGGTGGGACTGATGACGTTTTTGAGTAGCATCTTCTTCTCAGGAACCTTGGGGGTGAGGTTTTTCACGATTATTTTCTCTTGTTTGTCGTTGTTTGTGATTTGGCTGATTGCTAATGAAAAGGAGATTGCGGATCAAGTCCGCAATGACGCCAAGAAAAGAAGTCCCATACTATTCTTTGTGTTGGCTTTTTCCATTGTGATGTTTAACATCTATGGCTTCGTCACTACACCTGATGCGAGTTTGATTCTGTTTTCAGCCCTGTTTCTGTTGGTCTATCAGCGGTATCTGGAAGAGAACACCTGGCCAAAGGCTTTACTGATGGGCGTTACGATGGCCTTGATGGTTTACAGCAAGTACCATGCGTTCCTGCTCTTGGGCTTGATTGTGCTCTCCAATCTCAAACTGCTGAAAGACGGCAAGTTCTGGGTAGCCTGCCTCGTGGCCTTGGCCTTGCTGACACCGCATATCCTGTGGCAAGTCAACAATGATTTTCCGAGTTTCCGCTATCACCTTGCCGGGCGCAACGAGGCGTTTCGCTGGAGTTATTTCTGGGAGTATCTGCCTAATCAGCTGCTGGTATTTAATCCGCTTACATTGGGAGCGGTAGCGTATGTGCTGTGCATAGATTCCCGCCACCGCACAAGCCAACGCGGGAATGACATGCACAGCAAACTGGTTTTTGAGCGAGGCTTACACTTCATTCTCATCGGGTTCTTTTTCTTCTTCTGGATGATGGCGTTCCGTGGACATGTGGAGCCGCATTGGACCATCGTTTGCATTATCCCGGCGGTGGTATTGGTTTATCGCAGGGCCTTGATTGACGACAAGTTAAGGAAATACATCAAGTGGTTCGTCCTGCCTTCCCTCCTCTTGGTTTTGGCCTTCCGAGTCCTCCTGCTGACACCTTTGGCCGACCGCTTCGGCTACCACGGCAAGGAGCCTTATTACCGTGCCATCGAGCAGGTGGCGGGCGACCGTCCCGTGGTGATTCGTGGCTCGTTCCAACAGCCAGCATTGTATCATTACTTCACGGGAAAGGAAAGCTCCTCACTAAGAGGCTACTACGACCGTAAGACGCAATACGACCTCTGGCAGTTCGAAAAGGCTTGGATAGGCAAGAGCGTTTTCGCTTGCGACCCTTCCCACAAATTTTCAATGGATTATCAAATCAACGGAATTAAGTTTAAGGGATTTGTGGCCGAACATTTTCAGTCGGCCAACCGCTTGGTGACCACGTTCCGCATCACCAATGCCAATGATGCCGAAACTCCAGTTTTCCATCACGGCGATACCTTACATGTGGATTTCTCCATCTATAACCCTTACGACATAGCCGTTGATTTCCACCACCCCGAGTTCGACATGTGCATCAAAACGCAGTATCTGACGAGCAACGATTTCTGTTATTGCTATTACGATGACAACATCCTCATCCCGGCACATGAGACCTACCAAGGGCATTTGTTTACCATTGTTGGAGATCATGTTAAAGTGGGGAAAAACCTCTTTACGTTAGGCATTGGCGACGGTATTTCTTCCTTCATCACAGAAGAAAACCAACTAAAGATCGTCATCGAGGCCGTTACTTCGACGCCCTGAGTTGGGCAAGGTAGGCTTCCTGTTCGCGCATCTCCTTGCGCACCTCGTTGATGTTGTTTTGTTTCTTTTTCTTGTCGATCATCCTCTGCTCGCAGTCGCCGATGGTCTCGAGCACCTGCCGCATGGTCTTGTCCTTCTCCAGCAAGAAAGCATGGACGACGCCTTCCGTGGCGCGGATGGACTGGATGAGGCTGAGACGACGCTCGGCGGTGAGGCTGTTTTGGATGAGGAAGAGATAGTCGAGGCGAGGGTTGAAGGAATAAAGTATCCTGTCCTTGCGCACCAGCGAGACCAAGTTGTAGACGTTGTAGTTCTCGCCCGCCGTGTAATAGAAAAAGGAGAACTCGGCGCCTTCGAATTCGAGGTCGTCGTAACGCACTAGGTCGATGGAGAGCTGCTTGTTGATGCTCCAGGCCAGCTTGTAGTCGGGCAGACTCGAGTTGATGCCGATGACAGTGGTGTCGTCGAACGACGCGATTTGTATCTTTTTGTCTTTGGGATTCATGCCGCAAAGATAATTAATCTTTGAACAAAACCTGGCAGGTTTTTTCGGCGGCCAGTTGCTCGGCACCGCGGATGGAACGGTCCAAGGCATCGGCATAGGCTTGTCCGTCGATGACGATTTGCACGTGATACATCTTTTTGTTACCCGTGCCGACCTCTTCCAACATCTTGAATTCGAGCTTCTTCTTGTGTTTTTGCGACCATTCCAGCAGCTTGCTCTTAAAGTTGTTACTCTGCTGCACCTCATCCAAGTCGATATGGACCTTGATGATGCGGTCGATGATGACGCTCTTGGTGAAGTCATAGCCACGGTCGAGGTAGATGGCACCCATCAAGGCCTCGAAGGCGTTGCCGCCTATCGACTTGAAGCCTTGTCCCGAGTCGGGGGCATGACGGATGTAATCCTCGAAGCCGAGTTTCTGAGAGAGCTTGTTGAGCGACACACGGCTCACGATGCGCGAGCGCATCTCGGTAAGGAAGCCTTCGGGCTGCGTGGGATAGGTATGGAACAGGAAGTCAGCCACGGCAGTACCCAACACGGCGTCGCCGAGGTATTCCATGCGTTCGTTGCTGACGTGGTAGTTGCCCACCTTTTCGGCCGACATCGACTTATGCGTGAACGCCACGCGATACAAGGCGATGTTTTTGGGATAGAAGCCAAAAATGTTGTGGATATACTCGTAAAGGTCCTTGTCTTGCGGGTCTTTGGGACCAAAAAGCGAGAAAAAGGCCATCTTAGGATTCGTATTTTTTGAAAATCACGGTGGCGTTTTGTCCTCCAAAGCCGAAGGAGTTGCTCAGCGCATAGTGGATGTCGCGCTTGCGGGCTTTGTTGAAGGTGAAGTCGAAACGGCTGTCGATTTGCGGGTCGTCGTCGAAGTGGTTGATGGTAGGCGGGATGACGCCGTTCTTTAGGGCGAGCACGCTGGCGATAGCCTCCACTGCGCCGGCGCCACCCAACAGGTGACCCGTCATCGATTTGGTGGAGTTGATGCTGATGTTGTAGGCATGGTCGCCAAACACCTTTTGGATGGCCAGGCATTCAGCCATATCACCCATGGGCGTCGACGTGCCGTGGGCGTTGATATGGTCGATGGCTTCGGGCTTCAGTTCCGCATCCTTGAGGGCACGTTGCATACTGAGGATGCCGCCTTCGCCCTCGGGATGAGGAGCGGTGATGTGATAGGCATCGGCCGACTCGCCGCCGCCCAACACTTCGGCATAGATCTTGGCACCGCGTGCGATGGCGTGTTCATATTCCTCAAGAATGAGGCAACCGGCACCTTCGCCCATGACGAAGCCGTCACGGTTGAGATCGAAGGGACGTGAGGCCGTCATTGGGTCGTCGTTACGCGTCGAGAGGGCCTTCATGGAGTTGAAACCACCGATGCCGAGTTGGCCGATAGCGGCTCCGGCACCGCCTGCAACGATAGCCTGGCACTTGCCGAGACGGATGTAATTGAAAGCTTCGATGATGGCATGCGTCGAAGAGGCACAAGCCGACACGGTGGCGAAGTTGGGACCACGGAAGCCGTATTTGATGGAGATGACACCACCTGGAATGTTGATGATCATCTTGGTGATGAGGAAGGGGCTGAAACGCGGCGTGAGGTCAGTTTGGGCGTATTCCATCACCTCATTAAACAAATGGTTGACGCCGCCGATGCCTGAAGTCATCATCACGCCAACCTCGTCCAAGTCGCAGTTCTCGGCAGAGATGCCCGAGTCGGCGATAGCTTCGTCGGCTGCGATGAGGGCAAACTGTGCGAAGTGGTCGTACTTACGAACTTCCTTCTTCTCGAAGTAGACTTCGGGGTCGTAATCCTTCACCTCGCAGGCGAAGCGCGTCTTGTACAAAGAAGAATCGAAACGGGTAATCTCACCAGCTCCGTTTTTACCATTGACCAATCCTTTCCAGAAATCCTTGACGGTGCTTCCGATGGGGGTGATGGCTCCGAGGCCCGTGATGACTACGCGTTTCGATTCCATGTAATGTTTATTTAGTTACAAATGGCTGAAAATCAATTTTCAGCGCGCATCTTTTCGATGAGACGGACCACATCACCCACAGTGACGATGCTTTCCTGCTGGTCGTCCGGGATGGAGAGGTTGAAGGTCTTTTCAAATTCCATCATCAGTTCGACGGTGTCCAATGAATCGGCACCCAGGTCGTTGGTGAAGCTAGCTTCCATAGTGACTTCCGAAGGATCCACGCCAAGCTTCTCGGCGATGATCGGAACGATTTCATTCAAAATTTCTTGCATAGTTCTCAATTTTTAGTGAATAAATAAAACTCGTTTTCGGGTGCAAAGGTACAACTTTTTTTTATAATCAAATATTTTTTCGGTTTTTTGGCGATTTGGCGACAAAAACATCCCAGTTCAAGTTATTCTTTGTATCTTTACACCTTCAAAAACGACCCTATGGAAACCTCAAAGAAAAAACTCTTCCTTTTGGATGCCTACGCCTTGATTTACAGGGCTTTCTTCGCCTTGAGCAAGAACCCACGCCTTAACTCGAAAGGGGTCAATACCTCGGCGGTGATGGGCTTCCTCAACTCGCTTTACGAAATCTTGCAGAAAGAAAAACCCACCCATATCGGCGTGGCCTTCGACGTGGCCGGCACCGCGCAGCGACAGGCCGAATACAGCGAATACAAGGCCAACCGTGAAAAGATGCCCGACGACCTCCGCGACGCCATACCTTATATTATTAGGCTCATCGAGGGCTTCAACATCCCCGTCTACGGCGTGGAAGGCTACGAGGCCGACGACGTCATCGGCACCTTGTCGAAGAAAGCGGAGCAACAAGGCTTCACCACCTATATGATGACCCCCGACAAGGACTTCGGACAACTCGTCACCGACAAAATCCTGCTCTACAAGCCCGCCAAGTTCGGTGAGCCGGCACAGGTGTGGGGACCCAAAGAGGTGTGTGAACGCTACGGCATACAAGAGCCCAAGCAACTCATCGACATCCTCGGCCTTTGGGGTGATGCCGCCGACAACATCCCGGGCATTCCGGGCATCGGCGAGAAGACGGCTGCGCTACTGGTAGGTAAATACGGCAGCGTAGAGAACCTCATCGCCCATGCCAACGAGTTGAAGGGCAAACAAAAAGAAAATGTCATCGCTTTCGCCGACCAAGGACTGCTGTCGAAGGCACTGGCCACCATCAACCTGGAGGTACCCGTTGTATTTGACGAGGAAGAACTGAAGGCCAAGGAGCCCAACGTGCCTGAGCTGATGGCTTTGTTTGAGGAGTTGGAGTTTAAGACATTTGCTAAGCGGTTTTTGGAGGATTACAATAAAGGAAAGAATCTGGTTGACTCCCCCCTGCCCCCCTCTCAGAGGGGGACGGGCCAGCCCGCGGGGGCTGCAGGGGGGAGTCAATCCCAAAACTTTCAACAACCCGACCTGTTTTCCCACGAGCCTCCTACCCCATCCGGCGCCTTCGACCTATTCCACCAAGGCGGCGAGACCGGTGACTTGTTGGCGTTCTCCGACAAGGACTCGGCCAAGACCGTGGCACACGACTACAAGCTCGTGGAGACAGAGGATGACATCAAGGCGTTGGTGGCGCTTTTATCCAAGCAGAAGCAGTTCGTCTTCGACACCGAGACCACCAACATCGACGTGTATTCCGCCGAGCTGGTGGGGGTTTCGTTCGCCATCAAGGCGCACGAGGCCTGGTACCTGTCCATGCCCGCCGAGCGCGAGGAATGCCAAAAGAAACTGGAGTTGCTGCGGCCCCTGTTTGAGGACGAAGGCATCCTGAAAATCGGCCAGAACCTGAAATACGACATCTCCATGCTGGCGCAATACGGCATCGGCGTGAAAGGCAAACTCTTCGACACCATGCTGGCGCATTACCTCCTCGAACCCGAGCAACGCCATAACATGGACTATCTTGCCGAAGTGTATCTCAACTACATCACCATCCCCATCGAAGACCTGATTGGCAAAGGAAGGATGCAGAAGACCATGCGCGAGGTGCCTGTCAACCTGGTGAAGGAATATGCCGCCGAGGATGCCGACATCACGCTGCAACTCTACGAAAAACTGATGCCCATGCTGAAGGAAAACGGCGTGGAGAAGCTGTTCTACGAAATCGAGATGCCGCTGGTGCCAGTGCTCAGTCGCATGGAGGCCAACGGCGTGCGCATCGACACGGAGAACCTGCAACAGATCAGTGAGGAGTTCGGCATCGAAATCCACAAAATCGAAGAAAAGATTTACGAGTTGGCAGGTATACCTTTCAACATCGCCTCACCGAAACAATTGGGCGAAGTCCTCTTCGAGAAACTACGCATCGACGAGAAAGCCAAGAAGACCAAGACGGGACAATACGCCACAGGCGAGGATGTGCTGCAAAAGCTTTCGCATAAGCATCCTATCATCCAATTGATTTTGGACTACCGCTCGCTCACCAAGCTGAAGTCAACCTATCTCGATGCGCTGCCGGCACTGGTCAACCCGAAGGACGGGCTGATCCACACCTCCTACAACCAAGCGGTGACGGCTACGGGGCGTTTAAGTTCCAACAATCCCAACCTGCAGAACATCCCCGTGCGCACCGAGAAAGGCCGTGAGATACGTCGCGCCTTCGTGCCACGCAGCCCAGAATACACTCTCCTTGCGGCCGACTACAGCCAAATCGAGTTGCGCATCATCGCCCACTTGAGCCAAGACCCCGCCATGGTCGCCGACTTCAACCTCGGCCACGACATCCACGCCGCCACCGCTGCCAAGGTGTTCCACGTGCCGATGGACCAAGTCACCAAGGAGCAACGTAGCCGTGCCAAAGCCGTCAACTTCGGCATCATCTACGGCATGTCGGCCTTCGGTCTGGCCGAACGCATGGAGCTCTCGCGCAGCGAGGCCGCCGACATCATCAAGAAATACTTCGAGGAGTATGCGGGCATCAAGGAATACATGAACCGCAGCATCGCCTTGGCACGCGAACGCGGCTATGCCGAGACCATCCTGGGCCGCCGCCGTTACCTCCGCGACATCAACAGCGCCAACAGCGTGGTACGTGGCTTCGCCGAACGCAACGCCATCAACGCACCCATACAAGGCAGCTCCGCCGACATGATTAAAATCGCCATGATTGGCATCCATCAGGAGCTGGAGCGCTTGAAGATGCAGTCGAAGATGATTCTTCAAGTACATGACGAATTGGTGTTCGACGCCCATCTCGACGAACTCGACACGCTGAAATCCATCGTCCAAGACAAGATGGTGAATGCCTTGCCGCTGTCGGTGCCGGTGGTGGTGGAGATGAATATTGGGGACAACTGGTTAGAAGCACATTGATTCAATTGAGAATTGAGAATTGAGAATTGATAATTGACAATTGACAATTAATAGTTGAAATTTGTGTAACTTTGCAGAAAAATTAGCACGATGGCCATACCAAGGGAAACGGTTGAACAGATCCTGCAAGCCGCTCATATCGAGGACGTTGTAGGGGAGTTTGTCACGCTGAAGAAGAAGGGGTCTAACTTGTGGGGGAACTGTCCCTTCCACAACGAGAAGACACCGTCGTTCAGCGTCAACCCGGCGCGCAACATCTTCAAGTGCTTCGGCTGCGGCAAGGCCGGCGACTCGGCCAAGTTCCTCATGGAACACGAACACTACACCTACCCCGAGGCACTGCGTTACCTGGCCAAGAAATACAACATCAAAATCGAGGAGAAGCAACAGACTGCAGAGGAAATCATGCAGCAGAGCATCCGCGAGAAGATGTTCAATATCAACGAGTTTGCGGACAAGTATTTTGTCGACACGCTGTGGAACACCGACGAAGGCAAGACCATCGGCCTCGAGTATTTCCGTGAACGCGGCTATTTCGACCCCATCATCCAGAAGTTCCATCTCGGCTACAACCCTGCCAAATGGGATGCCTTCACGACCTATGCCAAACAGAATGGCTACAGCGAGGAGCTTTTGGAGCAGATAGGCTTGTCCATCAAGGGCAACAACGGCCTTTACGACCGCTACCACGGCCGTGTGATGTTCCCCATCCACAGCCTCACGGGGCGTGTCATCGGCTTCGGCGGCCGCATCCTCGTCAACGACAAGAAAAGCCCGAAATACCAGAACTCGCCTGAGTCAGAGATTTACGACAAGAAGCAGACCCTCTACGGCATCTACTTCGCCAAGAACGCCATCTCCCGACAAGACGAGTGCATCCTCGTGGAAGGCTACTTCGACGTGCTGCGCATGCACCAAATCGGCATCGAGAACGTGGTGGCCAGCAGCGGCACCTCGCTGACGATGGAACAGATCCGCCTTGTGAAGCGCTACACGAAGAACATCACCATGCTCTATGACGGCGACGCGGCGGGCATCCATGCGGCCTTGCGCGGCACCGACATGATCCTCTCCGAGGGCATGAACGTGCGCGTGGTGGTGTTGCCCCCCGAGCACGACCCCGACACCTTCGGCAAGGAGTTTTCGGTGGAGTACGTCAGCAACTACCTGAAAGAGAACGCCAAAGACTTTATCCGCTTTAAGACCGAGCTGCTGCTGAAGGACGCCGAAAACGACCCCATCAAGCGCGGTCAGGTGATTCGCGACATCGTGGAGACCATCTCCGTCATCCCAGACAGCATCTTCCGCATCACCTACGTCAAAGAATGTAGCCGATTGCTCGACATGCCCGAGCAAACGCTCACCAACGAGCTGAACAAGATCCTGCGGACCAAGCTAAAGAAGACCTTGGGCATTGAGGATAACGTAATTCCCGAGACGGACACCATGGTGGTAACGCCCAAGCAAGAGGAAAACGTCGAAGACCAGCTGCCGGCTGGCTATTACCAGGAACGCGAGTTGGTGAAACTGCTGTTGATGTACGGTCAAGAGCTGATTGTGGACGAACGCGAGGACGAAAACGGCGAAAAGATTTACGAGCAAGTCACGGTGGCACAATTGATTGTCGATGACTTGAAGATGGATGGCTTCACCTTTACCAACATCGTCAACAAGAAGATTTTCGACATCTTTGACCAGGCCCTTGACGAGAACCGCATCCCCGACGACCAGTATTTCGTTTCAAACGAAGACGAGACCATAGCGCAACTCGCCGCCGACCTGCTTTCGACGCCCTACAAACTCGACCAATGGGATAAATACGGCATCTTCGTCAAGCGCGAGGAGAACATGCTGAGAGACACGGTACTGTCGTCGCTGTTCCGCTACAAGGACCTTATCATCGAGGAGCGGCGCAAGGACATTGAAGAAGCGCTGAAAAACGAGGAAGAGCTTGACAATCAGCTCATCCTATTGAAGCAGAAGAAAGACCTCGACGACATCCGCAAACAAATCAACCGACATCTTGGTATCGTCATCGCCAAATGACAAGGTTTATTCCGGCTGAGTCAGCGGCAGGGGCATCCATAGGGTGTCGACCGCCCATCCCGCCACAATGCCATAGCCATGAGTGACATTAGAATAGGTCTGAATCGGCTCAGCCCAAATCTGCAAGGCCATGTCGCCCTGGTCGCAGGTGTTCAGGTAGAGGTAGTATTCCCTCGTGAGGTGTTCCACCAAGAAAGGCACACGGATGACGTCGAGGTCGACGTCATCTTCGATATTGATGTCGAATCCGATTTTTAGCTTGATACGATATGAGGTACCATCAAAAAGCACGTCGGTGAACACGCCTTCGGGGCGGGTGTCGAGGTCGCTGACGTCGATGATGTCGTTCTCGGTGACGCCAACCCCAAAAATCGGGTCGTCGTAATCAAAACTGATGTAATACCAATTGTCGCCCTTGTCATTTCTTTGTCTCTTGTCTTGGATAAGCCTGAAATAATCGAGTTTTCCAGGGTTGGGGTCAGTGATCTTGATGCTCAACTCCAAAGAGCCATCAATGTGTAAAACGCTATCGCCTTCCGGCACACCAGACTCGGAAAAATATGGAAAATAGTGATCGGCATGCCATTCCAAGACCTCCATATCATATTGGAAATCAACGGCATTGGGAAGAGGGCTGGTCTCGCCTTCTGCATCCTCGAAGCCATTGGCCGAGGCCTTGATTTTGACGACATCGCCTTCTTGAGGGCAGTAGTCGTTGTAGAAGCTAGTGATGAGACGGTAATCATCCATGCCATAGTATTCCCAAACGGTGTCGACAAACGGTGTCATCTCTCCGACGAGGTTGTCGTTCACATAGAGCGAAACCACAACGTCTTCAGGGGTCGAAGTGTCGGAGGTGTCCAAGAAGAAATAGCTCTTGCTGACGCAGGCCTCAACACGCTGCCCTGGACCCACCAGACTATTGATGACCAACCGCGGGTCGGACTGCTCGCCGTTGAACTCGATTTCTTTCTCGCAGGATACCAGAAGACATGATATCGTCACTAAAAACAAGCCGTAAACCGTCATTGCGGGCTTGACCCGCAATCTCCTCAGCATTAAGGACTCCTTTGTGCTTAGGAGATGGCGGATCGTTGTCCGCCATGACGTTAAAAAGGCTAAAGGTTGAATATTTCTGTTATGTATTTTTGTCATGATTTAGAATTTAAAACTGTAACTCACAGACGGAATTATCGGGAAGATACTCACCTGCTTCAGCGTTCTCTTCTCAGTATGCGTGGCTTCATCCCATTTATAATCCGTGTAAACGATGAATGGGTTGTTATGGTTGTAGACGTTGTAGACACTGATGTTCCAAGTGCGGATGCCATGTTTTTTCTGCTTGTGGAAATTCATGCTGACGTCGAGGCGATGGTAACTGCCCATGCGGAAATTGTTGCGTTCCAAGGCGTTGATGGTGGGAATACTGCCCCATTCGTCTATCAATCCTTCGTAAACCTGGGTGCCCAACGTGCCGCAGTTGCCGCTGCTGAAGACCCATGTACCACTGAGGTCGAAGCGCTCGCTGAACTTGTGCTGCACGGTGATGCTGAGGTCGTGGCGACGGTCGTACTTGGCAGGAAACACCTCGCCGCCGTTGATTTCCATGCCCTCGCGGTCGAACTTACGCTTGGAATGTGCCCAGGTGTAGCCCACCCATCCCGTCGTCTTGCCGAACGAACGTTGCACGAGCAACTCAATGCCATAGGCCCAGCCTTTGCCCATGCATACCTTGTTCTCCCAGGTCTCGGAAGAGCCGAAGAACGAGGCGCCGTGCTTGTATTCCAACAGGTTATCCATGATTTTGTAGTACCCCTCCACGGAGATGTCGAACAGCTTAGGCAGCTCATAGAAGGCACCCAGCGACACCTGATGGGCGTTCATAGGGACGATTTTAGAAGTGACAGGTACCCAAAGGTCAGTGGGCAGGCTGAGGCTGCTGTTGGAGAGCAGGTGGACGTATTGCGTCATGTAGGCATAGCCCGCCTTGAGCGAGAAATTGGAGGCCAGCATCACGCTCGTGCTCAGACGCGGCTGCACGCTCTGGTAGGTCTTGCCTTCCACGGTGAAGGTCGAGTAATGCACGCCCGCATTGACGCGGAAGATGTCGCCAAAGGTCATGTTGTCCTCGACGTAGAGGGCAGTCTCATGGGCGTAGACATTCGGCGAACCCGTAACGGTGTCAAACTCCACTTGGTTTTCCTCGCTTATCTTCAACGACTGCACCTCGGGCCTGAACATATGGTAGGTATAACTGCCTCCAAAACGAATCTCGTGGTTCGGCAAAGGAGTATAGTCAAAATCGACCTTGGCGGTGATGTCGTTGATGCCCGACTTATAAGCCATATTGAACTCGTCTTTGAAGACATCATTGGTGGGCGTATAGGAATACTCTTCTATGATTTCCATGCCGAGATTGTGGCGGTATTGCGTGTAGTTGACCGAGGCATCCATGAAGAGTTGCGACGACATGACATGGTTCCAACGCAGGGCCGCCACCTTGTTGCCCCATTTCCAGTTGAGACCCATGTAGTCGGAATAGCTGACGTTGCTATAGTTATAATTCCTATATTTCACGCCGAAGTAGATGGCATCGTCGCCCATGTAATAGCTGAGGAACAGGCGGTCTTTGTCGGAGATCTTCCAGTTGAGTTTGGCATTAAAATCATAGAAATAATAGCCCACTTTCCGTTTGCTCATCTCTGGGTTTTTAGCGCTGGCAATCCAAAGGGCGGGCTTCAGCAGCAGGTCGCCGTAGGTGCGACGGAACGAGAGGTTGAACGACAGCTTGTCCTTCACGATGGGACCTTCAACGTTGATTTTCGTCGAAATCAATCCGACACTGACGTTGCCGTGATATTTTTGCATGTCGCCTTCCTTCATGCGGATGTCAACAACCGAAGACAGACGGCCTCCGAAATGTGCAGGGAAACTTCCTTTATACAAGGTGACGTTTTTCAAGGCGTCGGGGTTGAAGACGGAGAAGAAGCCGAGCGCATGGTTGACGTTGTAGACCGGCACGCCGTCAAGGAGCAGCAGGTTCTCGTCGGGACCGCCGCCGCGCACGTACATGCCCGCCGAGCCATCTGAGCCATTCTGCACACCAGGCAGCAGCTGTATGGCTTTCAGCACGTCGGCCTCGCCAAACAAGGTGGGGATGTTCTTGATCTGCTGCACGGGTAACTCTACCACGCTCATCTGCGGGCTGCGGGCACTCACCGTGGCACGCGTGGCCTCCACCACCACCTCACCCAGTTCGATGTTGGTGGTGAGCATGAAGTTCTTACTGACGTTTTCCTTCAAGTCGAGGGTGTCATTTTGTTGGGTGTAGCCCACGTACGACACTTGCAGGTTCACCTCGCCTTGGTCGAGGGTAAGGGTATAAAAGCCGTAGTTGTTGGTAGCACAGCCTTTTCCTGATTTTCTGTCGACGACGGTCGCCCCGATGAGGGTCTCCTTACTGTCGGCATCCATCACATAGCCGCTGATGGTTCGCTTTTGAGCGAACGTCGGCAGGCAGGCCAACACCAAGCCGATGACGACAAGCCATCGGCGGAGAACAAGAGATTTCATAATTATTCGTTCAAGATATTTAGTAGAGACGCGATGAATCGCGTCTCTACAAATCATTGCATAATCCAATCTGCCGCGGCCTCAATCACGTTGTCGACGCCTTGAGCGGTGCAGGCGGGGTCAAGGATAACGCGATCCGCCGGGGGCACGCCGTTCTCATAGTTGCCACCGTCGAGGGCGATGGTGCGGGTGATGCTGAAGCGGTAGGTCCAGCCGTTGGGCAGGGCGCCGCCGTTGGGCAGACCGAGGCCGCCGCCGCTGTAGTCGCCAATCAAACGGATATTGGGATAAGCCATCGTACAAATCGCGAAGAACGAGGTGGCGCTATAAGAGCCACGGTCGATAAGCACAGCCACTGGCTTGGTGTAAGGCTGCTTAAGGATACACTTATTAGTGGCACGTACGGTTTCAAGCTCGGTGAAGGCATCATGCTCGGGACCCGACTTGATTTGCGTCCGATACAAAGGCTGCTCGTGATTGTCGAAAATGCTGAGCATCATTCTGATGTTGTCGATGTTGCCGCCACCGTTTTGACGCAGGTCGAGAATCACGCCGTCGCAGTCCTTGTAACGATCCTCAAAGAGATACTTCAAATCCTCTTCGCTGATATCGTCCGTGAAAGAGGAATAGCGGAGATAAGCCACGCGGCCGTTGCGAAGGGTGTTATGGGAAAAACTGCCTGTGGAGTGGTAGTTGACGGTCAGGTAGTTGAGCACCACAACCTCGGTGTTGATGTTTCTCTCGGCATACATTCTGTAATACACCGAATCGCAGTGTGACACATCGAAGTCGGAAAACAGGTTGGTGTGGCCGTCCTGCAAGGTATTGAGGATGGCGCCACACACGCGGAAGAGGCTGTCGGGGTCCATGTCGTCATCGACCATCGGTCGATAGACTTCGCGGATCGAATCCCAGTCAACACCCTTCAAGTCGAAGAAAGCATACTGCTGGTCGACTTTGTTCCAAAGGTATTCGAACACGTTGATGGGGTTGGAGGGTTCGTCGGAGGGCATAAAAGCGCGTTCGCACGAGGCAAAGCTCAATGTCACGAGGCAAAGCAGGAAAAACTGTATTTTTTTCATGGCGATAATCAATTGAGTTTAAACATAAAGTCGACGGAAAGGGTATGGAAGGCGTTGTCGAAACGGTAATAACCTCTTTTTCGAGTGGTCAGGTAATCCCAGCGATAGGAAAACCCTATCTTGTTGCCGTTGGGCAGGTTGAATCGCAACCCGATGTCGGTGCTGACACCCGGGAACAACATACCCTTTGTTTCGTAGCCACTAAGGAGGGTATTTGCTAATTCGAGGTCGGAGTTGTAGTTGTCTATGACGGCGTAAGGTGGGCGATGAACGCAGCCACCGAGGGGCAACGTCAGCTTACCGTAGACCGTCAGCAGGTTGTGCGTGCGGTTTTTGATGGGGGCAAAGTCGTATTGTACCATGCCTTCGGCGTTGACATTGAAAAATACCGCCGTGCTCATAGAGGCATTGCCCAACGAAGGAATAATCCTGATGAAGGCATCCTCCTGCAAGCTACCACCGGCCCAAACATGAAACCGATCGTTTTTGCTATCATAGCAACGATACAAAAACTCAAGGTTTTCCTGTAAGTCGATATCGTAGCCGCTGAGGGGCAGCAACAAAAAGCCGCACAAGACACGCGTCTCCTGCTGAATATGATAACGACGCCAGTCTACAGTCAAACCGACCTGTGTTCCCACGCCCAGACCCCATATTGACATGGGGGCAGCACCTTTATCGTAGGCATCGGCAAAGTTGAGGCCCGCGCCTCCATTCAGCCAAACCGAGACCGGGGTTTTACGGACAGGCTTTTGTTCATTACTTTCTTTAGAGAAGGCTTGCATTACCAATATCAGGGCCAATGCAAGGAATAAGAATTTTAACTTCATTATTTTAAGATTTGATAGCGTGAATAGCGATGCAAAAATAGGCTTTTTTTCATATTCCTGTCACCTATTCACCAAGATTTCGTATCTTTGCACCCTAAATTAGGAATCATAGTATATGAACAACAACTACAAGGAATATAAGCAGCTGAATCTCACTGAGACAGCCAATGAAATCCGTAAGTTTTGGGAAGCCGACAACACCTTCCAGAAGAGCCTCGACAACCGCGACAAAGACAACAGTTTTGTGTTCTTCGAAGGCCCGCCGAGCGCCAACGGCACCCCAGGCATCCACCATGTGATGGCCCGTTCTATTAAGGACGTGGTGTGCCGTTACCAGACCCTGAAAGGCAAACACGTGGTGCGTAAGGCTGGTTGGGACACCCACGGCCTGCCCGTCGAACTCGGCGTGGAGAAGAAACTCGGCATCACCAAGGAAGACATCGGCAAGAAGATCAGCGTTGACGACTACAACCGCGCCTGCCGCGAAGAGGTGATGAAATATAAGGACATGTGGGATGACCTCACCCGTAAGATGGGCTACTGGGTCAACCTCGACGACCCCTACATCACTTTCACCAACGACTACATCGAGACCCTGTGGTTCCTGCTGAAAGACCTCTACAAGAAAGGCCTGCTCTATAAGGGCTACACCATCCAACCTTATTCGCCCGCTGCCGGCACCGGCCTCAGCTCCCACGAACTGAACATGCCCGGCTGTTATAGAGATGTTAAGGATCTCACCTGTGTTGCCTTGTTCAAGTTAAAACCCGGCAGCAATTCTCAATTATCAATTGTCAATTCTCAATTCCCCACATACGCCATCGCTTGGACGACTACCCCGTGGACACTCCCGAGCAACACGGCTCTCTGCGTCGGTCCCAACATCGACTACGTCCTTTTGAAGACCGTGCATCCTTACACCGAGGAGCCTTGCCAAATCCTGATGGCCAAAGCCTTGGTGGAGACCATGTTCAAGGAAGCCCCCGAAGTCATCAAGGAATACAAGGGCGTGGAGTTGATTGGCCTCGAGTACGAGCAACTCATCCCTTGGGTCAACCCGGGTGAAGGTGCCTTCCGTGTCATCGGCGGCGACTACGTCACCACCGAGGATGGTACGGGTATCGTCCACATCGCACCGACCTTCGGCGCCGACGACAAGCGCGTGGCCGCTGCAGCCGGCATCCCGCCTCTGCAGATGATTGACAAAGACGGCAAAGCCCAGCCTATGGTCGACCGCACAGGTAAGTTCTGGCTCATCGAAGACCTCGACCCCGACTTCGTCAAGAACTGCATGGACGTGGAGGCCTACCGTCCCTACGCAGGTCAGTTCGTGAAGAACGCCTACGACCCCACCAAGACGGAGAAAGACAAGTCGTTGGACGTCGACATCGTGATGCTCCTCAAGGAACAAGGCAAGCTCTTCAAGAGCGAGAAACACACGCACAACTACCCGCACTGCTGGCGCACTGACAAACCCGTGCTCTACTATCCCCTCGACAGCTGGTTCATCAAGACCACGGCCCTCAAGGACCGCATGATCGAGCTCAACAAGACCATCAACTGGAAGCCCGAAGCCACCGGTAGCGGCCGTTTCGGCAACTGGCTCGAGAACCTCGTCGACTGGAACCTGTCGCGTTCGCGTTATTGGGGCACGCCGCTGCCCATCTGGCGCACCGAGGATGGCAAAGAAGAAATCTGCATCGGCAGCGTAGAAGAGCTCCGCAACGAGATCGAGAAGTCCGTCAAAGCAGGCTTCATGACCTCGAATCCTTATGCCTCAGAAGACTACACCAAGTTCGACTTGCACCGTCCTTACATCGACGGCGTCATCCTCTGCTCCGCAAGCGGCAAGAAGATGTTCCGTGAGCCCGACCTCATCGACGTGTGGTTCGACAGCGGTGCGATGCCTTACGCCCAATACCACTATATGGGAGGCAAGACTCCGGATGGCAAATTATCAATTGTCAATTCTCAATTGACTACGTCGAATGCTTCGCATTTCTCAACTCTCCCCTTCCCCGCTGACTTCATCGCCGAGGGCGTCGACCAGACCCGTGGCTGGTTCTTCACCTTACACGCCATCGCCACGATGTGCTTCGACAGCATCGCCTATAAGAACGTCATCTCCAACGGCTTGGTACTCGACAAGAACGGCAACAAGATGTCGAAACGTCTCGGCAATGCCGTTGACCCGTTCGGTGCCATCGAGAAATATGGTGCCGATGCCGTGCGTTGGTATATGATCACCAACTCTCAGCCTTGGGACAACCTGAAGTTCGACGAGGCCGGTGTGGACGAGGTGCGCCGCAAGTTCTTCGGAACCTTGTACAACACCTATGCCTTCTTCGCCTTGTACGCCAACATCGACAAGTTCGACTATAAGGAAGCAGACATCAACATCAACGAGCGTCCCGAGATCGACCGTTGGATCCTCTCGGAGCTCAACTCCCTCATCCTCGAAGTCGACAACGCCTACTGCAGCTATGAGCCCACCCGTGCGGGTCGTGCCATCGCCGACTTCGTCGATGCCCACCTCAGCAACTGGTACGTGCGCCTCTCGCGCCGCCGTTTCTGGAAGAGCGAAGACAACCAAGACAAGCTGTCGGCCTACCAGACCCTTTACACCTGCCTCGAGACCGTGGCACGCCTGATGTCGCCCATCGCGCCGTTCTTCAGCGAACAGCTCTACCGCGACCTCAACAACGTCACGGGACGCAACAAGGCCGAGTCCGTCCACCTGACCGACTTCCCCGAGGCCAACAAGACCTATATCGACAAGGCCTTGGAGGAACGCATGGAGATGGCACAACTGGTGTCGTCGCTGGTGCTCTCGCTGCGTAAGAAAGCCAACATCCGCGTGCGTCAGCCCCTGTCGAAGATCATGATCCCAGTCAAGGACGAGAACATGAAGACGCAGCTCGAGAAGGTGTCGCACCTCATCAAGAGCGAAGTCAACATCAAGGAGATCGAGTTCCTGTCGGCCGACAACAACATCCTGGTGAAGAATGTGAAGCCCAACTTCAAGACCTTGGGCAAGAAGTACGGCAAGCAGATGAAGCAAATCCAGACCTACTTCGCCAACATGAGCCAAGAAGAGATCCATGCCTTCGAGAAGAACGGCGGCACCCACCTTGATGTGGACGGCGTCGACGTCGAACTGACCCTCGACGACGCCCTCATCTCGACGCAAGACATCCCTGGCTGGGCTGTCACCTCTGAAGGCGACCTCACCGTAGCCTTGGATATGACCATCACCGACGAGCTGATGCAGGAAGGCCTCGCCCGTGAGATTGTGAACCGCGTGCAGAACCTCCGTAAGACGGGTGGTTTTGAAGTCACCGACCGCATCGAGCTGCTCATCGAGAAGAACGAGAAGACCGACGCTGCCGTGAAGAAATACGGCGACTACATCTGCAACGAAACCTTAGCCACCATCACCGAGGTAGACGCTTTGGACGTTGAAGCCGAGGAACTGGTGGAAGGTGTTAGTGTGAAATTAAAGATTCAAAAGAAATAATGTTTGTAGAGACGCGATTAATCGCGTCTCTACCAGCATATTAAATAAGATTATCTATGGAAAAGAAAGAACCCCAAGTGCGCTATTCGGATGAGGACCTCGAGGAATTCAAGGCCTTGATTCTCGAAAAGCTCGAACAAGCCAAAAATAGTCTGGAGACCTTGCAGGCCAATCTCTCCGGCGGCGAACATAGCACCGACGACACCGCCCCTACCTTCAAGGTGCTGGAAGACGGCTATGCCGTGGCGCAGAAAGAAGAAAACGCCAAACTCGTGGCCCGTCAGGAGAAGTACATCCACAACCTGGAGCTCGCCCTGATGCGTATCGAAAACAAGACCTACGGCATCTGTTGTGAGACCGGTCGTCTCATCCCTAAGGAAAGACTGCGCTGCGTGCCCATCACCACCCGTTGCCTCGACGCCAAACTGAAGAAAAAGTGAAAAAGCAGGGCAACCACGGCCTGTGGTGGTCGTTTTTGGTGATCTTCGTCGTCTTGGTACTCGACCAAATCCTCAAGATTTGGGTCAAGACGAATATGTCCCTTGGACAGGAGATTCCTGTCATCGGACGCTGGTTCAAGCTGCTGTTCATCGAGAACAACGGCATGGCCTTCGGTTGGCTGGGCAGCGGCGGCTTCCTGAAACTGGCATTGAGCCTCTTTAGGATCGTGGCCATCGTAGCCCTCTTCTGGGTGCTGGTCCGCCTCTCGAAGAAAGACACCAAATTCGGCGTGATGTTCGGCATCGCCCTTATCACCGCGGGAGCCATGGGCAACATCATCGACAGCGTGTTCTATGGTCGCATCTTCAGCGAGAGCACCTATACGCAAGTCGCCACCCTCTTCCCCGACGGCGGCGGCTATGCCGGATGGCTGCATGGTCGCGTGGTCGACATGCTCTACTTCCCCATCATCGACGTTGCCCGCGAAAACGCCTCCTGGCTGCCCGCCTTCTTCTTCGGCCCCGACAACCATTTCATCTTCTTCCGGCCCATCTTTAACTTCGCCGACGCCGCCATCACCATTGGCGTCTTCTATATGTTGATTTTCCAATGGAAGTGGTTAAAGAGCATTAAATGATAAAGCGGCCCTTCGACCCTTCGACAGGCTCAGGGATCGGGGACCGCAACGGCCATAAAAGCTAAGGTGCCTGAGCCTGTCGAAGGCCCGATAATTCACAATAAAACCCCAATCTCGCTCGTTATCATCCGTAAATCGAACCGTTATGAACAGACTGAAATGCTTTACACTCCTCATAGCCGCTTGGCTCGTCACATCAATGGCCCTGGCACAAGGCGGTGTCTCCATAGGCCAATGGCGCACCCATCTCCCTTATCAGAAGGTGATAGCCGTGGAGCCTATAGGCAGTAAGATATACGCCGCCACGGAGTTTGAGTTGTTCTACTACGACACGCAGGACAACTCCATCAACATCCTCAACAAGATCAACGGTTTGTCGGACATCGGCATCAGCACCATGCGCTACAACGAAAGCCAGCGCAAGCTGTTTGTGGCCTACACCAACGCCAACGTCGACCTCATTGACGCCGAAGGTAATGTCACCAACATGAGCGACATCAAGGACAAGAACATCGTGGGCAACAAGAATATCAACCATGTGTTCTTCGACGGTGACCTGGCCTATGTGGCCTGCGGTTTCGGCATCGTGGTCTTCGACTTGAAGAAAGAAGAGGTAAAGGACACCTATTATATTGGTAACCAAGGCGATGCGGTAAACGTCACTGATATCGCCTTTTATCATGGCCGCATCTATGCCTGCACCGACAATGGCGTGTATTATGCCTCGCAAACAGCACCCAACCTGGCCAACTACTCGGCCTGGCATTTCGACACTAGCCTCATCCATCCGCATCTGTCCTACACCGAGATGGAGGTCTTCAACGGCAAGCTGTTCCTGAACCATGACGGTGGCTACCAAAGAGACACCCTATTTGTCAACGACGGCAGCAGCTGGGGCTATTTCAACAAGCAAGACGTCGACCAAAAAATGGAATTGCGCGCCTACGACGACCAACTCATCGTCACCAATCTTTACAATGTGCGTGTCTTCGACCAAAACCTCTATGAGGTGCACAACATCTATCATCCTGGCAGCAGCATCCAACCCAATTCCACGGCACACGACAATAGAGGCAACTACTGGATTGGCGACAGCTTCCGTGGTCTCATCAAAACCAGCAACGGCTGGGATTACAGTGATGTGAAACCCAACGGACCTTTTTCAAAGAACGTGTTTGAGCTGCAAGCCTGCGGCGACCAAGTGTGGATTGCCACAGGAGGCCATGCCGCCAACTGGGGCAAACGCTACATGCGAGAAGGCGTGGCCCGCTTCGACGGCTTCTGGACCTTCCTTAACAACACCACGCTCCCTGACTTCGACGCATATTCCGACTTCGTCTGCACCGCCACCGACCCCAACAACAGCTCGATTACCTACGTCGGCACCTGGGGCTCGGGCGTCCTGAAGTTCGAGGGCAACAACCTCGTGGCGGTCTACAACGCCGACAACAGCACGCTGGAACCGTGGGTACAAGCCCCTCAATATATCAACATCAGCGGCCTGGCTTTCGACAGCAAAGGCAACCTCTGGGTGGCCAACACGGGTGCCACCAAGCTCCTCTCCGTGATGGAACGCAACGGCACCTGGCACTCCTATAACCTCGGCGGTAGTCTCAGCGGCATCGATATCGGCACCATGATTATCGATGCGAACGACTATAAATGGATCATCCGCCGTGGCGGTGAAGTCATCGTCTTCAACGACAACGGCACCTTGGACAACACGGCCGACGACCGCACCGTCAACCTCACCACCGCCACAGGCAACGGCAACCTGGCCGGGTCGGTCAACTGCCTAGTGCTCGACCACGATGGCGCCGTGTGGGCAGGCACCAATAACGGCCCCTGCAAGTTCGAAAACACCCGAGCCATCTTCAACGGCGGTAACTACGATGCCGTACAGATCCGCGTGCCCCGCGACGACGGCACCAGCCAATACGACTACCTGTTTGCCAACTCCAACGTGCTCTCCATGGCTACCACGGGTGCCGACCAAATGTGGTTTGGCCTCGAGTCAGGCGTCTACCTGATGGATTTTGAAAACAAGCCGAAAGAAATCCATTACTTCAACACCGACAACAGCCCCTTGCTCGACAACGCCGTCAACACCATGGCCATCGACAAGAGCGGCGAGGTGTTTTTCGGCACCGACAATGGTGTCATCTCCTATAGAGGCGAATCTGCGACACCAGAGCCTGAGATTAGCGATGTAGTGGTTTATCCCAACCCCTACCGACAAGAACATAGGGCCGGCAATGTGCCCGTCGGCATCAAAGGCTTGGTGGCCAACTCCTTGGTCAGAATTACCACCGTCGACGGCAACTTCGTCACCCAGCTGATGTCGGAAGGCGGACAGGCTGTGTGGGACTGCTCCACCATTAACGGCGACAAGGTGACCCCCGGCGTGTATCTCATCTACATTAGCACCAAGGACGGCAAAGAAAAGTTTGCCACCAAGATCCTCATCCAATACTGATGGACGACAAAACCGAAGGCATCGTCCTGCAGTCGGTGCGCTACGGCGACACCAGCCTCATCGTGAAGGTATTCACCCGAAAGCAGGGCTTGAAGTCCTACATGCTGAAAGGCGCCTTCAACCGAGGCGCTAAGAACCGTGCCGCCTTGTTCCAAAACCTGAATATCATCAACTATGTTGAGGTGGGCAATCCGAAAAGCCACACCCTCGGTTACCTCAAAGACGCACAACTCGCTATGGTGTACCACAGCTTGCCCTTGGTGATGAACAAAAGCGCCATCATGATGTACGTCAGTGAGCTGCTGTCGAAGACCATCACCGAACAAGAGCAGGACGAAGCCCTGTACGACTTCATCGTTAGCTCCTTGCAGTGGCTTGACCTAAGGGAACAAGACTATGCCAATTTCCCCTTGTTCTTTACCTTGGAACTCACGCGACATTTAGGCTTCTATCCACAGTCAAACCATCAGCCCGGCTTTTGTTTTGACATGATGGAAGGAGCCTTTGCACATGACTATCCCCTGCATCCTTATTACTTTGACGCCGAAACTGCGGCTTTATTGGCCGGCTTGCTCAATGTGGGTATTGACGAATCAAGCCGTCGGCCGCTCCGCTTGAGTCAGCGGCGCGAGTTGCTCGACGGCTTGATGGTCTTCATGAGGCTTCATGCCCCCGTGATGAAGGACTTTCACTCACATGAGGTGCTGAAGGCGGTGTTGGAATAAACGAAATCGCCCATCTATAGATTCCTTGCAGCCGCACTTTTCAGCGCAGGAATGACATAGATGGGCGATTTCGAAAAGACTTTACTTCAAGTCAATAGAGGTCTGCCCGATGAGTTTGCCTCCTTGTTCGTAGATGTCGATGAAGTAAGTGCCGGGTCTGAACTGCTTGTCGGCAGGCTTGGTGTAATAGGCCCTCACCGGAGTCTCCTTGCCTTCGTAGTTGACTCTGACCTTCTCGGTGAACTGCAGGGTCTCGCCATTCGACTCAAAGGCGTATTCGTCGCCCGTGCCTTTGCAGATGATGGCGCGGGTCGGGTCGGCGATACGCACGTAGAACAATTTCGAGCCCGACTGGATCAAGTCGTTGGCTGCTACAGTGAAGTCAATCCTGATGCGCTCAGCACGGTCGGCGCGGTCGGTGGTGCTTTCCTTGCTGCCACTCTTGAAGCGCACGGCTTGGGCCGTATAGTTGAACAGCTTCATCGTGGCCGCTTGGTTGACCATGCTGGTCAGCTCTTCCTTCTGGCGGTTGAGGTTGCTGTTCTCGCGGCGTTCGGCCAGGTATTCCTCACGGATGCGCTCGTTTTCAGCCACCAGCTCACGGTTAACGGTATACAACGAGTCCATCTGGCGCACATACTTTTGCGAGATATTTTGCAACGACTCCAGTTTCTTCTTGATACGGTAGTAATCCCACTGTGAGTCAAGGAGTTTCTTGATTTCGACGGCATCGGCTTGGATAATGCTGTCTTTCTCGGCCAGTTCGAGGCTGAGCTCGCCATAGCTTTCCTTCAAATCGTTGTGCACCTTCAGCAGGCTGTCCACTTCGGCTTGGAAGTCGGCACGTTGCATTTCCTTTTCGGCCTCAAGCGTCTTCAAATCGCTTTTCATCGAGCCGTTGCGCACCAGCAGCACGATTAAGGCTATCAGCAAAACACCGAGAATGGCATAGAGCCAATACGGTTGCTTCGTTTTTTTCTTGTTCTCTGAATCCATATCGTTAGGGTTTTATTTTGCAAAAATACGAAAAATCATTGGATGTGGGCGTCTTAGCCTCAACTTTCGATAACGGGCTCCACTTTCGCCCTGGAAAGATGGACGGGGATGTATTGTCCCACCACCTCGATGTAGACGATGAGATGCCGTTTGTTGTAGATGGTTTCGAGCCTTCCTTGCAGCCCTTTCATCGGACCGTTGATAATCCTCACTATCTGTCCTTCCTTCAGCTCCTCGTTGTTCTGCATCTTGAACTCTTCACCATGCTCGTAGTCCTCCACAAACCTCTTGATGGCCACAATCTGGTTGTTGGGCACCACCACCGCCTTGCGTTCGAAGGTCACGAAGCGCATCACGCCGTAGACGTTGAGGATGGGTAGGTACTCCTTGGCATTGGAATGCACGAATACATACGACTTAAACAACGGCTCCTCAATCTTCTTGCGGCGGTCGCTCCACTGCTTTATCTTGGTCACCATAGGGAGATAGGCTTCGATACCCATCTCTTGGAGCTGCGACAGCACCTTTTTCTCCGACCTTGACCTGACGTATAAGGCATGCCAATTTCGTTCCCGAAGTTCGAGTTCGTCCATCCTTTACGATTTCTTGCTTCTATGGTGCTTCTTATTATTATCTGAAGAATGGTCCTCGCCGTAATAGTCGTTGCCGTAGTAGCCCGAATGCTGGCTACCGTATCTGCCATAGCCGTAGCCGTATGCATAGCCGTAGCCGTATCTGTAGCTGCCATAGCGCTTACCGTAATAGCCCTTGTTCGTCTGGATGCCGTTGATGACGATAGAGGCTTCGATGTTGCGGTCTTGCAAGTCTTTGATGATGCTGCCGAAGATGTTCTTGTTGGTCACACCTTGGCGGACGATGAAGAGGTTGACATCAGAGAAGCGCATCAACAGGAAGGCATCGGTGACGAGACCCAAGGGCGGCGTGTCGATGATGATGTAGTCATATCTCTCCTTCAGCAGCTCGAAGAACTCCTTACATTTGTCGGAGGCAATCAACTCAGCGGGGTTGGGCGGGATGGGACCGCTGGTGATGATGTCGAGGTTCGACACCATAGAGGTCGTCTGGATGATGTTATCGAAGGGCTCCCTGTTGGACAGGAAGGAGCTGATGCCCACGTTGTTGTTCAGGCCGAACTCTTGGAAGAGCTTGGGTTTACGCATATCGAAGCCCAACAACACCGTCTTCTTGCCGTAGAAGGCATAGATGGATGCAATGTTGATGCTGTTGAAGGTCTTACCGATGCTCTGCATGTCGCCCGTGACAAGGATAGTACTTTTGGCCTTGCCTTGCGTAAGATACTCGATATTGGTACGTATGGAACGGAACGACTCGGCGATAGGCGACTTGGGCGAGTTGATGACCACCAAAGGGGTGGTGGCGCTGGTCTGAGCCACCTGTCCCACGATGGGATAGCGTGTCAGTTTTTCCACGTCCTTGCGGTCGGTGATGGACACGTTAAAGTAGTTCTTGAGGAAAAGGAACAAAGCCGGCACCATCAGCCCAATAATCAAGGCAATAAGATAATTCGTCGAGGTACGTGGCGCAATCCTACGGGTAGTCTCCAGACGGGCGATATCAAGGATTTCATTGTCGGGCGTATTGGAAGCCCTTAGGATTTGTGCCTCGGCGCGGCGTTGCATCAAATATTTATAAGTGTCTTCGTTGAAGTGGAAGTTACGCTGGTAGTTGATGAGCTGCTGCTGCTTGTCGGGCAGGCGGCGCGACTCCCCTTCGAGCTCCGCGATACGGCGATTAATCTCATTGAGACCCATTTGGGCGTTGTCGACCAAATTGTTGACGTTCTCCAACAAGGCCTTCTTGGTGGTCACAATTTGTTCGTTGAGTTTCATAATTTGAGGGTGCTGCTCCGTTTGGGTGAGCAGTTGTGTGGCCTTGGTCTGCGCCAAGGCAACAAGATCGTGGGCCAACTGGTTCAACAAGGGATCGGTGATACCCATGGTGCTGGGTGCAGCCAGATTCTCTGGGTCATTAATTTGAACCCTAATATAGTCTTGCAAGCGCTTGTAAATCTTTACATTTACTTCCATTTCCGACTTTTCTTTCTCCAGAGCACGTAAATTGGTGTACACTTGATTGGCTTGCAAATCTAGGTTCATCACGTCATTTTGTTCGCGAAAGTCCTTTAAATCGCTTTCGGCATTGCTCAAAGATTCCTGAATGCCTTCCAACTCGTTATCGATAAATTCAATGGTATTTTCTGAGACTATGTTTTTCTTTTCCAAGCCTCGATTCACATATTCATTCATCAGCGTATTCGTAAAATCAACTATCTTTCTTTGATTATAACCATTCATTACCACAGAGACAACCGAGGCTTGCTTGCTGATGGGGCTCACCGAATACGAACTATTCTGTCTTACTAAACTAGCATAACTGTTCAACCAAAACGAAATAGTGTTATTATCATCAACGAAAGAATTAGAATTGTCATTCAAAACAATTCGAAAACGATTATAGCCATTGTCCACCATTTCGCCATACACGCATTCCGTCGTCACATCAATAAGTTCAGCCTTACTTTGCACTGATTGACACAAGATGAAATCATATTTATTCAATCTTTCGGAAGTAGCATGAAGTGTAATCTTTTGTTCCCCAATGCTTACAACATCATAAACCAAACCCACCGCTTGGGGAACGGAACGGTCAAATTCTACTGTAAAAGGAGATGATTTATACAATTCAACAGTGGAAACACGCCCTTTTTTCATATAAGTGATTTCAATATTCATCTTCTTTACCGTACGGTCTTTTAAAGTATACGAACTCAATATGGCTATTTCGTTATCCACATTCTGCATACCAGAAAAGGCTCCGTTGGTCATAATTGAAGTGGCATCAAAACTTGATTGTGCATCCTTAACAAGCACGGTGCCTGAGGTTTGATACACATTGGGCTTGTAACGGTTAATAAAAAAGCCCACTGCCAAAGCCAACACGGCACCTATCACAAACAAATACCAATGGTTCAAAAAAAGAAAAATAATCTGCTTGATGTCGACTGACTGTTCCTCGTTATTGTTTTGTTGAGGTTTGTATGTTGTTGAGTCTTGCATAACAATTATTAATTATTCAATATATGTTGAAATTAATTATTTCCTGTAGGTCTAAACAAGGCATAAGCCGTGACCAGCAAAGAGATGATGGAGAACACCGTGGCGTAGGGGAAGGCGGTGAAGCCCCATTGCTTAATCTTCATAGGCTCCACATAGACGATGTCGTTAGGTTTTAAATAATAATAGGGCGACGAAAGGATATCGGCCGAACCCATGTCAACCGTGATGATTTCGGAGCCATTATCGGTCTGGCGAACAATCTTTACTGCATTGTTTTTGGCAAAATTGGTCATATTGCCCGCCAAAGAAATGGCTTCAAACAAATTGATTTGCTGCTGATAAACCTTGAACATGCCAGGGTGGTTCACCTCGCCTAATATAGTGAGATTAAAGGTTGAAAGCTTTACAATAATGGTAGTTTGATTGACGTACTTGTCGAGTTCTGTCTGAAGAACTGTTTTGGCCTCGTCCACCGTTAGATTACGAAGTTCTATCTTACCCATCAACGGCAACTCTATGAAACCCTCTTCGTCAATGGTATAGGAATGAAGATATATGGAAGACTCGCCACTTACTGTATTAGAACGGCCATTTTCACTACCATTTAGCAGAGCTGCACTACGTTCATCAACGATATTGACAAAACGAATGTACAGGTTATCGCCTGGCTGCAGTTTATAGTTGACCGAGCGGTCATTAACATAATTGACGGATTGGGTCTCGCTCAGCATCTGCACTTCCTTCAGATACAGCATCTTCTTTTGGGGCACACAAGAGGCAAAAAACATCGCTATCAGCAATGCGGCCAGTCCCAGTTTTGTGATTTTATTCATGGTTTTCATCATTATTTGTCGTTTTTAGTTGTGCAACAAAGTCAGCTCCTTCACACCAACCAAGGGCGTGATGGGCATACGGTTTTCGATTTGGAAGGTGTAGGTACCCGTATCCACAATACGCAAGTCCTTGTTGATGGGCAACACGTAGGTGTGGCAACCGTCGACGTTCTCCACGTTCCAATGGCCTTCCTCGTCCTTCAAGTTAAACTTGTAAGCCCTCGCACGATAGGGATTGCCGTCGCTGTCAAACACAGTGAATACCATGGAGATGTCGTTGTAGGGATAGTCGTCGGTGAAAGCGATTTTCAGGCTCAGGTCATAGCTCGTCTCCGCCTTCACTTCTATGTTATCCTTCACGTAATCAAAGCGTTCCCAAAGCGTCTCGTAGAATTCGCGATGCAACAAGGCCGTGTTCTTTTCCTGCCGTGTGCAGCCGAAAAGACACAACACCATGCATCCTATCCAAAACAATTTTTTCATTTTTAAGCCTAAAAAATCGCGCAAAGATAGTAATTTTCGTATTACTAGTATATTTAGAAGAAGAGAAAATTAGTAAAACAATAAACCGAGTAAGACAAACATAACGCTTTTCTCGTCATGGCGGAGATCGCGGGTCAAGCCCGCGATGAGGCCGCCATGAGGGGTCAAGCCCGCGATGACGGTTAAGACTATGAGGAAAATTTTTCTTGAAAAAGCACTTCCGCTATCAAGAAAAACTTATAATTTTGCTATCCATAGCGTTTACCATGAGAACAAAAAACAACAACCTGTCTTCCAGAAAGTTACTTATCATAGGCATCTTCATCGCCGTGGGGATTGTCTATGTCATGAAGTTGTTTTTACTCCAAGTCGTCGACGACAAGTACAAGACCATGGCCGACAACAACGCCCTCCGCTTTGTGACGCAATACCCCGCCCGAGGTAAGGTATTCGACCGCAACGGCCAGCTTCTGGTGTTCAACGAAGCCGTCTACGACCTCATGGTCATCCCTAAACAGACCATCATCAAGGACACACTCGACCCGTACTACCCCTTCGACACGCTCGGCTTCTGCCATCTGCTCGACATCGACAAGACCTCATTCATCGAACGGATGAACAAAGCCAAGAAGGAGTCGTACCTCAAGCCATCGCCTTTCATGACACAGGTGTCGAAAGAAAACTATGCCCACATCGCCGAGGTGCTGTACCGCTATCCAGGCTTTTATTTCCAGACGCGTACGGTGCGCCACTACCCCAATGCCATCGCCGCCCACACCTTAGGCGACATCGGTGAGATCAGTCCTGCCGAATTGGAGAAAGACAAAGAGGAGAATTACTACAAACAAGGCGACTATATCGGCAAATCGGGCATCGAGAAGTCGTACGAGAAGGAACTGCGCGGCGAGAAAGGCTTGAAGGTGATGATGGTGGACGTCCACAACCGCGTCATGGGCAGCTTCCGCGAAGGCGAGCTCGACCAAGAGCCGGTGGCCGGTAAAGACCTCTACCTCGGCCTCGATGCTGACCTGCAAGCCTATGGTGAGCAACTCATGGTGGGCAAGATAGGCTCCATCGTGGCCGTGGAACCCGCCACGGGGCAGATCCTGGCCTTCGTCACTAGCCCCACCTATGACCCCAACCTCCTCGTAGGCCGCGAACGTGGCAAGCACTACCAAGAGCTACAAGAGGACCCCATGAAGCCGCTCATCAACCGTGCCATCAGCGGCACCTATCCCCCGGGATCGACCTTCAAGACCGTCGTGGGTCTCATCGCCATGCAGAGCGGCAGCATCACGCCTGCAACCTGCTTCCACTGTAGCGGCCCCGGATCGCTGCCCATCAAATGCACCCACCATCATGGTCCCAGCCCCGACTTCGCCAACGCCATTATGAACTCGTGTAACCCCTACTTCTACGAGTCGTTCAAGGCTACCCTCAACAACCCGAAGTTCGGCAATATCAAGAACGGCTACCAGTATTGGAAAGACATGACCTACAAGCTGGGTCTCGGACATAAGTTCAACACCGACATCCCCTACGAACGACCAGGCAACATCCCCACACGTGAGTATTACGACCGCATGTACAACGGACAGTGGAACTCGGTGACCATCCGCTCCTTGGGCATCGGTCAAGGCGAAGTGCTGGTGACACCCTTACAACTAGCCAACATCGCCGCCTACATTGCCAACGAAGGCTATTACTATCCCCCGCACCTCATCAAGTGCTTCGGCGACGACACCCCCATCCCCGAGGTGATGACCACCAAAGTAGACCCGGGCATCGACCCTAGACACGTCAGGATCATGAAGCAAGGGCTACGCACCGTGTTCAGCGGTCCGGCGGGCACGGCAAGACGTTATGAGATGAGTGACATCCCGCAGTGTGGCAAGACCGGCACGGCACAAAACCCGCACGGCAACTACCACTCCAACTTCATCGCCTTCGCCCCCGCCGACAAGCCCACCATCGCCCTCGCCGTCATTATCGAGAACGGCGGCTATGGCGCCACCTGGGCCGCCCCCATCGCCAGCCTGATGATAGAGAAATACATCCGTGGCTATACCAAACGCGAGGACCTGGAGAAACGCATGATGGAAGGCAGAATCTCATATAAAAACGAACGATGAACGAAAGAAACAGCATCATAGGAAAAATCGACAAGGTGACGGTGCTCCTCTATCTGGCTCTGGTCATGATAGGGTGGTTCAGCATCTTCTCGGCCCGTTACAACGAAGCGCATCCCAGCATCTTCGACTTGACGCAGGTGTATGGCAAGCAACTGCTTTGGATTGGCGGCGCCTTGCTGGTGGGCTTTATTATCCTCCTCATTGACGCCAAGTTCTTCAACGTCTTCTCGCTTTGGATCTACATCTTCTTTCTGTTTTGCCTCTTTGCCGTGCTCGTCTACGGCACTGCCACCAAAGGTGCCACCTCGTGGATCGACCTTGGCGGCGGCATCAAGTTCCAGCCCTCGGAGTTCGCCAAGATGGCCACAGCCTTGGCGGTGGCGGGTTACCTCGACCGCTTGGACGTAGACCTGCAAAAACGTAAGGACCAAATCGTAACCGCAGCCCTCATCCTCATCCCCATGGCCTTGGTGCTGCTGCAAAACGACACCGGCTCGGCCATCGTCTTCGTGTCATTCATCTTCGTGCTCTACCGCGAGGGCTTCCCGGGGGCAGGTTGGGTGATGGTGGCAGGCGTGACGGCTATTGCCCTGTTCGTATTCACCTTGGTATGGTCGCAAAAGGTCATGTATATCATCTTGGTCGTCCTGCTCGTCCTCACGCTGACCTATTACCTCATCACCCGAAAGAGAGGCATCGTGAAGATGCTGGGCGTGTTTGCTATCGCTTTCATGTTCGTGTTCTCGGTCGACTACGCTTTCAACAAGGTGCTGCAAGAACACCAGAAGAACCGTATCCTGGTGCTGCTCGGCCAGCTCGACGACCCAAAAGGCGTGGGATATAACGTACACCAATCAAAAATTGCCATCGGCTCGGGCGGCTTCGCCGGCAAGGGCTTTCTCGAAGGCACACAGACCAAATACGACTTCGTACCCGAGCAGCACACCGACTTCATCTTCTGCACCATTGGCGAAGAAGGCGGCTTCTTGGGCACCTGTCTCGTGGTGCTGTTGTATGTGGCGTTGCTGGTACGCATCATCGTCCTCGCCGAGCGACAACGATCTACCTTCAGCCGTGTGTATGGCTATGCCGTCGCGGGTATATTGTTTGTCCACGTGGCCATCAATATCGGCATGACTATTGGCTTGGTGCCTGTCATCGGCATCCCCCTGCCCTTCTTGAGCTACGGCGGGTCAAGTATGCTGGCGTTCACGATGATGTTGGCCATCTTCGTGAAGCAGGATGCCAACAGGTTAAATGTTCTTTAATTGTTTTTGCGGTTATAAGGCCATGTCATTCCCTTGGGAATCTATGGGCTTATAACCGCAAAAAACTCATTCATACACCGAGGTAATAGCAAATTTCGTTACGTCAAACAATCCGCGATCCCCGAGTTTCAGCTCCGGGATGACCAATAACGCCATGAACGCCAAAGTCATAAACGGCGCATAGAGCGTCGACCCTAGGCGTTTGGCAAGTGCGTCGGCATTCTGGTAAGCCTCTGCCACCTGGTAGCCGTCCTCGTTGCTCATCAGCCCCGCCACGGGCAGGGGCACCGCCACCATCTCCGTGCCGCAGTAGGCTGTCACGCCACCTGTGTGCTCGATGAGCAGGTTGACGGCATGGAGGATGTCCTTGTCGGTAACGCCCACCGCCACGATGTTGTGGCTGTCGTGTGCCACGCTGGAAGCCAAGGCACCACGCTTTAATCCAAAGCCCCTGATGAAGGCCACGGCGGGTTTGGCAGGTTGGTAGCGGTTGACGACCACGATCTTCAGGATGTCGCGCTCCACGTCGCTGACGATGCCGCCGTTCTCCACCTTAGGCTCAGCAACAAAACTCTTGGTAATCAGCTGTCCGTCTTGGCATTCGATCACCTTGATTTTCTTGCCCACATCGGGCAGGAAGATGTCGTCGGCATAAATGAAGTCGGCCCTGAAAATGTTCGGACACAAAGTCTCCTTATAATGGATGTTCGACACGCCGTTTTCCGCTACCAACACACCCTTGATATAGGTCTGCTTGGCAACGGGATGGCGCAGGTCGTCGACCACGATGAAATCAGCATCGTCGCCCAGTTGTAATAAGCCCACGTTGAGTTTGTAATGCTTGACCGCATTGAGCGAAGCCGCCCTCAACACATCCATCACATTGTAGCCCAAGGCAATGGCCTTACGCACCAACACGTCGATATGGACGTCATCCAGCTCGTCGGGATGCTTGTCGTCGGAGCAGAACATTAACTTGTCGGGATGCGTGGCCATCAGCGGTATCAGCGCATCGAAGTTACGTGCTGCGCTACCCTCGCGGATGAGGATCTTCATGCCGAGGCTGATTTTCTCCAAGGCACCCGCTAGGCGGAAGCATTCGTGGTCGGTGCTGATGCCAGCGCCCACGTACTTCTGCAAGTCGTTGCCCGTCACCGCCGGTGCATGGCCATCGATGGGTTTTCCGTATTTCTTGGCGGCGGCAATCTTGCGCATCAGCTCGGGATCTTCATGGATGACACCGGGGTAGTTCATCACCTCCGAGAGGTAGTAGATGTCGGGAGAAGACATCAGCTCCTCGATGTCGTCGGCATTGAGGGTGGCTCCTGTCGTCTCGAAAGCGGTGGCGGGCACGCAGCTCGGCGCACCGAAGAAGAACTTGAACGGCACCTTCCTACCGTTTTCAATCATATACCGGACGCCTTCCTTACCGAGGACATTGGCAATCTCGTGCGGGTCGCTGACGGTGGCCACCGTGCCGTGACAGGTCGCCAATCGGGCAAACTCCGACGGCACCAGCATGGAGCTCTCGATGTGGACATGCGCATCGACGAAGCCCGGCATAATGAACTGCGTGTTGCCGACAGGCTGCTCTTCTATCTTGGTGATCTTGCCGTCTTCGACGACGACGACACCCGAGAAGATTCTTGAGTTGACGAGGTCAACGATCTGACCCCCTATGGTGAAGCTATGGTCCATCAGTAATCCATGGTTATTATTGTTTAATCGTTGATTATTGAGATGATAATTCGACGTAGTCAATTATTGATTGACTGCAAATTTAATAAATGAGCATCGTGATTTAGACATTGGAAGGCTTACTATTACGCATTTATATTATCGCTTCCTTGATGCAGTCAACGATATATCGGACGTCGTCATCGGAGACATAAGGGCCTGAAGGCAGACACATGCCTACTTTGAAGAGACTTTCGCTGACGCCGTTGACGTAGGCGGGGGCATCCTTGTAGACTGGCTGCTTGTGCATAGGCTTCCATAGCGGGCGTGCTTCGACAGCTCTCTCGTCGAGCCAAACACGCAGCGCTTCCACATTGGCGTTTGGCTCGCAGTCGGTGTGGGCGCTCTCGGAGGCATGCACCACGCCTGCTGCACCACCCACTGCACCTTGGACGACGGTCTTATAGGCATTCTCCTGTCCTTTGATGCGCACGCTTGGGTCGATGGTGATGGTGTTCAGCCAGAAATTGGAGTCGTAGCGCTCGTCGGGGTTGCCGTGGACTTCAATGCCTTTCACGTCCTTGAGCAGTTCTTTATACAATTCAAAGACATGTTTGTGGTGGTTGATATGGTCGTTAACGACGGTCATCTGTCCACGGCCTATGCCGGCGCAGATGTTCGACATACGATAGTTATAGCCAATGGCCTCGTGCTGGTAGTAGGGATAGGCCTCTCGGGCTTGAGTAGCATACCACATAATTTTGTTCTTGGCCTCCATATCGGGGCAGACCAAGGCGCCACCGCCCGAGGTGGTGATCATCTTGTTGCCGTTGAAACTCAGCACGCCATAGCGGCCAAAGGTGCCCAGCACCTGTCCCTTCCAGCGGCTGCCGAAGCCCTCGGCAGCGTCTTCCACGACGGGGATATCGTAACGGTTGGCAATCTCCATGATGCGGTCGATGTCGTAAGGCATGCCGTAGAGTGCCACAGGGACGATGGCTTTCGGTTTCTTACCCGTCTTGGCGATACGGTCTTTGATGGCCGTCTCGAGTAAGTCGGGGTCCATGTTCCAGGAGTCCTTCTCGCTGTCGACGAAGACAGGTGTGGCGCCAAGGTAGGTGATGGGGTGCGACGAAGCGCAGAAGGTGAAGCTCTGCACGAGGACTTCGTCGCCTGGGCCCACGCCACAGGCCAACAGGGCGAGGTGGACAGCCGCCGTGCCGGCGGATAAGGCGACGACCTGTTTTTGCAAGGGTGTGGTTTGTAGAGACGGTGCATGCACCGTCTCTACCATGCCGTTGACAAAATCTTCTAAATCCTTCTCAAATCCATTGACATTAGGTCCCAGCGGGACGACCCAATTGGTGTCGAAGGCTTCTTGGATGAATTTCTGTTCGAGGCCAGCCTCACTCATGTGGGCCAAACATAAATAAATTCGCTTTCTATCAGCCATAGTATTGTTTATTTTATTGATTGTCTCTATTGCGTCACAAATACGCGCCAGCTGCCATCTTTGTCGGCACGCTCCACGTACTTCTTTGCCGTCAGTTGGTCAAGCAGCTTCTGTATAGCGGCTATGCTAATGTCCGTCTCCGCCTTCATATCGGCTAAAGTCAGCGTAGGCTGGGTAAGCATGGCGTTCAGTATTTTCGTATAGTTGGGCGTGCGGAACTGTATCCGCTCACCATCGTACCACCACACGTTCTCGTTCCTCTCGCTTACAAACAGCACATCGTTGTAAGCCTCCGTGGTCACCAACTCGTTGAAGTATTTCATGAAAGGCCTAATGTCCTTCAGCTGTGCATGAGCACCATCGTTGGGCACCGGACCCACCTCAAGGTCAGCCTGATGCAATGCTTCCAAATACTCGCTCTTCTTACGGCTCCGCACCACAATCATCGGGTAATCGTGGCGGCACAGTATGAAGTTCACCATCAGTCGGGCGATACGTCCGTTGCCATCCTCAAAGGGATGGATGCGGATGTAGCGGTAGTGAAACAACGCGGCCAGCTCCACCGGCGACAGCCGGCCCTCCTTCTCGGCCACGTTGTACCAATCCACCAAGTCAGTCATCAATCCAGAAGTCTCCTCGGGTGAAGCATACTCGAAGCGGTCGCCATAGCGGGTTATCACGCTGTTGGGGCGGGTCTTGTATGTTCCCGCATGTACCGTATAGCTCGTCTGCACACCACCAGGCAGGTCTCTGTACACTGTATAATCCTCCCGCAGCAGCGTCTTGTGCAACATTCGGATGAAGTTCTGCGTCAGCGGCATCTCCTTCACGGCAGCCTCCTCGGTCATCATGCGCAAGCCCACATTGCTCGCCGTCATCTCCTGCACATCTTTCACATCGGCCTCACCAATCACCTTGCCGAACAGCAGCAGGATCTCAGTCTGTCCATACGTCAGCGTGTTGCCCTCGATGTGGTTGCTGTTGTAGTTGAAATCAACGGTAAACCTGCGGCTCAGCCTGTCCCTGTCCTTCTCCGACAGCGGTTGTAGCGCTTGCCAAGCCTCCAGTGCCTTCTTGATATTCAAATACTTCATATGTTTTTACAATTCATGATGACGCCGCAAAGATACAAAACTTTATCAAAATGGTTGTAACACTACAACCTTTTTCGAAACATTCTTCCCAAAACCTCGAACCATAATTCAAGTCAAAACTCTTAACTCCTAATTCCTAACTCAACACTTCTCACTCTCTTCCGCTCATAGATCCCATCTCCCCCACATACCCACGTCGGGATGACATGAGCGGAGCAACTCCTAACTATCAACTATCAACTCTAAACTATATCTCCTCTCCAGCATACTCCATCTTCTTCCCCAGCACCGTGCAAAAGATCATCTGGATATCATTGACAAAGGAATAATGCCGGTAATAATAGCAATTCAACCTCACCTTATCAGGATAGATCACCGTGTCGTTATACTCCACCGCTATAGCTTGCGGATCGCGAAGATCGCCTTCTTTTTGTCTTTGGGCGACATATTCAGCAATCATCTCATCTTCCAAGCGATACTTCAACGTAGCGGGACCCGTGATGCCTGGCCTCAGCTTCAGCACGTCACGGTCATCGCCTTGCAGTTGGTCGGCATAGCCGGGCACGTCGGGGCGGGGACCCACGAAGCTCATGTCACCCTTCAGCACGTTCCACAACTGGGGCAGCTCGTCCAGCTTGTATTTCCGTAGCTTAATACCCGAAGGAAGGATACGTTTGTCACCAACCATAGTAATGGAAAAGCTTTTCTCTCCCTCCTCCATAGTGTGGAACTTAAAGATGGTGAATAGCTTGCCGTCCTTCCCCACGCGCTCCTGCCTAAACAGCACCGGCTTCCCTATCTTGATGCGGACAATTAGGGCCACGACCAGTATCGCTGGGGAAAGGATGATGATTCCCAGCAAGGCAAAGAGGCGGTCGAAGAGGTATTTGAGGGTCATAGCCATCAATTCATCTTATTTGAATTCATCGGAAACAGCTGTTTCCGAAACGGCCATTTCGGATGCAAAGGTACAACTATCCCTTAAAACAGCAAGGGGATGCTTGTTTTTTCTTTATTGGGTTGACCCTGCAGGCGTGTCTTGCCAGCGTAAGCGTTCCCATATTCGGTGGGCTGTTGCATAAAAAACGGCCAGTCTCATGCGAGGCTGGCCGCAACACCATAGTTACCATTTCATCCGCCATCGAACAATAACCACACCGATAGCGAGCAGTGCGATGAACAACAACCAGAGCCACCAACAACGATGACGCGCCCCTTCGATATGGTTAGAGACCGCTATTCCGGTAGCTGATTCCATAACCTGATGCTGCGATAACGTGTCGGAATGCTGCTCTGCGGCCACCAAACTCCTTGCTTCTCGCTGTTCACTGCCGATCTCTGCCCTAGTTGCTGTAAGCCGCACCGAGGTCTTTGGTCCGATGCCTGTAGACGTGCTGTCTGACAGCCATTCCACTACCAAGTCCTCGAAACAAACCGTGAGTTGCCGCCAAAGGGTGTCGCTGACGGCCAGTTGACATTGCTGCCGCTGCGCTACTACAAGTGTCTCTGTGCTCCAGCGGTGGCTGCGGCAGGCCGTGAATAGCAGAAGGAATATCAGACAGCCCACCCCCACAACGTCATTGCGGGCAAAGACCCGCAATCTCCTACTCGGAAGGGGGCACACAAGGATTCTCATATTCCTCCTCGGCATTGAAGCTAGGACAGGCCTTGTTGGCGAAGCGATAGTGGTTATAGACCTTAGCATGGGGATACTTCTTTAAGAGCACGTCGATGAGTCGCCGAAGCGCCTCTTTCTGTTCAGGCGTGCGCGTGTCGGTAGGACATCCATTCTCGTCGATGCCGCCGACATAACAGACGCCTATGCTGTGGGCGTTGTGGCCCTTGCAATGTGCGCCTGCACAGTCGAGCGGTCGGCCTACATTGACGGTCCCGTCCAGATCAACCACAAAATGATAGCCTATGCCCTTCCATCCATGTTGCTTGTGCCAGCGGTCGATGTCGTCGACCGTCACCTTCATGCCTGGAGGTGTGGCGGTGCAGTGGATGATGATGGCGTCGATGCGTCGCCCGTCAGGTGGCAGCAGCATCTTCAGCGCCATCAGGGCCAGCGCGGCCGCCAGCATGCCCCCGATGAGGACATACTGGACGGCCTGTGGCAGACGAGGGTTCATGCCTCGTCCTCCTCTTCATGCGACTCGATCACCGCACCACGGCTGAGGCTACCCGAGCTGGTTCCCGAGCCTTGAGTTTGTTGATGGGTCGAAGGACCTGAAGGGCCCGTCTGACCACGGTGCACCTTCTTGTAGTACTTGTACGACTTGACGGTGCCGTCGGCGCGGTTGCCCACCACCTCCTCACCAGCGATGTCGTAGATGCCGTCGAACTCGAGGACGACACCTTCCACTTTGGCCTTGAGTTGGGTGCAAGGCAAAAAGCGCACGTTGAGCTTGTGGACCTGCTCCACGCCCACCTTGTTGATGTCGGCCTCAGAGATGCCGCTCGAGGTGAGAGAGAAGATGCCCAGGTTAGGGAACTCCACCGAATGGCCGTTGAGCAAGAAGTTCTCGATGCATTGCGTCAGGGCAACCATCGAAGCGCTCAGGTATGCCTTAGGCACAACGGAGTTGGACACACAGTAATTAACGATGTCTTCCGCTTTCATAGTGGTGTAGCGCACAGGGCGAAGCACGTAGGCCATGCCCGTGGTGCCGCTACCATTCAGGTTGTAAACAGGCTGTTGTTGAGCCTTTACTAAAATCTTAGACATAGTTGTAATGGATTTAATGGTTTAATTCCCAGTACTTACAAAGTCTGCAGGATGTAATCCTCCAACGTGACCCTGTCGGGGCTGAGCGCAGGGGCTTCCACCGCAGGGAGAAGCGTCACCGGGCCCAGGGTAGGCTCCACCTTTAAACGGAGGTCGCTGTGGTTGGCGCGCAGGCTGACATAGTAGTCGAGGAGTCGCTCGTATGCCTCTACGGGGCGGTAAAGCCGACCCTCGAAAGGGCGTTCAGCATCACTCTCAGGACTAAGATAACCCAGAAGGATGTCTCCATTGGTGTGTGCCGCCACCGAGCCGCTCTTAGCGACGAAGCAGAGCCGCACTTTAGCCTTCACCATCCGTCCTGTCAACGTCCAGCATTGGTACTTCAACTCGCAGTCGAATCCGTATGTCACCTGGTAGAGGCCCGAAACCACGCAGGAAGCTCTTCTCCCCCTGCGCTCCAGGGGTGGATGCCAGCGCGGCTCCAGCGTCATGCAAAGCAGGTGGCCTTGGGGATCGCTCAGCCGACCCACAGTGCAGTCCTCATAAAACTGCACGCGGGTCAGCATGAGCGTGGGCGGCTGTCGCCTCATGGCTGCCAGGGCTGGATGGAGGTAGCATAGACGTCGTTGCCATACATCGTCTTGCCGCCTTTCTCAAAGGAAAACACGCGCACGATGTACTCCACCGCCACAGGGCTACCCACGGCTGCAGCGTAGAGGGTGAGGTCACCACATACGGTCACCGCCAACTCCTCGGGATGAGGATTGTCGTCGATGCCCACGATGTGGAGCACGCACTTTACGTTGGTTTGTCCATTTTTCTTTTCAAATTGTTTCACTTGGGTGGCATCTTTGATGATGCCGAAAATTTGTCTTTTCATATTAATTAAGGTATTGAAAATGAAACCCAGTACATCATTTCTCGAGTTACGATGCAGCTAAATTACAATTACCTTTATACGTTGCTTGAATTTTTACCATTAATGCACCATTAATTTGTATAACACTGGAAACCAATAAAATAAAGGATGTCTTATGCCGATTTAGGGTGCGGCACAAGCCATCCTTTATTACCCTTTAGGGTTTTCTGCAGGCATGTCATGCCAAGGCAGGTTGGTGCGCTAGCTGGCATCTATGCCTGCGGGCAGCTTACCCCTTCTTCCACTCCATGATGATGTCAGTGACGATAGTCTCCAAAGCAGCGCTCAGTGCAGAAGTGTATGTACCGTAAGCGCCGTACCCTCCGATAGAGAAATAGTTGTCGACATTCTTGTCGGTGAAGACCTTACGCAGCGTGGCCACGGCGCGGATGGTGAAGACGTTCTTGGTCCGCATGATGCCAAACAGGTTATATGCCAGCTTGACGTTGAAGGGTCCCTGAAGGGTGGGCTTCAGGAAGGCGGCGTTCAGATCGGGCTGGTGATAGAGACTGAGGGCAAGGTCGTTGAAGCGGTCGTGGTATTCGGGGCGCACGTCGTCGTGCACCTTATCGGCGAGGGCAATCCACCACTGCTCGAGTCGTTCCTTGGTATCGTCTGTCTTTTGTTCCGACAACTTGTCGAGTTCATCGCGGAAGAGCTGGTAGGTCATGAAGAGGCGGAAGAACTCGTAGAGACAGGCCTTTTCCCGCAATTCACGGCGGTGTTTGTAGAGTGTGGGGGCGATGACCTGAGAGATAAGCTGGCCATTGGTGCTGATGTCGTCGGGCAGGATATCGTCGGCCTTGAGGGCTCGAGTGACAGGATGTTCATGCAAGTCTTGAGTAGTGCTTTCGAGAGCGTGGTTGAGGATGCGGCGGCGAGAGTCGAGGCGGGTGGGCATGCCGACGAGGGTATGGACTTCGGTCTCATGAAGCATATAGGGCCATTTCTGGGTGATGAAGGCATCCCATACCTTCTGATAGCAGGCCATCATCTGAGCCAGGTCGGGGTTGTTGAGGCATGAGTCGGCTTCTGCCAAGAGGCTCTGCAGTTTCTTGAGGGCCTTGTAATGCTGATCGGAAAGATAGGGCTCGTTACGGTGTTGGTTGACCCATTCCTTGATTTTCTTTTTGAGCGTGATGAAATTGGTGAAAAAGACGGGGTCGATGGGAAAGAACTCGTTATTGGACTGGATGACGTCGAGGGCGTCGTTAAGGAAAAGGATGACATTTTGTATCTCCACGAGAAGGCTGTGGGCATAAGCCTTGCGGCCTTTAGGGGTGGTGTAGAGGGAGCAGCCCATGGAGAGGTTGAGCACCAGGGTCTCGACGCGTTCCTGCAAGGTGTAGGATTCGTTTGTTTTCATGGCTGTAAAGATTAATGGTTAAAAACACGATGGAAAAAGCGAAAAAAAGCTTGCGAAGATAAGAATTTTTTTTGAGATTTTCCAGTGTTTTTCATGAAAAATGCCTAATTTACAATGATTCCAAAGAAGACAGGGGTACATCAAAACCTGAAGAGATATGGGTTTAAACCTTTTGAGACCCACCTCTGAAAAAGTTTAGATATGGGTCTTAACTTTTTGTAGAGTAGGTTAGCTGGGAAAAGGGCACAAAAAAAACGGCCAGCCCAGTAGGACCGGCCGTAATTAAATTCGTCACAATATGATTATACCATCCTAATACACTGGCATTTTGATCACAGTACCAGTCCAAATATCAACCACGTTATCGCTAATGATTGCTGTATTATACAGGTTTTTGTATTCCATCAATTCATCTTGTGTCAGCACAAATGCGCTAAAAGGAATCTTATCGTTATGTTCGGGCATTGATATTATCCAGAAATATCGATAGTCATTGATGCCGAATAGCCCAACCTCGTCACGCAAATAAACAAATGTGTCACGCAACTGACCAAGTGCGGCTTCAAAATTACTTGCAATACTCCTATCCTTACCCTTGCAGTATTTCAATTCTGTCAAAGCCAGCCAACGCTTTTGGTTTCCCTGCTCCGACACCAACATGCACTCACAATTGCTCACTTTATCACGACCATTTGGCTTGAACAACGCCTGATTATTCTCAAAATTCACCGACAACACCTTTACTCCATTAGGGTTCCTAAATAGCAACGAACCTATCGTCTCTGGTTTCACATCACTCACCACAACCCCTCGTGTCGCTAACTCAGGATGTTCAGAAGCAAACTGGGTATAGTCGGCCACATACACATCGCCTATGTAATGTTGTACATTTGTGAAACGATTATCCATAACCTCTATTCCATGAAGGTCAGCAAGGTGTTGAAATCCCCCATCACCGTCTTCATGACGTCATTAAAATAATTCTTTCTTATCAACCCTCTGGCGTCTTGGATGGTCTTGTGAGGTTCACCCTTGTCGTTTCTTAGGTAGCCGTCCTTTATCGACCATACCGAAACATCAGCAGGATTGATGGCGTATTTCACGCATTCCACCGCCTCTGTTGTTTCGTTGTCCAAATTGTCTTTTACTAAGTATGCGAGCAAGCAATTGTTCAAGGCATAGAGTATATAAGGGCTATGAGTGGTAATGACCAGTTTATGGTTTCTGCCGTGGTTAATCTCTGAAATCAGATGATACAACAAATCCATTTGTGTTTTTGGAAACAGATTCTGTTCTGGCTCTTCCACGATGAATTGCGTATGAGAATAAACACGGCCTTGGATAAACCCACGGAGCCGCTCAATCAGTTCGGCCTCATTGTCGCTTGCGCTTCCAGACAAATGGGCGAGAATATCGCGTACACGTTGATTCTCTGCAGGAGAGAACGGCTTGTTCTCTTCGTAGATGCCCGACGACAGCCATTTCACCATGACTGCCAACGGCACGATAGACTGAAAACCGCTAGAAGCAGAGGTGAGTGGAATGCTCCCTTTGCTTCCAATGGTCAGAAAATCACTGTCAATGCTCTTGTTGTAATAGTACTCAAGTCCAAGATTCGTCACCGGCATGGGGTGATTCTTGGTATAGTGCCGTTTGGCGTCATACCAGTCGTTTACAAAACTCTGCAGATTGTCATCGTTCTCCGAGTAGTCCTTCAGAGATGGGACCGCCGACACAAAATTTCTTTCTGCGGGGATGTATGACACCTTGGGATTCACCAATTTGTCGCTCGAATAAAACACGTATTCCTTATCATGAAAATGCTCCGAGTTACCATCCACAAACTTCTTAGTCAACGGAACCGCACCATTCCAATTATATGCATATGCCACATTGTCGCCCACATACAACAGGGTTGACTTTTCAGAGAAGTATTCTTTCATGTGATGGAAAGAACCCAATCTTGTTACAAGGCCATCCGCCACAGCTCTATACGTCGCATCATTCATCTTCTCCATCCATGAGCAGAAACTCACAATCTTGGCGATAGTGCTTTTTCCACTTCCTTGTGGCCCGATGAAGACATTTACCTTATTCAGGTTGATGTCCACGCTCTTGATGGGACCCACATTACGTATGACTAATCTGTTCATAAGATGGATTTTACTATTTGGTAATCACTCTGCAAAGATATATGTTTTTTAAATATCTAGTATTTATCTACTGTTTTTTGGATGCTTTTGAATTATGACGATTAAGGTGAAACAGTGTGTGTATTTCAAAACACGATTGTCAACGAACATATTTTCTTTTCAAAACACCAAACTTTCTGCGAATCCATGGTTTTATGGCATATTTCAATGACCAAGGGTCATTTCGATAAACACAGTCTTTGGCATTACAATAAGAACCTGATTTCCTACAATAATAAGATTGTATATGCTTTTGCACTATAGATGAGACTTCGGATGCCACCTCCTGAAGTTTTTCAACACGATCCACCGTTACTTCTAGTACAGCTGTCAATGTTTTAAAATCTTCAATGTTTTTTGCAAACGGCACTTGTTTTAACATCTGTCCAAGTTTACTCCTAAAAATATCAATATGATCTACTGTTTTTGAAAGATAATCCACAACTTCCCTGGTTGCCATGTTGTATTTCTTTAGTTTGTCTATTCCTACAGCATCAGCATTTAATTCTTCTTTGTAATGCTCTATCATCTCAAACTTCGCAGAATACATGTTAAGATCGTCTTTAATGCTTTGAAGTTCTTTTTTACAAACTTCCATGACACCAAGTCCCATCCTATTCATCAAGATTCTATTATATGTGTTTTCTTTGGATTCACCCTTGTATAAATAATCATCAATGATAACATCAAACTCTTTTACCGGTTTATTACCAACATTTGTTTTAATTAAAAAGTAAACCAGCCATAACAACACGGAAAAGCAAACAGCAAACTCCAATTCAGGCCCTAACCGCACTTGTTGTATTCTTTTAATTGATTGTGATAAAACAAACGACAACAACCATACCACAACTAAGTTAAATACAAGATCCACATTTCTGTTGGAAAACAAACAAGGATCGTAGTATGACGGGACTATTCGATTTCTATTGATAATAATGGCAATGCCTGAAACAAAATATGCAAGCAAAACCGCCGACCACAACCAAGCAACGGTGTTCCAAGAGCCCGTTATGACAAATATCAACACTAAAGCGCTTCCATATATAAGAACAAACACCAGATACAAAATAGGTGCGGCTTCTTTTACGGTCTTCATCTTCGAATAATCTATGCCTCTTGGACGAATGAACAACAAAGCGAATGAACGATAGCTTAATACAACCGCAAAAACAATGCTAATATAATACAAGACGTTACTGAAACATATTTCCTCAACACTTGTTTTTAGTATCGAATACAAGGCACAATTAACCATTGCAATTGCACCAACCAAAGCCCATGTATTCCAACCCTGATATTGATTCAGATTATTTTCTCTCTCCCTTTCTGCATATAAGAAAGAGAGGAATTCTCCATCGGATAGGTCTGTTAGTTTATTGCCTTTTTTCTCTTCCATACTACTTCTCTTCTTCTATACTATCATGGGTGGTCCACATGGCGTATATGATCTTGAACAATTCTGAGAACTTGAAAGCCGTCTTTTCACGTCTCGTTTTCATATTGCTAAACGCAACAAACACTAAAAACGACTCCAAAACAACCAAATCAAGTTCATTCTCCCACATGGGCTTTCCATCCATCTGAAATCTATATATTGTGGATACGAAAAGGTATAACACATACAATAGAAAAATCACAAACTGAATGTTGGATGGTTTGTACACGTATTCAATTATCCTTTTAAAATGTAACTCATACCGATGCCCGTTCATAGTTAAAACCTTCGTCATCCAACCGAACAAAGGGGTGGAATAATGGGCAGTGATAATACCTCCCAATGATAATGAAACGAAGAGTACCGTTTGTGGTTTGATTGCAACCACACTAGAAACCAACTTGAGCAAACCGCAAACTACGGTAAATGGTAAAAGAATAATAACCACCAATCCGATCGACAAAAGAATTGCCGGAATCAATAACGACAACAACAATCCCCATACCTGAAAGTTCCAATAGGCCACTTTATACATAGCCCCACCAAAACCGCCCTTGTTTTCATACGGGCTTAAAACTAACATCAATATAATGGACAAAAAACCAATCCCCAACAACACAAAGCCTACAGTATTCATCCACGGAGTCGTGCAACCCAGCCACGCTGCCGTAACAACAACAGCAAGACCTACTGCAAGAATAATGGCCGCAGCAAGCCCCTTGGCTCTATCTGACAACGCGTTTTTATCAAGATGAAATCTCATTGTCCTGTATTAAATCAAACCAATACACTAAACACTACCCAACAAAAGCCCCGCCCCAATCATCCAGGCAAGGCTTTAATTGTCAATTTTCAATTCTCAATTCTCAATTACTTCCGACTCTACACACCCCAACTACTCTAAACTCCACAACTACTCTAAACTCTAAACCCTCAACCCTAAACCAAACAACAAGGCCGTCCGATAAGGACAGGCCGCCCTAAAAACAAAAAAAGATTCACGGAAGATTTGCTTCCTCTTCAACAATCACCCTGCCGAAAACTCCCTAATTCTCTGCTCCTCACTCCTTTTGCAGACCAATATCTGGCCGTTCTTCTCACTGACAATATAGCCGTCCAGACCTTGAAGAACCACCTTCTTGGCGTCTTCAGCATGGACAACGCAATTGCTGCACTCAAATAATCTGATGTTACCCACGGCTCCGTTGCCACTAGCGTCTTTGGTGAGCTTGTCGTGCAACGAGGCCCAGTTGCCGAGGTCGCTCCAGCCGAAGTCAGCGGGATGGGTATAAACCAGCCCATCAGCGGCAGCGGGTTCCATAACGGCAAAGTCGATGGAGATCTTCTCACATTGCGGGAAGATGCTTTGCACGTCGCCCGTGGCGGCTATTTTATCCATATCGGAGGCAATCCCAGGTTTATACTTGGTGATACAGCTTGTGATTGTCTCCACGTTCCATACAAAGATACCGGCATTCCAGAGATAGTTCCCCGCCTCCACATACCGTAAAGCAGTCTCATGATCAGGTTTTTCCTTGAATTCACGCACTCTCTTTATCTCGCTACTTTCAACTATCAACTGACTATCAACTTTCAACTCTAAACTTTCAACTATTTCCACATAGCCATAACCCGTTTCGGGACGCGAAGGCTTGATGCCAATGGTGACAATAGAATTGTTTTTGTCGGTAAACGAAAGAGCATTTGTAATAACTCTTCGGAACTCCTCGGGGTTCATCACCACGGCATCGGCGGGCGTCACCACCACATTAGCCTTGGGATCTTCCTTTTTAATGCTCCAGCAAGCCCAGGCAATGCACGGGGCTGTATTTCTTGCAGCAGGCTCTGCCAGGATATGTTCAGCAAGGATGTCAGGGAACTGCTGTTTCACGATATCCACATACGCAGCATTTGTGACTACCCAGAAGTTAGACATCGGACAGATGCCCTTGAAGCGGTCGACGGTGAGTTGGATCAGTGTGCGCCCGCAACCAAGTATGTCAATAAACTGCTTGGGGTATTCGGGGGTACTAAGCGGCCAAAAGCGGCTACCTACACCACCGGCCATGATTACGATATGGTTGTTTCTCATTTTATTGGGTTATTGAAATTGAATACTCGAACTCGATTACATCATAGATTCCACATGCTTTGGTCTTCTGATGGTGAGTCTTATCGCTTCTTGATGCTCTTTACAAAAACCATCGGCATTCTCTACCACACAGGCGAGATAGCCACCACCTCCGGCACCAGGCATTTTGTAGGCTAATACGTGGTTTTCGTATTTTTCGATGTATGAAGGGACGTTGCCCTGGATCATGGCAGGGAACATCGCCACTTGCGCCTCGAATGAGGCTTGATATGCGTTGGCAAAGGCATTGAGATTGCGTTTCATGATGGCCTCCCAGCAGTCATCCGCTGCCTTAGCCAGTGCCTTCACTTTTGCCTCACTAATGTCTTTCCCATCCACAACCGAACAGCCAGGCTTGCGAGGTTCCATCGGAATCATCGTCAGATGGGCTTCAAGCCATTGTAAAATGTCTTCTTTATAGCAGGTCTCTATCTTTTCCGGCCAATACTTGTTGTTGTAGAAATGGCGACACAATCCCGGTACACATATCCCGATAGCGTCTTGTGCCCCACTGACAATGCCGTCGGAACGTTCGGGATCATTCTCATAGCAGAACATCAGTTTGGCCAGCAGTTCCGGTTCCATATCAGGAAGGCGATATGGCCATATTTTTTTGATCACGTTACGCGTTGAGGTACTCAAGCCGCACCGTTCCCTAATTTCAAACGTTGGCTCCAAGGATATGGTAATCGCCCAACCGGGAGCAAAACAGGATACGTATGGTTGATCAATCCATGTTCCAGCCAAATCCAGACGGGTTGGTATCTGACACAACTGTTCCTTGATGGCCGTGCTGGAATGTGCCTCAAGACCCTCATGCGGAGTCCGCTGAAGAACGACATAATCTATACCTCGTTCCTTGCAAAACTGAAGCTTCTGCTCCGAAGCACCATCCTCATTTACGACCAAAATGTCAGGCTTCAAGAAGTCGACTGTAGGCACAAAATCCATGATGCCACTACCTGAGTTGATATAGGCATCCTTCACGTAACGGATGCTCTTTACCATAAAGAGGCGTTCCTGCTCGTTATAAAGGGTATGGTGACCTTTATAGTGAAGGATCGTCTCATCCGAGCCGATGCCCACATAAAGGTCACCATACGCCGCAGCCTGTCGGAAAAACTCCACATGGCCGCTGTGTAACAGGTCGTAACAACCTGACACGAATACTTTCTTAGGCATTCAAACTGGCTTTATACCAATCAAACAGCTTCTGCACGCCCTCATCAATCTCCACTTTATGTGTCCATCCTAGAGAATGTAACTTGGAGACATCGATGAGCTTGCGCATGGTGCCATCGGGCTTGGAGGCATCAAATTCCACTGTACCCTCAAAACCAACGGCTTTCACTACCAGTTCTGAAAGTTCGCGAATAGTAAGTTCTTTGCCTGTACCCACGTTGATGTGGCAGTTGCGAATCTCGCCTAGCGAGGGAATGTAACCACCACGACCTGTAGAATGGTTTCTGTCCACTACTCCGTCGGCAGCCACTCCGTAGTGTACCGACGAGTATTTTTCTATGCCGATGATGTCCTTGAAGTCCACGTTCAGCAGCACATGTACCGATGCGTCGGCCATGTCCTCGCTCCATAAGAACTCTCGAAGCGGCGTACCCGTACCCCACAAGGTTACCTTGTTGTCCTCGATGCCATACCAAGCCAATATCTTGCGAATCAAAGCCTCATCGCTGTTGCCATCAATCACATAGCGCACTTGCTCACCATTCTCCTTCAAGTTGGCACCCACTGGACGAATCGAAAGGTCTCGCCTAATCAAGGACCAGTCTCCGTCATGAATGAGCTTAGCCAGATACACTTTCCTCATCATGGCAGGCATTACGTGGCTGTTCTCCAAATGGAAGTTGTCGTTGGGGCCATAGAGGTTGGTGGGCATTACTGCGATGTAATTGGTACCGTATTGCAGGTTATAGCTCTCACACATCTTCAGTCCGGCGATCTTAGCGATGGCATACTCTTCGTTCGTGTACTCCAGAGGCGATGTCAGCAGGCAGTCTTCCTTCATCGGCTGTGGGGCGTTCTTGGGGTAGATGCAAGTGCTACCCAAGAACAGCAATTTCTTCACTCCGTGGGCGTATGCCTCGCTAATGACGTTACACTGAATCTTCATGTTCATCATAATGAAGTCGGCCCTGTAAAGCATATTGGCCATGATGCCTCCCACAAAGGCCGCTGCCAGCACTACTGCGTCAGGCTGCTCCTCGTCAAAGAACTTCTTTACGGCATACTGATCGGTCAAATCCAGATCCTTATGGCTGCGACCAACGAGGTTGGTATAACCACGTTGAAGCAGGTTGTTCCAAATAGCCGAGCCCACAAGGCCGTTATGGCCTGCTACATATATTTTACTGTCTTTATTCATCAGTTTATAGTTTAATGTTTATGGTTGAAAGACAGTTGAATAAGTTAATAGTTTATTCAGTTGAGGGTTTATACGAGTTTTGCAGGCCTGAAAGCAACCGAGCCACTTCTTTGACCAACTCATCCATACTCATACGCTCTTCTATAGTGATGTAATCAAGCTCTTCCGCTATCTCAAACAGAGATGAAACCTCCATCAATGAGCCAAAAGCTATCTCTATGAAGTGTGCCTTGTCTTTTACCGAATAGCGATTGACACCTTCTGCTATGTTCGATGTAATGGAAACCGACGCTCTTCTGAGCTGGTCACACATTGCATATCGTTCCTCTGCTGGGAATTTCTTGATGAGCTTATAAGTTCTCTTGACTACTTCTTTTGCTTTTTGGTAAGCAATAAGTTTCCTGTATCCAAATATTTCCATTTCGTTTTGATTTTAATGTGTATAAAAACAACGCAGAAACCCTATGGGAATTATATCTCTCTGAACTTTAAACTCTCAACTTCAAAACTGGCTTTAAACTTTCAACTATCAACTATCAACTATCAACTTTACTTCACAATACCTTTCTCAAGATACTCTGCTAAGTTTGTTCTTACCTTAGCCGCAGCGCCCTCTGCGGCCACTTTGGCCATGTCGCTATCCACCATCAATTTCACCAGTTGCTCAAAGCTGGTTTTGTTCGGATTCCATCCCAGCTTGGCTTTAGCCTTTGTTGGGTCACCCCAAAGATTGACGACATCCGTTGGACGATAGAAGTCCTTGCTCACCGCGACGAGCGTCTTGCCAATGAGTTTCTCTGGACCTTTCACGCAGATGCCTTTCTCGTCTATGCCCTTGCCTTCAAACTTGAGTTCGATACCTGCATGGCGGAAGGCCAATTCGGTAAACTCACGCACGCTATGCTGTACACCCGTAGCGATAACAAAGTCTTCAGGTTTATCGTTTTGGAGGATAAGCCACATGCACTCCACATAATCCTTGGCATAGCCCCAGTCGCGGAGGCTGTCAAGGTTGCCGAGATAGAGGCAATCTTGTATACCCTGCGAAATCCTTGCAGCGGCCAATGTGATCTTTCTGGTCACAAAGGTTTCACCACGGCGTTCGCTCTCGTGGTTGAAAAGGATGCCCGAGCAGCAGAACATGTCGTAAGCCTCGCGGTATTCCTTCACAATCCAATAGCCGTACAGTTTGGCTACGGCGTATGGTGAATAGGGATGGAAAGGGGTGTTCTCGTTCTGAGGCACCTCCTCCACTTTGCCGTACAATTCGCTGGTAGAAGCCTGATAGATGCGGCAGGTCTTTTCCAGACCCGCTGCGCGTACGGCCTCCAACACACGAAGCACGCCTGTGGCATCCACATCGGCTGTAAACTCCGGGCTATCAAAGCTCACCTGAACGTGGCTCTGCGCCGCTAGGTTGTAGATTTCATCGGGGCGGACTTTGCCAATCACCTTGATGAGGCTCATGGAGTCGCCCATGTGGCCATAATGCAAATGAAAATGGGGTTTGCCCTCCAAATGAGCAATGCGTTCACGGAAATCCACGCTGCTACGTCGAATCAATCCATGAACGTCATATCCTTTTTCCAATAAAAACTCTGACAGGTAAGACCCGTCTTGACCGGTCACGCCGGTGATTAATGCGGTTTTCATATGTTTAAATATTTATTATTATCTAGTTGTATACCCCCCATCCACCACCAAATTGCTGCCGGTTACCCATCTCGAGGCATCGCTTAAGAGATAGATACAGGCATTGGCAATGTCTTCGGGATTGCCCAGACCGAGCAGGTGCAAGGCTTCTGTCTGCTTGCGCTGTTCAGGATCGGCAATATGTGGAAGGTTCATGTTAATTGGGGTAACTATCACACCTGGAGAAATGGAGTTGACACGGATGTTTTTCCTTGCCAACTCACAGGCCAACGACTTGGCACATGAGTACAATGCCCCTTTGGTCATTCCATAAATGGACTTGCAGGTCTCGCCATACTGCCCTGCGGCCGACGAGAAGAAGACAATGCTACCGCCTTCCTTACTGAAGTTGCCTATCTTGGTGACGGCTTGCGCCAAGAAATAAGCGGTGTAAACGTTGACATGGAAGAACTTGTCAAGCGTTTCCGGTTTGGCCACATTCAAGGGCAATGTCGTGGAAATACCGGCACAATTGAGCAACCCCGTGATTCGCCCGACTTTGCTGACGGCCTCCTTGATGATTTCAGGAACCCGCTCATAGTCCGTCAGGTTGACTGCCGCAGAGAAATGCTCTTCCGGTCGCTCCACCATGGTCAATGTCTCAGTCATGCCTTCGCCATTCAAGTCCAACAAAATGAGCTTCGCACCCATCTTTGAGCAACTGACAGCACACTGGCGACCGATGCCAGAGGCGGCACCAGAAATAACAATAACTTTCCCCTCAAGGGAAAAAGGATTAAAATGCTTTTCCATTTTCAACTTCCACTATGTCACTTATTTTACAATCCACAAAAGGCACGACCGCCGTTGCCCATGTCATGCCGACACCGAATGCACTCAACAAAAGTTCCTTATTGCCGTCAAGTTTTCCTTTCAGTTCGCTTATTATGGTCAACGGAACAGACACCGAAGAGGTATTACCGAACTTGGCAATGGTTGATGGTATTTTGTTGTTGTCCAGCTTCATCTTCTTGGCAACATAGGAGTTGATGAAGTTGTTGGCCTGGTGGAACACTACATAATCAAAGTCGTCAACCGTCCTTTCCGTAAGTGCCAAAGTGTTCTTGATGTCGCGAGGTATCTCGCGGATAACGAAGTTGAACACATCGCCGCCACGCATATAACCTTGCTCATCGCTGCGCATGTTGCCGAACTCGTCGACAACCTTTTCAACCACCGTTTCAGCGGAACTCATCTTACGATAGCCACCAGCTGGTATCATGATAAGGTCGGCTCGGGAGCCGTCGGAGTTCAACGAAAAAGTACTCTTGCCGAATTTCGGGTCGCGTTCAATCAGTGCGGCTACACCGCCATCACCAAAGAGGAAGGCAGAACGCCTGTCGCGGGGAGAATAGACTTTGGAGCGGGTCTCACCGTCAAGCAGCAAGGCCTTCTTCAAATTGCTCCGTTCCATCATCCCATAGACAACCGTAAGGCCATAGAGGAACGCCGAGCAGCCCAGGTTGATGTCGAAAGCGATGGTCTTGTTGCCCAGTCCCAAACGATGCTGCAAAGTCACCGAAGTGGCGGGCATCCTATAGTCGGGGGTCTGGGAGATGAACACCAACAGGTCTATATCTTCCTTGTCGATACCGTTGTCGGCAATCAGTTTTTCGGCAGCGGCCAAGCAAAGGTCGGACGAGCAAGTGTTCTCATCGGCAAAACGGCGTTGTTCAATACCCGTCTTGTCAACAATCTCAGCTGCCTCTTCTTTGGAAAATACCTCGGTGTATTCCCTATTAATGACGATTCGCTTCGGCACCGCCGCACTCATGGCTGTGATACCCACGCCCTCATATTGGAGAAACGCCATGGCTCACTTCTTTGTGCAGGCATCGTAAACAGCCTGGACGGTTCTCAATTTCTTGAAATCGGCCTCTTCCATCTGGACATCGTATTCCTCGTCCATCATGGCAATGACCGAAAGGTAAGCAATCGAACTCCACTCGTCATAGTTGCGGAATTCGTCTTCCATTCTGATTTCATCTTCGCGCTCCAGCGCTTCTGCAAACAATTCAATGAATTTTTCCATAGTATTAAATTTGATTTATTCTATTGACATTTTCTTTACCGGATTGCCCATATACAATCCATCGTCTTTTATTTTCCGTAGCACATACGAACCGGCTCCGAAACGGTTGTTGTTACCAATCTTCAAACATTGAGCGACAAAAGTCCTTGCGCCAAAGAAATTCTGATCGCCGACGGTGGTCTGCCCCGAAATCCTGACCTCGGGAAACATCATATTGTAGTTGCCAATCACCACATTATGGCCCAAGCTGATGTTTCCGTCAAGGATGTTGAAATCGCCGAGCGTTATATCACAGCTCATCCTACATCCAAAAGTGATGATATTGCCTTTCCCGAACTTTACTGCGTTTTTGTCGAAATAGAACACATTAGGGGCAATAACATTGGGGTAGGAAACATTGGGATTGGTGATTTTTTGCGGTATTTCCTTCAAGTATTTTGGAGAGCCGACTGCTATAGCTACATCTATTGGGGTTTTAATGGCGTTCAGATAGTCCACATTCCCAAGCACTTCGCCGTATGCACAAGAAGTCCCAACTGGCACACCGTCGTCAATGTAACCAATGATATTCCATGTGGGTTCCACCTTATTGATATGATTGATGACACAGGCCACCTCGTGACCGAAACCGCCAAAACCATAAATTAGTATGTCTTTCATAATTATGTAATATCATTTTCTGTCGTAAGTATCTCTTAAAAAATCGAAGAGCTATTTTTCGGTGAAATTATGATTGTTGTTTATTTCTTTTTCTATAATTGGCTTTAGTAGTTTTGCATATAGTTTAGCTCCATTTTGCGTCAAATGTTCACAATCTTGACTTATTATCTTATAATCGTCAGTAAATACCCTAACACCTGTTTCAGTTACTCGGACTGGGGTTAATAAATCAATATAATGGCCACAGCACTTCTTCGCGAATTCATCATTTTGTGTAAAATACCAGTCTTCTATTGAAACGGTAGATTGATAATAATTTTCTTGATTCCGTTTGGCATAAACTTGTCCGAGGCTATAACCAAATCTTTTACTACCTACAATTATTACCTTATTACAATCAATATTTAAACTATCTATATAACGATAAAAATCATCAATATGAGATTCTTTTGGAATGATAGTCATTGTTCGGAATATAAGATCACTCTCTTTTATCCTTTTGATAATCTCAGGTTGTTTAATTTCAAATTTCTTAACGTATGAAATTTCAACTTGATTTTCAATATCCATTTCCCTTAGAATATTAACAAAGTCTCGACCATAACTATCACCGACGACAGCCCAATGGAGCTTTTCTGTAGATGTAAAATCTCTATCATAAGAATAACCTTCTTCATTATATGCTATATGCATTCTATCAGAAGCCTTTCCCACATAAGTGTCAAGTTCTGGGACATCTCTTATGACCCCAGAACATGAATTAAGGAAAAGGGAGGCACCTATCAATACCGCGGCAGAACATGCACAGCCAATAAGCGCATTTCTTTTCCCCTTTTCTTCCTTCAAGTATTTTGACAGTGCTTGCTCTATATAAATATATGAGATTACTGAAAGCACGGTTGTTATCAAGATAGTTATAATGAATACTTTTGTGTCAAATACGGATGTAAAAGAGTATCTGCAAAAAGCAAATACTATTTGATGCCAAATGTAAATACTAAAACTTGCCTTACCAACTCCTGCCAGCAATTTGTTTGAAATCACTTTATCAAATCTTTGACCTACATGAGGTAGTGTGACAAGCAATACACAAGTCAATACAACCGTAGAGAGCAACTTAATAGTGGATGAAACAAATTTTTCATTGATGAACAAAAGACAAAACGTCAAAACATAAGCAACTATCGCTATACTAGACATTAAAACTTTGTTATCAAACAATTGTAACTTTCTATCCTTTACCCAGTATGCTGTCAAACATCCTGCACAAAACTCATATATTCTAAAGGGCAAGAAATAAAACTTCTGTGTTGTATTGAAATTTGGTAACAAATATAAAAACAAAGAAAGGAGTAAACATGTGCCTACAATATAAGCCGTTATATCTTTTTTGGTTCGAATTACCTTCTTTGCAATAATCAATATCAAAGAAAAGACAACATAGAACTGAACTATAATTCCAAGATACCATGTGTGCATCAACGGTTTATAGTCGTTCAACACATTCCAGTAATCTGCAGATTTAATGCTCATCAGAATATTATTAGCAAAAATATCTGTAGCTATAACACTCTGCGCTAAATCTTGGTATGCGTATGGTAACATCCAATAACTTCCCCACAATAGACAAATAGCCGTCGCAAGCAAAGTTAAAGGATACAACCTTAAAATCCTGTTAATCAGAAATATACCCCCCCCCTTAAAAGTTGACATCTCTTTAAAGGCTTTTGCCAAAAGGAATCCATTGACAACAAGAAAGATATCAACTCCTAGATAGCCATACTTCATGTAACCAATGTGATATAAGACTACTGCTATAATTGCTATCGCTTTGAGAACGTCTATGTATTCAAATCTTTTTTTCATCACATTCTAAAGTTGTTTGTTTTTATCAATTATTTCCAGTAAATGGAGGCATAGTAGCTGCGGCATCATTAGAGATATCAGCACGCTTCAACACCTTCATTATTGTAATCCAAATCACTTGTATATCTGTCCATAGTGTGCAGTGATCTACATACCACACATCAAGCTTAAACTTTTCCGTCCAGCTGATGGCATTGCGCCCGTGGCACTGTGCCCAACCGCTGATGCCTGGTCTCACTTCGTGGCGGCGATGCTGTTCCTCGCTATACAATGGAAGATATTTGACCAACAAAGGTCTTGGCCCAATCAGCGACATGTCGCCTTTAAAGACATTGATAAGTTGTGGGAGTTCGTCAATGCTTGTGCTGCGAACAAACCTCCCGACTTTAGTTAATCGCTGTGCATCTGGCAACAAGTTTCCCTCTGCATCGCGTTCATCAGTCATGGTCTTGAACTTGATGACTTTGAAAATCTTTTCATCCTTACCAGGGCGTTCTTGGAAGAAGAAGGCCCCCGCACCTTTGTTGGCAAAATGGAGGAAAAAGGTGATTAAAATCAACAGCCAGCCGATGCAAAGCAAGGCTATGCCAGAAATAAAAATGTCTAGGATTCGTTTAAAAAAGTGTTTGTACATTACAAATAAAGCTTTGCGTTAGCAAAAGTAAAATTTTTAGATGCTTCCAATGAATTCCTGACCATAGCATCTTTTTTCTCTTTGTTGGTAGACAACTCTGCAATGAAATTGGCCATCTCCGCAACCTGATTAGGCTGGAAGCAAGCCCCATTTGTATATTTGTTCACCAAACAGGAGAGCTCAGACGCTTCGGGAACAATGCACAACAGCGGTGCGCCCACGGCCAAAAGGTTATAGGTTTTACTCGGTACGCTCACCAAGGCGGTTTCATCATTCAAGGTGATTACGCCCAAATCAGCACTGGCTAAGGAAAACTGCAGCTTGTCGACAGGTTGCCAATCGAGGAAAGTACAATTCTCTAATCCATACGATTGTGCCATTTGTTGTAATTCCGTCTTTTTTTTGCCATCACCAATCAGCATAAAATGTATATGGTTGTTATCCTTCAATCGGTTTGCGACTTCAATGATAACCTGCACATTGTGGGTGAAGCCCATGTTGCCGGAATATAATACCGTGAACTTGTCTTCCAGACCATGTTCTTTTACAAAAGGATTATCTTTTTTATCGATTGAACGGAACGACTCTTTTGATGCCCAGTTCGGAATAACGGTGATTTTGTCTCTTTCAATATAATTGGACAGACAGTCTGCCATTCCGTCGCTGAGTGTGACAATCTTTGATGCCTTGGCAAAGAGCTTCTTGTTCCATCTGCTCCATTTCTTGTAAATCCAGTTCGTCTTCTTGATTCCAATATTGGACAGGGCATCAGGATAAGTGTCATACACAATAATGGAGAATGGATTCTTCACAACTAGTGATGACAGGTAAGCCATTGGCGGATTGGTCACATAAACCACCTCGTGTTTTCTGAATTTAAACAACAAGCGGTTGAAGATTTGAAGCGTGCCCCAGACCCAAGTGAATAATCTTTTCAATGAAGAACTGCGGTCGTAAGCTATGATCTTCGAGACCAAGACCTTTTCGTTCAGCTGCCGCTCAGTCACCTTGACGCTTCCAGCAAGAAGCACCACCTCATCATATTCCTCGGCATAGGCGTTGACAATGTCTATCATCAAATAGCCCGTGCTTTGGTTGACTAATACTACTTTTCTCATTTCTGTGTAGATGCTATCAAATCACCCAATTCCACCGAAGTCATAAACTCCACATCGGGCCAACGCTTGATGATTTCACTCAATAATTGGCTTAATGCTTTTAAGCCTTTTTCACGGTTTTCAGGATGCAAAAAACCAATGTAATTCACACGATGCGAACTGATGGTGGCAGGCTTGTGCCAGCGGAAGGCGATTTCTATTTCCTTAAGACAATAATTCAACCAATCATAGTTGGCTGGCACTTCATATCCTGTTGCCGCAGGTTCAAAGAAACAGTTACGTGTTAGGTAGATTTGGCCGTATTGGTTCTTGTTACCAACAAAACGGGTATTTATCTTTACCTTGCCATCGCCGAGAGGCTCTTCTTGTCGTTTAGCGGTATCTATATATCTGACTCCACTATCAAACAAATCCTTTTCGAGGCTATTGTTGAACCATCCATTTGTAGGAACAAAGAATTTTGCACGATAGCCATACAGTTGCTCAAACAATTCGGCCCCAGTTCTAATAACTTCTTTCTGATAGGGCAAATCATCAACTGTTTCAATTAAGAAAGCTGCTTGATAGTTTGGGACTTCTTCGCCACCTATGCCTTTTCTCGGAATACCCGTAACTCCCTCATCAAATGCTGCCAGTGTTGATTTGTTCTCATTTTGCAAAGCCCTCATCCAGAATTGGGCATTCAGATGTTCGCGACCATGCAGGACCGGTACAAATAATCTTTCCGAAATGCCCTGTTTCCAAAGTTCATATACCCTTTCGTGTCTAGGATAACGCTCGCAAGTTCTCGTATAGGGTTCATAAATGTATTCTGAGAAATCATTGGCTCGGATGGCATCAAAATCGGGGTTGGCTACCACGTTCACACCTGTCATTACCGGATGACGGCCAGTCGAGTCCTTGTATTGGCGCAAAGTATCGAACAACATCTCTAAATCATCATTCGACTCCAAAGAATCATAGAGATTGTACTGTCCTTTGTCAACAGGAATTCCAGCTGCTTTCAACCGTTCAAAAGATTCCAAAGAGGACATACGGACACTACCCCAGTCATCCGACTCAATAACCACTATATGTCGGTTTGTTCGCCAACCTTTAACATTGCTCAGATTGACAACAATTTTGGATTTCAAAGTATTATTATACATAACCCTCTATCTATTTATTGTATGTTTTTAGTTTTGTATAAAAATCGTCTCTTCTTTCTTGAAGTAATGATGCCTCATATTTCTGGCTATTATTGAAATTATCCGAAGACGCCTTTTCATAAGCCTCTTTATCGGATGCCAACTCTTTAACTCTATCAGCGAGAGTTGCAACATCATAATAACTCACCAGATAATGTGATGAAAGCAACTCGGGGTTGCCTGATACTGGCGATGAAATACATGGCAGACCTTTTGCCATTGCCTCAATAATCACCCTTGGTAGTCCTTCAGCCTTGGTTGGCATAACATACATATCCGACTTGTCAAGCAATTCGCTCAACTCGCTCCTTGTAATAAAGCCAGAAAATCGTACTTGATCACCCACACCTAAAGAACCTGCATATTGCTTCAGCTTTTCAATTCCACCATTGTAATCCTTCCCAGCAAAAGTAGCATTAACAATCACGCCCTCTTTTTTCAACACGGCCAAAGCCTCGATGATTTGGTTGATGCCTTTTCGTCCGTTGAAAGCCACCTGTTTGGCCACATGGGCAATGCCCAAGGTTTTATTAGCTGGAAACGGCCTTGCGCTTGTATAGAACGACTTGTCTAATGAAAGCGAAGAGTAGTGTGAAGAGAATCCGTCTTTAACCTTCGTATAATAGCGTTGTTGCAAATAATGCTCCGTCACACACGACACACCTACAGCATCAAAGCATGCTTTTTGCATATCGTTATGTATCTTTACCCACAACATCTTGTTCACGAAATTGGTTGAAGCTGAAATGCCATCCTTGGCATCGTACACTATTTCACAAGCATATGGCAAGCCTGTTTTTCTATAAGCTCTCCACACTCGGAAAGCCACTGTGGAAGGCAACCGGAACACAGCTCGATCACAGCCCAAAACTGCACCTTTCACCTCACGACCCACCTGAAAATATTTAGTGGCATATTGCTTGGGACGGTGAAAATCAGTAATGCGCACCACTTCAATACGATTGGCATCCAACAAGACCCTTGAAGGCTTAACGGGATTTTCATCTTGACAACGACATACTATCCTCAGCTCTTCGAAAACTCGCAGATAACGTTGAAAGAAATCATACCCTTCCTGATTGGCTGCATAGAATTTACCCTCGCAGCAATATATAGTATCGTCGCAAGACAATAACAGTTTACTCATTTTATTCTGTTTTGGTAATGAACTTATAAAACTTTTCCACTATCGACTCCTCGCTGAACCTTTTGATGGACTCCTTTGCTTGCTTGCCCATCTTGGCACGAAGTTCTTCATCGTTCATAAGTGTTTCGAGTCTTTTTTGGAATGTTTCATCGTCGAATACTTCTGTCAAGTATCCGTTCTGTCCATCCTCAATCATTTCCGACGGACCGGTAATACAGTCATACGACACGACGGGCAATCCTGCCGACATGGCCTCGCCTATAGCGTTTGGGAAACCCTCCTCACTCGAAGTAAAGGCAAATATCTTTGCTTTCAGCAGATACGCTTCTACGTTTTTTTGTGTACCAGCCAATATAATGCTGTCCTTTAACGAACACACTTCTCTTTGTTGCTGCAAATCCTCCAAAATATGCTGACCGTCTGCATTTCCTCCAATTATAACCAATTCCCAATCCGTATTACCAATCTTTTCAAAAATATTTATCAAACGGTCAAAATGTTTTGTATCAACCAAACGAGCAACAGAAACAACTATATTTTCTCGTGGCTCAGAGTCAACAATATCTATACTCTTTATAGGATTCCCTATTACACAGTAATTATTTTGCCTATACCTCTTCCTCCCTACCTCTTCCGCATACTTGGTTTGAACAATCATACCAGCAGCAGTAGGGTATAAAAGGTTCTTCAGTCTTGCATGAATACCCGTCGTGTAATTAAGAGGCGTTCCCCTGTCGCTAATATAAATTGGCACACGCATCCCTAAACATGACATTAATACCAAACTATTCCACATTGAACCAAAACTGAGTACTGCATCTGGTTGAATTCTGCGTATAGTTTTACGCAAGAACAACATGGTTTTCAAAGTACTTCTTGTACGATGACTTTTATCGAACTCGAACGAAGGAATATGCAATACTACTTCCTTTTCAATTTCATAAAAAATATCACGTCTTGCTCCATACAATATCAGATGCACTTCAGCCTTGTGATATCTGGAAAATCCATTGATAAGAACTGACATTACCCTCTCCATACCACCAGGTTGAAGTGATGGTATCACGCAGCACAAACGCCTTCTGTCTTGATTCATATTCTAATTAATGATTTTAGGTAATACTATCAGTTCTCCAAGTTTTTCCTCCCATTCTTCTGGTTCCCATCGTGCAAATCCTGCGCTATCGAAAAATGTTAATTCGCCAAAATACAATTTGTTGTTTACGATATACCAATCAACGCGCACTTGAGGAATATTCTGTGAAAGGTTTTCTGATAAAGAAAGCATTTTTGTCAAAAGGGCCGGTTTTGCGATTTGATCCTCGGTATATGGATAACCCGGCTGTGATATCTTGACTTTTTCCCAATTAATGTTATAAACATCTTGAGTTTGATGGGTAAAACGGCCTCGATGCACTTGTATCAATTCGGGTTTACCAGAGAAACACATTACCTTATAATCAAACAAATCACCTGATTCATTTTCCAGCAGCTGTTCCGCAATAATTTTACGTGGTACATTCTTGTAAGGCCACTCGCGCATTCTCCAATAATCAGTACGAAGAGAATGGTTAAGCTTATTATTTACTTTAGCAATGTCTAATGTGCCCTTGTCTTTACAAATGACCACGTCTAAGCCTCCGCCACCATGTGTTGTTTTTAAAACAAATTTTTCCGGTAGAGTTTCATAATTTATATCCTCTGGCTTGTCCCAGACACCATACAATGATACCACATATTGCTCTCCAATTTTATCCGCTACATACTTTTTTACGGCCAATTTATCAACCATCGTCGTATAGATGGGTTTACGGTCATAAAGTTTTAGCCATTGAAGCTTCTCGTTATAGGTAACAGGATGGTCGATATCAAGCTTCTTACCGGTAATCAATCTATATTGCCATGTATAGTATCGTTTATCATCCTTAATCAGATGAGAGCAACGATGCAATAAAAAAAGCATTAGATATCTCGGATGAGATAATACTGTTTTTAGTCTTGATTTCTCCATATTATCTGAAAAACTAAATTTTCACACCATCTTTTTTGATAATCTTAGCAGAAACTCTACTTATAATCCAGTTGTCACGCTCGTCTTCGATGTCTACCAAATTGGAAGCTACCGTTACATTGTTTCCGAAAAGCACACCATCAATCATATTTCAACACGCCAATTTTGTCGACACCAAGGTTACATTTCTTGTCCTTGCAGATGTATAAGCGAAGGTCTTGTTTGGTTTGGATTATGGTTGATAATTAATCTTCCTGAAGACCAGGACGTAATACTTTTCGTTTTGGAAGTTTAATCCACGAACCAAAAGTATAATCCCATTTTTCGGGATCAAAGGGTTGCATTCCACCCCAATGAGAAAACGTGAATTCTCCAAAATAGACATGTCCATTCACTTCATAAAAATCCACACGCACATGAGGCATTCCTTTAGATAATTTAGCAGCCAATTGTTTCATTTCTTCAAAACATTTAGGCTTTTGAGGTTGTTCTTTCGCATTAGGATGGCCGTTTGTAAAAGGTAAATGGTTATAATCCATATCAAAGAAATCGAAAGTCACATTTTCCTCTCCCTGCAAACGTCCAGAAGCAATGAACAAGGCTTTTGGTTCTCCATCAAAGCAGAAGAATTTGTAGTCACGCAATTCTTGAGTTTCAGCATCCTCCATATACTCTTCGGCTATTATTTTCTTAGGAATGTCTTTATAGGCATACTCACGGCTACCTATAAAATAATCTTGACGCAAACCTTTATTTAATTCTTTCCGGACTTTTTTTTCATCCAATTTAGATTTGTCTCGACAAATATACATTCCAGTGCCTGAGTTATGGTTACACTTTATTACAAATTTGTCTGGCAAGACTGAAAAATCTATATCCTCTGGCCTATCCCATACACCTAACAGCGGAATAACATACTGTTCACCGATGGTATCCTTAATATATTGTTTCACAGCATATTTATCTGACATTATTACATTTATCGGCGTACGTCCATAAAGTTTTAACCACTGGATTTTTTCAGAATATGACTGAGGATCCTTCCAATTCAATGGTTTATGCATAAAATGTTTGAACTTCATCGACAAAAGACACTTGTCTGGCATAGTATGATTCAGTAAAAGCCACCAAGCATTTTTCATTTTTCTAATCAAGGGATTTTTCTTCTCCTGTTCCATTAACAATGTATTTTAATATATAAACTTATTTATTTATTATTTTTGATTTGTTCAACCAATTGGTCGGAACTCATGAATTCAACATCTGGCCACTGATTAAATATTTCTGAAAGCAATTTATCCAATTGCTTCAAATTTTCCAGCCTGTTCTTTTCATTGATTGCTCCTATGAAATTTATGCGATGTGCCGATATCACTGCCGGTTTGTTCCATCTGAAAGCATATTTCATCCTATTCAAACAATTATCCATATTCGAACCTTGTGTTGGTTCAAAAGAGCAATTCCTTATGGTGTAAAACTGTCCATATTTGTTTTGAGTCCCCATAAAATGGCGAATGGATTTACCTCCAGGATTACTCTGATAAACCATCCCTTGCAATCCGATAATTCCTTTTTCATTAAGTGTTTCCTCCAATTCAGGTCTCCATGTATAACATGGCGCAATAAATGTCTTGGATTTAAACCCAAATATGCTTTCAAACAAATCTAATCCTTCTGAAACGACCTCATTAAGAGGTTGCATTCTAAATTTACTATCATCAAGTGCAACTTGATAATAGTTTTTATGTTGCTCTTTTGGGAAAAGCCCCATAATGCCGTATTCAAAAACATGGCGGGTATCAGCATCGTTATTTTTGAGGTCATGCATCCACTTTGCCACATTCAAATGCTCTCTTGCGTGAAATTGTGGTTTGAATAGGCCTTCTTTCACACCTTGTTTCCACAAATCAAATGAATGCTCACAACCTTTATAACGTTTGAAAGTGCTTGTAAAAGGTTCATAAAAATACTGCTGGAAATCTCCAGCTTTTATCTTTTCAAAGTCTGGATTAGCCACAGCGCAATTAGCTGTAATCACAGGATGGCTACCATTTATATCTTTATACTTGACCAAGACATCAAACAATGCTGTCAAGTCATCTTCTCTTGCCAAAGAGTCGTTTCTCTCATAAACATTTTCATCTACTCGGTAACCCTCTGAAAGCAGTCTCTTATAAATCTTTTTTGAAGGCATTCTAATACTACCCCAGTCATCACTTTCAATGACGACAATGTGACGCTTGGTGCGCCAGCCTGGGATATTAAGCAGGTTGTGGGTGATGGTCTGTTTTATAGTCATTGTATGTTCTTTTTCAAAAATTCAGCCAATCTTTTTGCCTGCACTTCTGCACTAAAATGTTCTTCAGCCATTTTTCTTCCTTTAATACCAACCTGTTTTGCGTTGTCCAAATCACATAACGCCCTATCCATGGCATCGGCAAAAGAATTCACATCACCAGGTTCCGCCATAAAAGCAGAAACATTGTCTTCAAGATAATCAGGAATCTCACCCACTTTGGTAACACATACAGGATTACCCGTGGCAAGGTATTCGCCAAGTTTGGTTGGAAAACCGCCTTGAGCTTGGTGGGAATCGGGACGGGAAAGGACCAACAAAGAGGCATTGCCAATAAACGCAGGTATTTGTTCCCTATTCAGTACCCCAAGACGATGAATACGGTCCTTCAAGCCAATACCCGCAATCAACTCGTCCTGCACAGGAACATCATAATGCCAAAAACCGGCAAGATATAAATGCAATAATTTGTATTTGTCTGCAATTTTTGCAAATGCTTTAATTAAAATATCTACACCGTCTTTATGATTGTCCATAGTACCAGTAAAAGCAATATAAGGTTTTTGATACAAGCTATCCTCTACGGGGATGTCTGTAAAACGAGACAAATCAACTGTCATGGGCAGATGCATGAACCGAGCATCTTTCTTTGCCATACCTTGATAATATTTGATCAAAGTTTTCGTCATAACGGCAAATAAATCTATTTTACCAACAGCATCCATAAACACCATATTGCCGTTTTTACCTTTAATCCTTTGTAAGAAATTGCCCTGCTTTTCTTCCTTATATATATCATTATATTCATTGAGCTCAATAAAAGTTTTCCCCGAAAACCCATTGAGTCCTTTTCTATACAATTTCAACACATTGCTATTGTTGGTCAGCCATACAATATCATACTGTTGCTTCATCAATCGTTTAAGACGCAACCCGACTAATGACAAATGAAAACGGTCAAAAAAATAAGTATTCAATCTACCAATTAAGCCCTGATAATGATTGGCTTTTGACAAATATACCACGCTACAATTGTCAACATTGACGGTGTTTTTGTGCTCATTACTACGGACAAGCCCTCCTGTAATTCCAATGGTTACATGAAAGCTTTCTTTACACAAACCTTCTATCAAACCTATAAATCGATTACCAGAAGCACTCGATTCATTAAAAGGATTATAATTTCGAAGAAGAAGTATTTTCATATCTTAACTTAACCAAATATCTCGATTCAACTTATTTTATAAACTCATATAGCTACTCGCCATTATAGAAACCATAAAAACGGCAATTTTTTCCGACGGCAATACCCATCAAACCAAACGAAAAAAGTGCAAAACCAGGTAGCATTGCGGCTGTCCCCGTTAAGAAAAGCACAATAGAATTTGTAATTGCTATTGCGATAAGAGGCACTTCTATACTTGGCATATTATAATTTTCAAAATATTTTGATGCTAAATTGGTTATCACAACATAACACACAACCAACAACCCGCCAGCCAATATGCCAAAGATTCGCATCAATTGCAACGGTGTGTTATGTGCCCCGAATGTAACTTCTTCTATTCGATCCACTGGAATAATATTTGGAATATCATGCATTGGAAGTACCGGTTTAAGAACAAGCAGTTGTTCCAAACCTGCATCCCAAAATGGCGCTCTATCGCTAAAAAATTTAAATTTAGCTCGATTTAAAAAAGATTCTATTGAAGAAAAATCCATGTGATCGGCATAATTACCATAATGTACTGTATTATAATTAAGTATGCCGTATACCATAAGAAACGCGATCACAATAAAAGAGGCCACGCTCGTTATTTTTGCCGCAAGTTTCTTTTGCTTTGCCCAAAGCCAAAACACAATGATTGCATAAACAGCGGTTAACAAAAATGTAAACGTTCCAAATTGACTTAACAAGAATACAGGAATACTATATACGAGCAACAATACACCTATTATCACACGCTTTGATTCTAATAAAAACCAAACACCATATACCAATGTAATATACATAAAACAATTCAGCAAATAGCTAAATTGCCCAATATGAAAGATGGCAAAAAATAAATATAGCACGGTGATAGACCATACTATGAATTTCAATGCACGAACATTAAATGTATCAGATATTAGAAAACAATATAAAAACGCCCAAAAACTCATATAATAACAAGTATATCCAAAAGCCACCTGCCATGTATCTAAATCGAGTACCATTCTTTGTATCGTTAACACAATATAAAATGGCATAACCAATAATAATATCCTAAAAACCAACCTAACACCTCTAACATTAAAAGCATTTGCCTTAAATATGCACACTATCATCATGCTAAAAAAAGCGACATACATGACCGTTGTTTGTGACGAACAATGTATCATTAAAGCAGGCATGAATAGTGCATTCATCTTTGCTATCATATAAACCACAAATGGAGTCATGATAAGTATCGCCATTTGACCCATATTTGGATAACCAAACAGAACAGCAACAATAGCCAATACTGTTTGAAATACAACCTCTCCCACACTCACGGATGAATTGCCATTATTAATAACCATATTGGGCAATCTATCTAATTCACTCATAAACTTTATTATCTTACTTCTATTATCAAAAATAACACATTATTTGTTAGACTTCATTACACTTTCATATATCTGTAATAAGTGCTTTGCGTTATTCTGCTTATCGTGTCTGGATTGTGCGTAATCTATCAATCTCGAATTATCAAAAGATTGTGATTCTTTAAACACTTTACAAATTAAATAAGCCAATACTTCAAAATCATCATATCGATATAAATAACCGCAAGAACTATCCTCTACCAATGAAGGAATGCCACCGACATAAGACGATATAGTCGGAACTCCAAGTATTTGTGCTTCTGAAAGAGAATTGGAACTATTCTCAATTGATGACGGACACACAAATACATTTGATTGCAGGTACTCTTCTTTCATTTGGGCAGCATTTAGATTGCCCACAAAAACCAAACGTTCTCTTAATCCTGTCCTTTTAAAGATACCCTTAACAAACTTTCCATACCATGTGTAGTGGTATAAGCCTTTAATAGACCTGTCTTTCGTAGTAAAATCATTCCCAGCAATTCTAACAACAACATCAGGATACTCTCTTGCAACTAATTCCAATGCTTTCAAAAACATAGGCAACCCCTTTATTGGGCTTGCCATTGAACTTAAGAAAACAGTATGTCGTTTACATCTATTATACTCCCATTTCCCATCATAGAACTCTTCTCTTAGTGTTTCGTTGCAAAAATAATACTTTATTTGAGGATTGATTGCCCACACATTCGCCCTGTCCCAAAGTGTTCTACCAATAATATGTTTTGCGGTGGAAATAGTTTTTATTTCCGATTCACTTCTTTTTTTCAAATCACTATCCGGTGTTTTAAACCCATTTCTCACAATATCCCCAAAAGTTATTTTCTGGATATAATCTTTTTTTGATATACCATCATAATAATGTGGTTCAATTCTTGATATTAAACCTTGTATGGAAATGACAACTTTTTCATTTCCACAAGTTTCCATATACGACAATCCAAATGGAAATTCCGTTCCATGAATATGCACTATATCCGGATGTATTTCCTCTTCTATGTTTTTCCAACATGAACGGTAATCTTTGTTTAATGGAAGAATATAATATGTTATTTTCTCACCGCATATCTTCGTCAGTTGCTTAACCAATGGGAAAACCGTTGCAATATATAATTGAGTTCTGCCCTCGGTATATTCCAATAAAGCATCGGCTGCACTCGTCATCCATCCACCGGAAGATCTCAGCTCCGATTCTCCCCTTAATTTGGCAAATGCTTCCGGGAAAAGTATATTTGTTATCCAAAGGACCCTATTTATCATAATGTATAAATTTATAACTTGTTATTTATAGATTATAATTCTTTTATCATTTTCTCGAATTGGCAATTCCAAGACAAATGACTTACTGAGTTTCGTACATATTGCGGTGATAAATCGTATTTCGATAAAAAGTCGATTATAGAATTTATGTCGATGTCCGAATCATCCGCCGGTACTTTCAATACATATGGTGCATCATCAAAATCGGTGTTGTTCTCAGAATACATGAATGGAATACCGCGAGTTGCATATTCAACATTCTTCAATGACTTGACCTCAGTAATGCCTTTTCTATGACATGCAAGACATCCAACTGCCATATGCTTGCCTACAAACACAGCATCCAATTCTGCTCCCATTTTTGGACCAATCAATTCAATATGATTTTCCAACTGATATGATTTTACCATTAGAGCCAATTCTTCAATCACATCACTGTGACCTCCACCAACAATAGTTAGATTGACATTAATAGTTGGCTTATTACTGTAATAATTATTAATGCCTTTTATCAATCTGTCAAAACCATGCCAAAAAGCAATATGTGCCACTGCAATTAGATTAACTGTATCTGTCATTTTTATTGCTTTTGAAACAGGAATGGTATCAATATCTATACCATTTGAAATATTAATGGTTTTTACACCAAATATCGGATTACTATTCGAAGTCGTGACAATACAATCAATACAATCTTTTAACTTGTTGCGATAATAAACTTCCCTTCGCCTATATTTAATCTGCTTCTTCGTCAAATTAACAAACTCACCATCATAAGGATAGGTTGGGATTTCCAACATAATTTTGCAACCATCTCTCTTACATTTAGAGAGCCATTTTATTAAAAGAAAATCAGCATCAGCACCATATCGAATATATATCAACTTTACATTCGTTTTTTTTACAAATCGATATAGTTTAATAAATAGAATAATTTTGCATAATCTATGTATGAAACGAGTATTGGACTGAACGAAAAACTCAGAATCATTTAAATAATAAATACTATTATTCCCCTTGCAGACATCATATAGCAAGTATGTATTAAACATCAAATGTTGTAAAGACTTAATATGAGCCTTTATTTTGTTAGAAACACCGTCATTATTGTTAACGTTTTGGGAAGACCAATACAGGCACTTCATTCCTTTACACTCGTTTAGTTCCATAACGTAATTTTCTATATATCCAAATAATTGTTGACTTTATTAATTGAATTTCCATACCAACGGATTGAACTAATTTTTGTGCATAACCAACTTCTTTTAATACATCTTTTATGGGCAAATAACAATCAACAATAACGATACATATCCATTTAAATAATACTTTCTTTAACCGTTTGTCGTGATTGTTTACCTCATATAATTCACGGTAAGAATTTGCAGCAATAAAAGCATTTTTCTTCGAATTTGCCATGCTAAATGTGCCTCCGGGATGTACATTGTAAACACCCATTATTTTCGAAAAATAATACCCATCTCCTTTTGCTAATAAATGGTAATACAAATGTGTATCACGTGCATATTTGTACTTTAAATAGTTTTTTTTGTAGTCATCCGCGTCTTTTGCTCTAATCATGGATGTAAGAGTTTTTGTATGCCAAGATTCAAGATTATCTTCCAATGTAAATGTATAACCTGAACAATTATTTCTTTTAAACACAACATCTCTCTCAGGTGTTCCTCCAACAAATATCTTGTACCCTCCACAACACATGATTACATCTTCATGATTGTCAAGAAAATCAACTTGCTCCTGTAACTTTATTGGATCAATCCAATAATCATCCCCCTCGCAAAAAGCAATGTATTTTACATCAATCCATTCTTCGAAATACGGACGTTTGGATTTACGTATGCTGTAATGATTATATTTTAATAATATGACAACAAAGTAACAATTAACGTTTTTTTTGTGACGGGAACAAATTCGAATATATTCCTCTGTTTCTTCAAATCTATAAAAATCTCCTTTATTAGATATAAAATTCTTTTGAACATAATTTAATATAGTCTCTTGCTCTCCATCCGTGCTAGCATCATCAATAATTGTACATACAAAAGGAAACGATGTCTCTTGGGAACAAAACCCATTCATCGTATCTATAATGTATGAGGATTGATTAAAAGTCATACAAGAAACCCGAACCTTAAAATTCATATAATCAAGATTTTATTTTATGACTCAATTTATTAAAAAACGGCTGAATTAATCCCAATATCTCTTGATATTCTTGTACTTTTGACACTTTGCAAACCATAAAAAACACAATACAACCTACAACAATTTGAATTGGGAGAATCACCCAATTACTAATCGGCAAATACTTAAGAAACCAAACAGACAAAGCAACAATCATCGCTATTGCGTAAGAAGGGAGAATATCTTTCAATTGCATCCAAGAGCTATAGCCCAACAACTTGCCAGAATAATAGGAGTTTAAAAAATACGCAATAACACATGTCACAAGATTCGTATAAAGCATTGGCATAATACCCACAAAGGCACCTACAAATAACGGGCCCAGAGCAATTATTTTTTTTATTATCTCTATTCCCAAAAACAAGTCACTTCGTCCTTGCACCTGCAACATGTTTAGGTTGATTGCTTGCAAAGGATAGGCTGAACCAGCAATACAAATCAATGGCAAATAAACGGCGGCATCATGCCATTGCGACCCAATCAGACAATACAGCAACGGCTCTGAAATTGCTCCAAGAAAGAACATTCCTATGGCTGTAATAAACATTGTAGTTTTTATAATACGACGATACGCTTCTTTCATTCTCGCTGGCTCATCTTGAATATTGCTCAATACAGGATAAGTCACCCTTTGGACAACAGTCGTTATGTTGGTTGAGAACAATTTCGAAAATCCTTTTGCGCGAGTATATTGACCCAACGTGGCTGGATTATAAAATTTACCAACAACAACTTGATAGAGTTCTTTCCAAATCGAATTAATAACACTTATCAACATTAACTTCCACCCAAAACCAAATAGTTCTTTAAAACTGTTTACTGAAAATCTCCATTTTGGTACCCATTTGTTAAAGAACCACAGCAATATAGTACTAATAACTTGACCACTCACATTGGAAGCCACTAATGCCCACACTCCAAAGCCCAATAAAGCCATTGAGATTCCTATCACTCCACTGATTATTGAACTAATAAATGTAATTTTGGTTTGTGTTTTAAAGTCAATGCGTTTTGTTAGACGAGTTCGTTGAACCATGGCCAAAGCCCCTATGACCATAGTAATTGAAGAAACACGTGTAAGGGTGATAAGTTCTTCGCGATTAAAAAAGTCCGCTATCAGTGGTGCACAAATAAAAATCACACCATATAGGAACAAACTCATAACAAGATTTGTGATGAAAACTGTATTATAGTCATCATCTGTAGCATCTTTTTTTCGGACAAGCGCATCCGAGAACCCACCATTTATCAGATTACCACATACCGTGGTAAAAATAGCAATAATTCCTATTAATCCGTAATCATCAGGTGAAAGAAGCCTTGCGAGAACGATACTGACAATAAATGACACTGCATATTGCGCCACATTATCAATTGCACTCCAACCTACACCTCTAACTGTTTTATCTTTTAATCCTTGTTCTGCCATGATAAAATATACGTAACCAATATTATTATATGTACACTATGTCTCTTCCCTTATAATAATCTTCAAAAACCTCAACAAAGGTCTCAGATACCAATATAGGAATATTTTTTCCTAATAGAACCGCTTTAAGGAATGACACCAACTCATAACGAATCCCTTCTCTATCAAGTTGATAGAAATATCTCCGTATTTTTCGGTATTATTCAAAATAACACAAACCTTAGTTATATCTTCCAATCCCTTGTAATCTCCGAAACTCGCATGTAATCACTATACGTGTCAATGTCATAAGCTTGAACCTTTATGCCACGCATTGGAAGGTGCGGTTCAAACATATTAAATACATTTTGCGACGAATAGGTCAGATTTGTTTTGCTAATACATGCAGGTCCTGTCCATTCATAATCCCCCCGCTCGCGAGAAAAAGCATGTACATAACCTTTCTCATCTGTTTGTACCCAAACGGCCTCATCACTGCTCTTGTCAGCATAGCAGATAAATTCTCCTTCGGTTTCCAATACCCGTTTAACATCATCGGGATGCACCAATAAGTCACCGTCCCATTCCAGACTATAATCATTGGCATGACGGGCACCAAGGAAGAAACTAGCACCTGTCTTAGTTTCGAAGTAACGTTGGTTGTAGCAGAATATCACATCATCACGGTATTTTCGAACTTCTTCAATGATTTCACTGCCCTGAAAACCAATAACCAACCGCAAATCCTCAACATCCTTGAACAACTTCAATTGCCATGAGATAAGCGAACTACCATTGATTTGGACTAAGGCTTTTGTCAAGCCCAAACCCAAACGAGAACCAATGCCAGCACAGCTGATGACCACAGACTTCTGATTGCCGTGCTCACCACAAAGTTGTTTCAGCTGACGGCATAAAGCATGTTCGTTGAACACCACATAGTCACATATGGCCAGCAGACTTTGGGCTGGGTTGTGAGTCAACCCTGTAGCAATACTAATGTTGGCATGGCGCATTGCTTCCAAGTCGTTGTTGCCATCACCAATAAACACTACCGTTTCACCCAAGGCTCGATAGCGATCCACTATTTCCTCTTTACGCAAAATGGATTTCAGTTTCACCACATGGTCGCCATCCATCTCTGCAGAACTGCCATAACACTGACAGCCTATCGTTTTGAAAAGACCTTCGCACCAGCATGTGAGATTGCCTGTTACAATAATACAATCGGCACGATGTGTGTCAATGAATTGTTTCAACTCTGGATAGAGCGGAACCCGTGCAAGCAGATCGCACGTCTCTTTCACAGAATACTTGCCCAGAATATTTACCCGCCGAATAAAACTTTCAATGAAAGGTACATTACCAGCCACTGTGCGTTTGGTGAGTTCAGCAATCTCCTCCTGACAGTTAAAATGACTCGCTATGACAGGTAGTGTTTCCTGGGACGTAACGGTCCCATCCAAATCGAATAGAAATTTCATTCTTTATTTATTTAATAAATATTGATAAATCTTATTGGCAAAATACAAATCGAATATTCCAAGCCCCGAGTTATACATCAGCACTCTTTCATCTTCGGATTCCCTTGGTTTGACTTTTCCTGACTGAATGTCATCCCACGAAGTGAGTCTCTTAAACCTATTGTAATATTTGAAGTTCTTCACATTTTCCAAATCTGAAGTAATAATATGGTCAAATTCATGGTCACATTCCATAAAGCCTCTCATGTGAACAGGGATAACGGTACATCCTTTTTTATAAATACTTGGATCACAATAATCATTTTCGATATAATTGACACTTGATAAAACCACATCGCTATCTTTCATTAAATCTTCATAATTGTCAACAATCTCAAATGTTATATTACTATATTCACTGAATTTATTCGCAAATCTTTCAGCATGATCCTTATGCCGCATCAATTTTACTAAAACATTCTTATCTTTAATCTTTTCAAACAGTATCTCTCCAATTATGTTTCCTATCCCTCCCAAACCTACCATTGCAATAACGTCATACTTTTTTACAACCCTAAACATAGTATAAACAGCTATGGCCGCAGTTCTTGCCTGAGTAATAAAAGAACCATCCATAATAGATAACAAACGGAATTTATCCTGTGAATAAAGCATGATATCAGCATCTACAGAGAACCCTCCGTTATTTTTTCTGAGAACGCTACGTGATGCTACTTTAATCCCCAAAATACCTTGTGTTGGTAATGCACATGGTAAAAAGTGAATATACTCTTCTGTCGTGAAATGAATTCTGGTTTTTTGTGGCAAAATACAATCATTTGCAATTGCCATAACCTCACCTGCCCAATTATAAAATTCGGAAACAGGGATGGATGCATTGACTATATCATTATAGTCATATACTTTAATTGAACCTTTTTGTTCCATAATTATATACTTTAGACATTAATATTCCACTCTCTTTTTAAGAATTCTTTATATGGTGTGTCGACATCAAAGATAGTCCCATCGTGTTTCATACCTCTCTCTTCCACGGGAGGTAAGGCCATATAATCACCATATTGCATAGTTAAGATTCTGTCATATCCAACAGGCACAGGAGCCTCAAAGCCTTCCATGCCTTCGCATTTTATTGTTTTGACTTCTTTAAAGTCTTCAGCGAACAAAACCTTGCGTTGGTATTTGGGTGTTGTACATATGATACCTGAGACATAATTAGAATTAGAGCCTTTGAAAGTTTGAGCTATTTTTTGCACCTCCTCATAAACTTCAATGAGAGATTTACCAGAATGGTTTTTTACTCTTTCAATATCAGCTTGACTTAAATTAGGGTTGGTTGCTCTCATATAAGTGGCATTTTCACGATTTAATTCGCGCATCTTATTATACAACTCCTCTCCTTTTTCTTTATCCCATTCATCAAGAGGGAAAACAGATAGCCAAACTCCTTGATTAAATTTTTGATACCTAAACAACTCGTTTACTGCGGATGTGTTAGAATTTCTTAACTTAATAAATGTATAGCCACTTTCTTTGTCTGAATATGGTGTCTGCAAAAAGTATGGTTGCTGGAAACAATTACCCAATGTCATCATTTTTTCATAATCTTCTCTTGACATAATCACATCAATGTCATCATCCCATGGAATAAAACCATGATGCCTAACAACACCAAGGAGTGTACCACTATACATAAAGTACTTGAGATTATGTTCTTTACAAACCTTATCAAATTCAATCAACAAGTCTAAAAGAACAGCCCACATTTTTTTTCTTTCTGTTGTGACTAGATAGTCACATTGTACTTCTTCTTTAAGGAAATCTTCTGAGATTACTCCCTTATTAATTATTCTTTCAACTTCGGTCATGATAGCAATATTTTTTTAAATTTTATTCAATGGTAATACTTTTAAAAGCGAGGTTTTCAATATCATAGTACCCCAAGTAAGCCCTAAACCGAATGCGGAACACATCAAAGTTAATGGTCTTGACTGTAATTCATCGGCAATGTTGTATGTCATCAGCATAGGGATGGAAGCGCCACCAAGATTGCCAAATTCTTGCAGGTCATAAGGCACCTTTTCCAGTGGCAGTTTCAGCTTTTTTACAATACGATCAACAATCAACTTGTTAGCCTGATGGATGAGGAAATAATCCACATTCTCTGTATTCAGTTGATATTTGTCCATAATGTTTTTGATACTGATGGGAGGCCGAGAGATGGCAAACGAAAGCACATCCATACCATTGATAAGAGTATCTTTTGGTGCACGAATGATTCCGTTGCCAAAATCCTTCTCAATATATGATTCTTGGGTAATAGGATGCCTAAAACCACCATGAGGGGTCATCAAGGCCTGATACTTTTCGCCCAAGGTATTGAAGTCAATAACGACGTCTTCTGCTCTCGTATCATACTCCAATGCCATAGCAGTACCACAGTCACCAAACAACGGCACACGGCTCTTGTCCTTCTTCGAACCCATTCGGAGAGCAGTGTCGCCCACCAAAAGCAATGCACGTTTCACTGTTCCTGCACTCAGAAGATTGCCAGCCACATTGATGGCATACACACTTCCGCAGCAACCCATCGGTATATCCAAGACAAAGGTGCTAATAGGCAAGCCCAGTCTATGCTGAAGTATGCCGGCTGTAGGCGGGGTTTTATAATCGCCCGTCACCGATGCAAAAACCAGCACATCAATACTCTCTTTTTCCCAACCTAATCCAGCAATTAAACGTTCAGCCGCATCAAAGCAAAGATCAGATGTACACAAGTTATCGGGACCGATATAGCGGTTCTTGATACCTACAGTATTGTCAAAGATTTCGGCTTCCTCTTTCGTAAAAATGTCGAAATCGGCAGTTTTTACGGCATTGTTCGGAACTGTTCCAGTAACACCTCGCAATGCCACATTCTTAATTTCCCAAAGTGCCATTACAGTTCAATTTCGTATTTGCCAAGAATTTTCTTAGCGTTGTCGTATGAGGTGAATTCAAGAATATCTTCCGGATCAAGCATGATGTCAAACTCGTCCTCCACAGATGAAGTCAAACTCAGCTGACGGACAGAATCCCATCCCTCAACACTTTTGTTGTCAAAACCAGCACCCAAAGCCGACACTTCTACGGAAAAAACCTCGCAGAAGATATTGTTCAATTTTTCCAAATTAGTCATAGTGATATCTTTTTTTATTGATTGATTACTTTTCCAGCTTCGTTGCGCAATATCTCTTTCACCACCTGCACCTCAATGCGCTGATGGAACAGGTGGGTTTTTTCTTCAATAAAATTGGGCAACACCTCCTGCAAACGGGAATCGATCACCAGCACTATCAACTTCTCGTCGTCGCCCTTGCAATAACAATCTGTCTTATATTCTGTCTTGATCATGCGCTCCACCTCGTCGAGGCCGATGCGCAGGCCGTAAATCTTCAAAAAGCGTTTCAAGCGGCCAATGATGAAATAGCAGCCGTCAGCATCGCGGCGGGCAAGGTCGCCCGTGTGCATCATGCCATGATTCTCATCGCCTTTTATCAAATCTTCACGGCAAGTGGCATAGCCCAGCGTCACATTCTCACCACGGTACACCATCTCGCCTTGCGTCTCACCCTCAAAGGTCTCGTTGCCGTTGTCATCCACAATGGAGAGCTGACCACCTGGCTCGGCAATGCCGATGCTGCACACCTTCTGCAACGCCAATTCTGGCGGTAGATAAGCCATACGAGCAGTACATTCGCTTTGGCCGTATGTAGCTACGAACTGTTTGCCCCTGTCGTGGGCATATTGTGCCAAGGTGTTCCACATGGCTTCGGTCAATTTGCCACCGCCTTGGGTTATTACTTTTAGGTTTGGCAAATCCATACGGGTAAAGCGCATCTTGGTGAGGATTTCGTAGCTGTAAGGCACGCCAGTAAAACTGGTAGCCTCTTTCAGTGTAGCCCAAAAACCTTTATCCAAAAGCGAGCGACCACTCAGCAGCAAGGTGGATCCAGCCAAAAGATGAGAGGCAATTACCGAGAGACCCATGGTGTAGTGCATGGGCAGGATGGCCATAGCCTTTTCACTACCATCCAATTTAAATAGTCTCCGCACATTGTCGGCATTGGCCTCAATGTTGCGGTAGCTGTGACGTACCAGCTTGGGGCTGCCTGTGGAACCACTGGTGGGCAGCAGCAGCGAAAGCTCGTCATACATCGGTATGTGTTGGTTGCCAGTCTTCACCAAACAATAGTCCCATGCAGAGAACACTACTACCTTGCCCTTGGCCTTGACCTGCGGCATCCAGAGGTATTCCGGCTGATACAACTCATAGAGGTGGTTATACAAACTCTCCTCGGTAGAGGCACTAATAATTAGAGGAACAATGCGATTGCTCAATGCTGCGGTATAGCCCAATAGTGATCCGATGCAGTTCTCCGACAGGATGAATATCAGCGACCGCTGTGGTAACTGCTTTGCAAACTCTTGGGCAAAGTCGCATATATCACCATAGGTTACAGAACGACCGCTATCGTCAATAGCAGCCACCTTTCCTTTTGGCTTCTTGTCTAAATCTAAAAACACCTTGCTTAAATTATCAATTGTCAACTGTCAATTATCAATTAAATTGTGGCACATCCATCCACGCCCAAAATCTGACCGCTAATGTAGCTTGCACGATCGGATGCTAAAAATGAAACCGCATTGGCAATGTCCTGCGGTGTTCCCAAACGTCCAAGGGCTATCTTTTCAATACGCTCGTTAATTTTGTCGCCTGTGGCTTCATACAGCTCCTCAAAACGCTCGGTCTTCACAATGCCAGGCGCCACGGCATTCACACGGATGTTCAGCGGAGCCAATTCCTTGGCCGCAGACTTGGTGAGGGAAATCACGGCACCCTTTGAAGCTGAATAAGCCACCTGTCCAGGTGAACCCACCTCGCCTGTTACCGATGCCATGTTTACAAAGCAACCGCCACCAGTGCGTGCCATCAGGCGCGAAGCAATCTGAATCATGTCGATGACCGCAAACACGTTTACTGCATACATCTTTTCCAGCAGGGGTTTGGTCACCATGCCCAGCTTCTGGTTTTGGATGATGGCGGCATTGTTCACCACGCAGTCGATACGGCCTTCTGCCTTGTAGATGGACATCAAGCCGGCCTTTAAGGCATTGCTGTCCGTAACATCAAAGCAGATGGTCTTGGCGCCTTGGATTTCAAACTCGTTTAAATCGTTGGCATACACGACAGCTCCGTCAGCAATAAACTGCTCAGCTATCACACGGCCAATGCCACGGCCTGCGCCAGTAATTATAGCAACTTTATTTTCTAATAATTTCATACACAATCCTAACTTAATGTCATACCACCGTCAATCTTCAATGCCGTACCCGTCACAAACGATGATGCATCAGAAAGCAGAAATGCTATACCTTGTGCTATATCTTCTGGCCTAGCAAAACGACGCAGCGGATAGTTTTGCATTTCTTTTTCTTTTTGTTCTTCGGTGAAACTTCCAATTAGAGCAGTTTCCACCATGCCAGGGTTAACACTGTTGCAACGGATACCTTTGGGGCCATATTCCAACGCAACAGTACGCATGAAAGCATCAATTCCGCATTTGGTAGTGGCATAGATGGCATTGCCCATTGAAACGCGATAAACACCAGCTGCTGAGGCTGTGAACACAACGGAACCACCTTTTCTGATTCGTTTCTTTTTCAGCAAGGCTTTCGTAAGTAAAATAGGTGCATTGAGATTGATGCTTTGAATACGAGTTAATTCTTCCTCGGTGATAAACTGTGTCAACACTAGTTTCATCACTCCAGCATTGCATACAAAGCCATCAATTTCGGGTATTTGGTCAACAAGGACGTTCAGTTCGTCAGCATTGGTCAAATCAGCTTTGACGGCCAAATGTTCACCACTATCCACTTTTACAAGCGATGACAGAGCTGACTGGAGCGCATCCTCACGAATATCCGTCAGAACGATTCTGGCACCCAATTTAGAGCACACTCGCCCCACTTCACTGCCAATACCACCTGCACCACCTGTAATAAGGATCGTTTTCCCTTCAAGTGAATATGGATTATATTCCATTACGCCTTAGTTTTAACAATGTTAAACAAATCCTCAACGGTCTGGGCTTGTTTCATATCGTCAGCACCAATGGTGATACCATATTCCTCATCAACCATTAGAATAATGGACAGACCTATAATTGATGAATACTCATCCAAATCATGGAAATTCGTACTAGGTGTTATTTCACTAACACTTGTTTCATCAAATTGTTCAGCGAAATGCTGAATAAACTCATTCAAATTCATTTTAGTTACTTTTTATTATTTATATGTTAACTCCATTAAAACAGAAACCTCATTCGTACCTGGATATTTGTTCTCACTTATTATTTTTGCACCTCGCTTTAAATTATATTTAAGTAACGGTGTATTTGATTTTCTAATTTCAAATCGTAATCCCGCAGAATCATTATCTTTTATGTATTTTTTAACCAAAGAAGATAATTCTATACCAACCATACCAACTTGTTGATACTCTCGCTTCACCATCATATAGGTTGAAAAGGAATACTCGGGGGCTTTATTAAAATAAATCGCCGACAAACCTATTATTTTGTCATCATCACGAGCTGTAAACATAACAGCTTTATCTGTTATTTTCTTGGCATAGTCTTCTAAAACCACAAGAACGCTTAATCTTGGTGTTATTAATTCATCGGTTTCTCTCAAAAAAGATAGTATTTCTTGGGAATCCAATGTTTTTGGTTCGTTGATATGATAGGTAATCATTATTTAATTTTTATAAGTTTATCACTTTAAGCCATATACCTTGATGCGTAATGGCATACTCCATTTGTTCTGCTGTCGGGAATTGCAATACAAGAGTGCCTATAGCATCCCTAGCAGATTGAAATTCCTTTACCGCATCGCCTTTCTTAAACCAAATGTCCTTTTCTTTCACGAATGGTTCAACTTCAGGCGCAATTTCAATGCGTTCAAGTGTTCCTGTTTTGTCGGCATGAACAATAATTTCAGCCCAGAAACCGTCGTATTGTTTTTGCTCAATGCCTGCCACAGGATCACCTACCGCAGCTCGAACCGCTGCCGTAATCATGTCAACACCCGTGGCAAAACGTAACATTTCTGCCAAACGATTTCCGCCACCACGAGGGGTAAGCTCCATAATATAAGGCTTTCCATCAGTACCAACACGAGTTTCAATATTATAGATGGTTGTCTTCATCTCCAATATTGTGATGAGCCGTTGTAACTCGGCAGCTAACTCTTTTTCCGCTTTTTCACCCATAGTAGATGGCCACGAATACGCCGCCGGCGTATACATTCCAACAGCCTTTTCATCGAAGCGTTGGGCTGAGAAGGATATAAATTTGAATTCTCCATCAACGGAAAAACTATCACTGTCAGAGGAACAACCTTGTTTTTCAATAAATTCTTCCACAATAAACTCACCAGTTATGGAATATTGCAAAGCAAATTCAACCGCCTTTTTTAGCTTTTCAGGTGACTCCACTTTGGTCACACCTTTGCTGCCGGCGGAATCAACAGGCTTCACAATCACAGGCCAGCGGAAATAGTTTAAATCTTTAAGTATTTCCTCATATGCTTTATAACCTTTAGCCTTGGGCACATTGAACCCATGTTCGGTAAGGAACTGGCGGAAACGAGCCTTGTTCTGCAATATCTCCACCGATTCCAATGGGCCAATCTGAGGCAATCCTAAATGCTGCTGCACGTATGCTGTAGTCACCACACCTGAGTCGGTAAAGGTCACAATACCATCAATATGATTGTTCTTTGCCCATTGAAGAATACCCTCTTTGTCTGTGGTGCTGAAGTTGACATACTCATCAGAAACTTTGTGTGCCACATTGTCGGGCAGGTAGTCGCAAGTAATGACGTGGTAGCCCTGTTGATGTGCAGCCTCCACAACTGGGATAGTGAAATGGTCACCACCCAAAACCAATAGCTTTTTCATATTATTTCGCTGATTTCAAAGTCATTTCAGCAATCTCATCCACATCCTGCATAGTCATGCGTACATGCAACGGCAGGCAAAGGATACGGCTGGCGATGTCTTCCGACTTCGGCATAGGCACGTAAGGCACCAGCTTGGAGAAGGTATTCACGCTCGGATAGAAATAGCGGCGCGGGAAGATGCTTTCGGCATTCAATGCCGCCACCACTTTCAAAGCTGTTTCCTCATCTTTGAAGATGGCTGGGAAATAGCTACAATTGCAGTCGGAGGTAATCTTCTGGAAGCCTATTTCAGGATTCTGACCAAGGATTTCCTTGTAACGGTCATACTTCACCTTGCGGTCGGCCAAGGCCTGGTCCAAATAGCGCAGGTTGGCAATACCAATGGCAGCATGGGCTTCGGTCATCTTACCGTTGAAACCGTCCTCCACAATGTCTGCATGGTTCTCAAAGCCGAAAAAGCGGATGCGACGTAGCTTCTCATCAATTTCCTTGTTTTGTGTGAACACGCCACCTCCCTCGGCCGTATTGAGCATTTTGGTGGCATGAAAGCTGGTCACAGAGATGTCGCCTTGCAGGAACACACTCTTGCCTTGATATTTAGCCCCCACCGAGTGGCAAGCATCGTAAATAACGGGAATATTGTGCGCTTTGGCCACAGCATCAATAGCTTCAAAGTCGCAGTTGTTGCCAAACACATGCACCGGCATGATGGCCACGGTGTGGCAGGTGATACGCTCTTCAATCTTTGAGGCATCAATATCCAAGGTCTCAGGATCAATGTCAACAAACACAGGGGTGCAGTGTTGCCACATGATAGAACTTATGGTTGCAATGAATGTGAAAGGCGAGGTAATAATTTCACCCGTCTTGCCCAAAGCTTTGATGGCCATTTGGAGGGCAAGTGTGCCGTTGCAGCAGCTCACCATCTGAGGCACGCCCAAATATTCGCACACTTCCTTTTCGAAACGCTGCACCAGTGGGCCGTTATGGGTCATGATACCGCTTTCCCAAATGCCTTTCATCAGTTCATTGACCTCCTCAAGAGGTGCCAATGTTGGCATGGTTACATAAATGGGTTTTCTCATACCTATAATTCTCTTATGTTACTTTTTTGTTCCTTGCTTTTTATTTTGTATCCAAGCCTGCCATTTGCTTGAAATCTTCCACCAGCCCTGCTTGTTTAAGCAAAGCTTGGTAGTTTTCTTCACGAACATCAGGCTCTTCTATGCATCGGCAGAAATGAAGTATGGATTTCTTGAAAGCATCGTCGGCAGGGAGGTTGCGTTTTTCCTCCTCGTTGCCTTTGCGGATGATGACTTCGGGTACAAATCCAGCAGGGGCGGTCAGGATGCGGTTGGTGTAGAGCGTTCCTTTGCTACCCCACACCTCTAGTTCACATTTGTAGTTATGATCCATACCAAAAGCAACCTGTGCAGTAATGCCCTCATCATTCACCAAGGCGGCAGAACCATACATATCCACACTAAAGCCTTCAATATTGTTGCTTTGGGCATACTTCAATTTTGCAGTTGGTCCAAGCAGTATAGAAGCATATTTCAGCGTGTAGCCACCACAATCGAGCAAGGCACCTCCACCCAAGGCTTTGTTGTAGCGGAAATCGTTTTGTGCCCGCATCGGGAAACCAAAAGAGACCCTGTACAAGCGAACATCGCCAATCTCTCCAGATTTCACAATCTCATTCACAGCCGCCAACTGGTTGTGGAAAGCGAACATATAATTCTCATGGGCAGCCAAGCCTTTTTTTCTGGCATTTTTCAGCAAATCCTCGGTGGTTTGCAAAGCAATAGTACAAGGTTTCTCCACCAAGATATGCTTGCCAGCCGACACTGCTTCTTTGGCCCACTGGTAATGCAATCCTGGAGGCAAAGGCAGATAAATGGCATCCACCTCATCTGAATGAATCAGCGTGTTATACCCTTCAAATATCTTCCCACCATAGCTGTCAACAAAGGTTTGGGCTTTGGCTCGTTCTTTAGCCAATATTTCGTCGGTTGCCCCCACAAATTCCTCTTTGCTAGCAATAGCTACACCTGCATACTCAAAACAACCGGCCTCTTTCAAAGCAGGAAGAAAACGACGGAAGGCTATTTCAGAGGGACAAATAATTCCTATTCTTTTCATTTCTCGTTATATTTAATAGCTGAAAGGATGCTACGCGCCTGGATGTTCAAATAATTATTGAATTTCAGGAAGTGGTTGATTTGATGGAGCGTCATCCAAGTATAATGCTCAGGCAACTGTTGCGGCAGGTCTTTGCCCGCCTCCACAATCATATTGCGGTTCTGCTCACGGAAGAAACGGCCACCTTCCTCACTTTGAAGCACATCATACAATACCTGTTCTTTCGGGGCATTTAGCACATAATCCACAAACGGAGGCTTGGTTGCAGCGGCATATACATTACCCGTAAGGCATTGTACAGTAGGTGCCAACTCCATCACATCGTAGTTGCCACATTCCAACTTGGCTTGCACCAAGAAGTGATAGATGCCGCCAATCTTGCGCACAATAAAGGCGCACAAGCCTTGTTGCAAAGGCTGCACCAACGGCTGGCACCAGCTGGTTACCTCACGGTTGGAGATACTCACCTTTACACCAATAATTCGGAAATATTTACCCTCGTTATTGGCAATTTCTGTCTCAGAGCGATGCCATCCTTCTAACTTATCAATTGGTTTGTTGCCCACAAAAAGGTCGTAACGTGACTTCAAGCCCGACAGCCATGAAAGTATCTGACCCATGGTATGAATACCTTCCTGGGTACGGGCTGATTTCAGCATATCGCAGCCAAAATCAGAGAGGTTCGACAAATCGGTCAATGGCGTGATATAGTCGATGTATTCAATGCCTGACAACACGGTGCGGGTATCCATGTTCACCATATTGTCGTAGTGCATAAACGACTTGATTTGACCCAGCGTCATCCAACAGAAGTCAGGCAACACCTCAATCTCTTCATCCACAAGGATGATGATATTGCGGTTGCGCTTGCGCAGGAAACGAGCTCCTTGCTCGGACTGCAGTTGGTCGAGCAACACATGGTCAGGTTTCACATTGACAAAGTAGTCCAGATAAGCTGGTTTCTTTCCCTTATGTACCTGGGTATAGTTACTCTTGGTAGCCTGCAAGGTGGGGCTGATTTGTACACAATTCACATTCCCCGGCTCAATCTTGGCCTGCATCAGGAAATAGAGTGTGCCATCTATCACTTTGGTGAGAATACCTAAATAACCAATCTCGGGCTGATTAATGATGGGCTGATCCCATGCATGGGTGTGGCCATAGTCAGTTTCCACATGGATGCCCTGTATAGTGAAGAAACGACCAGAGTTATGCTTTAGACTGCCATCCTGATCAACATACCAACCAGTCATCTCGCCGAAGGGTATCAGTTGCACATCAACTTGCACCTCTCGGTTGCGCTGCTCAATCCACTGGCGCAGCGATTCGGTGCTGTTGATGGGGTTATCGGTTGTAAGCAGGGAATGAATCATGTTTGTGCTTTTTGTTTACCTTTTATTATTCTGCCAACAAAAGCTTCTGCCCTATCAGCATATTTTTTATCGTACCATTTGAAAAACCACCTTTCTAGGGTTTTAATTCGTAATTGATCAATTAAGTTGCAAACAATAAACACTACCAAAACTATGCCAACACTATATAGTATCAAGTTACCTAAAGGCTGAGCGTAATGGCCTACACAATCAACCGTATCCTTCCACAACCAAGTTCGCATAGCATTAGAGTTAGCGTGTATTAATAATACTCCGAAAGTAGCAGCCCCAAATGCATTGATAATTTTGTTGTATTTAATATTCAAATTCTTGAACCAAAGGAATGAACATACAGCAAAAGCTACTGCAAGGATTTTATTACTATCACGTAAAAAGAAATAACTAGAATTATACCCTCGAGCCAAATAATATTGTATACTGGCCACGCTAGCTAACCCTAATATCGTTGTTAAAAACGTCAACCAACCCCATATTTTTCTATCCTCAAAAATCGGTTGAGAATATAACCTAATATAAGACGCAATAAAATAGATTACACCAAACCATGTAATATAATTAAATGTAATTTTAAAAGTGGGAATTGTTCCCAATAAAGTATAATAGCATAATCAACAAAGCATGTTGACGCTTATTCAAATTACGAATAAGTATATTAAAAAATGGAATAATTAACCAAAAAGCCACGAAACAAGAGGTAAAATTATTGTTAAATCCCCATACAGGCATTATCAGTTTTACAATACGCGTAAACGAAATAGATTCATAGCCTGCAAATAATAATATAGCAAATAACACAAGTTTATAAAAGTATATTTGTAACAGTAATTTGAAAAATTTTCGGATGGTAATTTGACTTGTACACATAAAATATCCAGTAATCATCAAAAAGCAGTTTATCCCAACTTTACCCCAAGCACCAAATAAGGCCAAATAGATACTGTTTGCCGAAGTTGGATTTAATACCATTGGCCCACTTGTATCAAAGAGACCACTATTTATCACATAATGATGAGCCACAATCATCAACATACTAACAATTCTATACAGCTCAAGATTACTGCTCCTCGGCTTCTTTTTAATAATCTCACCAGACGGCGGCGAGGATCTGTATATGTTGTTGGTATTCATCGTATTACAACATCATGCTTATTATTAAATCTGTTTAATTGTTCCTTAACCTTATGTACTCCTCGTAATCGTAGATGTATTTGTTGCGGGCGTATTCCTCTTCGGCTAAAACCAACGAAACTCCATCGTTTTTATAAGTGTGTGTGCAGAACCACACACCTGGCCTAATTACAAGACCTTTGTCGGGTGAATCAAGTAACACACTGTTTTTATTCTCGGTGTCATCCAAATCCACTACAAACGAGCCATGCACTGCAACGATGATTTCAGTGCTATCTAGCAAAGCATGCTCACCCCTATCCTTTCCGTCAGCAATATGATGCAACCAAAACACACGACGAACTTGGAACGGAAGTTCCTTGTCCATTACACTGATTGCTCCTCGCTCATCAGTGAATGTAGGGATATCGATTATTTTGCAATCCTGTACGGTGAAGCTCGTATTCATCTTATTCTTTGGGACCTTTCATCTCGGGATGAGTCAAACTCAATGAATTGACATCTTCTTTCATCTCGTCAATGACCTTGAGCAGATATTGACCATACTGGTTTTTTAGCATCGGCTTGGCCAGTTCACGCATTTTTTCCTCAGTAATCCAACCATTGCGATAAGCAATACCTTCCAAGCAGGCAACCTTTAAGCCTTGGCGTTTCTCAATTACCTCAACAAAGGTCGATGCCTCGGAAAGGCTATCGTGAGTCCCTGTATCCAGCCATGCAAAACCTCTTCCAAAAACCTGTACTTTAAGCTCGCCATCTTTCAGAAACTCCTGATTTACTGTAGTAATCTCCAGTTCTCCCCTTGCGGAAGGTTTGATATGTTTGGCCACATCAACAACCTTGTTTGGATAGAAATAAAGGCCAACTACGGCATAGTTACTCTTGGGTTCTTTTGGTTTCTCCTCGATGCTTAGACAATTGCCGTTCTTGTCAAACTCAGCCACGCCATAACGTTCTGGGTCTGATACCCAATAGCCAAATACTGTGGCTTTCTTGTTTTCTTCAGCATCTTTGACAGCATTACGGAGAAGTGATGTGAAACCACTTCCGTAGAAAATGTTATCACCAAGCACAAGACAAGCACTATCGTTACCGATGAATTTCTCACCAATAATGAATGCTTGTGCAAGACCATCAGGGCTGGGTTGCTCTGCATATTCAAAATGTACACCATAGTCGGATCCGTCACCAAGCAAACGCTTAAAACCCGGAAGGTCATATGGAGTGGAGATAATAAGAATATCCCTAATACCAGCCAGCATCAATGCACTGATGGGGTAATAAACCATTGGTTTATCATAGATAGGGAGTAATTGTTTACTAACACCCTTTGTTATCGGGTAGAGTCTTGTGCCGGAACCTCCGGCGAGAACTATTCCTTTCATGACTTTATTTTTGGAGATTATAATCTTCCATCAACAATGTTGCGATCTAGCGTACACTTTACATCGAAGATGACATGATTATCCTTTAACAAGGCAGGTACATTCATCCCGTCAAACTTCTTGTGAGCGACAGCAGCAATGGCTGCGTCGAATTTCTCGGTAGGCAGTTCGTTGACGACCTTGATGCCGTACTCATGTTCCACAATGGCTGGATTTGCCCATGGGTCGTATATGGTAATGTTGAGGTTGTATTCTTTCAAAGCCTTGTAAATGTCAATGACCTTAGTATTGCGCACATCGGGACAGTTTTCCTTGAAGGTGAAGCCGAGAATAAGGATGTCTGAGTTGAGGACTTGTATGCCTTTCTTCAGCATCAGCTTGATGGTCTCCATGGCTACATATTCGCCCATGCCATCGTTCATACGACGACCTGCGAGGATAATCTCTGGGTTGTAGCCATAACGCTTGGCGCACTGGGCCAGATAATAGGGGTCAACGCCGATGCAGTGGCCACCCACTAGTCCTGGACGGAACGGGAGGAAGTTCCACTTGGTTCCTGCAGCTTCCAACACATCGAGAGTATCTATGCCCATCTTGTTGAAAATCTTCGAGAGCTCGTTGACAAAAGCGATGTTGATGTCGCGCTGCGAGTTTTCAATCACTTTGGCAGCCTCTGCCACTTTCATGGTCGGAGCAAGGTGGGTACCAGCTGTGATGACACTAGCATAAACTTCATTAACATACTTACCAATTTCAGGTGTTGAGCCAGAGGTTACTTTCTTGATATGCTCTACGGTGTGCTGTTTATCGCCTGGGTTGATACGTTCTGGGCTGTAACCGCCGTAGAAATCGACGTTCATTTTCAGACCAGAGACCTTTTCCACCACAGGGATGCACTCGTCCTCGGTAACGCCAGGATAGACGGTTGATTCGTAAACCACCACGTCGCCTTTGCCAATGACCTTACCGACGGTTGTGCTAGCACCTACGAGAGGTGTGAGATCAGGATTATTGTCGCTATCCACAGGGGTAGGCACAGCCACGATGTAAAAGTTGCAATCGCGAATCTTCTCAATATCGCTGGTGCAGATGAAGCCATGGTTTTTGATAGCATCCTGCAAGAGGTCGTCAGCCACTTCGAGGGTGGCATCGTGGCCAGCCATGAGAGCATCACAACGTTTCTGGTTCATGTCGAAACCGACAGTGGGGTATTTAGTACTGAACAAACGGGCCAAAGGAAGGCCAACATAACCTAAACCGATTACACAAATTTTCGTCTCTTTCATTGTTATATGATTTAATTGTTAATTGCTTTTTAATAGAATTTGCGGGTAAAGCCCACTATGAGGATTTGAGTGAACTTAAAGGTTAGCTTTGTACCATTCAATTGCCTCTGCAAGGCCTTTTGCAAAGTCATACTGTGGATCGTAGCCCAACAGACGTTGGGCCTTGCTGATGTCGGCATTACTATGCTTGATGTCACCTGGACGATCAGGACCAAAGATAGGCTCAATATCTTTGCCCAAGGCCTTAGTGAGGGAATAATAAATGTCAATTAGATACTCGCGTCCGCCATAAGCCACATTAAAAGCCTCACCACTCGCCTCATCAGGAGCAAGACACGCTTTCAAGTTGGCTTCGATAACATTTTCAATATAAGTAAAGTCTCGGCTCTGCTTACCGTCACCGTTAATGGTAGGACGTTCATCATTCAGCAGCTGCTTGATAAACTTGGGAATAACGGCAGCATATGCTCCATGTGGGTCTTGCCTCCTTCCAAAGACATTGAAATAGCGCAAACCTACAGTTTTCAAGCCATAATGTCTTTTGTATTGCTTAGCCCATTCTTCATCAGCACGTTTGCTCAATGCATAAGGTGAAAGCAAATTGCCCTCCACGCCTTCTTTCTTGGGCAAGTGAACCTCATCACCATACACCGAACTTGAAGAAGCATAGACAAAAGTTTTCACTTTGTTCTGACGTGCAGCTTCCATCATGTTCAATGTACCTTGAATATTGTTGGCACAATAGAACAGCGGCATCTCTATGGATCGTGGTACGCTACCCCAAGCGGCTTGGTTAAGGACGTAGTCTACCCCTTTGCAAGCTTTCATGCAGGTGTCAAGGTCTTTGATGTCGCCTTTGATGAACTCGTAGTTAGGGTTGTCCAGGAACAGGTCTACATTGGCTTGTTTGCCTGTGGAAAGGTCATCCAAACAGCGAACTTTATAACCTAATTTCAGAATTGCCTCGCAAAGATTAGAGCCTATGAAACCCGCACCGCCTGTGACGAGGAATAATGTTTCTTTTGGAAATTGAAGGTTGGTGTACATATATTTTTTAGTTTTATTTCATATAGAATTCTTTATACCATTCCGCAAACTTTCTCAACCCCTCTTTCAGTGTAATCTTCGGGGTAAACCCAAAGTCTCGCTCAAGGGTCGTGGCGTCAGCATAGGTCACAGGCACATCACCCGCCTGCATGGGAACAAGCTGCTTATGCGCTTCAAAGTCGTAGTCCTGAGGTAACACGCCTGCTCTCACCAGTTCTTCTTGGAGGATCTGTACGAAATCCAACAGGTTCTCGGGCTGGCCACCGCCGATGTTATAGACAACATACGGAGGGATGGGGAGACCATACTCATCGGTCTTTTTCTCCGGTGCTTTGGCCATCACACGCACGATGCCTTCCACAATATCATCCACGAAAGTGAAATCACGGCGACAATTGCCGTAGTTGAAAATTTGGATTGTTTCGCCTTTCAGCAGCTTGTTGGTAAAACCAAAATATGCCATATCTGGACGACCAGCGGGGCCATACACAGTGAAGAACCTCAACCCAGTAGACGGGATATTGTAAAGCTTGCTATAGCAATGAGCAAAAAGTTCGTTGCTCTTCTTGGTGGCCGCATAAAGACTTACGGGATTGTCAACGCGGTCGTCAACGCTGAAGGGCACCTTTTTGTTGCCGCCGTAAACGGAACTTGAACTGGCATAAACCAGATGTTGCACGGGATGATGACGGCAGGCTTCAAGGATGTTGTAGAAGCCTAGAATGTTGCTTTCAATATAAGCGTCGGGGTTCTCAATGCTGTAGCGCACGCCGGCTTGGGCGGCTAGGTTGACTACTATGTCGAAGTGGTGTTGGGCAAACAACTTATCCACCAAATCCTTGTCGGCTATAGAACCCTTAATGAATTGATAATTGATAGTTGAGAATTGAGAATTAAGGGATTCTAATTCTTGCAGACGGTATTCCTTTAGGGAGACGTCGTAATAAGAGTTGAGGTTGTCGAGGCCTATGATGGTGCCTTCGGTCATCTCGGTGAAGAGACGCTTGACGAGGTTGGCGCCTATGAAGCCGGCGGAGCCGGTGACTAGGATGGTTTTATGGTTGAGGGGAGACATGGGCAATTAAGGGTTGAGAATTGGTAGTTGAGAGTTGAGAGTTGAGAGTGTAGCGTTTAGAGTCAGTGGTAAGTGTACAGTTGAAAGTGTTGATAGTGAGTAATTGTGAGTATAGAATTGAGGCTGCTTAAAGTTTACTTCTTCTTGTTTTTCTTATTCTTCAGCAGCTTCTTTTCCTCGCTCGCTAAGCGACGCTCTACTTTCTTCACGTCTTCTGCCGGAGGCAGGTTTTCGGGTATGATACCACGTTCAGTTAACATTTTCCGTACAGCCGCGTTGTTATCAATGTGTTCTTTAGTGATAGAGGCCTCGCCCTGTAAGTCTTTCGCCTGAACGTTCACGCTAGTCATCTCTGCAGCAAAGTCCTTAGCTTTAATGCTAATGGTTGGCAAAAAGTCGGCAAGAGGACGCGACTGGGGCGCACCAAGGCGATGCTTCATCATATTGGTGCTTAAATGGAACAGCGCCTGGTCTCCTTTTGAACGGATAACGGCAAAAGTCTGGTCGTTAACGCCACGCTCATAAAGGATTCCCGACAACTTACGCTCCGTTTCCTGTAATTTGGCACGAGCTTTAACACGCTCTGTCTCTAGCAACCGCTGTTCTATCAGTTCAGCTCTTCGTGTCTGTACGGCAAAATAGGTTTGAGCAAACGCTATTTGTGGCTTACGTGGATCGCCGTTTTGCGCTATCAGATAACAGGCATAACGAGTCAATATGATATCATCTACCTCACGCTGAGCACCTTTAGCAAGGTCTATCATTTTGCTGACGTCAGCAAAATGATCAGTTACCTCCTGTCCTCCATTTTGACATGCCTCTTTTGCCTTGTCTATCACGTTATTGAAGTTGCGCCACTGCTGATAACCCAATAACGAGCATAGTTCACGCGCACTCCAGCACTCCGTATCATCAATCATGCATACCGCATCCTCATAACTCCTGAACAGAGACATTATTTCTTCTTTTTTCATACCAGCTTGTTTGTTTTCTAGTACCGTGACCAGATGTTTATAACAAATCTTCCTCCCCTAACGCCTCCCAAGCACCGTCCTTGGTTTCCAAGATTACCGTTCCCGATTCCATACACTCTATCGAATGCCACTGGCCCTTCGGGACACTGAGGCCGACGAGGTCACTGCCTGGAGCCACAATGAAAGTATCTGTAAGCTCTCCTTGGTCGTTATAGTAGAGCCACTTTACCTTACCTCTCAGAACAACCACAACTTCGGAGCTGTTGCGATGGCGATGGATGGGCATCACCGTGCCAGGCTCCAAGGCATTCAGCATACGCTGGCTTTGGTCGGCGGGGCTGTTACGCAGGTCGAGGTTCATCCGCAATCGCGGAGAGGCTTTCGCCTGAGCAGTTAGAGAGTCTAAGAGTTTTTGATCGATAAGCACTTGAAGTGTAGAGTTTAGTGTTGAGGGTTTAGAGTCAGTAGAGAGTTTAGAGTTGAAAGTTTATAGTATGAGACCTATGGTTTTAAGTCGGATGGTTTATAGGAGTTTAAAAGTCCTGAAAGCAATCTAGAGCCCTTCTTTATCAATTTTCTATAGCCAAATACTTCCATACTTTCTACTTTGAACTTTTAAACTGTCTCTCAACTCTACACTTTCAACTCTCAACTAAAATTTCCGCCAGACCATCTTATTCACAATGCCTGTATAACTCTGGATAATCTTCACCACCTTGGTACTCACATTCTCATCCACATAATCTGGAACCGGAATGCCATGGTCGGCATTTTTATTCATCTCTACGGCACAATCCACCGCTTGTAACAGGCTCTTCTCGTCAATGCCAGCGATGAAGAAGCAACCCTTATCCAAAGCCTCCGGACGTTCTGTGCTCGTACGGATACACACCGCCGGGAAAGGATGTCCGACAGATGTGAAGAACGAGCTCTCCTCGGGCAAGGTACCACTATCACTCACTACTGCGAAGGCATTCATCTGCAGGCAATTGTAGTCATGGAAGCCCAAAGGCTCGTGCTGGATGACACGCGGGTCGAGCTTAAAACCACTGGCTTCAAGACGCTTGCGGCTACGAGGATGGCAGCTGTAAAGGATGGGCATGTCGTACTTTTCAGCCATCTTGTTGATAGCCGTGAAAAGACTCATGAAGTTCTTCTCCGTATCAATGTTTTCTTCCCTGTGTGCACTCAACAAGATATATTTTCCCTTTTCAAGGTTCAGACGCTTGTGGATGTCGGAGGCTTCAATCTCCTTGAGGTTGTTGTGCAAGACCTCAGCCATGGGGCTACCGGTGACATAGGTACGCTCCTTTGGAAGGCCGCAGTCGGCAAGGTAGCGGCGGGCATGCTCGCTATAGGCCATATTCACGTCGCTGATGATGTCGACGATGCGGCGGTTGGTCTCCTCGGGCAGACATTCATCCTTGCAACGGTTGCCCGCTTCCATGTGGAAGATGGGGATATGCAGACGTTTGGCACCAATAACACTCAAGCAGCTATTGGTGTCGCCCAAGACGAGGACGGCATCAGGCTTGATCTCTACCATAAGTTGATAGCTCTTGGCGATGATGTTGCCCATGGTTTCGCCCAGGTCGTTGCCTACGGCGTTCATGTAGACTTCGGGATCGGCGAGCTTCAGGTCTTTGAAGAACACGCCGTTGAGGTTGTAGTCGTAGTTTTGGCCAGTGTGGGCCAATATCGTGTCGAAGTATTGACGACATTTGTTAATCACTGCTGCAAGGCGAATGATTTCCGGTCTTGTGCCGACGATGATGAGAAGCTTAAGCTTACCATTATTTTTAAATTGAGTCATAATTTTGTCTTTATGGTTGTTGCAGGCTTTAGAAAGCATGTCATCCCCACGGCTGGCGGTGCGGTGGCAAGGGATCTATGCTTTCTGAAGCCGTCTATCTTTGATTTTACTTCTTTGAACCGCCTCCTATAGATTCCATGCTCACCCACCCGCCTCTGCAGGAATGACATAGGAGGCTTACTATTATTATTATACAGGATCAAAAAACGTGTCAGGTTTGTTAGGATCGAAGACCTCGTTGCAGTACATCACCGTGACCAGGTCCTCTGTGTCCGAGAGATTGATGATGTTATGCGTATAGCCTGGGAGCATGTGGATGCATTGGATATTGTCGCCTGTGACTTCAAACTCTATCACCTTGCCTTCGAGGTCATTGAGGTTGCGTTCTTGGATTAGTCCGTGTCCGCTTACCACGATGAAAAACTCCCACTTACTGTGGTGCCAATGCTGTCCCTTGGTGATACCCGGCTTGCTGATGTTGATGCTCACCTGACCGCAGTTGGCCAGATGCACCAGCTCAGTGAAAGAACCCCTCTGGTCCACATTCATCTTCAGCGGGAAGGCGGTCTTCTCATACGGAAGATACGAGAGATACGTGGAGTAAAGTTTTTTGGCAAAGCTACCTTCTGGTATCTCTGGAATCATCAGTGTCTGGGGCTGTGCAGCGAACTGCTTGAGGAGATCTACAATCTCGCCTAGGGTGGCTTTATGGGTCACGGGCACATAGCAATAGCGACCTGTTGTTTTAGGAGATTCCGGGTCAAGCCCGGAATGACTCGGTGTGGGAAGGACAGTAAGTCCGTCGAATTCGCAGCGGTGCTCCTTGCCTTGCAGGGCGTTGATCATCTCAGCCACCAGGTCGTCGATGTAAAGAAGCTCCAACTCCACTGAAGGGTCATTTACTGTGTAGGGCAAATCATTGGCAACAGCGTTGCAGAACGTTGCCACAGCGCTATTGTAGTTGGGTCTACACCACTTGCCGAAGAGATTCGGGAAACGGTAAATAAGGACTCTAGAGCGTAACCCGTCATCGCGGACTTGATCCGCGATCTCATGAGATTCCGGGTCAAGCCCGGAATGACGGGGCGCTTGTAAAAAGTTCCTTTCGTAATCCAAAAACAATTCCTCCCCCGCTTTCTTGCTGCGTCCGTATTCACTGTTGCCGAAGCGGCCTGTCAACGAAGCCTGCTGGCTCGAGGAAAGCATCACCGGACAGGTGTTGTGATACTTCTTCAACGTATTTAATAAGGTGTCGGCGAAGCCGAAGTTACCTTCCATGAACTCGCTTTGTTCCTTGGGACGGTTGACACCGGCGAGGTTGAAGACGAAATTACAGTCCTGGCAATACGCATCCAATTCCTCGGGCTTGCTATCGATGTCGTATTCATATACAGCTTCGATGGACAGTCCTGGATGGGTCTTGTCTTTTCCGTCTTTTATGTTGTTCAAAGCCGCACAGAGATTCTTACCTACAAATCCCTTGGCTCCTGTTACCAGAATCTTCATTATTTTACGATATTAGGAATACCATTAAGCTCGTTTTGGATATATTCCAGCGAGGCAATCTTTGCTATGGTCTCCTCAAGGTTCAGACGATACGTGTTGTCAGAGTTGAACTCTTCAATGGTGACTTGTTTCACATCACCTTCTTTGAAATATTTGTCGTAGTTGAGGTCACGATTGTCTGCGGGCACGCGGTAAAAGTTGCCCATGTCCTCAGCCTTGGCGCACTCTTCCCTGGTGAGGAGGGTCTCGTACATCTTCTCACCATGACGGATGCCAATGACCTTGATGTCTTCTTTCTTTCCGCCAAACAGCTCGCACACGGCTTCGGCTTGGGTTTGAATGGTACATGCAGGTGCTTTCTGTACAAGGATGTCACCGTTTTGGCCATGCTCAAAGGCAAAGAGCACCAGATCGACGGCCTCTTCCAGGCTCATGATGAAGCGGGTCATGTTGGGCTCGGTCAGCGTGATGGGGTTGCCCTTGCGAATCTGGTCAATCCAAAGCGGAATGACAGAGCCGCGGCTGCACATCACGTTGCCATAGCGGGTGCAGCAGATTTTTGTGTCGCCACTCAGACGTGATTTAGCGACGGCTATCTTCTCCTCGATAGCCTTAGTGATGCCCATGGCATTGATGGGATAAGCGGCCTTGTCGGTAGAGAGGCAAATCACGCACTTTACGCCCGCGTCGATAGCGGCATCCAGCGTGTTGTCCGTGCCGATAACATTGGTTTTCACAGCTTCCATTGGGAAGAACTCGCACGAAGGCACCTGTTTAAGGGCTGCAGCATGAAACACGTAGTCGACGCCTTTCATGGCATACTTCAACGTACTCTTGTTGCGCACGTCGCCGATATAGAATTTAATCTTGTTGGCCACTTCGGGCATACGAGCCTGAAAGTCATGACGCATATCGTCTTGCTTCTTTTCGTCGCGGCTGAAGATACGAATCTCGCCAATATCGGTTCTCAGAAAACGATTCAGCACGGCGTTGCCGAAACTGCCTGTGCCTCCCGTGATAAGGAGGACTTTATCTTTGAAAACTGTCATATTATGTTATTGATATTATATATTATATATGTTCCTCCACCCCGCGGAAATGGATGATGAGTTCATGAAACGGAGCCAGAAGATAAGCTATTATTAAATCAGGTTTTTCACGGCTTCGCCCCGTCAGTCACAATTTGTGGTGACAAGGGGCTGTATCCAAATAAGTTATGAACGGGGCTTGAATACTACTGAATGAAGCTCCCGTTTCACATTTGCCTGCAAAGATAAAGCATTTTGGTTTAGCATACTAAAGTATATATCTATTTGGCTGAATAGTTGGGGCTTTTACATCTATTCGTTTCTGCGGCTTTGGCTGGGGCAGGAAGACAAGGAAGGGCTCTGTAATGCAACTTAAACCTATGTTTTCTTAAACTTTTGTTCAACTGACATTTTCCTTACCCTATTCAGCCATTCCCTCACAGCGCGAGGCGAATTGCGGAACCGCTCATCATCGGTTTTTTCCAAGGCGATACCCATCAGGGCGTATTCACGCTCAAGAGAAGTTGAAAACACACCCGAATCGTCGGTGTTGATGGAGACGCTTATTTCGTGAGGTTTATAGGGAGTGTTCAGTCCATAGTTATTGAACTTAAAAATGGGGTGTTCAATATAAGAAGACATCTCACCAATCCGCAAATTGGAGGAGGGATTGCACTCAATGGCTATATGCAACCGCTCGACTTTAGAAAGTAACAATTCCCTCACCTCATCAACCATCTTCACAAATTCTTCATAATAGTTGTGGGCGATGGGAAGAATGATAGACTTGTTACCCTGCTCTTGTGCTTTCTTGTTGTAGTGATATTCAAAATACAATGACGTGGCTTTATCGTTCTTTCTTGCTCTGTTCACATCAGCTTCTCCAACATTCAGCGCGGCTTTACCCCAATCACTAATGCTATTCTCTAGCTCTTTCTCTATTTCTATCTTTTTCTTTGTTTTATTCAATGCTGTTTCAGGAGCGTCGCCACGTAAAAGCCAAGAATCATAGTAATCATGAATGTCAAATTGAATATCACAATCGGTTCCATCATATATCAACTTATAAAGATGCTTTGCCTCATATTCAAGATACTCGCACAACGATATGTGTCCCACCATATTCGCTACGCGAACATACAGCCAGACGAAGTTATCCAAAAGCACTTGTCTTGTGGCTCGGATGGCTTTATCCCTATTCTTGTAATACTTTGCCACATCAGTGCCCAACACCATAGCATGCCCCAAACGATCGTTGCTGCGGAAATTCATAAAAGTAAGAACTTCGTCAACAGCACGAAGTCCGTCCACAATATCATAGAAGTCCTCTCCAACGTGGTAGGTCATGCCCAAAGCAGCAGGATGGTTTTCAACTTCCTCCAAAATAGTATGCCGCCTCAAAAACCTAAAAGCTTGGGCAAACACTTCGGGACGACATTTAATCTCAGAATTGGCCGCGTCAATTCCAACCACTCGTGATGCGCTTTTATAACCTTTCTTTCTATAATCGTAAAGAGCAATGGCTTGTTTCTTTACCTTTTTGCGCAACTGATAATGCCGGGGCAACAAATCAGAGGGTTTCCCGTCAGAGGTCTTGATAAAGTGGAAAATATAATAGCCGTTGAAAAAATAGTCTTCTATATCTTTGTCTTTTTCTTCTTTAACCGACTCTCTCTTGTCCCCTTCCTTTAGCCATGCCTTAACACAATCGTCCATCGTAGTGACAGAAAAACTATTTTCCGCAACAGTTTCTTTCGGAGTCACTCTCGCCTCCATATAGCACTTCGGTTTGTTGGGTCTCAAGAAGTTCAAGAAAGCCATTGGAATCAAAAAAAGTTCATAAATGGAGCTTTTCGGAATAAAACAACTCTTGCGTTGTTCGTAAGTTTCAAAGTTGGCAAAACCTACCACGTCGTTCATCTGTATCACTTTTTCGCGCAATTGCTGCTTGAAAACAAGGTAGGCATAAAGATATAATGCTATCTTTTCATTCCCGTCGTAGGTAGCACGGAAAGAATGATACAAGATGCGTCTCTCACCACTTAAAACAGAACAGACATTATATGTATTGTCATTAATGGCATAATCAGGGCTAATGCCTTTTTCCACTATCCTTTCGTATGTCCGGCCAAACTCATTACGGCAGTTCCAGATATATGCCGAAAGGGCTTTCAGACAGGGCTGCAACTCCAAGATATTGTCACATGTTAACATCTTGTTGATTACCTTCACCACTTTCTCCGTATCCAAACCAAGCATTAACTCAAAGAGGTAATACCTTATCGCTACTGCAAGCGAAACGTTTTGGTATAGTTCAATGAGGTCGCGCCCTTTCTTGCTATCCTTGCGGAAGCGATTCTCTTTGAAGAGTGTCAAATAATCCTTCTCCCGATGACACGGAAAGTTCATCAGCGACAGCCAACTCAGTTCAAAATTCATGGAAGATCCTTTCAGGTGTGCATGAAGTTCTGATATATCTCTACTGAAAAGAATATTCACGTCATTGGTCTCAACACCGAGATAAGGGCTCCATAAGAAAACACTACGTGGTTTAACACCTCTATAAAGGTCGTAAGCAGCAAGATGAGCCGCAGTGAAAAGGTCTTCACCCAAACATGATGTTGTCTTGTGCCATTCATCTACACAACGGTAACGACAAAGCAGTGTCCCATTATCAACAACCAGTTTATCCTTGGTGAAATGCAGGAGCACATTCAAGGCTGAAGGATTTTTGCAGAAATACAGGCCATTAACATCTTCAGGAGCGTTAAAATACACATCCTGTATGGTGTCCAGCATTACACCATACTGGTCAAGAGAACCATTAATTCCCCTACGACTGGCACGATAGCTGTAGATTCCCTTATCTACCGTTTGGAGTGGTGATTCAAACCTACTTGCCTTGTCACTGTTTTTGAGAGCCTCCTGCATCTGTCGGGGCGGCTGGTTCTGTAGTATTGTTTTTAGTGCTTCCTGTAACATTGGCGGTTGTTTCCTTCGTGTCTAGTGATGCCTGATCAAAGATATTATCAATGAGTTGTTTATCTGATAATGCACTCGTGAGCTTTTCTACAATAGTATCAATAAAAGTCAGTGAGATATTGTTGTGCTCTTTCTTTCCTTCTGGGTGTTCATAAAGAGGGAATGCGTATTTTGAGATAAACTTCAACTCTCCAAAGAACCTGTCTGCCCAAGATGTATAGTCTTGTCTCTCATATCTAATAAAGATATCCTGCAATACTTCGAAATTACGCAAGGTTATACGATGTAAGTATCCAATACCATTCTTCACTCCAGCCTCATCCATGATACGTTTTCGGAAATTCTTATAACAATTACTCTCGTCAAGTGCCTTGAACAACTCTTCATCATAGCGTCTTATAGACTGTTCATAACGTGTAATATTGAAGAGCAACGCTCCGATATTTATTACAAACTTATCCTGTTCGTTAGAGACTGTAATTCGCTTGAATCTTTCAAATGAGTTTTGTTTTCTTGCAGATGGTTCACCTTGCTTAATATGAGAGATGGATAATACGAGTACTTCTGTCAACAAGACAATTGATTCCTCAATTTCATCAAGAGATTCCTTCATGCAAATCTTTTTTGCTCTTGTCACTAAATTATGCAACATCAGCGGATTAACAACTGCATCTTGAAGAGGGGTGTGTAACATTACGAAAGAGCCACCAACAAGTTTTTCAAAGTCATAGAACTCGCTATTTGCATCCTTCCTGATGATTTGATTATCTATTCTTCCATCCGTACCCATGACCATACGTTCATTCGGTCTGTTCCCCTTCTCATCAAATTCGCGTATCATCTCACGATAGCTGTCATACAGAAGCATTGAATAATACGACTTGATGAAAAAGACAAGTTTTCTATCCCGCTCTTGTATAAGTGTTGGTTCCAGTAGGGTGATGACCGTTAGAACATCACTGGTATTTAGCTGGATTTGACTTTGGATAAGCTGTTTTATTATTGCATCTCCCGCTACATTCTGCCTGCCCTTGTAGAATCTGTCATTAATCAAATCCAAAAGAGTCCTATTAAGCAATGACATATCACGTACATCACGAAGTCGCTCCACTATGTGTTGGTCATCAACAGTCAAATTGCTTTGTACCCATGTATCATAAAAATATTCTTTTAAAAGAGTCTTATTATGTTTTGGTCCATCTTTCTTATTATCATAGTCGGGCATGGTTATAAGGAGCTTCATCAACTGGCGAAATTCACGCAAATTACGAGGTACAATATAACTTTCGTAATAATTTGTGTTGTAAAACAGATAACGAGTCTTCCTAAAAATAAGCTCAGGGATAGCCTGTTTTACGGACACAAATTTGCGATATGTCTTTTTCTCCTTGGTCTCCTTATCATCCAGAATTTCGTCTTCATCCACGTCTGCACCAGCTTCTGTCGAGAATGTTCCTTTTACAAGCAACGGTTTTTCATGATATGATGTCGGTTCAGGCATCTGGATGCGGTGACTATGCGGGAATACCTTAGCAAGATAACGTTCTGCCAAATCTTTATGCCAAGGAGTAACTTCTTTTTCCCCCAATTCCTTCTTGAAGTCAACGCTCTTTATCTTTTCTAATTGCTCTATGTCGCAGGATACAAATACCAGGATATTGGGCTGAACAAAATATTTGCGCATAGAATCAATCATTTTTGATGCGTTTTGGATGTCCATATCCACATCATCCACACGAAGAATCAATATCATATCCTTCCAACCAAAACACTTGAAATAAACATCTACAAGATCTTGTATGGTTCGTTTAAGGTTTACAGAAGCAGATACATCTTCAACATATTCCATTAAATCTTCATCATAGAAAGCCTTGTTATTTTTCTCGTAATATAGGCGGTGGAGCTGCGCATGAGCATCTCGATAGATGCGAAGAAATTCCTGTTTGTCTGAGCGAGACACCTCAGTATGCTTCTCGTTCTCTATTCGTTCTGTGTAGCTCTTGTATAGTTTGGCCAAGAAAAGCGACAAGAGATTATGTGACTTATCAAAGTAGGCAGGATCTATTAAGTCAACAGTCGTAAACTTAGACCTCGCAATATTCTCATACAAATCCACAATCTTCTTATCCTTTCCCTGTAACATATTAGCCACGGAGATCATGCACGATGTCTTACCCGTACCACGGCCTCCAATGAATGAGAAAATATTATTGTTGTAGTCGATATCATCCGGGATATACTCTGTGTCTGGCTTTTTAATGGAACGGTCCCGCTCTTCCTTCTCCGTCTTCTCCATATCAAGCTCTTTCATATAGATATCAATCTGACGAAGTGCTTGCCTATACTGGGGTTCAAATAGCGTACCTTCAACAACAGACTCGCCTATGGGGCGATTGTCATTGTCGAAATCAAACACAATTTTCTTGTTTTTATTCTTTGACATAGTTCTATATATTTGATTTTGACCACTTATCCATTGCAATATTTACAGGATATGCCACATACTTGTCGTTCCCCTCTTCCTTAAATAATTTCTGATAGTTTTCCTTCAAGTTGTTGTATATTGTATAAGACGCAAGAACTTTTGAATTTGCGTTTTCTGCCGCCTCCTTAGCATAGATAGTGGCTATCTCAAAAGCACCACCATCCCAGTTACAAATCGCCCGTTGTCCGTTGCTGGTTGTCGTCAGCATAACATTCCCGTAAGCCATCCCTATACCCTTTCTTATTCCAATAACTCTTGTTGACTTTCTGATATTATAAGCTATATTAAAGGTAGCATTAATTTTTCCAACACTGTCAAGCACATTGTCAATATCAGTCTTGAAAGGGGTATCGAAGACTGCTGTGACATAATGGCCATGAGAGGATATATCCCTGCATTTGGGATTCTCATCGAACACCCTCACCACGGCGTTGTGCAAAATAGAATGGTCTTCTGGTGTATCTTTATCTATACCATCAAAGAATACACTCACTACGGTAACAGAAACCTTGGCGCATCCCACTTCTTTGAGGTCTTTAACCTCCATTAGATTCTGGAGAGACTTTATTTCTGTCTTTCGTTGCAAAGAGGCTATCAATTCCCTCGAAAACGATTCTATATCTATAGGTACATGTTCTTCTATCATAGTTTTTACTAACTCATTAGAGCACGTAGTTCTTCAGTTGTTAACTTACCACCATAGTTAAACACATCAGCCGTTTGCTGTTTGCTTTGCTGCAAGGCAAGTATCTTCTCCTCGACGGTGTCTTTGCAAATGAGGCGCACAACCTCAATGGTGCGTTTCTGTCCTATACGGTGAGCTCGGGAAAACGCCTGGGCCTCCACAGCTGGATTCCACCAATCATCGAGAAGCAACACATAGTCGGCCGCGGTCAAGTTCAGCCCTACGCCGCCTGCTTTGATACTGGACAAGAACACTTGAACCTCGGGATTGGATTGGAACACGGCTACGGGTGTCACCCTATCGGTGGTTTTCCCATAAAACGAAACGTAAGGTACTGCATTTTCTGAGAGATAGCCTTCCAACTCTTCCAAAGCCTCCACAAATTGGGAAAAGACAATAAGCTTGTCGTCCTTACCCAGATTCCGTATCTGCCCCAACACCAAGTGCATTTTGGTTGACATCCGTTTTTCGCCTTTGTAGAGTGATGAGGGCAGCAAATTCAACGAAACGCAAGTCTGACGCAGACGGAGCAACGCTTCAAGTGCGATACTGGTGAGGCGACCGCTTGTGCCATCGCTCATTGCCTTGCCAAATACTTTGCGAACACGGCTATAAGTTTCGGTCTCCTCCTTGTCGAGTGTGACATAAATATTCCGTTCGAAGCACTCGGGCAAATCCTTGAGGTATTTTTTCTTTGTTCTGCGAAGAATGAACGGATTCAACAGTTTGGAAGAGATTCTCAGGAAAGAGTCTGAGTTGGTCTCACCTTCCGACATTCTCTTCAGGCGGTCGTGAACCGCCTTCATTCCCGGCGTGATGATGTAGAAATAAGACCACACATCATCCACAGCGTTTTCGATGGGCGTGCCCGTCATCACAATAGCATGGCCAAAGTCCAATTGAGAAATCACTTTGTGTTTTTGCGTGTTGTCGTTCTTCAGCACCTGAGCCTCATCCAGCACCATCGTGTCGAAATGCAGGGCTTTATAGTGGCTGATATTGCGTCGCAAGAGTTCGTAGGAAACCACATGTATGGATTTTGAGCCATCCGGCATCCGACAATTCAGTTCCACCTTGCCATTCCATGAGGGGATGAAATGCTTGATTTCTGCATCCCAATTGCTGACAAGGGAAGTAGGAACCACTATCAAGCTTTGCGTATTCGATGATGACAACAAATGGGCCAACACCTGAATCGTCTTGCCAAGACCCATCTCGTCAGCTAAAATACAGCCGCATTCTTTTTTACGCATTTTGGAGAGCCAAAACACACCTTCCCATTGATAGTCGCGCAATACAGCCTTGAAATCTTGCTCAATGACTTGGCGAATGCGCTCTTTCTCGCTTTCCGTTAATTCAACTTCATTGTATTTTTCAATGAGGTTCTTATCATGAATGTAATCCTTGGCAAAGGCCTCATCGCTTTGCTTCACAAGATTCTCGCCTGAGAAAAAGACAGTTGTGCCGTGTGCCTGCTGATAATTGCGACCATGAAGATAAGCCTCCAAAAGCTGGGCTGTGATATCATCGTCAGTATCGTCAGAGGTGGAGAACCAGTCAATGCCCGAGGGCGTTCTTTTGAAATGAACCTTCGATGCTTTTGATCTGCCTTTTGAGTAAAAGACTTCCCAATGCTTTTCCTCTAATGACTTTAAGAAACTCACATCAAAAGCCGACAAGGTGATGGTACCATTCTCAGACACTCTGTAAGGAGCCAAAGTTGAGAGGAGTTGTGACTCGGCCTTGGCATCCCTTTTTACATAATCGTAACTTATAGTTCTAACAGGATAAGCATTAAACACAGGCAAGATTTCCGTCACGGCATCCTGATAACGAAGCCTCACGGCAATATCTGCTTTCCAATTGAAAGGGTTGGTAATATACAACGAGCCATTCAACAATTTGGCAGTCGGCAGTTGGCACGAACTCGCGAACAGTGATAAAGAACCTTTTTTCAAAGAACGGTTACTGCCGCTTTGGATGAAATTGTATGGATTGCGCTTTAACAACCTTATTATTTCAGGGTTCTCAATTTCTTTTCTGCTCAGCTTGAAGGGTTGGCGCTCAAAGCCCAAATTTGTGAGAAGTGCTGCAAATTCGCGGGCAAGAGGATTGTCATCGTTGGCAAGATCAGTTACAGTTGCCTTGCGCACAAAAGGAGCAATCTGAGAGGATGCGCCTTCGTTGCACACCTCCAAACGGACTTCCTTAAGAGAGGCCTGTTCAACGTAAATGCAAGCAATTCTATAAGACATAGTCATTTAGAATGAGTAGCGGTATCCGTAACTCTCAACCATCATTTTAAGCAAGTAATCATTGAGGCCATTGCATATTGTTTGTTGTAAGGTTTGGCCTTGTTTCCAATTTTGACCCCTAAAATCAAATTCATCAATACGGCAGCCACCGCCACAAATATATCTTAATGCGCAGCCTTTGCATGGCTCAGCAAAATCAACACCAGTTGCCAGATGCGCCTCTTCCCCTTTTTTTAGAAAATATGCCAAAGGACGTTCCTGCACATTGCCTTGTGAAGGAATCTCCAACACCCTGTTGCAATAATACACATTTCCATCGGAAGCTATCGAAAGACCTCCGAATCCACAATTGATGGCAACAAGATTGGGCGTGTGACCATCCATGAAAGCTTCATATTTGGCATTGGCATCAATAAGGTCTTCTATCTTGCGGATGCAAGCATCATAGATTTTGTTCTCTTCGGTTGTATAGTTTGTTGTGCGACCAGGGAGCAACTTCTTGGTTAATTTGAAAAAAACCTGTTTGTTGGTTGCCTTGTTTATCCTGTTCACCAATTCAATATAACGGTCAGCCGAATCAATATTGTCGTTGGTAAAGGTGGTAGCCACCGAAACACGGAGACCGTTTTTGGAGAATCGGATTACATGGTCAACCAACTTGTCGAACACTCCAGCTGTACGAACTTTTGCATTAGAGACATCATCCACACCATCGATACTGATTTGAACCTCTGCCATCAACGAAGAAAGCTGGTCGATAAGTTCATCCGTCCACAGGATGCCGTTGGTTAAAACCGTGGTTTGAAGATTTTTTTGTTTTGCCGCTTCAAGAATAGTCTTGAAACCAGGATACATCAGCGGCTCACCGCCTGTTATGGTGATAGAGGTACCACCCGCATCAGCAAACTCGTTCAGCACGCGTATCCAATCCTCTGTTTGCAACTCATGGTCCAATCTCTTGCCTGCCTTCATAAAGCAATGTGTGCAAGCAAGATTGCAGGCGTTGGTGAGATAGATATTGAGCATTTTGTAACCCTCCACAAAAACGGGATCAGGAGCTTCGTCCAAGCCCGCAAATTGTCGAGCCATGATTGCGGAGAGAAGTTTCAGAAAGACATTCCTTTCCTTGTCACCATCGATTTGATTCAGCACTTCCCCCACAGTCTTGCCTTCCCTGAGAGCCTCCAAATAGGCCTTGACATGTTCATCCTTTAAAACAAGCCAGTTGGCTGTTTCAACCGCAACAGCCAATATCACCCCTGAATAGAGGATATACTGTATGTCGAATGGGAAATGGAGGATGTCTCCTAAACTTATCTCGCGTGATTGTTGTTTCACTGCCTTAGTTTTAAAGCCAGTGCCGGAATGTGCACTTTCAGGCACTGGCTAAAAGATAACAGAACTAGTTTCTGTTAACATCACAGCTCTTGAAGCAATACATTGCTCCCAGTCGGGCTGATTCGCAGGACTCTTTCTCTGTCCAGGTCAAAACGATTTTTTCCTCCATGGTGAAAAAAATTAAGTTAAACATATAATTAGTTACATCACAATGTAAAATTGTGCAAAATGAATTGCCCTAAGAGATGTGCTGCCTGTTGGGCATCCTGAATGGAAACCATCTCATAGGGGGTGTGCATATAGCGGCACGGGATGGAAACGAGACCTGTTTTTACGCCACAAGAACTCAACTGAATGACATTGGCATCGGTGCCCGTAGGACGTGCAACAGCCTCATACTGAACCGAAAGTCCTTGTGCGGCAGCTTTCAGCTGACGCCCCACTGTGGTGTTGATATTTGGTCCCATTGTAATTACCGGTCCTTTTCCTAATTTAATATTTCCTGTCAATTTCGTATCTGCTGTAGGATAGTCTGTGGCGTGGGTAACATCAATTGCTATGCCAAAGTCTGGATGTATGGCGTCAGCAGCCGTTTTGGCACCACGGGCGCCCAGTTCTTCCTGACAAGAAGACACGAAATAGACGCTACAATTTAATGCTTTATCGGACAAAAGTTTTGCTGTCTCAACCAAAACCCACACGCCAATACGATTATCGGTTGAGGGACTTGCCACCAAACCGTTGTCATAAAAGACCGCATCTTTGGCATAGGTGATATGATCGCCAATTTGAACGACTTTTTCGGCCTCCTCCTTTGAGTTAGCTGCTATATCGATCCAAATGTCAGACACTTCAAGTTTCTTCTTTTCCTCACCACGTGTCAGATGGATGGCCTTTTTCCCGATAATCCCAGGAATGGTTCCTTTTTCGGTGTGAATATCCACCTTTCTGCCCGGGAGCAGGTCGGTATCGATACCGCCAATCTCTTGAACGTAGAGGAAACCGTTGTCGTCAATATTGCTGACCAGGAAACCGATTTCATCGCAATGAGCGGAAAGCATCACCTTTGGAGAACCTTCTGGGCCTCTCTTCGCTGCAATGGCATTGCCAATAGCATCCATTTCTATGTCATCCACATAGTCAGCTATGCTCTCTTTAAACTTGGATTGCAATGCCTCCTCGTAGCCCGAAGGAGCTGCAGTAGTCAGAAAAGTGTGTAAAAGCTTGTCCATGATTCAACTCGTTTAATTGCCCGTCCAGCGATATGTACGTGTATAACCTTCCCAGGTATCAAATACTCTTCGGTCATCTGCAAGCAATTCAAACAGCATCCGCCCCACCGCTTTGCCAGCTTCAGTCACGGCATAATCATAATTATCATCGTTTCCGTCAAGATAGTATTCATAAAGAGCCATTAATGGTGTACCCCGCCAATCACCGTTGTCACCACCGACAAGTTCGCGAGCCGCGAAAGATTCTTCAGGTCGATTCATACACCAACAATACACAGCACCCTGCAAAAATGCGCGTATGGCATCCCGCTGGGCAGATGTTATCCCATGAACCTGACGAACTTTATTATGGTATTCTGAATTAATAAATGACATAATGAACGGAAAACATAAATGTTTTTTTCTATCAATTTGCAAAGATAATAAAAAATGGAAAACATCGCACTCCGTTTTATTCACTTGCACTGCCGCCTTCGCTTGCGCCGAACGGTAACGGGACTTTATCTCTCCCAACCACCGCACATAGTCAGCATCTCGTTGCACGTCGTGTGTGCGCACTACTTGAGGTTTGTCTAAGCTATCGTGCCAGTTGAAGAGATACTAAGGATGGGTCGTCTCTTTTGATTAAAAAAATCATTCTTTAACCTCATAACTCTCCACAAACTTCAGTGCCATAATGACCCGCTCTGTATGGAAAGAAAGCTGGTCGTATGTCTTATAGGCTCGCAACTGGAGTATGGCAGCAGCAGCGTCCAAGATACCGCTTTCGTAAAGGTTCACCGTGGTAAACACGTTGTCGTTGGCAACGGGACCAAAGACCAAATCATAATCGTGTTTTATTGCACTCTCCTTTCTGCAACCCACCACAAAGTTGAGCCAAGCCTCATCCACGCCATGAAACTCTCGAATTTTCAAAGTCGAATCTTTCAAAATAGCATCATCTATTTCATACACGGACACAATGGCTTTGGCAGCTTTAGCTCTGTCTTTCTTAATACTCGCCCAATGCTCTGCCTGCTCTGCAAGGGTTGTGGTGTAAAACCCTCTTCCAAAATCGGTTCTTTCCCTGCCATAACGGAGCGAAGGTTTGTGTACCTCAACTATAGAACCATGATATAGTCTCATTTTCTTCTTCTCCTTTGAATAAAACGATCTATCTCATCAATCACATACCCCGTACCTTGGGTGTGCAACAAACCATAGTTGTTAAACAAGAACTCGTCGGCATCGTACTCCTTGAAAAGTGCTAACGCCTGCAATCCCCCCACCCCCTTGCTGAGAGCATACTTTTCCAAGGTATAAGTGAAAAACTCAAATTCTGGCTTAGACACTTCGTAGACTATATTTTTACGCGCTTTCTCAAATTCCTCATAAAGCGCTTCCGAGCTGAGATACCACCACTTGGCACCTTCATTATACAATTCCTTATACATGGGGTTAGAATAGATATAAATCAGTGCCTCGTCCAAAGAAATTCGTTTTCTATGTGACACATACTCTGCCAGACCAGATATCTTTATTGGTACGATGTTTTCTTCGTATTTGCCCATGGAAATTGGGGAATTGATAATTGATAATTGAGAATTGACAATTAAAAGTTTAGAGTTGAGAGTCAGTGGAAAGTGTAAAGTTGAGAGTTGAGAGTTTTTGGGTTATGGGTTAGATGTGTTCTTCCACCCCGCGGAAGTGGACATTAAGCTCGTGGAGCGGTGCCAGAAGTGTTCCAAGGGGCGTGCCCTCGGTCATCTTGGCAAAGGCATTCACGTCCTTGGGGAAGCACTTGCCGCCATAGCCGAACTTACCGTCGGGACCCGGCACGTAGGTGTGCGTGTCGTTGATATAGCCCGAAAGCAGCACCCCGGTATGCACCTTGCGCCAATCGGCTCCCATCTGCTCGCAGTACTCGCGGCAGGCGTTGAAGTAAGTCACTTTATACGCTCCGAACACATTGTGCATGTATTTGGTTAACTCAGCCTCCAAAGGGGACATGATGGTGAACTTCTTACCGACAAAAATTTTGGTAAGCAGCTCTTGCGCACCTGTGAACACCATGGTCTGCTTCTTGAAGTCCTCAATATGTGTGCGTTCGGTAAGGAACTCGGGCATGTAGCATACCTGATGCCCTGTCTCGTGCGAAAGACGATCGCTGGTGCCAGGAAGAATGGTGGTGCGAACGAACACGGGCACATCCGGAAGATTGTTGATCAACTCTTTCATGAGTGTCAAATCCTGCGTGCCATCCTCTTCCGTAGGAACATGTATCTGCAAGAAAGCAATATCGATATTACTCAAGTCATCATTATATCCCTTAGGAGGGTCGCTGATGAAAAGCCTGCATTCTGGGTTGTTGTGTTCCAACCAATCTTTTAATGCTCCACCCACAAAGCCACATCCGATAATTCCAACGTTAATCATTATGCTATTGCATTTAATTAGTTATTCTTTTTTATCGACTTTTACACTGAATGGTCTTCTTTCTTCTTCCATCATCTTCTTCCACTTAAAATAGCCAAACACCGCAATTACGACATAAAGCCCATAAAGGCTGGCCTTGAAGGGGATGTCTTTATAGAAATACAAGGCGCAGGTGACGATGTCAACCACAATCCACACAAACCATTGCTCGAGGTATTTCCTCGCCAAAGCCCAAATGCCCACGATGCTCAAGGCGGTGGTGAAGGCGTCTGCCACAGGGACATTGCTATTGGTGAAGCGGCTCAAGACGAAGTAAATCAAAGCCCAGATGGCTAACCCCGCTCCAATCCAGATCAGGACCATCTTCTTGGGCATGTGACGGATGGGCAGATTTGTGGCCTTTTGTTTATGACGCATCCAGGCTATGAAGCCGTAGACCGTCATGGCGAGGTAGTAGAACTCCATACCGCAGTCGGCATAAAGACCTTTCTGGTAGTAGAGCACGATGCCGAGACTCTGCATCATGAAACCCACGACCCACATCCAGACACTGGCCTTATACTCTAGGAGGATGTAGGCAAGGCCTAAGATGGTAGTGGTGATATCAAGCCAATGACTTACCAGGAAGTTCATTTGAATTGAGAATTGAAAATTGACAATTGAGAATTGACAAATGCGGAGCCTTCGACGGAGTCAATTGAAAATTATTGGTCTTTTATGGTTTTTATAATGGAGGTCAGTATTTTTATGATTTCGGAGCAATCCTTTGCGAGAGAGTCATACAGGTCATCATCAATATAATCAGTGGCGTGAAGAAGATCGAGCCAATAATCGGTTTCATCTGCTTCTTTTAATGCAATGCATAGCTTGCTGAGGAAGTCATTTCGAGATTGTGCGTTTTTGCTTTCACGCGTGTTGGCTCCTATGCTTGTTCCACAGCGCAGCAACTGCTTCGAAAGAACATACTCATGTTGCTCTTCAATCAAGAACTTATAGCAATTGATGATATTTATTGCAAAAGCCCTGGTTTTATCTTGTATAGCGTTGGCCATCCTTGTTGAATTGAGAATTGACAATTGAGAATTGAAATAATCTGTTTAAAGGTCAAAAATTTTCTTAACCGACTGAACCCTAATTATCAATTTTCAATTCTCAATTATCCATTTATTTTTAATCTCTCTTGAAAATATCCCTAGTATAGACCTTCTCCTTCACGTCGTCGAGGACGCTGTCGTAACGGTTGGCAATGATGGCTTGGCTCATGGCCTTGAACTTCGCCATATCGTTGACGACGAGACTGCCGAAGAAGGTCGTGCCGTCGGGCAACGTCGGTTCGTAGATGATGACCTCGGCGCCCTTGGCCTTGATGCGTTTCATCACACCCTGGATGCTGCTCTGGCGGAAGTTGTCGCTGTTCGACTTCATCGTCAGCCTATACACACCGATGACCAAATGTGTCTCCTTGCTGCTATCGTATTGCGACGACTCGGAATAATACCCAGCCATCTTCAGCACCTGATCGGCGATGAAGTCCTTGCGGGTGCGGTTGCTCTCCACGATGGCACGGATGAGGTCTTCGGGCACGTCCTCGTAGTTGGCCAGCAGCTGCTTGGTGTCTTTAGGCAGACAGTAGCCTCCATAGCCAAACGACGGGTTGTTGTAATGGCTACCGATGCGCGGGTCGAGACAGATGCCGTCGATGATGGCTTGGGTGTCGAGACCTTTTACCTCGGCGTAGGTGTCGAGTTCGTTGAAGTAACTGACGCGCAAAGCAAGGTAGGTATTGGCGAAGAGCTTCACGGCTTCGGCCTCTTTCATGCCCATGAAAAGGACAGGGATGTCCTTTTCAAATTGAGAATTGAGAATTGAGAATTGAGAATTGGTAGAAGCATCCTGTGAGTGGCCGATGGCGCCTTCAACGAGGAGGTGGGCGAAGATTTTCGCCTTGGCTTCAAGGTCGACGCTGACCATCTTCATGATGGCTTCGTTTTCCTCGTCATAGCCTTCAATCTGCTTAGGATATCCCACAATGATGCGGCTCGGATAAAGGTTGTCGTAGAGAGCCTTACTCTCGCGCAGGAACTCGGGCGAGAACAGCAGGTTGAACTTCTTCACGCCATTGGCAGCATATTTCACGTAGAGGCTGCGGGTATAGCCCACGGGGATGGTACTCTTGATGACCATCACCGCATCGGGGTTGACGCTGAGGACCAGGTCGATGACCTCTTCCACGTGGCTGGTATCGAAAAAGTTCTTCTGCGGGTCGTAGTTAGTCGGAGCGGCAATGACGACGAACTCGGCGTCTTTGTAAGCCGCTGTGCCGTCGAGGGTAGCCGTCAGATCAAGCTCCTTCTCAGCCAGGTATTTCTCGATATATTCATCCTGGATGGGCGACTTCTTGTGGTTGATGAGGTCGACCTTCTCGGGGATGACGTCAACAGCGGTGACGTGATTGTGTTGCGCCAACAGGGTGGCGATGCTCAGGCCAACGTAGCCTGTGCCTGCTACTGCGATGTTCATTTTGTTGTGATTTGGTTTTGGTAGAGACGCGATTAATCGCGTCTCTACAAGATTTATTTCCAGCCGAAGGGATGGCCACTCAGCGGGAGTTTCGCCATGGGATGGTAGTCGCCGACGAGGCCGATGGGCTTGGCGTTACGGATTTCATACACGATGTTAATACAACGACGTGCCTCTTCTATGCCGAAGCCACGACCGGCAAGGATTTCCTTGTAGCTCTCGGTATGCAGCTCGGTGAAGCCTTGGCTGAACTCGAACTCCTCGCCATCGATGGTGATGGTACGGTAGGTACGCTTCTCCCCTTCCACGGCATTGGCTGGCAGGGTGTCGGCGTTGATGCTGAGGAAGTAACGCACACGGGCACGCTTCATCTCTAGATAACCCGCCACACGGTCGTGGGAGACCACGTGGACGATGTTTTTGGTCACGTCGCCGAAGATCCAGCTCAGCATGTCGTAGAAATGCACGCCGATGTTGGTGGCGATGCCGCCGCTCTTGTTGATGTCGCCCTTCCATGAGGCATAGTACCAGTTGCCGCGCGAGGTGATGTAGGTCAAGTCGATGTCGTAGATTTTGTCCTTCGGGCCTTCATCGACTTTCTTCTTCAGCGCCTTGATTTTATCGTGCAGACGCAGTTGGAGGATGGTGTAGGCCTTATGTCCCTGTCTTTCCTCCACCTTCTGCAGGGCGTCGATGTTCCACGGGTTGAGCACGAGGGGCTTCTCGCAGATGACATCGCAGCCCAGACGCAGGCCGTAACGCGTGTGGGCGTCATGCAGGTAGTTGGGCGTGCATACGGTCACATAGTCGATCTGCTTGCCTTCTTCTTCGCGCAGCTTGGTGTTGTGCCGGTCGAACAGCTCGTATTCGGTGAAGAAGGCCGCCTTGGGAAAATAGCTGTCCATGATGCCTACGCTGTCGTTTTTGTCGTAGGCGGAGACAAGGGTGTTACCCGTGTCTTTAATGGCTTTCAGGTGTCGGGGGGCGATATAACCGCCAACACCGATGATAGCGAAATTTTTCATATTTGTTTGACTGTAGGGCTGTCATAATATGGCAGCCCTACAACAAATTACAGGTTATTCTTTTCAATATCCTTGAAATACTTGACGGTCTGGTATTTGAGCTCGTCACAGGCTGCGTCGTCGCAAACGATGATGCCTTTCGGATGCATCTGCAACACGCTGACGGTCCACATCTGGCTAACGGCGCCTTCGATGGCATGGGCCAAGGCGCGGGCCTTGCCGTGGCCGTTGGCCAAAATCATCACTTCACGGCTGTCCATGACGGTACCCACACCCACAGTCAAGGCAGTCTTCGGCACTTTGTTGATGTCGTTGTCGAAGAAGCGTGAGTTGGCGATGATAGTGTCGCTGGTGAGGGTCTTCACGCGGGTGCGCGACGTCAGGCTGCTGCCAGGCTCGTTGAAAGCGATGTGTCCATCGGGACCAATGCCACCCATGAAGAGGTCGATGCCACCGTAGCTCTTGATCTTCTCCTCGTAGCGGGCGCACTCGGCTTCGAGGTCGTCGGCGTTGCCGTTGAGGATGTTGACGTTTTCCTTCTTGATGTCGATGTGGCTGAAGAAGTTGTTCCACATGAAGCTGTGGTAGCTCTCGGGGTGGTCTTCAGGGATGCGGACGTATTCGTCCATGTTGAAGGTGACCACATTCTTAAAGGAGACTTGGCCTTTCTTGTAAAGCTTCACCAGCTCTTTGTAAGTGCCGATAGGCGTGGAGCCCGTAGGCAAGCCAAGAATAAAGGGTTTCTTGGCCGTCGGCTTGAAGGCATTGATGCGTTCGACGATGTGGTTGGCAGCCCAACGCGACATGGCGTCGTAGTTTTTTTCGATGATTACTCTCATAATATTAGGTTTTATAAATTGTTATCAATCTTGCTTTTAACCGTCATTGCGGGCTTGACCCGCAATCTCATATGCGATAGGGATACACCTTCGCATATAGGAGATGGCGGATCGCTGTCCGCCATGACGTTTTGAGGTCAAGGGGAGTGAACCCTGTTTAATGTCTGTATTTAGCAATTAGTTTAACAAACTCTTCTGTTTCCTTGCGGATTTGTTTGACGAACGACACGTCGTCGATTTTACCGATGACGGCGATTTTCTCGTCTTCGTTGCGGAAGGTGGCGTTGCGGAACTCGTTGTCGTAGTCTTTCTTGCGGCTCTCATACACCTGGTCGCAGATGTAATGTTGGATGCGGATGGCCTTGTCGAGGTTGTCATGCCACATCTCCTCGGTAAGCACGTCGGCATCGTCCTTGTAGAGGAACATCAACGAGAAGTAGGCATGGCGTAACTTCTCATGCTGATAGTTGTCCCACAGCTCGTCGTAACGGTGATGGATCTCGTCCCAGGTGTTGAGCACGCCGTCGCGGATGTCGGCACGTAGCTGGTCGACATATTCTTCAGGCATGGTCTGACCACCGAGGTTAATCCATTTGCGGAGACGCTTGCCGCGCATCTGGTTCACAATATGCTCCATATCCGTTTCGGGATGGGCTTCGAGGTAATGTAGACAGGTGGTCACGGCGTAATAAGTGATCATGTCGCCATAAGCGTGATAGGCTTGCAAAGGTTTGAGAATACGCACTTTACGTTTGCCTTTCTCCATGTGTTCGCCGAAGACTTCCAAGGCCTTCACCGTCTCAGGCTCGTTGTCGAGGAGGTTCTTTCCGCACTCGCGCAGGTCGTAGTATTCATATTTGTTCGGGTCTTCGCCTTGCTTGCGGAGGTAGGCTTTGGCAACCCACACCTCCAACAACTTGCGGCCTTCGATGATCTCCTCCACGGTGTCGGGAGCGAGGGTCTCAAACTCGATGTTTTGTATTTTGCGTTTGCGCTTGTCGCGGCTCACGTATTTCGAGGTGTTGCGTGCGATGGCGTACATGTTGTACATCCACCAATAGGCAGGCATGACCTCCAGCTCGTTCTTTGCCGCGTTGTTGTTGACGAGGCAGAATGGCAACATGATGTTGAGTTCGCTGGGGTAGTCGGCCTTGCTGAGCAAGGTGAACGAGGCAAACTTCGACGAGTGCTTCACACTGGAGCAGAGGCCTGGCCAGAAACCACGCGAGGCAACAATCTCGCCGTCGGTGGCGCGGCTGTTGTGGTTGGAACCCATGGTGGCGCCAGCGGCCATGTTGCTTTGTCCCATGACACAAGCCGAGATGAGGAATGAGTTGTTGTGATGCTGCTCGTGCGAGGGGAAGATGAGGTTGTTGAGCACCTCGCAGCACGAGATGGTGGAGTTGTCGCCCATCACCGAGTGGATGAGGCGAGCGCCATATTTCAGGTTACAGTTGTCACCCAATACGAAGCGTGTTGCCACCACAGAATAGAAGATACGGCAGCCAAAGCCCGTCACGCCGTTGACAAGGATGACGCCCTCACCGATTTGCGAAGGCTCCTCCTCCGATGAATTAATGGTGACGTTTTTCAGCTTGCTTGCACCTTTAATATAACAATGTGGTCCCACCTTGGCATCTTTGAGAATCCAGCAGTTCTTAATGACGCATGACTCACCGATAGTGCCGTAGTAGCCACGGTGGAAGTCGACGCTGGCCTGGGTGATTTCCTTGAGGCGTTCCTGCAGTTTGGTGTCGTCGGTGTACTTGGCCCAGAGGTAAGCGTCAGCAGTGATCATGCCGTCGAAGGGCAGGATGCGGCGGCTGCCGATTTCGTTCATCACCTCGAGCCACACGCGTACATCCTCAGGCTCACCTTCTTTGATGGTGCCGTTGCCGAACTTGGAGTGGTCGGTGGTGGAAATTTCTTGAATGTTGAAAAGAATGCTGCGGTCGCCGATGATGTAGTTGGCCATATAATGCACGTCGTGGATGGCCACGTCGTCGCCGATGTCGCACGACATGATGCTGCTGTCGGTGATGCCGATGGGCACGCGCAGGTCGTGGTATTGTAAGACTTTACGCGTCACGCGACCGATGCGCACCATACCAAAGAAGTGGTTGTTGCGCACCATGTTGGTGTCGAACTCGTCGGTGACCCAAATGTCGTCCCAATTGGTGGCCGTGTTGCTGTTTTTCACCAAACGTTCAATTTCGTCGGAACGCAGATGACGCCAGCCGCCTTCGGGTCTCTTCACCTGTAGGTTGCGGTAGTAGTATTCGTCGTGACCGTCATGCAAGTACTTCTCGTCGATGAAGTTCTTGTAGATCCGGTCGTAGTCAATGATAGTTACTTTGTCCATTTATGTTGTTTTTATAGAAATTCTTCCGACCAACCATGGCCTAAATCCCAATGGATGTCGACCACCAAGTCAAAATCCTCAGGCAGGTTGAATTCGTCCTCCAATAACTCCCTAAACTGTTCAATATCTATTGTTTTGCCATCAATTCCATCGTTAAGCCAATGCCCGACACAAACATAAAACTTGTCCGTTTTCTCATCCAAGAAAACACGACCCCTAGGAATCATCGTGTAGTTGTTCTCCTGGTAGAAAATGGAATCGGTCTTGCCTTTGGCTATGGCACGATGGTGTTGCTTCTGCCAATAGGTCTTATGCAGTTTGTTGATGGTCGCCTTGCCGTTGATGAAAGGCGCCTTGTCGGCATCCATCTTCTCAACGCCGAATAAGGAACCGTCGTTGGGATCATACCAAAATATGCCCAACTGAGGCTCTCCGTCGTCCAAAAAGCCTTTCATGGCATCAACCAAGTCCTTGTGTTCCTGATCGTTGGTATGAGCTATGCCGTTTTTATCCTTAACCATCTTATCTGTTCTTGTACATGTCGTCATAGTACTTCTGGTAATCCCCAGAAGTGACGTTGTCCATCCACTCTTGGTTATCCAAGTACCAACGGACAGTCTTCTCGATGCCTTCCTCAAACTGGAGGCTCGGCTCCCAGCCCAGTTCTTTCTGGAGCTTGGTCGAGTCTATGGCATAGCGCAGGTCGTGGCCGGCGCGGTCGGTGACGTAGGTGATGAGGTCCATGTCGGCACCTTCGGGACGACCCAACAGGCGGTCAACGGTATTGATCAAGACCTTGATGAGGTCTATGTTCTTCCATTCGTTGAAGCCACCGATGTTATAGGTTTCAGCCACCTTGCCCTCATGGAAGATGAGGTCAATGGCGCGGGCGTGGTCTTCCACATAGAGCCAGTCGCGCACGTTCTCGCCTTTTCCGTAAACGGGCAGCGGCTTGCGGTGACGGATGTTATTGATGAACAACGGGATGAGCTTCTCAGGGAACTGGTACGGGCCGTAGTTGTTGGAGCAGTTCGTCACCACGGTCGGAAGGCCATAGGTGTCATGGAAGGCGCGCACGAAATGGTCGCTGCTGGCCTTGGCGGCACTGTAGGGGCTATGGGGTTGATATTTCAGGTCCTCGGTGAAGAACTTGCTACCGTAGGCGAGGTGGTGCTTGCCGCTGCTGGCCTTGGTGCTGAAGGGCGGCATGACGCCTTCGGGGTCGGTAAGCTCCAAAGCACCGTAGACCTCGTCGGTGCTGATGTGATAGAAACGACAGGGGATACAGGTCGTTGAGCCTGTCGAAACGCCGTCATTCTCGGTCGGCCCTTCGACGGGCTCAGGGGCCTCGATTTTCCATGGCCTTGGCTGTGACTCCCAAAACAGTTTCGCGGCTTGCAGCAGGCTCAGCGTACCCATCACGTTGGTCTGTGCGAAGGTGAACGGGTCCTTGATGCTGCGGTCCACGTGACTCTCGGCAGCGAGGTGGATGATGCCGTCGACGTGCTCGTCTTGCATGAGCTTGTAAACACCATCGAAGTCGCAGATGTCCATCTTGACGAACTTATAGTTCGGCTTGTCCTCGATGTCCTTGAGATTGGCAAGGTTGCCGGCATAGGTCAGCTTGTCGAGGTTGATGATTTTATACTCAGGGTATTTGTTGACAAAAAGTCTAACGACATGGCTGCCGATGAAGCCTGCGCCACCAGTGATGATGATGTTTCTTTTGAAGTTCATATTTTTATTTTGTTTCTTTGTTTCTTTATCAAACAGGGCACGTCATTGCGGGCTTGACCCGCAATCTCCTACATCCTTGGACGACACTTCATTACTATTCATATCCTCATAATGCTCTTTCAGCGATTGCAAATACTCCTCGTCTAAACCAATGTCATTTGACATATCCATCCATTCGGGATTAAACTCATTTATCAACTCTTCTTTCCATTCTCTATGCCATTTCTTTAGTTGTTTTTCTCGATGAATGGCGGTTGTCATATCTTTGCAAATCTCAAAATAGACAAGATTATCTGTTTTATATTTGTCAGTAAAACCTTTGTTTATGTGGAGTTTATGTTCTGCGATCCTCCGTTTTAAGTCATTAGTAACCCCTATGTATAAAGTTGTTTTGTGTTTATTGGTCAAAATATAAATAAACCCTTGTTTTAACATTGTGGTAGTACGGCGTTTTATTCAGGAGATTGCGGGTCTTCGCCCGCAATGACTCTCAAAAAACAAGAGTTTTCGGTATTAATAACCTTCCGGATTTTGTTTCTGCCAGTTCCATGAGTCGCGGCACATCTCCTCAAGGCCATACTGTGCTTTCCAGCCGAGTTCACGTTCCGCCTTAGCGGGGTCGGAATAGCAGGTGGCGATGTCGCCGGCACGGCGTGGCTTGATGCTGTACGGGATCTTGATGCCGTTGACCTTCTCGAAGGTCTTCACCACGTCCAAGACCGAGTAGCCTTGTCCTGTGCCAAGGTTATAGATGGCTATGCCGCACTTTCTCTCTATGGCCTGCAGCGCCGCCACATGGCCACGGGCCAGGTCAACTACATGGATGTAGTCGCGTACGCCAGTGCCGTCGGGGGTGGGATAGTCGTTACCGAAGACGCCCAACTCAGGGCGCTTGCCCACGGCCACTTGCGTTACATAAGGCATCAGGTTGTTCGGGATACCGTTGGGGTTCTCTCCTATCCTGCCGCTCGGATGGGCACCGATAGGGTTGAAGTAACGCAGCAGCACGATGTTCCATTCCTTGTCGGCCTTCTGCATGTCCATCATGATCTCTTCAAGCATGCTCTTGGTCTGGCCGTAAGGGTTAGTGCAATGGCCTTTTGGACATTCCTCAGTGATGGGGATGATGGCCGGGTCGCCGTAGACGGTGGCCGACGACGAGAAGATGATGTTTTTGCAGCCGTGCTGACGCATCACGTCGAGTAGCGTCAGCGTGCCGCCGATGTTGTTTTCGTAGTATTCCCAAGGCTTCTCCACGCTCTCACCCACGGCTTTCAGGCCTGCGAAGTGGATGCAGGCGTCGAAGCGATGCGCACTCATCACACGATTGAGGCCTTCGCGGTCGCGGATGTCGACTTCGTAGAAGGGGATCTCCTTGCCCGTCAGTTCTGCCACGCGTTCCAAGGATTTGCGGTTGCTGTTGCTGAGGTTATCGATGACCACGGTATCATGGCCCGCAGCGTTGAGTTCCACTAAAGTGTGCGAGCCGATGAAGCCGGCGCCGCCAGTGACGAGGATTTTCATAATTGTAAAAACTAAGGTCCCTGAGCCTGTCGAAGGGCCGACAGATAAGATGTTCTATCTATGCTTCGACAACTCGGGCAAGAATTCTGGATGATCGTTTATTAAAGCCTCTTTCTTCTTTCGATTCCAACCTTTGACTTGATGTTCTCTTTGAAAAGCTTCTACAATTTGTTGAAACTCCTCGTAATAAACAAGTTCAACAGGAAGATGCATTTTTGTAAACAGAGCTCCTTCACCACATTGATGTTCTGCAAGTCTTTTATCTAAATCATGTGTACTTCCAACATAATACTGGCCGTTTGAACAACGAAGTATGTACATGTAACACATAGTTCTGCTTCTTATAACGGCCCTTCGACAGGCTCAGGGACCTGCTTATTCTGTTATTAGATTTATCTCTTCTATACTAAGCTCATAAAGAGCAAAAATAAAACTATCAATTTCTGAAAGGGCGTCGGCATCGCCGCTGAGGGCGCGGTCGACCAAAGCCGTGAGTGCTTTGTCCTGCTCAGCCGTGATCTTCGGGAAGGGCAAGGTCGAGAGGTTGCCCTTCAGTATCTTGAGGTCGTTGAAACGCTTTGTGTACAAGAAGTTGAACAAAGCCGAGTTCAAAAACGCCAGCACCGTCTTGGCGCTCATGCCGTCCACCTCGGGGATGAGGATGTTGGCGCTGTTGAGGAAGAGGCGTTGCTTGTCGTCGTAGGTGAAACAAAGATTGCCCGAGACGAACTTATACACCAGCTTTTCCTTGGCGCGATAGAACTTATCCTGGGCACATTGTTGGAAATCAGCTCGGTTGTACTTGATGTAACGGCTCGCTTTCTTCAGACCGTACTTGCTAATGTCCTTGCCCGTGTAAATCGGCTCCAAACCCTGACGCATCCTTTCTTTCAGCACCCTGGCGTTGTTGCCCGTGATGATGCCCAATGCCCATTGGCTGTGCGACAGGTCGTCGTGACGCATGCGCTCCGCCTTGCCGAGGATGGCCTCATCGTGGTCGTTGAGCATCGGGATGGCGCAGAAGTCGTCGTCACTGGGCACCAATTCCTTACGCGACACTTCGTTGTTGGCACCATACACCACGTAACTCTGTTTTCCGTCTATCGGTTTCTTGCTGACTTTCAGGCTGATGAAGTCAGTAAACACACCTTTGAAGCGCTCACGGTAGCATTTGATGGTCTCTATGCAGGTCTCATGGGTCACGAAGTGGCGCAAGTCGGCATGCACCTTGATTTTCATGATCGACGACGGCATGAGGAAATGCTGTATTCCATTCTTGTTCAAGAACTTGAACGACTCAGTGAAAAACAGCGAGGCCTTCTCTTTGGATTGCACGATGTCGGATTTGTGCAGTTTGCCTTTCTCAGTGCCCCAAGGCGGGTTGGTGACGATGTAGTCGAACTTGAGGTCGCCCAAGGCTGTGTCCGCATGAAGCAAAAAATCCATCTGGTAGATTTGCGGATACACCGACGATTCGTTGTATTTCACCATGAGGTTAGCTTTGGCAATCATCACGGCGAGCGGGTCGTTGTCGATGCCATAGAGTTGTTCCATCTCGGCGTGTTGCACCTTCAGCAAGAAGATGCCACTGCCACAGCAGGGGTCAAGGAACTTCTCGCCGTTCAGCATACGGATATCGGAAAGCATCTCGTTGACAATCACTGGCTTGGTGTAGTACAGCCCTTTGAGGATGCGACTCCCCTCCGCCGTCAGGGACTGATAGACGAATCCTATCCAATCGTCGTTGCGGTTTTTCAGGATCTGACGCGGCACCTCTAGACCAAGACGCTCATAATGTGTGTATTCCTCAAAGAAACGACGCTTGTTGTCCTCGTTCACCTTGTTGTGCTCCAGATACAGGGCGCACAGGGTAAACAACAAGTCGTCGATGGGATAGGTGGTGTCGCGCAGCTCCTCGACGAAACGAGGCAGACTGGCGGCCATCACATAACCCTCGGGGGTGATGATTTTTTGCGAGCGACTCTTGTTGGCCCTACGTGTCAAGCGGTCGGAACGGCCGTTTTTCAGCTTGTCCCAGTTGCGTTGCGTGGCCTTCGAAATGAGAATGTTTGCTTCCGTCATTATACAGCTTCGCCTCCTAAGTCCCATTAAGATATCTTAACGAACTCTATTTTAACTACATACAATTTTGCCTATAATGGCATATTAATTTGCAAATATACGGTTTTTTGTAATTCTACAACTTATTTATTTAAAAAAATGGTAATATGCCAAAAAGCACGTTTTTACAAGTGATTTTTACCTATTTTTGCCCCATAAAAATTGACGAATATGATACTGTGTTTGGAAACGGCCACGCCAGTTTGTTCGGTGGCCCTCAACGACGGCTGCTGCACCATTGCCTTACGCGAGACGGAAGGACAAAACGCTCATTCAGAGAAGATTACCAACTTCATCCGTGAAGTTATGGAAACGGCTAACATCGACTACCACCAATTGGATGCCGTGGCCGTGAGCAAGGGTCCTGGCTCCTACACGGGCCTGCGCATCGGGGTGAGCACCGCCAAAGGCATCTGCTATGCCGCCGACCTGCCTCTGATGGCCGTCGACACCTTGGAAGCCATGGCCTATGGCATAAAAGCCAAACTTGGCAGTCAAATCGCTGACAATGACTTGCTTATCCCAATGATTGACGCTCGTCGTATGGAGGTTTATGCTTCCATTTTTGACGCCCATTTGAACAAAATCGAAGACACCGCAGCCCTGGTCATCGATGAGAATTCGTTCGAAGACTTATGCAAAGAGCATCGTCTTTGGCTCTTCGGCGACGGCGCACCCAAACTAAAGAAAGTGTTTGAAAACCAGCATAATATCAATATCGTTGACGGTTTCAAACCTTCGGCAGCGTTTATGCTTCCCTTGGTGGAGAAAGCCCTGCGGGAACAAGATTTCGTCGACGTGGCGTATTTCGAGCCATTCTATCTGAAGGACTTTATTGCGGGGAAACCGCACGTGAAGGGATTAGTTGAAGAAAATTGATAATTGATAATTGATAATTGATAATTGACAATTGTTCGGTTAGGAGATATGAAGAGATTAATATTGATTGTTTTGTTGTTGACGGGGAGCCTTGTTGGGTTCGCGCAGATTCAGCATCTGCATGAACACGACTACCCTATGGTCACGGAAGAAAGCCCTACCATCCGCAACTTGATGAATGCCGTGTCGGCGGACAGCGTCAAAGCCACCATCGAGCATCTGAGTTCTTATCATAACCGTCGCTGCGACAGTCGTTTTATCTATGACGTACAAGATTGGCTTATAGCGCGTTACGATGGAATGAATGGCATCGACACGGTGATGCTGCACGACTTCAAAATCGACAAGCCGGGCTTCCCTGAAGAGACTGCCGACAACGTCCTTGCCATACAATGGGGCACGACAACGCCACAGGAATTTGTCGTCTGTGGCGCACATTACGACTCGTGGAACAACGATGGCACCGACCCCGACACCATCCGCTCGCCGGGTGCCGACGACAACGCCTCGGGCGTGGCAGGAATCATAGAAACTGCTAGAATATTAAGCCATTACACCTTCGACCGCAGCATCATCTATGGCAACTGGTGCGCCGAAGAAATCGGCCTCGTCGGCAGTGCCGCCTATGCTCATGACTGCGCTGCTCAAGACATGGACATCGTAGGCTATTTCAACCTCGATATGACGGGCTACCTAACCGAAAGCTCCGATATCCATGTCAACCTGATGTTCACACCGCGTGACTCGCTCCTCGGCCAGTATTTCATCAACCTCAGCCGCGTCTACTACCCCGACATGCGCATCTGGCAGGACTGGCTACCTTGGGGCGACAGCGACTACTCCTCCTTTAACCGCAACGGCTATGCTGCCGTGCACCCTTTCGAGGACGTGCGAGAGAGTTCGCCTTACATCCATTCCAGAAATGATGTTTTAGGATTGAGTGTCAACAACATGGAGCAATGTAAACGCTTCACGGAACTTAACCTTGCAGCTGTGGCTATTCTGGCAGGCATCAATGGCACGGCAGTGGCCGAAAATGAATTGCCTCAAGTGACCCTTTATCCTAATCCAGCCAAGGAATCGGTTAACATTGTGGCTGAGGATGGAGTGAGATTAATTGTGGTGTACAACGTATTGGGGCAACAAACAACAAAGATTGACCTCAACGGTGAACATAAGTTCACACTCAACACAAACAATTATCGTTCAGGGATTTACTTCATAAACATTATTACCGATAAAGGCGTGACAACACAGCGGCTCGTCGTTCAATAAGCGTTTTCCATATCCTCGTACCTGAACACATGCATCTCGTAGCGCGAGGGCTTTTCAAACGATTTCAGCAAACTGGCGTCGATGGTCGTCACCGAGACCTGCTCAGGCGTCAAGCCTTTGACATTCCACAAGTAATCCGAAAGCAACTCATTGCGGCGGGTCATCAGGCGTGGCAAAATCTTTTCCGACTTGTCGCGATACACCTCACAAGCCACCGAAGTCACGTCTTTGGCTGAACGTAGTTTTTTCTTCTTGGAATACTGCACCGCATAATTGCACAAACCCTTGTCGTTCAACTTGATGGAACGAATGGCATCGCTGGCCAAAAAGTCGAGGTCGGAGAATTTCATGCCAGGATGGGTGGAAAAGTAATAGTCACGCTTCAATTGCGTGATACACAATTCTTTAACAACCTCTTCATATTGCACCTGTTCTTCCAACATAATGGCCAAATCGGAGCGGCTTTGCAACGTCACCACCACGTTGTCGATCATCACATACTCCTCTGGGGAAAAGTCAAACTGCAAAGGATTGAAAGGTATGTATTTCAGGTTGTTATCCTCGTCAGTCATCAGGCGGAAAGGTGAGGCGGACACCTTAGTCAAAGCATTGAAAAACGCTTTTCGGAGCGTCTTTCTATAGGAAAACTTGGGGTCTTTCAGATTACCGGAAACAGGCATGTCGACACTGATGTTGTTGTTTCTGTCGGCCAGCAGATACAGCCCCAACTTCAGTGGCACTTTGGGATAGGTCGGATGAAAATGCTTGATTTTGTCGCCTAACGTCAAAGAGGCCGACTGCAATTTATTGAGGCCCTTAATATTGCCGTCGGAGATGACGTTTTGGCTGCGGAACGACAGGGTGCCTGCCGTCACCGGCACGCCAAACATCTGCATCGTATAAGGCGAGAAATCAGCGATTTGCACATTACTCAACATCAAAGTAAGATTGTGATTTTCAAGCCCGTTAAGGCTACCTTGCCAATTCACGAAAAGCTTGCCGACATGATTGAGCTTGGCCTGCAAGTGGACGGTATTGTTGCCATCGAGGGTAAATCTCTTCGATGTGAGATTGATGTCCGAGATCTCATAATGGAAAACTTCGGGCAATGTATGGTCTTCATAAAGCACTTCCGATTGGTCCAACACCAGGTCGTCGATGCTGATTTTCCACGACTTAGGCTCTTCTTTGACCATCGAAATAGTATCCACTTCTGTCACCATTTTGGTTGTGTCACGCTGGAACAAAAAATCAAAGTTAGAGGTGCTGTCGGCTTCTACAACATAGGTCGCTTTCAAGTCAGAAATGCAGACCTTCCCAAGGTCTAACACCTTGTCTTCCAGCTGCAAGCGTTTGATTTCCGCATAAATGGAATCGATGACGCCTAGGGGATGCTCCTCTAAATCTTGAACTTCCACCTCGTTGAGCGCGAGGCTGCCTTTCATCTCCAAGTCCATGATGTGGTCAGTGGGACCCTCTGCCTCCAAATCCAAATCAGCCCACCCTTGCAGTAAGTCGACAGGGTAATTCTGTTGCAGGTACGGCTCGATGACTTCAAGACTTAACTTGTTTAATTTCAAGTTGATATAATATTTCTTGCCGTTCTCGGAGAGACGGAAGTCCGTGTGTAAGGTGGTCTCTTCGGCAAGGGCCAAGTCAAGGCCCACATCGGTTTTCATCTCCGACAAATCGAGTTCAGGGACGAACAAGGCAATGTTGTGCAAGAGCAACTCGCTACCGAGGGACAAATCGGCATATCGGATGGTGCCGTTTTCGATGTTGATCTCATTGAAAATCAAGCCTAAACCCGAAGATTCGGTTTGGGTCGTGTCGGAAGCAAACTGCTCTAATAAACTGTTGAAATTGAACCAGTCACGGTCTTGCTCCACGTTGACATCCAAGCCCGACAGTGTGGCGCGTTTCACCCAAATGCGGTGCTTCAGCAGCTCACGTAATTTGATTTTCGTCGTAAAGCCATCAAAGTGCACAAAAGGTGTCGTCCCGTCTTCCTCATAAAGTGTCAAATCCCTGATTTTCAATACACCAAAAAACGGATTTACCCAGAGCTTTCCCATGCTCAACTCGCGTCCAATCAGCTCTTGGTCGTGCTTTTCGATATAGTTTTTCGCGATGGGCGAAGCCAACAGCAGCACCATAAGCAGTAAGCCTATGATGCTGCCGATAATAATCAGTGATATTTTTACTGGTTTTTTCATCAACCCAAGGCTTTCACGCCGGCGTCGATGCGCTTGAGGGTCTCTTCCTTGCCCAAGAGTTCAAGGATTTCACCGATGTGCGGACCCTTGCCGGCACCCACCACCATCAAGCGCAGGCCGTTCATCACGAGACCCATGTTCAGCTCGTTGGAGGTGATCCAGTTGTTTAAGGTCTCGTCGATGTGAGCCAAGTCGAAAGGCTCAATGCCCTTGATGACATCCTTCACTTTAAGCATGGTCTCGGCCGAGTTTTCCTTCCAGCGTTTCTTCACCGTCACAGGGTCGTATTCCGTCGGGGCTTCAAAGAAGAAGAAACTCTGGTCCCAGATTTCCTTCACAAAGTTGACTCTATCTTTCACTAAGCCAGCTACTTTGATGGCAAAGTCGAGCGGCGCGTCAATGCCTTTCTCGGCCTTCAGCCATTCCTTGTAATCCTTGCCGACTTCCTCGTTCGACTTACGCATGAGCCACTCGTGGTTGAACCACTTGGTCTTCTCCACGTTGAACTTGGCGCCGCTCTTGCTGCAACGCTCGAGTGAGAAGGCTTGAATCAGCTCGTCCATGGTGAAGATTTCCTGCTCGGTGCCAGGGTTCCAACCCAGCAGAGCCAACATATTAATGAAAGCTTCGGGGTAGTAGCCCGACTGCTTGTAGCCCATGGCCGTGTCGCCGGTCTTCGGGTCGACCCAAAACAGCGGGAACACAGGGAAGCCGAGGCGGTCGCCGTCGCGCTTGCTGAGTTTGCCGTTGCCGTCGGGTTTGAGCAGCAGGGGCAGGTGGGCAAACTGCGGTGCCTCCCATCCGAAGGCCTCGTAAAGCATGACATGAAGCGGCATCGAAGGCAGCCATTCCTCGCCACGGATGACGTGGCTGATCTGCATCAGGTGGTCGTCGACGATATTGGCCAGGTGATAGGTCGGCATGCCGTCGCTCTTGAACAAGACCTTGTCGTCCAAGGTATTGGTCTGCACGTGTACCTCGCCACGGATGAGGTCGTGCATGACGATTTCGCGGTCCTCAGGAATCTTGAATCGCACCGTGTAAGGCGTGCCGTCAGCCATCAGTTTATCGACTTCTTCCTTGCTCATCGTCAAGCTGTTACGCAGGTGTTTGCGGCTCTGGCAATTGTAGATGAAAGTCTGTTTGTTGGCTTCGGCCTCCTTGCGGTATTGGTCGAGTTCCTCGGCGGTATCGAAGGCGATGTAGGCACAACCTTTGGCTAAAAGTTCGTCACTGTATTGTTTATAAAGGTGTTTGCGGTTGCTTTGCTTGTAGGGACCATAGGCGCCACCCACGTAGTCGCTCTCGTCGAACTTGATGCCGCACCAGTCGAGTGACTCGACGATGTATTGCTCAGCGCCGGGCACGAAGCGGGTCTGGTCGGTGTCCTCGATGCGGAGGATCATCTTGCCGCCGTTCTTCTTGGTAAACAGGTAGTTATATAATGCGGTACGCACGCCCCCGATGTGAAGCGGGCCCGTCGGGCTGGGGGCAAATCTCACTCTTACTTCTTTCATTTATGTTGGTTTTGATACTTATTTCTAGTTTTTAAGAAAGTGCAAAATTAGTTTATTTATCGAAACTATGGGAAAAAACCATCAACGCTTTTTGACCAAATTTAGGTTTTTAATCTTTAAGATGACGTGAATAAAAGTATTATTCAAATCATTTTTTGATGTGAATAATGGATTTTTTCGCTTCATTTTTTGTTGTATGAATAATAATTCGTATTTTTGCGGCGAAAAACAAGCATATTTACTGCAAAAAATGATTTGTTTATGAAAACACCTTTTTGGATATGGCAATATGAGGGATGGCCTCGTTTCTGTTGGAACAACGACAGTGTCATAGGCCCGTTGGCTCAGGTACGCGAGAAGCAAGGAAGGCTGCTAGGCCTGATGGACAGCCTCGGTTTCGACACGCAAAGCATCTCTTCGCTTGAGGTGATGACCGAAGATGTATTGCGCAATAGTGAGATCGAAGGTCTGCTGCTCAACCCCAATCATGTGCGTTCGTCGGTAGCCCGCCACCTTGGACTTGACACGGCCGGACTACCCATGCCCGACCATTATACAGAAGGTGTGGTACAAGTGATGTTGGATGCCGTGCAAAACGCTAATGAGCCTTTGACCGATGAGCGTCTATTCAACTGGCACGCGGCATTGTTTCCGATTGGTCGAAGCGGCATCATACCAATCACCGTGGCTGCTTGGCGACACGGCGCAGAACCGATGCAAGTGGTGAGCGGCGCCATGGGAAAAGAGAAAATTCATTACGAAGCACCGCCTTCAGAGGATGTGCCACATCAAATGCAACTGTTTTTGGATTGGTTTAACAGCGAGCCCACCACCGACCCCGTTTTGAAAGCCGCCATAGCACACCTTTGGTTTGTCAACATACACCCGTTTGAAGATGGTAACGGCCGCTTGACACGTACGCTCACTGATATGCTCTTAGCTCGTGCTGATGGCTCGTCGCAACGGTTCTATAGCATGTCGGCGGCCATCCTGCGAGACAGGAAAAATTACTACGATGTGTTGGAATACATGGGCAAGCACGGCTTAGACATCACTCGGTGGATCTTGTGGTTTTTGCAGACCATGGAAAGCGCCATTGACACCGCTGTTGAGAAGACACAACGGGTGGTTCGGAAAGCGTTGTTTTGGCAGGAAAAACGCAATGTCGCACTCAATGAGAGACAGATCAAGGTCATCAACCGGCTTTGGGATGGCTTCGAGGGCAAACTCAACACCAGCAAGTGGGCCAAAATGACCAAGACCTCCACCGCCACCGCTTTGCGTGACATCCAAGACCTTGTTGAGAAAGGCATACTGCGTCGTGCTGATGAAGGGGGACGTAGTACAAATTACGAACTAGTGGAACACTAAAACGAAAAAAGCCTGCTGATCAGCAGGCTTTTTGAGGTACCTGGCGGACTCGAACCGCCGTCCCCGGTTTTGCAGACCGATCCCTAACCGCTCGGGCAAGGTACCTTGTTGCGGCTGCAAAGATACAACTATTTGGTGAATTGCAAAGGTTTTTGCTTGAAATTTTTTACACCAAGCCTCTTGCCGACAGCTTCAGCCAATTCCAAACCACCAACGCCACAAAGAGCACACCGCAGTATACATAAAAGAGTTTCAAGTCTTTACGGCGCAAGTGCGTCATTGCATAGGCACCCATGAGCATAATCATAGGCACGGCGGGTTCGTGATAACGCTCCGAGTTGGCGGCAAAGGAAAACATGATTAATGCCAAATAAGACAACTCATAGGCACCAATCAAGCTGAAATCACGCCATTTCTTTTGCCGGAATGCGATGACGATAGCCAACATGGCAAAGAAAGCGACAAAGTTGGTCACATAGGTGCTGCCGTGGATCATCTTGTTATGGTCGGGGGCCTCCTCCACCATAGGCGCCAAGGGAAGCACGAATGCTCCTGGTGCCAAAATCCAACTTTGCGCCAACTGGCTATGCTTAAAGCCCATCGTCTCGTATTTGTTGGAATTGTAATCCAAATCGGTGAACTTATAGCGGTAAATCAGCCTCATCTCACGCCCAATGGGAGAGAACAAGAATGCAAAAAACACCACAACAACAGCTGCGGCAGTGATGATTTTGCCCTTCTTGCCCACCAAATCCTTAGAGGAAAGCAACACGAAGACCAGAAATGCAAAAATCAGACACATACCGGAGATGGTACGAAAACCGAAGGTTAATCCGGTGAACAGGACGGGGCTAAAGATATTCCAAAACGTGTATTTCTTACTACGGATGAGGTAATCCATGCGCTCAAGAGCCATGACGGAAAGGAATATCAATTCCATCTCCTTGGTGTGCAGACCACAAAGTTGTACCAAAATGGGAGTAAACACACACATCACAGCGGCCAGACGGCCTGTACGCTCGCCGAAGGTACGCGAACCCAACTTCCACACCGTGATGCAGAGATAGGCACTCATGGCGGCCTTAAAAATTCTCGGCACCAGCCAGCTACGACCAAATATGGTATAAACCAATGTCAGCCATAGTAGATAACCTTGGTCGGACCAGCCCATCGTATAGGCATTCAAATACTTGAAAACATAGGTGATGTGGCCATGGCGCACACATCTCGAAAGATAGGCTGCCGTGGGATGATAAAAAATACTGTCTGCCGCATCGTATTCAAAAGCAATACCTGTTTCCCAATAATAATAGTAGCACATCACAAAAGCATAGACCGCGCGTATGGCGAAAGCAGTAAAAAACACCTTGCGCCAGAATTTCTTTGGCTCGTCCTTTTTCCAACGGGGATAGAAAACCGTGGTCAGCACAAAGAAAAACAGCACCTCCCCTATGCCCCAAAGGATCCATTTCAGCTGCAAGGCATACTCGCGGAAAGCCACACTGATGACGATTAATGCCAAAAGATATAGCCCAACACCAATGAGGCTAATATGTCGCAGCAGTTTGGCGCTCATTATATACATAGTAGAGACGCGGCGCGCCACGTCTCTACAGGTTCATTTTTATTAATCCAATTTGAAAATCGGTCCGCCTTCCTTGCGCTTGGTGACCACCTGTCGGAGTTTTGCCTCTTCTTGTGGGGTATAGACTCCTATCTTGCGCATGTCGGCACGTTCCCACCAGTCGGTCTTCCATTCGTGCATGAAACGATAGAGCGAGTCGCTGGCCGTCAGCACCTGCGGGTCATAACTTTCGGGCGCGTCGGTGACGGTCTCAAACTCAATGTGCAAAATTTGGTCAACGGGGTTATACTCGTATGTGAATGCATAATATACCGCCGTGTCCTCGTGATGGTCGCGCTGTACTCCTTTTCCGTCTTCAAGGAAATACATGAGATAACCCGTTGCGGTGTCGTAGGGGTCAAACTCATAGGGCTTATAGGAGTCCTCGATAATCTGGCCGAAATAGTCGGTGTTCCAATGCTCAACTTTCATCACACCGTAGATTTTGTTCACCATGTTATAGAAGTCGAGTTTGTTTTGTGAGACAAAAACCGTACGACGGATATGTCCACCGGGAACGGTGATGAAGAAAGACGAAGCGCGGTAATCGCTATCCTCCATGGCATCGACGGTAATCGTGATGGTGCCGTCGTTTTTGCCGCTCATCGTGCTGATGGTGTACCAGTCTGCATCGTCGTTTTTCACCACAGTCCATTTGCAGTTGGCGGTGATTTCTATCGTTTTGGTTCCAGAGTCAACATCAAAATAGAGATTGTTGGTAGATACCCGGAGGCTATATTGCTTTATGCAACCGACGAAGCCTGTTGCTGTCAGGACCACTAAGGCCATTAATAAAAAGATGTTTCTTTTTTTCATGTCGTTCCGTTTGATTAATCGTGCAAAGGTACACATTTTTCTTAAAACCGTCTCCTTGGTTTTCCTTTCTTGGGCAGCGTATCGGCCAGCAACTCGAAATCCATTTTGTGTTTGAAGAGGTCGACGGCCTTCACGCGGATGCGCACTTCGTCGCCCAGTTGGATGACACGACCCGTGTCCTGCCCGATGACGCGGAAGTTGTCGTCGTCGAGGTAATAGTAGTCGCCAGGGAGGTCCTCATAGCGCACCAAGCCCTCGCATTTGTTGCCTTTCAATTCGACGAACAAGCCCCACTTGCTCACGCCTGACACCAAGCCTTCAAACACCTGACCGATTTTATCTTGCAGATATTCAGCTTGTTTGTATTTGATGGACTGGCGTTCCATCTCCTCGGCCTGTTTCTCCATCTCGCTGGCGTGGACGCACATCTCCTCGTATTCCTTTTTGTTGACCGAGCCTTGGTTCTCGATGAGATACCTTTCTATTAATCGGTGCACCATCAGGTCGGGATAACGGCGGATGGGCGAGGTGAAATGCGTGTAATAGTCGAAGGCAAGGCCATAGTGTCCGATGTTGTCGGTGCTGTAGACGGCCTTGGCCATGGTGCGCAGGGCAACGGTCTGGATGAGGTTTTTCTCGCCCTTGCCTTCCACGTCCTCAAACAATTTATTATAGGAGTTCACCAAGGTGGTGCGGTTGCTGAGGTTCATGGTATAGCCCAAGCGAGAAATCAGCAGCATGAACTTGTTGAGTTTCTCGGGATTAGGCTCGTCGTGGACACGATACACGAAGGTGTAGTTGCTCCACTTGCTGCCAGGCTCACCGAAGGTCTCGGCCACGGTGCGGTTGGCGAGCAGCATGAAGTCTTCGATTAATTCATGCGACTCATTCTGGACGCGCACATAGGTGTCGATAGGTTTCTTGTTTTCGTCGAGGATAAACTTCACCTCTTCAGAGTGGAAATTAATACTGCCAGCCTCCATGCGTTTTTCACGCAACTTGGTTGCTAAACTATTGAAAGTCAAGATTTCATCTTTGTAGTCGCCAGGACCGCCTTCAATCATGGTCTGAACTTCTTCATAAGTATAACGCCTACATGACTTGATGATGGTCTTGCCAATCCACTTGTCGTAAATCTTGGCGTCGTCGTCCATCTCGAAGACCACGGAGAAGGTCAGTTTCTCCTCGTTGGGCCGCAATGAACACACATTATTACATAGCTTCTCGGGCAGCATGGGGATGGTGCGATCGACGAGGTAAACGGAAGTACCTCTTTCGAGGGCCTCCTTGTCGATGGCGGAGCCTTTCTGCACATAATGTGACACATCGGCGATATGCACACCTACCTGCCAGTGGCCGTTATCTAATTTCTGCAAACTGATGGCGTCGTCGAAGTCCTTGGCATCGGCTGGGTCTATAGTAATAGTGAATACTTTTCGGAAATCTTTTCGAATGCGGAATTCAGAATTAGGAATGCTGAATGGGATTTGATCCGCTTCGCGTTCCACCTCCTCGGGAAATTCGATGGGATATTCGTGTGCCGCCAAGATGCTTTCCATCTCCACGTCGTTCTCGCCAGGCTTGCCGAGCACACGGATAATCTCGCCGAAGGGGTTGCCCGAGCCGTCGGGCCAGTCGGTGAGATGGACTATGACTTTCATGCCGTCCTTGGCGCCGTTGAGGTCGCCACGCGGGATAAAGATGTCGACCGGCATCCATTCCACGTCGGGGCGGACGAAGACATAGCCGTGCGAGATGGTGAGCACGCCCACAAACTCGGTGTGCTTGCGTTCCAAAATCTCCACGATTTCGCCTTCGGGCTTGCTGTTGTTACGCTTGGGGAACATCGCCACACGCACACGGTCGCCATGCAGCGCCTTGTAGGTGTCCTGAGCCGCGATGAAAATATCCTCGCCTTCGCCGTCGTCGCGCACCACGTAGGCCTTACCCGTCGACTTCATCTCCACCGTGCCTTCCACATACTTCGTCTTGGGCCCGAACTGTGCCATGCCTTGGGCACCCATCACATAGCTATAAGGACGCACCTCTTCTAACAAGCCCTTGTCTTTCAGGTCGATAAGCAGGTTATACACCACATCCTTCCCCGCTTGGTCCTTGATACCCATGATTTTACAGACTTGCTTGTAATTCTTTGGGCGGAAGGGCTGATCGGCGAAAATGCCGAGGATGACACTGGTGAAAGTGCTGAGTTTATTCTCGATTTTTTTCTTTTTTGGCATGTCGGTTTTCGGATTTGCAGGAGTTGATCAGGGTGCAAAGTTACTCGTTTTCTTCAATGTAGCTCGTTTTGTCATAAAAAAACAGGCGGAATCGATCGTTTTTTGACCGATTCCGCCTAGAACTGAAATCCGAAGGACTGTGTTTGTATGGCGTTTTTACCGTCGCTCCCGCTGCTCTGAGGCGGGTAAGGAACAAAAGTTGAGCGGCACTTTTTGCAAAGTGCCGCTCAACATATTGAAAATCGGGTTTTGCTATATATAAGGCTTGCTTATACCTTTTAAACTACAGTGCAGCGTTGTTAATTTCAATTGCAGTTTCGTCATGGAGATAGCCGTTGGCTGTTATTACAGGAACTACAACATCGTAGTTATTGCTACCTATTGTAACATTAGTGTTTGTTTCTGTTGCCATTGGGAGAAGGATAGCCCACTTTGAAGTCGTGTTCTCTGTCTCTGGATTAAGTGTGATATCTCCTGTGGTTCCTGTAGATGTAATGCCAGGGCTTGAGAAATTTACGGTGGCTATGGTCGGAACACTGTTAAGTGTCACAGCGTCAGAAGTACCTGTTGTTAGTTTAAATTCAACCAAGGCGCATTTGTTTTCGAGCATACATGTGTAATTTCTCTGACCCTGAACATACTCCACATTTTCATACGACAATACCAGAAGTTTGCTGCTTTGGTCGGAAATGTTCACGGTGAACGATGTCGTTGTACCCGCCTCAAGAGTCGCACTTGGCTCAAATCCTCCAATAAAATAGAAATGAAGCTTGTCGCCTACAGGTGTATTGACTTCACCTACAAATTTTTCTCCATTGTGAGTCAATGTGCCGATAAAACGCGAGCCGTCACCAACGTAGATGACATCACCTGATGCATAGTTGACCGCTCCGGATAAACTTGGATTGATTACATGTTTCCCTCCGTCAACGTCAAGGGTTATTTGGATTTTCTCGCCGCCATCAGGGTCAATGGTCTCAACTTTTTTGCATTGTGCCATGCCTAATACCAATGCGATAGCGAATGATAAAGCGATAGTTTTTCTCATAGCTCAGTCCTCCTTCTTCTTTAATAGTGCATAGCCTGCTCCAGCTGCCACCATAATAAGCAATCCGCTGCCAAGCGGGACAACATCCGTTTCGGTTGCTGAACCACCGTAACTTTCGCCGAAGGTCTGGTTTGAAAGACCCCCGCTGCGGTTACCACCGCGGTTAACACCAAACATTCCTTGTTCCTCGTTGGCAGTTTTGAACTTGGGGTTGGTACCGAAAAGGCCGCCAAAGTTGCTTCGGCTTTCCTGGGCCGAGGCCATTGTGGGCAATGCCAGCATCGCCGCCATCGTCACGAGCAGCAGGGTTACACGCCTTGCTTGTCTCGTTTTTAAAGATCTTGTTTTCATTCTCATTTTTTTTGTTTATAATTCTTGTCGCTTGTTTTACTATTAATTAATAAAGGTGTTTTCACTAGCCTTTTGCCTTCCGAAAAGGTGGGCTCAAAAAGGCTGCAAAAATACAACTAACTTATTGATTAATAATGAAATATGAGTGGTAAAAGATACTATGATTATGTGGCGATTTTTACCTTTTTTTGCCAGAAATCAATCAACTTTGTGGTTACTCGGCGAAAAATCGAGGGCGTCGGAACAGTCGCGCAGAAAGTCGTAGTGCAACAGCTCGGAGATTTTCATCAGCAAGCCCACGTCAATACTCTCGCGCTTCAGCATCTTGTAGGTGTTCGAACGGTCGCTATGGATGGCGTCGGCAAACCAGGCCATCGTACGCCCTTGAGCTTTCAGCTGGGCGCGTATCATGTTTCCTATATGAATCTTGGCCATCTGTATCGATTCTACTATGCGATAGGCGTCATGTTGTTTTTGTTGCGGCAAAGATACATAAAACATTGAAACAAATGGAACGAAGACGCTTCGTAAAACCGAATAGGGTTGGAAACACAACAAAAAAATGGCAAATATTACCACATCAACAAAACAAGGGGAAAAAACCATGGTGAAAGCATCCCGTTTTTGTAGGCAACATCACTCATATCACGCATTTACCCTGTTGATAATTTTGTTGACAAAAAAAGTGAACATTAATTTGCACGTGTTGAATGAAAATGATATACCTTTGCAAAACGAGTTAGCCAAGAAACAGGCAACCCGAAACCCCTTGAAAATCAGAGACTAATTTGAAAACGAGCACATTTTATGAGCAACGGAGGACTATACATTACCAAAAGGGATGGCAAGCAGGAAGCCTTCTCTCTTGACAAGATCAAAATCGCCATCAGCAAGGCCTTTCTCGCTTCGGGATTCTATGCCACCGACGAGGACCTCAACGCCATCATGAGCCGTGTCCGTGTGACCAACGGCATCACCGTCGAGGAGATCCAAAACCAGGTGGAAACCGCATTAATGGCCGAGCAGTACTACACTGTGGCCAAAAACTACATCCTGTACCGCCAGAAACATACCGAAGACCGTGAGATCCGCGAGAAGATCGACTTTTTGAGCAACTATGTCAACGCTTCGAACGCCGCCACCGGCTCGAAGTACGACGCCAACGCCAACGTGGAGAAGAAAAACATCGCCACGCTCATCGGCGAACTGCCCAAGTCGAGCTTCATCCGTATTAATCGCCGCCTGCTGACCGACCGCATCAAGTCGGTATACGGCAAGGAACTGGCCGACCGTTACCTCTACCTGCTCAACAATCACTTCATCTATAAGAACGATGAGACCTCGCTGGCCAACTACTGCGCCTCCATCACCATGTACCCCTGGCTCAACGAAGGCACGGCTTCGATCGGCGGCAACAGCACCGCCCCCACCAAGCTGCGCTCCTTCTGCGGCGGGTTTATTAATATGGTGTTCATGGTCTCATCGCAATTGTCGGGCGCCTGCGCCACGCCGGAGTTCCTGATGTACATGAACTACTTCATCGGTCTCGACTACGGCAAGGACTACTACAAACGCGCCGACGAGGTGGTCGACCACTCGCTGAAACCGCGTACCATCGACAAGGTCATCACCGACTGCTTCCAGCAAATCGTGTATTCCTTGAACCAACCTGCAGGTGCAAGAAACTACCAGTCGGTGTTCTGGAACATCGCTTACTACGACAAGTATTACTTCCAGTCATTGTTTGGCGACTTCTACTTCCCCGACGGCTCGAAGCCCGATTGGGAGTCGTTGAGTTGGCTCCAGAAGCGTTTCATGAAGTGGTTCAACGCCGAGCGTCTGAGAAGTGTGCTCACCTTCCCGGTGGAAACGATGGCGTTGCTCTCGAAAGACGGCGACGTCATCGACCAGGAATGGGCCGACTTCACCGCTGAGATGTATGCCGAAGGACATTCGTTCTTCACCTACCTCAGCGACAACGCCGACTCGCTGTCGTCGTGCTGCCGTCTGCGTAACGAGATCCAAGACAACGGATTTAGCTACACCCTCGGCGCCGGTGGCGTCAGCACAGGCTCGAAGAGCGTGCTCACCATCAACCTCAACCGCTGCATCCAGTATGCCGCACGCAACAACATGCACTACCTCACCTTCCTCGAGGAAATCGTCGACCTCTGCCATAAGGTGCAAATCTGCTACAACGAGAACCTGAAGGAGCTGCAGAGCAAAGGCATGTTGCCGCTGTTCGACGCGGGTTACATCAACCTTGGACGTCAGTACCTCACCATCGGCGTGAACGGCCTCGTGGAAGCCGCCGAGTTCCTGAAAATCAAGATCTCGGACAACCCGGACTACGAGAAGTTCGTGCAGGATGTGCTGGGCCTCATCGAGCGCTACAACAAGAAGTACTACTCGAAGAAAGACGGCCTGATGTTCAACTGCGAGATGATCCCCGCCGAGAACGTGGGCGTGAAGCATGCCAAGTGGGACAAGGAAGACGGTTACGAGGTGCACCGTGACTGTTACAACAGCTACTTCTACATCGTGGAAGACCCCAACACCAACGTGCTGGACAAGTTCCGTCTCCACGGCGAGAAGTACATCAAGCACCTCACCGGTGGCTCAGCCTTACACTGCAACCTTGAGGAACACCTCACCAAGGAACAGTACCGACAGCTGCTGCGCGTGGCTGCCCGTGAAGGCTGCAACTACTTCACCTTCAACATCCCGAACACGATTTGCAACGACTGCGGCCACATCGACAAGCGCTTCCTCAAGGAGTGCCCCGAGTGCCACAGCCACAACATCGACTACCTGACCCGCATCATCGGTTACCTGAAGCGTGTCAGCAATTTCAGCGAGCCGCGCCAAGAAGAGGCCGCCCGCCGTCACTATGGAAAAATGGAGATGGACAGATGTTAAAGTACGCCAATTTTGATATCGTCTTCCAGGAAGTTCCTGAAGAAGTGACTCTTGCCATTAATATCACCAACTGCCCCAACCAATGCCCTGGTTGCCACAGTAAATATTTGTGGGAAAACACAGGTAAACAACTGGACACCAATGAGTTGAATCGTCTTGTAGAACAATACAAGACGGGTATTACCTGCGTTTGTTTCATGGGTGGCGACAACGAGCCTGAATCGGTGGCTCAGCTGGCCCATCAGGTCAAGAAAGACTATGGTGTAAAGGTAGCCTGGTATTCGGGAAAGAACGACCTGCCACAAAACGTGTCGACCGACCACTTCGACTACATCAAAGTAGGACGATATGTGGCCGAGTTGGGTCCTTTGGACAGCGCGACCACGAACCAGCGTATGATGAAACGCCTGGCCGACGGCCGTGTGAAGGACATCACGGAGTGGTTCCGAAGGAACAAAAAGGTGGAAGTTGTTGAAAACGAGCCATGAAAAAACTCCGGCGTTTGCCGGAGTTTTTTGTTTGACCTTGTAGGGCTGTCGTATTACGGTTGTAGGGTATGCAACGAAAGCATCGCCTAAAGCTATTCCCTCGTGCAAGTAATACAAACCCCATTCTCATAAAAGGTACCTTCAGGACATTTCTTCACATAATAATCTTGATCTATCTCATCTAATGCAGATTGTGTTCCAGTAAACGTACAACGGCACTTGCTTTTTAAGCATGAAGAGAGCCCTATAGTTAAGACGGCCATAATAGTCAAAAGAAGAAATAGTTTTTTCATTCTTTGGTAACTAAAGTAAAACATCTTATTCTTCATCTTTCACAAGCCTGAAGAATGCACTAACTTCTTTCTCATCGATGATTGAAAGGACGCTAAACTTTTTAGATTGTGAATAATAGCCTGTCTTTTCACATTTGATTTCTATCTGTACATCGCCTGCATTGTTGTATGTGAGACCTTTAATATCAAAGGTTTCTGTAGATTCATAAGGCGTAGTGTTGAGATAACGGTAGTTTTGATTCTTTACTTCTGGGGTTGAGGAAATGACACGCCATGAAATATCGGCACCTTGTGGACGCGAGTCAACATTCCAATGTATAGTCAAATGCTCAAGAGAAGTGTTACCTTGTCCGTTTACTTGTTTGTTAGGTTCATCTTTTGGAGATGATGCGCGATTCAGGAAAAATGCTATGCGATCCCAATCGATGTCTTCCAAAGCGTTAGCGTAAGCTGTGTTCATGACTGTAGTTGCCAGGTTATAATCGTTGCCATTACCTGCCCTATTACATCTTCCCGCAATGGAAACATTGGGATAAACCAGTTTCCGGTTATTATCATACACTTCTATCTCCATGTTGACAACACCCGACCAACCTATACCAGAAAGATAATTGACATTAAACTCTTTTACAGAAACAGCAAGCAGATAGTCCGTTGCAACGTCTGCATCAAGATTAAAGCCCATCGTTCTCATATAGCGTTTCATACTTTCATTCACAAACGACATGACTTCAGGATAAACATTGACTTGGGGAACACTGGTCAAATAATTATCATGTTTGTAGACAATACGTGATGCCTTGTCATAGGCTCTGGCATCGGTGAAATTGACCTTGATACCATAATCCATATTGACAAATTTATGAGCCTGGGCGTCCTTCACAAGGGCCAAGTTGATAGTAGGCGTAACCGTACTAGAAGTCTTGGAAGACGACTTCATTAAAGAGCAAGAAGCAAAAGTGATTGTTATTGCACAAATAAGAAATAATCTTAGTGTTTTCATTTTCCAGTCACTTTAAGTTTGATAGGTTTGGCAAGCACTGTGGTTTTATACACCACCGTTAATTCTCTGCCGCGTTTAGTCGAAGCAATATTATCAACATTCGTATAAATCACGGGTTCAATTAAACCATCCGCACCCATTTGTTGGGACCTATTGATGATTCGATAGATGGCAACTCTTCTAACAACATCTTCAGGACTGTCAAAATTAATACTGCCATAATCATTTGTCAGATAACCAGCTCTAATAACACCATCAGCCTCAAGAAGTATAGATGATCCGGATACTTTTTTATAAGAAAAAGTATTATCCGCATCCCTCACTTCTATCATAGTATTGTCCGAAGAATAAGTAACAGTAACCGTAGCTTCAGATGAAATGGTTTCGAGCACAGAGTAATCTCCCGCTTGAAGGTTCAATTCTCTAAGAGTCACAGCATTAACAGTACTTTTTGCTTCAGGCACTATACTCATTTGTGTCGAAATGCAAGATGATGCCATAAATAAACAGAAGACAAGACATCCTAATAGTAGTTTTTTCATTTAATATCATTTACCCAGTTATATCCCATCGGGCGCGTCGGTTTTAGTTAATTTTATGAATACAAAAATAGAATTATTATTACAATTTCCCAAAAATGCATTAAAAAATGAAAAACACTGCGATTTAATCTTTAGGCGTCAATGCGTCGATCATCTCCGCGATCTTGGCCTTCACCTCGTCGACGAAATTGTCGGGGTTGAGGTCGGCTTTGAAGCTCTTGTCACGGGCGGCGAACTCGATGGCGTTGCGTTCCAGCGTCTTCGGGCTGACCACGATGCGCAGCGGCACGCCGAGCAGGTCGGCATCGGAGAACATCACGCCAGCGCTGATGTTACGGTCGTCGTAGATGACCTCCACGCCAGCCTTCTTCAAGTCTTCATAGACCTTGTCGGCCACGCGGCGCACGTTTTCGTCGGCGACACGCAAAGCGCAGACCTGCACCTGCCACGGGGCAATGGTGATGGGCCAGATGGGACCATAGTCGTCGTGGCTCACCTCGCATACCGAAGCAATCAGACGACCCACGCCGATGCCGTAGCAGCCCATGATGGGGTACTTCAGTGTGTTGTCGCTGTCAAGGTACTGCATGTTCATCGACTCGGTGTATTTCGTGCCGAGTTGGAAGATGTTGCCCACCTCGATGCCACGGCTGATGGTGATGCTGTGCTTGCCGCACACGGGGCAGATGCCGCCAGCGGTGGCCTTGGCCACGCTGTCGTACTTCACCTCGCCGAAGTCGCGGGCCATGTTCATGCCCTGGTAGTGGTAGTTCACCTTGTTGGCGCCTGCCACGAAGCTGTTCAAGGTCTTCAGCGACTCGTCATAGACCACGGTGATGCCTTCCGGCAGACCCTTGGGTCCGATGAAGCCGGCACAGACACCCATTTCAGGTGTGACGGTGGCGGCATGCACCTCAGCACCAAGGAGGTTACGGAGCTTGGTCTCGTTCACCTCGAGGTCGCCACGCAGGAAGACGATGACCAAACTGTCGTCCATGTTGCGCTGATACAACACGGCCTTGCATGACTGCAGCGGTGACTTATGCAAGAAGTTGCACACCTCTTCGATAGTCTTCTGGTCGGGGGTATAGACCTCTTCCAAAGGCTCGATGGGGTATTCCTCGTTATGGACGATGCAGTCGGCGGCTTCACTGTTGGAGCGGTAGCCACATTCAGGGCAGATGACAATGGTGTCCTCGCCGATGTCGGTAAGCAGCATGAACTCATGCGAAATGCGACCACCCATCATGCCCGAGTCGGACTTCACAGCCACGACCTGCGGCACGCCGGCACGGGCGAAGATGCGGTCGTAGGCATGATAAGCCTTGGCGTAGTATTCCTCCAGATCCTCTTGCGAGGTGTGGAAGCTATAGGCGTCCTTCATCGTGAACTCACGGGTGCGGATGAGGCCACCACGCGAACGAGGCTCATCGCGGAATTTAGTCTGGATCTGATAGATCATGAAGGGGTACTGCGTGTAGCTCTTCGCGGCGTCGCGGGCCAGCTGCACGGCGGCCTCTTCGTGGGTCATACCCAGCACCATGTCGATGCCGTTGCGGTCCTTGAAGCGGAGTAGCTCCGAGCCTATGCTCGTGTAACGCCCCGACTCCTGCCACAGCGTGCCCGGCATGACGACGGGGAACATGACTTCCTGTCCGTCGATGCGGTCCATCTCCTCACGGATGATATTCTCGATTTTCTTCGCGATGCGTTTGGCCGGCATGAAGAAGGAGAACAAACCTGTTCCCACCGACTTGATATAGCCGCCACGCACCATCAGCGCCTGGCTGTCGAATACGCAGTCGGCCGGTGCCTTCTTGAAACGTTCGCCTAATAATGTTGCAACTTTCATTTTAGTATCTTTAAAAACGGCTGCAAAGGTACGGAATTTTTTAATGCTGTATCATCACCTTCCTCGTCACCACCTTGCCGCCGATGATGTGGAAGAAGTACATGCCCGACGGCAGGTCGCTCACGTCGATGGTAGTTGAACCTTGGATGCTGAAGCCCTTCACCTTGGCGCCCTGCGCGTTGATAATGACGACGCTGGCTCTACCCTTTTCGTAGTCGGTGGTGATGGTTAGGTTATCTTTTGCGGGGTTGGGGGTGATACTCACCGTGAACGGGTCGGCATCGACATTAGGTTGTTCGGGCACTTCCGTCAGGATGTCGGTGTTATGGCTATAGGTCACCACCTTGCCCGAGACCTTCAAGATCGGGTTGCTGGAGTTGTCGCAGTTCGGGCAGCTGTTCTGTCCGCTCACGCAACCGGGATAGTTGGGGTGGCACTGGTCGACGTAGGTCGGGTCGAATTCATAGAGCAGGTTGACATTGCCATCGGCGAGGTAATCGTCAAGGCTGTAATCCCACACCATGGCCATACTACCTGGGCACCATCCGGCGCGAGCATAGGTCCAAGTGCCGTTTTGGGGCTGGCAGCCTGCCGGGTTGGGAGAGCAAGCTTCCCATAAATCCTGAGTGTAAGCCGTGGCACCGTTGATGTTGATGTTGTGATGGGCATGGTAGAACTCGGCGGCGTTGCCCGTGTTGTAGGCTCCGTTGCCCGTATCGCTCCAGTTGTGTCCCGAGGTGGTGATTTGCAGCTTGGCCTTTTCAACGCAGGGGTCAAATTCGACATTACGCGTCGGGATAGGGCAAAGCTCAGCATAATCGCCGAAGGCGTAGTTGCCGTACCAGAGTTCCCTCATATCCACATATGGATACTCTGGCGTGCCTTTGGTGTATTCGAAGATGGCGGTGGGGTTGTAGCCAGAGCCAGTTGAATACTGTTCGCTGTAATACTCAAATTCGACAAGGCCTTGCAGCACGGAGGTAAAGTCGGTGACATCGAGGTCGTCGACACATTCCACGCCGAACGGGGTGATGTAACGGCACAACTCCACCCATTCGCCACGGTAATTCTTCACACGGAGGTAACTCTGATGGTCGTATGTGTTGCAGTTGCCATTCACGCAGTTGTGCAGATAGTGCAGATTGATGGCGTTGAAAGCGTTGACGTGCGTCGGGAAGGGATATTCGCCGTATGAGGTAAAGTTCTGCAAATCAACCACTACTTCGCCGTTGAGTGCGGAGACCACAATATCATTATAGTTGGTGGTCACCTCGAAGGTGTTGGATGCCGTCGTGACCTTGCCACCCGTTTGGGTGATGCTTATGGTCATGTTATGCGTGCCTTCGCTCGTAGGCGTCCACGTGGTGTACCAATAGCCGTTGTCGGGGTTGTCGGGATAGTCGGTCTTCAAGAACAGCTCTTGACCGTCGACCTCGCACTTCATCTCTTCAAACTTGAGGACGTTGCCGTGGTCGATATAGGCACTCACCACCACCATCACGGGGTTCTCGAAGTTGGGCATATACACCTTGGTGCCTTGGTAAGGACGACGGATGGTCATCTCGGGGGTGTAGTTATTGGGGTCAACCACATAGAAAGTACGGGTCACCGTCGGGGCAGCCTGCCATTCGGTGCCGTCGCCCGGCTGTATGGCGCTCACCTTCACTTGTCCTTCCTCGCCAGTGAGGGTGAGGATGTTGCCTTCAACGGTGGCAGGACCTTGGGCGATCTCAAAGGTCACGGGGAGACCAGAGGTAGAGGAAGCTTCAAGTGTGATAGGCTCGTTATACACCAGTTGGTCAGGGATTTCGGCGAAGTCGATGAATTGTGCCGCCAAGCCACCAGGGATATGGCGCACGGTGAAGTTGTCGAAACCGCCAAAGCCGCTGTTGAGCATGAAGATATGATGCCATGTGGCGGGGTCGAACTTGTCGCCGCTGCCAGGAGTGAGACCGGCGTTAACGCCTTGGCATTCAGCCACGGCTTCCCATTCACCATGCGGGTCGTCGTAGATCAAATACAGGGTAACGGCACCGGCACCGTCGTTGGCGTCGAGGTCGATGGAAATCTTCCAACGATACCAATGTCTGCTCTCACCGATGGGTTGAATAGGGATGATGGTGTTGTTGGGCAGCACCACGCCGTTCAAGAAGAGCGGGTTGTTGGGGTTGACACCCGTCATCAGCAGATAGATACCGCCATCGGGGGCTGTGCTGTTCTCGTTGGGATAGATGGGCTCGTAGAGGGCGTTGCCCGAGGAGGCCTTACGGACAGGAGGCAGCACCGAGCCGTCGCCGTTGCCGTCATAACCGATGCCGAAGAAGTCGCCCCACCACATGCGCAGCAGGTCGCATTCGATTTCGATGACACCACCATCTGAGAAGTCAAAACCGTATTGGGTGATGTCGTGGGTGGCAATATCGCCAAAACCGGTTCCCGAAGTATGCGAGAACGCACCCAAGGTCTCGTCAAGGGTAGAAAGCTCTGGTGTAGAGCCATCCCAGCTGAAGTGACCCAAATAGTCGGTGTACATGGGCGGGAAGCCGCCGTTGCCCGAACTGTGAACGCGGACATACCAGCCGTCTTGGCCGTTGAGCGCTTGGTTTTCACCACAATTGTTGAAGTCGAAGGTCTTTTCAACCTGGGCATACATCCCAAAGGAGAAAGCCAGAAGCAAAAGGATTAAGGATAGTTTTTTCATTACTCTAATTATTACTATTTATTACTCTAAACTTTAAACTCTAAACTAATCATTCCACCACACCTTGGTCTGTCTCGTGTCGCCATGCGACATCCTGGCCACTTGTGCGGAGTAGTTATCATAGTTGTATTCGATTTCTTTTTGAGGATATTCCATGCGGAAAGAAGTCAGCTTGGCGTGGTTGGTAGTGGTGGGTGTCGCCATGGTACGACGTGCCAAGGCCCAGGCCTCCCACGGCTGGCGGAACAAGTTGATCCAACGCTGCTGGTAGATGAGTTTCAGGTAAGCCTCGTTGCTGCCATCGAACTCGGGGTTCATATATACGACATAGTTCATCACGTTGGAAGCCATCTTTTGTCCCAAGGCCCAAATATCGATGTTGCCAATGAATTCAGTGTATTGAGGATAGAAATAGACCCAACGGCTGGTATTTGATGGGATGTGGGCCCAGAAGAGGCACGACTGGTAGATGCCTTGATAGAGCATCTGGTCGAGGTCCATGCCCGAAAGGGTGATGCCGCCGATGCCACGTGCCCCGATTTCGGCTTTCATGAAGAGCACGTCAGCGTAGGTGACGAGTATCTGCGGCACGTATTTCTCATCGCGGGTGAGGTAGTAGTTGAAAGGTGCAAAGAGGCACGAAGGGCCTTTGAAGGTATAGCTGGCGTCGCGGCTTTGAGCATACGGCGAACCACCTTCGGTAGGTGTCTCTATGGTGCGGATTTGCGGGAAAGGACGCCAAGCGCCATCGGGGAAGCTGTCGGTCTTGTGACTCGTGTCGAAGAAGAGGAAGGTACGGTAGTCGAAGATGCCACTGCCGTCCCTGTCGTCGGTCGACGAGAGACAGCTCCAGATGGTCTCGCCCATGCGCAAGTTCTTGTGCTCACGGAACGACCAGTTGACATCCCAGCTTGTACCCAACACACTGGGCCATAAGGCGATGGCGCCACCAAGAGCCATACCTCCTGAACCGCTGATTGCTGTATAGTTATAGTTGTAAGCGTCAACCAACAGCGGCGTGGCAAACTCGGGGTCTTTGTCGTACATACGCAAGCCGTGACGCAGGATGAGTGAGTTGGCAAACTCGGCCCATTGCGTGTAGTTGTTGTTCAAAAGCACCTCGTAGGGCAGCTTGTAATACTCATTGCCGTGAGGCGTTGTAGCGGAATCGCCATGAAGGATGTTACGCGACTCTTCCAATTCTTTCAGAAGGGTCTTGTAGATGCTCTCCTGAGAGTCCCATTCGGGCTTCATGGTGGCTTGCGACGAGGCGTTTTCCCAGATGCGGCCCGCTTGGGTGTAAGGCATGTCGCCGAAGATATCCGTGACCTTGAAGGTCTGATATGCTTTCAAAATATTGAGTTGGGCACGTACCTTGTCGCAAACGTTGTCGTCGCCCTGTTCTTCACCGTAGGCATCGAAACGTTTTTCCAGTTCGCGGATGTTGGTCAACATGAGGTAATAGTCGGACCATACGCTCGCGGTTCCGATTTGAGAGTTACCCCAGGCCTCGGACGTCAAGGCGCCGAGTTCGGTTTCAGGATACCAAATCTCGTTTTGCAGATAGAACTGCTCGTTCATGCTTTGCTGCAAAGAACTCACCACACCGTTAAACAAGGCTTCGGTTGTCGTTCCCGTCGGCGAGAACGGGTTCTGGTTCATCTCTTCAAACTTCTTGGTGCAGGAAGCCAAGGCCAGCGCTGCACAGATGATGATGATATATCTTTTCATATTACAAACTGACTTTAAGGTTTAACATAAACGACCTGCAACCGGGATAGGAGGCATATTCGAGGCCTTGGGCGTTGCCCGAGCCTTGGGTGCCTTCGGGGTTGATGTTGTCGGGCAAAGACTTGTAGAAATAGAACAAGTCGCGGCCCACCAGTGAGATGGAAGCCTGCTTGAAGAGTTTCTGTTTGTCAAGCCACTTGCGTGGGAAGTCGAAGGTGAGCGAGAGTTCACGCATCTTGATCCATGTGTTGTTAACGATGCCTGGCGTGGTGAGAAGGTTACCCCAGCCGCCGTAGTTGGGCAGGTATTTATAGAGGTAATGCACCACATGGTCGTTTTGGACGGCTTCACCCGTCTCGGTGTTGATGCAGTAACCGGGCAGGATGACGCCGTAGTTGCCTAAAAACTCTCCGTTTTCATAGTACGGCAGGCCATTGCCTTCACGTTCAAAGAGCGTCGCAGGGCTTTGTCCTGTCTGCATGCCTATCACATAGGAAGCGCAGTAAATCTGACCGCCCAACTTGGCATCAATCAAGGCGTAGAGCGACCAGTTCTTGTAGGAAGCCCTCAGGTTGATACCGCCAGTGACCAAAGGAGCGCAGTTGCCTACGGGCACGCGGTTGTCGGTCTTCAGGTAAGTGGTACCGTCTTCATTCAACAAAGGCAGCGGCTTGCCGTTTTCATCGTAGAATGGCCCGATGACAGTACCGTCGCTCATCGTGTACTCATACACGTAGTCCCAGCCATAGATGGTGCCATATTCTTCGCCTTCTTCCACTGCGACAGCGGGGCCGTTGGAACCCCAAATCTCAGACAAGGTGTACATATTGGCACCGGCCAAGTCCACAATCTTGTTCCTGTTGTGTGCCAGGTTCAATCCCATTTGTATGGCATAATCTCTACCTTGGGCGATGTCGTAAGTCAAGATGGCCTCGATACCTTTGTTGGTCACCACACCCGTGTTGATGGTCACGTTGCTGGCACCCGACGAGGGAGCGAGCGGCGAGGAAAGAATCTGGTCCCAAGAATAGATGTTATAATAGGTGAAGTCCATGTTGAAACGGGCGCCCAAGCCGAGGTCGAAGCCAAATTCAAAAGCGCGCTGGCGCTGGGGTTTCAGCTCCAAGGGCGGCACGGTGGAGGGCAAAGCGGCCGTCAGTTGATGTCCAAACGAGCCGGTGCTGTAGGTGTAAGTCAGCTGATACGGCTCGGTGTCACTGGCGGTCTGTGCCCACGACCCTCTCAGTTTCAGGAAGTTGATAGGACCCCACTTCCAGTTCTTGAAGGCCGACGTCGGCACAAAGCTCAAGGTGACTGAAGGATAGAAGTAGCTGTTGTTATTCATGGGTAGCGTAGATGACCAGTCGTTACGACCTGTCACGTCCAAGAACAGCCAGTCGCTGTAGCTCATGTTGAAGAAAGCATACAACGAGTTGACTTGTTTCTCCCATCTCGACTCGCCGAAAGTGCGTTCGGTGGCATTGGAGTAGTTGTAAATCGTATAGAGGTTGGCATAGGCCCAATTGCCCGAAGTGCCGTTGATACCCTCACGGTAACCGTAATATTGCTCGCCGCCGAACGAGAGGCGCACGTTGAATTTAGAGCCGAAGATTTTGTCTTTATAAGCCGTAAGCAAGAAGTCCATGTCACGGGTCATTGAGGTGGACTTGTCCTTCGAGTAGTAGCCGCCTGCCATGCCGTCGATGGTGGTGGGCTTGTGCTTGGTAGTGTAGCTGTCGGCTGTCCAATCTAAGGCCACTTTGGCAGAAGCTGTGAGCCAAGGAGTGATGTCGTAGAGCAACCTCACTGAGCCGAACACCTTGTCGCGGTCGAGAGTCGTGTTGTTATTATAGAACGTCCAGAAGGTGCTGCTGTAGATGTAAGGATAAGGGTAGCCATCAAACTGGTTCATGGTGCCGTCTTCGTTCTCGTAGGTCGTGGTCTCGATACCTTGCCAGCTACGGGGCCAGCTGTAGAGCAAGCCTTTGTTGAAGTTGCTGTTCGACTCACCGATTTCAGGAGAGTTGAGACGATAGTAGTCCAAATAGGTGAACGACACGTCGAGTTTGATTTTTTCCGACACATTGATCAGTGAACCCACATTGACGGTGGTCTGACGCAAATTACAGTTGTCGATGATGGCGTCTGTGCGCGAGTCGGTGAACGACACGCGGATGCTACCGAAGTCACCGGCGTTCTGCAAGGCGATGTTGTGGTTCATCGTGTGGCCGTTCTTATAAAGCATTTTCAGGTTGTTGGGCTGTGGGCTGTATTGGCGGATCTGTCCGTCCCACCATAGCACACTCTCACCATTCATCTCGGGACCCCAGCTCTGGGCGCCGCCGTAATAGCCGAAAGTGGTATTGGTAGGCTCACCTGCCGGGCCGTTGTCCACACTATAAGTGTACGGAAATTCATACACTTGGTTGCCATTCTCATCATACATCCCATCAATGGGGGTCAACGTCGGAGTATGGAAGGTGATGGGGCCGCTACCGCCGTATTTGTTTTGCACATCGCGATAGAGATAAGGTGTAGTGATCTTAAAACCAGCGGTGTAGCTGATACCGAGACCTCTTTGCTTAGATCCTTTCTTGGTGGTGATGAGCACCACGCCATTGCCGCCACGCGAGCCGTAAAGAGCTGCAGCAGTGGGGCCTTTCAAGATGTCGAGGCTCTCGATGTCTTCTTGGTTGATGTTGTTGAGGGCAGTACCCCAGTCGCGGCCACCACTCCATGAGGTGACACCGCCTTCGTTGGTCATCGGCACGCCGTCGACCACGATAAGGGGCTGGTTGTCGCCGAAGATGCTGTTGTTACCACGGATGGTGATACGCGATGAACCGCCATCGACACCGTTGGGGTTGATGATTTGCACACCAGCCGAACGGCCGCTCAAGGCGTTGATGACACTGCCCGAGCCTGACTTGGCGATGAGATCGCCTCCGATTTCCTCAGTGGCATAACCCAATTCGCGCTTCTGACGCTTGATGCCGAGTGCGGTGACCACCACATCATCGAGCATCTGGGCGTCGACTTCAAGAGTCACGTTGATTTTGGCCTTGCCTTTGATGGCCACTTCCTTGGCCTTGTATCCCACAAAGCTGAATACCAGCACATCCTGGTGATCGGCTTTAATGGAATAGTTACCATCGAGGTCGGTCACCGTTCCTATGGTGGTGCCTTTGATTTGGATGGTGACTCCAGGAAGACCGGAGCCGTCGTCGCTTGAGATGACCTGACCCGCCACCGTGATGCTTTGGGCAATGGCGAAGGGTGAAATCATAAAAGCAAGTAAGAAAAAGAGTAGTATTCTTTTGTTCATACACAAGAGATTTATAATTGGGGACAAAAGTAGCAATTTTCTTGACACATCAAGCTATATCGCTTATTTTTGCACCGAAAAAGAAAGAATTGACACTTATGTCTGACTACGAAGAACAAATCCTATCTGAACGCACCGAGAAGGAAACCGATAAAAAATGCCCCAACTGCGGTGCCACCGTCGTCTTCGATCCCGCATCGGGGAAGATGCATTGCGACTATTGCGGCTATAGCTGTGAATTACCCAAGCCCGAGGCTGAAAATGAAATCTGCGAGATGGACTTTGAGAGCGCCTTGCACACCGAGAGCTTTAACTGGGGCGAGCAGAAAAAGGAAGTGCAGTGTAAGCAATGCGGTGCAGTGACCATCTACGACGCCCTCGAAACCGCTGCCGTGTGTCCTTTCTGCGGATCCACCAGCGTGATGCCCGCCGCCACCGAAAACACCATCGCACCAGGTGCCGTATGTCCTTTTTCGGTCACCAAGGAACAAGCTGGTGAAAGTTTCGCCAAGTGGCTTAAAAAGAAATGGTTCGCTCCGCGCAAAGCCAAGAAAAACGCCCGTCCAGAGGCCTTCCAAGGTGTGTATCTCCCCTACTGGACCTACGACGCACAGACTACCTCCAACTTCACCGCCCGTGCCGGTTATGACAAGACGGTGAAAGACAAGGACGGCAACAGCCGCACTGAGACCAACTGGATGCGTGTCATGGGCGTGTATCAGGAGTTCTTCGACGACGTCACCGTGATGGCCTCCAAGCGACAAGAAAACTCAGGCGTGAAGGCCTGCGAGCCTTTCGACTTCTCGAAGCTGGTGCCCTATTCCCCGCAAGTGGTGGCCGGCTTCATCGCAGAGCGATATTCCATCGGCCTGAAGGAAGGGTGGGAAGCAGCACAACACACCATACAGTCACGCTTGCAGTCCGATATTTCAGACTATGTCCGCCGACATTGGCATGCTGACCATGCTGACTCGGTCAGGTTCTCGACGCTTTACAGCAACATCACCTACAAGTATCTTCTTGTTCCGGCGTGGATTTCGTCGTTCAAATTCAAGGATAAAGTGTATCAATTTGCAGTGAACGGACAAACGGGTAAGGTGGGTGGAAAATCGCCAGTATCAGCATGGCGCGTCATCCTCGCCATCTTAATTGGAGCAGGCATTATAGCGGGTTTGTATTATTTGCTTAGATAATTTTACCCAACCAATTGTTTTATTTCCTACCTTTGACCCCCGAAACAAGAGTTTGTTTATGACAGAAGAACACAATAAATGGTTAGTCGTCGTCAATCCCAAGGCCTCGGTAGGAAAGTCAGGGAAAGACTGGCCTTTGATTAAGCAAACGCTTATCAATGAGGGCATTGAGTTTGACGATGTGATGACCGAATATCCCCGACATGCTATTGAAATCGTCCGCAACGCCATTGTAGAGCAAGGCTACCGCAAGTTCATTTCGGTGGGTGGCGACGGCACAAACAACGAGGTTATCAACGGTATTTTCACCCAAGACGTGGTGCCCACCTATGAAATCACTATGGCCACTATGCCTGTCGGCACGGGCAATGACTGGCGCCGCACTTTCGATATCCCTTTGGAATATGACGAAGTAGCCAAAATCATCAAGGCGGGACATATCTTTGTGCACGACATCGGCAAACTGACCTATTACAACGACGGAGACACTCAAATCCGCTATTTCCTCAACGCTGCCGGCACGGGCTTGGACGAGATGGTGTGCCATAACACCAACCTGATGAAAAAACAAGGCAAAGGAGGTACTATTCGCTATTTAATTAGTTTGGTCAAATGCATATTGACATACAAAATCACCCATATCCAAATCGAGATTGACGGTGAACGGGTATTTGACGACGACATTTTGAGTGTCTCTGTTGGCAACTGTCGCTTCAACGGCGGCGGTATGATGACCATGCCCAACGCCGTTCCCGATGATGGTTTGTTGGATGTGACGGTTATCAAACAAGTCTCCATTTTCAGGTTTGCCGCCAATGTAAAAAACCTTTATGACGGTACTTTCATCAATAAAATCAACGAGGTGCGGACTTTCCGAGGAAAACACATCAAAATAACATCCATTCCTCCTCATTCATTGATGGTGGAAACGGAAGGCGAAAACCTCAACAACTCGCCCTTCGATTTCGAGATTCTACCCAAGGCCATTAATATGGTGATTCCTAAAGAACCGGTCAAAACAGAAAAGAAAAAGAAGAAACGCTTCAAGAAAAAGAACAATTAAACAGTGAAATATATCAATAATTAAACATACAACATCATGACAAACATCGATCAAATCCACTTTGAAAACAAGCGCGTGGTGATTCGCGTCGATTTCAATGTCCCGTTGGACGACAACTTCAACATCACCGACGACACCCGTATGCGTGCCGCCCTGCCGACCATCAACAAGGTGCTCAATGACAAGGGCATGGTCGTGCTGATGTCGCACCTCGGTCGCCCGAAGAAAAACCCCGACCCGAAGTATTCCATCAAGCCGATTATCAAGCACTTGGAAGAACTGTTGGGCCGTCCCGTCCAGTTTGCCGACGACTGCTTGAAAGCCGCCGACCAAGTGGCTGCCATGAAACCCGGTGAGGTGCTCGTGCTCGAAAACCTCCGCTTCTATGCTGAAGAGGAAGGTAAGCCGCGTGGCGTCGAGAAAGGCGAAGTAGGCTACGACGAAGCCAAGAAAGCCGTCAAGGCCTCGCAGAAAGAGTTTACCAAGACCCTTGCTGGCTATGGCGAATACTACATCAACGACGCCTTCGGCACCGCCCACCGCGCCCACGCCTCCACCGCCTTGATTGCCGACTACTTCGATGCCGACCACAAGATGTTCGGCTACCTAATGGGGAAGGAAGTGGCTGCCGTCAACAAGGTGATGAACGAAATCCAACATCCCTTCACTGCCATCATGGGTGGTTCGAAGGTCTCCACCAAGATTGAAATCATCGAGAACCTGCTCACCAAGGTCGACAACCTCATCCTCTGCGGTGGCATGACCTACACCTTCAAACGCGCCTTGGGTGGCAAAATCGGCAACTCCATCTGCGAAGAGGATAAGCTTGACCTCGCCCTCGACATCCTGGACAAAGCCAAGGAAAAAGGCGTCAACCTCGTGCTGGCCGTTGACTGCGTGGTCGGTAACAAGTTCGCCAACGACGCCGATACCCAGGTCGTCGACCCGATGGACATCCCCGACGGATGGGAAGGAATGGACATTGGTCCCAAGACTCGCGAGTTGTTTGCCAACGTCATCAAAGGCTCGAAGACCATCCTCTGGAACGGTCCCTGCGGTGTGTTTGAGTTCGATACCTTCGCGGTGGGTTCCAAGGCCATCGCTGAAGCCATCGCTGAAGCTACCAAGGATGGCGCCTTCTCGCTCATCGGCGGCGGCGACTCCGTGGCTTGCATCAACAAGTTCGGCCTGGCCGACCAAGTGAGCTATGTCTCCACTGGCGGAGGCGCCTTGCTCGAAGCCATCGAAGGCAAGGAACTGCCCGGCATTGCAGCGATTAAGAAGTGATAAGAAAAACCAATGAAAACCAAAGTTTTAAAACACAATTGTGCCAAGTATACTGCGCCGCAAGAAGCCCAGGCGAAAGGCATCTATCCTTATTATAAACCCATTGAGTCGGAACAGAGCACTATAGTGAAAATCAATGGCAAGGATGTGCTGATGTTCGGCTCCAACAGTTATCTCGGCCTTGCCAATGACCCGCGACTGAAAGAAGCCGCCATCAAGGCTGTGCAAAAATATGGCACAAGCTGTTCTGGTTCAAGGTTTCTCAATGGCACCCTTGACATCCATGTGGCACTGGAAGAAAAACTGGCCAAACTGGTAGGCAAGGAAGCCTCCGTTTGTTTCAGCACGGGATTCCAAGTCAACCTTGGCGTGGTCTCGGCACTTTGCGGACGCAACGATTACCTCCTTTTGGACAACCTCGACCATGCCTCCATCATCGAGGGTAGCCGCCTGTCGTTTGGCAGGGTGTGGAAATACAACCACAACGACATGGACAGCCTCGAAGCCAAACTGAAAAACTGCGCTCCAGAGGCGATGAAACTCATCGTGGCCGACGGCGTGTTCTCCATGGAAGGCGATATCGTTCCTTTGCCCCGTATGGTGGAACTAGCAGAGCAATACGATGCCGACATCATGATTGACGATGCCCACGCCTTGGGAGTGTTAGGACATCAAGGTCGCGGCACGGCGGATCATTTCGGTCTCACCGACAAGGTCGACCTCATCATGGGCACCTTCTCCAAGTCGTTCGGCTCGTTGGGAGGCTTCATCGCCGCCGACTTCGACATCATCAACTACCTGAAGCATAACGCCCGCTCGCTGATTTTTAGTGCCAGCATGCCGCCCGCCAATGTGGCCTCTGTGAGCAAAGCCATCGACATCATGCTGGAAGAGCCAGAACGTATCCAACATTTGTGGGATGTGAGCAACTACGCCCGCCAGCAGTTCCAGGAACGCGGTTTCGACACGGGACACAGCGAGACACCGATTATACCCTTGTTTGTACGTAATTCAGAGAAGGCTTTCTGGTTGTGCAACCACCTGTTGGACGACGGCGTGTTTGTCACTCCCGTCATTGCGCCTGCCGTTCCCGAAAATGATGTGCTGATTCGTTTTGCCCTGATGGCCACCCACACGTTCGGACAGGTGGACGAAGCGATTGACAAGATCACCAAAGCCTTTAAAGAAGCTGGAATAATAGCATCATGATCGTCTTCATCACAGGCATATCCTCAGGCTTCGGTCTCGAAACGGCACGGTTGCTCTCACAAGAAGGCCATATTGTCTACGGTACGGTGCGCCGCGACGTAGAAACTTTGCCTCAAGTACACTATCTTCAATTGGATATCCGCGACCGAGAGGCAGTCGAAAAAGCCGTTGCTGACATTATTGAAAGAGAAGGCCGCATCGACGTGTTGGTCAACAACGCAGGCATGGGCATCGGCGGCCCGTTGGAGTGTGCCAGCGAGGAAGAGATACGCTTACAGATGGACACCAACTTCATGGGCTTGGTGCATTGCGTGGATGCCGTGTTGCCTCACATGCGAAAACAAGGTTCGGGCAGAATCATCGCCCTCAGCTCCATCGGCGGACTGATGGGCCTGCCCTTCCAAGGGTTTTACTCTGCCAGCAAGTTTGCCATCGAAGGCTATTGCGAGGCTTTACGATTGGAGACCAAGGCGTTTGGAATACAAGTGGTGGTGTTGCGTCCCGGCGATTTTGCCACGGGATTCACAGGTAGCCGCAAAAAAGCGACAGATGAGAAGGCATTCCAAGCCTATCCCGCGTACAAAACCGCCATCGAAAAGGTGGAACACGATGAGAACGGAGGCCTGAAACCCATAGTTTTGGCTCGCAAAAACAGTAAAATCATCAAAACGAAACACCCTTGCAATGGCTATGTCGTCGCTTCTTTCGAGCAACGACTTTCGGTGCTGTTGAAACGACTTTTGCCCGCAAAATGGTTTGCGCGAATCTTGGGTAGCTACTATTACGTGTAAGTAATCTAGGTACTTACTTCAGTTCGTACGTGTTGATGGCACCAACGCTCTCTTCCAACACCATACGGGTGAGCATGCCGTCGGATATGCGATAGGTAAGCACCACCGAAGAATAACCACCTCTCGGGACCTTACCATTCACGGTGAGGGTGACGGTTTGGAAGTTACCTTCGTAAGAGATGCTTTTATCGGCATGGTTCTCGATAGCGGCTTGCTCATAATTGCCTGCAAGACAGTTCAACAAGGTGGAGCGTTGTAATTGCACTAGTTTCACCTTGTCGGCTTCAAGCTCAGCCTTCTTGCCGTCCAAATTGATTTTCACCAAGTTGCCTTCGATGATAAAATACTCGCCTTTCGGCTCGGTATAATTCATCGACAAGTGGTCGTTCCCGTCAAAAACGAGATGTCCGGCTTTCTCGGTAGTCTTGCCCGAGACTTTCATCACCTTGGTCTGTGTGAAATCAATGTCGTAGGTATGTTGGGAAAATGCTGCTATATAGGACAGCAACAAGATAGTGATCAATACTATACGTTTCATTGTTGTTGGGTTTTGTTCATTACACTTTTTTTATAAGCAGGAATCTTCATCAGTTGCCAAAACATCCAAGGCTGGAGCGAGTACGACATCATGATGGTGGAGGCCATACCGATGAGGGTGCTGAGGCCAATGGAGCGGATGGCTGGATGCACGGCAAACAGCAACGAGCTGACCACCATGACGAGGATGATAGCCGAGAAGAAGATGGCTACCTTATGCCAGGTAAGGATGTCCTTGCTACCCGTTCGGGCTTGGTTCAACAATCCTTCTGTGATGAAGATGCTGTAATCGACTCCCACACCGAAGATGAAGGTGGAGATGATGATGTTGATGAGGTTAAACTCTAATCCGATGAGTCCCATGTAACCTTGCACCATGAACCAACTGGCCACCATAGGAATGAATGAAAGCAAGGCCGTGATGATGTTTCGGAACGAGATGAGAAGGATTATCAAAACAAAGAGTGCCGAAATCCAAACGGCGATGTTAAAGTCGTCGTTGATGAGTTCCACCATACTCTTGCAGTAATAGAACGGCTCAAGGACGAAAGTCTTGGGGTTGGCCACCAAAGCATTGGTCACCACATCCTTTTGGGCGGGGTCCATTGGAACGTCGGTAAACACCATGTATTGGTTGTCGGCATTGCATTCGATGAAGTTACCCAACAGATTCTGGGGCACCACACCGCTTTCGAACAGGGAGGCTGGTTCATAGACATTGTCGAGAAGCCCTTCAAAGTCGAGGAAGAGATCGGGGTCAAGGCCGAGGCTCGTAGCATTGTTCTTGATCACTTGCAGGGCTTCCGATTTCCGTTGGTCGGTCCAAAAGGCGTTCCATGCCGCGATGCGTTGTTCCTGTTCCTTTTGGCTGACAAAAAGTTTCGAAACCATGTCGGAATAGCCGTGCACCAAGCCTTTGTCGGTGAGCGAGTCGAGGATGGGCATCAGTGATTGGTTGGCTTCCAAGGCCTCGTCAAGGTCGGTTGAGACGGTGGCGAAATAGAGATGCATGAAGCCATCGTTGTTTTTCTCGTTGAAGAGTGTTTCGGCAGCCACCTCCTCAGATGAGTTGTAATCAAGGTTACGCAGGTCGCTGTCAAATTTCACCGTGGGTGAGAAGACGATACCGACCACAACGATGCAGGCGATCATCACCAGGAACCACGGCTTGCGATCGAATGGCAGGTTATTGATCCTTGAGATGCGTCTAAAGGCCTTGCTGTTGCTGTCGGCTTTGATTTCGGGAAGAAAATGGGGCAGGAATACCAATCCATAAAGGGTGCTTCCAATCAGTGCCAACGAGGCAAAAAGACCGAAGTCGTGGAGCAACTCGCTCTCAGTGAAAAGCAAGCTGCTGAAAGCACCTACGGTGGTTATACAGCCCAAAAAGACCGGCGTTGACTCGTCGAGCAGTAGTCTCTCGGCGCTACCCGTGAAGAAGTGATGCACCATGAGATGTAGGCAGTAACTGATAGCTACACCCAACACGATGGCTCCTAATCCCAAAGCCATAAGCGACATTTCTCCCTTGATCCAATAGATACAGGCTAAGGAGAACATGGTGCCGTAGATAATGGGGAGCAACAGCCGTGCGATAAAGGCCGAACTCCGAAAGAAAAATACTAAAAGTATCAGTATCAATACGATGGATATGCCTACCGTTACCACCAAGTCGGAACGGATACGACCCGCATTGGAAACACTGCCGATAGGATCGCCGTGAGCATACACCTTCACGTCAGGATGCTGTGCTTCAAACTCCTTTTGGGTCTTGGAGAGCATTTTGGCAAAGGCTCGTGCTGATTTGGAATCAAGTGTTTTGAATGCAGGAGCAAGGTAGGCGATGGCCACCGTGCTGTCGGGACAGAAGAAATGTCCGTCAATGAGTGTGTGGCCATTCATGACGCCCTCAAGCATGTCGCCAAGGATGGCTTCTCTCAGGTTGAGCGGGTCATAGGCTATCGTTTGGGTGACATCGCCAGTCTCGTCGTTCATCAGCAACTCATAGTTGGCATCCATTTGGGCTTCGGCCACAGCGGGTTCCATGGCTTTGGCGAAAGCTTCATAGGAAGTAGTGTCAACAAAGGAAGGAAGATGGTCCAACACGAACTCCAAGGCGTTGATGCCGGTCTCGGGTTCCATCCGTACCAAAATATTGGAGATGAAGTGGCTTGTCGTGTCCTTCTCGAAAAGCAGGTCGGTGAACTCATCCATCCTTTCGGCGATGGTGGCAGGTTCTAAAGGCTCATCGGCAGAGGTTACCTGAAGATAGATTTTGTCCTTCAATTCTATGGAACTAAACGCCAACTGACTTTCCACACTTGAGGTAGGTAGCAACGACACGATGTTTTCTTCGTATCTGATCTTAAGCCCGAAAAACAAAAACACCAAAAAAGAAACCACCATAAGCGTGTACATCAACGCTTTACGGGACTTGAAATAATAATAGATAGGTAAGAATATGCGATGCATGGTCAAAGTGCTTTTTTGTAAGCGCGACGGCGCATGAAAGGCTCGGTCTTGTAGTCACCGAAAAGCGACTGCACCTTGTAGTTTTCTTCCAACTGAGGATTCATGATGATGGTGTCAATGCCACGCTTGATACAGTTCTCATGTAGGTACTTGAACAACAGCACGGGAACACCACACTGCTGATACTCAGGCAATACACCCATAATCAAAGCCTCAAGGGTGTCGTTTTTCTTCAAGGCCTTCAAGATGTTGATGAAGCCAAAAGGCAACAATCGTCCGTTGGATTTCTTCACCGCTTTGGAGAGCGAAGGCACACAGAAAAGGAATCCTATGGGCTGGTCTTTGTCGTTGACCGCTAAGGCCACAAAGTCTTTGTCGAGGATGGGAACATAAGTCTTCAGGTAGGCGTCAATCTGCTTGTCGGTCAAAGGCGAGAAGCCGTGCAAAGGCGCAAAGGCTTCGTTGTACATGTGGAAGATTTCCATGCCATAACGTTTGCCCAGATCTTTCATGCTTTTAGGTTGTACCACATGCACCTTGAAGCGGTCCTCAATCAGTTTGGTGAACTGAAACATCGGAGGCAGTTCTTTGCTCACTTCGAGTGTACGTTGAGTCCAGTCGACATCTTTCGTGAAGCCAAGCCGTTCCAGCATCTCACCATAGTATGGGAAATTGTAAAGGCAGGTAAATGGGCTGAGGTGTTCGTAGCCTTCCACCAAAAGGCCTTCCTTGTCCATGTCGGTGAAGCCCCACGGGCCGCGCATCTCTGTGCGTCCACGTTGTTTACCCCAGTTGGCAACGGTGTCGATCAAGGCTTTCAACACTTCTTCGTCCTCGATGAAGTCGAGCCAACCAAACCGGACGATGTTTTGCTTGTCATCAGCTTTGTGGTTGATGATGGCCGCAACGCGTCCTACGATTTCGTTGTCTTTATAGGCCAAAAAACAGTCCGCTTCACAAAAGTCATAGGCACCGTTTTTTTCGGGATTGAAGGTGTCGAATTCATCGCCTTCCAAGGCAGGCACCCAATTTTCGCAGTTTTTGTACAATTTAAGTGGAAAAGCCACAAACTGTTTCAACTGTCTGTGGCTCTCCACCTTGTCTATTCTAATGTTCATTATTTATAGTGTTGTGTTTGCTTTGATGTAATCTATCACTTCGCCCACAGTGGCGAACTTCGGATTACCATCAAATTTGAAGCCAAACTTGTTTTCGATGGCCAGGCTAAGCAATAGGATGGTCAGCGAGTCGAGACCCACATCGCGCACAAGCTGTGAGTCGGCGTTGATGTTGGTGAAATCGGCTGAAGGCTTGATGATTTTCAGGATTTCCTTCAGCTCCTCAAATATCTTCTCTCTTTCCATAACTTATTGGTTTCTTAATACTTTCATGGCACCCGAGCGCTTGAAGTCCTCATGCCGTACTGTAACTTTGCTGATTTGGTGAGTAGAAGGCAGTTCGGCGTTGACCTTGCCGACCAAGTCCTTGAAATAGGCTTCCACCTCTTCCCATGGACCGTTACCGAATTCCTCCATGCGAGGCAAGATTTCGACGGCGATGACGGGACGGCCGTCCACTTCGTCTTCTTTGACGAGGCAGTCGCGGAGTTTTGAATCCTTGTAGAACGGCTCTTCGATGCTTTCGGGGCTGACGTTTTCGCCGTTTGAAAGGATGATGAGGTTCTTGATACGTCCAACGATGTACATGTAGCCTTCTTCATCGAAGCGAACGAGATCACCCGTCTTGACCCAACCGTCTTCCGTTAGGGTTTCGGCCGTTTTTTCGGGATCGCCGTAGTAACCCAGGAACACGTTGTCGCCACGGAACCACAACTCACCATCAACCACCTTGGATTCTTGCTCGGGATAGAACTTGCCGACCGAGGTGGGACGCGACTTCACGTCAATGTTACCCGTGGTAAGGTTGGCGCCTTCAGTCATGCCGTAGCCGGCGAAGAGTTGAATGCCAAGTTGGTCGAACTCAGCAATGAGTTTCGGAGGCACATTAGCTGCACCCGAAATGATGAATCCCAGTTGTCCACCCAAGAAAGGCTTGCCGTACATCTTGACGAGACCCAACAAGATCTCGCAAATGCCAGGCACTGCCACGAGGCAGGTAGGACGAATGACAGGTAATTTGCCGATTGTCTCCTTGGTATTGCCAGCGGAGAACCAGGCACCACCTTCCATCAGCACTGACAGGGTGCTGCGGACGAGGCCGAAAACATGGCTCAAAGGCAAGACGCAAGCATAACGGTGATGACCCAGCTGACTACCCGGGGCATAAACACCATTCAAAGCACCACGCATCAAGGCACGATGAGGCAGGATGGCACCCTTAGGCGCACCGGTAGTACCTCCCGTAAAGAATATGGCGGCGGGGTCGTTCTTGTCGACCGTAGCCACAGGCGCGGCATGGTCGGCACAGTCGGTGATGGCGACAGCCTTGCAAGGCACGCCCTTTGCTGTTTCGGCAAAGTCCTTGCCGAAAGCCAAAACCTTAACGCCAAACTTCATGCAGCAGCCCACAACGGCTTGTGGAGGAAGCTGGGAAGGCAGGATGATGGCTACGTAGCCCGCCGACGTGGCAGCGAGAAACATTTCGACTGCCTCAACAGTGGTGTTGTCCAAAATGGCCACCTTGTCGCCTTTGGCAAGGCCCATGTCGTTGAGCAAGGCGCGTTTGCAGGCTATTATTTTGCATACTTCCTTGTAAGTCAAAGTGTTTACCGTGTCGGAGAGGCAAGGCAAATCAGCCCATTTCTGCTCAATCCAATTCACAAATTCGGGAATCGTCGGGATGTACTTCAGCTGTGCAAGTTCATCAGCCGGTAACATATCAGTGAAATAATGACCCATAATAATATAGTTTTAGGTTGTTATAATGTTCGTTTAAAATTTGCCGCAAAGTTAGGAAAACATTGTTTCGGTAAAAAAGAAGTTTAGTTTTTCTCGCGGTATTCGGTGGGATAAAGACCCGTCTCGCGGTGGAAATAACGGCTGAAAACGGCCTGGTCGTCGAATCCCAACATGTTGGCGACGGCTTGCACGGTAAGGTCACGACGCATGTTCAACAACATCTTGGATTCAGCAATGATTCGTGAATGGATCCACCATGCCGCTGAATGTCCCGTCTCGTTTTTGACTACCGTGCTGAAGTGTTTGGGCGACAGACAAGCTTTTTCGGCATAGAAACCCACATCGCGGTGGGTGCGATAATACTGCGCCAAATCGTTGTGGAACTGTGTACTGATTCGTTTTCCTGAAGGCACTTCATGCAGCATGATACTGCGGTAATAACCCAGCAGACGCATCAAAAACTCCAACTGGAGGGTGAGCAGCAGACGTTGGTCGGGCATGTCGATGCTCAAGGTCTCCTTCATCACCTCCACCAGATTCATGATGACGTTGTATTGTTTATGGTTCAGCTCTACCCATGGGTGCAGCTCGTAACGGTAACGCATCTGGTTGATAATGCGCAACAGCGGGTCATTGAGCATTGAGGCGTCCACAGCAATTAAAGTGGCAAGGTAATCGTCGGTCTTGCTTTCCATCCTTAAAGTGTGGTTGGGAAAGATGACGGCCACAGTTTGCTTTGCCGAAAAATCGGGCATGTCATCGTATCTTATCTCCATGCGGCCCCGATGGCCGATGGCGATGACATAATCGGGCGAGGTGAAAGGTTCTTCACCTAAAGGAAGACTCCTGACATCTTCAAAGACAACGATACCTTTTTCCTTGATCCTTTGCAGGTTCTTAAGCATCGGATGCTGATATGATTCCTTCTTTTTCATATGGCAAAAATACTGATTTATATGACACTTTAATACCCATCGGAACTTTTGCCAAACAAATCAACCAATGTGTTATCTGCCGAGAGGGAAGAATCCTAGACTTTTGTGACTTGATTTTCAAGACCAAGAACCTAATACAACTGCCACAAAGTTTTCCCTTTTTGTGGCGGTTTTTTTGTTCGTTTTTCCCGAAAAATTTGTATCTTTGTAGGTTGTTTTTTAAAAGTTTGAAATGATGAAAAAAATAACCCTGTTTTTTGCCTTGTTTCTTGCCCTCATCCCTATGCTGAACGCCCAATGGGTGAGTCCCGGCAATGGCACGACTTACACTTTTCCCGACCTTGTAGAGGTCTCTGACGGCACTGTCACCATGGGTTCCGACGGCTTCCTCATCAATGCCGACTTGACGATTTCGGAAAACGACATTTTGAAAATCGACGACCAGGTGTCGAGAATCGATGCCGCCGAGGTGCTCATCACGATACATGGCTCTATGATTTGTTCCAATTTAAATCGTGTCAGGATCTATGGCCTCAACGAGACACAGCATTTCAGCATGCGTTTCGAGAACGCCACGGGGTGTTGCCTCAAGACCATGTATTTTTCCGATGGCGCCGGCATCAAAGTCATCGAATCAGAAGTTACTTTCGACGACGTGAAGTTCTTGTATTTCACCAGAGGCTATTGCAGCGGTGTTCTTGACATCTTCAACTGCGATCCTGTCATCAACAACTGTGTCTTCATGATGAACGAAGGCGCGGCCATCGTCTCGCCTGCCAACGGACAGAGTTCCCCGCAGATTCTGAATTGTTCGTTCGACGCCAATATGGATGTCAGCGGTGCCGTCAATCCTCAAATCAACCTTGGACCTGGCGGCGAAGACACCATCCGTATCATCGGAAACGAAATCGACGACCGCTGGGCTACATGGCATGTGGGTGGTATCTCTATTGCCGACCTCATGGGCATAGGTTCAACCAAGGTTTTGCTGAAAGACAACATTATTACCTATGGCCGTTATGGTTACAACCAACAAGGCATGACCATCTCTTCCGTCATCGAAGGCAACCAATTCATCGACAACCACTATGAAGAAAACGCCATGAACGGTGGCAGCGGCATCAGCATCTATGGCATGAACGAAAACAACAAGGCTATCCTGCGCAATAATGTCATCACGGGTAGCCTTTGGGGTATCACCGTCATCAATGCCGCCGATGTCGATCTGGGCACTGAAGACGACTGGGGCAACAACGAAATTCACGACAACGGCAATGGCGGCGTGGTGTATGACCTCTACAACAACACCGCTAATGACATCATGGCTGTCGGCAACGACTGGGGCACGACGAATGAACAGGAAGTGGAAGACCATATCTTCCATCAATATGACAATCCGGATTTGGGATTAGTTACCTTTATTCCATTTGTCGGCTACGATGCCGTGAACGAGTCGAATGACACCGCTTTTGAGGTGTATCCCAACCCCATTTCTGATGGCAGTTTCACTCTTTCACTCGAGAAATCCTTGCCTTCAGAAGTGTTGATTTATAATGTCAAAGGACAAATCGTGAAATCGCAACAAATTGATAATAAGGTAAATAACATTAATGTGGAGGATTTGGAAAGTGGGGTATATTTTATCGAAGTAAAGAATGTTGAAGGGAAATATCTGAATAAAATCATAATACAATAACTATGTCAAAAACTATCGTCAATATCATTGATAAGAACAATCCGCTGCCGGCATATCTGTTCACTAAGGAATACTACGAAGACGGCGACGAACTTCTGTTCATCTCCACCGAAGAGGAAGCCTACTGCATACAACGCCTCGCCAAACAATTGAAGGTTGAGGAGACGTTTGTGAAAAGCATCATCGTCAAACGACATGAGGATAAGATACTGTATGAGTACATCTGTCGCACCATCAAGAGCCAACTGCAACCCGAGACGCAGTATTACCTCAACCTGGCGGGCGGCAACCGTTACATGACTTTGTCGGTGCAACACGTCTTCGAGGAGTACCATACCTTGTTTTTCTATACGCAAACCCGTGAAAACCTGATTGTTAAGACCATCTTCGACCATAGCATCTATGACGACGACGATGAGGTGTTTCCCATCAAGCACCGCATGACATTGAAGGAGTATTTCGGTCTCTACGGACTGGAAAGCGACGTGGACGAGCCGCGCCAACAAGTGAAAGATACGGCTTTTTCGCAGCATCTGTTCACCATGTTCTCGCAGAGTCTGTTCGGCCAAGGCGACTATCAGGTGATGGAGACCCTGCGTGAGAAATACCGCAACTGGAAGTTCCTCATCATTTCCGAAATCGAAAACCCGCACAAGGAGTTCATGACGCCCATACCCAATCTGAGCAAGTTTTTGAATTATATCGGCTTCGAACCCGAGCGTAAAGGTTCGCTGCAAAGCAATGAAATAGAATACCTTACGGGTGGTTGGTTTGAGGAATATGTCTATGCCTTGATCAAAAACGTGCTGCAGCCCGACGACATCGCCATGGGCGTGCATATCTCCAACGGCATCATCAAACACAACAACGAATTGGATGTGTGCTTCATGAAAGCCAACAAATTGTTCGTCATCGAGTGCAAGACCGGCGTGACCAGCGAGAGCCTATACAATGAAATCGTCTACAAGGTCTGCGCCTTGAAAGAAGTGTTGCTCGGCACCAGCAATTCCTACATCTTCTCGCTGAAGAAAGACCATAAGGGAAGTTGGAAAAAGACCGCAAAATACATGGGCATCACCTTCTGCGACTGGCTCAACCTGACCAAGCCCGAGATGCTGAAGGAAATCCTCAAGTCAATGGACAAAATTGCCAAGGAAAACTGAGGCTTTTTCGGTGACTTCGAGCTTTATTTCCTGTCCGAAAAACAAGGGTCTGTTGTCGTCGAAATGTCCGGCAGGGAAACCAAAACATAAGGGATAATCATATTCGGCCACAGCCTCGGCTATGACCTGTTCTGCCGTCATCCCAAATGGATGCGCGTTGTCTTTGATTTGCGTCAAGCCACCTATGATGAGACCCTTCAAATTCGACAGTTTCCCGGCACGTTTTAAGGCATGCATCATCCTGTCGATGTGATAGATATATTCATCCACCTCTTCGATGAAAAGGATCTTGCCTTCAACTTCAGGGAAGGTATTGGAACCCATCATGCCGTACAAAACCGACAGATTGCCACCCACAATTTCACCTTCCATCACACCAACTTTATTCAAAGGATTAGACGAAAACTCGTATTTCAAGGGCTTGCCTAGAAGCGCGTCAAACAAGGCGTGTTTGGCTTCAGGGGTTTTGTTTTCGAAATAGAAAGGCATGGCAGCATGCAGACTCGGCACACCCAAACGATTCAGTTTTCCATGCAGCACCGTGCCGTCACTAAAGCCTACGATCCACTTGGGATGTTGCAAAAACTTGGTGAAGTCCAGCTTGTCGATGATGCGGATGCTGCCATAGCCGCCACGGGCCAGCCAGATGGCTTCAATATCTTCATTATCAAGATACTCTTGAAACACTGAGGCACGATAATCATCGTCACCGGCAAAGATATAATGCTGGGCAAAGAGTCTGTCGTCATAAACGGGAACAAAACCTCTCTCTTTCAGCCAGTTGATGGCAAACTGCATCTCTTCTGGCGTCACCATCCGCGCTGACGCCGCAATGCCCACCTTTGACCCTTGATGTAAATAAGGTATCTGATTCATTCTCTGATGATTTCGTCTTCATCCAAGGCCTCACCGTCGTACTTGATTTCCTTGCCCTGGTCGTAAGTAATCGTGAAATACAACTCACCCGTGTCAAGGTATTTTTTCCAGTCGCCGTGTTTCACGCCTGCGGCATAGCTTTGGATCTCACGTATCTTTCCGTTTTGGTAATAATAGAAATGCTCTCCGTCGGGATAGCCCGCGTTGAACGTGCCTTTGAACGCCATCTTTCCGTTGTCGTAATACGACACCCACTCCCCTACTTGCTTGTCGTTGCGGTACTCGCCTTGTGTGCGCATGTCGCCGATCTGCTCCGTCCATTTGCCGTTTTTCAAGCCGTCGAAATATGTGCCCGAAACTATGGTGTTTCCCTTGGTGTCATATTCCACGTAAGGCCCGTTCACCTGACCTTTGAAGAACTGTTCCTCAATTTGTTTCTGGCCGTTGTCATAGTACCACGTCCAGGGACCATCCGGCTGACCGTCGGTGTAATTGCCCACTTCTTGCACTTTACCGTCTTGATAATAGAACTTCCATTCTCCTGAACGTTGTCCATCCACAAAGAGCCCCTCGGCACGCAAGCTGTTGTCGGGATAAAACTCCTTGAACAAGCCACGACGTTTGCCGTCGGTGTCTACGATGCCTTGTCCCATCAAAACGTCTTTTTTATAAGTCTGTGAATTGATCACATTGCCGTTTTCGTCAAACTCTCGCCAAACGCCTTCTTTCTTGCCATCACGGAACGAAGCCTCGCGTTTCACCTTTCCGTTGGGATAGTACTCATGCTTCACTACGAGCGGCTTCATGTCGCTTTCCAGCACCTGTTCCACGTCGTTCACATATTTCGTGATTTTCTTCAGGTTGCCTTTCTTGTCATACTCTTTGTAGAAACCGTCACGCAAGCCATGACGATAATAACACTCGGTTTGCACGCTCCAGTCATCGAAGAACGTCTTCCAATAGCCGTGTTTCTTGCCTTCACGATCATAACGGTTCAAGGTCTCACGTGTCATCACAAAACCCTTGCGATAGTTGACGATTTCCCGCAAGAGTCCAGTAGTATCGAACACCGGCGAGATGCCTTCTTCCAAGCCATTGACAAAGTTCACAGTCTGCAGCAGATGCCCTTTCTTGTCCATTCTTTTCCCTTCGCCTTGTCTCACGTCATTGACAAAAGGCTCCATTATCACTTCTGTTTCACTATAAGTGAAACGAGGTCCGTTCTTCAAATCCTTCTTATAGTTGACAATCAGACTCGTGTCGCCAGTCTCGCTCAAAAACACCCAAGTGCTGTCCAAAAGGAAGTCGGTGCGCTTGCCGATGGACTTCAGCTGACCGCTCTCATAATAGGTCTTCCAAAGTCCGTCAGGTCGGCCGTCACGCAACGTTCCCTCGCTCGCCATCTGGCCGCTGGGATAGGTAAACGTCTTGTATTCAGTTTGGGAGAAGACTTCCCTACTGAATAGCAAACCTATGAAAACCAAAGATATAACGCTAAAAACTCGCTTCATTGTCTTTCAAAATTCGGGTCAAAATTAGACAAATTAATCGGAATACAGACACCCATTTTTCAATTCGCAAAAATCGCCTCGAAGTTATCAACACGTCAAAATATCAATATTTCATTTTTTAAGTTTTTTAATGATTAATTTTAAAAAGAATGTTTCGGATGATATTATGCCTGTGAATTGGTTGAAAAAAAATCAATAAAGTTCTTGCATTAATGATTTCCAGTTTGAGAGGACCTTTTTGGAAAAATTCAAAAGACTATTTTTCAGTCCGATTTACTCTTTTTCGCTTATCCGACGAAAAACAAAAAAATGGGTAAAATGAGGTTAATTTTTTCGAAATTTTGTTCATTTTACCCCTATTTTTCGGTTTAAATCTGTTGATTAAAAATGCCCCGTTTTTTATACACCTCAATGAAAAAGTTATCAACAAAAACGCTGTTGATAACTCACAATATATTGATTATCATTTAAATATATAAAAAGTAGTGAAACAACATCAATGGGTAAGTGGTTCAGAAATAGTGTGTTCTAACGACGGAGAAAACCGAAAATGCGTAATTTTGCGACATCTTTTATCAACATCTGAAAAATGGAACGCATCATACCCATAGCAAGCGATCATGGCGGCTTCGAGATGAAGCAGTTTTTGATTGAAAAACTGACTGAAGCCGGTTTCACCGTCGACGATTTTGGCACCTATAGCAACGAGAGTGTCGACTATCCCGATTACATCCATCCCTTGGCTTCGGCCATCGCTACAGGAAAATATCCTTTGGGTATCATCCTTTGTGGTAGCGGCAACGGCGCCCAGATGACGGCCAACCACCATCATAATGTAAGGGCTGCCTTGTGTTGGAATGTGGAGCTGGCTAAGCTGGCACGTCAGCATAACGACGCCAACATCCTCGCTTTACCGGGTCGTTTCATCCCCAACGAACTGGCTTGGGAGATGGTTCAGGCGTTCCTGAGCACCGACTTCGAAGGGGGTCGCCATACGAGAAGGGTAGAGAAGATTGAATCTTATGAATTATGATGATGAGCGAACCTAAGACCATATTCAAACAAGACTGCGAGGTGGCTTTCGATGAGGAACACTGGCAGAAAATCAACTATAGCACAGGCTGTTATGAGCAGAATTTTGCCAAAGGCAAGGTGAATTACCGCAACCTCGACCTTGAGAAGCAGCGTGCTTATACCTTAAGAAATAAGTCGTTGTTGAATTTGGAGAAGTTGTTGGTCGACTTCGAGACCCACTTCACCGACAACGGCGGCAAGGTGCTTTGGGCCCGCAATGCCGACGACGCCTTGACGATGATTTTCGACCTCATCCGCAAGGAAAAAGCCAACGCCATCACACGTTCCAATTCCACCGTGCTTGACGAAATCGAGCTGAATGGCTTTCTGGAGCGCAAAAATATCCGTGTGGTGGAGACTGAAGTCGGACGTTTCATCTTGCATCTCGCCAAACAAAAGTCATATCACCCGCTGTCGCCTTCCATCCATCTCTCCAAGGAGGAAAACAACGCCATCTTGACGGAGAACTTCAAGCTGAAGCCCGACAGTTCCGTCAAGCAGATGGTCAATTTTGTGCGGCATGAGGTGGCTGTCGAAAGCCAGGAGGTCAAAATCTGCATCACAGGTGCCAACTTCTTGATTTCGGAAGCCGGTGGCGTGGTGCTCACCGAAAACGAAGGCAACATCTTGAAGTCCACTTCAACGGCTAAAGTCCACATCGTGGTGGCCGGCATCGACAAGATGATTCCCACTGTCGACGACCTGGGTGTGTTGTTGCCCTTACTTTCGCTCCATTCCAACGGACAAAGCATGGCTGCCTGCAACAGCATCACCTTTGGTCCGGCCAAACACGACAACGGTCCCGAGCAGGTATATGTGATCTTGCTCGACAACAACCGCTCCGAATTGCTGTCGCACGAAAAGCAACGTCAGGTGATGTCGTGCATCCAATGCGGCGCCTGCGTGAGCGTGTGTCCGATTTACAAAAACATCGGTGGCTACTCCTATGGCACCAAACACATCGGCCCGGTGGGCACGGTGATGACGCCATTGATGGAAGGCTTGGAGGAGTACAACCACCTCAACGCGGCTTGTTCGCTCTGCGGCAAATGTGTGGAGCTCTGTCCAGTGAAGATTCCGTTGGACGATCTCATCATTGAAAACAGGCATTTCGCCATCACTGAGAAGACCGGCAACGCCCGCTTCGACACCTTGTTGAAGACCATGATTTGGCACTGCAAGTCACGCAAAAAGATGGATAGTCCGCTGTTTTTGAAGAAGTTGGAGGCGAAGCGCTTGTTGGCACCGCTGTGGGGCGACAACCGACCCATGCCCGAGTTTGCCTCCAAGTCGTTCAGCCAGCAGTGGCGGGAGAGGAATCTTTAAACTTGTAGTATTCTTTTACCAAACTTCTGTAGCCTAACGCTTTCAGTTGGGTATAGTCCGTTTTGTAGTTGGTCTTATTGTGCCTTCCTGTGCTTAAAAACCTGATGTTTTGCTGTAGATAATGGTCGATTTCTTTCAGTCCGTCCGTTTGGGTGATGACAGGGAAAAACCATCGTGACCAGGTCAGCGTCTCCGGGTCGTCGCTCTCAAAGAACTTACGGTTGAAATAGTTGATGAGCGCTTTCATCGCCTTCTCTGAATCCAAGCCTTTCTTGTTCTTCCAACGCAACAAAGCCCGTGCTTGGCGTGAGATTTTGCCTTTCATTTTCTTTTTGGTGGCTTCCGAGATATCGATGTCGCGACCATGACACTTGAACCCCAAAAACTCGTAAGCCTCATCGGGTGAGTAGATTTTCTCCTTGTCGGGGTTGACTTCCAGATGAGCCTGTGCCAAAAAGTTGCACATCTGTTTTTTGTATCCTTCAAGTGTCTCATAATCAGGCGTAAACATGATGATGTCGTCGGAATAGCGGGCGTAGATGACTCCTTTATTATAATAGTAACGGTCCACTTCTTTCAAGAAGACATCGGCCAGGAAGGGGGCCGTGGGTGTGCCGGCCATCACGCCGTGTTTTTCTTCAATGACTTGTCCGTTGCTGATGGCGAGGTTTTGGGTGAGCAGCTTCTCGAAGAATTGATATAAAGGCCTGTCGTCGGCCAGCATCTCTTTTAATAGGGGCAGCAGTAGGTCGATGTCGATGGAGTTGAAATAGTCGTGGATATCGAGTTTATAGGCCCATATCTTCTGCCCTTTGATAGCCTTGTTGATGTTGAAAACGGCATCGTGGGCTTTTACGCCTCTGCGAAAGGCATAGCAGTTAGGCGCAAACTGAGCATCGTATTTATAAAGCAGAAAGGCGATGAGTTTAAGCACAAGCATCTCGTCGGGTGCAAAACTGAAGACCACCCTTTTCTTGCCAGAACCCATTTTGTTGACCAGTTTCTTGGTGGGGATGCCCAGACCTTCGCCTTCAGCGATTTTGGTGGCTATGGGCAGAAAGGCTTCCCGTTCCACGAAGGCGTCGGCCTCGTCGAACTCATGCCAGTTGAAGCGGCCTTTCATCAGGCGGTAAGCCAGAAATGCCTCCCAGGTCTCCTGACGGGTCAGTTGGGTGATGATGCTTTCCATGGTAAAAAAAGAAAAAGGGGAAAGATTTTGAATCCGCAAAATTGCGGATCACGAGAGGGTACCATGTCGGGTTGCCTGCAAAACCGTGAAACGAATGACATGGCTGCCTCCTTCGGCAGGCGCGGCGATGCCGCATCCCCTTTTTCTTGTGTTTTTAGTTCAAGAACTTACGGATGCGCCCGATAACGTAGTCGCGTTCGTTAGGCATCTGCGTGTAGAAGTTGATGTAAGGGATGCCTGCTTTCTTGGCGTACATCCTCGCAATCAGATACTTCACGTTGCTGTCGTGGCTATGGCCGTTGCCGAGCATAACGATGCCTTTGATGGCTCCCATTTGTTCGAGCACGAAGGTGTAGGGCTGGCCCCATTCGGCTTTATAGGCCTGGCGCGGGCGTGTCTTGTAGAGTTGGAACTCGTCGTTGGCGAAACCAGCCACTTCGGTCACGGCCACCTTTTCCCTGACAGTATATTGCGGGAATGCCGTGGCCAGAATCTCACGGAAGTATGTCTCCCATTCGGTGGGCGTCTTTTCCCTTTCAAAGGTTTCGGCAGCAGGCTGCGGCGTGGGTTTGGGCTGTGCCGTCGGTTGTGATGCCGGTTTGGCCGTGGTTTCGATGTTTTCTTTTACTACATCGACCAGTTTTGAGAATAGTTTTCCGAAGTCCATAATCTGAGTGTTTATGTTGTTCGATGCAAAAATAAAAAAACCCCGCCACAAAAACCTTGCAGCGGGGAAAAAATGCAATACTTATGAAAAAATACTCTTGTTCTTTTTTTATTCTTCTTCCTTCTGGCTCTCTTCGTACTCCTTGAGGAGGCGGTTTTGGACGTCGGTAGGAACTTGCTGGTATTCAGCATACTTCATGGAGAAGGTTCCACGGCCCGAAGTCAGCGAGCTGAGTGAGGTCGAATAACGGTCCATCTCGGCCAACGGCACCTTGGCGTGGATGGTCTGGTAGTTGTGGTCGCTGTCCATGCCCATGACGATGGCGCGGCGGCCTTGCAGGTCGGTCATCACAGCACCCATGAGGTCGGCGGGCATGCGCACGTCGAGGTCGTAGATAGGCTCCATGATCTTCGGGCCAGCGTTCTTAAAGGCGGCGCTGAAAGCCATACGACCGGCGATCTTAAAGGCCATTTCGTTGGAGTCGACCGGGTGCATCTTACCGTCGTAGATGTAGACGATGATGTCGCGGGCGTAGGAACCCGTCAGCGGGCCCTGCTCCAAACGTTCGTTCACACCCTTCAGGATGGCGGGCATGAAGCGGGCGTCGATTGCACCACCGACGACGCAGTTGGCGAAGATGAGCTTACCGCCCCAAGGCAGTTCGTACTCTTGCTTGTCGCGCACCTGCAGTTCGCTCGGGTCGGTGTAACCCTCGAAGTAAGGAGCCAGCTGCATGTGGACTTCACCGAACTGACCGCTACCACCGGACTGTTTCTTGTGACGGTAGCTGGCGCTTGCGCTCTTGGTGATGGTCTCACGATATGGGATCTTCGGCGAAGCCGTCTCGATGGCGATCTTATAGACGTTGTCGAAGTACCATTTCAGGGTGTTGAAGTGGTATTCGCCCTGGCATTGCAGGATGTTCTGGCGCAGTTCGCGCGACATGCCGGCGATGACGGTCGGGTCGGTCTTGTGGATGTCGTTGAGGATGCTGCCCAGCTTCTCGTCTTCCTGTGAGTTGACGGCCTTGACGGCGATCGAGAAGATCGGGGTCGGGAACGGGATCTCGGGGAAGGTGGCTTCGGCGGCCTTGGCGTCGACCAAGGAGTCACCGATGCGGCCGTCCTTCAGCTTAATGGTGCAGATGATGTCGCCAGCGTTGACTTTCTCGACTTCTTCGCGGTTCTTGCCACGGAAGACGAGCAGCTGTGACAGACGCTCCTTGTTGCCCGTACGCGGGTTGATGAGGTCTTGGCTCTTGGCCACGGTGCCGCCGTAGACGCGCATCCAAGCCACGTCGCCGAGGTTCTGCTCGGTGGTCACCTTGAAGATGAACAGAGCGGTCGGGTCGTCGTTGCTGTTGTGGAACTCCTGGCCGTTGTTGGCTTTCACAGCCGGCATGTCGGCAGGCGACGGGCAGGCGTTGATGAGGAAGTCCATCAGACGGGTGACACCCACGCCACGCTTGGCAGCGCCGCAAACGACGGGGAACATCTCACGGTTGACGATACCCAGGTGGATACCGCGTTCCATATCTTCCTCGCTCAGGGTCATCTCTTCGAAGAACTTCTCCATCAGAGCCTCTTCGCCTTCGGCGGCGTGCTCGATGAGGTTGTTGTGCAGCTCTTCGGCCTTGGCCATTTCGGCGGCGGGGATGTCCTGGATCTCAGGGGCGCCGTTGCCGTTCTTGAAGACCAACATCTTCATCATGATCAAGTCGATGACGGCGTTGAAGTCCTCACCGGCGTTGACGGGATATTGGATGGGCGTGACCTTGTCGCCGAAGTATTCCTTCAGCTCGCGGACCGTGTTGTCGAAGTTGGCGTTGCTGTGGTCGAGTTGGTTCATGAAGAACACAACAGGCTTGTTGGTGTTGGCAGCGTGACGCCAGGCGTTTTCGGTGGTGGCTTCAACACCCGACTGGGCGTTGACGGTGCACACGGCGATGTCGGCGGCGTAGAGGCAGCTGACGATGTCGCCAGAGAAGTCGCTGAAACCAGGGGTGTCCAGGATGTTGATCTTCTTGTCGTTGTAGATGGTGTACATCATGGAGGCGTTCACCGAAATCTGACGCTCCATTTCGATGGGACGGTAGTCCGAGACGGTGTTCTTCTCGTCGGTGCTACCCTTTCTGTTGATGAGCTTGCCTTCAAAGAGCATGTTTTCGGCAAGCGTGGTTTTACCCGACTTTGCTGCGCCGATGAGGGCAACATTGCGGATGTCTTTTGTCTGGAATTCCTTCATTTTTTATCTAACTAGCTAATTATTAAATATTTACTTTTCGCGAAAAATACTTAAGTGGGCGCAAAGGTACGAAAAATAATGATTGCTCCACCTATTTAATTACAAATTTGCAATAGAAGCATGTATTTTCTCCCAACGTTCGGCATTCATCTTGGTTCCCAAGACCTCGATGACATTGACTGCTACGATAGCACCCATCTGTCCGCATTTTGCCAGGTTCTCGCCTTTGACCAGACCTGCCATGAAGCCTGCTGCCCACATGTCACCGGCGCCGTTGGTATCGATGACGTTGGCTTTCATCGGCGGGATGGTCACCATTTTATCGCCGCGCTTGATGTAGGCTCCTTTGGCTCCTATTTTCACCACGGCGATCTCGCAACGCGAAGCGATGAAATCCAAGGCTTGGCGTGATTCCATGCCTGTCAGAGCGAAGGCTTCCTTTTCGTTGGCGAATACATAATCCACATAGTTTTCAATCAATTGCATGAAATAATCACGGCTTTCTTCCACCACGTTGTAGCTGGCCATGTCGATGGCGATTTTCAAGCCCGCCGCTTTGGCGGTCGTAACGGCTTTATCAAGCATGGTGGGGTTGGCCACGAGGTAACCTTCCACGTAGAGGATGTCCCAGCCTTCGAAGAGCTCCGGCTTGATGTCGTCGGCACACATCTCAGCGGCGGCGCCAAGGCAGGTGGCGAAGGTGCGTTCGCTGTCAGGTGTGACCAAAGCCTGTACGCGTCCTGTAGGTGTTTCGCTCGTCAGCATCTGTGGCTTGACGTGGGTTTCGGTCATCTGCTTTTCGAAGAAACGCCCCACTTCATCTTTACCGATCTTGCTGAGGAAACCGGCTTCCACGCCGAGTTGTGCCAGGCCGCTCATGGTGTTGGCTGCCGAGCCGCCCGAGGCCATCTGTGTGCCAAGGTAAGCCAGCTTCTTCCCTATCTCGACAGAGGTCTGTGCGTCGACGTAGGTCATGCTGCCTTTGGGCAAGTTGAGTTCTTTGAGGATGTCATCGTTGGGAAGCTGCGTTAGGATGTCGACTAGTGCGCTCCCAATTCCTAATATTTTCTTCTGTTGCATAGGTTTTTGCTTTTAGTGCTGCAAAGATACAAAGAAAAAGGCTTCTTTTAGAGAAAATTTTCAAACTGATAATCAGATAGATAGAAGAATTAAGTAAAAAATTCTCCAAGATTTTATTGCAGGTAATAGAAAAAGCCGTAATTTTGCAACCGCAAAAACAGAGAAGTTCTGTGACATTGTGCAGCCTCCTTAGCTCAGTTGGTCAGAGCATCTGACTGTTAATCAGGGGGTCTCAGGTTCAAGTCCTGAAGGGGGCGCAATTTTTATGTTTCATGTTATTAATTTTTTGGCCTCGTAGATTCTCCCCGTTTCTACGGGGTTTTTTTATGCAGCCAGCCGCAAGCGGCCGACTGCATTCAAAAAGCAGGGACTACGTCGCCTGCTTTACGTCCTGCGCCTACGGGGCTTTGCGGCGGTACAGACACACTTCAAACAACTCTTCATGGCTTGACTTTTTGAAATACCCCATGTCGTATAGGAAAGAGAACGACAGGTCATAGTTTTTCAAGATATAAGCGGCGTCTTCAGTTTTGTAAGGCTTGTCGAAGGATACCATAATCCATTTGGGCGGGTTAAAGGGTTTCGAGGCTTCCTCTTTCCTTAGCGTGGGTAGTTGATCAAGCAATTCTGTGTATAATACCCTATTGGATAGTAGAAGGCTTTCGTGTTCCATCATGTGTGTGCCGTGCCAATATAAGTTATAATTGTAGATGGAATCACGTTCAGTTTGGGGAATGTTTTTGATACAATGGTGAAAATCATCGTAAATTAATGACAATTTGTTGTTTTGCCATAAAATATACTTTGCGATATTGCCAGCATAAAACACCATACTGATCATAGCAATGCCGCAAAATGCCAGTTTTATAGTCTTTTGTTGTTTCAAATCGACGGTCATCATGCTGACCACACAAAGCGGAATGAGGGCAATAAGGTAGAAAGAATTACATAGTTTTCCAAAGGTGGCAATAAACAACCCTATTGATAACGCAAAAGGAACAAGTATGTCTTTTTCTTTCCAGGATTGCATAATTTGGATGGTCGAAAGCGCCACTACAAACATTGAATATAGCACAACATGAAACCATTGTGGTTTCCATGAATTTTCCAAGTATTCCAAATTGGAAAGCAGCATGGCATAAACCATTTCGTAAACGCCGTGTCCGCCCGCCACGATATAGAAATATAATATACAAGGAACAGCGATAATTAGCCACCCGCATAGGAATAAAAGTATGCTAGAAAACAGTTGTTTGAAGTCCTTTTTCATCAGATACTTTGTCCAAAGCCAAGCGACAAATCCCAAAAACGCACAAGCATTGTTGATTTGGATGATGGTGATGACCCCAAAACAAAGTCCGATAATCAGCATTTGTAATGGCCTGATTTCCGATTTCGTTTTAAAGGCTCGGCAATAGAGCAACAAAGGATAGGAAATGAAAGGTAAGCACCATTCTTGGGTCTGGTCGCCAGCACCATAAAAGCATAGCAGCATGAACAGGACTATGGAAAGGTAAACGACCTGTTGGCGTTGGTTGCGATAGAGTGCGAGCATTTTATCCCATATCACCAGTGTTGCCGTCAATGAGCAGGCTTGCATGAGCAGAATGATAAAATTGCCCCCCAGTCTAAGCCCAAAAGCATGAATGAAATAGAGTAAGCATCCCTTGTTGTCAAAATAATCAATATACATGATTTTGCCTTTCAGAATGGCTCTGCCCATTTGTTTGAAGATGGATGGGTCGGCGCCTTCGAAGACATAAAGAAACGATGTGGCGCGTGAGAACAGCGTCACGAAGACAAAAGCCACCAAAAAGAGCAGCAAAGGATAGAACCCCTTGGAAAAGATTGCGAGACGGTGCTTATTGTTTTCCACGCTGCATAGCCTCCATATTAAGAATTGCCTTGACGCGAGGCATGGTGATGAGTTGTCTGAAGGGGTACAACACCTTGACAGCCAATTTCACCCATCCTTGGTAATGCACTGCCAGTCTGCAATATGCCTTCCTAAATTCGAAGTTCTCGATGAGAAAATCTTGGATGTTAGAGTGTTCCGTGATGGTGCGGGCGCTGTCGCTCACATAGTTGAAATGCTTGCCTTCAAGGTAATGTTGGTTCAGGTGTTGATAAAGGCCATAATAGGGATAAAAACCGCCTTTTTTGTATTTCGATACGATGCCCGTCACCTCATATTCGCAGCAGTGGTCCCACAAACGCACTGTACAAAATCCGACCATCTGTTGCGATTCCTTTTCAAAGATGCCCCAATAGTCGAACTGCCGTTCCTTGCAATGATTGAGATAGTCTTCAAACACCCCTTGGTTCATTTTTTTGTCACGGACGGCATAGTCCTCATAGGTCTCTTTGAGGATGGGATAGGCCTTTTCTTGGATTGTTTCAAACGAAACTTTTTGGTAATCAAAGTATTGCTCAGCGTGTCTTACTTTGTTTCTCACCCTTGACGGCAATTCTTCCAAGCCTTCATATCGGTCTTTGATGACATACCAGAAGCAGGTTTCTTCCTGACAATCAAAATCATAGGTGTTTCTCACCATCAAGCCGCCTTGCTTGAGCAGGGTCTTCCATTCCTGTTCTTGCAGTTGTGGCTCTTCATGCGGTGCGCCGTCGAAACGCCAGGCTTGTCGATATAGGAAGAAGTCGTTCATCACAGGCGTTTTTTGATGGCGTGGAAGGCATAGGAAAGGAAGTAACGCATGGCTTTCGGCCACGACAGCTTTTCATGGCGCCGATATACAGTCCACAGGTCGAACGAGGCCTTGAATTTGTTGGAACTCGCCGATTTTCTCCTGATCCTATAGGACACCAAGGACTCGTCGATGGCATAGGCCAGATGGCCTTGTTTCAGGATGTCGAGCCAGGTGGCGGTGTCTTCGCTGGTACGGAAGAGGGGCACGACGACGTCGCCCACGATGTCTTTGTTGACCATGACGGTGGAGCAGCCGATGATGGTGTTGCGCAGGTAGGCTTCGTAGTCCAAGTTGCCCGCCGCCTTGACGGATTTGTTCAAGGGCTGTCCGTTTTCGTCGATGCAGTTGTAGCTCGAATAGGTGAAGCCGCCTTGCTTTTCGGTCATGAAGCGCAGCTGGGTCTCCAGTTTGTCGGGATGCCAGACGTCATCGGCGTCAAGAAAAGCCAAAAACTGACCCTGTGCCATTTTTATGCACAGGTTCCGACAGGCTGCTATACCGGAATGCTCCGTTTTTGTGCTATAGCGGATTCTGTCGTCTTGTTGCGCATGGATTTCGATGACGTTTATCGTGTTGTCAGTCGAGGCGTCGTCGACGATGAGCAACTCCCAATGTGGATAGGTCTGCTGCCGTACCGACATGATTGCCTCGGAGATGTACTTCTCCATGTTGTAGCAAGGCACGATGACCGATACCAACGGCTGACTTTCCACGGCGTTAGGGTTTTATTTCAGTCCTTCGATCCAAACTTTGATTTGCTGCTCGTCATGGAGGCGACAGACGAGGAGGGAGTGGTCGCGATAGGCCACCAGAAAGTCTTCCAAACCTTCCACCACAGCTTCGGTGCCTTCCTCGATGTTGATGATGGTGTTTTTGTTGTCCACCGAGACCACCTTGCCGCGTTTGGCATTGCCGTTTTCATCTTTCTTGGCGTGGGTAAACAACGAGCCCCAGGTGCCGATGTCGCTCCAACCGAAGTCGGCAGGGATGGTGTAGGTGTTGGGTGACTTCTCCATCACGCCATAGTCGATGCTGATGTTGGGGCAATCGACGAAATGATCGTTGATAAAGTCTTGTTCCTCGGGTGTGCCGAAGTTGTAGATACCTTTCTCGAACACCTCTACCATCTCAGGCAGGTATTGCTTGAAGGCCTGCATGATGCCGTCCAAGGTCCAGAGGAAGATGCCGCTGTTCCAGAAGTAATTGCCTTCTGCTACGAACTTCACGGCAGTGTCATAGTCGGGTTTCTCCTTGAACATCTCCACTTTCACAACATCAGGTAACGAGGCTTGTTTAGGTACCTCAATATAGCCATAGCCTGTCTCGGGACGAGAAGGTTTGATGCCGATGGTCATCAGCGCCTGAGGGTTTTTGGTCAGGAAGTCGAAGCCCAAGCGGATGATGCGTTGGAACTCGGTTTCGTTGGTCACCAAGTGATCGGCAGGCGTGACGACGATATTGGCATCGGTGCAGCGGCTTTGGATGTGATAGGCGGCATAGGCGATACAGGGTGCCGTGTTGCGACGTGCCGGCTCACACAACACCTGGTCGGGACGCAGCATAGGAAGGTGTTCCAAAACGAGGTGTTTGTAGGCCTTGTTGGTCACCACGAGGAAGTTCTCGTCAGGGATGACGGGGCTGAAACGCTCGTAGGTGCTACGGATGAAGCTCTTTCCCGTGCCGAGGATGTCGAGGAATTGTTTGGGATAATTATCTTTGCTGAGGGGCCAGAAGCGGCTACCAATGCCGCCGGCCATGATGATGCAGTAGTTGTTCATTGTGGGTCAAATAAAATCGATTTGCCTTTCTCGCTCAGATAAGGCAAGAGGTCCGTTTTTGAGATTTTACATAGGGGCATAACCGATGAATAAGGTGCGATTTCGAAGGTTTGGTAGCAAAACACGACGCTATCGGTTTCAATCCACGGATCGTTGATGGGCAGCATGAATTCTTCGTCGCCCATGTCTTCCATCTCTTCAACCAGTTCCAAGCTGTTGAAATACAAATCTTGGAAATGCGGGGCAACGATTTCGGTCAGCTGTTCAAGGTCGTTGAACATGTCATAGCCCACCAGGCTACCATCGATTTTGCTGAAAGTGGCGCCATAATACCACGGTACGGGATGAGCGCCTCCGGTATAGACAAAACCTTCAGAGATGTATGTGACATAACGGTCGGTTTGTTCCGCGAGGGTGTAGTTGCTTTGTATCTCCGACCTGGGCTCGCTGCCTTCTTCGCTGAAGAATTGGTCTCTGTCGTTCTCGAAATAGCTCTTGTAGTCCTCCGTCTCGGGCGAGAGCATCCAATGCAGGATATTCATGCGCAGGGTGTCATTATTGGTGACAGGCAGGTCGAGGTTGGCGATGTAATTGGAATAGCCTTCTTCGTATTCGTTCTCCATATACAGGCTGTCGCAGAGTGTATAGGTCTCCACTTCTACCTCGTTGGTTTCTGGGGTATGTTTGCAGCCCACGACGAGCATGAGAAGCAACGCAATGGGTATGAATAATTTTTTCATGGGTGTGAATTTAGGGTTTATTTCGCAAAGATACTTCTTTTTGATAGAACGGCAATGTTTAGCTATTATTTCATCCAACGGTAGAGGATTTCGATGGGATGCACGGCATGGACGCCCGTGCCGTCGAGGATTTGCTGACGACAGGAGGTGCCGGGTGCCGAGACGATGCAAGGCGTGATGTTGTCGGCATTGGCGACGGCCTTGCGGATGGTTGGGAACAGCACCATCTCACCGATGGCCAACGAGGTCTGGTAATGCTCTTTTTCGTAGCCGAACGAACCTGCCATGCCGCAGCAGCCGCTGGGGATGACGTGAATCTTGGCTCCAGTGAGCAGTTTAAGGGCTTGTACTGTCTTTTCTGTGCCCACCAAGGCTTTTTGGTGACAATGGCCATGAAGCCAGATCTCCACCTTGTCGTTCTTGAAGTCGTCGGACGTGATGCGCCCAGCTGCCACTTCGCGCATAATGAACTCGTCGAAAAGCGAGGCATTACTACCCAATTGTTGGGCTTGCGGACGCAGTTCTGCAGGCACCAAGTCGGGGTATTCGTCTCGGAAGCTGAGGATGCACGAAGGCTCGATGCCGACCAAAGGCGTCTGCTCGGAAACGATGTCTTTCAACAGGTTGACATTCTTCAAAGCAAACTTCTTGGCCAGTTTCAGGTTGCCTTTCGAGATGGCGGCGCGACCGCTTTCCACGTGTTTCGGAATCTCCACTTCGTAGCCCAAATGCAGCAACAATTTCGCAAATGTGAGACCAAGTTCTGCTTCCTGGAAGTTGGTGAACTCGTCAGCGAAGAGGAATACCTTGCCTTTGGAATGGTCGGGATGTCTGCGGCACTCGCGTTGCACGGCTTTGCGCATGGTCACTCGGCTCAATGTCGGGATGTCGCGCTCGGTCGTGAACTGGATGACACGCTTGATGATGTTGGACGAGAACTGCCACGAGGCGAAGAGGTTATAAATGGGCCATACGAGGTGTCCCAACTGCTCCACCTGTGCCATCCTTGACACGGCGAACGAACGCAAAGGCATGCCGTCGATGTCGTACTTCTGCTGTAAGATCTCAGAGCGCAGACGGGTCATGTCGACGTTAGAAGGACACTCGCTGCGGCAGCCTTTACAGGCCAGACAGCTGTCCAACACCTCGGCCAGTTCCTTGGATTTCAGCAGGTTTTTGTCTTTGTTGAGGGCTTGCGCAAATGCCTCACTCCCCCACCCTCTCGTCAGGATTTCGCGCAGCACGTTGGCTCGTGCGCGGGTGGCTTTGGTCTCGTCGCCGCTGACCTTGAAAGCCGGACATAGCGTGCCACCGATGAGGTTTGACTTACGGCAGTCGCCGGCGCCGTTGCATTGCTCGATGCTGCACATCAGGGCATGCAATTGGTTTTTGGCTCCTGTGGCGCCTTCCACCTTACATTCATCGAAAGCGGCCTTCCAGTTGTAATAAGTATGGCAGGTCCCTGAGCCTGTCGAAGGGCCGTCTTTTCCACGCAAATCTTTTTCAATGGCATATTTCTGTCCCACCTCAAAGCGTAACATACTGTCCATAGGCAGCGTGTCGACAATCTTATGCAAGTTGAAGACTTGTTGCGGGTCCCAACAGTGTTTGAGGTCTTGCATCAGGGCATAGACTTCGTCGCCATACAATAGTTGGATGAACTCGCCGCGTAATCTTCCATCGCCATGCTCACCGCTAAGCGAGCCTTTGTATTTCTTGACCAACAAGGCGGTTTGGTAGGCCACCTCGCGGAACTTACGCTTACCTTCTGCTTCCTTGATGTTGATGATGGGGCGCAGATGCAACTCCCCCGTGCTGATATGCGCATGATAGACGCAGCTCAAGCCGAGGTTTTCAAGCATCTGGACGAAGTCGGCCATGTATGCCGGCAACTTCTCGGGAGCCACAGCCGTGTCTTCGATGACGCCGATGGGTTTGGCATCGCCTTTCATGCCCGTGAGTAAACCAAGACCCGCCTTACGCAGACTCCATACCTTGCTGATCTCGGAGCCGTAAACCCTTGAACAGGCATAAACCAAATGTTCTTCGTTTTCTATCAACGCCCTTTCCAGTTGGTCGGCGATGGCATCGATTTCTTCACGGGTCTCGCCTCTCAGTTCGATGATGAGGATGGCGGCAGGGTCGCCTTGCACGAAGAAACGGTTTTTCTGCTGCTCGACATTCTGTTTGCTGAGTTCCAGTATGTTGCGGTCCATCAGTTCGACGGCCGTAGGGTGGTATTTCAAGGCGACAAGGTTGCCGAGGAAGCTTTTCTGCAAGGTGTCGCAATGAGCGCAGACCACCATTTTCTCTTTGGGCGGCAGGGGATCAAGGTCGACTTTAATTTCAGTGATGAAAGCCAAGGTGCCTTCGCTGCCCGCCAGGACTTTACACAAGTTAATGCTGCGGTCTTCGAGCGGTTTGGAGGCATTATGCAGGTCCTCAATCACCTCATCGATGGCGTAGCCACAGGAACGACGGCGCAGGCTCTTGTCGGGGTAGTTTTCCTCGATGAGTTGTACAGTTTTCTCGTCCAAAGCCCAGCGGATGAGTTGAGCATAGATGGATTGGATCAGCGTGTGGGCTTCTTTTTCCCAAAAACGTGAACCAAAACGTTCCTCTAGTTCACGGATGCTGTATTCCTTAAACACCTCTATGCTGCCGTCACAAAGCACACCTCTTGCCTCCAACACATGGTGTCGAGTGCTACCATAAACCAATGAATGGGAGCCGCAGGAGTTGTTACCAAACATGCCTCCGATGCAACAACGATTGCTAGTGGAGGTCTCGGGGCTGAAGAAGAGGCCGTAGGACTCCAAGACAAGGTTCAACTCGTCAAGTACAACACCCGGTTGCACCCTCGACCAGCGCTCTTCCTTATTGATTTCCAGTATCTTATTGAAATGCTTGCTGATGTCGACGACAATGCCGTTGCCGACCACCTGTCCAGCGATGGACGTGCCGCCTGCCCTTGGGATGAGGTGGGTCTTATGCTCGCGTGCCGTTTCAATCAGGTAGATGATATCCTGCTCGTTTTCGGGGAAGGCCACACCTTGCGGCACCTCACGATAAGCCGAAGCATCGGTGGCATAGGCGATGCGATGAAGTGGGTCGGTGTGGATGGTGAACATCTCAGCTTATTTGTCCAACTGACTGAAAATGCTGTTGTTGCTCTTGAACTCGGGAACGATGACCTTCATTTGGGCCACAATCTTCATCGGGTCGCAGGTTTCGAGTTCGGTGTGGAGTTTCTCGATCATGCTGTCCACTTCAGAGGCCTCGTATTTCCTCACGATGGCGTGCATAATCTTCTCATTTTCAGTCTTTATAGTGTTCTCTTCGTTGGCCAATACTTCTTCGTAGAGTTTCTCGCCAGGTCGGAGTCCTGTCTCAACGATTTCGATATCAGGTCGGTGTGCCAACTTAAGCATCTTCTCCGCAAGGTCCCAAATCTTCACCTTCTCGCCCATATCAAAGACGAAGATATCGCCGCCTTCACCGATGGAGCCGGCCTCAAGGACGAGGCTACAGGCTTCGGGTATGGTCATGAAGAAACGGGTGATACGACGGTCGGTGACGGTGATGGGACCGCCTTGTTCAATCTGTTTGCGGAACAGCGGCACCACAGAGCCGTTTGAGCCCAACACATTGCCAAAACGCGTGGTGATGAACTTGGTGTTGCCTTGACGGCTTTGTGTGTAGATCTCAGCGATGCGCTTGGTGGCGCCCATCACGTTGGTCGGATTGACGGCCTTGTCGGTGGAAATCATGACGAACTTCTCCACGCCGTATTCTATGGCGAGGTCGGCCACGAGTTTGGTGCCGAACACATTGACAAACACAGCCTCATAGGCGTTTTCCTCCATGAAAGGCACATGCTTGTAAGCAGCGGCATGGAACACCACCTGTGGATGGTACTCCTCAAACACCTCTCTCATGCGGACAGGGTCTTTCACGTTGGTGATGACGAAAGCCATCTTGTCGCGCACCTCCTTGAACTCGGGCTTGTTGTTCATTTCAAACTGGAAGTCGTACATCGGCGACTCGGCCTGGTCGAGCATGACGAGTTTGGTGGGGTTGTATCGCATCGCCTGACGGCAGATCTCGCTACCGATAGAGCCAGCAGCACCCGTCACGAGCACCACTTTGTCCTTAATCTCACGGGTCACGTTTTCTTTGCCCAATGTAATCGGCTGACGACCCAACAGGTCTTCAATCTTGACGTCCTGGATTTGATTCGACTTGATTTCACCATCGACCCACTGCGTAAAAGGAGGAATGGTTTTGACAATGAGATTAAGTGCTATACCCTGTTCTATGATTTCTTTCGAACGCTTCTCATCAAGGCTCGGAATAGCTAGCACCATCACCTCCACTTTGTTTTTCGTGACAAATTCTTCCGTCATGGCTAGAGCGGGCGAAAAAATCCTTATCGCATTGATATGAATTCCAACGCGTTTAGGATTGTCGTCAACGAAAGCAATGACATTCAGTTTTGAAGACACATCTTGTGTCAAGGTTTTCAGAAGCATGGTACCGGCATCACCAGCACCATAAATGATGGTGTTTTGCTTGATATTTTGGTTTTTGTAGGTTTCATTATACATTCGCCTGATGACCAAACGCAAAATAACCATCAGCACCATGGTGATGAGATAATGGTAGAAAATGATGACAAATGGCGGATATATCTCTATGGCAACCCATGGTAAAAACTGGATAAATAATAATTTACTTACCACATAAAAAACAAAGGTCCAAGTACATGACGTCAAAATCTTATGAATATCGTTAAAGCCTGAGTAGCGCAACATTCCATCGTAGGTCTTGCTGATCAGGAAAGCGATGAGGTAAGGCAAAGGATAAATCCAGATGTATTTCCAAGTGACTTCCATATTAACGATGTCCTTAGAATAGTACATCACTACGGCGAGGAAATAGGCGAAAATGACAATGGCCATATCCACTGCCAAAATCCAAATACGAGGCAACGTATTGTTTCTGTGCTTTCCGAAGATGAAATCACAAAAATGTCGAATCAATTTGCGCATAATAATGCATTTTATGCCGCAAAACTAATACTTTTTTCTTTTGATTCAAAAAATCTTTTCCATAAGATGCCATTTGCCCGTTGAAGGCAGGCTCGGGTCGGCGCCTTGACACTGAGCGACATAAGCCTCCCACTCGGCTTGTCGAGGCAAGGTGGCCAGTCGAGCCATGTCGCGTTCCCAGTCGAAATCATCCACGGTGTCACAAATCATAAACACTTGGTTTTCAAAGCGATAAATCTGCATATTCAAGATGCCGACTTGGCGTTGACCTTCAATCACCTCGGGCCACACATGGGCGTGGAGTTCACAGTATCTCGCGATGAGTTCAGGGTCGTTGACGAGTTGTAAGGTTTGGCAATAGCGTTTCATTTTTTCTCGGTTTTGGTGATGAAAAAGCCGTAAAGCACGATGACGAGGAAGCAGATTAATGGTAAAATGAAGCTCAGATTGACCGATGCGATGTTGCCCCATCCGTTTCCGTCTATGATGCGGGCCTGCAAGGGGGGCAACACCGAGCCGCCCAAGATGGCCATGATTAATCCTGCGGCACCCAGTTTAGCGTCTTCGCCTGTGTCGGTCAGGGCGATGCCGTAGATGGTCGGGAACATGAGGCTCATGCAAGCGGAGACGGCCACGAGGCAATACATTCCGGCGCGACCATCAAGGAAGATGACACCCAAAACCAACACGGCTCCGGCGATGCCGAGATAGGTCAACAGTTTAGACGGATGGATGTATTTCAACAGGAAGGTGCAGACGAAACGGCTCACGCAGAAGATGGCCATGGCCACGATGTTATAGCGTTGCGAGAGCACCTCGGCGGCTTGCTCACTCATGCCTTCATTCATGAAGACGCGCGTGCCATATTGGATGATGAAGGTCCAGCACATGATCTGCACGCCGACATAGAAAAACTGCGCCACCACGCCAAAGCGATATGGTTTGTTTTGCCATAAGCGTTTTATGGTGGGACCAAAATTCTGGTCGTTGCTTTCCTCTACTTTGTCTTGCTTTTTCACCAACAGCAGGATGACGAAAAAGAAAATTACCAGCACCGCTCCGATGATGACATAGGGACGACTCAACACGGCGAGGTCAGCGTTTTTGACGGCCTCAAACTGGTCTTTGGATAGCAGAGCGCGCTCCTCAGTACTCAGCGGGTTGAGTTTGGCTTGGATGAACTGCATCGCCACGAACATACCCGCCAACGAGCCGATGGGATTGAAGGCCTGGGCGAGGTTGAGACGGCGCGTGGCGGTGTCTTTGCTGCCCATGGAGAGGATGTAGGGATTGGCCGTGGTCTCAAGGAAAGAGAGTCCGCAGGTGAGCACAAAATAGGCGATGAGGAAGGGATAATAGCTGCCCGTCGCCTTGGCGGGAAGGAACATCAGGGCACCGAGGGCATAGAGGCCGAGACCCATCAGCAGACCTGCTTTGTAGGAGAACTTACGCACAAACAACGCGGCGGGCAGGGCCATACAGAAGTAGCCGCCATAGAAGGCCAACTGCACCAGGGCGCCGTCGGTGACGCTCATGCGGAAGATCTTGGAGAAGGCCTTCACCATGGGGTTGGTGATGTCGTTGGCGAAGCCCCACAAGGCAAAGCAACAGGTCACCAGCACAAAGGCCAAGAGGTATTTCTTTTCTACTATTTTGTTCATTTTCTTCTGATTTTAAGAGCGATGGCTTCAGGATGGTTTTGGCAGAAAGCGGATGCATCCTTGACCACGCAGGCAAGGTAGCCGCCACCGCCAGCACCGGGCATCTTCCATGCCAACACATCATCCAATGCGGAATAATTTTCGATGTAGTTCTGTACCGATCCTTGAATCATGGCAGGAAACATGGCGGTTTGGGCATCGAAGGAGGCTTTGTAAGCGGCAGCAAAAGCCATTAAATCTTTATTCATAATGGCGTTCCAGCAGTCGTCGGCAGCCTGGGCCAAAGCTTTGACTTTAGGTTCCGTGATATCCTTGCCTTCCACCACCGAGCAACCCGGACGACGCGGCTCCATGGGAATCATGACGAGATGGCTTTCCAGCCAATCAAGGATAGCATCGTCTTGGCAGGTCTCAATCTTTACGGGCCAGTAGAGTTTGTCGTAGTAATGCCTTACCAATCCCGGCATACAGATGCCGATGCTGTCCTGTGCCCCGCTGATGACGCCGTCGCTGCGCTCGGGGTCGTTCTCAAAGCAGAAAACGAGCTTGGCAAGGGTCTCAGGGTCCATGTCAGGCAGGTGCATGGGCCAGATTTTCTTGATCATGTTGCGCGTTGAGGTGGAGAGGCCGCAGCGTTCACGGATTTCGAAGGTGGGTTCCAACGAGATGGTGATGGCCCAGCCAGGGGCAAAACACGAGACGTATGGTTGGTCAATCCAAGTGCCGGCCAAATCCAAACGCGTAGGAATCTCGCAGAGGCCTTGTTTCAAAGCCGTTGACGAGCGTGCTTCCAAGCCCTTGGAGGGGATACGTTGCAGCACCACATATTCGATACCGCGTTCCTCACAAAAACGGCGTTTTTCCTCCGATGCCCCGTCTTCGTTGACCACGAAAACGTCGGGTTTCAGCCTGTCGACGGTGCCGACGAAGTCCATCACGCCATCGCCGTCGTTGATGAAGGCGTCTTTGACATAGCGGATGGCTTTCACCATGAAAAGGCGTTCCTTTTCTGGGTAGAGTGTCTTGTGGTTTTTGTAGTGCAGGATGGTCTTGTCGGAGCCGATGCCGACGTAGAGGTCGCCATATTGCGCCGCCTGTCGGAAAAACTCGATGTGGCCGCTGTGCAAGAGGTCGTAACAGCCCGAGACAAATACTTTCTTGGTCATGGGGTATTAATTTGCCGCAAAGATAGTGATTTGTTTATATCAAAGCTTGCACTTCTGCCAAAGCCGACACGAAATACCAGCGGCTGTTAGTTTCACAGTAACATTTGTAGCGGGTGCGTTGCTTCTCCCCTTTTTGAAAGACGAGGTCGTTTTTCAATGTAAAACGGGCACCATTAGGCAGGTTTTCTACCGTGGTTGCATTAGTCGGGTTCTTGTCGTATTGATGCAATACCCTTTGCAGGTTTTGGTCGGCACCGCTGCTGGCTTTGATATGGTGAAGGTGCTTTTGCAGGGCTTGGAGCACGTCTTTCGGGAAGATGGTCTCTGTCAAAAATGGCTCCAACAATTTGGAAAAGCTTGTTTGCCATTCTTGTCCGTGCGGCTGCAGTCTTCGCAGGCCGTGCTGTTGATATACATCGTAATGCGCCACCTCATGCACATAGGTTATAAGCATCTGGTAAGGGTTCAAATCCAAGTTAAGGGTGATGGAACAGATGCCGTTAGGAGTGCGTGGCGGACGGAAGTCGCCGAGCTTGGAGCTACGTGGCCGCTTAAAATGCAGCTTGAACCTGCGTTGCTCATAGAGTGCGCCCACCATAGGCACGGCGGCCTCTGGAAAATAGCGTTGCAGCAATGCGAGTTCCTCAGCCTTCATCGTGGTGCAAGAGTTCGTATTCTATTGCTTCCTGTGGAGCATAACTCCACTTGGTGCAGGTGTTGCAGTGGCGTGGTGCGCGACGGCGCCCCGGTACCTCCTTGCTCTTGCAGGATACGGCGGTCAGGACGAGGCCTAACAACAATAATATCAATAGTTTTCTTTTCATTGCGATAACCAGTTGGCAGGGTTTTGTCGGTTTTGTTCTTTCAAGAGTTCGAAGTGCAGCTCCGTTTTGTTTTCGGTTTTGCTGGTGTGGACGATGCCGAGGTTTTGCTTGGTCTTCACTTGGTCGCCGCGCTTCACCGTGACGTTTTCGAGGTTGGAATACACCGTGAAGTACTCGCCATGGCGCAGGATGACCACCGTATTGGAGCCCGTCAGCTTGGTGACGCTGGCCACCTCGCCGTCGAAGACGGCACGGGCATTGGCACCCTCTGTCGTAGCGATGTCGATGCCGTTGTTGGTGACCGTTACTTTATCCGACACCACGGAGGCATGTTTTCCGTATGACGAAGAGATTACGCCACGTTCCACGGGCCAGGGCAGCTTGCCTTTGTTGTTGACGAAGTTGGCCGACAGCGTCTTCTCGGCGGGTGTCAATGCCATGCCTTTTTCCTTGGGTGCTGTGGTCGTAGTCTTGCCTTTGGCCTTTTCCTCTTCCCTGCGTTTGCGTGCGGCTTCTTCGTTAGCCTTTCGGATTTCTTCGGCGATGATGTCATCAATGGCCTTTTGCAGTTTCTTGGCCTGCTGTTGCTTGTCCTTGATGTCTTGTTGTATCTTTCCTTCCTGCTTTTTGAGTTTCGCTATCTGACCATTCAGCTCTTCCTTTTCCTTTTTCAAAGCTTCCTGTTGTTCTTTCTCGTCTTTCAACAAGGTCGCTTGTTCCTCGCGTGCCTGTTGGCTGGCTTCCACCTCTCCTGCAATACGTTTCTCAGTGTTAGATATTTGGTTCATCTTGTTTTTCCTGGCGTCGGTGAATTCGCGGATGTAACGCAGTCGGCTGAAGGCTTGGTTGAAGTCCTTGGAGGCGAAGATGAAGCCCAAACGGTCGTAATGGCTGCGGTTTTTGTTGGCGAATACGATCATCTTCGCATATTCCTTTTGCAGCTTGCCGAGGTCAGCGTTGAGGGTCTTGATGTTGCTTTGGCCTTGGTTGATTTCCTCGTCGAGGACGGCAATTTGCTCGTTATAGGCCCTGATGAGCTTCTCGCGTTGCTTGATTTTCTTGTCCAAGAGGTTGACTTCGTTGACGGTCATTTCCCTGTCTTTTTTGGTCTTTTTCAGCAACTGGTTGGCGGTAGAAATCTCCTTCTGCAACGATGTGATTTCGCTTTGCAGCTTCTGTTTCGACTTGCCTTTCGTCTTTTGGCAAAAGGCGGGTTGTACCGATGCTAACAGCAATAAAACCAATATGACAAGTACTCTCTTCATTGTCGTTTTGGCAGATATACACGTTCCATCTTATCGGTAATCTTCAGCGGAAATGTCGTTTTCTCGTCGAGTTTGACATTTTTGTATCTGATTTTGGCCGTCATGTTTCCCCTCACGAAGGTTTTCAGCTGTACCATCTGGTTTTCAACGGGTGGAAGACCTTCGTTGTTGTCTAGTAATAAGGTTTGTAACAAAGGCAGGCTGAGTGGCATGCCAAGTTTTGCGGAAACATCATCCAGCGACTCGGCCAAGTATGTCTTTTCCATTCTGTTGAGCACCCAGACAGAGTCGTTGCTGCATTTGGCTCGTATTACCTCGACGCCCATAGGTGCCGTCACACTCAGCCAGACGATGCTGTCCTTAGCAATCCGCAGTTGTCCCGAAAGGTCATTGAACGCCATGCCATTACCCTCGGCGTCGATATCTACCTTTGCGGTGAGCCATTCGTAAGTCGTAGCTGGCGTTGGTGTGACGGTTTTCTTGCGCGAGGCGCAGGAGGTGGCCGCCAGCAGCAGCACTAAGGACACTATGATTATTCGGGTTTTCACGCAGGGGTTACTTCAATTATTGTTCCAAATCAGTTCTTCCCGAGTTTCTTCATAATGGCGTCATAATGCTCCTGATAGGTGGCATCGGGTTCTTTTAGCAGTTTCAGCGCTTTCTTCATGTACTTCTCGGCTTCCTGATATTCGCCTTTTTTGTAGAGTACCCAAGCATGCGTGTCGAGGTAAGTCGGGTTGTCGGGCTCCATGGTGATGGCCTTGGTCGACATCTCAAGGGCTTTGTCCAGGTCCTGGCTTTTCACAGCGAGGTAATAGGCGTAGTTGTTGAGGACCAACACGTTATTTTGGTCGTTGCGTAGGGTGCGTTCATAGGCCTCGAAGGCTTGTTCTTCATCGCCTAATTCATGGTAGAGGTCGCCCAAGAAAGCATCGAAGTTGGCTGTCTGCACCTTGTCGGTGGTGTATCTCCTGCCTTTCTCCAAGTAAGTGACGGCGTCATCGTTCATCTTCAGCACGGCACTGGCCACGCCTGCATACCAATAAAACACGGGCTGCATTGGGTAATACTTCAAGGCAGTAATGGCGTGTTCGCGCACGGCCTCGTTCTCGTTGAGGTGGCTCTCGCTGACGATGAGGTTCTGCCAGGAGTAGAAGTCGGTGCTGTCGATGGCCAAGGATTTCTGGTATTGTTCCTTGGATTTCACGGCGTTTTCCTCGATGAGGTAATACGAACCGAGGATGAGATAACCGAGTTTGTTGTCGGGATGGGTCTCGATGAAGGCCTCGCCACATTGCCGTGCCTGATCGCTGACGTTGGGCGCGTTTTGGTATTTGTTCATCCAATAGTCGTAGGTGTTGGCTTTGGTGGTGATGTCGAGGTTTTTGTTGCGGATGGCGTTCAGCAGCTCGTTGAAAGCCTTGTCAGTCTCTCCGTTCATCTCATAAAGTTCGAGCAGCGAGATATTGATATACGGATGCTCCGGGTTGACTTCCTTCATCCTCTCGTAGGTCTTCAGCGCATCTTTGGTTTTGCCGTTTTCGGCGTAAAGCTGTGCCAACAGGCCATAATACCGAACATTATCAGGGTTTTGTTCTATGAGTTTCTCCAGCTCCGAAATCACCTTCTTCGTGTTGCCTTGGCGACGGTAGATGTTGAGACGTTGCTCGGTGATGAACTCGTTCGCCCCCACGATCTCTTCCAGAACATCCATCTTTTTTAGCGCCTTGTCGTATTGCTCCGTGACGAGGTAGGCATCGATGAGCTCGCTGAGCATGTCGGGGTCATCGGGATAGGTCTTGGTCAGGCCTTCGTAGAGCTTGATGAAGTCGTCGTATTGGTCCAGGTTGCGGTAAAACAGGCCCAAGCGTAGCTGATACCATTTGTTCTCGGGGTCGAGTTGTGCGGCTTTCTGGATCATGTTGAAAGCGTCCTCGATGCGGCCGACGTTGTAGTATTGCTCGCTCAACTCGAACATGGAGGCGTGGTCGTTGGGCCAGAAACGCAGCGCCTGCTCGAAGTTGCGGATGGCGCCTTCGGTGTCGTCGCGGTATTTGCTTTGCAGGCCGTCAGAGAAATAGGTTGCATTCTTGCGCTTGTCGGGGCGTTCTTGGAACAGGGAGCCTATGTCTTGGGCCATGACGCCAGCGCAAGTGCCGCACAAAAACAATATAAACAGTAGTTTTTTCATCGATTTTTAGTTTTTTCCGGTATGTCCAAAGCCGCCGGCACCGCGTTCGGTCTCCGATAGGGTCTCCACTTTCACTGTCTCGGTCTGCTCGCATTTGGCGATGACCATCTGCGCAATGCGGTCGCCGCTGTTGATGACAAATGCTTTGTCGGAGAGATTGATGAGGATGACGCAGATCTGTCCGCGGTAATCGGCATCGATGGTGCCAGGCGAGTTCAAGACGGTGATGCCGCTCTTGAGGGCCAGGCCGCTGCGAGGACGCACCTGTCCTTCGTAACCTTCAGGGATCTCCATGTAGAGGCCGGTGGGCACGAGGCCGCGTTGCATGGGTTCGAGGGTGATGGGGCCTTCGGGCAGGTAGGCACGCAGGTCCATGCCGGCCGAGTTTTTGGTCTCGTAGGCGGGCAAAGGGTTATTCGAGGTGTTGACGATGCGTAATTTCATAATTATTTCTTTTTCAATATTTTACTATTAACAAGACCCATCACGGCCTTCATCAAGTCCTTCTCTCTCCAGCAAATGAAGGCGAAGAAGACCAATAGCAAAGCCGTGTTCACAACCAAGGTCAAAACGGTGTTATCAATATGGATGTACTTTTGGGCGTAATACAATGCTATCGCTATGGCGAAATAGACAATGGCGGATTTCAAATCATACGGTATCGGTGCCTTTTTCTTTCCTACGAAATACGACAGCACCATGCAGGTGGCATAGCCCGCAAATCCGCCCCAGGCACAGGCCATATAGCCGTATTGTGGCACGAAGATGAAGTTGATGGCGAGCAACACCGCGCAGCCGATTCCGGAGAAAATGGCACCCCACCACGTCTCATCGATGAGTTTGTACCAGAACGACAGATTAAAATAAATGCCCATGAAAATCTCAGCCATCATCACGATGGGCACCACGCGCAGACCCTCACGATAGTCCGCCCCAATGATATACTTCAAGATAGGCATGTACATCACCACGGCAAGGAAGGCCAGCAAAGTGAAGATGATGAAGTATTTCATCACCTTGGCTTGCAGCTGCTTGTCGTTTTTGTCGTGTTGTCCGCCAAAGACGAAAGGCTCATAGGCATAGCGGAAGGCCTGGGTGATCATGGCCATTATCATCGCGATTTTCACGCAGGCGCCATAGATGCCTAATTGTCTGTCGCCCTCCTCTCCCGGAACGAGAAAACGATAGCAGATTTTGTCGGCCACTTGGTTCAAGATGCCGGCTAAGCCCAACAGCAGCAGGGGCCATGTATAGTGCAGCATCTTTTTCAGCAAGGGCTTGTCGATGCCATAGCGCAGCTTCCTCATTTCTGGGATGAAGCCCAAAAACACCAAGGTGGTACAGATGAGGTTGATGATGAAGATATAGCCTACCTGATAGCTGGTGTGGTACCATTCCATCAGGGCAGGATAGTGTTCTTTCAGATAAGGTGCTAGATAGAAGATGAACAGGTTAAGCAACAGGCTCATGATGATGAAAGAGAGCTTCAAGATCATGAACTTGACGGCGCGGTTCTCGTAACGCAGCCTTGCGAAGAGTATGGACTGGAAGGCGTCGAAGGCCACGATGATAGCCATGATTTCCACAAACTCGGGATGTGAGGCGTAATTCAAGACCCCGGCGATGGGATACAGCAAAACAGACACCAGAATCAAAAATAGCAAGGAGACAAACCCTACGGAAAGTCCAGCGGTGGAGAAGGCCTTGTTGGGGTTGACGTCATCCTTGTTGGAGAAACGGAAGAAGGTGGTCTCCATGCCGAAGGTGAGGAGGACGAGAAGCAGGGCCGTATAGGCGTAGAGGTTCGACACGATGCCATATCCTCCCGATTCGGCAGCCATCCTGTGGGTGTGGATGGGCACCAGCAGGTAGTTCAAGAACCTGCCGATGATGCTGCTCATGCCATAGATGGCGGTTTGCTTCGCCAATGAACCTAGTCTATTTTCTGCCATGTCTTTTTCTTTCCTTTAAAAAACGCTAAATTACTCTATATATTGGGTTGTTCTCATTTTTTAGGCAATTCGATAACAAACGTCGCTCCCTCCCCTTCCTGGCTCTCGAAGGTAATCGTCCCACCAGCAGCCTGCACGATGCTGTAGGTCAGCGAGAGCCCCACGCCCGAGCCTCCTGACTTGGTGGTGAAGTTGGGCAGGAAAATGCGGTCTTTGTCTTCATCTTTGATGCCCTTACCGTTGTCTTTCACGCTGATGACAAAGGATTTTCCTGTGTCTTTCAGGCTGACGTCGATGCGGCCGTCAGGCTGCGAGCCTATGGCCTGGGTGGCATTCTTGATGATGTTGCCGACAGCACTATTGAGGTTGGTCTTGTCGCCGTTGTAGGTATGGTCTTTGGTCTTGTCGTAGTCATAGACAAACTCGATGTTTTCCACGTTGTCGTAGAGATTCACCACGTTTTGTACCAACTCGGCCAAATCTAAGGGAATAGGATGGTTTTCAGGTAGCTTGGCATAGCGCGAGAACGACGAGGCGATGTCAGAAAGTGCGTCGATTTGCTCGATGAGGGTGTTGGTGGTACGTTGTATCTGTTCGGGCGTGGCCTTGCCGTTTTCGATGTTGCGTTGCAGCAGCTGTACGCTGAGACGCATCGGTGTGAGCGAGTTCTTGATTTCGTGTGCCACCTGTCGTGCCACGCCTCGCCATGCCGACTCTGCCGTGGTGCGTTTCAGCTCTGCTGCACTCTTCTCCAGCTCTACAATCAGTTGGTTGTATTGCTTCACCAAGGCCCCGATTTCATCGTTGTCATTCCATTCGATGGGCTCGTTCTTTTGGTCGATTTTGATGTCGCCGAGCTTGTTCTGAATCAGGGTTAAAGGCTGCGTCAGTCGCTTGGTTAGGTGCAGAATGAGGATGAGCGCCACGCCAAGCAGAATCAAGATGATGTTAATATAGGTGAGCACAAAGTCCTTGATTTCTTTGTGGAGATCCGTCGTGCTCGAGAAATAGGGTGTGTTGAGATACACCAACGTGTTTCCGTTGTCGTCTGTGACAGGGATGTATGCCGATTCGTATGCGCCTTTGCCTAGATACTCTTGTTGTGTGAAGTAGAGTTCCTTGTTTCTGTATAGGTTATTATAGGCTTCGGCATTCATTAGTGGCGCCTGCAGGTTAAATTCATAGATTTCTGGTCGTGTGGTCGCCATGAGCTGACCGTTGAGTTGGAAGAGGTTGAGATCGGTGAAGAATGTACTGGCATAATGCTTCAAAATCTCGTTCCAGTCGTCTTTCGTCGCCGTTCTCAACCGTGTTTTAAAGTCTACGTCATTACGCATCTCCATGCAAAGTGTTCTTGTGGTCTCGAACTGCGTGTCACGGGTCTTTTGATTGTAGATGCTACGCATGTAAATCACCGAGACGGGACCGATGACCACCACAGAGATGCCTATGGTCATTAAAATGATGGCTTGAAGTCGTTTGCGGAAACTCTTGTTATTTTGTTTTTCCTCTTTTGATCGTGATAATAATACGATGGCTAAAAATGGTATGCTGAGTCCGAGGAAAAAGATAGCAAAAGGTGCGGTTTTTTCCGAGAAGGTTTTTGTCGTGGTGCTGATGACTAACGCGTTGGTTTCGTTTTGTATTCTGGTGTAATGCTTATATCGGCTGCTATAGGCGAAGTCGTGATCTTTGAGTTTCAAACTGTTGAAAAAGTTGGGATACACATAACGCCCATATTTGTAAACAAGTTGGTAGTTGCGGTAGCTTGCAACGGAATAGTCATACAGACGTTGGTTGTTCGACTCTTGCAATAACTGTGGGAAGCCGAAGCCTTCAGGCGCTATAGGTTTGTAGAACTCAAAATATAGTGTCTTATTCTGCATCGAGTCCATGGAGATAATCTCGATTTTGCCGAGATAATTTGGATCAAGCGTGTAATACTCAATAAAATGCAACCCCTCCCCTACCCTCTTTTGTTTATTGTTGGCAAGTTTCTCCATGAAATAGGTGTCGCAATCGGTGATGTAGCCTTCCGGTTGTATCGCAATCTCCTCGCCTCGTGAGCAAAGGGTCAGTGTGGCATTATAGGCCTGTATGGTTTCGTCGAAGAGAAACTCTTTGGAATAGTCTAAAATGATTTCCGATAGCACGTTACTCTCTGCAAAGACCATCTCCCTGATGTTGGTGTCTGCTTTGATTTGCTCGGCAAAAACGGCATAACTGTCCTCAAAAACGGTGTCACGTTTTTCCATCAGTTTCTCGGCCAACTGCTGCATCTGCTCGTTCTCTTGTTTCTCGCTCACCTTGTAATAAACGTATGTGCCGATGATGGCAACCAGCAAAATGGCGACCATCCCTATTTCAACGATTCTTGAGATGTTTCTTTGCTTTGTCGTTTTCTTTTTTCCACCAAAAAGGAAAATAAAACTAATGATAAGTATTATAGCTGCTGGTATCGGCCATAGATAAAGGTAGTGTAGTTTGATTTGTGGTTTTCCTTCGATTTTGTAATGACCTACGACCTTGCCTTCTCTGTTTACGATAGGAATTCCAACACCGTTTTCTTGAATGATGAATTGGGCATCGATATATCTTGGCATGACTCGGTTTTGGTTGACAAAATATTGGTTTTCGATCTGGTAGTTTGTATTGACCATTTTGTAGACGTAATAGGTCATCGCTTCTCTTTGGTAAGATTTAACGAAGTAGTTGCCCGACGGCAAGGAGCATATCGTGTCGTGTCCGACCTCAGCCTTTCGTTTCATCAGCTTCGTATTGATGTCGTTTCTATTCCAAAACACCAATGTGTCGTTCATAAAAACTGCGAGTCCAGTTTGGGTCTTCTTCAGCTTCTCGTGGTTGAGTCCTTTCGAAATCAAGGTTTGCATTTCCTTGTCCATTTCGAGCACCGACTTTTGGATGTGCTGGTGGATGTGGTTTTCTTTCATGGAGAGCCCAAAGAAGAATCCAAGCACAAAACACACGGTGATGCTCAGAGTAAACAGAAACCATCCGATTCTTTTTCTTTTTGTACTCTCCATTTTGTCGTTTTCTTGATAACTGCCCTTTTTTCTTGATATTGTGTAAGTTGCAAAATCTTGTTTCTAGTCATTTTTCTTCGCCCCGTCCGACCCTCATTGCAAAAATCGTTCAAATCTTGTTAAATCGCCCAAAAACGGCCAAATTTTTAATTTCCTTGTTTTTTCTCAAAAACGTAAACCATGCTCGACCACTCGCCAGAGCGTCTCGCCTTGCAGTTGGAGACCAGTCCCTTCCAAGCTCCTTTTATCAGCGGGAACTTGTGGTGTCTATATTGTTCGCTCATATATGAAATGTAATAGGCATCCCAGATGAGTTTATCGGTTTTCTTTAGTTCTAATCCGCTGGTTTTAAATATCTTAGTAATGGTTTGTTTATTGAAATGGTTGAGATGTCTCGGAACGTCGTAGGCTGCCCAGTGCTCCTTATAGTATTGTCCGTCATAGGATTTATAGTTGGGTACGGCGATGACTATTCTTCCTTCTGTTTTGACAAGTCGCTGTAACTGTGCCACTTGCCATCTCAATTCGTCCACATGTTCCAGCACATGCCACATCGTTATCAGGTCAAAGGACGCATCGGGCAGGTTCTCGAGTTCTTCGCTATTGATTAGGTTTCCGTTGATTCTCGTTTTGGCGATGCTTTTCGCGTCGTCCGAAGGCTCCACGCCAATGGCTTGCCATCCCTTTTCTTCCGCAGTATGGATGAAGTCCCCAACTCCACATCCTATATCCAAAAGTTTGCCTACTTCTTTTTCTTCTGTCGCGATTTGATACTTATGTTTGAGGTTGACTTTTTTGACGGCTTCGTAGACTTTAGGTATAAATCCTTTTTTGTTTTCCTGGTGGCTATAATACTCTTCAGACTTATAATACTCTCCGATTTTATCCTTTGGCGGTCTGGGCATGGTGTATAACAATCCACAACTCAGACATTCGCAGATGTGGAAGTCTTCCTTGCTCAAAAACTCGTCTTTCAACCATAAGTTGATCTGCGCTTTATCGGATCCGCACCAGGGGCATTTGTTGTTCATTTTCTCTCGTGTTTCATATGGAACATTTGTGCTATCTTCCTAAGAATATGGCTAATACGTTGATGTCCGCTGGAGAAATGCCACTAATTCTTGAGGCTTCTCCAAGGGTTGTGGGTTGGTATCTGTTGAGCTTTTCTCTCGACTCATACGATAGTGATTGTAGGCTATGGAAGTCGAAATCTTTCGGTAGTTTTACGTTCTCCAACCGTCTGAGTTTATCTGCTAACTCATTTTCTTTCTCGATATAGCTCGCATATTTGATTTCAATCTCTGCTTCCTCCAGACATTCTTTTGTGAACCGGTCTTGTGTATTGTAGTTCTCCAATGAAGGCAGTACCTCTATCATCTCGTTTAGGCCGATTTGTGGCCTCAGTAGGAGATAGGACAACTTCATTTTTTGGTCTATCCTTGTGCTTTCCTTTTGTTCCAACAGCCCATTAATTTCGTCGGGATAGACGTAATTTTCGTTCAGGAATTGCTTGATGTCTTCGACTTTTTGTCGTTTCTCTAGGTATTTCTGATATCTGTCTTCTTTGGCCAAACCGAGTTTATATGACAATTCCGTCAAACGGGCATCGGCATTGTCTTGTCGTAAGAGGATGCGATATTCTGCCCGGCTTGTGAACATTCTGTAGGGTTCATCAACGCCTTTGGTGATAAGGTCGTCGATCAACACGCCAATGTATGCCTCGGTTCTTGACAAAACCAAAGGCTCGTCATCTCTTAACGCCAAAGCCGCATTGATACCTGCCATCATGCCTTGACAAGCGGCTTCCTCGTAGCCTGTGGTACCATTGATTTGTCCGGCAAAATGCAGTCCATGTATCAGCCTTGTCTCTAAGGAATGGTGCAATTGCTCTGGTGGGAAATAATCGTATTCTATGGCATAACCGGGACGGAAAATCTTGGCGTTTTCAAAGCCTTCTATTTGTCTCAAGGCTTCGTATTGAATATAGTCGGGTAGGGAAGAGGAGAACCCGTTGAGATAGTACTCTTCTGTGGTCCAACCTTCGGGTTCCACAAACAATTGGTGACTGTCTTTTCCTGAGAAACGCTCGATTTTATCCTCAATGCTTGGGCAATATCTTGGTCCCACGCCTTGTATCCTGCCGTTAAACATAGGCGAATATTTGAAGCCTTTACGCAGCGTCTCGTGTACCTTCAACGAGGTGTGGGCAATCCAGCAGCTCCTTTGTTTCGTGATTTTGAAGGGCTCCATATAGGAGAACCCCACCACATCATCATCGCCCTTTTGCTCTATGAGCTTGCTGAAATCTATGGTTCTGCCGTTGATGCGGACTGGTGTGCCTGTCTTCAGCCTCTTGGCTTCAAAACCGTATTCTTTCAGTTGTTCCGTGATGCCTTGGCTGGCCACTTCGCCCATCCTTCCACCAGGGAAGTGCTGTTCCCCGATGTGGATCAATCCATTGAGGAAAGTGCCGTTGGTGAGGATGACAGCCTTGCTCTCGATGTCGCCACCCATCATGGTTTTGACGCCTTTCACTTGGTCGCCGTCGATGAGGAGGCCCACCACAGTGTCTTGCCAGAAATCTATGTTTGGGGTCTTTTCCAATAGGCTGCGCCATTCGGCTGAGAACATCATCTTGTCGCTTTGGCATCTTGGACTCCACATGGCGGGACCTTTCGACTTGTTGAGCATCCTGAATTGGATCATGGTGCGGTCGCTGACGATGCCCGAGTAGCCACCCATGGCGTCGATTTCGCGCACAATCTGTCCCTTGGCGATGCCGCCCATGGCAGGGTTGCACGACATGGAGGCGAAGAGGCGTAGGTCCATGGTGACGAGCAGGACCTTGCGACCCATGTTGGCCGCTGCCGCTGCCGCTTCACATCCCGCGTGTCCGGCTCCTACAACGATGATATCATATGGTTCAAAATACATGCTCTTTTCAGTGTTTCACGGGAAACAATCTATTTAATTATCTGTTTATCAGGTTTATATGATGTTTTACCTTGACCATGAACCCTGACCCTGACCATTTCAACAAGCTGGGAAGTCAGGGTCAGGGTCATAAGTCATGGTTTGATACAAATCCAAACAAAGTTCCTCTTGATTTCTCATTTCTTTTTCGTCTTCCTCGGTATGGTCGTCAAAGCCGATGAGGTGTAGCACTCCATGGATGATAACACGGTACAACTCGCTCTCGTAGCTACGGCCAAAGGTCACAGCGTTTTCCTTGATTCTATCTGTGCTGATGCAGAACTCGCTCGAAAGCACCGTCTCACAGTCCGTCAGCGGGAAGGTGACGATGTCGGTGTAGAAGTCATGGCCAAGACGTTCTCTGTTGATTTCCAACAATTTGTCATCGCTGCAGAAATAGTAGTACAACTCCCCAATCGTCTTGCCGTGCTTCTCCGCTACCTCCTCAATCCAAGCCTTGTCGCGCTGCGGTTCGATAGGCGGCATCTCCACGTCCAATGTGCTGAATCTGATCATCTTAATGCGAGTTTTTCTTCAAGTAATAGTCGTTGATTTTCTCTTTGTAATAGGGCGCGTATTCGACGGGGTTGCTGCGCAGGAACTCTTGGTTTTTCTTGAGTGTCTGCTCATACAGGTATTCATCTATCTTGCGGTCGAAGTGGGGGCCTTTATACTCGTTCGACTTGCGTTGCTCCTCCTGGTCGCGTTTCTCTTGTGCCTTCTGCGACTCCAGCATCCTCGACTCGATGCGTTTGCTGCGCTCGATCATCTGTTGGTTGATTTTCTTGTTTACGAGATCCTCTTCCAGCTTTTCCATGTCCTTGATAATCTCATTGAGGCCGTCGTCGCCGATTTGTCCGTTTTCCTTCATCTCGTTGAGCATCTGCTGCATGCCTTGACGCAGCATCTCTTGTTCGGCAGCCATACGTGCAAATTGCTCGCTCATGGAATTGGGCATCTGCTGTCCCGACTGTTGCTGTTGCATTTGCTGCTGCATCTGCTTAAGTTGCTGCCCAAGTTGCTGTTGCAGCTGTTGCATGTTCTTCATGCTTTTGCTGCTCTGACCCGAGTTGTTCTTGCAACTTTGCATCGGCATACCCATGCCCATCGACGACATGCTGTTTTCCATGTTTTCCAGAGACTCTGCCAACATCAACGCCAAGTTGTTCATTGACATCATGGCAGTCTGCTGGTGACGCGTGGCGGGTGCCAGCTTCAGGTTGTTGAGTTGCTTCATTGCGTTTTCTGTCTGGTTTTCAATGGTATGCAGCTCGTCAAAGACAAAATTCTGTATCATGGGTTGGCGCAAGGCCATGTTATGCAAAGAGTCGCGGACCATGATGAAATTGTCGGCAATCTCTTTTTGTGCAATGATTTTCTGCACCAACGACGGGTCGTCGCTGCGCATGCTGCCGATTTCCGTCATCAGGGCTTCTTGTTCATGCGAGGCGTGCACCACGTTTTCGAGCAGAACGCGTGTCAGCTGGGCGTCTTCGGCCATCTGTTCCATGCCACCCATCATCATCTGCTGCATCATGTTGTTGGCCATCTGCTGCATCTTCTCGCCGGCGCTTTGCTTGTTTTGTTGTGACTTCTGCTGTTGGTCTTTCTGCTCGTTTTGCATGGCGTTGTCGAGGTCCTTGTCGATGCTTTGTTCCATTTCCTCGTCCTTTTCCATGTCGAAAGGTTCTTGCAGGTCTTTGTTTTTCTCCAGGAGCTCGTCAAGTTCATCCATCATCTTGTCGAATTCCTCCTTGGCTTCCTCGGCCGATTTTTCGTCGCCTTTCTCTCCAGCTTGATCCTGATTTTCAGAACTTTGATTCTTCAATTCCTCGCCCAGTTTGTCTAATTTGTTAGCCAAGTCGGTGAGGTCTTTTTCCATCTTGAGTTGTTCCAACAGCGCCAGGTTACGGTCGAGCAAATCTTGCATCGACTGGTTGTTTTGTTTGATGCTTTGTATCATCTGTTGCATCTGCTCGCGCGGCATCTCCTCAAGCAGCTTGTCGATTTGCTCCATGAGTTTCTGCAGCTCCTCGGGGATCACTTCATCGAAGAGCTTGTTGATCTGCTCTTGTTTTCTGAGGAGGTCTTCGTTGGCGATGTCATGCTGCTTCATGAAGTCGGCTAGTTGTTCTTGCTCTTGCTGCAGCTGGTTCCATTCCTCCTGCATCTGTTGCTGTTTCTCTAGCAGTTCCTTCATTTTCTCCTTATCCGACCAATCCAAGTCCTTCTTTTGGATAAGGTCTTGCAGCATCTTCTCAATGTCGTCTTGCAGTTTGTTGGCCTCTTCCGACTTCTCCGAAAGGCGTTCCATGATGTCTTCCGATTGCTGGTCGGCGATGCTGTCGAGGGCCGATTCAGAAGGCTTGTAATAGGTGAAGGTCTCCGAGCGCTTCGACTTGGGTCCGTGGAAGCCGTCATTGTCCCAAATCACGAAAAACACCTCCATGTTTTGTCCAGGCATGATACCGAGGCTGTCCATGTTGAAGCTATAGAAGAACGAGGTGCGCGTCTGCTTGAGGTCCAGGGGCACGGTCTTGACGATGGTCTTTTCGACGGGTTCTTTCACCAGGCAGTTGAAGGTTAGTTTGCTGAAGCCGTAGTCGTCGGTGACGAGACCGGAATAATACACGTCTGTGGAGAGCTGCTCGTCGAACGACTCGATGCGGATGTCGGGATAAGCGTCGGGTAGCACGTCGATGGAGAAGGGTAGGGGATCGATATCTCCGTTCCAGGCGTTTTGCACCTGCACCTCAAACTTGGTCGACTGTGCCGCCACGAATTGGTATTCGAAGACATCATCTTGTGCGGTCAGGTCTGTCGTCAGCGAGTCGCGGCTGACAGTCATCTGTTCCGTGTCACGGGTGGTGAAGCTGAAGGTGAGTTGTGTGCCTTGTGGGACGATGAGACGCGTCTTGGCCTCCATAGTCTCGTTGCTGCGGTGGATGTAAGCCGGATAGCGCAGCTCGCAGCGGTAGGAGAGTAGGGTAGGGTTGGGATGTACCGTGATATGGAGGGGACGGCTGTTGTATTCTCCGCCAGTCACGTTAAAGGTCAGGTCGTTGAAGAGGTTCTTGAAGGTGTAACTGAAGTCGTTGGCCGAGCCACGGGTCATCAGCTGTTGTCCCAATTCGCTCTTCACATAGAAAGCGTCGGGGATGCGGTCGCCGGTGACGTGGATGTTGAACTTCACCTCTTGGCCTTGTGTGGTCTTGATGTTGTCCTGCTCGATTTCCACCTGATAGGGTAGGGGCTTCTCGAAATGCTGCTCGTAGTTGACGATGCGCTGTGTGGGCTGCACGGCAAAGGACGGCATAAATACCATCAAGGCTATTAATAAAAGGAGCAGTCCGAAAAAGATGCCCAGATACTTCAAGTTACCGCGCAGGTCGACGGCATCGGAGAAGTGGACAGGAGAGAGGCGGGCGCTGCGTTGCTCGATGGTGGCAGCCAGCAGGGCGTTGTCGGCATCGGTGGTGGCTTGGTTACTCAACTGTATCGTGTTCAGCAGCTTGTCCTTGATTTCAGGGAAGAACTTACCAATCAGCACCGAGGCCTGTTCCACCGACATCTTCTTCCGGAAGCGGATCAGGTTGACGAGCGGGATGAGGAAATGATACACCAAAACAAAGGCGCTGCCAGCCAACAAAAACAGGAACAGCACAAAGCGGCCTTTGGGCGGGAACCAGGAGAAATACTCCAGTCCATTGATGAGCAGATAGAAGACAATCCACAGCACGGCACCCACCAATACGCCTTGTATCAGACGGTTAAGGTAGTACTTCCGCGTGAAGTCTTCGATTTTCTCTATCAATTTGTTAGGTGCAGACATGTCCACAATAGATTAATCTGCAAAAATACATTTTTTTCCGCAATTGGGCTGCTACATTTCCACGGAGAATGAAATAGAAATGAAAACAGCTGAATATCAAGGGCGATACTATTGTTATGGTTGAATAAGAAAAAGTGTATCTTTGCGCATAATAATTTCAAAACATTCTTACTATGAAAACTAAAAACATACTAAAAATCAGTGTTTTATCAGCTGTTTTAATGCTTACTGTTCGGTCGTACGCTCAAATTCAAACTTTTGAATGGCAGGATGTCCAACGCCAATATTTGGTACGGACGCCTTCACAGAATGTCGAATCCATGCCGATTTTGTTTTTCTTGCACGGCTTGGGTGACAATATCACACGTGTCGACAACGAGTTTCATTTTCAACAAGTTGCAGATAATTTTGGTTGGGTCGTGGTCATACCTCAGGCCTTGAACGAAGGCATTGGAACGATGTGGAACGCGGCTTTGACCAACAGCACTACCGACGACTCAGGTTTTTTGATGGCGCTGCTTGATGCTATGGCAGAACAGTATTCGGTGGATCTGGATAGTGTCTTCTTCACGGGCTTTTCGATGGGTGGCTTCATGACGCACCGCATGGCCATTGAGCATGGCGACCGTATCACGGCTTGCGCGCCGGTGAGCGGACTGATTACCAATGCCATGGGCAACCATACAGCCGTGGCGCCAGTGAGGATGTTGCATATTCACAGCACCAGCGATCCAGTGGTTGGATATGATGGCAACTCACAGTATTTTGGTGGCAACCTCGGTCTCAGCGTTGACGCCATCCTAAATTATTGGATAAACGCCAATACCTGTACCGGCGAACCTGTTATTGACACCTTCCCCGATCTCAAGAACGACGGGCTTCTGTTTGTGCGTTACACCTATAAAGGCGACGAAACGCTACAGCACATCAAGGTGATTGGCGGCAACCACACTTGGTATAACAACGCGAACCAATACGACATCAGTTATATGACCGAAATATACAAGTTCTTTACTACTAGTGACAGCGGAAACATGGGTGTTGCAGAACCAACGCAGAAGTCTTTCGGTTTTTGGCCCAATCCGACTTCGGGTGTGATCACCATTGAGTCGGCAACGGAAAGCCGTTTGGAAGTGGTGGATCTGCAAGGGCGCATCGTGGCCAAGCATATAGTAAAGCCTGGTACCCATCAGATGGATCTTGGGAGCCTTCCTCAAGGGTTGTATTTCATTAAGGATGAAGCAACAGGCGCGGTCGAAAAATTACTAGTGAAATAATCAAGGTATAGGAAAAAAAGAAAAGAGTTCCGTTTGGAACTCTTTTTTTTGAGCCACATGTCGGACTCGAACCAACGACCTACGCATTACGAATGCGTTGCTCTACCAACTGAGCTAAAGTGGCGTCTCAAATGCGGGTGCAAAAATACAACATTTTGGGAAACTGAAAGCAAAAACTTCAAAAAAAACTAAAGATTTTGTCCGATTACATGTTTTAATTGTCAAGCAATTTCCTAAAATCAGCCAGTTTTATCATTTGGGTTTGCTTATGCTGTTTTAGGTCAAGCAGGTCTGCGTCTCCTGTGATGATACTATCGGCTTCGATGTGCCGAATCAACTGGGCTTGATGGCCGATTAGCAACGAAATCCAGATATTACAATCAAGAATGATTTTCATTTCCCGTATCTAACAGAGTTGACTTCTTCCATAATTTCTTCATCGGTGAGCAATTCCTTGTCGGAACGGCTCTTGGTGAACCTTTCAAGCAGTTGCTCCCGTGTTTCAGCTTGCCAACCGAATTTACGGATGAGTTCCTTCAAAAGCACCCAATCTGTCATAGGTACGTTTATATAGATTCCTTGTGTGTTTACAGGGTTTAACATGATATAGAAGTTTTTCTCGCTGCAAAAATAACAATTTTCCGCTAACCTCGCCAGTATTTTGACTGAAACCAAAAATAATCACTTTAATACATATTGATAACCAGGTGTTTACAAAATATTATCAAAAAAAAATACAATAAATAACTAAAAAAATAGTTGTATATTCAAAATAATCTATATATTTGCAGCGTTAAACCTTTAGAAACGGAGGATAAAATGGCTAGAAAGAGAGAAAATATCGAAAATAACTCTATCAGAATGAAGGAGTTGACTAAAGCCGAGGAACAGGTAATGCAGGTCATCTGGAACATAGGGCAGGGCTTCGCCAATGAGATTATGGCGGCGTTCCCAGAGCCGAAGCCGGCTTACAACACTGTGCTTTCCATTATCAAAATCTTGGAGAACAAGGGCTTTGTGAAGCACGAGACCTTCTGCCGCGCCCACCGCTACAGCGCCGTCGTCAGCAAGGATGACTATTCGCACCGCTATCTCGGCAGCGTGGTGGAGCGTTACTTCAACAATTCCTACCTCGACCTCGTCTCGGCCTTCGCCAAGAAGGAGAACTTCAGCGTCGAGGAGTTGGAGGAAATGAGAAAAGCAATCGACGAGGCCATCGCCTCAGAAAGGAGATAAGCCATGAACGCACAAGAATTGATTCTCGGTCACGTGCTGCCCATCGCAGCCACCATCGCCGTCCTTTGGCTGGTGTATCGCCTGTTGTTCCGCAACAGCAACCGCCTGAAATTCAACCGTTATTTCCTGCTGACGAGCATGCTGCTGGCCTTAGCCATGCCGCTGCTGGGGCTGCTCTCGGGTCTGGAGTCGCCGCAGATGGTGGTGCTGAAACAGAACCTCTTTGGCGGCAGCAACCTGCTGAACGAAGTCATCGTCACTCCTGATGGTCAGCCCATGTTGCCCGAAGTGACCGTGACGACCAGCACGCAGTCGCACTTCAGCGTGTGGCAGGTCCTCGCAGGCATTTATCTAATAGGTGTCGCCGTGATGACGCTGCTGTTTCTTTTCAAGTTGGGACGACTCATGGTGCTCATCATCCGCTCGCCCAAGCGCAAGATGAGCGGCTGCACGGCGGTGTTCACGGGTCGTGAGCAAGGCTCTTTCTCCTTCATGCGCTATGCCATCTTCCCCAACGAGAACGTGGATCCCGACATCATGCGCCATGAGATGAGCCACATCGAGCATGGCCATTCGTGGGACATCCTCTTCGTTGAGCTGATGATGATTCTGCAATGGTTTAACCCATTTATCTATCTGTATAAGAAGGAGTTGCAGAGCCTCCACGAATATCAGGCCGACCGCGACGTGGTGGCCACGGGTGTCGACAAAAAGAACTACATGATGCTCATCGTTCAGCAGTGCACGGCTGTCGACTTCAGCGGAATGAGCAATAACTTCAGTTTAATCCTTACCAAAAAACGAATCAAGATGATTACAAAGAATGAAAAGGCCAAGGGCCTCTGGTGGAGGCTCTTGGCGACATTGCCGGTGTTGGCTATCCTGATGATTGCCAACACGAAAGTGACGGCACAAGAACAACAACCCGAGAAAAAACAGATTAATGTCGAAATCGGGCAATTCGAAATTTTTGACGACAATGGCTTCCCGATGGATTTGACGGATACCATCATCTATAACGAAGACGGTTCATACGTCCATTTTAAGACTACCGAAGCCCCCGACCCGATGACAGGCGAGATGCGCAGCAAAATCACAGCCACTTCCTGTAATGCGGATGGAACGCCCAACGAAAACATCAAATTCACTATCAACGCGATAGAGAAACACGGTGATACGACGATGTACACCGTCGAGCCTTTCACTCTCGATGCTGACAAATTCAGACTCAGTATCCAGACCTCGGAAGACAATCCTGTTCAGATAGTGGAAAAGGACAACGACAGCATTTATCAAGTCGTTGACCAAATGCCCGAGTTTCCTGGCGGCACGGAAGCCATGATGCATTATGTTGCTAATAATGTCAAATATCCGGAGGAGGCCAAAGACCAGGAAATCCAAGGTCGAGTGTTTATCAGTTTTGTGGTCGAGAAAGACGGTAGCGTCAACGAAGTGAAAGTGATGCGTGGCATCGGTGGCGGCTGCGACGAAGAAGCCGTCCGTGTCATCAGTGGCATGCCGAAATGGAAACCGGGAAAGAAAGACGGGAAGCTTGTTCGTGTCGGTTACATGATGCCCATCGTTTTCAAACTGACTGATAGTCAACCGGACCAACCTGTCAAGAAATCGGATGTAGGCAAAGCCGAAATGAAGCCTGACAAAAACGGTGTCTATCAAATCGTTGAGGAAATGCCCGAATTTCCTGGCGGTGTTGAGGCCATGATGAAATATGTCGGTGAAAATGTCAAATATCCTGAAGAAGCCAAAGACAAAAACATTGCTGGTCGTGTATTTCTTAGTTTCGTTGTTGAGAAAGACGGCAGTATCGGTGAAGTGAAAGTGTTGCGCGGCATCGGTGGTGGTTGTGACGAAGAAGCGGTTCGTGTCATCAAGTCCATGCCGAAATGGAAACCTGGTAAACAAGAAGGGAAACCTGTCCGTGTCAGTTACATGATGCCCATCAATTTCAAGTTGTGGGATGGTCAAGAAAGTAAAGGTAGCCTTGCCAATACCAAGTATGAAGGCTTGAACACAGGCACCAAGGATGGAGTTACCTATACCATGAAGATGACGATGGAGTTTGAAAGCACCACAACGGGATACTTTGTTATGACCTTGTCATCGCAGAAGAAGAACGAAAAACCTCAGGTTGAATTTGAAGACATTGGTTTGCCCTTCACCTATACCTTTGACGGCAAAACGTCGGGTTCCATCCAACCGAGGAATCCTGACGGCAGCCAGTTAGGAGAAACGGCTATGCCGCCTTACGGTTTCATCATCAACAAGGACGGCACCATCCTTGTCAATCTTTCTGACATGAAGGACGATATCGGTGTATCGGAAATGGTGTTCAAAAAGGTAGTAAAATAATTGGTTTTGTAGGGCTGTCGTACCACGGCAGCCGCATGACGGGAAAACCCAATGCGGCTGCCACGGTGTGACAGCCCTACAAGTCTCGATTCTGCGTCGCTTTGCGACGACAAATTCCCATAATTCTGCGAATTCTGCGTGGAGAAATTTACTCCAAAATCAACTGTTCCCACCGAATTTTCGGTACATACTGCACGCCGTTTTCATCACGGTAATATGCCAGTTTCTCGCCAGCATCCACGGGTTGCAACTTGATGGTTTCCTTGCCCTTGCCGATGGCCAAAATCAGCAGCGGCTCGTAGGAAAGATGGAACGCCTCGGTGATCTTTGCCTTGTTGAAAGCGCCTATCATAATGCCGTTGAGTCCCATCTCAGTGGCTTTCAGCAGCATGCTTTGGGCAGCGATGCCTAGGTCGATGTCAACGAACTTGTTTTCAGGAATGGTGCTGCAGATGATGATGAAAGCCTCAGGCTCCGTGCCGGGGAAGGGGAGGTGCAGCTCGGGCAACAAGCCGCCCAGTTTCATGTTTTGAGAAATGATGTCGGCTCCCGTTTCCTTGGTTATCAGCTTGAAACGCAGCACCTGTTGGTTCTTTGCCGAAGCGATTTTGGTGTTCACCGCCACGATGCGCTCCAGCACGTCGCGCTTCACTACAAAGCTTTGGTCGTAGCCACGATAGCTGCGGTTTTTCTCCATCAGGGTTTCAAGTGAGTTATGCTTCACCACGGTCTTCTTGGCGCCCTTGCCAAAGACCTCTTCATAGCGCTTTTCTAAATATCCGTCGGCCATATCTGTTTATTTTAGACGCTGCGAAGATACAATTTTTTTGTATTTTTGCAGCCCGAAATTGGCATAGTATGACCTTGCGTCAACGATATAATTATCTCTTTAATCTGTTTGTCAGGAAACGCCTCATGTTTTTTGTTGCAGCGGTAGCCGTGGCTATCGCCTGTGTGTTTTTGATTCCTCGCACTAGGATCAACACCGACATGACACGCTATCTGCCCGACGATTCGCGGATGAAGCAGGGCATAGAACAGATGACTGAGGAGTTTGGCGAAGAAGGTGTTGGGACGGGCATCACCAGGGTGATGTTTTGGTCGCTTCCCGACAGCCTGCGGGTCACAACCAAGGAAGAGCTTTCGGCTATCGACGGTGTTTCCAGCGTTTTGTATCAAGAGGGTATCGCAGAATACAACCGAGGCGAGAAGGTACTTTATGAGCTTCTATGCGGCAACCAGCGAAGCCAGCGCGAGATTGCCGAAGATATTTCGGACAAATACAGTAACAACGTCGTCGTGGAGACGAGCGAGCAAGGCACCACGGCGCCGCTGGGCGTGATTCTCATTGCCTTTATTTTGCTGCTCATCGTGTTGTTCATCATGTGCGAGTCGTGGCTCGAACCCCCCATCTTCCTTGTCGCCATCGGCGTGGCCGTGGCTGTCAACATGGGCACTAACGCCTTGCTCAGAAGCGTTTCGGCCACCACCAACTCCATCGCCGCCATCCTTCAGTTGGTCCTCTCCATCGACTATTCCATCATCCTCATGAACCGCTATCGGCAGGAGAGATCATCGGGCAGCGAAAAGTTCACTGCCATGACCGTCGCGCTCAAGAAGGCCTCGTCGTCCATCGTCAGCAGCGCGTTTACTACCATCGTGGGACTGATGGCTCTGGTGTTCATGAAGTTCAAAATCGGTGCCGACATGGGCATTGTCTTGGCCAAAGGCGTGCTCTGTAGTCTGATGTCGATTTTCACCGTGCTACCCACCTTGATATTGGCTGGTGACGAATCCATCGAGAAAGCGAAAAAGAAAGTCTTGCAGTTCAAGACAGAACGTCTCGCTGGCTTCAGCATCAAATACAGCATCCCGCTGGCCGTGTTTTTTGTGGCCATATTTGTGGCGGCGTTCTTGCTCCACAACAGGACGGAAATCACCTTCTCTTCCGAGCAGAAATCCGAAATCTCACAATACTTCCCTCAGAAAAACATCATCGTGCTTCTATACGAGAACGCTGATGCGGACAAAGTGATAGTATTGGCCGACAGCCTCTCGGAAAACAAGAATGTCACGTCTTTCATATCGTATCCTTCGCTGATGCAAAAGGGGCTTACGGCCTCGGATACAAAAAAAATGGTGGACGGTTTGCCGAACAACGGCTACGCCATCTCTGACGATGTTGTCAATATGGCTGTGGACGTCATCTATTTCATGGCGTTGACCAACCTCAACGACGAAACGATGAGCCTTCACGACCTGGCCTTGCTAGCAGTGGACTATGGCGTCGACAGCACGATTTCGGCGCATTTTGGACGGCCGTTTGCCATTGGACAAAACGAATTGCAGGACCTCAACTCCTTCGTTACGCTTACCGACACCACCTTGATCAATAGCCCGTTGACCGCGGAAGAACTCTCCAACATTCTTGGCGTCGACCAGGAATTGGTTTCGATACTCTGTCCGGCCGACCATACGATGTCGATTCGTGAGATGATTCAATCGGCCAAGGATTTGATCGACGAAAGCTCAGCGCCGCAGTATCATAGTGTCAAAACACTTGAACCTCAACCTATTGAACCACAGGAGGTGGTTGTGGACGAAATTGATTACGATACCTTGGTAACCGAAGAAGATTTGGCTCCGGCTGAAACCACAAGCGTCTCCGAAGAGGACAAGATTTACACGGACTCGACGGTGTTTCTGCGCCAGCATTCCTCAGACGAAATCGCCCATATTATAGGGATGAAAGAAAGACCCGCAGCTATGATATTCATACTTTACGGACGCACCACGGGTCAGAGGACAAAGACTATGTCGCTTTACGATTTCATACATTTCATCATCAGCGACCTTGCCAACAGGAAGATGTTTGCTTCGCAGATTGATGAAGAAAGCCGCAAGTGGTTGAAAGAAAAAGATGATTTGATGATTGCGACACTTCAGTCTGGAAAGAATGTTGTTATCGAAGAAGAACCGGTAGTGGAGGTGGAGGAAGAACCGACAGAGACACCTGTTGAAGTCGTTACCCCGCAAATTGTTACCCCACAAAACGTTACTCCACAAAACATCATTCCACAAGAAACCCCTGAGCCCGTTGCTGATATATCAGAAGAGAACAAGGAATACCTTGAAAAGCTTAATCAGGCCGAGAGAATCATGGACATCGCCACGGAAGGAAGTCTTTACAATGCTGTGGAAATGCAGGCCTTACTGGGCGAGTTGGGTACCGAGATGGAACTGCGCGACATTGAGTTGGCTTACCTTTATCACGGCATCACCCATTTCGAAAGAGGTAACATGAAACTCTCGGCAGAGGAACTCATGGCGACGCTGAACGATTCCATCATCGACAGTCCGCGTTTTGCCCCTTGGATCAATGACGAGATGCGGACGGGTATGGACAAAGTCAACACCTCGATAGCGGAAAACCTCGGTAGGCTGCGTGGAGAAAAGTATTCGCAAGGCATCGTTTTCACCGAGCTGCCCAAGGAATCCGACGAAACCAACGCCTTTGTGGAAGCCCTTGCAGCGCAATGCGACACGCAACTGGCCGGCGACCATTACCTGATAGGTGAATCGGTGATGATGAACGAGATGCGCAACCAGTTCAGTGGCGAGATGATGCTGGTCACGCTCATCACCGTGTTGTCCATCTTCCTTATCGTGGCACTGACTTTCCGTTCCCTCGTCGTGCCCGCCATCCTTGTCATGACGGTAATGACAGCGGTGTATATCAACGTGACGTTGAGCGGCCTGTTTGGCGACCTGCTTTACTTGGCCTACCTCATCATGCAGAGCATACTCATGGGCGCCACCATCGACTATGGCATCTTGTTCACCAACAACTACCGTGAAGCGCGCGCCACGCACAACAAATTAAATTCCATTTGCCAGGCCTACAAGATGTCGACGCACACCATCATCACCTCTGGCATGATCATGACGCTGGCGCCGCTGGCCATGTCGTTCATGCTTGACGACCCGACCACCGTGATGATCCTGCGCTGCATCGCCGTGGGCGCTTTCGCCTGTTTGTTGCTGATTATCTTTATTTTGCCAGGAATCCTTGCCACCTTCGACAGGTTTGTCATCAGGCGGCGACCTAAAAAAGAGGCAAAACCTATTGAGTAAATTCCTATTTTTGCGGCATGAAAAAACAGTTGTTGCAAATCGGCTCCTTATTGATGGCTCTTGCGGTACTGCTCGTCTCGCTCGGCTGGGACGTGAAGTTCCATTACTGCACCGAAGACCACCATATCACGGGTAGCTTTGGCGACGCCTCCGCTGAATGTGTGCATTGCTTGGGACACCATCACGAACATCATGAGATGGAAGCCGCTGCGTTGCACGACGTCGTCCAGTTCAACGCCAAGTGTTGCTGCGAGGACTTCGACAGCAAGATCCAGTTCACCGACAACTACGTTTTTTCACCCGACAAGCATCTGGTTGTCGATATGCAATCCTTTGTCTTGCCGCATCTCGACTTGACAGAGATCTGCGCCCAGATTAGCACGGTCTTCAACAACCACTCTCCACGAAAGGCACTCAAGTTTCTTTCCGGGCGGGAGAGGACTGTCTTTTTTTCTTCGTTGAAGGTTAATCCTTTGGTTTTCTGATTGACCCGCAAGACAAGAGACCGGGGGGTACCCCGAGCCTTAGTTGTCATTGCGGAGGAACATCCGCAATCTCCTTTGCGAGAGGGTATCCTTTACGTATGGGAGATTGTGGGTCAAGCCCGCAGTGACGGAAAAGAAACAAACAATCACAAAACAAACAATCATCATGAAAACCAAACACATAACCCTAATAACCCTATTATTATTCGCGTTCTTTATGGGTGCCTTTGCCCAAGGCTTTATTGAAGGCACGGTCTATGAAGAGGACGAGAACGGCAAGCGCACTCCTATTCCAGGTGTGAATGTCTATTGGAAAATCGTCAACGAAGGCACCACGACCGATGCCCATGGACACTATAAAATCCCGCTTCATGAGCGCATCGGCTGCCTCGTTTTCAGTTGCATTAGCTACGAGAACGACACCATCCACCACATGGTGGAGCCTGCCCATTACGACCACGTCTTCCACTCCGCCCACATGCTGAATGAGGTGGAAATCCAAGCGCGTGAGAAGGCTTTTTATATCAACCCAATTAAGGCGATAGCCGTGCAGGAAATCACCTCTGAGAATTTGAAACGTGCCGCCTGCTGCACTTTGGCAGGCAGTTTTGAGAACAACGCCTCGGTGGACGTGGCCTACAGCGATGCCGTCACGGGTGCACGACAGATACAGTTGCTCGGCTTGAGCGGCATCTACACCCAGATGATGACCGAAATCATCCCCAACTTCCGTGGCTTGGCCTCCACTTTCGGCTTGAACTACGTGCCTGGCACATGGATGAACGGCATTCAAATCTCAAAAGGAACCTCCTCGGTCAGAAATGGTTTTGAGTCCATCACTGGACAAATCAACGTGGACTACAAGGAGCCGCTTCCCGACAAAAGCGAGAAGGTGTTTGCCAACTTGTATGCCAACTCCATGTTGATGACCGACTTCAACTTCAACGGTCGCGTCAAAGTGGGGAAGAAAGATGGCATCATGCTCTTCGGTCACGTGAGCCACAACCACATGAAGATGGACGGAAACAACGACTCTTTCATGGATGATCCCATCACCACGCAATACAATGTCTTTCTGCGATATAACCATCCTCACGTCGGGAAGTTTGGCTGCAAACTGGGTCTCAAAGCCTTGAAGGAGACCCGTCTCGGCGGACAGATGGACTTCGACCCGAAACACAGACTTGATGAAGGCTACACTTTATACGGCATCGGCATCAACACCGAGCGTTATGAGGCTTTTGCCAAGGGCGGCTATCACTTTAATCGTAAAGACACCAGTCTCGGAACACAGCATCAGGTGACTTACCATAAGATGGACTCTTATTATGGTCCCACCGATTACAAGGCCAACCAACTCTCTTACTACGGCAATCTGTTGTTTGACTCCTACATCGTCAACGACCATCACAGCTATTCCGTGGGTGCCAGTTATACCTATGACAAATACGATGAACACTTGAATGACAGCGCTTTCCAACGTGTCGAGCAAGTCCCGGGTGCCTTTGTGGAATATAACTTCAGTGACGACCACCATTGGAATGTCATCGCTGGTTTCCGTGCCGACTACAACACCTATTACCACAAGATGCTCTACACGCCGCGTCTTCACGTGCGTTTCAAGACCCATGACGAGTTGACCATCAGGGTCTCGGCGGGTAGAGGCTACCGCTCACCCAATGTGTTGGCCGAAAACTCCACGATGTTTGCCTCTGCTAGAAGAATCGTCTTTACACAGGAAAAGCCCCAGATGGAAGAGGCATGGAACTATGGCATCAACGTGACCAAAGGCATCGACATCGGCTGGCGCGAAATCGTCATCAACGCTGACTTCTACCGCACCGACTTCGTCAACCAAATCGTCCTCGACCGTGATGCCGATGCCCACGAAATCCGCATTTACAACCTCGACGGCAAGTCGTATTCCAACAGTGCCCAGATTGAGGTCAGCTGCGAGATTATCAAGGACTTCGACCTAACGCTGGCCTTCCGCTACAATGACGTGAAGATGACCATCAACGACTCGCTCATGGAGAAGCCTTTCGTAAACCGTTACAAGGGCTTGGTGACGATGTCGTATGCCCCCGGCACTTGGCAGTTCGACTTGACGACGCAATTCAACGGCGACAGTCGCGTGCCCGACTTGAGCGGCAACACCACTGCCGTGGCCCACAACCAAGACATCAAGCGCTCACCGTTCTATGTCATCATGAACGCACAGATTACCAAAAAGTTGGGTAAGTGTTGGGAACTGTATGTCGGCGGTGAGAACCTGACCAACTACAAGCAGAAATACCCCATCATCTCGGCAGAAAACCCCACCAGCGAGGACTTCGATGCTTCAATGGTTTGGGGACCGTTGAGCGGCATCAAGGCTTACTTGGGTGTTCGCTTTACCTTGAAATAAGAGGCTGTTACGCTTTCGATAACGCCGCTGCCCCAAGGATAGCCGCGTCGTTGTCGGGCAGCTCAGAGACGCGCACGTCGACGCTGCCGTCGTAGACGAAACACAGGTGTTTCTTGAACGACTCGCGCACGGGGCGCATGAGCACCTCGCCCGCCTTCACGGGACCGCCCATCAGGAAGATGGCCTCGGGACCGCTGAAAGCCACGGCGTTGGCCAAGGCGATGCCAAGCCAATAGCCAGTCTTTTCAAAGACACGGATGGCCAAAGGGTCGCCGTATTTGGCGGCGTCGCCCACCATCTTGCTCGTCAGCTCCTCGGGAGGTACCGTAGAGAGTGCACCGACATAATCGGGCGCGCCTTCTATCATCTCGAGTGCCGTGCGACGGATGCCCGTGGCCGAGGTGTAGGTCTCGAGGCAGCCTTTGCGTCCGCAGCCGCAGGGACGGCCTTCGGGGATGAGGATGGCATGGCCGAGTTCGCCTGCGCCGCCGGTCTTGCCGTGTACAAGCTTGCCATCCACCACGATGCCGCTACCCACGCCCGTGCCGAGGGTGAAGGTGATGAAGTTCTTCATGCCCTTGGCGCCGCCATAGACAAGTTCTCCATAGGCGGCAGCGTTGGCGTCGTTGGAGACGACGACGGGCACGTCAAGATGTGCCTTGAACGCCGCACCAAGGTCGACGATACCCTTGAAATTGAGGTTGGTGGCGTTTTCGATGCAGCCCGTATAGTAGTTGCCCGCTGGTGCCGCGATGCCGATGCCGTCGATGGCGTCAACACCGTTCTCGGCCATCAAGAATTTGATTTGCTCGCAGATGTCGGACACATAGATGGAGGCGTCGTAGTATTTGTTGGTAGGCAGGTTTTTCTTGGCCAGGCAACGGCCGTCGTCGCGCACCAGCCCAATGTCGGTGTTGGTGCCGCCAATGTCGATTCCAATGGAATAAGTGTTCATGATAAGTATGTTTTTGATGGTGCTAAAGTACGCTTTTTTGTCGAACTGGGAAGAAAAAGCCTATTTTTGCAAAAAAATAATTCCATGTACACCAAACGCACCTTTTTGGCCATTCATATCCCGACGGGAACGGAGTATCCCCTCATGGTGGAGCGACTGAAGAAAAACCTCCCGCACGAGAAGTTCATCAACTACTGTCGTCCCGAAAACATCCATCTGACCTTGAAATTCCTTGGCAGCACGCCCGTCGATGACATCCCTAACATCATCGAGGCCTGCCAGAAGGTAGCCAAAAAGCACCAGCCTTTCACCATGGACTTCGACCGCACGGGATTCTTTGGCTCCAACAACGTGCCGCGTGTGTTGTGGCTTGGCATGAATGAGCAACCCAAGGCCTTGTTCGACCTCGAATCCGACCTCTTGGATGCCTTTGACGACCTCGGCTATCTCCGTGACCGACAAAACTTTGTGCCACATCTCACGGTGTGCCGCATCAAGTCGCTGGTCGACAAGCAGTTTTTCCTGAAAGTCTGCAACGGCATCGAGCAGAAGACCTACCTCCATGCCGACGTGAAGGAACTGGTGTATTTCCAAAGCATTTTGCAGCCCACGGGACCCATCTACAAGGTCATTAAGAAGATACCGTTAGGGTAGTGGCTGTTTTTGGCACTAAATTTGCCATTATTCGCCTTGTGCAATGAAAAAAGCATTATCTTTGCAATTTATTAGGGTAGGTGTGAGTTATTGAATGGAAAACCCTGAATTTTAAATCAATCTTGAAATCTTGAAATTTGAAATCATATGAAATCGAAAATCACAACCATTATGATGGTCCTTTTGGCCGCTTTCATCACGCTGGGAGGCACCACCAGTTGCAAGAGCAAGAAAAAGCTTGCCAAGGAAGCCGCTGAGGCTGAGTACAAATCCAAAGTCCAACAAGCCATTACCGACTTGAATGCCATCCTCGACGACGAGACCACGTGGACCCTTGAAGAGAAGGAGGCTCGTGTGCAGGCTATCAAGGACTGGAACCTGCAAAACGCCGAAGTCGACGACTTGCTGTTCCAAGTTGAGAAGAAACTGGCTCGTGAACGTGCACAGAGGGATGAAGAGATTCGTCGTGCCGCCCAAGAACAAGAACAAGCCGCTGCCGCCGATGTCGTGTTGGGACGTAACTTCAACAGCATCGCCAATTCCGGTAGCACCAGCCAAGCCAACCGTGTCATCAACGAGACTTTGGAGATGTTTGAGTCGCCTAACACCCCTGTGCTCCTTATCATCAAGCAGAACGCAGGCTTCAACGACTATGACCGTCCGACCACCATCGAGAAGTACCTCAACTACGTGAAGGACCAGAAGAAAGCCTCCGAGAAGGTGCACGAAATCAAATACAACGCCAACGGAAAGATTAACGAACTTGAACTGATAAAGAAATGAAAAAGATCATCGCCACATTAGCCTTTGTTATGTGCTTTGCGGGCATCGCCCTCGCACAGGACGAACTGAGTTTCGAACGCAAGCAGGCCATCGACAGCCTTGCCTTGGAGAAGGTGAGAGACCTGAGCAAATATGTCAAAATCGTCGGTTCCAAGGAAACGCCTTTCAGCGAGGCCAATCGCGTCATCGACCGCGCTGAAGAACTGTTCATGAGCGATGCCGAAATCGGTGTCTCGTCATTGAGTTCAAACCAAATCACCTACTATCGTGTCCGTAAGTACTTCGAGCACCTGATGCGTCTCAACTACGACCGCGTCGAGATTGAATGGTACAACATCGAATACGTCAGCGACCTGCAACGTCAGCCCGACGGCACCTACGTGGGCGTCATCACCGTGTTCCAGACCTTCCGCGGCTACGACAAAGAGGGTAACATGGTGTATAAGGACACGACCAAGAAAGACATCACCGTCTATGTGAAACGCAAAGAGACCCAAATCGGCGGTCGCACCATCGGCTTCTGGGATGTGCTTTTGGGTGACATGCGTGTGAAAGAGACTACCAATAGATGAGAATAGCTAGAAATATCATCCTTCTGGCACTGACTATCGCCTTCGTCTGGCCTGTTGCAGGTCAGACGATTGGTGATTTTAAGATGGACGAGACGGAGCTCTACGCCATGACCAAGCAGATGGGTCAGTTCATGCGCCGTTTCAACTACGAGGAAGACCAATATGGCGAGCGCCTCAACCCGAAAGACCCTCGTTACCACAACAACGAAATGCGCCGCAAGTCGCTGCCCATCCTCTTCGACCAGGAGAAATACGGCAACCAGACCGAGTTGCAGAAATATTTCATCGAGGACGTCACCAAAGACGACTCCACCTTCATGACATTCCTCGGTGGCAGATGGTATTCTGAGGTATCGTGCACTTTCAAATACAACGGTAAACCCGTTAGCGTGATCCTGTTTTTGGCCGTCGAGAAGGAAGGCCTCGGCTCGAAATGGGTGCTCACCAACGTGTATTTCTCGGAATTCAACAAGCTTTTCCCCAACGGCGAGATTGCCGAGAGGGAGAAGCATTTTTTGCATCCCATGAGCCATGAACTCGACTTCATGAACATCTACAAGGCCTTCCAAAACCCCGATGTCATCGAATACTACGCCTCAAAAGAGTTCCAACCCGATTACCTGACTTTGTTCTTCTACGAAATCAAGCAGGGCAAGCTGGTGTTTCAGCATGTCGACGGCGTGAAGTTCCATGTTCTGCAGATCAAGGACTGGTACTTTGAAGTGTCGTGGTTCAACCGCTCGGGCCTCAACTCCGGCTGGCTCATGTCGAACGTCATCTACATGCCGGAAAAGGAAAAAACCAATGTGATCAAATTTTATCAACCATGAAAAAAGTAGCTTTTCTCTCCCTGTTGTTGTTGGGTTTCGCCTTTGGCGGTCAAGCCCAAAAACTTTCAAAAGATGAGATTGCCAAATATGAGAACGAAATCCAGATGATGGTCTCTTACCTGGAAGAGACGATGAACTTCATCGGCGACAGCACAACAGCCAATGTTGAAAAGGAAATCGTTTTCACGGAAAGCTGGAGCAAAGTCTTTATTGACGACAAGGTGCAGATCGAAGACGACCTTGACGTGAATCGCAACACGCCCATCAACAAAGACGTGCAGGCTTATCTGAAGGATATCGACTTCTTCTTTAAGTGGGCCAATTTCAAGTTCGACCTGCAAAGCGTTTCCAACAACACCAGAGACGACGGCACTGTCTTCTTCAAGGCCACCATGTCGCGCAAACTGACCGCCAAGACCATCAACGACGAACAGGTGGAAGACGTCAGGAACCGCTACATCGAAATTAACCTTGACCGTCAAAACAACAGCCTCAAAATCGCCAGCATCTACACCACCAAAATCAACGAGAAAGAAACACTTCGCAACTGGTGGAACGGTTTGTCGATGAATTGGAAGACCCGCTTAGGCGGCGACATAAAATTATACGACAGCATCCCCTTGGAAAACGTGGGTTTGATTACCTCGGCTGATTTTGTGGCCTCCTATCCCAGTGTCGACCCCATCACGGGCGAGACGATACTTAAGGATAAGGTATTCAAAAACGACATGGCCGAACTTGACGCCAAGCTGAAGCTCGTCACACAAAAACAGCGCGTCGACCTCTCCGGCATCCGCGCAATCATCTCTTTGGATCCGCTCACCGAGCTGTCTGACATCACCTGGCTCGACATCTCGGAAACCTCCATCGAAGACCTTTCTCCGATGCGTAACCTTAATAAATTAAAGGTGTTGCGCGCCAACTCTACTTTGGTTGAGGATATTTCCAACTTGAAATACAACATCACGCTGGAGGAACTCGAAGTGGCCAATACCACCGTTGAAGACCTCGGCGTGCTGGCTTCGTTGAGGAATTTGCAGAAACTCAATTTGTCCAACACACAAGTCAGCAGACTTACCAATCTGAAGTGTTGTCCCAACTTGATTGCACTCAACCTGAACGGCACGAGGATTGCCAACGTGGGCATCTTGCAAGACCTGCCGCAGTTGAGGTTCTTGGATATTAGCAACACCGCCATCCGTGATCTCGGTCCCGTGGGCACCTTGAAAGACCTGCAAAGCCTGAATATCTCCGGAACGGCTGTCAGCAACTTGCAGGCTTTGAGCGAGATGGAGAATCTGAAGGAGCTCTATTGCAGTAACACCTCCATCAGCGACCTGCTGCCCTTGAAAGGCAACCGTCGTCTCAGCAAGATCTATTGCGACCACACGGGCATCCACGACGCAGAGGCCAGTGCCTTTGCCGCAGAGAACCGTATGGCTTTGGTCATCTACGACACCGAGGCCTTGAAGACCTGGTGGCGCGAGCTTCCCATTTATTGGAAGGCGTTGTTCTCAAAGCAAATCAATGTGGACTCCGAGCCAACTACCGAGCAGCTACACCAGATCATCAACATGCAGGAACTCGACCTGTCAGGCAATGCCTTTGTTCAAAACCTGGTGCCCGTCAGTCGTATGACCAACCTGCGTTCGCTCAACATTTCCAAGACAGAGATAGGTTACCTGCAACCCATACAAGGCTTGGCTAACCTGCAGTCGCTCAACATCTCGCATACCTACATCAACGACCTCAAGCCCTTGCAGGACATGGTGAATTTGAAGTACCTCAACATCACGAACACACCCGTCAATGACCTCTCGGCTTTGGCCAACGATGCTAAAATCGAGGTGATAGATGCTGACAGCACCACCATCGGCAGGCGTCAAGTAGTGGCACTGAAAGAGAGCCAGCGACAGGTGACCGTAGTGTATCAAACTGCAGCTTTGCTCAACTGGTGGAACAGCCTCGATGCCATTTGGCAAGCCATCTTCCGCAATGCCATCGGCACGCAGTCGGAGACGCCTAACGCGCTTGAGTTGCAACAAATCGCCGACTTGAGGGTGCTTGAAATCACACCAGAATACCCTGTGGTTTCCATCAATCCGGTCACCAGCCTGATGTGGTTGGAACGTCTCACCATCAACAACCAAAGCGTCAACGACTTGACGCCATTGCTCGGCAAGGAGTTCCTGTTGGAACTCAACGCCCAGAACAACCCCATCAGTGACTTGAAACCCATCGAGGAAAGCCTGCTTTTGGAGTTACTGAACATCGAAAACACGCAAGTCGAAGACCTTAGCCCGCTTTCGAAGATGAACAATCTGATTACGTTGAACGCCAGCGGCACCCCAGTGAAATCACTGAAGCCCTTGTCGGGACTGTTGAAGCTGGAAAACCTCTTTGTCAACAACACCAACGTCCGCAGCATCACACCCGTCGAGAACATCCCGTCGTTGAAGCAGTTGAAGATCTATAACACCAAGGTGAAGAAACGTTCTGTTGAACAACTGCAGCAAAAACGCTTGGATTTGAATATCATCTATTATTAATCATCATAAAATCACAATATTATGGAAATCAGAAAACTTGAACAAATGTTTGAGGTTTTGCGCAGCAAACCCAAGAAACGCCTCGTGGCCGCTTACGCCAACGATGACCACACGATTTGTGCAGTGAACGCTGCCGTGAAGGAAGGCCTTATCGAGGCCACTCTCATCGGCGACCAGAACGTGATTGCCGAGGTGTGCAAGGCCGAGAACATCGACCCCAACAACTTCAAAATCATCCACGAGCCCATCGACACCAAGGCTGCCACGATGGCTTGCGACCTCATCAACGCCGGCGAAGCCGACATCCTGATGAAAGGCCTGTTGCCCACCGACAAGTACATGCGCGCCATCCTCAACAAGGAACGTGGCCTCTGCCCGCCTAATGTCACGCTGGCCCACGTTGCCGTCATCGAGAACCCCAACTACCACAAGCTGATGGTGGTCTCCGACTGCGCCATTATCCCCCTGCCCGACCTGAAGCAGAAACAACAGCTGCTTAAATATGTGACCACCGTCGCCACCAAGTTGGGTGTCAGCTGCCCGAAAGTCGCCATGGTGACCGCCACGGAGCAGATGAGCGCCGGCATCCCCGCTTGCGTCGATGCCGCCATCATCGCCAAGATGGCTGAGCGCGGCCAGATCAAAGGCTGCATGGTGGAAGGCCCCATTTCTCTCGACCTCGCCTTGGATGCCGAGACCGCTGCCATCAAGGGCATGAAGAACCCCGTGGCTGGCGATGCTGACTGCCTTGTGTTCCCCAACCTCGAAGCCTCTAACGTGTTCTACAAGTGCTGCTCGAAGTTCGACAAGAGTGAAATCGGTGCCATGCTGATGGGTGCCAAGGTGCCTTGTGTGCTCAGCTCGCGCGGCGACACGGCGAAGACGAAACTGTATTCCATCGCCTTGGCGGCCTTGATTGCATAATCTTAAAACCCCGACATCATGTATAAATTATTAATCGTCAACCCAGGTTCAACATCAACGAAAGTTGCTGTTTTCCAAGATAAAGAACAGGTGTTCAAGAAGAACATCAAGCACTCTGTTGAAGACCTTGCCAAATTTGACAGGATTGCCGACCAGTTTTCCTATCGTAAGGACACGATCCTCAACGAGTTGAAGAACGAAGGCATCGACTTGAACGGCCTCAGTGCCGTGGTGGGTCGTGGCGGTCTGCTGCACCCCCTCACTTCGGGTGTCTACGAGGTGAACGAGGCCATGATCAAGGACCTTACCGCCGCTTCTTACGGTGAGCATGCCTGCAACCTCGGTGGCTTGATTGCCAACGACATCGCCAAGGAATATGGTGTGAAGGCCTACATCGCAGACCCCGTCGTCGTCGATGAGATGGAAGAGGTGGCCCGTTATTCGGGACATCCGCTCTTCCCGCGTGTCTCGATCTTCCATGCCTTGAACCAAAAGATGATTGCCCGTCAGCATGCCGCTGCCGTGGGCAAGAAATACGAAGACCTCAACCTCATCGGCGTGCACCTCGGTGGTGGCATCTCGGTGGGTGCCCACAAGAAAGGCCGTGTTGTAGACGTCAACAACGCCTTGAATGGTGACGGTCCCTTTACTCCCGAACGCTCCGGTGCCCTGCCCTCGGGTCCTCTGATGAAGGCCTGCTTCAGTGGCAAGTACACCAAGAAGGATGTCGATCTCATGCTGAAAGGTCAAGGCGGCTTCGTCGCCTACCTCGGCACCAACGACGCCCTTGAGGTGGAGAACGCCGTGAAGGCTGGCAATAAGGAATGGGAGAAGGTATATCGTGCCATGGCCTATCAGGTCGCCAAAGAAATCGGCGGTTTGGCCGCATCGGCTCTCGACATGGATGTCGACGCCATCTTCATGACGGGCGGTATGGCCTACGACAAGACCTTCTGCAACATCGTCAAGGAACATGTGGAGAAGATCGCTCCCGTGTACGTCTATCCTGGCGAGGACGAGATGAAGGCCTTGGCACTCAATGGCTTGATGGTCCTCAACGGCGAGACCGACGTGAAGGTCTACGAATGATTAAAACTGTAGAGACGGTGTGCACACCGTCTCTACATTATTAATTACCCGCGCAAGCGGCAGTAGCCGCGCTAATGGTAATATCAGGAATGTTTTCCAGCTGGTGCGCACACGATTCCAAAGTGGCGCCCGTAGTAAGCACGTCGTCGATGAGGAGGACGTGCTTTCCTTTTAGCTCGTCGGCAAAACGCACCTCGAAGATATCCTTCACGTTTTTAAAACGTTCCTCAGCCGACTTGTGGGTCTGTGTCTCGGTGTAAATCTCTCTGACAAGGTATTTATTGCCAATCGGGATGCCCGTCACCTCATGGATGCCTTGACAAATCATAAGGCTTTGGTTGTAACCACGTTGTTTCTCGCGCTTAGCATGAAGCGGCACGGGGATGAGATAGTCTATGCCTTGAAACAAAGGAGCATCTTTGATGGTTTCGCCTAATTGCTGACCGAGAAAAATGCCTGCTTCTTTGTTTCCCTTGTATTTCAGCTCATGGATGAGGTGTTGTACTTTGCCCGACTTGGCGAAGAAGAAACATGCCGTCACCGCATGAAACCTGACGCGACCGTAAAAGGTCTGTGCCAAGGGGTTCTCAGGATGGAGCTCATAGCCCGTCTTGGGCAAAAGGTAACGACATTTGAGGCATACCGTCTTTTCGTCTTTAAGCAGTGGCTCGCCGCAGGCGGCACACACGCGAGGGTAGAACAGGTTGAGAATGCTATGGAACCAGTGGCGGAAGGTCATGGTCGTGTTTTAATGTCCCCATTTGATGTATTTCTTTCTCGGTACCATGGGTTTGGGCTTACCTACCACCTCTGTCGTGTCGAATATCCAGCTTTTTCCGGATGCGTCGGTTTCATGCATGCTGTAGTCTATAGCGAAATCCAAAGTGTCGGGGAGAAGCTCGTCGGTGCGGCCTTGTTCGCGCAGCACTTCGTTATAGGTCTTTCGGTTGCGACGCAGGGTGGCCTGTCGGCGGGCCGAGGCGTTGTATTTGTCGTAGAGGTATTGTATGGGGCTGGCGCTGACGGTGACCGTGCCGAAGCCTCTCTCCACATTTCGACTTAGATAAATGTCTTCGAGGTCGTCATAGATTCTTTTAATCGCATCGGGCGTCTCAACGCTCGGCATGTTGATAAGATATTCCTTGAAACCCTCGTAGTTGCTGAATGGCAGCACAATCACCTCGCGAAGCGTGATGGTTTCGGGCCGCAGGCGGATGACGAGCGTATCGCGTGTGGAGACCGTCGAGTCGATGGTGACGAGGCGACGGGCATAGCCGACGCAGCTCACCCACAGCGTGTCGACTTGTCGTGCCTGGATATGAAACCAGCCGTTGCGGTCAGTGATGGTGCCGCAGTGCGCCAACTTACTGATGACGTGTGTGTTGCGTATGGGACGCAGGCTGTCGGCTGTGATCACATAGCCATAAAAGTCGAGGCGCAGCTTCTCGTCGTCGTTTTGGGCAACGGCGGTGATGCAGCACATCATCATGGCCAATATGAAAAGCAGGCGTTTCACAGCTCTAATAACGGCATATTGCTCAAAATAGTTTATTCCTTTTGTATCATTTTCTCCAACCGATGATACCAATCTTCCCCGAATTTGCGCACCATTGGGCCTTTGAGGAATTTCCACAACGGCATGCCTTCATGCTCGCCTTTGCGCTTGGCAGGCACGCACACACTCCATTCGTGGTAAAAGATGTGGGTGAAGCCGTCTTTTTCCACCAGTCGGATAGGGTAGAGATGGCATGAAATCGGTTTCCAGAAGTCGCATTTGCCTTCCAAATAGGCTTTCTCGATAGCGCAGAGGGCCGTGCCGTTCTCGTGGAAGTAGACAAAAGCACACTCTTCGCCGTTCACCAAGGGCGTGACAAGTTCGCCTGTCTCGTCGTAATCGTAGACATCGTTTTCTTCGATGACCTTGATGCCTTCGGGGCGCATATAGGGCTTGATGGCTTCAAGGTTGTCTTCAATCTGTTCTATTTCAGAAGCTTCCAAAGGTGCACCAGCGTCACCAGCCACACAGCACCAGCCTTTGCAGCGGGGTAGGCAGCAGCAGAATTGGGCGTTCAGAAAATCGTCGGTGACGACTACATTGTCGAGGATAATCATGCTGCAAAGATAGTTGTTTAATTAATTGAAAGGTAAAGGAAAAAAGACTAATTTTGTCGCGTTTTTCAGAATCATTCACCCTTAAAACATAAAGAAATGGCTTTCAATCTTAGAAACAGAAACTTCCTGAAGCTTTTGGACTTTACTCCAGAAGAGATTAAGTTCTTGCTGAAACTTTCCGCCGACCTCAAGGCCGCCAAGTATGCAGGCACTGAACAACCCAAACTGACGGGCAAGAACATTGCCCTGATTTTCGAAAAGACCTCGACCCGTACACGCTGCGCCTTCGAGGTTGGTGCCAAGGACCAGGGTGCCCATGTGACCTATCTCGGTCCTACCGGCAGCCAAATCGGCATCAAGGAGAGCATGAAAGACACCGCCCGCGTGCTGGGTCGCATGTTCGACGGCATCGAGTATCGTGGCTTCGACCAGGCCACCGTCGAGGAGCTGGCCAAATACGCTGGCGTTCCCGTATGGAACGGTCTTACCGCTGAGGCTCACCCCACCCAGATCCTGGCCGACTTCCTCACCATCCAGGAGCATACCGACAAGCCCCTCAACCAGGTGAAGTTCGCCTATATCGGCGATGCCCGCTACAACATGGGCAACAGCCTGATGGTTGGTGGTGTGAAGATGGGTATGGACATCCGCATCATCGCCCCTAAGAAACTGCAGCCTGCTAAAGACCTCGTCAAGAAGTGTCAGGAGATCGCCAAGGAAACCGGCGCCAAACTCACCATCACCGACGACGTGGAGAAGGGCGTGAAGGGCCTCGACTTCATCTACACTGACATCTGGGTGTCGATGGGTGAACCCGACAGCGTGTGGAAAGAGCGCATCAATATGCTGATGCCCTATCAGGTCAACGCCGACCTGATGAAGAAGACCGGCAACCCCAAGTGCAAGTTCATGCACTGCCTGCCTTCGTACCACAACCTCGAGACCAAGGCTGGCCGCGATGTTTACGAGAAGTTTGGCTTGAACGGCATCGAGGTGACCGAAGATGTCTTCGAGAGCGAGAACAGCATCGTCTTCGACGAAGCCGAGAACCGCATGCACACCATCAAGGCCGTTATGGTGGCCACGCTGGGCGACTGATTTTAGTCCAAGTGCATCAAAAAAGAAAGGAGCCTCAATCGGGGCTCCTTTCGTGTTTTATGGCCTTATGGTCATTAGTGGCTGACCACAACGCGTTGGTTGCTAATCGTGCCGTCGCTTTGGCGGATGTTGAAGAAATACATGCCGTTGCTGTACTGGCTCAGGTTCACGTCGACATTGTTGTCGTTGACAGAGATGCTCTCTACTAAGGCACCCATGATGTTGTAAACCATCACGCTTTCGATGGCGTTGCCCTCGATGCGGATGTTGCTGCTGGCGGGGTTGGGATAGAGTTTAGGCGCAGCAGAAACCTCGGTGACGCTCAAAATGTCGCCGTCGACTTTCACGGAGAACACCACGGTGCCGGCATCAGAGGTCACGACGACACTGGTACGGGCCAAACTCTTGCCTTCGGCCAAGGCGTTAGGCTCGATGGTGAAGGAGAAAGCTTCGTCATAAGCCAGATCGTATGGCAGTTCTTCGTGGTTAATGCTCAGATACTGTGTTTCATCTTGGTTCACCTCTTCAATGGACTCAATGGCGATACGTTCATGTGAGCCGTGGTTGGCATTGGTGACGCTCAACTCGGCCGACAGCGTGTCAGCGTTCAAAACGACGCTCTGCACATTTGAAATCAGCCCAAGGTCTTCTTGGCCTTCTGACACCGTAGCCACGGCCCTGACCGAAGTCTTGTTGTCGGGATATAAAGCTTCCACGCCGACCACATAGAACTGATACAATTCGCCTTGGAAGAAATAGGAGGTTTCGGTGGTGTTTTCAGCCACTAGTTCGCCATTGACATACACGTTGTAGCCGACAGGCGTGCCCTGTGAAGGGGCATCCCACGAGGCGGTCAGGCAGATGCAGTCAGCCGTGGGGTCTTGAACAAAGGTGAGGTTCTCGACGGGATAGGGGTGGATGTCGGTGTATTCGTAGGCGAAATGGCTGTTATACACAGTTCTCGAAACATAGTTCTGCACCCAGATGGACACTTCCAAGTCGCTCATTTCCTCGACATGGGTGGAGCCCATGTTTTGGGTGAATTCCAAACGCTGCAATTCTGCACCAGTGAAAGCGATGTTCGAGCCTTCTCCGTTGGGCATCATCTTCATGAAGACGTGGTGGAATGAAGTCTCGCCGTTGGAACCCACATTGCCCGTGGTCACTTTTTCGTTGACCGAAACATACACGCGAGCTTCAACATCGACATAGGGCATCACGTCGGCGATGATGTGGATGTTGTTGCCTTCAACAGTGAAGGAGCCTCTCACATCGAAGTAACCGGGTTCGTTGGCATGCTGGTTGAAGGTGTTTTGGTTAACGGCAGAGCTGCCAAGATTCACACCGTCAATGATGACATTCGGAACGGCGCTAACACCATAATAAGTGCGGCGTACGCCACCTTCCTCGGTGTAATAAGCATCGCCCGGATTAGGCCAGTTCATCTGATATTTGGTATAGGTGAACTGACCGGCATTGTTGTTGCAGAAGGTGTTCATTGCGTTGTTCACGCTTACGCAAGGACCGCAAGTAGAGGACGAGAAATGCTCAATCATGGGAGTTCTCTGAACTTCGTCAAGCGGGACGGAAACGGTTTTTTGCCACATATTGTTTTCAGCAATATCATCTTCCTCACCATTCACATGGAGAACTCTCAATGTAATAGGATAGCTGCCAGGAGTGGGCAGGTTGAGAGGTTGGGTGAAGTTCAATGTCGTGGTAGCCAAAGAAGCGAGGTTGACGGTAAAGGTCTGTGACACAGGCTCCATGCCTTCCATCTCGTAAGAAGCTTCAATGGAAGTGACGGTGGTGGAGCCATAGTTCATGACACTCAGGCTGACCGACATGTTTCCAACACCTTGGATGTCAGGCATATTGGTGCCTGTGGTGGCAATGTCGAGGTTCTCAAGGGTGAACACCTTGATGTCATCGAAATACCAGTTGTCGAAGTTGTAGGAACTACCACTATAGAAGATGCAGAATTGGAAGTTGGCACTACCCACATCGGAAGTTGTGATTTGTTGGGTTATTGTGCCCAAGGCATCCGTTGTAAAGTTTTGGCTCCAAGCCTGGTTCCAAGTGGTGCCACCGTCGGAAGTAGTGGCAATACCCAACGTGGCGCCACTATTGTAGTAGTCGAGCATGTGTTTGAACGAAATCACGACACTGTTAAGCCCCGACAAATCAATGACCGGTGATACAAAACGGGCAATGCCGTTAAACTGAGGGCTCCAATTCAAGTGAAGTTCATTGGCTTCTCCGCCTGCGTTACTGGTTGTTGAAATAGCCCAGTTGGAGGTACCAACGCCAACTTTAGTCCAACCTGAAGGGATGGAAGATCCGTTGAACGACTCCTCAAGGTAGACGGTGCGGTTTTGCGCCATGGCCGCTGTCGCAAAAAGCATGGCGAATACGAAAAGTAAAGTTTTTCTCATAGTTGTAATTATTTTAAGTGTTTATAATTCGAGAATTGGATGCAAAGATAAAAACAAATTTGGAAGGTGACATTTTTTTGAAAAAAATCCAAAATCAAAGCAGCATCAAAACGCCGTAAACCAATACCAACAAGAAACTGTGTTTGACCTGTCTTCCCAAAAACGGGTCAAGCCGCTCGGGTGCTGTCTTTTTTATGGCAACCAAATCTTTGATAAACAGCACAGAAAGCAGCAAAAACAGGTAGGAATACCAAGCCGCATGGTGCAAAACAAGGTAGATAGTGAGGCAAACAAAAGCTGAACTGATGAGCAGGCAATGGTAGACAAACGCCTTTTTCAGCCCTAACTTCACTACGAGGCTGTTTTTGCCCGAAGCCTTGTCGTTCTCATAGTCACGCATATTGTTAATGTTGAGCACGGCATTGGAGAGGAAACCCATGGCCGAGGCGGGCAACAAAACGCTGAAATCCAGGTTTTTTGTGGCCAGATAAAATGTTCCAGCCACGGCAGCCCAGCCAAAGAACAGGAAACAATACAAGTCGCCCAAGCCGCGATAGCCGTAGGGATGCTTGCCCAAGGTGTAGAACAAGGCCGCCAAAACAGCCCCAATGCCCAAAGCGGCAAAGATAGCCAGTTCTTGCCATGACAATTTGGCGAAAACGAAAATCAACAAGGCGCCTGAAACCAAACACAAACCGGCGGTGACGGCCAAGCCAAGTTTCATTTCTTTTTCTGTGATGGCACCGCTTTGCATCTCGCGCTGCGGCCCGACGCGCTTGGCACCGTCGGTGCCTTTCTTGAAGTCGCCGTAGTCGTTGGCGAGGTTGGAGAGGATTTGCAAGAGCACGGCGGTGAGGGCACAGAAAAGTATAACCCAGGCCCCTGAGCCCTGAGCTTGTCGAAGGGTCGAAGGGCCGGATTTAATAGCTAAAAAGCCACCTAGCAGCACCCCTGAAAACGAGAGCAGCACCGTCCTTGGACGGGCTGCTCTGATCCATGTTTGTAGACTAGCCATTACCTCCTCCTGCCTCCTCCACGGCGGCGTGGTGAATAATAATCGTAGTCATCATAGCGGGCGGCACCACGGCGACCACGCCCCGTGTCTCTCGAAGACGAACGAGAGGAAGAACTACCCCTCGACGAGCCACCTCTTGAGCTGCCGCCTCTTGACGAACTACCCTTAGACGAACCGCCACTCTTCTTGCTGCCGAAGCCACGCTCGGCATTACGTTGTTTGCGGCTCGGACGGTCGTCATCGTCGATGAAGATTTCGATGTCGTCCAAATGGTTCTTCCAGTCGGGGTCGAGCCACTCGTGACCGTCGCGTGAGCGTTCCGACTTGTAGTAGGTCCTGTCGTCGTCGAAGTCCTTCTTTTTCTTCTTCGACTTCTTCTCGGAGAACTCTTCATATTTGGTTTTGCGCTCTTTCTTCTCGTGGAAATCGTCGCGTTTCTCACGGCGTTCGCCACGGTCACGGAAGTCGTCGCGGTCGCGGCGTTCCTTGCGTTCTTTCTTCTCGCCGAAGTCTTTCTTTTCGCCTTTCTTGCGCTCGGGCTGGTCTTTGGCCAGCTCCACCACGATGCCGCGCGGGTTGCTGTGTGGGTCGGCGAAGCACTCGAGAATCAGCGGCACGAAGCTGCCTTCTACATCCACGTAGGAGAAGTCGTCATAGAGGTCGATGCGGCCAATGGGGATGTTCTTCGAGCGGGTGACGTCATTGATCTTGCCGATAATCTTCTGCGGCAGGATGTGGTCGTTCTTGCCCATGCCGAAGTAGAGGCGCTGCATGGTCTCGTCCTGGTGGTCGCGTTCCTTCTTTCGTTCTTTCTTGTCTTTCTTCTCGTCGCGTTCGTTGACGTTGAGGTCGACGGCATCTTTGTAGTAATCCAAGAAACGGTTGAAGTTGAGCGCCACCATGCGGGTGATGAGTTCCTCGCGGCTCATCCAGTCGAGCTTGCGGAACACCACGGGCAGGTAGTCATCGATCTCCTCGCGGTTGATGTCGACATGCTCGATGCGGTCGATGTGGTTGAAGAGCTGCTTCTCGCAGACTTCCTTACCGGTCGGAATCATGCCCTTCTCAAAAGGTCTGCCCACAATCTTCTCAATCCTCTTGATCTTGCTCTTCTCGCGCAAGTTGATGAGGCTGAGGCAGATACCACGTTTGTCGGCACGACCCGTACGGCCGCTACGGTGCACATAGGTCTCGATGTCGTCAGGCAGATTGTAGTTGATGATATGGGTCAGCTCCTTCACGTCGATGCCACGGGCGGCGACGTCGGTGGCCACCAGCAGCTGCAGGCTGCGTTTACGGAAGTGGTCCATGACGTTGTCGCGCATGCCCTGCGAGAGGTCGCCATGCAAGGCGGCGGCGTTGTAGCCGTCTTGGATGAGGTTGTCGGCAATCTCTTGGGTCTCCAGCTTGGTGCGGCAGAAGATGATGCCGTAGATGGACGGCGTGTAGTCGATGATGCGCTTCAGCACCGAGTAGCGGTCCTTAGCGGCCATCATGTAATAGATGTGGTCGACGTTGGCGGTGCCCGAGTTACGTTCGCCCACGGCCACCTTCACGGGGTCGGTCATGTACTTGTTGAGGATGGCCTCCACCTCTTGTGGCATGGTAGCCGAGAAGAGCATGGTGTGGCGACCTTCCTTGGGCATGTATTCGAGGATGTCGTCGACCTCCTCTTGGAAGCCCATGTTGAGCATCTCGTCGGCCTCGTCGAGAATCATCGTCTTCACGTTGCTGAAGTCGACGCGATTGCGGCGGATCATGTCGCGCAGACGGCCGGGTGTGGCCACGATAATCTGCGGTTTCTTGGCTAGGTCTTTGAACTGTAGTTCGATGCTGGCGCCGCCGTAGACGGGTACAATCAGGATTTCGGGGATGTATCTGGCATAGTTGCGCAGGTCACGGGTAATCTGCATGCAAAGCTCGCGCGTCGGACAAAGGATCAACGCCTGCACGCAACGCTGCTCGGCATCGATTTTGTTCAACAGCGGCAAGCCGAAAGCGGCCGTTTTACCCGTTCCCGTCTGTGCAAGGCCCACGAAGTCAACATCGCTCTCAAGGAGCACAGGAATAGCTTTTTCCTGGATAGGCATAGGATTCTCGAACCCCAGCTCCTTAATAGCCCTCAACAGAGCGGGATCCAATCCAAAATCGGTAAATTGTGACATGGAAAAATGTTTGTTGTAAATCAGGCCGCAAAAGTAGTAATAATTAGCGAATTAGCGGAGAATAATCTTCAAAATGCGCCAAAAACCGCCCGACGATACGGGTTTTTTCCTAAATTTGCCCCTCGGTTATGAAAAGGAGAACCTTTTTTGTCATAGTACTGCTGTTGGCGGTTGGGCTTACGGTCTTCTTCTGCGGAAGGCGGTGCAGCCATGAAATCCCCGTCGTCAACGTCGACAGCCTCTTCATCGACATGAACAAGGCTTTGGTGGCGCAGCGCACCCTGCAAGCCGACAAGGTGTTCAAGGGCTTGTCGCGCAATGGCTTGAACGGCGTGGTGCTGTATGCCGAGCAGGGTGAGCTCGTTTACGAGGAGGCCTTTGGCTGGCGCGACCTGAGCAAACGCCATAAAGACTCCCTTCGCATCGACGATGCCTTCCAGCTCTCCTCCGACTCGAAGATGTTCACCGCCGAGGCCGTCATGTTGCTCAAGGCCGACGGCAAACTTGATTACGACGACGACATTCGAAAGTATATCCCAGAGTTTCCATATGCTGGCGTCACCATTCGTCATCTGCTCAACCATTGTTCGGGCTTGCCGCGCTACGACTCAATGGCGGATGAGTTCTGGCCCGACCGCAGGAAGCCGTTTTCGAACGAGGCCTTGATAGCGATGCTGGCCGAAAAAAAACCAGAGCCTTACGGCACCCCTGGCGGCGGCTATTTCTACAACAACATCAACTATGCGCTGCTGGCTTCGGTGGTGGAGCGGGTGAGCGGACAGCATTTCGAGGACTTCATGCGTGAGCGTATCTTCGAGCCGTGCGGCATGACGCATTCCTATATCTATTCCATGCGCGACGACACGGCGGTGTCCCTGTATATGCCCGTCGAGGTGCATGGCCACGACATGTACCGCAAGGGTCCCGTGAAGGCGCAAAATGACTATCTCAACGGCGTGATGGGCGACAAAATCATGTTCTCGACGGTGGAAGACCTCTACAAATACAACCAGGCCCTGGACCAAACCTTGCTGATGCCCGACAGCCTGCAACGCGAGGCGTTCGTGCCAGGCATACCCAAATGGAAAAACGACGAGAACTACGGCTTCGGCTGGCGCATGAGCAAGGAGCACCCCGACGCCTATTTCCATTTCGGCTGGTGGAAGGGCTACAAAAGCCTTATCATCCGCGACGTGGCGCACCGCCGTTTCCTCGCCATCCTGACCAACACCACGGTACAGCTTCCCAGCGACGTGATTTGGGACTTCGTGAGCGATACCACGGTGATGCTGCCAGAGTCCACACCTTGGACGGCACAATAAAAAAGCGCAAAAATCCCATGTCAGGACTTTCGCGCTTCTTGTTAAATCGGGATAGTTCTTATTTCACCACCAGCTTGAATCCCACGCCATGTACATTCTGGATGTCGACGTTGGGTTCATCCTTGAAGTACTTGCGGAGCTTGGTGATGTAGACGTCCATGGAGCGGGCGTTGAGGTACGAGTCCTCGTTCCAGATTTGCTGCAAGGCCTTCGAGCGCTCCAGCGTGTTGCCCATGTTTTCGCAGAGCATCAGCAGCAAGTCGGATTCCTTTGAGGTCAGCTTGTGGACCTCGTCGCCTTTCACGAGTTCATGGCGCGGCGCATTAAACGAGAAACTACCCAGTTGGTAGGTTGAAGGCTGGGCCTGCACATACGAGCACCTGCGATAGATGGCCTTGACGCGGGCCAGCAGCTCGTCCATGCTGAAGGGCTTGGTGACATAGTCGTCGGCACCCAGACGGAAGCCTTCAAGGATGTCTTCGTTCTCTTTTTTCGCGGTGAGGAAAACCAGCGGCATCGACGGGCTGACGGACTTGATCTGCTTGGTCAGGGCATAGCCGTCCATGACAGGCATCATGATGTCGGTGATGCAAAAATCAAAATCGGTGGTACCAAAAGCGTTCCATGCTTCTTGTCCATTTTGGCATAATGTGGTGATGCATCCATTAGCATCCAGATAGGCTTTGAGGATCATCCCCAGGTTTTTGTCGTCTTCTGCCAATAAAACTTTAATACGTGTCATAATGGTTCTTCTAAAATAAAATCAAAACATACCCTTAACGGGTCGGGTTTATAAAATTGTTCGCAAAGATAGTAAAATTTCCTTTGTATTACGCAGGCAAAAGGTTTTTTATTGTTTGGAATGTCAATTTTTGTCTTATCTTCGCAGCATCTTAACACCTTGAAATCATGAAAATCGACCTCACGCATGTCCAACCTTTTTTGGACGAAAATCTAAAAAGTAATTTAGAAACAAGAGTTTCAGAAGTTTACGAAACCATCTTCAATAAAACCGGTGCTGGCAACGACTTCCTCGGCTGGGTGAACCTGCCTTCCGAGATTGACGAGAGCCTTTTGGCCGACATCGAAAAGACAGCCGCCGATTTGCGCTGTAAGTCGGAGATCTTCGTTGTCATCGGCATTGGAGGCTCTTATCTCGGTGCCCGTGCCGTCATCGAAGCACTGCAAAACCACTTTGCGCCGCTCACTGGCGACAAGCCTCTCATCGTCTATGCAGGCCACAACATGAGTGAGGACTACTTGCATGACCTCATGGCTGTGTTGGACAAGAAGGACTATTCCTTGGCGGTCATCTCCAAGTCGGGCACAACGACGGAGCCGGCCATCGCCTTCCGCATCCTGAAGCAACACATCATCAACAAGTACGGCGAGAAGGAAGCCGCCTCACGCATTATCGCCATCACCGACAAAGCCCGTGGCGCCCTCAAGCAGCTGGCCAACGTGAAGGGTTACAAGACCTATATCGTCCCCGACGACGTGGGTGGCCGCTTCTCGGTGCTCACCCCCGTGGGCTTGCTGCCCATCGCTATGGCTGGCATCGACATCCGCGCTTTGGTGAAGGGTGCCATTGAGATGGAAAAGTTGTGCAAGGCTCAGCCGACCGTCGACAACCCAGTCACGCAGTATGCCGTCGCCCGTCAGGTGCTCTATGGCATGGGCAAGACCAACGAAATCATGGTCAACTACGAGCCGCGTTTGGTCTACTTCAGCGAATGGTGGAAGCAGCTCTACGGCGAGAGCCATGGCAAGCAGCATAAGGGTATCTTCCCCGCTTCGGTCACCTTCAGCACCGACCTCCACTCGATGGGACAGTACATCCAGGACGGCTTGCGCAACCTCTTTGAGACGGTGATCTCGGTGGAGAACTCCAACCACGAGCTGTGCATCCCGATGGAAAACGAAGACCTCGACCAACTCAACTACATTGCCGGAAAGCGCATCAGCGAGGTGAACCACAAGGCCGAATTGGGCACCGTGTTAGCCCATGAGGACGGCGGCGTGCCCAACCTGCGCATCGTCATCCCCGAGGTCTCGGAGAAGGTGCTCGGCGAGTTGATCTACTTCTTCGAGATGGCCTGTGCCGTCAGTGGCTACATGCTCGACGTGAACCCCTTCGACCAGCCCGGCGTGGAGGCTTACAAGAAGAACATGTTTGCCTTGTTGGGTAAGAAAGGCTTTGAGGAGCAAACCAAGAAGCTCAACGAGAGGTTGGGATTGTAAAAAAGTTGTATCTTTGCAGCGTCAAAACAATATCAACATCTGAAATGGACGTACCCAAAGACGACGTAAACTCACAGTTTACATTCACCTACGACGACATCAAAGGCACCGTGCATGTGGTTGACAAACTCACGGGCGAAGAATACGACCTCTTGAAGGAAGACACCGGCTGGTTTGATGCCGAATTCAAATTTGATGTTTAATCACCAGGTTTTTACAAAGAACTATCTCTAACCGAACTGACCCGAATCATTCCGATTTTGTGTATTGGATTCTTTCGGATTTTTTCGGTTAGAGATTATTAATTTCATTTTTTCCGTTTCCAAGTCTGAGACCTTCCCAGCACTCCGGCTTTATCCAACGAGCCACGCAAGATGAGTTCGTCGGTTTTGGCTTTGTAAGTTATTTTGCCGTGGTAGGTCTTCTGGCTTTCGGGGTCGTAGACACGGCCTTTCAGCTGATCACCGTCGACTTTCATTTCTTTGAAGAGCTTGGTGCCGACCACGCCTTCGAATTCCTTGGCATAAGGTGGCTTCATAATATGGAATTTGCCATTGGCGTCTTTCTCGTAAAGGTCGATGATTTCCGCTTGATACGTACCGTTTTGCTCGTAAATCTTGACGATGCCGCGCATGTCGCCGGTCTTATCGTCAAAGGTGTTCCATTGTCCGAGCATCTTGCTCACTTGCGCCTGACCCATCATGGCCGTGGCGACGAAAAGGCATAAAAACAAAAGTTTCTTCATTGGACTGGTTTTGAAATTTGAAGGCAAAATTACAAAAATCGTGCTAAACCTTTTCGGCCTCGTTTTCTTGTCAATTTCATGAAAATCGTTTCAAAAAACACAAAATAGTTACGATTATTCAAAAAAAGTGTAATTTTGTGGCCGAAATGGTGGTAAGCTTACCACTAATTTTTGTGGTAAATATGTAATTATGGAAAACAAGAAGTTACAAGCGGCTTTAGAAAGATGGCAAGAAATCCAGCCATTATCACAACGGGACAAAGATAGGTTAAGCCGAAGATTTACCGTTGATTTCAACTACAACTCGAACCATATCGAGGGTAATACTTTGACATATGGTCAGACGGAATTATTATTGTTGTTTGGCAAGGTGTCAGGTTCTGCCGATTTTCGCGATTATGAAGAAATGAAGGCAAGCAATGTGGGGTTAAAAATGATGACCGTTGAGGCAATGGAAACGAGCCAACCTCTTACCCAAAACTTTATCCGTACATTGCACCGCACTTTGTTGAGGGAAGATTATACGGTCTATCGTAATCTTCCTGGCGGAGTGATTACAAGTTACATCGTTCACGCAGGCCAGTACAAAACCCGCCCGAACAGTGTCATCACACGTTACGGAACCCGTTTCGATTACGCTTCACCGGAAGAGACGCCCGCCTTGATGACTGACTTGGTCGATTGGTATAACAAGGCTGAGGCCGAAGGCAAATTGTCGCCGATAGAATTGGGTATTTTGTTCCATTATCGTTATATCCGCATTCACCCCTTTGAAGACGGGAATGGCCGTATTGCTAGATTGATGCTTAACTACATTCTGTCGCGTCACGGTTATCCTATGATAGTGGTGCGTAGCCGGTCAAAAAAAGACTATTTGGAAGCCCTGCATCAATCTGATTTGATTGTCGGTGACGCACCCTTTGAGGGTGCACACGCCACGCTGAAAAAAATACGCCCATTTCATAAATACATGACCAATCTGATAGCCAAAGAGGTTACTAACGACGTTCTTTTTGTAACTGAAAAAGATGAAAACGTTTGGTGGTATGACGGTGAGCGTATAGAGTTCCGTAGTCCCAACTATGCCAAGATCCTTGAAGAGTTCCAGGTTGAAAAGAATGCGTCATATTCATATTTGCAGGAAGCATTAGGCATCAATCGTTCGGCAATCCAAAAGATGGTGGAGACTTTACAAAAGAACGGATACATTGAGAAAGATGAAAATGGTGCCTGGCGCGTCTTCATCACGCCGTCGATGTAAAAGTCTGTCTATAAGACACCCTAGTCTTTCACTAGTGCTTTATAACTCACGAGATTAACCCGATACTCCACCCTGCTTTCGGTGAGTTCGTCGCGGCTTTGCTTGAGGAGGGTCTGGGCTTCGAGCACGTCCGACAAGGCCACCAAGCCGGCTTCATAATAGTCCTCCGTGATTTTAAGGTTGGCTTCGGCGTCATTGAGGGCGGTCTGCGCCATGGTGATGCGCAGCCAGCTCTGCTCGAGGTTGAACCAGGCTTGGTTGGTCTGCATCTCCATCTTCTCGGTGAGGTCGCGGCGTGTGTTCTCGGCCATCTCGGCATCGAGGTCGTGTTTCTTTAGCTTATAAGAGGTCTTGTGCCAGTCGGTGATGGGTATCTGTAGCATGGCAAAGACCATCGCATTGGGCTTCGAGTGCTCAAAAATAGTGTGATAGCTTGCGCTGCCGCCAACTAACAATGATGGCAAAGCCTCGCCGAGGGTCATCTTCTTTTTCAGGTCTTCGGCCCGCAGCGAGAGGTCGAGGAGGTGGCTCTCGTTGCGAGAGGCGACGGCTTCGTTGGCCACATGGTAGTAAGCCGCAGGCTCGGTTTCCAAGCCTAAGGTGTCTGTGAGCGTCATCGTCTGCCAGTCGGCACCGATGGTCTGAGCCAAGGCCATCTTGAGCAGGGTGATGCCGTCAGTCAACTTCTTGCGGTTAAGTTGACTCTCGTTTTGTTTCACACGAAGCTTGTACTGGTCGGTGGGCATGGCCAAACCCGCTTCGATGGCCCCCGACAAGTCCTTGTCCAAGGTGTCCAGCAGGCGGTCGAGCATATCTAAGGTGGTCACTTTGTCTTGCAGGGCAACGATTTGCCAATACAGCTTTTCGGTTTGTAAGCGCACCTCATCTTCTTTCACCTTTTCCTGAAGCTCGGCGGCTTCGATACCCAGTTTGGCGAGTTTGTTTCCGTTGCGGATGCGGCCACCGGCATAGATAGGTTCCGTGGCCATCGCGTTGAGTATTACACCGTTCTGAATAAAGGAATACTCTTTATCGATGCCTAAGTTGGCGCCATATTCGGCATAAAGGCTGTAAAGAATCTGTCTCAGTTGTGCGTTGTCGATGTCCTCGATGCCAAAGCTAAAGAAAGGGTTAAGGGCGTCAAAGCCTATGGCTTGTGCCGACACGGTGGGGAAATACTCGGCTCGGGCTTCGTTTTTTGTTGCCCTCGCCTTGTCGATTTCCAACTGGCTGTTTTTCAGCTCGATGTTGTTCTCCAAGGCCATGTCGATGCAGTCCTGCACGGAAAGACGGAGCGGTTCCTGTGCCATAAGAGGAATCGCTACAACTATAAAACAAAGAACTATGATAATGTTTTTCATCGTCCTACAATAACCCATTTTCCACCTTTATCGGGACCGTCCCTACGAATGAAGCCTTCATCTTGCAGCTTTTTAAGGTGTTTGCTGACAGCACTGCGGTTGATGCTAATCACCTCGGCCATTTTTGATGAAGTGATTTTTTCATCCTTTTTGATTAATTCCAGTATCGTTTCGCGGGTTTTCTGTCCACCTTTTCTGTCCACCTTTTCTGTTTTCTGTCCACCTTGCGACTGCTTGTAATTTCTGATTTCTTCCTGCAAGTTGCCAATATGTTCCTTCAACATAAACTCACGGAAAGGCTCTGGAGTGTCTTGTTCCCGAGCCTCTATCAACGCTTGAATGTAATCTGCCTTGTCTTCTTTTTTTACTTTGGCGGGAACGAGCCCAAACTCAAACTGTATGTAATTCATTATTAGGCGAGACATTCTTCCATTGCCGTCAGCCCATGGATGGATGGTCACCAATTGGGAATGGGCATCAAAACTCAAAAAATACTGTTCTAACAGGTCTCGACTATTCCTCAAAACCAGTCGACGTTCATTCATTTCCTGACAAAAAGTTTCGAGACTTGCAGGAACTTTTGTATAGTTGAGATACGACTTTCCGCCAGCCCCAGCCGTCACATTGACCAACCGTAAATCGCCTTTCGAAGCGTCAAAAGAGCCTTGAAAAGTATTGTATGTACTCCCCGTATTCTTCATTACAATACCAGACAATTCCTTCAACATTTCAATGGAAAAATCAACGTGTTCTTTTGCCATGACAATGCTCCGTTCGTAGGCTTTCTTTAGGTCAAGGTTCATCAATTGTTCCTGCAAGGTGCGACCCTTGGCCGAAATGCCTTCATCGAACAACAATTGGTTCTCTATTTCGGTCACGGTTGAGCCTTCGATGGCCGTGGAATGCGTAATCAACGAATACAAGTAGAACTTGTTATAGTCGATTTGGTCGGCTATGCCAAGTTGCTTGTATTCGTCAAGCACGGTGATGAGTTGGTCGTTCAGATTCATGGCTCCTTTGATGCGGATTTGGTTGCAAAAGTATGCAAATTATTGTGATAATGCAGTTTGAGACTTGCTTGTTTTAAAGATTTGCCAATACATCACCGGCATCTCGGCGAGGATGATGACCATCGACAGCACCACGCCAAAGCAGATGACCACGCCCATGGGCATCCAGAGCGGGTTGCGCGAGATGATCATAGGCAACACGCCCAAGGCGGTGGTGGCAGAGGTGAGGAAGATGGGTCTCATACGACGGCTGCCGGCTTTCATGGCGGCTTCCTTGGTGGGCAAGCCCTCGTCGGTGCGGAGCGTCTCGGCGTATTCGTACATCACGATGCCGTTCCTCATGATGATACCGATGAGACTGACGACACCTAACAGTGAGGTCATGCCGAAGTCGAGGCCGAAGAGCCACTCGCCGAAGAAAGCACCGAACATACACAAAGTGCTGGAGCCCAAGGTGAGCACAGCCAAATTGACTTTCTTGAAATAGGCCACAAGGAACACCAATAGCACCACGATGGCAGCAATGAGGCTCCACAGCAGTTGCGGGATGACGCTGGTGTTGAGCGACGACAGTCCGCCATATTCGATGTTGACACCTTCAGGCAAGTTGGGGATGACTTCCGTGTTGATGTACTGCTGGATTTTCTTCATGCTCACCGTCTGCGGCTTCCAGAATTTCATATCCGCTGCCACGGTGATGAGGTTCTTGCCGTTGCGGTGCACCAACTGTGCGGGATGCCAATCGGGGCTGATGTCGGCCACCTGACGGAGTGGCACGTTGGTGCCGGGAACCATGGTGGGGATGAGTTGGTTTTGAACGGACTCGTAGTCGTTGGGGTCGTAGTTCTTCTGGGAATACAACCTCACGGGGATGCCTCTGTCGCCTTCCCAGACGGTGGTCAAGGGCTGACCGTTGAGGCTGCTGGCCAAGTCAAGGGAGAGGATGCCTTTGGTGAGGCCCAGACGGGCACATTCCTCGGGTTTCATCGTCACCTTGACCGATGGTAACTGTTCGTCGTAATCGGTATGCACCCAACGCAACTCCTTGTCGAGGGTGAGCATGTAGTCCTTGATTTGCTGCGCCACGGGAGCGGTCTTGGTGTAGTCGTCGCCATAGACATAGACCTCCACGGGCGTCGAAACGGCTTGATAGTCAAGCTGGCGGAAACGCACGTGGGCCTCGGGGAAGTAATAGGAATACTTCTCGTCCCATTCCTTCAGGAGGTCTTCTGTGGTCTGTTTCGAGGTGGTGTTGACGATGAGTTGCGACAGGTTGGAGGCCGGGATGCTGGGGGAGTAGGTCACATGGAAACGTGGTGCGGTCTCACCGATGAAGGCGGTCACGGAGGTGACGCGTTTGTCGGCCAGCATCATGTGCTGCAACGAGTCGCTGACCCGTGTGGTGGCTTCCATGCTGCTGCCTTCAGGCAGACGGATCTCGATGGCGAAGCAGTCGCGTTCGGCCATAGGCATCATCTGCACGTTCAAGGCCAAGAACATCAGCACACCGAGGGCGATGGAGCCCACGCCCATGCCGATGGTAAACGCTGGGTGCTTGAAGCAATGGCTCTGCATCTTGTCGTAGAGGCTTTGCAGGAAGTTGAAGAACTTCATCTGTGCCCTTACGAAGCCACTGTGCCGCGGCTTGTCGGTCTCTGGCTTGATGAACATGATTTCAAGCCCAGGGATGACGAGCATGGCGTAGGCCAGGGAGGCCATCAGCGAGAAGCAGACCGTCCAAGGGAAGAGCTGCACGAAGTCGCCCAAAGGACCCGTGATGATGCGCGTCATCGGGAAGAACATGCAGGCTATGGCGGCCGTGGCGATGAACATGGGCATGAAGAGCTCCTTGGCGCTGCTCACGGCGGCATCAAAGGGCTTGTAGCCCTTGCTCAGCTTGTCGATATAGCCGTCGATGTTGATGATGGAGTCGTCCACAATCATGCCCAGTACGACGATGAGTGCCGCCAAGGTGACAGTGTTTAACTCGATGCCGAAGAGATACATCATCCCGATGCTGAAGGCCGTGCAGATGGGAAGACCTGAGCTGGCAATGAGGGCGGTGCGGATGGGGAAGAGCAACAGCATGACCACGATGACCACAATCATGGAGATGAGCAGGTCGCGGAGGAAGGAGTTCACCGACTTCTGCACCACTTTGGGCTGGTCGGTGATGCGGTAGAGCTTCACGCTGTCGGGTAGGGTGGCCTTGAACTCAGACAATACCTTCTCAACCTCTCTACCGAAGGCCACGATGTTGTAGCCCTTGCGCATCTCCACACTGATAATCAAGGCATCGTGACCGTTGAAGTTGACCACCTTGGAAGGCTCTGCCATACGGCGTTCGACGGTGGCCACATCGCGCAGACGTATGGTGTTGCCCGCTGCGTCGGAGTAGATGATTTGCTCTTCCAGCTCCTGCTCGCTGACCATGGGATTTTCGATGTGCAGCGGCTGGTCGAAGTCGTCGCCCTCCATGGTGCCCGTGGTGGTCAGCAGGCCCTGCGTGGCATATTGCAGCATCAAGGTGTTGGGGCTGATGCCGTAGAACGACAGCTTCTCCTTGTCGACGGTGACGGCGATTTCCTCGTTTTGTTCGCCCATCACACGCACGTTACCCATCTCGGGGATGGCGCGGAGGCGGTGGGTGAGGTCATCGGTGTAGCCATGCATCTCGCGGTAGGTCTTGTCGGCCGACTCCATGGCGATGAGCAGCGAAGAGGTGTTGCCGAAGTCATCAATGACGGCGATGGCGAGCACGCCCGCAGGGAAATTCAAAGCCTTTGCTTCATTGATTTTATGTCGGATCTTCGACCATGCCATGTCTTTGTCTTTCACCGACAAGTCGAGGCCGACGTAGATATAACACATCCCTTCCTTGGTGATGGAATAGGTGTTTTTGCGGTCCACCTCGGGCATGACGAACAGCAGCTGCTCCAAGGGCTTGGTAAGTTGTGCCTCCACCTCTTCGGAGTTGGCACCGGGGTAGACGCCCGCCACGATGCCGGTGCGGATGGTGAAGGCAGGGAACTCGTCTTTCTTCATGTCGACGAGGGCATAGATGCCAAAAGCCACGATGACAGCCACGACGACCCAGACGATTTTCTGGCGCAGTATGCTGCCGCTGATGATGCCTCTTTCCTTTAACTTACTCATAGCTCACTTTCATTCCTTCGCTGACTTTCTGATAGCCTTCCACAATCACGATGTCACCGCTGTTGAGGCCTTCGCTGACCATCACGCCATGACCCGAATAGCCCGAGATGGTGATGCTTTGCCGTGTTGCGCGACCGTCTTTGGCCACCCACACGAACTTGCCGTCATTATTGATCAAAACCGCATTGGCGGGGACGACGATGCCGTTGTCGACATCCGAGCTGAGCACCACTTTGGCAATCATGCCGGGGGTGAAAGCCTCGTCGCGGTCATCGATGAGCACCTTGACGGGATAGCTATGCGTGAGCAACGAGGCAGTCATGTTCTTCTCTATGATGTGGCCTTTGCAACGACGGTTGTCGAGGGCGGGGATGAGGATTTGGGCCTTGTCGCCGAGTTGCACCTTGGCGATTTCGTTCTCTGGCACGCTGATTTTCACCACCAGGCCTTCGGTGCTGATGATACGCATGACGGGCTTCAACGGGGTGATGCTCTCGCCCACCACGGCGCTCAGGCTGGTGACGGTGCCGTCAAAAGGCGCCGTGACGGTGTTGTCGGCCAGCATGGCGTTGGCCAGGTCGAGGGCGGCTTGTGCCTTCTCGAGGTTGGCGACCATCTCGCGCCATTTAATCTCGGGGAGGCTGCCGTTGTCATGTACCTTCTTCAGGCGGTCGTAGGCGTCTTGTGCCTGCTCGAGGGTGGCTTGTGCCGAGCGTTGTGTGCTCTCCATCTGCGGCGAGGCCACACGTGCCAGCACCTGTCCCTTGCGCACGGTGCTACCCTCTTTCACGTTGAGTAGTTGAAGGGTGCCGCCATACTTGAAGCTGATGTCGACACTGTTGCCCTCTTCCAAGTAGCCAGGATAGCTGTTGCGTACCAGGCCACCTATGGTGTCGATTTGTTGCACGCCAACGGCGATGACACGTTCCTCGGCAGGGCCGCCAATGAGGCGTTCCTTGAGTTGACTCGGGTCGGTGTCGGCGCAACCTACTAACAGCAGGGTCAAGAGCCAAAGGAGATGTTTTGTTTTCATAGCATTAGTTTCTTGTCGCAGCCATGCGAATGTTGTCGCCGTAGATTTCAAAGGTGCGCTCGTTGGTCTCGGCTTCGCCTTCATAGATCATGTTGAGGATGAGCGTGTTGTTCTCATACATCTGTCCCGTGGCATGGACGCGCAATTCGTTTTTCAAGGTGAGCGAGTCACCAGTGAAGAGCAGGGTGTTCTTCGTGAAGTCTTTCAGGAAGATTTCGTTGTCCCGACAGAAGGCATGGGTGACCACGACCTCACCGCCCATGGTGTTCATCACCACGAGGACGCTGTCCCTGCCGTTGTCCAAGTCTTTGATTTCCAGCTGTCCGATTTCATTAGGCAGGCCGACGGTATACGACGCAGGCTCGTCTTCGGCGTTGATTTCGTCCAAGGTCACGCTCCCCGAGGTCTTGAAGCTGTAGTCGCCACGAAACAGCGGGGCGTTTTTCTTCTGGCAGGCAACTAAGGCCAGGAGGCAACAAAAGGTCAAAAGGATGCTTGTTTTCTTCATAACAGAAACTATTTTATGGTCGCAAAAATACCAAATAATCCCGAAACAGCATCGTGCTTCGGGATTATTTGTTCGATTTGTAGAGACGGTGTGCACACCGTCTCTACATTAGGATTATCTCACCACCAATTTCTTGGTCGTAACGGCACCATTCTGCTCGAGGATGTTGACCAGATAGATGCCCTTGTTCCATTCGCTGGCGTCGATGTTGACCACACGGCCTTCGGCTTCGTAAACCTTTTGGCCTACGAGGTTAAAGACCATCACCTTGGCCATGTGCGCGCCTTCCACGGTGAACATACCCGTGGTCGGGTTGGGATAGAGCTTGGCTTCGGCGGAGAGCTCCTCGACGCTCAGCAGGCTGTCTTCAATGGTGACAAAGAACTCGCAGCGTCTGTCGCTCGACTCCACATACACCATGGTGTTCACCGTTCCCTTGGCGGGTGAGTTGGCGTAGAACGTCACGGTGAAGAAGTCGGAAGTCTGTAAGGTGTAAGGCAGCGTGTGCTGCGGCACGATATTCAGATAATTCGTGCCGTCTTCGGCGATGGAGTAGATTTCAATAGGTGTCTGCGTGCCGAAATTGCGGTTGGTCAACACACCGTTTCCGCCGTTTTCGTTGACGATTTCAATTGTGGGTGATCCAACGACCGTCAAGCCGTAGTCGAAGGCGGTCTTCTTGAGCATAGCGGTAACATGGCGTTCGCCCAACGAAGTCTGCACATTGATGTCACGGAAGAAATAGTCGTCTTTTGCGGGAGTCGTCTGTAACCTTATGGCAACGGTGACATTCTGTCCGGCTTGCAGCGTGTAAGGCGTAGTGAAGCCTTCGACAATCAGAGCGCTTTCTTCGGGGACGATATCCTCGATGGTCACGGCGTTGTTGGTGCCATTGTTGACGACGAACGACCTGACATCACCCATGTTTTCGTACCACAAGGTGTCGGGCGTAATCACAAGCTCGCCTTGCGGCGCGGGCGGGAAGGCGTTGATGGTGAAGTATGTCGTGCTTTGGGCGTAGTCGGAGCAGTTCACGAAGACGTTGGCCGTGGTTGCCTGTTCGGGGAAGTCGACCAAGGTGACTGTCACCGGAAACATCTCTCCAGCCTGGATGCTGTAAGGAAGGGTGTGACTTGGCACCATGTTGAAATGGTTGCTGCCGTCTTCGTAAACGTCGTTCAACGTGATGCTCTGCAAGGCGTTGGTGTTTTTCAGGTAGAAGGTCTGGGTCGTCGATTCGTTCGGGCCGAAGGTGAGTCCCTGCATGGGCCACAGCATCAAGCCTTCGTCCCAGGCCTCTTCGTTGACGTTGACGGTAACGGTCTTGTTGCCTTCCGAGGTCGCGATGTTGATCTGATAGGTGTAATAGCCTTTATATGCTATGGCATTCAACGACACTTCCACTTCCATGGATTGGTTGGGTTGCAAGGTCGCGGGCAGTAAGGCATGGGAGAGCAGCAGCAGGGTGTTGTCGGGCTGCATGGTGATGGAGCTGATGCTGACCGCATTGTTGGTTTCATTCGTGATGACGAAAGAATGCGTCTCGGGGTAAGCCTCAAATGACAACATTTCGGGAGTGACTACCAACTCGCCTTGTGGCGTAGGCTCATGTGCCTCCATGGTGAAATGGTGCGGGTCGAGGTCGGCGAAGACGGGCTGCGTGTAACGGTGTCCCGATTCGTCGGCACCAAACACGTAATAGTCGATGCTTGACTCACCTTGGTAGCCTTTGATGTAGCCGACATATTCGTCGGGATTGCCTGTGGCGGTCATGTGAGCCACCTGATAGGCGCCATTGTCGATGCTATAGTATACGAGAAGCGAGTCCTGCTTCAGGTCGGCACCGCTATAGGCGATAAAATTCGACACCACCGGGATGGAGTCTTGCCAAGCCTGCTCGCCGAAGAGCACATTGCGGTGGTCGACGAAGAGCATGTTGAAGTCCATGATGCCACGGGTGCGGCAGTGCAGGGCGTCGGTGTTCTGCCAGCCAGAGCTGTAGTTGCTGTTGCTTACGCCAACGATGTTATAACCCGGCATGGCCTCTTGGTAAACGGCCAAGGCGTTGTTGTTGTATGTGGTATTGCTGCCCAGCGGCACATACACGGTCTTGTTGAGGATGAGGCTGTTGGTGTAGGGAGCCAAGGTGTTGCTGCCTGGTTCATCCACACGGTAGACGCGATAGGGATAGCCCCAGCAGCAGTTGGTGGTGGCGAAGTAGTTGGCCACGCTCTCGTAGTCGGCATAGTGCGAGTTGCTTTGCGGCAGACGGGCAATCAAGATTTTGTCGGGAGCGAGGTACTTGCCCCAGCAGTCCACGTGGGCGATGTAGTCGCCTTGCGGGTCGATGGTGATATGATAGGGGTCGATGCCGAGGTAGTCGCGCATCTTGTTGCGAACGTTGGTCTCGTTGTTGCTGTTTTCCTGCAAAACGAGGTTGTCGCTCACGCCGTGGCCACGACCGTCTTCCATCATGTTGCCTCCCGTGTGTTCAAGGTTCATGCCGTACATGGGAATATTCAAGTAGTTGGCGAACACGCCTGAAATCTCGTCGTCGTTGGGACGCGGACGGTTATAGACGTTATCGACGATGGCAGGGCTGCGGTCCTCAAAGATGTACCATGGGCCGTAGTCGCGGACCCAGTACGAGTCGGTCGAGGCGTTCACGTAGGTGACGTTGCTCATGTTGACGCCGGCGCTCTGGAAGCTACTCTGAGCTTGGCTTTGTTGCGAGGAGCTGACGATGCAATACACGCGGCAGTTGTTGGACAGCTGCTTCACGAGGTTCGTCGGGATGCCCAGGGGGTAGCGTATCATCACGCCTTGCATGGGCTCAAACTCGGCCACGAAACGCGGCTCGCCCGCAGGCGGGTTGGTCTCGACGAAGTTCATGCCACGCGAGGTGTCGTACATTTCTTCTTCGGAGAGATAGTGCCATCTCTGCCAATCGGGTTTTTGGTTGCTGAGCGAAGTCGAAGCGTCCTGGGCCTGCATCGTGACGGCCATCAGGAGTAAAAGGGTAAAAATGGATATTGCTTTTTTCATCGTGATGAAATCGATAGATTCAACGTGGTTAAATTTTGCGGCAAAAGTAAGAATAATCTTTGGTTTACATTAGTTTTTGGTAGAACTGCCACCATTTGTCGGGCAGTTCGTTGTGCATGGCTTGGTCGTAGTCTTCCTTCGAGCAAGGGATGAAATGGTGCCGTTCGTAGCGTTGGTCGTTGTTTTGCAGGAACGACATGTCCATCCACCATTTGCCTGTGGTCTTGTGACAGAGGAAGACCACATCGTTTTGGTTTTCACCGATTTGCACGATATAACGCTTAAAGTCGTTGCTCTCCAAGGTGGGGATGTCGTCTTGACGCATGGAGAAGCCTTCGATAAAATACCAAATCATCTCGGCGATGAGGTTGGCTGTACGCGAGTTGATGTCGTAGTGGGGGTTGTATTCGAAGAAGCCGACCGACGAGAGCTTGTAACTCAGTCCGGCATAACGCGTCATGCGGCAGGCCTCTTCTCCGTTGAAGCCGTTGGGTGAGGCGTTTTTCACGCCAGGGGCGTCGGCGGCACGGATGGCCGCGATGTCGAAACTCAAGAGGTTGGCATTGCGGATGAGCGGCTCGGCCAGTTCGATGTTTTGCTTGATGTTGCCTAGGCGATAGGCATCGAAGAGCAGTTGTTTCATCAACTCAATATTTTCTGTATCAACATAATACGACTGGTAGCCGATGTTGGTGAAGTTGAACAGGAAATTGGGCTGGTGAAGGATGATATGGCTTAGGTAGGAATGGGAGTTCAGCGATTCCTTGTCGTTGCCGATGTCGAACATGGGGTCGACGGCGGCGATGTTGATGAGCTTACCCGTGGGCTCATACACCTGGTACATCGTGTAGGTGAGGTCTTGTCCCGCCCCGATGACGATGGGCACGATTTTGTTTTTCATCAACTCGGTAAGCACCTGGTTGACGGCATAATAAGTGTCGTTGAGGTCTTTGCCGATTCTCACGTTGCCCAAGTCGACGATGTGGATGTCGGGCCAGTGGTCGAAAAGGGGATAGAGGGCCTTGCGGATGTAGTCCACGCCATCGGCGCAGCCTTTGTTGTCGACCGTGCCGCGTTCTTCCTTGACGCCGATGATGGCCAAGTTGACGCCTTCAAGGTTGGGGAATTCATCCTCGTTGCGGTAGATGTTGATGGTCTCGCCCAAGGTCTTCTTGCCGGGTCGGAAACTCTTGCTAAAACACTTTTCGGGAACGGGTTCAAGGAAAATGCTGATGTCCATTTTTTAATGATGAATGATGAATGCGGAATGCGGAATGTGCAGGGCTTTGCCTCATTCCGCATTCCTAATTCCTAATTCCGCATTTATTTGTAGAGTTTCTGCCAGTTCTTATACTCACGCTCGCGCCATGGTGCGTTGTGGTAGGCATAGCTGACGATGGCGGGGATGACGGTGGTGCCTTCGGCATAGACCATCTGCTGCAGTTCCTCGCTCACCTTGCCCCATGAGCCAGCCTCGAGCAGCGTGCTTGACGAGCAGGCGCCGTCGCGCACGTCGGCCACGGTGATTTGGATGGCATATTTGTGCATGGGCACTTCGTGACCCAGGATTTCGGCGCAGACGACGGTGTCTTGTGCGAAGTTCTTGGGCGTGCCGCCACCGACCATGAAGAGGCCCGATTGAGGGCTGTTCATCTTGATTTCGGTGAGTTCAAGGAAGTCGGCCACCGAGTCGATGCTCACGTAGGGCTTACCGGCTTTCTTGCGGAGCCACTGGTGCTTGCCGATGCCGAAACCGGCGCTGCTGTCACTGAAGGCGGGGCAGAAGATCGGCACGCCGCATTCGTAGCAGGTCTGGATGAGGCTCTCTTTCTTCACGCCGTGACCGTTGGCCAGCCATTTGCCGACCTCATAGAGGAACTCGCGGCTGCTGTAGGGACGGCACTCCAGGGTGTCGGCCACGTCGCAGGTGGCTTGGTCGCAGGCCTGCAGCTCTTCCTCGTCGATGAAGGTATCGTAGATGCGGTCGATATAGAGTTCACGCAGCTTGGTGTCGGGGATGACGTTCTCCTTCGTGCCGATGTAGTGCTTGTAGCCGAGGGCCTCGAAGAGGTCCATGTCGATGATGCTGGCACCTGTGCTGACGACGGCGTCAACCATCTTGTTGCGGACCATCTCCACATACACCTGCATGCAGCCGGCGGCCGAGGTCGAACCGGCGATGGTGAGGATGTTGGTGCAGTCCTTCTCCGCGATCATCTGGCAGAGGATGTCGGCGGCGCGGGCGGTGTCGCGCGAGGTGAACGACATCTTGCGCATGGCGTTGATGAGTTCAGTCGAGTCGTACTTCTTGATGTCGATATGTTCGACAACGTCTTTCAGTAAGTCTTTTTTCTCCATAGCTATTGAATTTCAAGATTTGATATTTCAAAATTTCAAGATTGCAAAAATAAGGATTTATTTGGATTGCCGCATCATTTCAATAAAAAAGCGGCAGAATTGATTCCGCCGCTTTCGTTTACTTATTTCTTCTTCGCTGTTTTCTTCTTCGGTGCGTTCTTGGGGTCTTCCACGATGGCCATGCATTGCTCGTAGGTCAGGGTGGAGGGCTCGGTGCCTTTCGGAAGCTTGTAGTTGGTCTTCTTGTAGGCGATATATGGCCCGAAGCGGCCGTTCAAGACCCGCATGTCGGGGTCGTTGTCGAAGCTGAGGATGATGTTGTCCAAGTCCTTCTGCCGTTTTTCGTTGATGATCTCGACGGCACGGTCGTATTCCACCAAGGCGGGGTTGTCGGTCTTGTCGAGGCTGTAGAACTTGTTGTCGTGACGGATGTATGGACCGAAACGTCCCACGGCCACGGTGATTTCTTTGCCTTCAAACTCACCGAGGATACGCGGGAAGTCGAACAGCTTCAGCACTTCTTCCAAGGTGACGCTCTCGATGCTCATGTCTTTCTTCAAGCCGGCGAAACGGGGCTTCTCATCCGATTCGGTATCGCCAATCTGGGCCACCGGACCGAAACGACCCACTTTCACATACACCTTCTTGCCTGTGGCAGGGTCGGTGCCAAGGAGTTTCTCACCGCTGAACTTACCCGAGTTCTCGGTTGTGGAGATGATTTGGTTGTGGAAGACCTTATAGAAATCAGAAATCATGGTGTTCCACTCACGCTGGCCTTCTTCGATCTGGTCGAACTCCTTCTCCACGTTGGCGGTGAAGTTGTAGTCGATGATGCTCTCAAAGTACTGCAGCAAGAACTTGTTGACCAGCACTCCGATGTCGGTGGGCATGAGCTTGCCTTTCTCGGCGCCAATGGTTTCCTTGCCTTTCTTCTCGCTTATCTTGTTGTTTTTCAAGGTGATGATCTGGAACTCTTGAGGAGTGCCTTTCACGTCTCCCTTGGTAACATACTCGCGCTTTTGGATGGTGGAGATGGTGGGGGCGTAGGTCGAAGGACGGCCGATACCCAGTTCTTCCATCTTCTTCACGAGGCTGGCTTCGTTGTAGCGGAACGGAGGACGGGTGTAGCGCTGCTGTGCTTCCATCTTCTCCATGTCGAGCAGCGTGCCCACTTCGATGGGCGGCAGGATGGCGGCATCTTCTTCGCTTGGAGCATCGTCGTAGCTCTCGCGGTACACCTTCAGGAAGCCGTCGAAAAGGATAGCTTCACCGGTGGCCACAAACTGCTTTTTGTTGGTCGACACACCGATGTTAACGTTGGTGCGTTCCATCTGGGCATCAGCCATCTGTGAGGCGATGGTGCGCTTCCAGATGAGTTCATAGAGACGGCGCTCGTCGGCAGTGCCCTTGACGGTATGTTGGTCGAGGTAGGTCGGACGGATGGCTTCGTGGGCCTCCTGTGCGCCTTTGCTCTTGGTGTGGTATTGGCGCGTCTTCACGTATTCTGCGCCATAGTTCTTCTCGATCTCCTTCTTGGCCATGCCGAGGGCGAGGCTCGACAGGTTGACCGAGTCGGTACGCATATAGGTGATCTTACCGGATTCGTAGAGTTGCTGGGCGATACGCATGGTGTTGGCGACAGAGAAGCCTAACTTGCGGGCGGCCTCCTGTTGCAGCGTCGAGGTGGTGAAAGGCGGTGCGGGATAGCGCACGGTGGGTTTCTTCTCGATGCTGTCGACCTTATAGGTGGCGTTCATGCATGACTCCAGGAACTTCTTCGTCTCCTCTTCGTTTTCAAAACGATGCGGGAGCTCGGCAGAGAGGGTGTATTCTTGTCCGTCTTTGGTGAAGGTGAACAGCGCCGTCACACGATAAGCGCTGCTTTGCACGAAGTTCTTGATCTCCTCTTCGCGTTCAACGATGAGACGCACGGCCACACTCTGCACACGACCTGCCGAGAGGGCGGGCTTCACCTTCTTCCACAGCAAGGGCGACAACTCGTAACCTACCAGACGGTCGAGCACACGACGGGCCTGTTGTGCGTTGACGAGACCCATGTTGATGTCACGCGGGTTCTCGATGGCGTTGGTGATGGCCGACTTGGTGATTTCGTGGAAGACGATACGCTTGGTGTCCTTTTTCTTCAGGTCGAGCACCTCATAGAGATGCCACGAGATGGATTCTCCCTCGCGGTCCTCATCGGATGCCAGCCACACCGTGTCGGCGGCCTTCGACAGTTTCTTCAACTCGGCCACAAGAGCCTTCTTGTTGTCGGGGATTTCGTATTCGGGTTCAAAGTTGTTGTCAATATCAACACTCAAGGTATTCTTGTTCAGGTCACGCACGTGGCCTTCGCTAGCTTTCACCGTATATTCCTTGCCCAAAAAGCCTTCGATGGTCTTGGCCTTGGTCGGTGACTCCACGATAACTAAATTCTTTGCCATAGTCTCTTTTTTACACTAAAGGGTGCTCCTGCAACCCTCGGTTTAACTTCGTTTGAAACTTTGATTTTGCGCGTGCAAAATTAGTGGAATAAAAGTTGATAAAGGAAACTTTTTTGGAAATATTTTCTTATTTTATTGGTTTTCAATGCTATATATTTGACTATGCCAGATGACTAATGGCCTATGGCAGCTTCCCCCCAGAGCGTCATTGCGGACTTGATCCGCAATCTCCTATTAGGGGTGGGCTGCCATGGGCTATAGGCCATCGTCGGCCATAGTCAAAAAACACTATCTTTGCATCATGGAACAATTACTAGAACTAGCCAAACAAGCCGCTCGCGAAGCCGGAAAAGCCGTTATGGAGGTGTATGCCCAGCCTTTTGAGGTCTACACCAAAGACGATGATTCGCCCGTCACCCAGGCCGACCTCCGTGCCAGCAACATTATCAAAGAGATATTGAAGCCGACAGGCATACCCTTCGTCAGCGAGGAAGACCTGCCCCCCGACCGCTCACAGTACAAGCGTTATTGGCTCGTCGACCCGCTCGACGGCACGGTCGAGTTTGTGAACCGCAACGGCGAGTTCACCGTCAACATCGCGCTGATCGACGACAAACAACCCGTCATGGGGGTGATTTATGCGCCGGTGACCAATTTATTATGGTATGCCGTAGGGACACACTGCGTGTGTCCGCCCGTATCCACGCGGACGCACGCGGTGCGTCCTTACACGGTTCTGGTCAGCAGATCGCACCGCACACCCGAGGTGGATGCATATATTAATAAGGTATTGCGTCCCGCCCATCCCGATCTCGTCATCGACACGCAGGGTAGCAGCCTCAAGTTCGCCCGTCTGGCCGAGGGCAGCGCTGATGTCTACGTCTGTTACAGCAAGACCAAGGAATGGGATACCGCTGCCGCCGATGCCATCCTTCGCGCTGCCGGTGGCAAGGTGCTTCGCATCAGCGACGGACAGCCGCTTGAATACAGCAAAAAAGAATATCCCAACCCGCCGTTTGTGGCCTGGGCACCCGGATGGTAAAACAAAAAAATGGCGCGAGATGTCTCACGCCATTTTCCGTTTTAGGAATCTGCTCTAGTTATTCCAATTGTCTTGCTATTTCTTCCATGAGCCACTCGCCTTCGAGGTTGCGGGCGACGATCTTGCCGTCCTTGATGAGGGCATTCTGCGGGATGAAGGCGATGGCGTACAAGGCGCCAGCGGCATTGTTCCAGCCTTGCAAGTCGGAGACATGGGTCCAGGTCAAGCCATCTTTTTCGATGGCGGCGAGCCAGGCTTCCTTGTTGGTGTCGAATGAGACGCCCAACACGTCGAAGCCTTGGTCGTGGTATTTCTGGTAGGCCGCCACCACGTCGGGGTTAGCCTTACGGCAGTCGGGGCACCACGAGGCCCAGAAGTCGACGAGCAAGAGTTTGCCCTCGGCGAGTTCGCTCAAGGTGATGGGGTTGCCTTCGGGGTCGTTTTGGGTGAAGTCGATGATGGGCTGACCGGCCTGCACGCGCTCTTGCTTCGCCACATATTCCTCGGCCATCTGCAGGTTCTTGTTGGTCAAAGAGCTGTCGGCGGCATGGATGTTGTCGAGCATAGTGCGCAGCTCGCAGGGACCGAAAGACCACTTGTAGCGGTACATCACATAATGCGCCACGGGGTCAGTGGGGTTATCCCAGACGAAGTCGAAGCAGTGCATCTTCAGGATCTCGTCGGCGTCCTCTTGGCTCATCGTGCTGTCGGCCTCCAACTTGGCTTCAAGCTCATTGTAGCTCTCGGTGAAGGCGATGAGTCGGTCTTGTGATTCCGAGCCTTTCACCAAGATGGCGTTGGGGTTCTGTGCGTCGCCTTCGAGGGTCACGTCCACGTTGTCGGTGAAGAAGGAGAAGGCACGGCGCCAGCCCGGCAGCATGATGCTGTACATCTCGTTGTCATCGCAGACGGGCGTAGTGAATACGGCGTCCCAGTTCTCGATGACGGCCGAGTCGAGCACCTGTCCATCTTTTTGCAGGTAGACGGTCTGCCCGTCGGCATTGGCGAGATTCACGTTGACCTTAAAGGTCTTGTCTTTCTGCGTTGAGGTGCAGGCGGCCAAAGCGATGGCTACTGCTGCTATAAAAAGGGTTCTTGCTTTCATAGTATAGGTTTAAATCAAGAATGACTATCTAAAGCCTTTACCGTCATGGCGGAGGTACATCCGCCATCTCCTGTTCAGAAGGACATCCTTGTCGCTTAGGAGATTGCGGGTCAAGCCCGCAATGACGGTATAGGATGAGAATAGGTCGGCCGCTTTTATTGGTTTAACAATTCATTAAGTTTCGCCGCCAATTCCTCGCCTCTCAAGCCTTTGGCTACAATGTTGCCCTCTTGGTCGAAGAGGAAGTTGGACGGGATGTAATAAATCATATAGTCTTCGCTGGCTTTGTGCTCGCTATCGCGCACCTGCGTCCAAGGCAGCTGGTCTTTTTCGACAGCTTCTAGCCAGGCTTCTTCATCTTGGTCGACGCTGACGCCGATGACATCGAAGCCGAATTCATGGAATTGTTCGTAAGCGGCCTTCACGACGGGGTTTTCCTTGCGGCAGGGACCACACCACGATGCCCAGAAGTCAACCAAAGTGAGCTTGTTTTGTGGAATCATCTCGGAAAGGACGACCTCGGTGCCTTCGTTGGTCATCAGAGCGAAGTCGATGAAGGGCTGGCCCACTTCAAGGCGTTCCAGCTGGGTGACATATTCGTTGAGGTGGTCGCGATAGATGGACTCGGTGGAGAAGCCTGCCATCAGGTCTTTCAGCTGGTCGAGGGGATAGTCTTGCTTCACGCCGTCGAGGATGTAATGGGTGACGAAGCTACTGGGATGGGCCTTGATGTAGTCGTCGCGGAAGCTGTCCTGTTGCTCCATCAGCGCGGTGCCCACGGTGTTCAGCGAGTCCATCATGATGGAGTCGTTGTTGGAAATGGCATCGTTCATGAGGGCATAGAGGTCGCGGATCTGGTCGTCAAAACCATTCAGCTCCTTTTCGTAGGCATCCAGCTCAGCTTGCGTCTCCGAAGCCATGAGCTCGATGGCTTTTGGGTTGTTGATGTCGCCCACAACGGTAACGTCCTTGTTGTCGGCAAAAAACGGCATATAGCCACGCACACCTTTAATCTTCAAGGCATACAGGATTTGCGGGTTGTCTTTCTCGGCATTCAACACGGCGGTTTCATTGGCGATGACGGCCGAGTCAATGATGACGGGGACATTGTCGACATACTTTTGCAGGTAGATGGTCTTGTCGTTGCCGTTGGCCAGGCTGATGTTGACTTTAAAGTTGTTTCCCTTGGGCTGGCAGGCGCTCAGTCCGAGCACGACTGCAAGCAGGAAAAATAGTTGCTTTTTCATTGTAATTCAGATATTTATTGATAATTATTCTCTTTTCTTTTCCCTTTTGAAGATGTAAAGAATCATCATAATGAGGAACACGGAAACAGGTACGCTCAGCAGGATGCGCAGCAACACCTGGCCGATGAGCCTAAAGCTGAACGACTCAAGGAAAAACAGCGCAAAATGATGGACGAACACTAGGCATAAGACATAACGGAAGAACCACATGCCATCCAATTGTCCGAGATTGGGTTCGGGGATGTTCTCGAATTTCTGGTTGCCCGAGATGAGTTGGATGATGGCAGGCCGACAGAAAGCCATCAGGGTGGTGGCTCCGGCATGGAGTCCTGGCGTTCCAGTGAACAAGTCGACGGTCAAACCTAACGCAAAGCCTAACACCAGCAGTTGCCATTTGGGAGTATTGAACGGCAACAACATGATGAAAAGCATGTAGATATAAGGATGCACATAGCCGCCCAAACGGATGTGGTTGATGACCAGCACCTGGAAGAGCACGAGCACCACGAAGCGGATGATTTGTTGGACGGTCTTGTTCATGTCATTGGAATTTGGCTTTGAGTGAATCGGTTTCAGCTTTGTGCAAATCCTTGATGACATAGACATGTCGCAAGGTGGAGAAGTCGGTGGCGTAACGGATCTTGGCCTTGCTGAGCGCATCGACGGCAGTGGGATAGAACTCCTCCACAGTGCCCACCATCAGGTCTTCGGGGAAGATCTTGGAGTGGGAACTGGTCAGGATGGTGTCGCCTTTTTGTAGGACGATATGGGTGGGGATGTCCTCCACGATGCCGAAGTGATAGTTGTTGGTCTGCCACTTCACACTGGCGATTTCCTGGTTGTTTTTGAAGCGCACGCCGACCACCGACTTGCTATGGAGCAGGCTCATGATGGAGGCATAATGACGGCTCACGTCGGTCACAACGCCCACGATGCCATCGGTCGAGATGACGCTCATGTCGCGCTCGATGCCGTCTCTTGCACCTTTATTTATTATAATGTAGTTGTTGGCCTGGTTGGTGCTGTTATTGACGACCTTCGCGGGTATGTATTTATACAAGGTGTCGCCTTCGTTCACGTCATAGACACACGCAGCGGTGTCGTACACAATGGACAGCTGCTGTCGGAGCATGGCGTTTTCCTCGGCAAGCTGTTCGTTGGCGGTGTTGAGACGGAAGTAATTACCCACATCGCTGCTCCACTCGTAGATCTTGCCCACAACGGCGTTGGAGGTGTTCACCAGGCTGTTGCGGTGGAAGTTCTGGCTACGAGCCAGCAGCAAAATGGAAATCACTTCGAGCAAGATGAACAGGATGACGAAGTGGTGTTTCAGTATGAAACGCTGAAGGTTATACATACCTTACTTGATGAGGAAGGTAAAGCGGTCAAAGTTCTTCAGGGCGATGCCGGTGCCACGGGCGACGGCGCGCAATGGGTCTTCGGCCACGTGGATGGGCAGCTTGGTCTTGGCGTTGAGACGCTTGTCGAGGCCACGCAGCAAGGCACCACCACCGGTGAGGTAGATACCCGTGCGGTAGATGTCTGCCGACAGCTCGGGCGGCGTCTGCTCCAAGGCGTTCAGCACTGCGGTCTCGATCTTCATGATGCTCTTGTCGAGGCAGTGGGCGATCTCGGCGTAGTTGACGCGGATTTCCTTCGGGATACCGGTCAGCATGTCACGGCCCTGCACAGCGTAGTCATCGGGCGGATTGTCGAGTTGCGGGATGGCGGCACCGACTTCGATCTTGATGCGTTCGGCGGTGCGCTCGCCCACGATGATGTTGTGTTGCTTACGCATGTACTCTTCGATGTCGGCGGTGAAGTCGTCACCGGCGATACGGATGGACTTGTTGTTGACGATGCCACCCAAGGCGATGACGGCGATCTCGGAGGTACCACCACCGATGTCGATAATCATGTTACCCGTGGGTTCAAGCACGTCGATGCCGATGCCGATGGCGGCGGCCATAGGCTCGTGGATCAGACGCACCTCTTTGGCGCCGGCCTGCTCAGCCGAGTCCTTCACGGCGCGCTCCTCCACCTCAGTGATACCCGAAGGGATGCAGATGACCATCTTTAGGCTGGGCGGGAACAAGGTGTTCTTGAAATTGATCATCTTGATCATCTCACGCATCATGTACTCGGCGGCCTGGAAGTCGGCGATGACACCGTCGCGTAAGGGGCGGATGGTCTTGATATTTTCGTGGGTCTTTCCGTGCATCATCATGGCGCGCTTGCCTACGGCGATGATTTTCTTTGTGTCGCGCTGCATGGCCACGATGGAGGGCTCATCAACGACAACCTTGTCGTTGTATATGATAATCGTATTGGCCGTACCCAAGTCAATAGCGATTTCTTTGTTTAAGAATGATAATACTCCCATGTCTGTCTATTGTTTAATCGTTGTTTGTTTAATCGTTTAATTGTTGTTTTGTTTGCTCTGATGCGGCTGCCACGGTGTGACAGCCCTACTCCTAACTTCTAACTCCTAACTGCTTTTCAATGTCTAAAATGTCTAAATCCTGTAAACACCATGCCGATGCCGTTTTCGTTGCAGCAGTCGATGGATTCTTGGTCACGCACCGAGCCTCCGGGTTGCACGATGGCGGTGATGCCGGCTTCGTGGGCCAGCTCGACGCAGTCCTTGAAGGGGAAGAAGGCGTCGGAGGCCAGCACGGCACCGTGGAGGTCGAAGTCGAAGGAACGGGCCTTCTCGATGGCTTGGCGCAGGGCGTCGACGCGTGAGGTCTGTCCGATGCCCGAGGCAAACAACTGCTTGCCTTTGGCGAGGACGATAGCGTTACTGCGGCTGTGCTTCACGATCTTGTTGGCGAAAATTAAGTCGTACACCTCGTCGGCGGTAGGAGCCTTCTCGGTGATGACCTTGAAATCGTCGGCGGTCTCGGTGTGGAGGTCGCGGTCTTGGACGAGGTAGCCGTTCAAGGCGGTCTTCACGGTCTGAGGTCTGTAGAGGTCGGCCTTGAGGCGTAGCACCACACGGTTTTTCTTCGAGAAGAGCAGGTCGAGCACGCCCTCGTCGTAATCCGGCGCCACCATGACTTCGATGAAGAGCTTGTTGATCTCTTCAGCCGCAGCCTTGTCGATGGGACGGTTACACACCAGCACGCCACCGAAAGCCGAGACAGGGTCGCCAGCCAAAGCTGCGAGGTAAGCCTCTTTCACGGTCGGGCGGCAGGCGATGCCGCAGGGGTTGTTGTGCTTGAGGATGGCGAAGGTAGGCTCGTCGAACTCACGGATGAGGTTCAAGCCTGCGTCGAGGTCGAGCAGGTTGTTGTACGACAGCTCCTTGCCGTGCAGCTTCTCGAACATCGCGTCGAGGTCGCCATAGAAGGTGCCCTTTTGGTGCGGGTTCTCGCCATAACGCAAGGCGGTGCCTTCTTCCTCGGTGATGCGCAGCGGCTTGTTGTCGTCGTCCTTGGCAAACCAGTTCATAATGGCGCTGTCGTAATGCGAGCTGATGCCGAAGGCGTAGGTGGCAAAACGACGGCGGTCGTCGATGGAGGTCTCACCATGTTGCTCCTTGAGCAGCTGGATGAGCTCGCCATAATACTTCTGCGAAGGCACGATGAGCACGTCGTTGAAGTTCTTTGCGCCGGCGCGGATGAGCGAGATGCCGCCGATGTCAATCTTCTCGATGATGGCAGCGGGGTCTTCGGTCTTGGCCACGGTCTCCTCGAAGGGATAGAGGTCGACGATGACGAGGTCGAAGGCGGGGATGTCGTAGTCCTGCATCTCCTTCTGATCCGACTCCAGCTGGGTGCGACCCAGGATGCCGCCAAACACTTTGGGATGCAAGGTCTTCACGCGACCGCCCAGGATGGAAGGGTAGCCCGTGAGCGACTCGACAGTCTTCACCGAGGGGTCGAGCGGCTTGATGAAGTCGTACGTGCCTCCAGTGGAGTAAATCTGCACGCCGTTTTGCTTCAACAAGTCGACAATCGTGTCGATGCCCGTTTTATAAAATACTGATATTAAAGCAGTTTCAATTTTTTTCAAAACTAGAAAGTTTAGGTGATTTTAAACTGCAAGATTACCAATTTTCTACACACCCCGCAAGAGCAAAATACTTTTTTTTTGAACAAAGATTTCAACAATTTCAGCCCAAACAAAAACCTTGTCGTTATGTAGAATGACGGAAAAAATAAGCAAAATAATCCGCTGAAAATGAAGCTTCTAACAGAAAAGTTGATTATAAACTACAAAATCCGACTTTTTGTATTGTTTTTCTTCTTATTTTTACAAGTTCAAAATTAGGCGAATGGAAACAAAGTGGATTTTACACCAACCTGTTGACAAACAGCAAGTTGACGAGATTGTCAAGGTGCTCAATATCGATGAGAACCTTGCCACTTTGCTTGTCCAACGCGGAATTACCAACTACGAAGAAGCCAAAACTTTCTTCCGCCCCTCGCTCTCGCAGCTCCACGATCCTTTCCTGATGAAAGACATGGACAAGGCCGTCGAACGTGTGCTCCGGGCCATCGAGGAAGGCGAGAAGGTGCTAATCTATGGCGACTACGACGTGGACGGCACCACGGCCGTGGCGGTGGTCTACACCTACCTGAAGCCGTTCTTCAAGAAGAAGAAGATCGAGTTTTACATCCCTGACCGCTACGAAGAGGGCTACGGCATCTCCATCAAAGGCATCGACTATGCGGCCCAAAACGGCTTCAAGCTGGTCATCGCCCTCGACTGCGGCATCAAGGCCGTGGAACGCATAGAATACGCCAACAGCAAGGGTGTTGACTTCATCATCTGCGACCATCACCGCGCCGGCGATGTCATCCCCAATGCCGTGGCCGTGCTCGATGCCAAGCGCCCCGACTGCAATTATCCCTACGACGAGCTTTCGGGCTGCGGCGTGGGCTTCAAGCTGGTGACCGCTCTCTCCATGAAGGGCCTGGGCACCATCGAAGAGGTGTATGAGCTGCTCGACCTGTTGGCAGTGAGCATCGCCGCCGACATCGTGCCCATCACGGGTGAGAACCGCGTGTTGGCCTATTTCGGCTTGAAGCAACTCAACAAGAAACCACGTCCCGGTATCGAGGCCATCCTGCAGAAAGCCAACATCTACCGTCGCGACGAAGACCGGCAGGAAGAAGACGAAAGTGTGTTGACCAGAGAACTGACTATCAGCGACTTGGTATTCCTCATCGGTCCTCGTATCAACGCCGCTGGACGTATCGCCAAGGCCTCTGACTCGGTGCGTCTGTTGCTTGCTGACAAAAAAGAACACGCCGAGAAGCTGGCCACCTCCATCAACGACCTCAACGACGAGCGCCGTGAGTTCGACAACCGCATCACCGAGGAGGCCCTCGACATGATCGATGCCGACGCCGAGCTCCGTGACGCCAAGAGCACCGTGGTCTTTAACGAACGCTGGCACCGTGGCGTCATCGGTATCGTGGCCTCGCGCCTCACCGACTATTACTATCGTCCCACCATCGTCTTGACACGCGCCAACGGTCTTATCACCGGCTCGGCACGTTCCATCAAGAGCTTCGACATCTATGATGCCATCGACAATTGCTCCGACCTGCTCGAGCATTTCGGTGGCCACAAATACGCCGCCGGCCTTTCGATGAAGCCGGAGAACCTGCGTGAGTTCCGCCGCCGCTTCGAGGCTTATGTCGCCGAGCATCTGGTTGACGAGGACTTCGTCCCCGAGATGGAAGTCGACCTGAAGATCAAGTTCAGCGACATCACGCCCAAGTTCATGCGCATCCTCAACCAGTTTGCGCCCTTTGGTCCTGGCAATATGGCTCCCGTGTTCTGGACCGACAACGTCATCGACGCGGGCGGCTCACGTCCTGTGGGTGGTCATAAACACCTGAAACTCACCGTGTCGCAGGTCGGCGACGCCGATCAAGGCGTGGCGCCGTTCTCAGGTATCGCCTTCCAGAAAGGCGACCTCTTCAACCGCATCCACAGCGGCGAGCCTTTCAGCATCTGCTACCACTTGGAATACAACACCTGGCAAGGCAAGACCAACTTGCAGCTTAATGTGAAGGACATTAAGTTTGTGGAGGAGCTGTAAGGTTTCCCAAAAAGTTTCGGTAAAGTTCCAGCGGATTTGCAATCCGCTGGCTGTGATTTTCATAACTAATACAAAAACCCCAGCATCCAAAGAGGTAACTTGGCACCAACGGGCGATTCGATGTCGTCGGCAAAGATGTAGGAATCGGGTAAATCTGCATTTATGTTGGTTACAGGCAACACTTTTTGCCAAAAAATGCTGGTTGTAGGCAACACTTTTCATTAAAAAGTGTTGGTTACAGGCAACAAATTCGTGTTTTCCTTGTTATTTCACTATGGTTTTGGGTTGCCGCTTCAGTTCCGGCGGATTTGCAATCCGCCGGTTGTGAATATAAGGATTTGTAATCCGTAAATATAAAGCACTTCAATTACAAACTATCACTTTCAACAGTCCTTTCATTCCCGCATAATTCCTCGCCGAACTGTAAAGATAATCTTCGGGGCGTTCTACTATTTCTTGCCTTACGGGATTCAAATGGATATAGTTCACTTTCTGTTTGAAAAACATGTAGGAATAGATTTGTTCAATGTGGTTTCCGTCTTGCCAAAACTTGAAATTCTTGATTTTCTTGTCGTTGTTACCGACAAACCAAAATCGGTCAAGCATCCAGACTTTTCTGCTTTCTTCAGGGCTTTCGGTGATGTTGGCAATGATTTTCTTGCTGGTGTATTTTTTGAAATCTCTCAAGATGTCGGAAATGGTTTGCCTATCATCACGAACACCAGCCACCATATGTAAATGGTTGGTCATCAAAACCCAAGCATAAATATCCAAGCCCTTCTCTTCTTGGCAATATGAAAGTGATTCTATAATGATTTGCTTGTATTGAGGGCGGGTGAAGACATCAATCCAATCCACAACAGTTGATGTGGTGAAATAGAGTTCTTGGGTGAGTAAATCTTGGGTCATATTATTGTTTTTGAGGTTTACTATAGAGGCGGATTACAAATCCGCAGGTTCGATGCGGTCGGATTGCAAATCCGACCGAACGACACAAACGGCAGGATTAACCGAACAACACTATCTTTTAACAACTTTTCCAAAAGCCGTTCTTCCATTAGCAAACTGTACCTTCACCAAATACATCCCCGAAGGCAAACCGCTTAAATCAAGGTCAAAGTCTGGACTTGTAGGCGAGATCTCATGCAAGACATTGCCCATCAAACTAATGATTTGGCAACAAATGACATTTTCCGACAAGGCGATATGAATCTTGCCTGAAGTAGGATTAGGATAAATGGCAACATTTTGGTTTTCAGTAAATTCTTGAATCCCGGTCAAATCATCCCCAATGGTCCAATTCTCGGCGAGGCTGTTGTCGGAATCCAGGTCTTTGAGCTGCAGATATGGGCCGTTGCCGTCGGCCTGGGTGGGCCAAGGGTCGCTGTCGTAGTAATGCACTTCGTCGATGATGTTGCCCCAGGCATCAGCCAGCACGAGGTTCTCCGATTTGTTGGAGAGCTTGCGCGTGTATTGTCCAAAGGGCGTGGTGTGGTAATACTCCGTGAACAACAACGAGTCGGAGCAGAGTATAATGGCCTCGTGGCCTGCAATGTGCGAGTTGTTTGGAAATTGATAAGTGATGCCCAGTTCGCGGAAATACACGCCCGTCAAATCCACATCGGCATCGCCGTTGTTGGTGATTTCAATGAATTCCAAGCGGTTGCCGTCATAGCCCCACCAGTCCATGGGATGGTAATGTATCTTGGAGATGACGAGGGGCGGCAGGTCGACACTGGAACAGCCTTGGTCGGACCCGATATTGTTGTTCAACCAGTTGATGCGCTGCTGGATCCAGTTCTTCATGTTGTTCACATACTGTGCGTGTTGGCTCATCTGGTTCCAGCGTTGGTTGTCCCGAGGGATGGCTTCAGCAATCAGGGTGTCGATTTCGTCAATGCGGTTGCAAACGAAATCGTAGTTCAAAGGTTGTCCTTGCGCTGTCATCTCAAACCAACGCTTGGCTAAATAGCAGCGAAAAACGTCGGTGTCAAACAGGTCTTTCCAGAACTTTGGGCCGTTGTTGTCGGTGTTGTTGAACTGCCACACGTCGTATTTGCTGCGGTTGCCGAAAGAATCGTAGCCAAAGGCGAGGTTATAGTCCCATACCGGACCGGCGCGCAGCTTTCCCTTCCTGTCTTTATGGAAGAAGGTGCTGAAAGAATACACGTCCACGTTGGAAGCAAACTCGGCAATCAGCATAAAGTCGACGAATGACGGAATGTCGATGACCGAAGGGATGCCCGTGGTGATGAAGGTGTTGTGTTGGTTGGCAACGGAGGCCAGGTTGTTGAAAACGCCGTGGATATAGTTGTTTTGGGCATTGGTGATATCGGCGGGCTTGGGATAATGGTGGATGAAGTCGGTAGAGGTGCCGCCCCACCATCCGCTGCCATAGCCTTGCATCGTCCACGCAACAGGATCGCCGCCTGTGGTTTTGTCGGCTTTGGTGATATAGCCGCCTGTTACCTCAGGGTAGTTGTTGCAGGTCTGGTCCATCTTTTCAATGTTGACGCGTCCGTCGTCGGGCTTGATTTTCTCCATGAAGACATACAAGCCTTTGTAGTCGCCGTTGATGACCACTTCGCAATACATGCTACGGGAGGCGTATTGCCCAAGGCGGTTGGAGAGTTCGTAGGCAAGCACGTCACGCATTCCCGTTTGGTCGTCAGCCAAGGAGTTGAGTATCCAGTCGTTTTCCTTGGGCATGCCGAAGATGCTGACATTGTTGTTGGTGACATTGTCGTCTTGTAAAGTCTCCAAGCCGTATGGTTTTTTGTTGAACATGGTCTGTGACGAGCTGCCACGCCGCTCGATGCCGATGCGGCCGTTGTAGTTGAGAAACTCAGGGTTGTCGATGTCGCTCATATAGTTACGAGAGCCGTCTTGGTGCCAGATGATTTTCATGGTGCCAAGCACCTTGGGTTCGTCAGGGATGGTGACGCCGTTGTCGGTAGTGATGACGACGATAGGCAGGTTGCTGTCTGTGAAGTTTTGCGCAGATACCGCCAATGTCAATAAAGACATGACAACAAACAAAAATAGCCTTTTCATAAAACAGAGTTTATTTCTTCCGCTTCCACCATTTCTTCTTGCCTTCCACCACGCCAGCCATGCGGTTGCGCGATTTTTTCATCTTGGCGAAATGGGTGGCCCTACCCGCTGAGGGGCCTTTCAGCGGGGTGACGGTGGACTTGGAGGCGACGAAGCCGTTCATGTCGGCATCCTCTATGTCGCCGTACTTGTTCTTCTTTGCGGCGAAAATGATGATATTGTCGATATACCAGCTCTGCACGTATGCGCCATGGCCGGTGAAATAAAGGGAAAACTGCGGCTCACGGGTCTGCCACTCCTCCATGTCGAAGAGGAGCAGGTATTTGCTTTGGATGATGGGGCCCCACAGGGTGTCCTCCCAGATGCTCTCCCAGTCCTCGCCGTTTTGTGAGATGCCGATGCCGATGCGGGCATCCAAGTCGCCCTCGGTGGCGTCGAGGCAGTGGTTGAACTGGAAGTAGATGTAGTCATATTTATCTAACGGAACAACGGGCGTGACGAGACGCGTGGTGCCTTCAAAGTTCATGTCGGGATACATCTGCATCTCGCGCGCCTTGCAGCCGGCGTAACGGGTGTTGGAGAGGTACCACACCACCCAGTCGTCGCCTTTCGCCTCCCAGCCCTCTTCGAGCCAGGGGTTGTAGAAGCCCTCACACAGCACGATATCGCCCCGCTGCGCAAACAGCGGCAGGGTGAAGACGATGGCCAATAGTGTGAGTAGACGCTTTTTCATCCAACTTTTTGATTTGACTTCCGTTGAAGCTTTGAATTCGCGACAAAGATAGGAAAAAAATGTTTGGTTCGCTGGTTTTGCGGTTTTTATTCTAACTTTGCGGCATAAACAAATACTTGGGCTTGGTGACAAAACTCAACCCTAAACCGTCATTGCGGGCTTGACCCGCAATCTCCTAAGCGAAAAGGATGCCCTATCGCATAGGAGATGGCGGATGTTCCTCCGCCATGACGACAAAGGGGTAGTGTTTGTGCCACTGCTCTAGTTTAAGTAAAGAAGACTATGCCAGCAAAAGAGAAAACCACCTTTTTCTGCAAGGAATGCGGCAACGAGTCGCCGAAATGGTTCGGGAAATGCCCCGCTTGCGGCGCGTGGAACTCCTGCGTGGAAGAGACCGTCGTCACGGGAAAGGACACCAAATCGGTGAAGAAAAACGTCGGCTTGGAGATGGACAAAGGCCTGCCCATGCCCATCAACGACATCGGCAACGCCAAGGAACAACGTATCGTCTTGCCTTATGAGGAACTCAACCGTGTCCTTGGCGGTGGCTTGGTGCTCGGCTCCCTGACCCTCGTGGGCGGCGAGCCTGGCATCGGCAAGTCGACTTTGCTCCTGCAGACGGCCTTGCAGCTGGCGGGAAGGAAGGTGCTTTACATCTCCGGCGAGGAGAGCCAGACCCAAATCAAGATGCGGGCCGAGCGCATCGGCATCCACAACACCGACTGCCTCATCCTCACCGAGACCAACACGCAAGAGATCCTGAAGCACTTCAAGAACGTGCAGCCCGACATCGTAGTCATCGACTCCATACAGACACTAGAATCGCCCTATGTAGATGCCACGGCGGGCAGCCTCTCGCAGATTCGTGAGACGGCAGCCGAGATGAATAAAATCGCCAAGGCGTATCAGGTGCCGGTGTTCCTCATCGGCCACATCACCAAGGACGGCAGCATCGCCGGACCGAAGATCTTGGAGCATATCGTCGACACGGTCTTGCAGTTTGAGGGCGACCGCCATTACGGCTTCCGCATCTTGCGCACCATCAAGAATCGCTTCGGGTCGGCCTCCGAGTTGGGCATCTTCGAGATGAACGCCACAGGTCTCCGCGAGGTGACCAACCCCAGCGAGATCCTACTCTCGCAACGCGACGAGGAAGTAAGTGGCATCGCCATCGCAGCCACCATGGAAGGCCAACGTCCCATGCTCATCGAGACACAGGCCTTGGTGAGCAGTGCCGCCTACGGCACGCCGCAACGTTCCGCCACGGGCTTCGACATCCGCAGGATGAACATGCTCTTGGCCGTGTTGGAGAAAAGGGCAGGCTTCCGTCTCTCTATAAAAGACGTGTTCTTGAACATCGCAGGTGGTCTCCATGTGGACGACCCTGCCATCGACTTGGCCGTCATCGCCGCTGTGCTTTCCTCAAATGCCGACATTCCCATTCCTTCGAGCTATGCCTTTGCCGCCGAGGTGGGGCTCTCGGGCGAGATACGTGCCGTCACCCGCATCGAAGCCCGCATCGCCGAAGCCGACAAGTTAGGCTTTGAGAAGATCTTTGTCTCAAAATATAATGCCAAGGGATTGGATACCAGGCGGTTCAAGATCCAGGTTGTGCCTGTGGCATCGGTGTATGAGTTGGGTAGTGAGTTGTTTGGGTAAAGAGTAGGATAATGGACCAAGAAAAAATCATATTAGGCATCGACCCGGGCACCATGGTGATGGGCTACGGCGTCATCCGTGTGCAAGGTAAGCAGATGGAGCTGCTCACGATGGGCGTCATCAACTTGAAGAAGCTGGCCAACCAGGCGTTGAAGCTGAAGAAGATCTTCGAACGCGTGCTGGAAATCATCAACGAATACCACCCTGACGAGCTGGCTATCGAGGCGCCTTTCTTTGGGAAGAACGTGCAGTCGATGCTGAAGCTCGGTCGCGCCCAAGGGGTGGCCATGGCCGCAGCACTCTACCGCGACATCCCCATCTTCGAGTACTCGCCCAAGACCATCAAGCAAACCATCACGGGCAACGGCAACGCCTCGAAGGAACAGGTGGCCAAGATGGTGCATTTCATGCTGAAGACCGACGAGAACCCCCAGTTTTTCGACGCCACCGACGCCGTGGGTGCGGCCCTCTGCCATGCCATCGACAAGGGCAAGGACGTCAACTACACCAAACACAGCACCGAGAAAGCCAAGGCGCGCCGCAAAGGCGACTGGAGCCAGTTCATCGCCGAGAACCCTGGACGGGTGAAGCTTTGAAGAAATGGAACATTTTTTGTGGTTTTTATTCTTATAGACCCCAAAGAAAAAACTAACTCTAAAAAACATAAATAAATGATTATCACCATCATCTGCATCACCATCTTGGCCTATGCCATCTCCGGCAAGGACATCAACGGACTGCTCGACAAACTGAAAAACGTGGATTGGAAGAAGAAATCCTCCAATATGCTGGGAAAAATTGGCACGTATGCCAAAAAGGCAGGCCGCGTCACCACCAAGCCGCTGCTTCAACTATACTATGTGCTGACCATGGGCGAGACCACTACGCTGGAGAAGGCCCTCATCGTGGGTGCCATCCTCTACACCATCTTGCCTTTCAGCTTGATACCCTATAAGGCCCACAAGATTCTTGGTCTGCTCGACGAAGGCTTGGCCGTGCTTTATGTGGTGAAGAAGGTGCAGCACAAGATCACGCCCGAAATCAACGCCAAAGTGGAAGAGACTTTGAATCAGTGGTTTGGCGCGGAAGAGGCTGCGCAAACAGCAGAGCCTGCTGAGTAACTTGAATGATTGTAAAAAAGCCTGCCTATAGATTCCCGAGGGAATGACATAGGCAGGCGTTTTTGGTTTCCTCTAAAACCGCCCATCCATAGATTCCATTCCACCGCACTTGCCCACGTAGGAATGACATGGATGGGCGATTTTGTTATAGTTCCGACGTCAAATAATACCTCCCGCTGCCGTAGGTCTTCACCTCGTAGCCGTTGGCGGTGGGCAGACAGACCTCGGCTGTGGTGTTGGCCGGGATGGTGAAATGCCACTCAAAATGGTTGCCTTTGCGTTTCCATTGGCTTTCGATGCGGCCTGAGACGGAGTTGTAGGTGCAGTTCACATAGTCCAGACCCTCAATGGGATAGGGTTTGAGTTGTATCTTGCTGTAGCCCGGCTCCAAGGCACGGATGCCACCGAGGTATTCGTATTCCCAGAGGATGAGGTCACCCAAGAGCATGACGTGGTTGCCCGAGTTCATGGCGGGGTCGGCGGTGTTGCCGTTCCACAGTTCCCAGATGGTGGTAGCGCCGTTGCGGACCATGTAGCCCCAGCTGGGGTAGGTGTCGTTGGAGGCGATCTTGAAGGCGAGGTCGCCGCGTCCGTATTCCGTCAGGCAACGCATGAGTTGCTGGATGCCCACCACACCTGTCGAGACATGGCCGCCGCATTCGTTTTCGGTCTTGTCGACGATGCTATTCAACACCTTGTTTTCCAAACCTTTGGGCACCATTCCAAACCACAAGGGCAGGATGTTGGCGGTGACCGTGTTGTTGGCATAGACGCCCGTCACACGGTTGAAGTACTTGTCGTTGAAGGCCACAGTGCTGGTGGTGATTTCTTGTTTGAAGAAAGCCACATCGTCGTCGAAGCCCAACACCTCGGCGAACTTGGCCATCTTGCCGCAGAGGTAGCAGTAGAACGGCGTAGAGATCACCGTCGCGTCGGTGATGCGTGCGGGGTCGCTGGAGTGGATGAGTTCCAAGCTCTCGGGCGGCATGCACCAGTCACCGTAGGTGTCGCGAGGCATGAGGCCGCCACGCATGAAGTCGTTCTTCATGTGGAGTATCCACTTCTTGAGGGCGTCGTAATGCTGGCGAATGGGCTCCGCGTCACCGAAGCGGGTGTAGACCATGTCGGTGGCGGTGACGACGGCGCCAGGCCAGGTCATGTTGTCGGTGTAGCCGCGCCAGTAGGGTGGGATGACGTTAGGCAGCGAGCCGTTGTCCCATTGGCAGTCGTCGGCGTCGGTAAGCCACTTGGCGTAGAGTTGATGGTTGTCGAAGATGTACGACTCGCCGTAGTTGCCCGTGGTGCGGTCGCCCGTCCAGCCCATGCGCTCGTCACGTTGCGGGCAGTCGGTGGGCATGGAGCGGTAGTTGCCACGGATGCCCCAGTAGGCGTTGTGGTAAACCGCGTTGATGATCTCGTTGGAGGTCTCAAACGAGCCCGTGACGGGCATCTCGTCGTAGATGACCCAGCCTTCGAAGTCGTCCAGATTGGGTGTCTCGCGCAGACCGAAGATTTCCACGTAGCGGAAGCCGTGGTACACAAACATCGGATGCCATTCGAATTGACAATTGATAATTGACAATTGACAATTATTGGAAACGATGTAGCGGTCGGTGCATTCCGCGCCACGGAGGTTGGCGGTGTAGAGTGTGCTGTCGGGGGTGATGAGTTCGGCGAAGCGCAGGGTGATGACGTCGCCGGGTTGTTGTCCGCGCACATTCATATTAATGAATCCGACCATGTTTTGGCCCATGTCGAGATACCATTTGTCGCCTTTCTGGAACAGGCTGACGGGTTTCAGTTTCTCCATCACGGTGATGTTGGGGTTGGGCTGGGCGCTGAGTTGACCCTCGGGGGTGTCAACGAGTTCGGCTTGGAGCCATTCGGAGTCGTCATAACCAGTCTTATTCCAATCGCCGAGTTCATGGTTCTCATCATAAGTCTCGCCGTCGTATTCATTGGCAGTGCGGATGGGACCTCTGTTGGTGATTTTCCATGTCTCATCGCTGACGATGGTCTCCTTTTGGCCGTCTTTGTAGGTCACTTCCAGTTGCAGCAGCAGTCGGGGTGTGCCGAAGCCAAACGCATTTTCGGTGCCGTCCCAGTTGGGGTTTTTGACATCGTAGCGGATGGTGGTATAGCGACCGCCTTCGAGAATGATGCCCATGGCGTTATCGCCTTGCTGCAGCATCTCGGTCACGTCGTAGGTGTTGAAATACACGCGACTCGAGTACCAAGAGAGGGTGGGCTTCAGCAGTTCTTCTGGGGCGACTTCGGCGCCGTTGAGGTAGGCGCTATACACACCCATACCGCTGACATACAGTCTTGCATCGGCAACTTCACCTTTGAGGGCAAAGTCCTTGCGGAGGTAACGCGCCGCCATGCGGGTGTGACCCACTAAGATATCGTCCTCAAATTCATGTCCAATCCATTTGGCTTGCCAGTCGTCTTGCTTTAACAGGCTAATTTCAAACGGTTTGACACCACTTTCCACTTTGGTTTTCTTGCCGCCCTTGGCCGTTACCATCGTGATGACTTTCCAATAGGCTTTGTCGCGGCTTTGGAGTTCCTTGCCTCCGTAGGGGATGTAAAGCATCTGGTTGGAAGGGACTACGCCTGAATCCCAGAGGTCGCCGACGCCGTTTTGAGCATTCTCGGCAGTTGAGGCCACGATGATGCGGTAGTTTTTCTGCATCACCTCGTTTTCTGCGGTTTCATAGTTCCAGCTGAAGCGGGGCTGGGCTGTGGCCAAAGCTTGCTCGTGGAATTGTTGTTCCACATTGGTGTTGGTGATGGTGATATCCATAGTGTTGTTGCATGATGCAAGGCCGATGAGTGCTAAAAGAAGTATTGCAATATGTTTCATAACAGTATGTTTTAATTATTCCGTTCTATTGAACTCGAGGTGAATATCCGTTATCATTCCATCAAGAATTAACACGCTGTTTGTTAATTTGCTTACATAGAATTTTAATCCATCATTGTTTCCAATGGTTAAAATAGCTTTTTTCTCATCAAATGAATATGTATCTTCTCCCATTTCTATTTCTATATTATAGCCGTCTCTTATGGACACTGTTTTGTCATTGAATTCCCATCTTCCTCCAATATTATGTTCAATCTCGTCTTGTCCATTTTGAGAAGAGGCAATGACACATTCCCATTTTCCAATTATTAGTTCTCTTTTTGTAGTTTCTTTGTTACATGAGGAATTTACACAAATAATACACAGTAATAAGGATAGAATTTGTAGTACTTTTTTCATAGCAATCATTTTATTTATAGGTCTTTATAGGGTGTAAGAATTCATTTTAAACATATAAAACCACTTCGACATCTCAACCATCGGCGCTCACAACGCCAATTGGATAAGCGCAATGGTTTTGCAAACGACAAACCTTCTCAAACTCCGAGTACCACGGCAGGCTCAATGTTGAGTTTGAGGCAGAGGTCGCGAGAGAGTTGATAAGATGGCTCCATTTTGCCATGCATCAGTTCACTCATCCTAGATGCACTGATTCCCAGTAATTGCGCCACGGCAGCCTGCGTTAGACTGCGTTCGTACATACGAAGTCTAATGACATCGGGTAATGTCGGTTTGTTGAATGAGAAATGGAGATCCTCATATTCGGCCACCATGTCGGAAAGGATGTCGAGTTCCTGATAATTAGGGTCGGTAGTCGGGGTTTCGTCCGTTACCACCTTCAAAAGTTCTTCGATGCGTTGCATCGCTGCGTTGTACGCCTCTTCTGTCTTAAGTTGTGCCATGTCTTAAATGTTTTCGATGTCCGTAATTTTGTCATATTCTGCGTGTGTGCCGATGAAGCGAATGTAAACCGTTTTGGAGGTCATGATTATCAGTACCACAAGGCGATAGTTATTCCCGTTGATGTTGAACACATAACGCTGGTTGCCAACATAGTCCACACTGTTAAAGGTTTGCCTAATATCAGTAAGGTTGTTCCATTCAGCTTTACGGGTTTTCTCAAACCAATCGTTAAGCCCTCCTGCTGCCTGCGGATGGTTCTCGGCGTATTGGGTCAGTGTCTTTTTGGCAATGATTCGCATAACGGCATTTTTATGTTCTACGCTGCAAAGATAATGAAAAAATTCGGCATAACAAAATAAAGTTACAAAATTTGTGTATTTTTCCCATCATAATCCGAACGTTTCCGCCAGTTCTTGCATCTGCGCCTCGCTCATGCCTTCCGGCTCGAAGCCCATGCTGTGGGCGCTCATATAGATTTGTGCTGCTTTGTTGAGGACATCCACCTGGTCGAAGGCGGACATGATGTCGGTGTCGACGGCAAACACGCCGTGCTTCTCCCACATCACTACGTCATAGCCTTCATCGAGGGTCTTGAGGGTGGCCTCGCCAAGGGCTACACTCGAGGGCAACAGATAAGGCACAATGCCCAAGCCTTTCGGACAGAACGCTCGAGTCTCGGGTATCATCGACCAAAGGATTTTAGTCAGCACGTCCTTTTCAAGGAATGGCCTATGATGCGTCATGGCGACCAACTCGATAGGATGGGTGTGGAGCGAGGCCTTGTAAGGTGAGCCTTTGGCAATCAGATAGTCATGGACGCTGAGATGAGAAGGCAGCTCCGAGGTGGGCATCACGGGTTTGTCGGCGACGATTACGTAATGGGCGCAGTCGTCGAGGATGCGGATGATGGAGCCGTTGTCCATAGGCCAGCGAGCGAGGTCACGCATGCGGCGGTTGGTGCCTTTGCAGAAGAAATAACAGCCCTTTAGGTGGGGTAGGATGGTTCCAATGGGAATCGGATCGGAAAGTTTAGAGTTTAGAGTTGAGAGTTTAGAGTTGTTGGAAGTTGAGAGTTGGGAGTTGAGTTGGTCGGTGACATTAATGACGATGTTGCCGCCGTTGCGCTCGGCCCAGCCTTTTTGCCATAGGTAGCCGGCCACCTCCGCGACTTGTTCGATTTGTTTAGTAATCGTCTCCATAGCGTTCTTTTGTTATTTGGTTAAGCGACTTGCCTCGGGTGTTGGGGCAACCGATGACGCCCACAATCAATGAAATCAGAAGCAAGCCGATCATGCAATAGGCGGCCACGGTGAAGCCTTCGCCGTTTTCGCCATAGATGAAGGTGAAGATGAGTCCCCAAAGAGCAGAAAGCCCTCTGACGACAAAGAACATCAGCCCTTGTGCGCCGGCGCGGAACTTGGCAGGGAACAACTCCGAGCCCCATAAGGCATAGAAGATCTGCACCGACATACCGCCTTCGATGCCCCACAAAATGGTGAACAGCCACAAACCAGCGGTGCCATTCACGCCCACAGCGACGATAATGACCCATGCGCTGATAGCGAAGAGCAAGCCTAGGATGTATATCAATTTATGACTGGTCTTGTCAATGACCTTGGAGAGCAGGAAGGTGACGCCCACGATGATAGCCCATTGGATGCAGTTCATCCAGTTGGCCTGCTCGTTGCTCACGCCTCCCGCCGTTTCATAGATATGAGGCTGGAAGAAGCCCAAGACTGAGGCCACGAGGTTCCAGGTGAGGTAAATGACCGCCAAGAAACAGGCGGTCTTGATGGCGGTTTTGTTAGAGAACAACACCTTGAAAGCGTGCCATAGTCCTGTGTCCTCGCCTTTGGCCTTGGCGACCTCTTGGCTGGCCTTCCACTCGGTGCTTTCCTCCAGTTTGCGCTGCAGGTTCCAGGCGATGAAAGCCACGACGAGCAACGAGAAGAAGACGATACGCGAACTGAACACATTGACGGCTTCTGTGGACAGGTTGGTACCGCCAAAGGTGTGGGCGATGCGTTCCACCCATCCGAACAGGTAGCCATCAGGGGCGAAGAACATGCCCAGCAGTAGGATGATCATCGGGCCAAAGCCCCACGACATCTGTGAGATGCAGATGTTACGGCCTCGTTTGTCGTTTTCTGAGCTCTCTGAGATGTAGGTCCACGAGGCCGGCACGCCGATGCCTACCGAGATGCCCGTCACCAGGAATCCTGCCAGCAGCATTGGGAAGCTGACAGAGAGCATGATGAGCAGCACGCCCATCATATAGACGAGCAAGTTGTAGGTGTAGATGAATTTACGCCCGTATTTGTCGGCCAAAAATCCGCCGATAATTGCACCAAGGGCGGCACCCAAGCAGTTGGCGCTGATGAAGTTAAGCCAGCCGAGATGCACCTCGGTGAGGCCCAGGTATTTTTGCCATAGCGTCAAGCCACTGGCGCCGGCAACAATGGCACCGGCATCCAAATAGTTGGTCAGCGAGACGGCGATGGTGCTCTTTAGACTTCCTTTACTCATGGTTTATCTCTTTGAGGTTACATCCTTCTCATATTGCTGCACCTTGGCGATGAATTCCTCGCCGACGGGCACATTGTTCTTCAAGTTGAAGTAGTCGTAGACGGCACCAAAAGGCAATGACTTCATCTCTTCCAGCAAAGCCAGTTTCTCGAAGCCTTGACCTTTGTCTTCAAAATGTCGCAACAGTTGCAACGGCTCCAACAAGGCTTGCAGTAGACATTTCTGCGTGGCGCGGGTGCCGATAATATAGGCTCCGATTCTGTTGATGGAGGCGTCGAAGTAGTCAAGGCCGATATGGGCGCGGTGGAGGGCTTCGGCGCGGACGATTTCCTTGAAGAGGTCGAGGGTCTGGTCGTTCATCAGGGTGACATGGTCGGAGTCCCAGCGGATGGGACGGCTGACATGGAGCATCAACTCGGGCACATAAAGCAGCAGCGACGACACCATATCCGACACATTCTCAGTGGGTTCGTAGTGACCCGTGTCGAGGGTGTAGATGACCTTACGGGTGGCACAATAGCCAGCGTAGAAGTCGTGTGAGCCGACGGTGAAGCTCTCCAAGCCGATGCCAAACAGCTTGGCCTCGACGCAGGATTTCATGTTGGGGAGGTCTTCGGCGAGGATCTCATCCAACGAGGCGGCCAGCAACTCACGGTAACGCTTGCGTTCCACGGTGAGGTCTTTCAGTCCGTCGTGCACCCAGATGTTCATGATGCAAGGGTCGCCTTGTGCCTTGCCCATGGCATCGGCGATGCGGCGGCAGCGTTTGGTATGCTCAATCCAGAAGGCACGGATGGCGGGGTCGGGGTTGGCGAGGCTGAGGTCGCCGCTCTTGGGATGACCGAAGGAGGTGGAGTTGAAGTCGAGCTTCATGCCGACCGACTTCGCCCAGTCGATCCAGCTCTGGAAGTGTTCCACGCCCACTTGGTCGCGATCGACATATTTGCCGCCGAAGTCGCCGTAGATCTCATGCAGGTTGACGCGTTGCGTGCCGGCGAGCAGCGTGTTGACGAACTCAAGGTCGGCGCGTACCTCGTCGATGGTGCGGGCGCGGCCTGGGTAGTTGCCCGTGGTCTGGATGCCGCCCGAGAGGCCGGCTTGGCTCTCGAAGCCCATCACGTCGTCGGTCTGCCAGCAGTGCAGCGAGACGGGGGTCTTCTCGAGGGTTTCTATGGCTTTGTCAGTGTCGATGCCGAGGGCGGCATAGCGTTCCTTGGCTAGGGTGTAGGCGTTGAGGATGTTGGTGGTATTCATGGATGGAAAGTTTTAAATGGAAAAGTGTTAGCTATCATTCGGCGTATAGCCCAGCGGTCTTTGACAAGACCGGCAGCCTTGGCCTGCACCATCAAGTTGCCGATGGCCGTGGCTTCAGTGGGACCCGCCACCACGGGCATTCCTATGGCATCAGCGGTCCATTGGTTCAACAGGTCGTTAGCCGATCCGCCTCCGATGATATGTAGTTTCTCTATGGGGAAGTGTGACATCTCTTTCAGCATGTCGAGCACTTCTTTGTAGCGCTCAGCGAGGCTGTGGTAGATGCAACTGAGCAACTCGGCGTCGTTGGCAGGAGCGGCATAACCCTTGTCGATCAAGGCTTTAGCAATCTCAGCCCCCATGTCGGTGGGATGTGCAAAACGCGGGTCATCGGGATTGATGCGGCCAGCATAGGCCTTTGCCGACTGCGCCATTTCAGTCATCTCCGCATAGGTGTAGTCCTTGCCTTGCGCCTGCCATTTTTTGCGGCATTGCTCCACGAGCCACATCCCCGTGATGTTTTTCAGGAAGCGCGTGGTACCTTCGATGCCGCCTTCGTTGGTGAAGTTGAGCCGTGCCGAGGCCTCGTTGATAATCGGTTGCTTCGTTTCGATGCCCATGAGACTCCATGTGCCGCTGCTGAGATAGGCAAAATTCTCATCCTCGGCAGGGACGGCGACGATGGCTGAGGCCGTGTCGTGACCTGCCACCGCCACCACGGGCACTTCGCCCAGTCCAGTTTCTTTCGCTATGCTGAAACGTAGCTTTCCAACCACCTCACCGGGCTGTACCCTGTCAGGTATTTGCTCGTTATGAAGGCCTACTGCCTCCATCAGCGATGGCTCAAGCTGCTGCGTCTTCTGGTTCATCATTCCCGAGGTGGAGGCGATGGTGTACTCGCATACCTTGCCGCGTGTCAGCAGATAGGAGAGGAGGTCGGGCATGAAGAGGATTCTTTTGGCGTGACGGTAAGCCATGCTGCCTTCCTCGGCTTGGGCAAACATCTGGAAGATGGTGTTGAAGTTCATGACTTGGGTGCCCGTCAAGGCATAGAGCTTCTCTCGTGGCACGAGGTTGAAGAACTTCTCGGGGATGCCGTCGGTATATGGGTCGCGGTAGGCGCGGGGCAGACCCAAGAGAGTGCCGTCATGACCGATGCAGCCGAAGTCGACGCCCCAGGTGTCGATGCCGATGGAATCGAGGGTGATGTGGCGTTGCCCCAACTCCGTCAGACACTTCAGAAGATGCTCATAGATGCTGTAGACATTCCAATAGTACTTGCCTCCGATTTCGAGGGTCTGGTTAGGGAAACGATAGACCTCCTCCATGCGGAAGTCGTCGTCGGCAAAGGTGCCGAGGATGGCCCGACCGCTGGTGGCGCCGCAGTCGAAGGCGAGGAAACGGTAGTGCCTATCCATGATAGTCGTCTTAGAACACCATCACGGCACCGCCGCCTTCGGCGAGATGCACTTTCACTTTGTTGCCCATCACTTGGATTTGTTCTGCCACATAGTCGCGAGCGGCGCGGTTGGCATTGATGCCGTCGCGGAAGATGCGTCCTGATTTAGCACTAAAGTTGGGCAGCACCGAGAGGTCGAGCACGAGGTCGCGTTCCTCCCAGTTAGTGATGGCACCCACATACCAGCGGAAACCCTTACGGCGCGCAATGACGAGGTATTCGCCCACCTTGCCGTCGAGGACGATAGTCTCATCCCAAGTGGTAGGCACGCTGGCGATAAAGCGTGTGCATTCGTCTTCTCTTATGTAGTTGCTTGGGCTGTCGCAAAGCATGTTGAATGGCGACTCATAGATCACATATTCAGCCAGTTGTCGGCAGCGCGTGCCTTGACTCATCGGCTCGGTGTAGACGGCGACGAAGCTATATTTTCCAGCGTTTCTCATAGCTCCTTGGGTGTAGTCCATAGGTCCGGCCAACATGCGGATGAAAGGTATGGTGACTTCGTTGGTGACGAAATCGCTCTTGCCGTCCCAGCGTTCCTGTTCCATACCATATACGCCCTCGTGATTCAGCACATTAGGATAGGTGCGATTGAGGCCAGTGGGCTTGTAGGCACCGTGGAAATCGATGAAAAGATGATATTTGGCTGCGGTCTCGGCCATGCGGTAGTAAAAGTCGACAATCATCTGGTCGTCGCCGTCCATGAAGTCGACCTTGAAGCCTTTCACACCCATTTCGGAATAGTGTTGGCACACGCGTTCCATGTCTTTGTCCATGGCGGCATGACCGGCCCATAGCACGAGGCCCACATTGCGCTCAGCACCGTATTTGACAAGTTCCGGTAGGTTGATTTCAGGAATCACCTGGAAGAGGTCGGCCTGCTTGTTGACGGCCCAGCCTTCGTCGAGAATGACATACTCAATGCCGTATTCACTGGCGAAGTCAATGAAATATTTGTAGGTCTCATTGTTGATGCCTGCTGCGAAGTCAACGCCGTAAAGGTTCCACCAGTTCCACCAGTCCCATGCCACCTTACCAGGCTGAATCCAAGAGACGTCGCCGATACGGTTGGGCGAGGCTAAGAGATAGACCAGGTCGTTGTTGGCCAGCTCCTTGTCGCTCTCCGAAATGGTGACGATGCGCCACGGGAAGGCGCGTTTGCCCTCGGTCTTGGCAACGTAGTTCTCACGTTCTTTCACAATCCATTGCAGGTTGTTGTGGCCGCCTTGCTCGCGGACTTTGGGATAACCGGCGTGGACGGCAGAAAGACCAAATTTGCCGTTGGCGTTGCGGAGATACAAGCCAGGGAAGTCCTCCAAGTCAGCCTCGGTGATGACGGCTTTTTTGCCATCGTTGAGTTTGACTAACAAAGGCAGGAAGGCAAGCTTTTGAGGCTCCATTTGGCTTAAGGTGGTATCGGTGTAGGTGTTCTCAAACGAGTGGTAGAACTGCTGACTGATGAGGGCTCCTTCTTGTCCGGCACGCCTCAAAACGTACGGGATCAGGGCTTGATAGTCTGCGTCGAAATTGAAGTCAGCGGTCTCGTTTTCGATGATGATGGGTTTGCGAAAGTCAGTCTCGAAACGATAAGCCACACCTGCATCGTAGGCACGGAAGATAACTTTGTAGTTGCCTTTGAAAGTTAAGGCCAGTTCATTGTAGATTTCGGGAATTTGTGCCTTTTTGTATAAAGGTGACGGCAACATTTGGTTGACGGAGCGTGTCTTGGCGCTTTTCACGACGGGTTTGGTGCCGAGCATGGTGCCGTCGCTGAGTTTCATGCCGATGGGCGAAGGCGTCAAAACGCAGGTGTTGCCATGCGTGACGGCATAGGTGAGTTGTTCGCCCGCTTCAATAGTAACGGTGATGTCCTTGTCGGGCGACTGTAGGGTGTACTGCTTTTGGGCAAAGGCGCTCACGCAAAGCAGCAGGAGCGCAGAGAGAAGGAGTTTTTTCATAATAAATAGGATTTATGCTGGCAAAAATAAGGATTTTTGCCTCACTTCACAAAAAATATGGAAAGGGAATATTTAATTCCTCCAAAAACTCCGAGAAAGCAGTGTAATCAAAGAGAAAAGCTCGACCCTGCCGAGGACCATCAGGAGCATCAGCACCCACTTGGCGCCCTGCGGGAAGATGACGTAGGAGCCTCCAGGCCCCACCTTCCCGATGCCTGTGCCTACATTGCTCAAAGTAGCCACCGAAGCACCCAAAGCAGTCTCGATGTCGATGCCCCAAGCCAATAAGATGATGGCGCCGACGAGGAAGACGAGGAAATAGACGAAGATGAAGGTGGTGTGCTTGTAGACGCCGCTGGTGGAGATGGCCTTGCCGTTGACTTTCACGGGCAGCACGGCATTGGGGTGGATGATGCGTCGCAAGTCGATCAATGCGTTTTTGACAAACAGCAGATGACGGAAGATCTTGACGCCACCCGAGGTGGAGCCTGAACAGCCACCGATGAACATCAGCAGGAACAGGATGACACACAGGAAGGTGGGCCAAGCGGCGTAGTTGCCGACGAAGAACCCCGTGGTAGTAAAGGCCGAGATGACGCTGAAGAACGACTCGCGGAAGGCTGAACCGAAGCTCTTGTGGCAGGCGAAGAACAGCACCAGCCCCACGCCGATGCCCAAAAACACGGTGTAGAGCAGGAAGGTGCGGAACTCTTGGTTTTTCAGGATGGTGAACGACTTCCAAGTGAAGGAGAGTAGCAGCAAAGAGAAATTACAGGCCGACAGCACCATGAAGACCATGAAGACCACCTGCGAGTAGTTGGAGAACGCCCCGATGTTGGCGGTCCTCGTGGAGAAGCCGCCCGAGCTGATGGTGGTCATTGAGTGGCACAGGGCGTCGTAGAAGTCCATGTCGCCCCAGTAGAGGAGTAGGGTCTCCAACAAGGTGAAAAACAGGTAGATAAACCAAATGCGTCTCACGGTGTGCATGACACGCGGGTGTAGCTTGTCGTAGGTGATGCCGTTGATTTCGGAGACGAAGAGCTGCATGCCGCTCATGCCGAGGTAGGGCAGGATAGCCAACGAGAACACGATGATGGCCAGGCCGCCGATCCATTGCGTCATGCTACGCCACAAGAGGATGTCCTTCGGGGCGGCCTCGATGCGGGTCATGATGGTAGCTCCCGTGGTGGTGAAGCCCGACAAGGCCTCAAAGAAGCCGTCAGTAAAGTTAGGCACGCTCTTGCTGAGCAGGTAGGGCATGGCACCGAAAAGCGAGAGCACCAGCCAAGAGATGCAGACGATATAGACGCCGTCGTGCGACTTGATGGTGTCGTCTCTGTGTTGGCGTGTGGCGATGAGGAAGATGAAGCCGGTGAGCAGCGTGATGAGGGCCGAGAAAGGCATACTGAACGAGTACAGCCCGCGATAGAGATAGGTCACGGGGAGCACCGCCAGCATGAAAAGGCCTTCGATGAGCAGCAACTGGCCTTCGACGCGGAGGACTAAAGGGTGGTTTATTTTAGTTTTCCATTTCATTGTTACTTTTTTGTCCGGCCCTTCGACAGGCTCAGGGACCGAGGTCGTTGAGCTTGTCGAAACGCCGACTTTTTTAATGGAATAACCTTTCAACAGCGGGGATGCCTGAAGGCAGGGCCAAAACGACCACTTGGTCGTCGGCCTCGATCTGGAAGTCATCGGTGGCGATGAAACTCTCGCCGTCGCGGGTGATGCCGCAGATGATGGCGTCGAGGGGCATGTCCAGCTGTCCTATGGTCTTGCGTGTGACGGCAGAGCCGGCCCTCACCTGGAACTCCACGATGTCGGCGTCGATACCGCTGAGGCTCTTCAGCGTGGACACCTTGGCACCGAGGGTGTATTTCACCATGTAGCTGGCCGAGATGAGTTTCTTGTTGATGATGGAGTCGATGCCGATGTTCTGCGAGATGTCGATGTAGTCGATGTTCTCGACGAGGGCGATGGTCTTCTTCACGCCGAACGACTTGGCCTGCAGGCAGGTCAGGATGTTGGTCTCGGTGTTGTCGGTGACGGCTATGAAGGCGTCCATGTCCTTGATGCCCTCGTCCTCGAGCAGGTCGAGGTTACGGGCGTCGGCGTTGACGACCAACGTCTCTGAGAGGTGGTTGGTGAGTTCCATGCAACGCTCCTTGTCGATTTCCAGGATCTTGATGTTCAGGTCGTGTTCGAGGCGTTTGGCGGTGATGCGGCCCACGCGACCGCCGCCCACGATCATGACGTTGTGGACGTTGATTTGCTTCTTGCCGCTCAGCTTGATGATGGCGTTGATGGCATGTGGCTTGGTGACCACATACACCATGTCGGACACTTGGAACACCTCGTCGCCTTGCGGGATGAAGGTGGTCTGGCGGCGGTGTATGGCTGCCACGCGGAACTCGATGTGCTCGTATTGGTTGATGACCTCGTCAACGGTCTTGCCGAGAATCTCGGCCTCGGGATCTAGCTTCACCATGAAGAGCTGCAGGTTGCCGCCCGCGAAGTCATAGGTTTCAGAAGAGGCGTTCTTCTTCAGCAGCGAGATGATTTCCTGTGCGGCGATGTCTTCGGGCGACAGCAGTCCGTCGATGCCGAGGTCTTGGTACATGCGCCACACCTCGGGGCTAAGGTTCTCCATGGTGTTGACGCGTGCGATGACCTTCTTGGCGCCGAGTTTCTTGGCGATGATGCCTGTCAGCAGGTTGATGTGCTCGTCGTGCAGCACCGAGATGACTAGGTCGGCGCGTTTCACGTTGGCGCGTTGCAGCACGTCGGTCGAGGTGGAGTCGCCCGTGATGGTCATCAGGTCGGTGTGCGATTCCATCATCTTAAGCAGTTCCTCGTGCGGGTCTACGATGGTGATGTTATGGTTGCTGCGCACCAGGGCTTCCGCCAAGTGCATGCCTACTTCTCCGTCTCCAGCTATTACGATGTTCATTTCCGAATGCTTTATAAAAATGCAAATGTATAGTTTTTTCTGAAACTATCACCAAATATCCGACCAAGTGACGGAAATCACGTGGTTGGTCGACTTTCCGCCTTCCTTGAAGACATTGGCCATCCCGAAGGTGTAGCGCACCTCGATGAACCAATAGCTCACCGCCGCCGTGATGCCGTAGTCGATGCGGTTGAACGAGCCTTTCTCCCATGGCGTGATGTACTGCTGTTTCGTTCGGCCTTTCACTTCCTTCACCTCGTTTCCGCCGATGCAGAAACCGATTTGCGGCCCGATGCGCAGCCTCGGGATCTTGGATTCGTCCTCGTCGTCCTCGTTCCACTTACGGAAGTAGATGTTGAGCAGCAGCGGCACGGTGATGTAATGCGACTTCTCCAAGTAGCGTATGGAGGTGGTGTGGCTTTCGCCATACCACTTCTTCGAACTCGTTCCCTGCCTCGAATACAGCACGTCGATTTCGGCGCCAAAGACCGAGCGCGTGGGGATGAGCGCGATGCGCACGCCGCCGGTGAAGTCGGCGCGAAAGCGCGTGCTGTCATTGCCGCTGATGCTCATGGTGCTGAAGGTCGGGCCAAGCATCAAGCCACCACCGAAGCGCTGGGCAAAGAGCGAAGGCAGCGTCACCATCAGGAGCAAAAACAAGAAAACGAGTCGTTTGTGTCTCATACGAAAGACCGATTTAGACTGCAAAGGTAAGAGATTTGGTTGGATTGGCCGTTTTTTTTCAAGGATTTGTGTGTTTTGTCTTTGAAACAGTCGTACTTTTGCCATGATTTTGAAAACCATAGTTATGGAACGCAAACATTGGCTTGACAAGCGATAATATGTATCTTTGCACCATCTCAATAATAGAATTATGACAGAATATGATGTTTTGAAAGGCCTTCGCCACAGTGAGCAGCTTGTGGTGGAACATAAGGACACCGCCGCGGTTTATGGCTCCGGTGCCTTGGAGGTGTTTGCCACCCCCGCCATGATTGCCCTGATGGAAAAGACCTGCCTGATGGGCGTTTGCGACAAGATCGGCGAAGGCAACACCACCGTCGGCATTGCCGTGAACATCAAGCACTTGAAAGCTAGCCCTGTAGGCTCCACCATCCGTTGTGAGGCCGAACTCATTGAGGTGGACCGCCGCCGTCTGGTGTTCGAGGTGAAATGCTATGATGGCGAGACGCTCGTCGGCGAAGGCATCCACGAGAGGTTTGTCGTGGAGAGCGCGAAGTTTATGTCCAAGTTTTAACGAAGTATGAAAAAACAGTTTAAAACACCTAAGCTCTTGAATATGAAAAAATCGTCTACTGCGGAGCAGTTTTGGATTGCGCTTGTCGCTACAACCGTTTCTATTATCCTGACTTTCGGTACTAATGCAATCATCGAGCATTGTCAAAAAGAGAAAGCTAAAAGAGAGATGGTCCTGATGATCATGTATGACTTTGACAAGACCATCGAGCGAGTGCAACATGCCGATACGTTATTGCAACAAGCCAGCCATGCTCAAAAGGAGGTTGCCCTTCATCCTGAGCTTTACTATAGTTATCAGCCATGCTTTTTGTTGGCAATTGGAATCGTTGATAGTAGGTTTGCCGAGACGACAGAAAATATATTCTCCTCCAATATCGAGACGTTCAACACCCTTGGCAATGTCAACTTTGTCCACGAGGTTTCTGCTTTTTATAATGCACGTCACTATTATCAAGAAGATGTGATTGGTGAATTCGAGGAGGAAGTTATTGGATCTGGGGTTACGGGGTCTATAGAAGGCCTTTTCAGGGTTGATTTTCCAACGCATTATGTATCCAACATGCAAAGTTTGGTACAATTGAAAGCGATACGTAACCATTGTATGAAAATGATGAAAGTCAGCGAGGAAGAACTGAGGGAGTTCGGTGAGCAGCGCGTGGTGGAAGAAGAGGTTAGCGAAGAAGACGAAAGGATTCATGAGCAGGCAATTCAAGAATATATTGAGGCAGAGAATGTTCTCATTGAGGCCAGGAAGAAGTACTTGGATGAAAAACCGTGAAATGAATCCATGTTTTGACGATGTTGAATAAATTCAGATTCGGTTTTGACGTTTGGGGCTTGATTCTTTTTCTCTTGGTGATGCTCCCGAACTTCATTTGGTTTGCCGTTCCAGCCCCGAATGATGTTTTGAGGGCAGAATCAACAACGCCAATCATTGATGCCGTTGCTTCGGTTTGCCAAGTTTTAACAGTTGTGTGTCTGTGTTTTGTCATTAACAAAGAAAGAAGCAAGCTGCGGTTTTCACCTTTGGTAATCGCTGCGGTTGTTTGTGTGTTGATATATTACATCGGGTGGGTGTTGTATTATTCGGGAATCGTTAATGCGTGCGTCATTCTATTGCTGACCATTCCACCTTGCCTGGCATTCATTTTGTTCGCTGCCGACAGAAAAAACTTTCTGGCAGTGTTATTTGCTACAGGATTTGCTGTGTGCCATTTCGTTTTTGCAGTTGTGAATTTTATAGAGTAAAAGATGATAAAACTTGAAAAGATACTAACCCTATTCATTGGCATTGGCGCAGTAGTTGGCTCGGTAATGATGTGGGTGGACCCCGTCGGCACCACATGGGGTGGTGAGCCGCTTTTGGAGATGTTGCGAGCAAAGATGCCTTGGCCGGATGTGTTTTTCAAGAATTTCGTCCCATCGGGTTTTGTGCTGTTAGGCTTGAATGGCATCACCCAGTTTGTGGCGGCCTACTTGTTGTTCAAAAAGCACCGTTTGGCACATCACGCCGTCCTTGCCTGCGGCATCATCCTGATGCTTTGGATTGTTTTGGAGTGGTGGGCGTGGGGTTTCAATGCCTTGAGCAACATCTATTTCTTGCTGGGACTAGTGGAGACTATCACTGCTGTAATTATGTTATTTCAAACAAGAAACAATCATGAATAGACCCGATCCAAACAAGGCTTTCCCGAATCCGAAGATTCCAAGTTTGTGCTATATCAAGAATGTGGTGCAACATCCGAATATTATCGTCGGCGACTATACTTATTATGACGATGTGGATGGCGCCGACCAATTTGAGAAGCATGTCACCCATTTCTACAACTTCATTGGCGACAAACTGATCATCGGAAAGTTCTGTGCCATCGCCAAAGGCGTGGAGTTTGTGATGAACGGTGCCAATCACAGAATGGATTGCGCGACGACTTATCCGTTTTACATCATGGGTGGAGATTGGGGAAGTGCCATTGCGCCAGTAAAAAACGAGTTACCGCTCAAAGGTGACACCATCGTTGGTAACGACGTGTGGATTGGTCAGCATGTAACTATTATGCCAGGTGTTCATATCGGCGACGGGGCCATAATAGGAGCCAATTCAGTTGTGGCTTCGGATATTCCTCCATATACTGTTGCAGTCGGTAATCCTTGCCATGTTGTTAAGAAACGCTTCAATGATGAGCTGATTGAATTGTTGCTCAAGTTCAAGTGGTGGGATAAACCCGTTGAGGAAATCGAAAACCTCATGCCCATACTCTCTTGTGGCGATTTGGAAAAGGTTAGAAAGGAGATAAAGGCAAGGTTAAAAGCTGAATCTATATGAACTAACAAATCACACCCTTTGTTTGCAGATTGACATTTTCACTCCCCAATCTGCCCTTAAGTCTCTGCCGAGCCTTGGTGACCGATGCGGGCGAAATGCCCAATACTTTTCGGAACGGATAATACCTTATTTTTGCAGTCGATTTGATTTGGAGAAACAGCATATCTAAAATGAAACAAGAAATCAACCCACAAGAGACAAAACGGGCTCAGGCATTCGAACTATGGATGAAGTCGCCCATGCCGATGGTGACCCTCACTAAGACCTTCGACGTGACGCGGCTTTATCATGCAAGCCAACGGAAGGGGTTGAAATTCAATGCGATTTTGTGCTGGTGCATCGGAAAGGCAGCAAGCCAGATGGAGGAATTCTACTTGCTTCCCGAGCATGGGAGATTGTTCAAGTACGATCGTTTGGCCATCAACGTGATAGTAAACAATAAGGATGGCGGCATCAACTCTTGCGACATTTCGTATACAGACGATTTGGAGCAGTTTTGTTCTGACTACATGACCCTGACACAGGCGACCCGCACATCTTGCCAGAGTTCCTTCGTAGATGAAGCAATGGTGATTGGCACATCGGCGATGGTTACAACGGAGCTTGACTCGATTGTCAACCAATATACCGAACAGTTCTGCAATCCGATGGTGATGTGGGGGCGTTACCGCAAAGGCTGGCTGAGGACAACCTTACCCATTTCCTTCCAATTTCACCATGTGCAGATGGATGGTGGACATGGAGCCCGATTCTTAGAAGAACTGCAAAAGACAATAAACACTATATGAATAGTATGCGCTATAGAGAAGAAGCCATCGAATGTGTAAAAGATCATGTTCTCAAGGTACATAAGCAAATATATGCCAAGTATAATGGTGATTTTGACAGGATCTATACGGAAGGGTACAACAGCAAGTCCTATACGGGTAAGGTGATTGAGCCAGGGAAGGTATATGAACTGAGTTATTTGGAATGTACGTGCCCTAAAGTTAAATGTGGGGAGAGAAACCATCCGCAACAATGTGAGTGTTCACGACAGAGCATTCTATATATCTTGTCGCAACTTGAACCGGACAGCCAATTCGATGTTCTGATTGGGAATACGATTCTTAAGGGAAGCGACCGCTGTACATTCAGAATAACAAGACATCAAGGTAAATTATTAAATAAAGAATGTATGAAACAAAGATTTTGTCAGAGCTGCGGAATGCCGCTCACTGAAGACGTCCTCGGCACGAATGCCGATGGAAGTAAGAATAAAGATTACTGCATGTACTGCTATAAGGATGGTAAGTTCTTGCAGGACTGCACGATGGATGAAATGATTGAGCACTGCGCCCAGTTTGTAAACGAGGTCAACAAAGGCTTGCCCCAACCCATCACGAAGGAAGAATACATCGGCCAGATGAAGATGTACTTCCCGCATCTGAAACGCTGGCGCGAAACCATAAAGGTTACGGACGATGTCATGCCTGAAAATCCTGCTTTGGTGGGCGTTAAAGACCTTATTGCCCAAATGGCAGACACACTTTCCTTGACCTTCATCTCCTCGGTGGACGAAGAAGGTTATCCTTGCACCAAGGCGATGTTATCGCCCCGTGTCCGCGAGGGTATCAAGGTGTTCTATTTCACCACCAACACTTTCTCGCTGCGTGTGGCACACTACAAGGCTAACCCCAAGGCCAGCATTTATTTCTGCGATGCCGAAGGCTTCAAAGGCATGATGCTGCGCGGCACGATGGAGGTGCTGACGGATGCCAAGAGCAAAGAGATGATTTGGCGAGAGGGCGACACTGAATACTACCCTGGCGGCGTGACCGACCCGAACTACTGCGTGCTAAAGTTTACGGCTACGGATGGCCGTTTCTATAGCGATTTCTATCCTCGGAGTTTTGTGATTGAGTAAACTTTTGATGAAACATCTGCCAAATGCAATAACGGCACTTCGTTTTATAGGCGCCGTTTGCCTGTTGTTTTTCGTAGTCGGGAGTCCTGCTTTTTGGGTCATCTATTTTGTCTGCGGCCTAAGCGATATGGTGGATGGCTATCTCGCCCAAAGGCTTGGATGCGAAAGCAAAACGGGAGCCGTTTTGGATAGTTTGGCAGACTTGGCGTTTGTGGCTTGCTGCTGTTGGAAATTGATTCCTGTTTTACCGTTTCCAAAATGGCTGTGGGTCTGGGTGGGAGCGATTGTAGCCATCAAGGTCATCAACCAAATCTGTGCCTTGGTGATGTACAAGAAATGTGTTTTTCCCCATACCATTGCAAACAAAGTAACGGGAGCGCTGCTTTTCGTTGGAGTTCCATTGACTGTGTTTTTGGAATCGATTGTTCCGATGATTGTGATTGCCGCTGTCGCGACGTTTGCTGCTGTTCAGGAGGGGCATTTAATAAGAACAAATATGTATAATCAACCAATGTAAAGAACATTGAAATGATGACGATTGAAACAAATAGAATCAAACTGCGAGCCTGGCGCGACGATGACGCCGAGGCCCTTTACAAATACGCCTCCGACCCCGATGTGGGACCTCGAGCTGGATGGCCACCGCATAAAAGTGTGGAAGAAAGCCTGGAGATTATTCACACCGTGTTTCACAACGACACCACCTGGGCCATCGAACTGAAAGCAACGGGTGAGGCCATCGGCTGTATAGGTTATCTTCCTGCAAGTGGTTGTCCTATTCCTGCCCGTGAAGGCGAACCACTCGCTGGATATTGGATTGCCAAGCCCTATTGGAACCAAGGCATCTGTACGGAGGCGCTGAGGCTGATGATTGAACAAATCCGTAAGAATACTGACATCACGTCACTCATCAGTGGGCATTATATCGAAAATCCCGCCTCGGGACGCGTGATGGAAAAATGTGGCTTTGTGGCTACCGGGGAAACCTATTTTGATGAAACACAATATCAAGGTGAAGGAAAACCAATAAGAGTTTTAAGATTGATAATCAATCGATGATAAGTGACTTTTTTACTAATAACATATTTGAGGGTTATTAATATGTTTTTTGTATTTTTGCGGACATTAGAAATATAAATTTATTCACATGAAAAGAATACTGGTTTTTCTTTTGGTCTTTGCGGCTTTTGAGACGTTTCAGGAAACGTCTCTACAAGCACAGGACATTGACCATTATAGACGAATTGTCAAGGAATTAAGTTCCTCCAAATATCAAGGCCGAGGCTATGCCCGTGATGGTGCCAACAAGGCAGGTAACTATCTTGAGAAGGAATTTCTAAAGGCAGGTGTCGACGAGGTGGTTTGTCAGCCCTTCAAGTTGGACATCAATACCTTTCCTGGGAAGATGAAGCTATGGGCCGACGGCAAGAAACTGCAGGCCGGAGTTGATTTTTCCATGCGTGAGTACTCGCCCGGCGTGTGCGGAACATTTCCCGTGTATCATGTGGACACCTTGAATTTTGACCCTGAAAAGATGTTTGCCGATTTGGCGAAGCCTGAATATGCCAACTGTATGGTGGTTTGCGAGTTTTGGTTCGCATATCGCCACCATGATGCCTTCTCGCGTCTTCAAAAACCAGGCGAATGTACCAATGCGGGCATCATCAACACATGGTCGTCGCCCATCAAGTTCTACAAGGCTTACGGCCATCGCGTGGTGGACAAGCCCATCATTTGGATGACTCCTGAATCCATCGAAGGTGTGAAATCCATCCGCGTAAAGGTGGACAACAAGTTCTTGAAGGACTACGAGTGTTTCAACGTCATCGCCAAGGTGGAAGGGGAAAAACACGATAGTTGCTATGTATTCACGGCACATTACGACCATCTGGGCAATTTGGGCAGACATGTGTATTATGCAGGGGCCAACGATAATGCCTCGGGCACAGCTGCCATCGTCACCTTGGCCGCTTATTATGCCAAAAATCGCCCACAATACGACATGTATTTCATCGCGTTCTCGGGCGAGGATGCCAATTTGCGTGGTTCGGAGTGGTTTGCCAACCATCCTATTGTGCCGTTGGAGCAGATCAAGTATTTGTTCAACATCGACATGATTGGCGACGACAACCCCGTGCAGTATTGCGAAGTCAGTGATGAGGGCATGCGTGGCTATGCTGTGTTGGAGCAAATCAACAACGAGAAGCACCACTTTAAGGCGTTAAACCGTGGTGATTTGGCAGCCAACAGCGACCATTATCCCTTCGCCGTGCGTCATGTGCCTTGCGTCTTCCTTGAGAACGAGGAAGGTAGCGCTTTCCAATATTACCACACCGTTTTCGACGACTGGGAACACTTTGTGGACGTCAGCTATGAGCCGATTTTCAGGTTGGTGAGGGATTTTGTGGAGCGTTATTGAGTGTATGTAAGCTACTAAACCATGAAAAAAGTCTTTCGATTTCTCAGTGTTGCATTGTTGTGCGGGTGCCTGTTGACGGCGTGCTACCAAAAGAGCCAGCTGGTCAGAAACAACCGCACGGAAGTCCTTGCCGACCAGGTGTGGACTTATAGCATCACCCACCCCGACGGCTTCACGATGGACCTCAACACGATGACTACACCTACGGAGGGCATCGTTGTGGCCTACGCCGAGACGCAAGGCTGCCACTCCCGCGAGAAACTCAATTATGTCATCGACCATGCCATGACCCACAACGGGGTCGTGGGCGGCTGGCTTGACACTACCGACAGCCTGTACTACTTCGATAGCTCGCGCATCTTCCCCGAAGACTCGCTCGATGCTGCGAAAAAGTTTGGCATGAAAAATGGACAGATTGCCATATTCATCATCTCTGAAGGGAGGGAAGTCCGACTGGAGTATGAAACACAAGATCAATGATTTAAAACTATACAATATGAACATCAAATCTCTCAAAGTGCTCGTCGTGGCACTCTTCGCAGCCGCCTTCATGACGGGCTGCTGCAACAACAACTGTCAGACTACTAACGAACCTGCTAACACTAACGACAACATGAACAACGCTATCGAAACCATCATGACGCGCACCAGCATCCGCTCCTTCACCGACAAGGCCGTCTCAGCCGACACCGTCGAGATGCTGCTTCGCGCCGGTATGGCTGCCCCCACCGCCGTCAACAAACAGCCTTGGCATTTCGTGGTCATCAACGACCGCGCCAAGCTCGACGAGCTGGGTGGCAACGGCCGTCAGAGCCAGATGTGGCAAGAGTCGACTTTGGCCATCGCCGTCTGCGGCAACATGGACAAGGCCTTGGAAGGCCCCGCACAGGCCTTCTGGGTGCAGGACTGCTCCGCTGCCACCGAAAACATTCTCTTGGCCGCCAAAGCCCTCGGCCTCGGCGCCGTTTGGACGGGCTGCTATCCTATTGAGGAACGCATGGCCAACGTCAGCCAGGTGCTCAACCTGCCCGAGAACATCGTCCCGCTCTGCGTCATCGTGATGGGCTACCCCAACGAGCAACCTGAGCCCAAGGACAAGTGGAAGCCGGAAAACGTGAGTTACAACACATTTGAATAATTTTGACTATTTTTGCGGCTTAATTTTTCTACTAAGATGAAGAAGACCTTTTCGTTGAGAGCCTTGTTCTCTCTGCTATTCGTCCTTGCGACAATCATATGCGTGGCCCAGCCTCCGGGTGGAGGTGGTGGGTACCCCGGTGGCCGTCCTCCGGGAGGCCGTCCCCCAGGAGGTCGTCCGCCCTTTGGCGGTGACCGTCAGTGGGGCCAGCCCGAAGGCAACATGCCTGCCGTGAAGCCGAAGAAGAAAGTGCGCGAAGGCGACACCTTCACCATCGTCGGCGTGCTGCGCGACGCCAAGACGGGCGAGTATCTGCCTTACGTCAACCTGGCGGTGCTCGACTCTGTCGACAACGAGTTCGTCAAAGGCGGCATCAGCAATATGGACGGTGCCTTCGAGATCAACGGCGTGCCGCAAGGCAGTTTCGTGCTGCGCGTGTCGGCCATCGGCTATGAAAACTACTTGCATCCTTTCCGTGTGACCAACAACACCAACCTCGGCGTGTTGCGCATCAACCCTGGCGTGACGTCGCTCAGTGAGGTCACGGTGGCCGGCGAGAGGCCGATCTATGCCATGGAGGGCGAGAAAGTCATCTATAACGTCAGCGAAGACCCGTCCATCCAGACGGGTACTACCGAGGACGCCTTACAGAATGCGCCTGGCGTGGAAGTCGACGTGGAAGGCAACATCACCTTGCGTGGCGTGTCGAGCGTGGAGATTTGGATCAACGACAAGCCTTCGAAACTCACGGAGGAGAACTTGAAGACCTATCTCCAGACTTTGCCCGCCAACGCCATCGCTCGCATCGAGACCATTACCAACCCCTCGGCCAAGTATGCCACCGACGCCGAAGCAGTCATCAACATCATCACATCGGCGCATATCAAGAGCAACCAGTTCATCAGCTTCGGCGTGAACGGCTCCAGCCAGCCTTTCGTCTCGCCGTGGGTGAGCTACATGTGGAAGAAGGAGAAATGGAGCATCAATTTGTTTGTTTCGGGACGTTATAACTTCCGCGACAACCACATCGAAAGCTGGGAGATGAAACGCGAGAAGGCCTCGGAGGATAGTCCGTTCGACACGGTGTGGTATAAGACCGACACAACTGATGAACGCAATCGCCGTCTCAGCGGCAATTTCTTCGCGAACATTGCCTATGAGATTGACTCCATGAGCGATATCTCGTTTGATGCTGGCGGATTCTATAATAACAACCGAAGCTCCAGTCATCGCATCGATGGTCAGACGTTCTATCTGGCAGATAGTGTGTTGGACTACCAAATTGGCGACACCTCCCTCACTCGATCGGGTTTCGGACACTTCGGCATCGACTATACCAAGAAGTTCGACGAGAAGGGTCACAACCTTCGCATTGGCTTGAACTCACGATTCAACAGGAACGCCACGGACCAGTACTACAACCGTTTCTATGACGTGTATTACGACCTTGACGAAAACCGTCACCTGCTGACCAACATGTCTGGCTATGGCCTCAATCTGGATGCGCGTTACAACCGTCCCTATAGCGAAAATGGCGAAATGAGCTATGGCTTGCGTGCCGACCATCAGTATTGGAACAACGACTACAAGCGTTTCTATTCCAACGACGGCGGTGTCACCTATGACAGCCTCGACCTGCTGCGCACCTATCATTACAATGGCGGTGAGACAGGCGTGAACGGCGACGTCAACTGGACGCACCGCTGGGGCGGCTTCACCCTCAGCACAGGTGTGGGTGTCGGCGGCGACGTTGTCTATTACGATTATGATAGTGAGATGCCCTTTGTCGACGCAAAGACGCTGTTTTTCTGGAACGTACGTCCTTCCATCCACCTGACCTACCGCACGGAGAGCATGCATAACATCAAGCTCAACTACTCGATGCGCATGTCGCACCCCGATGAGGAACAGATCAGCACCTTCCGTAGGTATGGCGAGGACAGCTATTCTACGGGTAACCCCAGCCTCAAATACAGCTACACCCACAACATGGAAGCCGGGTGGCAGAAGTTCTTCGAGCGCTTTGGCAACATCGGCATTGAGGCTTACGGTCGTTTAAGCACCAACGAAGTCAGTTCGCTGACCGATGCCACCGACAGCGACGAGTATCTGCGGGACCGTCTTGTGAGTTATTCGATACCTTACAATATGGGAACCTCATGGCGTTACGGTGCCTCACTCAATATGACCTACCGTCCGACTGGCTTCTTCAATGTCAGGTTGTATGCCAATGTCTACGACTATGGATACAAGATGGAATATGACCGCAATGGCATCCATGAGATTGACCAGCGCGACAAATGGTCATGGCAAGTGCGAGTCAACGCCTGGGCTAAGATTTGGGACCAGCTGCAGGTGACGGCGTCGGCCAACTACCGTTCGCCCACCATCGGCCTGATGAGCGAGAGTAAGGCGCGTTATTTTCTCAACTTGGGACTGCGTAGCGACTTCTTCAAGCGCCGTCTTTCGGTGTTCGTCAACGTGCAGGACATCTTCAACTGGGGCGCGAGATATGGCTCGGGGTCGAGCAACACCAACCCCTACTATCTTAGCGACAGCACCCGCAAGATGCTCAACAGCCGTTACATCTCCGCAGGCTTCACCTTGCGTTTCGGTAAGATGGAGCTCGAAAAGCAAGCCAAGGAGGGCGACAACGACAGTGGCGACGACACTATGTGAGCCTTTGGCATATTGCACAAAAAAGGAGGACTCCAATAGGAATCCTCCTTTTGTTTTACAAGCAAAAGTAATTAGCGTTTCATTACCTTTTGCAGGCTGTTGCCCTTCTCGGTGAGGGTACGTACGGCATAGACGCCGTTGGGCAATTGGCTCATGTCGACGCTTTCGGCGCCTTGTTGGCTTATCACTACGCGGCCTGTGATGTCGATGACTTCGATGGACATGACGCCTTCACTTTCCACGTTGATGATGTCATTGGTTGGGTTGGGGAAGATACGGACAGCAGCGCTGCTGTTTTCAGCGGTGCCTTCTGTGGCTGAAATAGTGACATCATAGATAGCAAGGGCCATCTGGTCGTTGCAGTCGTGGTGACGGAAGGAGATGTAAATTGTTTGGCCGGCATACGGGGTCAAGTCGATGTTGCGTTCGTAGACCCATTCCTCGCTGTCGAAGGTCTCGCTGTAGAGACATTCCGTGAAGTCGTTGACGCCGTTGCCCGTGGTCGACACGTATACGCTGTAGTGCTCTTCATAGTCAAACCAGCCCGTGGGGGCGATGCTGTACGACAGCTCGCAAGTGCCGCCTTGGGGCAGGCTGATGGCGGGAGAGACGAGGTAGTCGTCGGGTGTGATGCCTTCTTCCGCTTCTTCGTCCCACGAGTAGTTGATGGCGCCGAAGTCTCCTTCATAGTTCCAGGTCAGGCCGTCGTTGTTGGCGTCGATGGCGGTCCAGCAGCCGAGGCTACCGAGGGCTTCAAAGTCGGTATAGAAAGGCAGCGTGGGGTTGCTGCAATCCAGCACGGAGACCGTCATCGTGGCGATGTCGGTGCCGACGGCGTTGGTGGCCTCGGCGGTGATCGTGTAGATGCCTTGTTCATTCCATGTCGTCACGATGTAGGTGCCAGTGGCAGTGGCAGGCGTTGCGCCTTCCAGCGTCCATTGGATGGTGGCGTTGCTGTCGTCGCAGATGGCTGTGAAGGTGACCGCATCGCCGGAGATGACCGTGTTGGGGCCTTGTATGCTGACGGTGGGCATACCGGCTTGCATGATGGAGATGTCGTCAATCATCATGACAAACTCGTCTTCACAGTCGTGGTGACGGAAGGCAACATACACGTCTTGGCCAGCATATGAGGCGAGGTGGATGGTGCGTTTGGTCCACTCATCCGTGCTTAAAGTGACGCTGAAAATGGATTCGGTGGCGAGGAAGGCATCTACCGTGTTGGCGCTGGCGATGTAAACCGAGTAGTGGTCGGCGGGATAGTCCGGGTCAAGGGCGGCATCGAACCATGAGAGGTCGAAGTCGCTGTTGGCAGGCAGCTGTATCAGCGAGCTGATGAGCCAGTTGTCGGGAGTGAGCACGTCTCCGTTGTCGTTGTCGTACGACATGCTGACGATACATTCTTCACCGTTGTGGACATACTCGTTGTCCAATCCGTACTCCGAAATCAGCATCCAGTTGAATCCGTCGTTGTCGGCATCGACTAAGGTCCAGTCACCAAGGCCGTTCTCGAAGCCTTCATGATAAGGGAACTCGTTGATGCGGTGGCTTTGGGCAAACACCATGGTGACAGACAGTATCATCACGGTGGCAAGGGTTAAAAATCTTTTCATAACTGATGATTTTGTGAATGTTTATTGTTGAATATGATTGAATCAATTAAGGTTTGACGGCCTTAGAGGTAAAAGTCTTTCCGTTGGTTTGGACGACAAGCATATAGGTGCCACTGGAAAGCGGCTGGAATATCTCGCCAAGTTCGATGCGGTTGTGGCCTTTTTGTGAAACGCCGATGTTTTTGTGAACCATCAGCTTTCCATCCAATGTATAGAGGTTGGCCATCATCGCGCTGTTGTTGTCCATTTCGATTTCGGCATAGCTCGAGGCCGTGATAGGGTTGCCGACGATGTGGATGGTGCTTGAGTTTTGTGCGCTTTCATGGAAGCCATCAAGGTCGTATTCATAAGCGCCTAGGTCAATCATGCCATCGTTGACACGACCGAAGCCGTCAAGGTCCAAGCCATCAAGGATGACGTCAGGCGTTTCGGGTGCACCAGCGTTGATGCAAGGGCTGTTGGCACTGAGGTGGAAGTCTTCGTTTTCAAGGTCAACGAAGAGCGGGTCTTCGTCGATGCAGTTGTCGTAGACGGTGATGAACTCATGGTTTGAGATGTTCTCCAGGCCATACTGCACCAGGCAGTTGTGGAACTCTGGAGCGAAGTCCTCGTAGGTCCATGCCCACATTTGCACAGGCTCTTCCAAAGCGGCGTAGTTGAAGTTGTCATAGACGATGCAGTTCCAAACGACGGGAGAACTCTGTTGGTAGAAGAAGATGCCGCCGCAGTTGACGCCGATGGAGAGGTTGTTGACGACGGTGAGGTTGGCAAGCAATGGCGACGAGTCGCTGATGGCCAGGCCACCTGCGAAATGCACCGAAGTGTTGTTGGCGAAGAGCGAATTGGTGATGCTGCACGGGTTGTCGTAGCAACGAATCAGATAAAGCCCACCGCCGTTGATGCCTACGTTATGCTTGAAGCGGCAGCGATCGATGCGGACGGCGCAGCTGTCGATGCTCATGGCGCCGCCAATGGAGGTCTCGCTGTAGTTGTAGCGGAAATCGGTGGCGGTGATGTCGACGTCGCATTTCAGGAAACGCAGTCCCGCACCATACATGAAATAGATGGTGTCTATCTCGCTGCGTAATAGGTTGTTGCTGACGTCGCAGTCGTGCATCGTTACCTTTGAGTTCTCGGCACTGAGCGCTCCGCCGTGTTCGCGAGAGAAGTTGCAAAACAGCTTGCTGTGGGTGATTTCCACCGCGTTGCAGTTGAAGATACGCATGGCACCGCCGTCTTGGTCGTCGTCTAAAGCGGCCTTGCCGTATTGGAAGCGGCAGTAGTCAAACCGACAATCGCCTGCTTTGTCCAGTCTTATGCCATTCCAGCCGCCGCAACCATAGTTGAAGAGGTGGAACCCTGTTGTGTCGGCCACGGTGAAGACAACGGAGTCGTTTTCAGTGCCCAAGGCCTTCAATGTGGCACCGTGTTCCACAGAGATGCTGTAGAAACTCTCAAAAAGCACCGTGGTGCCAGCAAGGATGCACAACGAGTCCTGAACGTTGACATTATCCGTGACCAGAATCGTGTCGGCTTCCCAGACTCCTGATTGTAAGCCGGAAACTTCGATGGTTTGTGCCTTCGCGAAAAGGCCGCATAGCAGCAAAAACAATAATAATCTTGTTTTCATATTGTTTGGGTGATGAATGAAATGCAAAAGTAATTGTTTTTCGTTTTAATGGCATATTATCAGCCATAATTCAAACGAAATTCCTTAACTTTGCATCCGTTTAATACAAAAAGAATGAAACGCCCTAACATAAAGAAGACGCTGGCACCCGTGAAGGAGAAGCTTTCGCCTGTCACAAATAAGTTGAAGCCTATCCCTGTCTTTGGGGCTTTGGTGAAGGCGGCAGCGCAGATCAAAAACATCCCCGTCGAGATTCGTCAGAACCACACGGATCCCATCCGTGCCCAACGTCGCGAGCTGCGCAAGCTGTTGGTCAAGGCACAGTTTACGGAGTTTGGCAAGTTTTATCATTTTGACGAGATTCTGTTGTCAAAAGACATCCTCCAAGAGTTTCGCAAGCGTGTGCCTGTGTTCGACTATAATAAGATGCATGACGAGTGGTGGTACCTCAACCTGCAAGGCAAACGCAACATCGCCTGGCCGGGCAAGATCAAATACTTTGCATTGAGTTCGGGCACCTCGGAGGCCGCTTCTAAATACATTCCCATCACCAGAGGCTTGAACAACAAAATCACCCGTGCGAGTATCCGTCAGTTGGTGTCGGCCACGCGCTATGACTTTCCAGTCGATTTCTACAACCGAGGCATCCTGATGATTGGCGGCAGCACCGACTTGCAATATAACGAGGAATACGGCTATTATGCCGGCGACCTCTCGGGCATCTCGGCAGGCAAAATCCCCGCATGGTTTGAGGCTTTCTACAAGCCTGGACAGAAGATCTCGAAGGTAAAGGACTGGGCGGAGAAGATGGACCTCATGGTGAAGGCGGCTCCAAAGTGGGACATCGGCATCATTGTAGGCGTACCGGCCTGGGTGCAGATCCTGCTGGAACGCATCATTAAGGAGTATAACCTCAAGACCATCCATGACATCTGGCCGAACCTGATGGTGTATGTGCATAGCGGCGTGGCTTTTGCTCCCTACGAGAAGAGTTTCGAGCGCATCTTCGGCAAGGAAGTGCTGTATGTTGAAAGTTACTTGGCCTCAGAAGGTTACATCGCCTATCAGGTTGACTTGAAGAAACGCGTGATGCAGCTGCTGGTCGACAATGGCATCTATTTCGAGTTTGTGCCTTTCAACGAGGAGAACTTCGACGAAGACGGCACCATCGTTGCCAACCCCAAGACCTTGTTGCTTTCTGAGGTGGAAGAGGGTATCGACTACGCCTTGCTGCTCTCCACCTGTGCTGGCACCTGGCGTTATCTCATCGGTGACACCATCAAGTTCCTCAATACCAAGAACTGCGAAATTGTCATTACGGGACGCACCAAGCAGTTCCTGAGCATCACGGGCGAGCACCTCTCGCAGGACAACATGACCCGTGCCGTCGACATGATGGCCGAGGAGTTGGGTGTTACCATCACGGAGTTCACCGTGGCAGGCATCCGCCACGACACGATGTATGCCCACAATTGGTATCTTGGTTGCGATGAGCCTATCGACAAAGATTTGGCTATCAGAAAGATAGATGAGAATCTTTGTAAACTCAACGATGACTATGCCGTGGAACGCACACATGCCATCAAAGAATTGTTTGTCGACGTGCTGCCCACCAAGTGCTTCTATGAGTTCATGGAGCAGAAAATCGGCAAATGGGGCGGTGCCACAAAGTTTCCACGTGTGCTCAAAGGCAAGCGCTTGGAGATGTGGGAAGAATATGTGAAAGGATTGAAATTATAAGTCAAACGCTATGGGGAATACTAGTATTAATTGGTTTGGAAATTTGTCAGGGGACCAGCTGGGGTTATCCTTAATGTGGGCTATCCTGATAGGTGTGTTCCTGTCGGTGGTCGTCAACATGGGCCCGGCATTCATCACCTTGGTGCAGACTAGCCTTCATCGTGGCTTCAAATCAGCGGCTTGGTTTGCCTTTGGTGTCATCCTCAACGACGCCATGATCATCTCGCTCTGTATCTTGACCTCAGTGCAAGTGAAGATGGAAGATTCGAAGATGGACCCAGCCTTGTTCTGTATCGGTGCCGGAGTCATCTTGATGTTGTTTGGCATTTATACGTATCGAAGGAAAGTTGAAGATAGAAAAGAACGCGACGAATTCATCGAAAAACGCACTAACGAGGTGTTAAAAAAGCAAGAGGACAAGCCTGCATGGTTTGTCTTCCTCGCCAAAGGTTTCGTGCTCAATATTTTGAATCCCTTCGTTTGGATCTTCTGGTTCTCTTCTGTGGCTATCGTGGCAGGTAACATGGGTGGCAGCAAGATAAGCACTCTGGTGTTCTTCGCCGTCATCTTGGGAACTACCTTGGTCTGCGAGCTATTGAAAGCATGGGGTGCAGCCAAGTTGAAGGTTTTCTTCAACGCGGAACGCACCACGCTGATGAATAAGATTGCCGGCGTCCTTCTGATGCTCTGCGGAGCTTATTTCATCATCTTCAGGGGAATCGTAAATCTTATTTGATAGTTTGAAGTTTGCAGTTGTCAGTTTGCAATTGTTATTCAACAAACTGCTAACTGTTAACTGTTAACTGTTAACTGCCAACTGCTGAAACGCCGTCCATGGCGAGACTTCAGGCAGGGGTGCCGTAATTTCGATTTGTTCCTTAGTCACGGGATGTTCGAAGGCGATGCGCCAGGCATGCAGGCTGATGGAGGCGTCGGGGTTGCTGCGGGGATAACCGTATTTCAAGTCACCGCGAATGGGGCAGCCGATATGAGCTAGCTGGCAGCGGATCTGATGATGACGCCCTGTAAACAACTCTACCTCGAGCAGATAGAATGTGTCTGATTTACCGACCACACGATAACTAAGCCTTGCCAACTTGGCGTCTTTTGTCCCTTCGGCCACCACGAACGACTTGTTCATCTTCTCGTTCTTGATGAGGTAGTCTTCGAGGACGTCGGCTTGCTTGGGTGGGTGGTTCTTCACGAGGGCCAGATAGGTCTTGCGGAAGTCACGGTCTTTCACTTTCATCGTCATACGCGACAGGGCCTTGCTCGTCTTGGCGAAAACTACGGCGCCGCTTACGGGTCTATCGATGCGGTGGACGAGGCCAGCGAACACATTGCCCGGCTTGTCGTACTTCACCTTGATATATTCTTTCACGTCATCGAGCAGGCACACGTCGCCTGTCTTGTCGCCCTGCACAATCTCCGAGGGGAGCTTGTTGACCACGATGAGGTGGTTGTCTTCGTAGAGTATTCTGTTATCTATGTTGTTCATGGTCTTGTTGTTAGGCAGGGACGCACGTCGCATGCTATGGGTTATTGGCTTCTGTTTAAGAGCAGGGACTTACGTCGCCTGCTTATGGGTCTGTCGTCCCTACGGGACTTGGTTAGATGAGATAGCGTTCGTCAAATTCGATTCCGTTTTCTTTCAAAAACTGTATGAACTCGTCACGAACTGATACTTCGTGATGATGTTGCTCTTGGGTTTCTATATAGCGGATGGTCTTTTTTAGTAGCGAGGGGCTAACACAAAACGCACCATAGCCTTCTTGCCACGCGAAGGTCTCGTAATACTCGTCAATGGTTTTTATCCACTTGCTGCTGTTTGCCTTGATTTTCTGCACAAACTCGGCAACGCTCATGGTCTTAGGCATGGTTGCTAGGATATGGATGTGGTTAGTGATGCCACCAATGATGATAGGATATCCGCCTACATTCTGTATTATGCCTCCGATGTACGCAAAGACCTTTTCGAGGTCTTCCTTGCGGATGGTGATACCAGTGCTTTTTACATGGAAGACGATGTGGATGTTGAGTTTTGTGTATGTGTTAGCCATAACTTGTTCTTTTATTTGTCATGTAGGGACTTACGTTGCCTGTTCAAAGGTCTTTCACCCCTACGGGGTTCCGCCCAGTCCCGTAGGGACGGTATATCAGTATGCAGGTTACGTAAGTTCCTGCTTTCAGTGCAAGTGACGTCAGTCGCTGCTTTTAGTCTACGCCTCTGGTTATACTATAACCCCGCTACCCACAACAAACGGCTCCACCTCATGATAGACCACCCCAAACTGCCCCGGCGCCACGCCCGAGATGGCTTCCTCCGAGACGATGTCAGCGCCACACTCTGTCAGGCGGATGGTGCCATAAGTGAACTCCGGTTGGTGACGGATCTTGAAGCGGATGCGTTGTCCGTCGACGAAGTGCAAGGCAGGGTTCATGGGCTGCAGGTCGCCCAAGGGGACGATGTTGGTGTATTGCGCCACCGGGTCGTAGCCCTGAGACACATAGACGATGTTGTTCGGGATGTCTTTCTTGACCACAAACCACGGCCCGCCACTGAGGCCGAGGCCCTTGCGCTGCCCGATGGTGTGGAACCAGAAGCCCTTATGCCGCCCCAGTTTCTTGCCCGTTTCCAACTCCACGATGTCGCCAGGCATCTCGCCTAGATATTCGCGGATGTAGTCGTTGTAGTTGATCTTGCCCAAGAAGCAGATGCCTTGGCTGTCGTGACGTTCGGCACTCGGCAGCTTGTATTGTGCGGCTAGACGGCGCACCTCGGGTTTGGGGATGTCGCCGATGGGGAAGATGACCTTGCTCAGCTGGGCATAGGTGATGCGCCCTAGGAAATAGGTCTGGTCCTTGAAGGTGTCGGCGGCGGTGCCAAGCCAGAAAATGCCGTTTTCGTCCTCCCACGAGCGGGCGTAATGTCCCGTGGCGATCTTGTCGAAGTTGTGGCCTTCCTTCTCCTCGAAGGCGCCGAGTTTGATCCAGCGGTTGCACATCACGTCGGGGTTGGGCGTGAGGCCCTTGCGCACCATCTCCATGGTATATTTTCCGACGGTTTCGAAATACTCGTGTTGCAGGTCGACGAGGTCGAATTTACAGCCGTATTTCTTGGCGATATAGGTCGTGATTTCGATGTCTTCCTCCGACGGGCAGCTCGACAGGTCTTCCTTGCCTTCCATACCGATTTTGATATAGAAGATATGCGGGTCGTAGCCCTGCTCCTTGAGCAGCGGCACCACTACTGAGCTGTCGACGCCCCCAGATACCAGTGCGGCAATGTTCATCATTTATGTTTTTCAAAAGAATGTAGGGCTGTCATACTATGGCAGCCCCACACATGAAATCATCCTACAGAACATCCCGGTGCCACCAAGTCACTTGGTGTGAGCAGCACGAGGCGGCCGTCTTTGTCCTCGGCGGAGAGGATCATGCCTTCGCTTACCACGCCCTTGAGCTTGCGCGGCTCGAAGTTGGCGACGAAGCACACCTGCTTGCCCACCAGCTTCTCGGGTTCGGTGTAGTATTTAGCAATGCCGCTCACAATGGTGCGCTTCTGCATGCCGTCGTCGATGAGGAACTGCAAGAGCTTGTCGGCCTTCGGCACCTTCTGGCACTCGAGGACGGTGCCCACGCGGATGTCGACCTTCATGTAGTCGTCGAAGCTCACCACAGGCTTCACCTCGGCAGGCTTCCAGGCGTTGAGTTGGTTGGCTTTCTTGGTGTCTTCCAGCTTCTTCAGCTGTGCCTCCACCACGCTGTCCTCGACCTTCTCGAAGAGCAGCTCGGGCTGACCAATCACAAGGCCTTCAGGCAGAAGGACGGTCTTTTCGGCGTCGTCCCAACCCTTGAAGAACAGCTTTATCATTTGCTGCAGCTTCTTTGCGCTGAAGGGCAGGAAGGGCTCGCTGAGGATGGCGAGGTGTGCCACAATCTGCAACGACACGGCCATCACGGTCTTCACCCTTGCAGGGTCGGTCTTGATTTGCTTCCAAGGCTCGTTGTCGGTGAGGTATTTGTTGCCGAGGCGGGCCAGGTTCATCAGCTCGTTGAGGGCTTCGCGAAACTTGTAGGTCTCGATCAGATGACCGATCTTGTCGGCATAGCCGTTCATCTCGGAGATGACAGCCTGGTCGGTTTCGTTCAAGCCACTCAAAGCGGGCACGGCGCCTTCGTAGTACTTGTGTGTTAGCACCAAGGTGCGGTTGACGAAGTTGCCGAAGATGGCTAGCAACTCATTGTTGTTGCGATCTTGGTAGTCCTTCCAGGTGAAGTTGTTGTCCTTGGTCTCGGGTGCGTTGGCGGTGAGCACATAACGCAGCACGTCTTGCTTGCCGGGGAACTCCACAAGGTACTCATGGAGCCACACGGCCCAGTTGCGTGAGGTCGAGATTTTGTCGTTTTCGAGGTTGAGGAACTCATTGGCGGGCACGTTGTCGGGCATGATATAGTCGCCATAGGCCTTCATCATGCAGGGGAAGATGATGCAGTGGAACACGATGTTGTCCTTGCCGATGAAGTGCACCAGCTTGGTCTCGGGGTCTTTCCACCACTTCTCCCAGTCTTCGCCGCGTTGCTCGCAAATCTCTTTGGTGTTGCTGATATAGCCTATAGGCGCGTCGAACCACACATAGAGCACCTTGCCGTCGGCGCCTTCGAGCGGGACGGGCACGCCCCAGTCAAGGTCGCGAGTGACGGCACGAGGCTGCAAGCCACCGTCGAGCCAGCTCTTCACCTGACCGTAGACGTTGACTTTCCATTCCTTGTGGCCTTCGAGGATCCACTCGCGGAGCCATTGCTCGTATTGGTCGAGAGGTAGATACCAGTGCTTGGTCGGCTTCTTCACCAAGGCTGCGCCGCTGAGTTGCGAGTGCGGGTTGATGAGCTCGTCGGGGCTCAAAGAAGAACCGCATTTCTCGCATTGGTCGCCATAAGCGCCCTCGGCACCACATTTCGGGCAGGTGCCCACAATATATCTGTCGGATAGGAACTTCTGACGCTCAGGGTCGAAGTATTGCTCAGTCTCTTTCTCGATGAACTTGCCTTCGTTGTAGAGTTTCTTGAAGAACTCCTGTGCCGTGGCGCGGTGCATCTTTGAAGAGGTGCGTGAGTATATGTCGTAGCTGATGCCCAGTTCCTCAAACGATTTCTTGATGATGGCATGGTAGCGGTCGACGATGTCCTGTGGGGTTACGCCTTCCTTCTCGGCCTTGATGGTGATCGGCACGCCATGCTCATCGGAACCACCGACAAACAGGACTTCCTCACCACGCATTCGCAGGTAGCGGACGTAAGTGTCGGCGGGGATGTAAACGCCGGCAAGGTGACCGATATGGACGGGGCCGTTGGCATAAGGCAAGGCTGTGGTTACGGTGTAACGCTTGAAGTGTTTGTTCGTTGATTCCATTTTTTAATCAGTTATTAGTTTGAAGTTGTTCAGTTGTTCAGTTGCTCCCCCGCCGCTTTGCGGCACCCCTTCTGGGGGGGAGAAAAACGGGTGCAAAAATAGTGATATTTGTTGAATAAGGGACGATGGGCTCAAAAAAGGCTATTCATCTCGTTTTTGAAAGAAATCTCATCCTTCCCGTTCCGCGCAGAAAACCGTCAATTCCCTAAGAACTTCAGTGATTTCCGAAGCCGCAAAACCATCCAAAGACTGCAGAGCCTTTTCGTAATAAACAGGCAGTAACGCCGTGGCTTGTTCTGTATGCTCGCCGTCGAGAATGTCGTCGCGCAGCTGGAAGAGGATACCGAAATTGAGGCCGAAATCAGAAATCTGTTGCACCTGCTCAGCCGTGGCGTTCACCGAGAGGGCGCCTGCGGCACAGCAAGAGCGCATCAACAAGGCGGTTTTCCTTGTGATGATTTCGAGGTATTCATTGTCGCCATCTGTGTCCTCGCAGATGGAAAGATCCTGCATCAATTCGCCCTCGCTCATGGCGGCAGTGGTGCGCAGCATCTCTTGCAGGATGGCGCGGTCGTCGGGCTCCGTGAGGAGCAGCATGGCTTTGGCCAAGAGGTAGTCGCCAGCCAGCACCGCCGACAGGTTGCCGAATTGCGCCTTCACTGAGGCTTTATTGCGGCGTTGGTCGGCGTCGTCCACCACGTCGTCGTGGAGGAGTGTGGCGCTGTGTACCATCTCCACGAAGGTGGCGGCACGCAGCGTCTGCTCGTTGACGTCGCCAAACAGCTTCGCGCCGAGCAACACCAAGATGGGCCGCAGGCGTTTGCCGTGCGTGTCGACAACATAGCGCATGATGCTGTCCATAGGCTCGGTGTCGGACTTCAGCGTCTGGGCAAAGAAAGCCTCAAACTGCTTCAGCTCTTCGGCGATAGGGAAGTTGATGTCGCTCAAATTTTTCACGCTGCAAAAATAGGAAAAAATTGGGAACATGTCTCTAACCGAAGGCATCCGAAAAATGCCGAATGTTTTGTTCGTTCATTTCTGCTCAGTTCGGTTAGAGATTTTTTACAATTTGCACGATATTTGATGTTTTTGCGTTATTATTCCAAACACTTGAACCATGAAACGCACCGGAATCATCATCGCCGTCGTCGCCTTAGTAGCCCTCGGCCTGCTGGCTTTCGCCACGCCTAGCAAGACCCCAGATACCCCTCAAACCCCGAAAAACAATTATGAAAGTATGTGGAAAAAAGTAAAGGAAAACCTCGAAAAGAACTTGCCGGAATCGGCTGAAAAAGAGTTGAATGTCATTGAGGAACAGGCCTCGAAGGACAAGAACCAGACCCAGCTGCTGAAGACCTGGCTCTATCGCCAAAGCATCATGCAGTTTACCGTGGAGGAAGACCCTGAGCAGGCTTTCATCCAGTACCTTGAAACCAAAGTCGAGCAACTCGACGCGGTGCACGACGCCTTGCTACATGAGGAAATCGCCCATGCCTACGCCAATTATCTGGAATCCTACGAATGGCGTATCAGCGACAACCTGGCTATTGACGGTGACCTCAGTAAAGTGGAGATGAAATATTGGGATAGGGCGAGTTTCGAAGCCCGCATCAACCTGCATTATGCCGAGGCGTTGAAGCCCGTCGAGGCGTTGAAGAAGGCGAAGACGGAGGATTTCATGGTGCTGTATGAGAATACGAGCAACAACGAAAGATATATCGAATACGAGGCTTCGCTGTTCGAGTTCATGTTCCACCGTGTGGCCAAATATTACCAGGAACAAGCTGATGCCGACGACGTGGAAGGTGAGACCGATTCTTGGTGGCTCCCCGCCAAGGATTTTGTGAAAGTTGACCTGGGCAATACCGAAACCCCACTTAACCTCTGCCTAAAGATCTATCAAGACCTCATCGCATACAACCTCAAAAACGACAACGAAGACGTGCTGATTTACAACGACTTCAAGCGTTTTGAGTTTGTCAACGGCATCTTGGGGAAGAATGAGCAATACCAGGCCGCGATGGAGGACCTGAAGGCCCAACATAAGGATAACTCGCTGTCGGCAGAGATCACTTCCTTGATTGCGCGTAACCTGATGAACCAGCAGGAGAACAACCCCAGTGACAGCACTTTGTTCGACAACTACAAGAAAGCCAAGACGATGTGCGAAGAAGCCATCGCCCAGTTCCCGAAGTCGCAAGGCGCGAAGAACTGCCAGAGTCTTATCGACCGCATTGAGGAGCCGCAGATCGACATCGCCCTCAACTCGGTGCAGCTACCCAACGAGGCCATCCCCGCCGTGCTGGAATACCGCAACACGACCGCACCTTATTACAGAATTGTGAAGGTCAGCGAAAAGGAATTGGAGAAGCTGAACGGGATGAATAAGGAAGACCGACTGAAGGAGCTGAACAAAACCAAAGCCGTCGTCGAGAAGGAACTCAGTTTGGCACCCGAGACCGACTACCGCAACCACAGCACACTTATTGCCCTGCCAGCCTTGGAGAGAGGCATCTACTACCTGACCGCCACCACAAAACAAGGCATTAAAGACGAGGACAAAACCTTGATGCTCAGCTTCCAAGTCTCACAATTAGGATATATCACCGACAAAAACGAAAACAAGATGACCGTGGTGACCGTGGACCGCAAAACGGGAAAAACCGTGGAAGGTGTGACGGTGGAATTCTGTCGCCGCGAGTGGAACTACAAAGCCCGTGAATACAAGACCATCGTTTTGAGCACGGTGAAATCAGACAAGGAAGGCAAAGCCGTCATGAACGGCAAAGAGGAAAGCACTACCTCGTTCTACGTCAATCTCCGCAAAGGTGATGATGCCTTACTGTCCGACATCCATTTCTCTATAGGAACACCTCCTAACAGGGACGACAGAGTGAATCATATGACCACGCTCTTCACCGACCGCGCCATCTATCGCCCAGGGCAAACCGTTTATTTCCAAGGTATTGTGGTACGCTATCAAGGCAAGGATCAGGCCTTGGTGAATGGCTACAGCGAGAAGGTGACCTTCAAGGATGCCAACTGGCAGGAAATCAGCTCGGCCCAGTTCACGACGGACGAATACGGCACGTTCAGCGGCTCGTTTGTCATCCCCACCGACCGCTTGAATGGTGTGTTCCATCTCATTTCCGGTCATGGCAACAAGACCATCCGTGTGGAAGAGTACAAGCGCCCGACCTTCGAGGTCACTTTTGAGAAGCCGAAAGAGCAGTACAAACTCAACCAAGAAGTGACGGTGCACGGCGACGTGAAGGCCTACGCTGGCTTCGGCTTGGATGATGTGGAATACAGCTACCGTGTGGTACGAAAGACCTCCTTCCCCTGGCGTTGCTGGTGGTGGTGGTACCCCGTCGTGGAGGACGAGCAAATCACCTATGGCAAGGCCCGCACCGACGTGAACGGCAAGTTCGCCGTCACCTTCAACCTGAAGCTCTCGAAGACTATCGCCCCAGAGAAGCAGCCTGTGTTCACCTACGAAATCGAGGTGACTGCCACGAGCAAGCAGGGCGAGACCCATGCCGATACCTACAGCATCCGCGCGGGTTACAACGAAATCGCCATCAGCACAGACCTGCCTTCTGAGGTAGAGAAATCCGACATGGGCAAGTACCAGATTACCGTGAGTAACCTCAGTTGGCAGCCCGCCAAGAGCCGTATCTCAAGGAAGATATATCGCTACGAGGAAGCCGCCAAGATCAACTATTTCGAGGCAATGGGACACTTGGAAAAGCTTGATAGGCAAATGCTGAGTGATGTGGATTTGGCGAGACTATTCCCTGAATATAGCTTCTACGACAAGCAAAACAAGACTTTGGTCGATGAGGCCACAATTACTGTGGATGACAAGGCCAGGTTCTATGACGGCAAGGCCCTGAAACCTGGAAAATACGTCGTGGAACTGACGAGTCTCGATGATCCTTTGGCGAAGATCTCGCAGCAGTTCACCGTGTTCGAGGAAGACTCCAAGAAACAGCCTCTCACCACGATGGAATGGAAACACCTTGACACATCAACCGCCCATCCCGGCGATGAAATCCACCTCAGCATCGGCAGTTCGGCCAAAGACGTGGACATCTGGGTGCAGCTGACTCATGGCAATGAAATCCGTCTGGACAAAAAAATCAACGTCAACAATGGCGTGCAGACATTATCTTATAAGGTGACCGAAAACGACCGCGGTGGCCTTGAATGGCGTTATGCTTTCGTGAAAGAAAACAGCTTTAATATCGACCGTTTGGGTGTCTCCGTGCCCTTCGATAATTACAACTTGGCTGTGAAGCTCGCCACTATGCGCGACAAACTCAGTCCTGGTGCCGAGGAGACATGGGAGGTTACCGTCCGTGACTACAAGGACAAGCCTATCGAAGCCGCCTTGCTCGCAAGCATGTATGACGCCTCTTTGGATGAGTTTGCCCGCAATCATTGGTGGTTCAGCATGTCGCCTTCGGGTGTGTCGGGACGTAGTTTCAATTCCGACAGCCACGGCTTCACCTCCTCCAACACGGGTTTGGAATACTTCTATTTCGTCGAGCTCTTCAACTTCAGCCTGCCCTCCGATGCACCTTTCTTCGACTTCGGTTATGCTTATGGACGCCGCTATAGAAAAGGTAGTCGGTATTATGAAGATGTCTATATGTGCGTGGAGGAAAGAGCTACACCTAGGATGAGCGGTGCTGTGTTGCAAAAGAATTCTATTGCAGCCGATGGTGCCGTTGAGGTTGAAGAAGAGATGGTTGAAATAGCGAAACAAGAATCTTCCCATCCTTCTGAAACAGGAGGACAAGATGACAAAACAAAGGAACCAGCCGAGCCTACCCTCCGCGAGAACTTCAACGAAACAGCTTTCTTCTTCCCACAGCTGCGCACCAACAACGATGGCAGTGCGACCTTCAGCTTCACCATGCCCGATGCCCTCACGCGCTGGCGCCTCATGCTGCTGGCCTATACCAAAGACCGCAAGACGGGCCAAAACGAATACACCTTCACGAGCTCCAAACCCGTGATGATCATGGCCGATATGCCGCGTTACATGTACGACAACGACGAACTGTGGTTCGTGGCCAACGTCATCAACACCGGCGACGAGCCTGTCACGCCCAAGGCAAAACTCGAGATCTTTGATGCCGCTTCGATGCAACCCATCAACATGATTGTTTCCAACACAACCATACCGATGGAGACCATACAACCTGGTCGCAGCAAGGAAGTACGCTGGAAGGTAAAGGGACAATACGATCTGAGCCTCCTGGCCTTCCGCTTCACGGCATACGCTGGACAGTTCAGCGACGCAGAGCAGCACCTCCTGCCCGTGTTGAGCAGTGAGATTTTCATGACGCAGACCCTGCCCATCACCGTGAAGGCCGAGACAGAGCAAACCTTTGACTTCGAGGCCATCGCCAACCCCGACAGCCACGAACGCGACCATAGCCTGACACTCAACTTCAGCACCAACCCTGTTTGGTACGCCGTGCAGGCACTGCCTTATCTGGCCAACGTCAAGGCCGACCGCGCCGAGACCGCTTTCTACGTGTTCTATGCCAACACGCTGTCGTCGTACATCGCCGACCACATCCCGAACCTTTTGAACTACATCAAGAAGTGGCAGATTGAGACGCCCGATGCCTTGCTCTCGCAACTCGAGAAAGACCAAGACCTGAAGGCCATCATGCTGCAAGAGACGCCGTGGGTGCTCGAGGCCAAGAGCGAGACCGAGCAACGCAACCGCATCTCTGCCCTTTTCGAGGTCAACACGATTGGCAACCAGCAAACCAACGCCTTGAAGCTCATCAAAGACAAGCAGAAATACAATGGCGGCTGGCCTTGGATGGACGGCATGCCTGAGAGTCCATATATCAGCACATATATTCTCAGTGGCTTTGGCAGGCTGCAAAAGATGGGCGCTTGGGAGTCGCTGAGCAAGGCCGACCAAAACACCACCCAGAGCATCTGCGACAAAGCTGTGCGTTACCTTGAATATGAGGTGGCCGAGACCTATCGCGAGATGAAACGCCTCAGCAAAGGCAAGGACTGGCCCATCGGATCCAGCACTTTGAACGAGCTTTACGCCTTGAGTTTCTTTAAGGAGCAGAACTCCGACCGCGACTTTGCCAAGGCCAAGGCCTACTACCTCAAGAGCCTTGACAAGGAGTGGACTTCGTTCAACTTCAACCAACGCTCGAAAGGTGCCTTGGTGCTCTATCGCAATGGCAACGAGAAGACCGCCAAGCTGATGATTCAGTCGTTCAAGGAATGCGCCCAGAAGAACGAGCAAATCGGCATGTACTGGCCGAAGAAATACTTCAGCTTTGAGTCGCACATCGCCACCCATGCCAACATCATGGCCGCCTTCGCCGAAATCGACCAAAACCAGGAGATGCTTGACCAGCTGCGTGTGTGGCTGCTCACCCAGAAGCAGACCAACAAATGGGAGAATTCTTCCTCAACCGCCGATGCCCTCTATGCCCTGTTGATGCGCGGCAGCGACTGGTTCGAGGAAGGCAAGGAAGTCACGCTGCGCTTCGGCAACATCCCCGTCAGCATAGAGGGTGGCGTGGCTGGCACGGGCTTCATCCAACGCCGCTGGAACGCCAACGAGGTGACCCAAGACATGCGTCAACTCACCGTCAACAACCCGACCAACCACTTGGTCTGGGGCGGCCTGTTCCGTCAGTATTTCGTCCCGATTGACGAAGTCAAGAGCGACGAGTCGGGCTTCACCATCAAGCGTGAGCTGTTTGTGGAGACGGTGACGGATAAGGGCAAGGTCTTGGTGCCCGCCGAGAAGCGCACCTTGAAGGTCGGCGACAAGCTGACCGTGAAGATTACCTTCACCAGCCAGCAGGACATGAGTTTCGTCTTTGTCAAGGACCTCCGTGCAGCAGGTTTCGAGCCGATAGAACAGATTTCGCATTATGAGTACAACGACCGCATGAGCTACTACCAGAGCAACACTGACACCGACATGGAGTTCTTCATTGAGCGTCTTTCCAAGGGCACGCATCAGTTGGAATACAGCATGTTCGTCACCAAGGAAGGCCACCTCAACAACGGCTACGCATTGATCCAGTGCCAGTATGCCCCTGAGTTTAGTGCCTATTCGGATGGAATGAAGGTTGTTGTTGGAGAGTAAGTGTTAGCCTCCCATGTCATTCCAACGAGGGCATGTGCGTTAGCGTGGAATCTATGGGAGGCGGAACGGAAAAGCAAAATCCTTACAAGACAGCCTCAACAGTTATAGATCCCATGCCTTTGCCCACCAGCCCCCGCAGGGATGACATACTTGTTGAGGCCTGCACCAGCCAAACGCAGGAAATCGAAGATTCGACGAATCAAGTGCCTGCTTTACCGAACGATGAGTTTAATAGTCTGCCACCAACCTTCATTATGTCTTATCTTCAGTAAATAAAACCCCTTAGTCAATCCTTGTAACGACAACCCATGCTGTTGTGATCCACTATCGAAATGGTCGGATTCCTTAACCATCAATTGGCCCTGTAGTGAATACAATTCAAACTGCACGATACCAGCCGATGGGTTGAAGAAATGCACCCATGCCGCATCGTTGGCTGGGTTGGGTGCCACAGAGGCCTCTAAAGTCGGTGTTTCGGACTCGTCTATGCCCAGGCCTGGGACATCCGTAAAGAGTTTCATCGTCACAGGCAGATGGTCGGAGCAGTCGTAGAGGGCTTGTGCCAACTCGGAGGAAACAGCGTAGTTGTAACCTTGGTTAATGCTTTGGTTGAAGTGATAGCCGTCGTTGCCGATGGCTTTGTAGGAGTTGGGCACATAACGCAAGTGCTTGTAGCTGAACTTGATTTCGTCCGACATTAGGATGAAGTCGAAACGGTCGTCAAGGCCGCCGCCGGAGAAACAGGGCACATCCTCGGCATGGGTTGACTGGGTATGGAATCGGGCAAACTGGTACGAGTTGTTCCATTCGCCCACGCCGCCGAGGTTAGCTAAGGGGTCGATAAAGAGGGCGTTGGTGTTGCTGTAGGTCCGGGTCAGCACCTGATAGGCGCTTTCGCTGGAGCCATACAAGTTGAAGTCGCCCATAATCAACACGTTTTCAGTGTCGTAGTTTTCGCTGACATAGTTCATCACCTTTTGCATCAGAGCGTAACGCGAACCTTCATAACCTTCTCCCGCCTTGGGGTGAGCGACGATGCACACCAGCTTCACGGTGTCGCCATAAGCCAAAGAATGGCTTTTGAGGTATAGCTCATAGATGTCGGTGTCACGGGGAGAAGTGCGCAGTGCCACGTGTTTCCTCAGGCCCAGCTTGCGTGAGTCGAAGAAGATGTGGTTGACGATATCCTCGTGGGCGTAATTAATCATCTTGTCGGATTGCCAGTAATTGACGCCATAGATGTTCAGATTATGGCGTAAGAAGTCATCCTGTAGAGCTTGGGTGGCGCCGAACTCGCACACGGTGAAGATGTCAGGTTTCGCATAACTCAGGATGGTGCGGATGCATTCGTCTTTGTGCTGCGTGTTGTTGGTGCTTTCGTAGCATTGGGCAAAAGCGCTGTTATAGTTGCCGTAATACAGCAGATTGTACTGCATGATGGTCAGCGTGTCCTGCGACCAAGCGGTGAAAGACAACAAAAAAAGGGCAAAAAGTATGGTTTTTCGCTTCATTTTCAAGGAAATTGTGCAGCAAAAATAGAAAAATTGGCGCGATATTTGAATAAATCCTATTTTTGCAACGAAATTAGTAATGAAAAAGAAGTATAAAATAGGATTATTGGCCGTAGCCACTCTCGTTTTGTTGACAATGAGCGCTTGCCATAAAGAGAAAAAGTATGCCGATTGTCTTCTGGTTGGGCATTGGGGCTGCGAGGAATACGTCAGTTGCCGTACTGATGCCTCAGGCTACGAAAAATGGGACACCTTATACTACGAAGTGGGCGAGGGGCATGGCTATGAGGTGTTTTTCTATGCTGATGGCACAGGCAAGCTCTATCTCAACGACAGCCCGGCTTTGATCAAGAAGTTCAATTGCGAATACGATTATGATTCTGTAAGTCATGTTCTGACCATCTATAACACTTCGTGGATTATCTCCCAGTTCACCGATGCGACGAGTGCCGACATGGTCATTGAGGAGTTGACGGCCAACACCATCCAGTCGTCGTGGACGAATTATTTCTCGGAGCCTGAGCCTTTCTTTGAGCGCTTTTTCTTGAAACGAATTGATTAACAATAAAATAGTAAAATATGAAAAGACTGACATTATTTGCAGCAGTGGCCTTTGCAGCCATGCTGTTTACTTCGTGTGGAAAACACGATTACGATGAGTTTGTAGGCACCTGGGGCGCTGAAAAGGTTGAGTATTACAACACCGACTATGCAGGCAACCCGATTCCTGCCTCCATGGAGACCTATACCTATAACCCTGAAGATGTGGACAATAGCATCAGGTTGACGTTTAGGGCCGACAGAACGGGCGAGATGCGCGACAGCGCCATCGACACCTTGTACACCAATTATGACGAAGAGCATGAGATTTATCTTGATACCATCCCCTGCTCCGACACGGTTTTGATCTACAACTTCACTTGTTCATTCGACAAGTACAATCAATGCATGTATATGAACATGAGTGACAATCCACGTCCCTTTAGGCTTAATATTGTCAGCATGGACAAAAACACTTTTGTCTACGAGAACGAATACGGCGATAACTATGTGGAAAAGAGTTATATGAAACGCATCAGCGGCAAGGACACCAAGTCTGAGAAGTCCAGCAAGCCAGTGCGTCACCCGCATAACAAGCCTGGGTCGCTGTTCGGTAATAGATAAAAATAAGGCCGCAAACGCGGCCTTATTTTTTTATTCTACCACAAGCATCAAGCCTTTTAGATAAGCACCTTCCGGGTGGAAGATGTTGATGGGATGGTCGGCGGGCTGCGACAGCTGGTCGACAATCCTGACGTTGCGCTTGGCTTCTATCGCCGCTGCGGTGACGATGCCTTGGAAGGTGGCTTTGTCGACGGCCTGCGAGCAGCTGAAGGTGAACAGCAGTCCTCCTTTGGCGATGCGCCTGATGGCTTCGGCGTTGAGGAACTTATATCCACCCAAGCCGCGATGCCTGTCCTGATGCCGTTTGGCGAACGCCGGCGGGTCGAGGATGATGAGGTCGAAGGCGCCTTCACGCATTTCCGTGATGTATTCCTTCATGTCGGCTATATAACATGGGTTCTCCTCTTTCGAGTAGCCATTCAGCTCGAGGTTGGCTTCGGCCATGGCGATGGCCTTCTTCGAGGCGTCGACGGTGACGGCCCTTCGTGCCCCGCCCTTTAGTGCCGTGACGGAGAAGCCACCCGTGTATCCGAAGGCATTGAGCACAGTCTTGCCTTGGGCGAAGTGGCGAACCAGCTCACGGTTCTCGCGTTGGTCGAGGAAGAAACCCGTCTTTTGGCCTTCTTCCCAGTTGGGGAGGAAGCGACTGTCGTTTTCCAGTATCACCTCGTCAAGGCGCTCGCCGAAGAGGTAGCCGTCGTCCACGATGGCGTCTTCCTTACCCATACGTTGCATGGCTTCGGCGCTTTTGTTGTAGATGGCTTGCAGCCCGAGGTCGGGCATGAGCTTGAGGGCGCTGACGATCTCCTTCAGGTGGAGCGCCATGCCTTCGGTCTGGGCCTGCACCACGGCGGTGTGGCCGTAGACGTCGACGATGAGGCCCGCCAGGCCGTCGCCTTCGGAGTGGACGAGTCTGAAGCAGTTGGTATGCGGGTCATTCGTCAAGCCCATGATTTTGCGCACCTCGTAGGCGTGGTTGAGGTGGTCGAGGAAGAACCGCTCGTCGATTCTGGTGTTGTCGAAGCTCAGGATCTTCACTGCGATGCTGTCCGACTCGCAGAAGCCCGTGCCGAGGATGTGGCCGTCGTAGTCGGTGACGGTGACCGTGTCGCCCGCCTGCAGGCCTTTGGCGGCATCGTGGATGGCACCCGAGAACACCCAAGGGTGGAAGCGGCGTAGTGCCTCTTCCTTGCCCGGGTTGAGGCGGATGACGGGATAGAATGGGTTTTGTGGCATAGGTTACAATCTATTTTGGCGCAAAGATAGGAAAATAATGAAATGGCGGTTCGGAGAATTGTTGTAGTTTTGCAGCCCATTCCTTTGAACCTGTCTCGGATTATGAAAGCCGCTTTCTGTCACATTGTGTTGTTTGTGCTTGCCTTGAGCATGATGGTCTCGTGTGAGGAAAAGGCAACACCCAAACCGGCTGAGACGGTGGAACCGCAGGTGCAGCAAGTGATCGACACCATCGAAGAGCAGCAGGAAGACACACTCTCGCAGATGTATGTCTTCGTCTTTGACAGCATCGATGTCGACACATTAATGTATAAGGACTATGTCTTTGTGTCGCAACCTATCCCCGAGGCGGTGAAAGCCCGTATGCAGGGCAAGTCGATGCCCGACGACGCCACCATAGGCTACGACGAGCTGCGGTATCTTATCCTTTATCATTATGATTACGAGGGCGACATCAAGCAGGGCGAGATGGTGTGCAACCAAGCTATCGCCCACGACCTGTTGAGCATCTTCAAGGCTTTGTTTGCGGAGGCGTATCCTATCTATAGCATTCGACTCGTGGATGATTTCGACGCCGATGACGAGGCCTCCATGGAGGCCAACAACACCTCGTGTTTCAACTACCGCACCATGGTGGGCACGAGGATGATTTCGAAGCATGCTATGGGTCTGGCCGTGGATGTAAACCCCTTGCAAAACCCCTGTATCAAACATGGCCGCGTGCATCCCGCTGCGGCAGAGGACTATGCCGACCGTACGAAGGACTTTCCCCACAAGATCGATAGGGACGACTACTGCAAGAAAGTCTTCACCTCATACGGTTTCATGTGGGGTGGCGGTTGGGCTGGCTCGAAGGACTACCAGCATTTTGAGAAGAGGTAAATTGATTTAAACACAAAAGGGGCGCACTAAATGCACCCCTTTTGTCCTATGTAGTAGAGACGTTTCCTGAAACGTCTCTACCAAATTATGCCTGTTTTCTGGCCTCAATTAGCAGATCCAGCATCTTGATGGCCGAATCACTGATCACCGTACCAGGACCGAAGATGGCCACAGCGCCGGCGTCGTAGAGGAACTGGTAGTCCTGTGCGGGAATCACGCCACCCACGGTGACCATGATGTCAGGACGACCGAGTTTCTCCAACTCGGCAATCACCTGCGGCACCAGGGTCTTATGACCAGCAGCCAGCGAACTCACACCCATGATGTGGACGTCGTTCTCCACGGCTTGCTTGGCAGCCTCGGCAGGTGTCTGGAACAGCGGACCCACGTCAACGTCGAAACCGATGTCGGCATAACCCGTAGCCACCACCTTGGCGCCACGGTCGTGACCGTCCTGACCCATCTTGGCAATCATGATACGCGGACGACGGCCTTCCAACTTGGCAAACTCGTCGGCCTTGCGGCAGGCTTCCTCGAATCTTGCATCGTTTTTCGTTTCCATAGAATATACTCCTGAGATTGAACGGATTACTGCTTTGTAACGACCAGCGACTTTCTCGCAAGCCATCGAAATCTCACCCAGCGAAGCGCGGCACTTGGCGGCTTCGACGGCCAAGGCAAGCAGGTTGCCCTCGCCCGTCTCGGCGCACTTGGTGATGGCCTCGAGGCAACGCTGCACGTCGGCCTCGTTGCGGTTGGCGCGGAGCTCCTTCAAGCGCTTGATCTGTGACTCGCGCACAGCGGTGTTGTCGACCTCCAAGGTCTCGATGGGATCCTCGTGGTCGAGGCGGTACTTGTTGATACCGACGATGGTCTCGCGACCCGAGTCGATCTTGGCCTGCTTGCGGGCAGCGGCCTCTTCGATACGCATCTTCGGCAGACCCGTGTCGATGGCCTTGGCCATACCACCCATGGCTTCCACCTCCTGGATGTGACCCCAAGCGCGGTGAGCCAACTCGTTGGTGAGGCTCTCCACATAGTAGGAGCCTGCCCATGGGTCGACGACGCGGCAGACGTTGGTCTCTTCCTGGATGTAGATCTGGGTGTTACGGGCGATACGGGCGCTGAAGTCGGTGGGCAAGGCGATGGCCTCGTCCAAGGCGTTGGTGTGCAGACTCTGGGTGTGACCCAGGGCGGCGCCCATAGCCTCGATGCAGGTACGAGCCACGTTGTTGAACGGGTCTTGCTCGGTGAGTGACCAACCCGAGGTCTGCGTGTGGGTACGCAGGGCCAACGACTTGGTGTTCTTCGGGTTGAAGGTGCTCACGATCTTGGCCCACAGCATACGGGCGGCGCGCATCTTGGCGATTTCCATGAAGTGGTTCATGCCCGAGCACCAGAAGAAGGACAGACGCGGTGCGAAGGCGTCGATGTCCAAGCCAGCCTTGACACCGGTGCGGAGGTAGTCCCAACCGTCGGCCAAGGTGTAGGCCATCTCGATGTCGGAGGTGGCACCGGCTTCCTGCATATGGTAACCCGAGATGGAGATGCTGTTGAACTTTGGCATGTTCTGTGAGGTGAACTCGAAGATGTCGGCAATGATACGCATCGAGAACTCAGGCGGATAGATATAGGTGTTACGCACCATGAACTCCTTCAAGATGTCGTTCTGGATGGTGCCTTGCAGTTCTTCGTACTTGGCACCCTGCTCCAGGGCAGCGACGATATAGAAGGCCAGGATCGGCAACACAGCGCCGTTCATGGTCATGGAGACGGACATTTTGTTCAGCGGGATCTGGTCGAACAGGACCTTCATGTCCTCGACGGAGCAGATGGACACGCCAGCCTTACCCACGTCGCCCATGACGCGCTCATGGTCGGCGTCGTAGCCACGGTGGGTGGCCAAGTCGAAGGCCACGGACAGACCCTTCTGACCTGCCGCGATGTTACGACGGTAGAAGGCGTTGGACTCTTCGGCAGTGGAGAAACCGGCGTACTGACGGATGGTCCAAGGACGCATCACATACATCGTGGAGTAAGGTCCACGGAGGAAGGGGGCGATACCGGCGGCATAGTTGAGGTGCTCCATGCCTTCGAGGTCTTTCTCGGTATAGGCAGGTTTCACCATGATATGCTCGGAGGTCTCCCAATTCTCGCCGTTCGGCAGGATGATACCATTGTGATTAGGTATAGCGTTGATGTTGATATCTTTATAATTGGGTTTCATCTTGATGCTCCTTTCTTATTTCGTTATACCTAATTGCTTTTGGAACTCCGTTAAGGTCTCAAGCACATTGCTCTTGACGTGGATGAAATACTTCAGGCCAGCCTCTTTGAGGATGTCGGCGGTGCCTTCGGGGTTACCGGCCAGCACCACGATGGTGTCGTTCTTCAACTCCTCAAAGATCTTGAGGGCGTTGCCTTCGCCGTATTCCTCATCGGAGGAGCAGATGACCAAAATCTCGGGCTTCACCTCGCGGGCGGCGGCGATGCCTTCGTCCAAGGTCTTGAAGCCTGGGTTGTCGACCACCTGGAAACCGGCGCAGGCGAAGAAGTTAGAGGCGAAGTTGGCGCGGGCCTTACGCATGGCGAGGTTGCCGTAGGTGAACATCCATGCCACGGGACGCTTGTGGTTTTGGGCGTAGACGTCGGTGGCAAAGCGCAGCTTCTCGAACTGCTGTGCGGCGCGGAAGGTGACGATAGTCTCGACTTCAGCTTTCTCGTCGCGGCGGTTGTCGGCCTCGAAGACCCAAGCCTCAGGCGTGAACTTCATCGTCTCAGTGAAGTTCGGGAATTGGTTCGTGCCGAGGATGGTCTCGCGGCGGGTAGCCACGTTGCTGAACTTCTTGGCAGCGCTCTCCTTGATGAGGCCTTGGATCATGCCCTTGCGGACGGCTTCGAGGTAACCACCTTCGTCTTGGATCTTGTTGAACAAGTCCCAAGCGGCCACGGCCAGGCTCTCGGTGAGGTTCTCGATGTAGTAGGAACCTGCGGCGGGGTCGGCCACCTTGTCGAAATGGGCCTCTTCCTTGAGGATGAGCTGCTGGTTGCGGGCGATACGGTCGGCGAAGTCGGTGGGAATCTCAAACGGCGTGTCGAACGGCATCACGGTGAACGAGTCGACGCCACCGAGGACGGCTGACATCGTGCCACTTGTGGTGCGCAGCATGTTGACATACGCATCGTAGAGGCTCATGCCCAGTTCTGCGTTGGTGGCATGAATGTGCATCTTGCATGGGTCTAAGGTCCCTGAGCCTGTCGAAGGGCCGTAAGCTTTAACAATATTTGCCCACAGCAGGCGATAGGCGCGCAGCTTGGCCAGCTCCATGAAGTAGTTCTGACCCACGGCGAGGTTGAAGCGCATCTTGGGTGCGATCTCGTCGATGGTCAGGTCCTTCTCGGTGAGTTTGTCGAGGTACTCGGCACCCACGGCGAGGGCGAAGGCCATCTCCTGCACGATGGTGGCGCCGGCGTTGGTGAACACATGGCCATTGATGCCGATAGTGTCAAAGCCAGGCATTTCGGCTTTCACCATGATGTAGCCCAACTCCATGTCGGCACCCTCGTTGATGTACCATACACCACGACGCAGGTAACGTGTCAGCGGGTCATAGTTCAATGAGCCCTTGATACCCGGCACCTTCGAAAGCATCTCCAGCAGCGGCAGGTGATACTTGTTGTTGTAGAAGTTAATCTCCACCGCATTCTGGTCGATGCCGTTGAGCAGCGTTGAGATGGCGATGGGATCGTACGGCTTGTCGTACTCCAACTTGAAGCCGATGCTGTTGGCGCCACGGCTGATGGCGTTGAGGGTGATCTTGTTGGCCTCATGCACATCCTTCACGGTGATGTCCTGACGGACGAGCCACTCGTTGCCTTCGGCTTTGTTGCCACGGACGTAGGGGAACTCGTTGGGGTTCTGTCCCGTCCAGGGAATGTCGGCCAGGTTCTCGGCACGGTAGTAGGGCCTCACGTTGAAGCCTTCGGCCGTGCGCCAAACCAGTTTCTTGTTGTAATCAGCTCCTTTGAGGTCCTTCTCGATGACGGCTTCCCATTCTTCGGTCGTCACGGGTGGAAATTCCTCAAAGAGTCTCTTTTTTTCTTCCATGTTGTTGTATTTGATTGATATTCTTGTTTGGCTGTTTGGGTTAATACAATCTGCAAAAGTAAGAAATAATGCAATAGGGCAAACTTTTTTCCGTACTTTTGCGGCAAATTTTGAAAAACATGTTTACCAGGCGTAGAAAATGGCGTGTGCCGGCTGGACAGGAACCGACAGCATTGGACAAAAAAGTGATGGCGTTGGAGGCCAAAGGCGTGATGGTGCCCAAGCGCACCCTCATCCGTACCCCCGAAGAGATCGAGGGCATCAAGCGGAGTGGCGTCATCAACACTGCTATCCTCGACCTCGTGGGCGAGAAGATCCACGCAGGCATGAGCACCTTGGAAATCAATGATTTGGTGCACAACTACACCATCGAACATGGCGCCATCCCGGCCACCTTGGGTTACGAAGGCTATCCCAAGAGCGTGTGCGTCTCCGTCAACGAGGTGGTCTGCCACGGCATCCCTTCTGCCAAGGAAATCTTGAAGGAAGGCGACATCGTCAACGTGGATTGCACCACCATTTTGGACGGTTTCTATGCCGACGCCTCACGTATGTACGTCATCGGTCAGACCACGGCACGTAAGCAGAAGCTGGTCGACGTGGCCAAGGAATGCCTCGAAATCGGCATGGAGGCCGCAAAGCCTTTCGGTTTCGTCGGTGATATCGGCAATGCCATCCAACAACACGCCCATAAGAACGGCTTTAGCGTGGTACGCGACCTCTGTGGCCATGGTGTGGGTTTGAAGTTCCACGACGACCCCGAGGTATTGCATTACGGCAAGAAAGGCACGGGTATGCTGCTCGTCCCGGGCATGGTGTTCACCATCGAGCCGATGATCAACATGGGGACGTGGAAGGTCTTCATCGACAAGGCCGACGGCTGGACCGTCATCACCGAGGATGAACTGCCCTCGGCCCAATGGGAGCACACGTTCTTGATGACTGAGACGGGTCTGGAGATTTTGACGCATTAATCTCTAACCGAAAGAATTCGAAAGCATCCAAAAGCATCCAAAATGGATTGGAATGCAGAATCGGATTGATTCTGTTCCGTTCGGTTAGAAATTCAACTAAATCAGAACTGGAAATAGATAAACGACTGCAAATCGGCCGTGATAAATTGGTAAATCACGAACACGATTAAGGCGCAGACAACCACCATCAGCGGTATCGGCATCTTGGCAAACCAAATGCGATAACGGCGCTTGAAGTTCTCCGGCAGCCAGTGGATAATCAATCCTATCAGGATGAGAATGAACACATTACTGTAATGTGTGATAATCGTGGGCACCTTGCTCCAGTCCCATGTGCTACCCATCTGGTTGACCATGTTTTTGGCGGTGTTCCAAGCCGTTTCGTTGGCCACGGCAGGGTCGAGGTTGGAGCCGCTACGGAAGAACAGACGGGTGAAGGTGATGAAGGTGAAGGTCTGGAAGATGGCCCAAGCGTCTTGCAGCCACTGCCATGCCTTCTTGCCGCCGAAGAGGTTGTAGAGCATGCGTACCATGTTGCCCGCCAGAATGATCATACACCACATGAACAGCACGGTGAAGACGGGTTGCGGCACGAAGACACACAACACGCGCAGCAGGAAGGTGACCGCAAGGATAAACAAGGTGCGGCCGTAGACGCTCCAGTCTCGCCAGAATTTGTAGAAGATCATGCCGATGCCGTTCAAGCCGCCCCAGATCATGAAGTTCCACGAGGCGCCGTGCCAGAGGCCACCGAGCAGCATCGTGTCCATGGCGTTGATGTTGGTGGTGATTTTCTTGCGTTTCTCGGGCTTGAAGAGGGCCACCAAAACCAAGATGACAGCCAACACGCCGATACCTGCGCCAACCCACCAGCTACCCGAGAGGAAGATGGCGATGGCGGAAATCACGATGATGATGCAGAAGGTGCCGAAGGTGGCGTTACGGTTGCCGCCTAGCGGGATGTAAAGGTAGTCCTGCAGCCAGCGCGACAGCGACATGTGCCAGCGTTTCCAGAACTCGCCCGGGTTCTTGGCTTTGTATGGCGAGTTGAAGTTCTTGGGCAGGTAGAAGCCCATCAGCATGGCCACGCCGATGGCGATGTCGGTGTAGCCCGAAAAGTCGGCATAGACCTGCAACGAGTAGCCGAACAAAGCCATCAGGTTCTCGAAGCCGGTGTAGAGCAAGGGCTGCTCAAACACGCGGTCGATGAAGTTGACGGCGATGTAGTCGCTCAGGACGATTTTCTTCACCAAGCCGTTCATGATCCAGAATACGGCGATGCCGAACTGCTTGCGGCCGAGGAAGTATTTCTTGTGGAGCTGCGGGATGAACTCGTTGGCCCTCACGATGGGACCTGCCACCAGTTGCGGGAAGAAGCTCACATAGAAGCCGAAGTCGAAGAAGTTGCGGACCGGCTCGATGCGCTTACGGTACACGTCCATGATGTAGCTGATGGCCTGGAAGGTATAGAACGAGATACCCACCGGCAGCAGGATGGTATCCACGCTGAAGCGGTTGTCGCCTGTGATTTGGTTACCTACCCACGAGAACACGTCGAACACGCGGAAGTCCATGCCCGTCAGATCGTTGACTACGTCGGTGAGGAAGTAGGCATATTTGAAGTAGCACAGCGTCGACAGGTTGACGATGACACTCAACGCCAACACGAGGTTGCGGCTGCCTTCTTTCTTTCGCGTATGCAGCCACTTGCCCGCAAAGAAGTTGTATAAAGCGGTGAAAATCAGGATTAAAACGAAGAGCCCGCTGGTCTTGTAGTAGAAAAACAGGCTGACGAAAAACAGGAAGGTGTTGCGCAGCAGGCACTTGTTTTTGAACAGACAGAAAAAGGCGAACACGATGGCGAAGAACGCCCAGAAATAGAACTGGGTGAACAGCAAGGGATGGGCCTTGTCGAACGAGAAGACCTTGGTCAGGAAGTCCAATGCTATTTCTGGGTTAAAGGTCATCTTATCGTTTGGTGTTTAGTTTAATATGTTCAAAATATTTGGTAATCAAGGCGTTGTAAAGCAAGTCGCCCAAGAGCATGTAGCCGTCGTTGGTGAAATGCACCTTGTCTGTCTTGGCAAGGCCGGCTTTCTCCCAGTCTTGCATCGACTTCAGGCCGCCCATGATGTCGAACTGATCCCACACGGCGGCGTTGTATTGCTTGCCCATCTCCATGACGGCCTCTTCCACGATCAAGCCGTTGGTGTTGACCTCGTATCGTTTATATCGTTTGCCTTTCACGCGCTTGAAGCTGTCGTTGTTGCTCATGAAAAGCAGGGCGCAGTCGGGATTGACGCGTTTGACGACTTGGATGAGTGCGTCGAAGTTGCGCATGAAGACCTGTTTCTCGAAGTCTTTCTCCGCTGCGTCGTTGATGCCGATGCCAAAGATGATGAGGTCGGGTTTGATGAGTTCGAGGTCGCGCTCGAAGTCGTCGCAACGCAGGTACGACGGCACGCTGGCGCCGTTGACGCCGATCCCGTGCACGCTGATGCCCGGCATGCCGTTTTCAAGTAGCACGCCCGTCAGTGTGAACTCGCCGGGGACGGAGTCGAAGAGGATGCAGATGGAGTCGGTGAAGGTGGGTAATTCGAAGGTGAAGGTCGACTTCCATTCATCGTATTGTCCTTGCAGCATCGTGCCGTCGTAGCTGACCACGGGCACCACGTTCTCGGTCTCCGAGAAGCCGATGACGGTCACCTTGTTGAAGTCGAAGTCGGGGGTGAGGTCGGTGGGGTTCTTCTCGCGCGTCATGATGCTCACCGTGGCGGTCGAGTCGGTGGTGGTGATGGCGGCGCCGGCCAGTCCCATGCGTTTGTCGGTGTCCTTTCGGACCGCGTTGCGGCAGTAGGACCACTCGCCCGTCGAGCGGACGATGAAATGCGATGGGTTGTTGGTGCCACCTGCTGTGAAGGGGAAGACAAAGTTCTGCCCGCCAATTAAATCAGTGCTGATACTCAGCAGGTTATCACGGAATTGCTGGGTAAACACGCCTGCCTGCACATGGGAGCCGCCGATGTGCATGATGCTCACGTTGCCTTCGCCGAGGAAGACCACGGAGTCCATCTTCTGGAAGAAGCGTTCCATGGCGAGGCTGTCGCCGGGATAGAGGATCTGGTTGTGTTCGAAATGGGCAAAGGCATGGTCGGGCACGGGCTTCACCAAAGGCAAGTCCTGCGCCACGAGGAGCCTACAGACTAAGAGCAATCCTATGAAAACCAGCCACTTCCTCATTTCTTTTGGTTGTATTTCGGTTTGTAGAACGGCATCCTGATGCGGCCTGCGGTACGGATGGAGTCCTCGCGTTGGTCGAGGTTGATGAACTCAATGACATCCTTGCTCGGCACATGTTGGCGCAGTTTGTAGAAGTCGTAGTAGGTGGTGAACGACTTGGCCAGGTCGGAGCCAATCTCTTGAGCGCCACGGAAGGTGAAATGCACGTAGTCGGGGCCGGCCAAAGGCGGGTTGTGTTTCACCCATTGCGCCATCGAGCCCTCGCCGCCCATCACGTTGAACATGTCCCAATAGGCCACGTTGTTGCGCAAGGCCATGACACGCAGCGAGTCGTTGAGCTCGGGCAGGCCGTGCCAAGTACCCATCTTGCCGCCGTAGCTCTTGCCCATGTCGGCAGGGCCGATGAAGAGCAGCGTGGCTTTGGGTGCGACGCGTTTCATATATTTGATTTGTTTCTCCAGTTCGGCCATGTAAGGCGTGATGTTTTTCGGCGAGCTGATGCTGGGCATGCGGTTGCCGCCAAACTGCATGATGATGAGTCGGGTGTTGAGCAGGTCAAACGACTGGCGCAAGGTGGCTTCGTTGATGCGGGTGAAGATGGTGCCCGAGCAGCCGCGTAGGGCCACGTTGTCGATGGCCACGCCCGCCTCGCCGTCGAGGAGGACGGCATAGATTTCGGCGTTGCCGACGAAGTTGATGGTGCCGCGTTTCACGTCCTGGGGCAGGACCCAGGTGACGAGCGACACGCTGTCGTTGGCGGCCAGCACCTTGGTCTCAGGGGGTATGTTGTCGCATTTCAGCGTCGCCGTGAAGCCTTGGCTGTTATGGCCCAACAGCACTGAAACCGTTGAGATCTCTTTGGCTTTCTCAAAGGCTTGTGAATGGCTGGTCTGTATGAAGGTAACACTGCCGCCGCCGATTACCTGACTGAACTGCGACATCACGCCGTAGCGGTTGTGGGAGGCGCGGTTGGCGTCGCCATACACCATGTAACGGTGCAGATTGTTGGAGTGCTGCGACACCGAGATGGTGGCCACGGGTTGGATAGCCGGAATCATATTGGGTCCCGAGCCGCCGAAGAACTCCTGCAGCTTCTGGCGCAACACCGACGAGATGCGGTCCATCTCGATCTGCGAGTCGCCATAGTGCATGATGCGGTAGGTCTTGCCTTCATCGTCGGCGTTCTCCAGTTGAGTGAACAGCGGGTCGAAGAAGGTGTAGTCGTCGTTGGGCAGGTAGATACGGTTGGGGTTTTCCTTGAGGTAACTGCGGTAGTAGCGCATGCTGTCCAACAGGTTGTCGGAGCAGGTCATCTCAAAGCTCTTGTTCACCTTGTTGATGACGGCGTCGACGTCCACTTCCTCTTGGGCAGGCGCCATGTCCTCGGCATACGAGGCGAAGCGCAAGGTATAGTTGCCGATAGCGAGGCCTTCGGCAGGGAAGAAATACCAGGCCACCCCAAGGATGAGTATCACGGAAAAGATAAATATGAGTGTGCGTATGGCTTTCATTACTTTTTGATTATCAAGGTTTGTCCTATTTGGATCTTATCGGATTTCAGGTTGTTCCACTTCTTCAGGTTGTTCACGGTGACGTGATGCTTTCTCGCGATGCCCGAAAGGGTGTCGCCTTTTTTGACTTTATACTTAAGGGTCCCTGAGCTTGTCGAAGGGCCCGTCTTGGATACGGTTGTTTGTTTTTTCGGTGCTTCGACAGGCTCAGCAACCTGAGTCTGCGTTTCGACAGGCTCAACGACTGTTTCTTTCTTGGGTTTAACCTCTTTCAGGACTGACGCTTCCACACCATTGGCTGTGAACTTAAGCTTGTCTTGGCTGCCGAGGTAGACGCAGGCGATGAAGTCGGGGATGACATCGACGTCAGGCATCAGTTCTTGTTCGTAAAAGTCCCACAAGGCGGGTGTGTCGCCGTGGTGTATCAGTGCGTGACTCAGCGAGGTGGGGCTGTTGGCGAAAGCCAGGATGCTGTACCACCAGTCGTTGTATTTGTTGTATAGGTCGTTGAGGTAGTCTAAGGCGACCAGGGTTGAGGCTTCCACCGACCAGCGCTCGTCGCGGCTTTCGTCGACGGCGAGGCCGTAATGCATCGCCACTAAAGAAGGCAAGGCCCAGTAACCGCAGCGGTCACCATAGCTGTAATCGGCCTTCATGCCGCTGAGGACGTAAGGCAAATACCTCAGTTCCAAAGGCATGCCACGTTGCACCAAGGCGGTGTCAACGAAGGCTTCGTACTTGGTGAATGTCATGGGGAGGCTTTTGCCTGACAATTGTTTCGCCGTCTTGTCCAAGGCGTTATGGTAAGGCAGGGGGATGTCTTTTTCAAGGCTTTTCAGCTCTATGGCGAGGCTATCGCTGCCCGACGACACGCAACAATTGTTTGCCGCAAGGCAAAAAATGCACGACCATATTATGAATAACACCTTGAATTTCATTGTTTTGTCACAATTCCATGGTCCGTAGAGGGCGGTCTTGGAAATGAACGGCAAAAATACGAAAAATCCGTTTACTAAGAAGGAATGAAAGCAGAACCCGCTTTTTTTGCTATTTTTGCGCTTTCAAATCGACCCCACAATGCCAGTTATCGACAGGACAAAGGAATTAGAGACGCTGAAAATCAGTAAGTTGTTGTGGATGTATGCTTTGCCGAGCATCGTCAGCCACATCATTGCGTCGATTTACAACATCGTCGACCGTGTCTTCCTGGGACAATATGTGGGTGCGCTTGCCATCGCGGGCCTGGCCATCACCATGCCCATCATGAATATCATCCATGCTTTTGGCTCGCTGGTGGGTGCCGGTTCGGCGGCGCGCATGTCCATCATTTTGGGCAAAAAAGACTACAAATGGGCCGAGGACATCCTGGGCAACAGCTTGCTGTTGACCTTCATCTTTGGCTTCCTCTTCGTCACGGGCGGCTACCTCTTCATGGACAAGATCCTGACGGCGTTTGGCGCTTCGGCCGATACCATCGCCTATGCCCGCGAGTATATGGACATTGTGTTGCCGGGTATGTTCATGACCACGCTGTCGTTCAACCTCACCGGCTTGATACGTGCCACGGGCTATCCCAAGAAGTCGATGTGGATTATGGCGGGCGGCGCCATCCTCAACATCTTCTTGGATGCGCTGTTTATCGTTGTCCTGGATATGGGAATTAAAGGTGCGGCCTGGGCCACCACTATCTCCATGACGTGCACGGGTATCCTTGCCGTGTGGCATTTCCTGCAGAAGAGCTCGTTCATCCGCTTCCGTCGCCACGCATGGAAGCCCAAACTCTACATCTTCCGTAACATCCTGCTCATCGGTTTGAGTCCGTTCTCGATGAACCTCGCAGCTTCAGCGGTGGTGGCTTTGCTCAACAACCAGCTGCTCCGTTACGGCGGCGACTTGGCCGTGGGGGCTTATGGCTTGGCTAATACCTTCGGCAGCTTCAGCGTGATGCTCATTTTGGGTCTCTGCCAAGGTATGCAGCCCATAGCGGGCTACAACTACGGTGCCGGCCATCCGCTGCGATTAAAAGAGGTCTACACCTTGACATTGAAAATCAACATGTTGATAGGAACAGTCGGGGCGTTGTTGGCTATGGTCTTTCCTCATGCTTTGCTCCGTTTGTTTACCAAAGAGGAGGAGCTGATACAAATCGGCATCCCCGCCCTTCGTTTCATGTTGGTGATGTTCCCCTTGGTGGGTTTCACCATCACCAACTCCAACTTCTTCCAGAGTATCGACAAGCCTTGGATTGCCATCGTCACCAGCCTTTCGCGTCAGGTGCTGTTCCTCGCCCCGATGATCTATCTCATCCCACCTTTGTTCGTCAATGCTGGTGGCAACGGTCTGGCGGGAGTCTGGGCTTCGATGACCATCTCCGACGTGTTGGGTGCGGTGCTCGCCTTCTCGCTCATGCTCAGCCAACGCCATGTGTTTCAACCTGCCGAACCTGCTGAATGACCATGGAAAACGCCCAAGTGACCCCGACCAACACTCATATCATAGACTCCTGTCTCATCACAAGTAAGGAGGACATGCGGGCATATCTGCAGGAGTTGCGCGACACGTCCGCTCCCGAGATGGCGGTCAACCAGCGCGATTTGGAGTCGCAGGTGAGGGAATGGCGCTCGCATAACTTCTTTTATAAGTTCCATGTGTTTCGCAGCCGCACCAAAGACGTTGACCTTGAGCTGAAACAGTCTTGGCCTCGTGAGTTGTTTTGCCGCGTAGTGAGTTTCTTTTATTTTTGGGATTAGTTATTGGTTTTTCCCGAAAAAGGCATTACTTTTGCAAGGTAAAACCCGTCGCAAAACATAATCATAAAATTATAACGCTATGAAAAAAACAAACATCCTTATCTTGGCTTTGGTGTTGCTGCTGGGCGAAACGGCTTTTGCCCAATTGGGCGGCAATGGAAGTGCCGTTAGACAAGAAGCCAACAAATCTACTGCCTTCTCCGACAAGGTAAGCATTGAGAAAATCCCTGCCTCGTTGGAGGAATTCCAAGCCTTGCAATCCGAACTCGGCACTACGCCAGAAGGCTGCATCATGCTGCAGTTGGTGGCCATGGAGATGTACCGTCGCGATAGGAATGTCGGCCTCGAATGCTTGAGACTCAATAACACCAGCACCAACCTCAGCTCCGTCACGAGCCGTCTGAAGGAGATTTTCCGTGAGAATGACAGCTATGCGCGTCCCTATTTGGTCTCGACGTACTTCAAGGGCGCCAAGCCCTCCAATGGCTATAATCCCGAGAAGCCTTACACCATTCAGGTGCGCCGCAATCCTGCTCATCCCAACGATGAACGCTCGCAGGCGCTGAAAGGCTATGTGAAATATATGCAAGTGTATAGCGAAGGCTACGACACGCCTTGGCGCGGCATCGAAGTGGTGCAACAAAAAGGCGATGCCTATTATCGTGTTTCGAACTGCCCCTCCGTTTACATCCAATGTAAGGAAGTGGATTTTGATGCCACAGAGGATTGGAAAGAATTAGATTAAATTATCAGTTACCAGTTAGAAGTTATGAGAAGATTATCATTATTGTTTGTCCTTTTGCTTGTCGCAGGCATCGTCAGGGCCGGCGAAGGCATGTGGATTCCCATGCTGCTGCAGTACAACGAGAAAGAGATGCAGGAGATGGGCATGAAAATCACTGCCGACGACATCTATTCCATCAACCACAGCAGCCTCAAGGACGCCATCGTCCTCTTTGGCGGTGGCTGCACCGGTGAGATTGTCAGCGACCAAGGCCTGCTGCTCACCAACCACCACTGCGGCTACGACTACATCCAAAAACACAGCTCCGTCGAGCACGACTACCTCACCCGTGGCTTCTGGGCCATGAACATGGGAGAGGAGCTACCCTGCCCCGGCCTCAGCGTTATCTTCTTGCGCGAGATGCGTGATGTGACAGCACAGGTGCTCGAAGGCGTCACCGACGACATGACCGAAGCCGACCGACAGGCCAAGGTGGATGCCAACATCAAGAGAATCGTAGCGGCCACCGAGAAGGAGACGAAATATAAGGTCAGCATCAAGCCTTTCTTCTTGGGCAACGAATACTACTTGCTGCTCAACGAGGTCTACACTGACGTGCGCCTCGTGGGCTGCCCGCCGAGCAACATCGGCAAATTCGGTGGCGACACCGACAACTGGGTGTGGCCCCGTCACACGGGCGACTTCAGCATCTTCCGCGTCTATGCCGACAAGGACGGCCATCCGGCGGTGTACGACAAGGACAACGTGCCTTACAAGCCCGCCAAGCACCTCGACATCTCATTGAAGGGCGCCGAGGAAGGCGACTTCGCCTTCGTGTTCGGCTATCCCGCCCGTACCAACGAATACCTGCCCGCCGTGGCCGTCGACCAGGAGGCCAACCTCATCGACCCCATAACCGTCGACCTGCGCGGTAAGGTTCTCGACATCTACAACAAATACCAGGAGCAAGACCCCAAGGTGCGCATCCAATATGCATCCAAGCACGCTGGCCTCGGCAATGGCTGGAAGAAGTGGATGGGCGTCACCGAGGGCATCAATCACTTCCACGGGGTGGAGAAGAAACATGCCTTCGAGAGCGACTTCCAGGAATGGGCCTTGGCCTCCCGCAGCCGCCACATGTATATCGACTTGCTGAACCAGTTCAAGAGAAACTATAAAGAATTGGAGCCTTATGAGCTGGCTTACACCTACTTGACCGAGGCGGGTCTGCGCATCGAACTCATCAGCTTCGCGGGGCGTTTCGCCCGGCTGGCTGAAGTGACCAAAGACACGCCTCAGGACGACATCGACCGCATCATCAACCAACTGAGAGGCACCTCCGACACCTTTTTCAAAGATTATTACGAGCCTATCGACCGCGAGGTGGCCGTCATGGCGCTCAACGAATACCTGAAGGCCCAGCCCGCTGACTTCCGTCCTGCATTTTTGAACGACATCAAAGACGTGAACGAGTTCGTTGACAAGCTCTTTGAAAAGTCGATATTCACGGATCGTGAGAAGGTAAATGCGGTGCTCAACGGCTTCAAGCCCGGCAAGGCCAAGAAGCTGGCTAATGACCCCGCCTTGAAGGTCTACATGAGCCTTATCAACTTCTATCGCGACAACGTCTACGAGCACATCTCGAGCATCACCAAGGACAACGACCGTCTGCGTCGCATCTACATGAAAGGCCAGATGGAGATGCAGCCTGACAAGCGTCTCTTCCCCGACGCCAACTTTACGTTGCGTGTCACCTATGGCAAGGTGGAGGGCTTCCGTCCCAAGGACGGCATGAAATACAACCACTTCACCACGCTTGAGGGCATCATGCAAAAGGAGAACCCCGACATCTACGACTATGTGGTAGAGCCGCGCCTGAAAGAGCTGTACAACAACAAGGACTACGGCCGTTATGCCGACAAGGACGGCACCATGCATGTGGCCTTTACCGCCAGCGTCCACACCACGGGCGGCAACTCGGGCAGTCCCATCCTGAACGCTGAAGGCCAGCTCCTCGGCCTTAACTTCGACCGCTGCTGGGAGGGCACGATGAGCGACCTCATCTACGATCCCGACATCTGCCGCAACATCTCCGTCGACATCCGCTATGTGCTCTTCATCATCGACAAATTCGCCGGTGCAGGGCATTTGATTGACGAGATGACGATTGTGGAGTGAGTGCGATTTACCTTATCGGCTAATCCTCCTAATCAAAAACCATGCGCCATAGGAGGCTGGCTCCTCTGTGTGTGCAGTGTGTTGCTTTAGCTTGCGATCGTTGTTCTTAGAAGATGTAGTTGAATCCGACAAAGGTCTTGAACTTTTGGCCGTCGCGATTGTCGATGGCCCTACCCACGTCGACGGAGACGACGAGGTTGCGATTCATGATGAGCTTGAAGCCGCAGCCGGCGCTCATGTGAACGCCTTCCTTGTCGCCGCTATAGTATATCTTTTCTACTTTCGCGTCTTCTGGAAGAGAGGCTTCATATTCCTCTTGTGCCCTTATCATCTCCTTTTCGCGGTATTGCTGTGTCACGATACCTGCGTCGAAGAAGGGATTCAAGCCCACGGTCCAGTTTTGGTTGATGAACTTGAAACCTGCGATACGCCAGCGCAGTTCCACGTTGCCAAAGGCAAAGCCTTCGCCGAGCACGCCGTTGCGGTTGACGCCGCGCATGGTGATGCTGCCGCCAAGACCCTCGGTGTACATCTTTTGGAAGAACATGGTGTTCAGGTTGTTAATCATGTACCAAGGTGTCTCACCTATGATACGGTTCTGCGCGCCGAGACGGTATGACAAGGTCAATTTGTCTTTATACAAAGGAATGTAATGTCTCCACAATAAGGTGACGGAAAGATTGTATTTTGTGCGGTCTTTGATCTCATAATCGGTGTCGCTGTCGATGTTGACCGCGCCGACGAGGCTGCTTTCTGCATAGATGCCTCGGGTCGGGTCGCTGTTGTGGTCGCGGCTGTCGTAAACGATGCCGAGACGGACTTGCCCCGTGTGGCCGCCTTTGGCCTCTTCTTTCCTGATGATGTCGGTGCTTACGTAGTTCTCATAAAGTGTGGCCGGTTGATTAGCATAGCTTGGCATCTTTACCGTGTCGATGGCGGAGACGGTGGTATAGTAATAGCCCAGACCTACAGTCCAGTTAAGGTTAGGCTCGCCGAATAAAGACCTTTGCATGCTACCCACGAAACGCAGTTGGTTGCGGTCGATGAAGTTGTAGCCGCTTTTAATGTTTTTCAGCAGCGTGTCGGGATTGATGAGTTGTGCTTGTGCCACTACGGGGTCGTAATTGCCGGCTTCGAAGCCGTTGAAGCCGAAGAACTCGTATTTCTTGGCGTAGAAATATGTCAAGTCGAAGAAGAGCTTGGTGTCTTTCACGACGAAAGGCAGGTCGCTGTAGAAGCGGAACACGCCTGAGCTAATGCCCTTTCCTTTGGTGTAGCACGAGGCTTCCACGTTGAACTTGTAGTCGTAGCGGGGATAGCGTGAGCCGTCGCCGTAGTTGAAGATGTCGCAGCAGGCACCAAACTGGAAGCCCAGGTCGGCGTCGTAGCCCACCACGGGCAGGGGACCGAAGTTCCAGCCTTTCTTGATGATTTCACCTTTCTCGTTGTAGAGTTTTTCTTTCTTGGCTTTCTTCGGTTTGTCTTTCTTCGGATTGTCTTGAGCGAAGCCGCCCACAGTCAAAAGTAGGGCAAGCATCAGGAGTAGTGTTTTTTTCATATTGATGATATTGATATACTTTTAAAACCTAGAGTTAATCACTCTCTTATAGCGTCATTGCGGGCTTGCCCCGCAATCTCCTAAGCGATAGGGACACCCTTTTGCGTAGGAGATGGCGGATGTTCCTCCTCCATGACGGTAAGGCTTGAGGATACACTCAAGGTGCAAAAATAGTTTTTTTATCAACATTAGCGAAAAATAGTGCTATTTTTGCCGCCAAAATCAGCCAAAATGACCTTCATAGAGTTGCTACTCATTGCCATAGGCCTTTCCATGGATGCCTTCTCGGTCTCCATCTGCAAGGGCTTGACCACCAAGAGGTTCTCTTGGCGCATGGCTTTGCTTTGTGGCCTATGGTTCGGCTTTTTCCAGGCTTTGATGCCCGTCATCGGCTATTTTCTGGGTGCACAGTTTCAGGAGCTGATTGAGGCCTATGACCATTGGATTGCTTTCGGCCTGCTCTTCCTCATCGGCGCCAACATGATTCGTGAGGCCTTATCGAAGAAGGAGGAATCGGCCAATGGCGACCTCGATGTCAAGACCATGTTTCTCTTGGCCATCGCCACCAGCATCGATGCCTTGGCGGTGGGTGTCTCGTTTGCTTGCATTCAAGTCAAGCTATGGTCGTCGGTGCTCATCATCGGCCTCACCACCTTCCTTTTCTCGGTCCTGGGCGTGAAAATCGGCAATGTGTTCGGCTCCAAGTATGAGAAGTCGGCAGGTATTATCGGTGGTATCATCTTGATTCTCATAGGTTTGAAGATTCTATTGGAACATCTCGGTGTGATTGCTTTTTGAGTAATAAGAAAAAACTGACCACGAAATAGCACACCATATCAAAATAATGTGTAATTTTGCAGCGCAAAACGGTTCGGGATGTAGCGCAGCCCGGTAGCGCGCTTCGTTCGGGACGAAGAGGCCGCAAGTTCGAATCTTGTCATCCCGACTTTGTCAAAGCCAGCTTGAATTTCAGGCTGGTTTTTTTGTAGTACTGCGACCCCTGAGCCTGTCGAAGGGTCGCTTTAAAGAACAAAAGATGAAGCAGAACATCGAAATCATGGCCCCCGTGGGCTCGTATGAAGCCCTGTCAGCCGCCATACAGGCCGGCGCCGGCAGCGTCTATTTCGGCATCGGCAAACTCAATATGCGTTCGCGCTCGGCGAAGAACTTTACCTTGGATGACTTGCGTCAGCTGGCCGAGACCTGCAACGAACATAACGTGAAGAGTTATGTCACCGTGAACACGGTCATCTATGACGAGGAGATGGAGGAGATGCACCAACTGCTCGATGCCATCAAGGCCAACGGCATCTCGGCCATCATCGCCTCCGACCAGAGTGTGATCCAGTATGCCCGCCAAATCGGCGTGGAGGTACACATGTCGACCCAATGCAACATCACCAATCTCGAGGCGGTGCGCTATTATTCCCAGTTTGCCGATGTGATGGTGACCGCCCGTGAGCTGAACATCGACCAGGTGAAGCACATCACCGAAGAGATTGAACGCCAACAGATTCGTGGTCCCCATGGCGACTTGGTGCGTATCGAGGTGTTTTGCCACGGCGCTCTGTGCATGGCTATCTCGGGTAAATGCAACCTAAGCCAAGACCTTTACAATGCCTCCTCCAACCGTGGTGCCTGCCTGCAATTATGTCGTCGTGGCTACGAGATCCGTGAGCGTGAGGAAGGCTACGAGTTGGCGCTGGATAATGAATACATCATGTCGCCCAAAGACCTTTGCACCTTGCCGTTCTTGGATAGGGTCTTGGATGCAGGTGTCGAAGTCTTGAAGATTGAAGGCCGTGGCCGCTCAGCGGAGTACACCAAGATGACGGTTTCTGTTTACAGCGAGGCGGTGAAGGCCATTCAGGAAGGAACCTTTACACAAGAGAAGGTAGATGGTTGGAGGGAGCGTCTGCGCAGTGTGTACAACCGCGGTTTTTGGGACGGCTATTATCTGGGCCGCCGCACCTTTGAATGGTCGAAACAATACGGCTCGCAAGCCACCCATACCAAGGAGTATGTCGGCCTTATCACCAACTATTACAGCAAGTTGGGCGTGGCCGAAATTCGCATGGATACCCATGAACTCAGCCTTGGCGACAATATCATGATCATCGGCCCGACCACAGGAGTCTATGAGGACACCCTTACCGAAATCCGTGTGGACTTGGGCAATGTGGAGAAGACCGTCAAGGGCGAGTTTTGCTCCATCCCCGTGAAGTCGCTGGTCAGAAGGGGAGACAAAGTCTATAAGGTGGTGAATAGTTAGGACTTGTAGGGCTGTCACAGTGTGGCAGCCGTACATAGTCAGTAAAAACAGATTTCATGTCATGCAAAACTTCAACCTACATACCCACAGCGTTTATTCCGACGGCAAATCGCAACCAAGAGAAATCGTGGTGGAGGCCGTTTGTCAAGGTTTGACGACACTCGGTTTTTCAGAGCATAGCCCGCTGCCTTTCAACAATACTTTCTCGGTGAAGTCAGCTGACATGCCGCATTATGTGGCGGAAATCGCCCGATTGAAAGAGGAATTCAAGGATAAAATCGACATCTATTGCGGTCTTGAGGCTGATTACCTCACGGGTTTTTCCGAGCCTTTTGCCGTGACCAAAGAGAAGTATCACCTGGATTATTTGATTGGTGGAGTACACCTTGTAGTGGATAAGGTCCCTGAGCTGGTTCCTGAGCCAGTCGAAGGACGCGAAGGGCCGTCTTCTTTAGCCGAACAAATCTGGTTCATCGACGGCCCGAAGTGGGAAGTCTACGATGAAGGCCTGCAGAAGTTCTTCGATGGCGACATCCGTCGCGCAGTGCGTCGTTTTTTTGAGCAGTCGAACGAAATGATTGAAAATGAGCCGTTTGACATCATCGCCCACTTCGATAAAATCAAGATGCATAACCGAGACCGGTATTTCCACGAAGATGAGTCATGGTACCGCAAGCTGGCTCTCGAGACCCTCGATCTCATTCGAGAGAAAGGGCTCATCATGGAAGTCAACACGCGTGGCATCTACAAGAAACGCTACAACGGCTTTTATCCCTCGCCCTGGCTGATGGAGGAGGCCTGCAAGATGGGTGTTCCTGCCATCATCTCTGCCGATGCCCACCTTTTCAGCGAGATCACATTAGAATTTGACCATGCCGAGGAAGCCTTGAAAAAGGCTGGGTATCGAAGCGTGGTCAATTTCAAAGATGGGATGTGGATAGAGGTGGCGCTATAATATGAAAAAAGCGGCAAACGCCGCTTTTTTCATTTCTTCAAATAGTCCAGCACGTTGTTCTCGATACGCTTCATGAGGTCTTCCGAGTCAGGGGCCTTTTCAAATTTGTGCCCAGTGACTTTCTCGTAAAGCTCGATGTAACGCTCCGACACGCTTTCGACGTATTCGGGCGTCATTTCGGGCACCCGCTGGCCTTCCTTGCCTTGGAAGCCGTTGGCCATGAGCCACTCGCGGACGAACTCCTTCGAGAGCTGCACCTGCGGCTCGCCTTTGGCGAAGCGTTCCTCGTATTGGTCGGCGATGAAGTAACGCGATGAATCGGGGGTGTGGATCTCGTCCATCAGCACGATCTGGTCGCCAATCTTGCCGAACTCGTATTTCGTGTCGACGAGGATCAGGCCCTGCTTGGCTGCGATTTCGGTGCCGCGTTGGAAGAGCTTGCGGGTGATGTCCTCAATCTGCGCGTAGTCCTTCTCGCTGATGAGGCCGCGGGCGATGATTTCCTCGCGTGAGATGTCCTCGTCATGGCCTTCCTCGGCCTTGGTGGTCGGGGTGATGATGGGCTCGGCAAAACGCTGGTGTTCTTTCATGCCGTCAGGAATCTGCACACCGCAGATGGTGTGCTGACCGCTCTTATAGGTGCGCCACGAACTGCCCGTGAGGTACCCGCGGATAATCATCTCGATGGGGAAGGGTTTGCAAAGGCGACCCACGGTGACCATCGGGTCGGGTGTGGCGAGTTTCCAGTTGGGGACGATGTCGGCGGTGGCGTCGAGGAACATGGCGGCTATCTGGTTGAGGACCTGTCCTTTATAGGGGATGCCCTTGGGCAGGATGACGTCGAAAGCCGAGATGCGGTCGGTGGCGACCATCACCATGTATTCGTCGTTGATGAAATAACAATCGCGGACCTTGCCGTGATAGACCTTGGTTTGGCCAGGGAAATGAAATTCTGTTTTTGTTAGAGCTTTCATATATGTTGTGTTTTGTTGTTGTTTTTCAGTTGGTGCATCCCGATGGGATGCCTTTATTCTCTTTTGTGTTGTTTTTACCGAGCGTCCATCCTTACGGGATGTATTTTTTCTCGTTTTTACCGAGTGGTAATTCCGAAGGGATGAATCTTTTCCCGTAGGGAAAATCACTCGGTGGAAAATTGCGATTATATATCCACATACATCCCATCGGGATGTGCCATGATGTCAATCAATCGGGTTAAAAATGTATCGTTTATCATATTCAATTCCAAATTCTTCCAAAAATTCAATGTATTCTTCTGTAAAGGTTCTTTTTCTATGATGTTCTTCTTGGGTTTCAATATAATTGCACACATTGTGGATTTGGCTCTTGCTATATGAAAAAGCACCAAATCCCTCTTGCCATGAGAATTTACCTTTCACAAAATGATTGGCGTTTATCCATGCTGACGAATCACGTTTTACCTCTTGCATAAGATGAGATAGTGATTCTGTTGGACGAAATCCAAACAAGATATGCACATGGTCACCGACACCACCTATGGCAAGAACTTTATGGCCGTTGTTCTGTATAATTGAAATGATGTACTGATATAGCCTATCTCTCCAGCTTTTATCAATCAGGCAGAGCCTGTTTTGAACAGCATGTATGTGTATCTGTGTGTATGTGTTAGGCATCTTGTCTCCTTTTTGGCGCATCCCTACAGGATGCAGATGGCTCCCGTGTTTTGTTTTTACCGAACGATGCATCCCTACGGGATGCTTTGTGTATCCTCGATGTTTTCTTCTTTTTCTTCCTCGCGGTGCTTCTTGTAGGCGTTGATAATATCCGTCACTAGCTTGTGCCTGACCACATCCTTGTCGTCCAGCATGATGAATTCAATGCCTTTCACGTTCTTCAGCACCTCCATCGCCTGTGGCAGGCCCGAGGGCGTTTTGGGCGGCAGGTCGATTTGGGTGATGTCGCCGGTAACGATGAACTTGGCGGAGCGTCCCATACGGGTGAGGAACATCTTCAGCTGGCTGCGGGTGGCGTTTTGTGCCTCGTCGAGGATGACGAAGGCATGGTCTAAGGTGCGGCCGCGCATGAAGGCCAGAGGCGCAATCTCTATGGTGTGGTCTTCGAGGTAACTGTCTAATTTTGAGGATGGTATCATATCGCGTAAGGCATCATAGAGCGGCTGCAGATAGGGGTCGAGCTTGTCTTTGAGGTCGCCGGGGAGGAAGCCGAGGTGCTCGTCGGCTTCGACGGCGGGACGAGTCAAAATGATTCTTCGCACTTCTTTGGCTTTCAATGCCCTGACGGCCAAAGCTACTGCGGTGTAGGTCTTTCCCGTGCCTGCAGGACCAATGGCGAAGATCAAGTCTTTTTGTTCTGAGGCTGTCACCATGCGTTTCTGGTTGGCGGTGATGGCCTTGACGGGAACGCCATTGCGCCCGAAGACCAAAACGTCGTTCTCCGACATCTTCTGTTGTAACTCGCTGTCGGTGCTGGCCATCATTACGTCTTCCACGGTTTGGGCTGTGAGTTTCCCGAAACGCTCCAGCTGCACCATCAGGGTCTCGTATCGGTTGGTGAAATACTCTATCTCCTCGTCGTCGCCGATGACCTTCACAAAGTCACCACGGGCGATGATTTTCAGTTTTGGGAACATACTCTTCACCAGCTCCAAGTACTTGTCGTTTGGGCCGTGAAGATCCTTAAGGTCAACATTTTCTATCTGTAGAATTTGCTCTGCCATCAGTTTTTTATTTGCTCGCAAAGATAATCAATATTTTTTTTCAAAAACCATTGGCGGATTTGATATAAATGATATACCTTTGCAATTCCGATTTCACGGCAACAAAAAGCACGACTTATTACGATGGCAATTATCACAATAACAAGCGATTGGGGCGCGAAGGATTATTATGCCGCAGCGGTTAAAGGCACCATTTTGTCCATGCTGCCCACGGCTACCATCGTTGACGTCACCCACGAAATCGAGCCGTTCAACGTGGCGCAGGCGGGTTTTACGCTGAAAAACTGCTACCGTTGCTTCCCTCCCGGGACGATTCACATCATCGCTGTCGACACCATCGAGTCGATGGACTGCCCCCATGTGGTGGTGAAGGCCGAGGGGCAGTATTTCATCTCCACCGACAACGGCATCTTCAGCCATATCCTCGACGGGAAATTCGATGAGGCCGTTTGCATCGACGTGATGCAGGACTCCGACTTCTTCACCTTTGCCTCGCGCGACCGTTTTGCCAAGGTGGCCGTGATGCTGGCCAATGGCGAGCCGCTCTCCAGTATTGGCGAGCCGCGTCCAAAACTCAACCCCGGCGGCGCCTTCTGTGCCGTGGCCCGCGACAACACCATCGAAGGCGTAGTGATGCACATCGACTCTTACGACAACCTCATCACCAACATCTCCAAGGAACTCTTTGAGCAGGAGCGCCGTGGTCGTGACTTCACCATCCAGGTGAAGGGTGACCTTTATACCGTGGATGAAATTTCGGACAGCTATCTTGATGTCGATGTGGTGGACCTGGTGGCCATCTTCGGCACGCACGGCTACCTCGAACTCGCCTTGAACAAAGCCAAGTTGGCTTCACTATGTGGCATCGAGCTCAAGTCGACCATTAAAGTCATCTTTGACGATGGGAGACAGTCCAATACCTCAGACTCTTTGTTCTGATTTCCAAACTTTTCGTTGAATTATCTGAAACACCTTCCAGAAAATCAGTCCTATCAACACGCCCAAGATGGCACCGCAGACGATGTCGCCTGGGTAGTGGAAACCCAAGTAGATACGGCTGTAGCTGGAGATGAAAGCCCATAGCAGCAGCAAGATAGCTGGCCAAGGGCTGTATTTCTTGAGGACGGGGATAAGGAAAGTGGCAATGCCGAAGGTGTTGGCGGCATGGGAGGAGACGAAGCCATACTGTCCGCCCGCCATGCCTTTGGGAAGATGAATTAGATCTTGGAAATCAGCATTATAACATGGCCTTAAGCGCTGAAAGACAGGCTTGCAGACATGGGAGGCGAGTTGGTCGGTGCAAAGCACTACCAGGCCAATGGCCAAGAAGACCCACCAACAACGTTTACCGTATTGCCGCACCGTCCAATATATTAATAAAAGGTATAACGGCATCCACACCCACATATCGGTGATGAGCACCATCACTTTGTCCAACCAGCTGGTATGCAGGCTGTTGAGATAAAGGAAGAGGTCGGAGTCGATGGTGGAGAGGGATTCCATGGGTGTCGGTTTACCAGTCTTCTTCTTCGTCGTTCTTATTGAGCGTCAGCCAGATCAGGTCTTTCAGTTCGGTGATGCCTTGGTTGGCGACGGAGCTGATGAAGACGTGCGGCACCTTCTTGGGTAGGTGTTTTTTGATGTCTTTGATGGCATCTTCATCCACAAGGTCGCACTTCGTGATGGCCAGGATGCGGTCCTTGTCCATCAGCTCGGGGTTGTATTTCTTCAACTCGTTGAGCAGGATGTCGTATTCTGCTTTCACGTCCTCGGTGTTGGCGGGCACCATGAAGAGCAGGGTGGAGTTTCTTTCAATGTGGCGCAAGAATCTGATACCCAATCCTTTGCCTTCTGCTGCGCCTTCAATGATGCCGGGGATGTCGGCCATGACGAAGCTCTTGTGGCCGCGATAGCTGACGATGCCGAGGTTAGGCACCAAGGTGGTGAAGGGATAGTCGGCGATTTCGGGCTTGGCCGCCGACACCACAGAGAGCAGGGTGGACTTGCCCGCATTGGGGAAGCCTACAAGACCCACATCGGCCAGCAGCTTCAGCTCCAGGGTGATCCATTCCTCTTGGCTGGGCTCGCCGGGTTGGGCGAATTTAGGCGCCTGCAGGGTGGCCGTCTTGAAGAAGGCGTTGCCCTTGCCGCCGCGACCGCCTTTCAGCAGCACCACCTGTTGTCCGTCTTCGGTGATTTCGCCAATCATCGTATGGTCTTCGGCGTGAAAAGCCACTGTGCCCAGCGGCACGTCGATGTAGACGTCGTCGCCTGCCGCACCGGTGAGTTGGTTCTTGCCACCTGGCACGCCGTCGCCGGCGAAGAGGTGTTTCGTGTAACGCAGGTGGAGCAAGGTCCACAGCTGGGCGTTGCCGCGCAGGATGACGTCGCCGCCGCGACCGCCGTCGCCACCGTCGGGACCGCCTTTTGGGATGTATTTCTCTCTGCGGAAGTGCAGCGACCCTGAGCCGCCCTTGCCCGAACGGCAGAATATCTTGACGTAATCTACGAAGTTTGAAGTCATAATGGTTGTTTATTGAGTCCGGCCCTTCGACAGGCTCAGGGACCTTGGCCATTGCAGGTCGTTGAGCTTGTCGAAACGCCGTCTTGTAGGATGGTTAAAAATCATCAATGAATTCCACGCCTTCATCATCGTCATACCGGTCGCAATCAAAGTTCAAGTCGACGCCGGGGATATTGGGCTTGGTGAAATCGCCTTTGTATATGTTCAGGTTCTTGTCGGCATAGACTTTCTTCATATATATCGCCCAGATGGGCAATGCGGTATGCGAACCCTGTCCCAGATACGTCGAGCGGAAGTGCACGCTGCGGTCTTCGGCGCCCACCCACACGCCCGTGGTGAGGTCGGGGGTGATGCCCATGAAGTAGCCGTCGCTCTGTTTCTGTGTGGTACCCGTCTTGCCTGCTACGGGGTTGGTGAAGCCATAGAACGACCTGAGTCGGATACCCGTGCCGCTTTGCACCACGCCCTTCATCAGCTCCACCATCTTGTAGGCCGTCAACTCGCTCATGGCCTCCGACTCCTCAGGACTGAAGCGTTGGATGACGTTGCCGTTCTTGTCTTCGATGCGGGTGATGAACATGGGCTTGATGTAGACGCCCTGATTGGCGAAGGTGCTCATGGCACCGACCATCTCAATGAGCTTCAAGTCGCAGACACCCAAGCAGATGGCGGGTACGGCGTCGATGGGCGACTCTACACCCATGCGGCGGGCCATACCGATGACGGCGTTGGGACCGAATTGGTTCATCAGGTAGGCCGAAATCCAGTTGTTGGACTGTGCCAAGGCATATTTCAAGGTAATCTCTTCACCGACGCGACCGCCCGAGTTGCCCGGCGACCACACGTTGCCGTCTTCCAGCTGGATGTTGTATTGGATGTTCGGGATCTTGGTGCAAGGCGTGTATTCACCTTCCTGCATCGCCAAGGAATACAGGAAAGGCTTGAACGTGGAACCCACCTGACGTCGTGCCTGCGTGACGTGGTCGTATTTGAAGAAGCGGTAGTCCAAGCCGCCGACATAGGCCTTCACATGGCCTGTGTGCGACTCGATGGAGATGAGGCTGGCTTGCAGGAACCACTTGTAGTAGCGGATGGAGTCCATGGGCGACATGACAGTGTCGATGGGGCCGTTCCACGAGAAGACGGTCATCCTTACGGGGCGCTCAAACTCGGCTTTGATGGAATCCATGGGCATGCCTGCGTTTTTGAGGCTGCGGTAACGGTCGCTGCGTTTCATCGAGGTCTCGAGGATGTGGTCGATCTCGTCGGCGGTGACATTGGAGAACGGTGCGTTCTTCTGGTCTTTCCAGTGCTTGTAGAACATTGGTTGCAGCTCGCCGCCCATAAACTCGCGGACGGCCTCTTCGGCATAATGCTGCATGCGCGAGTCGATGGTGGTGTAGATGCGCAGGCCGTCACGGTAGATGTTGTAAGGCTGTCCGTCGGCGCGGGTGGTGTTTTTTGCCCAGTCGTTCAGCTCGCCACGGAGGAACTCGCGGAAATAGGTGGCCTGGCCGCTGTTGTGGTCTTTGACGCTGAAGTGCGACATGTCGATGGGAATCTGCGAAATGGAGTCGCATTCAGTTTGGGTGAGATAGCCATTCTCGGCCATCTTCAAGAGTACGAGGTTACGACGGTTCAAGGCGTTGTTGGGGTTACGCACCGGGCTATAGCGTGTGGGGGCGTTGACAACGCCGGCCATCAAGGCACACTCTTCGATGTTCATCTCGCTGGGTTTCTTGTCGAAGAAGGTGCTGGCAGCGGAGCGGATGCCATAGGCGTTATGGCCGAAAGCCACGGTGTTGAGATACATGGCGATAATCTCTTCCTTCGAGTAGTTGTGCTCCAGCTTGGTGGCGGTGATCCATTCCTGGAACTTACGCAGCACGAGCTTGCCGGTGCTGAGGTTTTCGCCACGGGGGAAGAGGTTTTTGGCCAGCTGTTGCGTGATGGTTGAGCCGCCGCCTTTCTTGTTGCCTGTCAGCACGCCGAAAGCCACGCGGAACAAGGCCCGCTCGTCGATGCCAGAGTGCTCCGTAAAGCGTTCGTCTTCGATGCTGATGAGGGCTTCGGGCATGTAGTGTGACAGCTCGGAGTAACGCACGTTGGAGCGGTTTTCGATATGGTAGGTGCCCAACACCTTGCCGTCGGCGGAGATAATCTCGGTGGCCAGGTTAGTGCGTGGGTTTTCCAGCTCGTCGAAGGTGGGCATGGTGCCGAACACGCCTTTGGCAACGCAGATGAAAAATAAAATGATCAGCAGAAGAAACACACCGAAGACAATCCACAAGTTGCGGATGGCATGTGAACCGCCTGATTCTTTCTTTGCTTTTTCTTTTTTATCGCTCATATCTTATTGTTTTTCAATGTATAATCCAATATCGGAGATGCCTTTCAGTACCGGTTCGCGCATGGCTTGTTCGATTTCAAAGTGATAGGTGCCATTCATGGGGAAGAACAGGTTGTCGTTGAGGGGGACGATGCGGTCTCTCATGCTGCCGCTGCTCTTGCCGATCCAGCGTCCTTCGGGCGTGGCCAGCGTACATTCTATGGTGTCGTGCGTGACGTTGCCGTTGGGCATGCGGGTATGGAGAAACACGAAGAGGTTGCTGTAGCGGTAGTTCTCCAGATGACGCAGGCCGATGCCGAAACGATAGGGGCTGATGGTGTCGTTGATGTCGACATCGAAGGCTACACGGTCCTCTTGTCGCCACTCGGCTTCGGGGATGACGGTACGCTTGTTAAACGACTCGCTTGTGCAGGCCGAAAGAAACAAAGCAATGAACAAAAGAGTCGTCATTGCGGGCTTGACCCGCAATCTCCGATGCAGAAGAGGATGTACTAATGCACGGGAGATGGCGGATGTTCCTCCGCCATGACGCCTTTTGGAATTGGTTATGTCGTTTTTCATGTTATGGTTCTTTAATCACTCATCTTTTTCAAATCCGCTTCGCCGTAGCCTTCGTTGGTGTTGGTCTGGGCCTCTTTCGTGATGGCGTAGTCTTCCAGCTTCGCAGGTTTCTGCCCTTTCTTGTTCATGGCGATGATGTCCTTCACCTTGTCGACGGGGATGGCCATGATGTTGCTCTTGTCGGTGGTGTAGGAATACCACATGATGCCTTTGAAGACGTCGTTTTTCTGGTGCACGGCGTCGCCGCTCTCAAAGTGCAGCACGATGTTGGGGTCAGAGAAGGCCTTCAGCGCCTCCACGTATGCCTCATATTCGAAGTTGAGGCAGCATTTCAGCTTGCCGCACTGTCCGGCGAGTTTTTGGGGGTTGGGCGACAGTTGTTGCACACGTGCCACGTTGGTGGTCACTGACTGGAAGTCGCTGATCCATGAGGCGCAGCAGAGCTCACGGCCACAGGAACCGAGGCCGCCCAGCTTGGCCGACTCTTGGCGCACGCCGATCTGTCGCATCTCGATGCGGATATGGAACTCCTCTGCCAGTTTCTTGATGAGTTCGCGGAAGTCGACGCGGCCGTCGGCGGTGTAGTAGAAAATGGCCTTGGTCTTGTCGCCCTGGTACTCCACGTCATTGAGTTTCATCTCCAGCCCAAGGTTGTCGATGATGGTGCGGGTGCGCGCCAAGGTGCTGTCTTCCAGCTTGATGGCCGATAAAAACTTCTCCACGTCGTTCACTCTGGCACGGCGGTAGATCTTCTTCATCTCCTCCAACGGCGTGCGGAAGCGTTTGCGTTTCATCTGGCGTTTCACAATCTCGCCCAGCATGGTGACGATGCCTATGTCGTGCCCGATGGCGGTCTCCACGGCGACAAATTCGCCTACTTCCAATTCCAGGTCCTCGGGATAGGTGAAATAATCCTTACGGTCATTCTTGAAACGTACTTCAGCCAAGCAAACTTTGCCTTTAACCTCTTGGTTCTCGTAGTCCTTCAACCAGTCGAACTGGCTCAGCTTGCAGCGACCGCACGCGAGCACCTTTTGCCCCGTGTTATAGGTCGTCCCAAGGGTACATCCACGGTTCAGTAACTGTCCGTCGATGCTATGAATATCGTTTTTTTGTTGATCTTCAGTCATTTAACAAAAATGTATTTGGGTGTATATATAAAATGCAAAAGTACGAAAAAATTTGTTTACCTTTGCACTTTGATATAACAACGCTGAGAATCATATTATTGTTCAAATAAAAATTAGAAAAATGAAAAAAGGTATTATCGTTATTCTCGCCCTCGTCGTCCTTGCGATTGTATGGGGTATTAGCATTTACAACGGCTTGGTTACCAAGCAGGAAGGTGTTGAAAAAGCCATCGGTAACGTGCAAACGGCTTATCAAAAGCGTGCCGACCTAATCCCGAATCTTGTCGCCACGGTGAAAAACTACGCCGAATATGAGCAAGGCACTTTGACAGCTGTCGTCGAAGCCCGCGCCAAGGCCACTTCGGTCACCCTCGACCCGACCAACCTCTCCGAGGAGACTTTGAAGGCCTATATGAACGCCCAGAACGAACTGTCGGGCGCCCTGTCGCGCTTGCTCGTCACGGTGGAGCAGTATCCCGATTTGAAAGCCAACCAGAATTATCTCGACCTTCAGTCACAGTTGGAGGGTTGTGAGAACAGCATCGCCAATGCGAGACGTGAATGGCAGGAGGCCGTGAAGGTTTACAACACCGCTGCGCGCCGCTTCCCCGCCAACGTTATCGCAGGCATGTTCGGCTTCGAGAAATCGCCTTATTTTGAGGCTTCCGAAGGCGCCCAAACCGCACCCGATGTGAAGGAACTTTTTGAATAAAAATCAAAAAATTCTTGCATCGTTTTTTCCAAAAACATATTTTTGCGCCTTTTAAATGACGCAAATATGTGTGGAATAGTTGCTTACGTAGGCCAGCAAGAGGCCTATCCAATCCTTATCGAGGGCTTGAAGCGCCTCGAATATCGTGGCTACGACAGTGCCGGCGTGGCGCTGCTCAACGAGGCTAACGAACTCAATGTCTATAAAGCTAAAGGCAAGGTCTCCGACTTGGAGGCCTTTGCTTCTTCTAAAGATGTCAGCGGACACATTGGCATCGCCCACACCCGCTGGGCCACCCACGGCGAGCCCAACCAGGTGAACGCCCACCCGCACATGTCGCAATCGGGTCGCCTCGCCCTGATCCACAACGGCATCATCGAAAACTACCTCAGCCTGCGTAAAGAGCTGGAGAAACGAGGCTTTACCTTCAAGTCGTCGACTGACACCGAGGTGCTCACCAACCTCATCGAAGATGTGCAGCAAAGCGAGCATGTCGACCTCTTTGAGGCCGTGCGCATCGCCTTGAACCACGTGGTGGGTGCCTACGCCATCGCCATTGTGGAGAAAGACCACCCTGATGAGCTGATTGCCGCCCGAAAGGGGAGTCCCATGGTCATCGGCATCGGCGAGGGCGAGTACTACATCGCCTCCGACGCCACGCCTATCGTGGGCCGCACGCAAAAGGTCGTTTACCTTGAGGATGAGCAAGTTGTCCGTATCAAGTTGGGCGAGGAACTGCATATCAAGACCATACAGGACGTGGAGGCCATGCCTTACGTGCAGGAGCTGAAGATGAACCTCGACAGCATCGAGAAGGCTGGTTTCGACCACTTCATGATGAAGGAGATTTACGAACAGCCTACCATCGTGCGCGACACCATGCGTGGCCGCTTGCATCCCGAAGCCAACACCGTGCGTTTGGGTGGCATCGTCCAATACGAGAAACAACTGCTTTATGCCGACAACATCGTCTTCGTGGCTTGTGGTACCTCGTGGCATGCCTGTTTGGTGGGTAGCTACCTCATCGAGAACCTGGCCAAGATTCCAGTTAAGGTGGAATATGCGTCTGAGTTCCGTTACCGTAACCCTGTCATCACGCCGCATGATGTGGTGATCGCCGTGTCGCAGTCGGGTGAGACCGCCGACACCCTGGCCGCCATTCAGCTGGCGAAAGAGAAGGGTGCTGTGGTGCTGGGCATCTGCAATGTCATCGGCTCTTCGATTTCGAGAGCCACCGATGCGGGCATTTACACCCATGCCGGTCCCGAAATCGGCGTGGCTTCCACCAAGGCCTTCACCTCACAGGTGACGGTGATGGTGATGTTGGCCCTTCGTCTGGCCGAATTGAAAGGCTCAATGAAGGACGAGGAGCGTGCCGCATTCATACAAGAACTTGATAGCATCCCCGAAAAGATCCAGTGGACCCTTGACCATAGCGGCCACGTGAAAGATATTGCCGCGAAATATAAAGATGTGCGCAATATGCTGTATCTCGGTCGTTTGCAGAACTACCCCGTGGCGCTCGAAGGTGCATTGAAGCTAAAGGAAATCTCCTACATCCACGCCGAGGGTTATCCTGCCGCCGAGATGAAGCACGGACCTATCGCCTTGATAGACAAGGATATGCCTGTGGTCTTTATCGCCACTAACCATAGCACTTACGAGAAAGTGCTCAGTAATATTCAAGAGGTGAAGGCCCGCGATGGCAAGATTATTGCCATCGTCAGCGAGAAGGATGTGCTGGCCCGTAAGATGGCGGATTATGTCATCGAGATTCCCGAGACGGAATGCCTCTATTCACCGCTGTTGGCGACGGTGCCCTTGCAGATTCTGGCCTACCACATCGCCGTGATGCGAGGTTGCAACGTCGACCAGCCGCGCAACTTGGCGAAGTCGGTGACGGTGGAATAAACAGAAAAAGAGCAGCTTACGAGCTGCTCTTTTTTCTTGGTACCGAAGGCCGGGATCGAACCGGCACGAGTGTTACCTCATCGGTTTTTGAGACCGACGCGTCTACCGATTCCGCCACTTCGGCATGGTTCGACAAGCTCACCATGACAGGTTCCTCGCGTCAAACGCGGCTGCAAAAATACGGAAAAATTAATTCACAGCAAGCATGTTTGTAAAAATTTCTCTTTTTTGTCTTGTCCGCTCGAAGAAAATCCCTAATTTTGCGGCCCGTAAGAACTCTAAACATCCAGTACAATGTCAGGAAGATTTGTTTCCATATTCGCCGGTAGGGCCACCAAGGACTTGGGCACCAAGATCGCCGAAGCCTATGGCACCGAACTGGGCAAGTCGCAAGTCGTCGTCTTCTCCGATGGCGAGTTCCAGCCGTCTTACGAGGAGAGCATCCGCGGCCATCACGTGTTCATCGTGCAGTCTACCATGCCCTCTGCTGACAACCTGATGGAGCTTTTGCTTATGATTGATGCCGCCAAGCGTGCCTCGGCACACAAGGTCATCGCAGTGATACCCTATTTCGGTTGGGCCCGTCAAGACCGTAAGGACCAGCCCCGCGTGAGCATCGGCTCCAAGCTGGTGGCTAACATGCTGACTGCCGCCCATGTGGACCGCATCATCACGATGGACCTTCACGCCGACCAGATCCAAGGCTTCTTCGACATCCCGATGGATGCCTTGTATGCCTCCAGCATTTTCATCGACCACATCCAGAAGATGAACATCGACAACCTGCTGATTGCAGCTCCTGACCTGGGTGCCTCCAAGCGTGCCTCGGCCTATGCCAAGCGTCTCGGCTGCGATTTGGCTGTGTGTCACAAACAACGTGCACGTGCCAACGTGGTGGAGAGCATGACCCTCATCGGCGATGTGAAAGACAAGAACGTCATCATCCTTGACGACATCATCGACACGGCTGGCACCATCGTGAAAGCCGGTCAGGTGATGATGGACAACGGCGCCAAGAGCGTCCGCGCCTTCGCCACCCACGCCGTGTGCAGCGGTCCCGCCATGGAGCGCCTCGACAACTCAGTGTTTAGCGAAGTGGTGGTCACCGACACCATCCCGCTGCCCGCCAACGCCTCCAAGAAAATCCGTGTGGTCAGCGCGGCACCCTTGTTTGCCGACGTCATTCACCGCGTAGAATCATACGAGAGCATCAGCTCTTTATTTAAATAACTAAATTATTAACAACCAAACAATTAAACACAATGAAAACTGTATCATTGAGCGGTTCTCTCCGCGAGAACGTAGGGAAAAAGGATACTAAGGCTTTGCGTCAAGCCGAAATGGTTCCATGTGTCATGTACGGTGCTGGTGAAGAACAAATCCACTTCGCCACCTCCGAGAAGAACTTCACCAAGATCCTCTTCACCCCTGAGACTTACATCATCGACTTCGATGTCAATGGCAAGACTTACAAGACCATCCTGCAAGACATCCAGTATCACCCTGTGACCGACAAGGTGTTGCACGCAGACTTCCTCATCGTGAAGGAAGACAAGCCAATCACCGTCACACTGCCTATCGCCCTCGAAGGCTCGGCCGCCGGTGTCATGCGTGGTGGCAAACCCAAGATGGGTGTCAAGAAGGTGAAGGTTGCCGGTCTCATCAAGGACCTGCCTGACTACGTGAAGGTCAACATCAGCAACGTGAACATCAACGAGTCCATCAAGGTGAAGGACCTCGCCATCGAGAATGTCACTCCTGTGACTCCTGGCTACACCGTCATCTTCGCCGTCAACGCCGCCCGTGGCGCCGCCGTTGCTGAAGAAACCGAAGAGTAATCATTTATTCATTCATACAAATAGGCCGTCTTCGGGCGGCCTATTTTAGTTTGGAGTTGTAGGGCTGTCACACCGTGGCAGCCGAAAAAACGTATAATATGTCATTAATTAGTCGTATTTTTGCACGGTTATTCCACAAAGGGAAAAGTAACCAACCCGACGAAATGAAATATCTGATTGCCTGTTTGGGAAACATCGGCGCTGAGTACGACAACACGCGTCATAACATCGGCTTCAAGATTGCTGACCGTCTGGCGAAAGACCTCGAAGGCTCCTTCACCACGGGACGTCTTGCCCAGACCGCAGAGTTGAGGTACAAGGGCAAGACCCTGCTCGTCATCAAGCCGACAACCTATATGAACCTGAGCGGCAAGGCGGTGAAATACTGGATGCAGCAGGAGAAGATTCCGATTGAGAATGTGTTGGTCGTCAATGACGATATTGCTTTGCCTTTGGGCACGCTACGTCTTCGCAAACAGGGTGCCGACGGCGGCCATAACGGCCTGACCGACATCATCGAGAAGTTGGGCACCAACGTGTTCTGTCGTCTGCGTTTCGGCTTGGGCGACGACTTCCCGCGTGGACGTCAGGTGGATTTCGTCTTGGGGCAATGGAAACCCTCGGAGGAGCCTATCGTCGACCAGAAATGCGACGAGGCCGTCGAAATCATCAAGAGCTTTGTCACTCAGGGTGTCGACAGGACAATGAATCAATACAATAAAAAGTGATGACTTTTCGTCATTGCGAGCATAACGAAGCAATCTAGGCAAGAAACTCTCTAGATTGCTTCGTCGTTCCTCCTCGCAATGACATTAAGATTCCGCCTCTCGGGCTTTCTTTTCCTTTAATGAACCTTCAAAGATATCGAACCTCACGAAACGGCACTCCAGCGGACCGTTCCAGACGGGTATCTTGGCCGTGGGCTTCAGTCCCACATGGCGCAAGGCCACCGCGTCGTCGGTGATGAGCCAGCACTGGAAGCCTTGGAAGTTGTGCTTCAGCGTGCTGCCGATTTCCTCATACAGCTTGTCGATGTCGTCTTCCTCCAGACGGTCGCCGTAAGGCGGGTTGATGATGACGATGCCGCCGCCTTCGGGAGGGGTGAGGTCGTGCATGTCCTTCTTCATCAGGTGGATGTCGCGCTGCAGGTGGGCGTAGTTGATGTTGCCCTCTGCTATGGCGACGGCCTTTGGCGAACGGTCGGAAGCCCATATCTCGTATTCGAAGTCGCAGATGTGGGCGTCGGCTTCCTCTCGGATGCGTTGCCACAGCTCGGCGTCGTAGTCGTCCCATTTCATGAAACCCCACTGTTTGCGGTAGTAGCCCGGCGGAATCTTCATGGCGTACATCGCCGCCTCGATGGGCAGGGTGCCCGAGCCACACATGCAGTCGAGGAAGTTGCAGTCGGCCTTCCAGCCCGAGAGCAGGATAAGGCCTGCCGCCAGCACCTCATTCATCGGGGCCTTGTCGACCTGCTTGCGGTAGCCACGGTGGTGCAGACTCTCGCCCGAGCTGTCGAAGAGCAGCGTCACCTTGTCCTCGCGGATGTGCAGGTTGATGCGCAGGTCGGGGTTGAGGGTGTTGATGTTGGGGCGGATGCCGTAGACGTCGCGGAACTGGTCGACGATGGCGTCTTTCACTGTCAGGGCGGCATATTGCGAGTGGGTGAAGAAACGCCCGCTCGTCACGGCGTCGACGCAGAAGGTTTGGTCGGTACGCAACAACTCGCACCAATTAATCTCCTTCACGTTTTTATAGAGCTCGTCGGGGTTCTTGGCGAAGAAGTTCTTGAAGGGCTTCAGCACCTTGAGAGCCGTGCGCACCTCATAATTAATGCGGTACATCAACTCCTTATTGCCTTCGCAGAGCACGGCACGATGCATGCAGCGCACGTTCTTGGCGCCCAAAGCCTTGATTTCGGCGGCCAGCACGTCTTCAAGTCCTGCGGCGGTCTTCGTTATTAATTGATAATGGTCTTCCATTGTTATAAATTTGCGGCAAAGGTAAGGAATTATTTCTTATCTTTGCGCCCTCATATCCATTGAGTTTTTAATCGTAATCATCTATAAACAATAACAAAATCAATGAAAAAAGTATTAGGAATCATCGCGATGGCCATCATGGTTTCGGTGGGTCGCGTGTATGCCGATGAAGGCATGTGGCTCCCGATGTTCGTCGAGCGCCTGAACTATGTTGACATGCAGAAGATGGGGCTGCAACTGACCCCCGAAGAGCTTTACAGCATCAACCACAGCAGCTTGAAGGACGCTATCGTGGGCTTGGGCAGCGATGCCATGCCGAGCATGTTCTTCTGCACCGGTGAGATTGTCAGCGAGCACGGCTTGCTGTTCACCAACCACCATTGCGGCTACGGCGCTGTCCAAAAGCTCAGCTCCGACGAGCACGACTACCTCCGCGACGGCTTCTGGGCCAAGGACTATAGCGAAGAGCTGCCCGCTCCCGACATGACCGCCAGCTTCCTCGTCCGCATGGAAGACGTGACGAAAGACGTCATGGGTGTGGCCACCGACGACATGGACTATGAAGATCAACAAATGGCCAAGCGTGCCAAGATGAAGGAACTGGAAGTGGCTGCTTCCGAGGATGGCAAGTACTACGCCATGGTGAAGAGCTTCTTCGAGGGCAATGAATACTACATGTTCGTCTATAAGGTGTATACCGACGTGCGTCTCGTGGGCGTCGCCAACGCCTCCATCGGTAAGTTCGGTGGCGACACCGACAACTGGATGTGGCCCCGTCACACCGGCGACTTCTCAATCTTCCGTGTCTATGCCGACAAGGATGGCAACCCTGCCGCCTACAGCAAAGACAATGTGCCATTGACTCCCAAGCACCACCTGCCCATTAGCCTCGACGGCGTGCAGAAGGACGACTTCACTATGATCTGGGGCTTCCCAGGCACCACTAATCGTTATATGTCGAGTTACGGCATCAACTACAACATCGAGACCTTCTATCCCGCCATCATCGACATCTTCGGCAAGGAGCTTGAAGTGATGGAAGAATACATGAAGGTGGACGACCACATCAACCTGATGTATGCCGACAACCACGCCAGCCTCGCCAACACCTGGAAGAACTTCATCGGCCAGTGCGAAATGCTGCGCAAGAACAAGGTCGCCGAGAGAAAGGTGACTTTGGAGCATGACTTCATGAGATGGGTCATCGACAACAACAAGACCGAGTACAAGGATGCTCTGCCGAACCTCAGAAAGGCCTTCCAAAGCCTCGGCGAGGTGGCTAAGTATGTCTATTATCCCAACTTCGTCGCTCAGGCTGGTCCTGCCGGCATCGCAGCTCAGTTTGCCTCCTATTACCAGGCTTATCTCGATAAGAACAAAGAGACTGAGGAGATGTCTCTGATGATGCTCCGTTCCATGGACGTCGACGCTCTCTTTGCCGAGACCGACCAAAGAGTGGAGAAGAAGACTTTCGCTGAACTGCTGAAGACCTACAAGGCCGCCTTCAAGGCAGAAGAGCTGCCCGAGATTTACACCATCATCGACAAAAAATTCAAGGGCGACATCGACGCCTTTGCTGACGATGTGTACGAACACAGCATCTTCGCCACGCCTGGTCGCATCAAGGCTTTCCTCTCCGACCCGAACCCCAAACTCATCGGCAAGGACTATGCTTATCTCATGAACACTTCAATGATGAAAGGCATCATGAGCGCCATGCCTGCCTACCGCGCAGCCATGGCTACCGTGGGTGAGAACGACCATATTTTCGTGAAGGGTCTGCGTGAGTACTATGCTGCCACCCAACCCGGGAAGAGCCTCTATCCTGATGCCAATTCCACCATGCGTATGAGCTATGGCTCGGTGCAGGACTATATGCCCAAAGACGCCGTGCGTTACGACTATGTGTGCACCGCCAACGGTATCCTCGAGAAGTACATCCCTGGCGATTTCGAGTTTGACGCCCCCAAGCGCCTCATCGACCTCATCGAGAAGAAGGACTTCGGTGCTTATGCCGACGACAACGGCGAACTCATCGTGTGCTTCCTGTCGACCAACGACATCACGGGTGGTAACTCCGGTAGCCCCATCATGAACGGCAAGGGCGAACTCATCGGCTTGGCCTTCGACGGCAACTGGGAAGCCATGAGTGGCGACGTCAACTTTGAGCCTCGTCTGCAGCGCACCATCAACGTCGACGTGCGTTACGTGCTCTTTGTCATCGATAAGTACGCTGGTGCCACCAACATCATCAACGAACTCGACATCCGCAAGAGCGAACCCAAGCCGCTGCGCGTGGAAGAGGAGAAGATCTAATAGGTGTTTCCCTATAGAAAACATGTGTAGAGACGTAGCGCGCTACGTCTCTACATTTTTTTTTGTATTTTTGCGACATCTATGCGTAAGCGTCTATATCTCATATTGCTGGTATTTTTTGCCGTCATGTCAGCGCAAGCCCAAAACGACACGGTGTTGTTTTCGGCGCCTGGCGGCTTTTATGAGGATGTGTTTGCGCTGGAATTGTTCAACACTTCTTCGCAAAATCATATCCACTATACCGTCAACGGCAGTCGTCCCACGATGCTGTCGCCCGTTTATTCCGGTCCTTTGACACTTGATGCCAGGAATTACTCTCAATCGGACATTTATACCGTTGTGAATTGCCCAAGTGAGATTTATTATGCTGTCGATTCGGTGCAGCATTGCATCGTCATCCGTGCGGCGGCCTTTGATGCAGCGGGCAACCGCATCAGTGCTGTGGTGACCAACAGCTACTATATCCGAGCTTTGGGTTGCGACACGCACGGCCTGCCTGCTATTTCGATTTGTGCCGACTCGTTGGATCTCTTCGGCTATTATAGGGGTATCTTCGTGCCAGGTGCCTGGCAGTCGTCTACGATGCCGCTTTGGACGGGCAATTATTTCTGTAAAGGCATCGAGTGGGAACGCCGGTGTAATGTGGAGTTCTATGAGCATGACAATCGGGGTATTAATCAGGAGGCGGGCTTGCGAGCCCATGGTGGGGCCTCGCGGCGTTACCAACAGAAAGGCATGAAGCTCTTTGCACGCGAGGAATACGGTAAAAAGCGTTTTAGGCATCTTTTTTTCAACGACTCGCCCATCGACAATATCAAGCATTTCAACCTCAAACCATTCCAATGCAGCAACTGGCTGCAGACGGGTTTGAATGATGCTTTCAGCCATCGTGTGGCCCGTCAATTGGATATCGACGTGTTGAGTTCTCGTGCCGTTGTGGTCTTCCTGAATGGCGAGTATTGGGGCATCTATTACATGGAGGAAGCGACGGATGGACATTATTTAGAGGACCATTACGACGTCAACCCCGACAGTTGCGACATCATCAAGAACTGGAAGACCTTGGATGAAGGTGACGATGCCGAGTGGCTTGAGCTTTACGGATGGATGGAGACCGCCGACTTGTCGCAGCCTGAGCAATATGACTACCTTTGCTCGAAGATTGACATACACAACCTCATTGATTATCTGATTTTTGAGCTGTATTCCGCCAATGTCGACTGGCCGGCCAACAACGTGCGCTGTTGGAAGACGGATGGCAGGAAATGGCGATGGATCTTCTATGACGGCGACGGCTGTTTCTTCCGCGATTGGGATGTGTTTGCCAATGTCGTCGACACCAGCGACCATGTCAATCCTTCCAACGCGACGTCTACGCTGTTTTTTAGGAGATTGTTGAAAAATGAGGATTTTGTCGAGACCTTCCGATCCCGTTTCGAGAATTTACTACTTCACAGACTTAACTACAGCCACACGGGTCCCATTTTGAATGCAATGCGTACGGAAATTGAAGGAGAAGTTGCTGACCAAAGCTATAGGTTTGGTTTTCCCGCCAGTGTTTCGCAGTGGTCGGAACATGTTGAGAGAATAGATGATTTTCTTCGTGGTAGAAACATTCGTATTATGGAGCAGTTAGAAGAGTTTCTGGGTGTCTTCTCTGGAGAAGAGACTGCCAGTTTTTCTTGTTATCCAAATCCTTTCTCTGAGGAGATTCACATTAGCATTGCCGCCGACAATTCCGGTGCAAATGAGATTGCTCTATACGACATAATGGGAAGAAAAGTTTTTGCAAAAGCCGTTGATTTGTGTGAAGGCCCAAACGAAGTCACTATATATCCCAACCTCAAAGGCGGGGTTTACCTTTTGAAGATAGGGAGCCGTACCACGAAAATCGTTAAGTATTAAAAGACTATGGAAAAAAGCAATAAAAAATACTGGTGGTTTCTTCTGCTGCTCTTGGTTTTAATCTTATTGAAAACCAACTACTTCCGTCCGATGACAAATTTCGGGCACAGCAGAACGGTCACCCTCGACATGGACATGGACAACGCCGTGCTCGAAGGCATCACCCTGCCGTCGGTGCAGCAGACCAAAGACAGTTCTGGGATGTTTGACTTCCGTTTCTTCCAACTCGGACGACGCTACCATTACTATAAGATTTACTACCAAAACGAAAGTTACAAGTTCCCCGACACCTCGGCTTTTGCCAACGAGAACTTCTATGGCAGTTGGGAAGACGTGAGCATCGGCTTCAAGCCCATCCAGCATCATCGTATGAAGGATGCCTTCCGCATTGTGGGCAACCCGCGTGACGAAAGAAAATACTACGGCGCGGACCTTTCGGAGAACAGTTTCAGCCCCGAACATATCCAGCAGGTCATTAATTCCATCCACAACGTGCCGGAATGGTACAATTCCATCGTCGAGAAAGCTGAAAAGAACGGCTGTAGTGTCGACGAACAGCTTTACATGGATGCGCTTTGGGTCATTAACGACAAGCGCAACAACGGCGAAGTGAACCATCGTTGGAAACGCAACCCGCGTGTGGGCGAGTATAGTTTTATGCTCGTGCTTTGTACCGATGACGGACTTGCCGAAATCCCTGATTATGTCCAATATATTGGGCAAACCGACGAAAAAGGCCAGTTTGTGAATCCTTATGGCTGGTTTGAGACGCATCGTTCGAAGAACATCAAAGTAATCCACACGAAACGCAAGCTCAAGACCCGTGCCGTCATTGCTGTCGACAAAGGCGTGTTTATCGATGAGTCGAAGGTGAATAACATTGGATATCAATTAGATACCACCAATTGTCACTGTGGCACCGACGACGCGTTGTATCGCAGTGCCTTGTATGAACAGTTTTTCAGTTCGGTGAGCAAGCAATACACCTTGCGTAACATTCCTGTCATCCAAGATGTAGTTGGCGAAAATCCCTATACCAGAGCCGATTACGAAGCCAACCGCAACCGCTTCGACAGCACTGAGTTGCAGATGAACTGGCCCGTAGTGAGCGAGACACCTTGTCAGACGGTGCGCCTTGCTGAGGACGGTAGTTACATCAGCCTCATTAATCCAGGCAACGACGACTTGAATAACCTGCACAAAGAGTCGACAGGCATCCGCACCCGTGTGGGCTTCACCTACGGCAAGTTCCGGGGCAAGATCAAGTTTCCCGTGATGCTTAACGACGAGAACATCTGGAACGGCTTGACCTATGCTTTTTGGCTGATTTACAGTGACAACCATGCCTGGAACAACCGTCGTCACGATGAGGCGGAAGGCGGCTATGTGGACAAGAACGACGACTCGGAGAATCCGGTGCGCCGTCCCGATTATCATTATTCAGAAATCGATATTGAGATCGTGAAAGCCTCTCGGTTCTGGCCCAAGGACTATTATGGCAAGCGTGGCGACAGCATTAATGTGGTGATGGATGAGACCCAGAACGATGATGTGATGTACTGTTGCACCAACTGGGATCTCGCCGTGCCTTCACCCAAGTATTTCTCATGGGGTATCGACAGCATCCCTTACGACAAGGAGCATAAGTATGAGACCTTGCGCTGGTACAAGCTCTACAAGGCTCTCACGGAGCGTGCCCCGATGAGCAATAAAGCCTTTAAGGAATCGTATTATTACTACGAAATCGATTGGCGACCCACCGAAATCATCTGGCGTCTCGGTCCCAGCCCCGACAAGATGCGGGTGATGGGTTACATGAACAACGAATATACCTCGATACCCAACAACCAAATGAAGGCCATCGTCACGCAGGAATACCACTATAGTGAGTGGTGGCCGCCCATCGTCTGGGAGCAGGGGCTGATACCTTACAATAAGACGGATATTGAGGGTAGGGTTTATGAAATCGTAGTGGAGTAAACGAAGGGTCCCTGAGCCTGTCGAAGGGCCCGTTTACTAAATCGGCCCTTCGACGAGCTCAGGGACCTTAACTTAGAACAACTCCCCGTTTCTCAAGCGTTCATTCACCACCCAGAGGGCATCCTCTTGTAAGACGGTCTCAAAGGTCTTTCCCTGCTCTTGGGCTTTGCCTTCCAAGAACTTGATACTCTCAGGATTGTTGCGCCATTGGTTGATTAGCTTCTCGACTTCGAGTTGGACGATGGTGGCTGTATCCACCGCGATTTCTTGTCGCAGCAAAGGACGGCCATTAATCACGTTGTCCACCTCTTGCTGTAAAACTTCCTCGTAAGGACGGCTACTGCGCGATGCCTCGACACGCAATGCTGTTTTCCACTGCTTGTCAGCGTCTATGGCATTGGCGTGTTGCGCGATTTGTATGGCTTTGGTGTTTCTGATGGTGGGCATGGCCTCGCCGCCCAAACCCGGGATGAGTTCGGGGTCGTCTCTCAGGGTCTTGATGGCATATTTGCGGAGGCTATCCTCGCGGTGTTCGGAGTAGCGCCATGGGTGGTGATATTGCCAAAAGCCGCTATCATGTTGCAGACTGTCCATCACCCAAGGAATTTGTGCGTCGAAGAGGCTGTCGGTTACGCAAAGGCGCAGCAGGGCGTCTTCCACGAAGTCGTAGGAGGCCAGCCCCCATTGATACCCGGAGGAATACCATACAACATAATCGGCTTTCAGGATGGACTGCAGACGGTCGATTTCGGTGATGGGATGCTTATCTTTCTCAAAGCCCATGAACGACGACTTGTTGTAGAACCAAATCTCCACGTCTTCAAGGATTTCTTTCCAAGGCATGTAGGTCTCCAAGTCCCAAATGAACGAGTCGCCGACGAAAAGCACCTTGGGTTTATGACCAGGGTCGACGGTGATGTCGGCGCGGTATTTGGGCGAGTCGTTGCCGATGGGGAAGATGAGATTGAGGGTCTTCTCATCGTTTTCTGGATACACCGTGTCGAGTTTCACCAGCCTGTCGACATGGATGTCAGGGATGCCGAAATCGTTGAGGCTATTCATGTAGCTGAACAGGCTGTCGTAGCCATAGACCGCCGAATAGCGCCAGTGTGTGTCGCGTTTCGGAAATAGCGGGAACGAGGCCGTGTCTTTCATGCTTTGGTACCATTTCGTCATCTCCACATGCGGGAAATCGATGGCGGTCATCAGCGAGTCGTAATAGGCTGCGGTGTTGATGGCATCGGCAGGTGCGGGAGTGTGGTAGGGGAGGTATTCGGAATAGATTTCCGCCTTGTCGGGTGCCATAAAACACAGGAAATCAATGCCGTATTCCTTCAGTACATACCTTAGTTTGTTCATCATCCTGACGTCTTTTCTTGCCCATTCTCTGGCACGATCGTAGGTTCGGTATTGATGTATGGGCTCGATGCCATAGTAGTTGTTGTAGGCCTCGGTATAGAATAGCCATCCGTCTTTACCAGGCACGATGAAATGGCAATGGGTTTGGTTGAAGAGGCTGTAGAAGAATTGGTTATACAAACGAATATGCCACTCGCGGAAGCCGAAGTTTTCGCGGCTGTATTGCTCTGTGTTTCTTTGGTAACTGCCCGATGCGAAATTCTTGAACGTCAACTTGGGCTGCTCCGTGGTGAAAGTGACGCCCGCCAACGGTTTCAGCTTGAAGGGACGCCATTTCTCCTGCACGAAGACCAGCACAAAGCCAAGCATCGTCAGTAGGCATAATATGGAGCAAATACGGTTTTTCATGCTGCAAAAATAGTGATTTATGGGTTGCCTTGGGTTGTCGTGTCGGTTTCAGGGAGTATTATCTTGCCTTCGTGGATTCTTTGGTCCACGGTATAGGCGGCATGAAGGTGCACGGCTTCATTAACGGTGATGCCTTTTTGTTCAGCGTCGGCTTTCACGGCATCAAGCCACTCCTTATAATTGCGGATTTGCTGTTCTGTCTGCTTGATGAGGATTTCTCGGTATTCTGCTGCGCCGACTTTCTTGTCGCGCAAAGTGGGAAGCCCCTGCATCACTCGTTCTGTTTCGCTGTCGATAGCTTGTTGAAGTGAGATGCCTTCCATGGCCATTTGGCTTGTGACGGCAAGCATCCACTGCGGGTCGCGTTTGATATGACGCCGTATCTCGCGTTTCTTCCAATAGTTTTCATCCAACAGCTTGGGGTTGCGCACGGTGGGAATGCCTTCGCCTGCGATTTCAGGGAAGTAGGCCTCGGGGTTTTTGCGCAATAGATTCAATGTGTAGCCTTTCAGTTTGACGCGGTAAAGTGAATCGGGATAGTTCCAGGCGATGGTGTTGTGGGCGTTTTGGTCGTGGAAGAGGCTGTCAATGAGTTGTTCCTGCCGCTGACGGAAACGTTTATCGCCGATGCAGAGCTGGATGATTGCGTCTTCGGCAAAGCCTTCGGTGGCGCGGTACATCTGGCTGCTGCTTGAGAACCATACGATGTAGTCGGCGTCGAGGAGGTAATCGAGACGGTTGAAGTGGGAAACGCTGTCGATGATCTTGTCGACATCCTGGTAAGCGATGCGGTTGTAATACCAAAACTGGAAGTCGGAGAACACCTCTTTGGGTGGCACGTAGGCCATGGTACGCAGCAGGAACGAGTTGCCGATGAAGAGGGCTGAGGGTTTCACCGTGGTGGAGTCGGTGGTCACCCAATAGTCACGTTCCTTGTAATCGAACTTGGGGTTGAACTTGATAGGACGCAGCAGGTTGAGTTCGCCTTCGAGGTCGCGGTTTTGGTCGTCGCCGATGCGGCAGGTGTTGTGCCATTCATTGCCGTATTCAATCTTGGGCAGACGGATGCCTTTTTGTGCTTCCATGAAGCGCAGCAACGAGTCGGTGGCATAGACGCAGGAGAAGTTCCAGTGGTCGCCGGTGGGCTGAAACAGATAGAACGAGCAGGTGTCCTTCATCCGCAGGAAATAGTCATTCATGTCAAAGCAAGGTATCTCCGTCTCTTCGAAGCGTCGGGAGAGGTATTCCCTCGCGTTGAGCGTGGTGGTGTCGTGCTCGCGTCGCGGCAGGTATTCAGGGTAGATGATGCTCTTGCTCGGCGCGATGAAGGTCATCAAGGTGACGTCATAATCATCCAAGATGCCTTTCACTTTGTTCATGAGGCGCACCTCTTGCTCGTAGCCTTTGCGGGCAGCCTCGGCGTCGGGGTACCAGTTGTACATCTCGGTGCCGTAGTAGTCTTCGATGTTGTGGCCGTAGTAGAGCCATCTGTCTTTGCCCGAATAGATGTAACTCACATATTCCTTGCCGTAGAAGTCCCAACAATACTGATGATAGAGTCTGATGATAGGCTCGCGGAAGCCGTAGTTGTTGGTGATGTATTTCTCGATGCTCTCCTGAAAATAGCCGTTTTTGTACCACTCCCAGCGGAACTTAGGTTTGTTGGGCTTCAGGAAATATCCCATCAACTCCTTGGTCTTGAACGGCTCGAAGTGCTCCTGTATCATGAACGAGAACAGGAAGACCATCAAGAGGCCGAAAAGAATGCCGTAGAATATGTTACCGTTTCCCTTTTTCATCAGAACCTGAAGTAAATGAAGGGACTAAAACCGCTGGCGTTCAAGGCACCGAGGCAGAACACAAAAGCCAGAATGCTGACCACGAAGGCGATGATGTGCTGCCGTTTGTTGTATTCGGTGAAGTAGACCTTGTCCTGCACTTTGAGGCCGAGCTTCGAAAGCGTGAAGAACGAGAAGAAGGCCGCCACGAGCATGGTGACGTAGAGGTGCGGGTTGTCGCTGAAATGGAACGGGGCGAAATCGAAGGCGAAGAGGCGCTTGATGAAGAGCCACGACAAGTCGATGCGCTCGATACGGAAGAAACAACGCGTCAGCACGATGATGAGGAAGGTGAAGAATACGCTTGGAATTCTTCCTAGTCGTTCGTTGAATTTCTTTAGGAACAACTTGTCAGCGCAGATGAAGATGCCTTGCAGGGCACCATAGATGACGAAGTTCCATGCCGCGCCGTGCCATAGGCCGCTGATGAGGAAGCAGAACCAAAGGTTGAAGTATTTGCGGGCTTCGGTCTTCACGCGGCTGCCGCCCAAGGGGAAATAGAGGTAGTTCTTGATGAATACGCTGAAGGTCTGATGCCAACGACGCCAGAACTCGGAGATGGTGGTCGACACGTATGGGTTGTCGAAGTTTTCGGGGAACTTGAAGCCCATCATGCGGCCGAGACCGATGGCCATGTCGGAATAACCGGCAAAGTCAAAGTAGATCTGGAAGGTAAAGGCGAAGATGGCAATCCATGCCGTGGTGCTGTCGATGGTGGCAATTTTGTTGGCGATGTCGGCGAGTTGGGCGGAAGTCAAAACATCATAGTTAGAGGGGCCTAACACTTGGTCGACTTGGAATCCGATGACGTCGGCGATGAGCACCTTCTTGGCCAAGCCGATGACGAAGCGATAGAAGCCGTGCAAACGGTCGGTATAGAGCGACTCACGGTTACGAATCTGGTCGGCAATGTCGCAGTAGCGCACGATGGGGCCGGCAATCAATTGCGGGAACATGACGATGTAGAGCATGTAGTCGCTCAGCTTGTCCATGGGCTCGTTCACCTTGCGGTAGGTGTCCAAAGTGTAGGTGACGCTTTGGAACGAGAAGAACGAGATGCCGATGGGCAGCAAGATCTTGGTCCAGGTGAGGCTCTTGAAGCCAATCCAGCCTATCACGGCGTTGATGTTGTTCATCGTGAAGTTGCCGTACTTGAAGTAGAACAGCAGCCCGATGCTGATGGCGATGCTGATGCCGCAGAGCAGTTTCTTCAAGCCAGGTTTTTCCACCTTATTCATCCACCGCACCAAGTAGAAGTTAGCGATGACGGAGACGATAAGTTGGATGATAAACTCAGGCGCGCCGTAGGCATAGAAGACCAACGAGGCCAACAGCAGGAAGTAGTTGCGGACTTTCTTCGGCAGGATGAAATACACCAGGAAGAAAACCGGCATGAAGTAAAGAAGGAATACGTTGCTGCTGAATACCATGTTCTATCGTCAGTTATTAGGTTGCAAAAGTAGTAATTATTTTAATTGAAAATCAGCGGGTATTGGGATTTCGGCGTCGGGGTCGTCGACGAGGCGGCAATGGTCGAGGCCGTACTTTTCCCTGGTAATCCAGATGGCGTCGTCTTCGATGGCTTTTTCAAGGGGCTTGTTTAGTTTGACGGCTTTCTCTCGGATGCTTTCCATCAGTTTCTCATGATTGGGAATCCTTTCTATGCGTTGCCTGACTTCTTCTTGGACTTGGAGAGAAAACTGTATTTCGGCGATTTGGTCTTTGTAGAGCGGTTTGCCTGCCTTGATGCGGTCCACCTCGGCATGCAACATCTGGTTCATCGTGGCGGTGCGCAGGAAGGCCTGTGCCTCCAAAGCGGCCATCCATAGGCTGTCCTTTTTGATGTCTTTGATGACTTTGGCATAGGGGATGTCGCTATTTTGGGTGGTCAGCATGTCGCCGCTGAGCTCGGGGATGAGTTCGGGGTGGTTTTGGAGGATGGCGATGGCCTCTCTCCGGCATAGGCTGTCGTTGGTAGAGACGGTGTGCACACCGTCTCTACCTAATGTGTCAGCAATGCGGTCAATATAGGCCCTTCTGATGCTGTCGTCAATGCCAAGGGTGAGTATGGCGGTGTTGGCAAAACCCATGGTGCCTTTGTTCAGCTGGTTGCCCGTGGTGAACCAAACGATGTAGTCGAAATCCAAGAGCTTCTCCAGTAGGTTGTAGTCGATTACAGCGCCGCTTGGCTCCAAAGGGTTTCCGGTATAAGCCGTGGAGAAGTAATACCAAAACTCCACGTCATCAAACACTTCTTGCATCGGCACCTGATTGGCGATGCCCCACATAAACGAGTTGCCGATGAACAGCACCTTGGGCTTGACGGTGTTCGGGCCAGTCTCCGTAGTGACTTCTGCCGTAGGGCTGTAGCCGTGGCGTTTCCGGATGGGCAGCGACAGGTTGAGCAGCTGTTCCAAGTCGTTGTCGGCACCGTGGTTGTCGCTTTCGTGCAAAGTGCCATATTTCAGTCGAGGCAGTTCAATGCCTTTTAAGTCGCCCATGAAGTGGAACAACGAGTCGGCGGCATACACGGCAGGGAAGACCCAGTGTGCCCCCGTCTGGGGTATCAACGGATAGGCAATGGTGTCTTTCATCTGCGCAAACCATGGCGTCATGTTAATGCAGGGGAAGCCAATCTCGTTGAGCCTGTGCCAAAAATATGCACAGGCGTTGAAGGTGGTGTTATCGTGTTCATCATCAGGTAGATACTCTGGATAGAGAAAGCTTTTTTCTGGGGCGATGAAGGCCAACAACTCCACATCGTTTTCCTTGAGGATTTCCCTCGCGCGATTCATATATCTGATTTCGCGGTCGTAGCGTTGCCTTGCCGCCTCGGGCGACTGCTGCCAGCGGTGCATCTCGGTGCCGTAGTAGTCGCGTACGCTTTCGGGGGTGTAGAGCCAACCTCGTTTGCCGGCCACCACGTCGTGGGCATAGGTTTTCTTGTAGCAGCTCCACAAATACTGGTTGTATAGTCGGATGACTGGCTCACGGAAGCCGAAGTGTTGACCCAAGTAAGCCTCTTCTTGTTTCGCGTAATTGCCTGAGCGATAGCTTTCAAAGCCAAATTCTGGTTTTTCCGTTTCAAGGGTCACGCCGTTCAAAGGCTTCAAGGGGATGAGGTGAAAACGGCCTTGCAGCATAGGCAGGAAGAGCAACACCATTAAGATGGCGAACAGTATCATGCTGTATGTCGTCTTCCTGTTCATAGATTAGAAGCGGAAATAGATAAAAGGACTGAAGTTGCTGGCGTTGAGGGCGGCCACGCAGAAGATGAACATGAGGACGGCTACAATCCACACCCAGATGTGTTGTTTGCCACTGAAGTCGGTGTAGTAGACCTTCTGTTCCAGTTTCTTGCCCCAACCGCTGAGGGTGAGGAAGGAGAACAGGGCGGCGATGACCATAGTGGTGTAAACCAAGGCGTTGCCGTCAAAGGTGAAGCCACTGAAGTCGAAGGCGAACATGCGGGTGACGAAGGTCCAGGCCAAACCGAGGTCGTCGATGCGGAAGAACATCCAGATGACGCACACGGTGAGGAAGGTGAGGATGACGGACGGCACCGTGCCGATTTTCTTCATCACTTTGCCGAGGAAGAGCTTGTCGAGGCAGATGAACAGGCCGTGCAAGGCTCCCCAGATAACGAAATTCCACGAGGCGCCATGCCACAAACCGCTGAGTAGAAAACACAGCCAGAGGTTGAGGTACATGCGCCCCGTGCCTTTGCGGTTGCCGCCGAGCGGGATGTAGAGGTAGTTCATGATGAAGGTGCCAAGGGTCATGTGCCAACGCCTCCAGAACTCGGTGATGCTGCGCGAGGTATAAGGATTGTCGAAGTTTTCAGGGAATTTGAAGCCCATGATGCGCCCCAGGCCGATGGCCATGTCGGAATAACCGGCGAAGTCGAAGTAGATTTGGAAGGTATATGCCAAGGCGATGAGCCAAGCTGTGCCTGTGTCAAGGGCAGCGATACGGGTCATCACCTCGCCGACCTGCGAGGCGTTGAGGGCGGAGGGTCCAAGGACGTTGTCGACGCAGAGGCCGATGACGTCGGCGATGAGGATCTTCTTGCTCAAGCCGATGACGAAGCGGTAGAAGCCTTGCATGCGGTCGGCCATCGTCGACTCACGCTGGCGGATTTGCTCGGCCACGTCGCGGTAGCGCACGATAGGACCGGCGATGAGTTGCGGAAACATGGTGATATACAGCACGTAGTCGGTCAGCTTCTCCAAAGGCTTGTTGACGCCACGGTAGGTGTCCAAGGTGTAGGTGACACTCTGGAACGAGAAGAACGAGATACCTATGGGCAATAGTATAGTTGAGAGTTGAGAGTTGAGAGTTGAGAGTTTTTCTAGTCCGAGCCAACCAGCAACAGTGCTTATATTTTGGATGGTGAAGTTGCCGTATTTGTAGAACAGCAGCAGGCCTAAGCTGATGCAGATGGACAACGCACAAAGCCATTTCTTTGCCCTTGGCTTTTCGGTCTTGCACATCGCCTTGACAATGAAATAGTTGGCAATGGTGGAGACGACCAGCTGTATGATGAACTCGGGCGCGCCCCAGGCATAGAAGATGAGTGAGGCCAGCAAGAGCACATAGTTGCGGGTCTTCTTTGGCATGAGGAAATAGACCAGGAAGAAAGCTGGCATGAAATAGAGTAGGAATACGTTGCTGCTGAATACCATATTTATCAGTTATTAGTTGTTTAGTTGTTCAGTTGTCAGTTGTTCGGTTTGCTGTTTTTGTATCAATAGGTTGAGCAGGCTTTGGCTGAAGCCGTTACTCATCTTGTAGAGGCTGAGGGTAGAGTAGGAGAGCATGACGAAGTCGGCGTCGATGACTTCTTGGAGCATGTCGAGATCCGACACTTTTTTTTCGACGGTCAAGTCGTCGTCATTGAAGTAGGCGGTACTGCAATAATACCAAAACGGCACGCCGGTGAACACGTCCCACACGGGTGTGAAGTTGAGAATGTTCCAATAGAACGAGTCGCCGATGGTGAGCAGGCGAGGCCGCCACGCCGTGGTGTCGAAGTCGTAGGATGCCGATGCCAGATAGTTGGGCTCTTTTTGCAAAGGCCAGATGAGGTTCATCAGGCTTTCGAGGTCGGCATCGGGCTTGAGTGTTCTCTTGAATTTGTTGTCAATCAGTATGTTGACCATGTTGGAGTCGCTCAAGTGTTCCATGTAGCGTATCAGCGTGTCGGCGCTGTGGATGGCGGCGAGGTTGCTCCAGTGTGTGCCTGTCTGCGGAAAGAGGGGATAACTCACCGTGTCTTTCATTTGGACAAACCATTCGCCGAGGTCTATATGATTGACGCCCAGTTCTTTGAAGCGTTTTTTGTAGAAGTCATAGGCTGTGATTTTCTTGTCGAAGAAATACTCGGTATTTTTAGGCATGTGCTCGCCGCAAACCAGTTCCTTGCCGGGAATCATGGCAACGAAAAGACGGGTGCCGTAGGGCTCCAGCATTTCTTGAACCTGAAGCAGACGCTGGGCTTCCTCTTCCAGCTTTTCTGCCATCTCCGCTGAGTCCGTAGCATGTTGGTAGGCATGGCTTTGATAGTATTCCTCCACGGTCCAGGGCTCAAAGATCCAGTTGTCGGGCGTGATGACTATGCGCTCATCCTCTTCCACCTGGGAATAACGAAACAATGTCCACCGCATCTGGTTGTGGAGGCGCGTCAGAGGCTCACGGAAGCCATAGTGCTGCATGAGATAAGTCTCGGTCGAATCTTGAAACTTGCCGTCAAGGAAAGAGGCGAAGCTTGCCTTCGGCTTGGGCGCATCCTCGGTCACGCCGTTCAGTTCCTTGAAACGGAAAAGCCCCGTGGCCTGCTGCAAGGCCGGGGCGAAGAGCAGGAGGGCGGTGAGGGCGAACAATATGACGAGGATGCGGTTTTTCATTTTGGGATGAAAATAACCTGCAAAAATAGCAAATTATTCGGCATCATGCCGAAATTGCGTAATTTTGCGGCATGAAAACGAAGAAGATAGAACTGCTCTCACCCGCCAAGGATACCGAGGTGGGCATCGCTGCCATTAATCACGGTGCCGACGCCGTTTACATCGGCGGACCTTCGTTTGGCGCCCGCGAAAAGGCCTCCAACAGCATTGCCGACATCGAACGTCTCTGCCGCCATGCCGCCCTTTATGACGCCAAGGTCTACGTCACCCTAAACACCTTATTATATAGGGAAGAACTCGAACGCGCCCGACAGCTGGCCTACGACTGCTGGAACGCCGGCGTCGACGCTCTCATTGTACAGGACATACAGCTCCTCGACCTCGACCTGCCGCCCATCCCGCTCCATGCCAGCACGCAGTGCGACAACCTCACTGTGGAGAAGGTGCAACAGCTTGAAAATCTTGGATTTAGTCAAGTCGTCCTCGGTCGTGAGCTGAGCCTGAAAGAGATTCGTGCCATCCGCGAAAAGACCTCCGTTCCGCTGGAATTTTTTGTCCACGGCGCCTTGTGTGTCAGCCACAGCGGACAGTGTTATCTAAGTCAGTTTATCGGCAACCGCAGTGCCAACCGTGGCGCCTGCGCCCAGCCCTGCCGCCTGCCCTATGACCTCCTCGATGCCGACGGCAAAGTGCTTGTCAAAAACCGCCATTTGCTCTGCCTGAAAGACCTCAACAACAGCGCGCATTTGGAGGAATTAATGGACGCGGGCATCACCAGTTTTAAAATCGAAGGACGTATGAAAGACGCTGATTATGTGAAGAATGTGACGGCGTTCTATCGTCAGAAACTGGACGCGATTTTTGAACGCAGACCGGAATATGTCCAATCCTCTTGTAGAGACGGTGCGCGCACCGTCTCTACATTCGAGGTTAACCCCGAAAAATCCTTCAATCGTGGTTTCACTGATTTCTTTATTAATGGTCGGCAGAAGGGCATCGACTCGCCTTTCACGCCGAAATCCATGGGTGAATACATCGGCGAGGTGACCTGGTGCAACCCCTTGCGCATGGAACTCGCCACTGACAAAATTCTGCACAACGGCGACGGTCTCTGTTTCTTGAATCAGGACAACGAATTAATTGGCATTCGCGCCGATATGGTCAACGGCAAAACGGTGTCGTGCAACCGCCCCCACGGAGCCCATCGCGGGGCCAAAATCTACCGCAATTATGACCTTGAATGGCAGAAGCAGGTGGATGCCTCCACGGGCAACCGAAAAATCGACATTAATCTGACCTTGGCTGAGACAGAAAGTGGTTATGAAATGGTCGCTTTTCTTATTTCACCCCACCACCAATTATCAATTGTCAATTATCAATTCTCAATTGACAAAATCCCCGCCAACAACCCCGAAAAAGCCACAGAAAACATCCAAAAAAAGGCCCTGCAATGGGGCGACACGCCTTTCAACCCCATTAATCTGGAATTGCAATTTTCCGAGCCCCGTCTCATTCCAGCCTCTGTTATCGGTGAGATGAAACGCCAACTGGTTGAAAAACTGATAAATACATTGGTCGAAAACCATCAAATTCACCGCGAAATGCGGCAAACATCCCTCTCAGAATCAGAGAAATCCCAACTGCAAACTGCAAACTGTCAACTCCAAACTGTCAACTGTCAACTGTCAACTGATCCCGACGCTATTCCCGACCGATTAATGACCTGCCACCATTGCATCCGCTATGCCAACGGCATGTGCAGCAAGGAAACCGGCCAAAAGGCCACCGATTTGTTCCTGCGGCATGGCAATCTAACCTTCCGTCTCGTCTTCGATTGTCGCAATTGTTTGATGTACGTTTGTAAATAATTTGTATCTTTGCAGCCACAAATATTAATAATAAAATATATAAGAATACAACCAACTATAAATCAACAACATACAAAAATCACTGAAAAAAACTGCAAAAAAAGCCCAATTTGACTAAGGGTAAAACCCGACTTGCAAGTCATATATTTGTCTAGACAACATTAAAAACGCGTTTGCTATGCATTCGAATGCAATTTTCATGCTTAGGAAATTAGCTGACATCGTGCCTTTTTGGAACGGTGGATTTTGCATTTTCCCCTCTACGAGGGGACTAGGGGGATTTTTTACCCACCCCGCATCTTTTGCTTTCGATCAGAAACAAACAAACAACAACAAATTAATTAACCTATTTATTAACCAAATCTATTCATTATGAAAAAGAAAGTATTTTCTTTGATGATGACGCTTTTGCTTGCCTTCGTAGGCATTGCAAGAGCGGACGAACTGACCGTAAACGATGGTACTACTACCAACAATTACGTGCCAGTGTACGGCTTCTATGCCGACGCTTACAACAAGTGTGAGTTCGTCCAACCCGCTGCTGATCTCGCCGCTATGGCTGGTGGGACCATCAATGGTGTGACGTTCTACGCTTCACAGTCAAGCGTGAGTTGGGGCGCCAACTTCCAGGTCTTCCTGACCGAAGTGGGCAGCACCAGCATCAGTGCTTTCAATGGTCCTGGCACCGTCGTTTATGAAGGTGCTTTGAGCATTTCTGAAGGCACGATGGTAATTAACTTCACCACGCCTTACACCTACAATGGTGGCAACCTGCTCGTCGGTGTTTATCAAACCGCCACAGGTTCCTATATTACCAGTACTTGGTATGGTGTGAGCGCTGAAGGTGCATCAGGTTCAGGTTACGACTACAGCGGCCTTGATGGCTGCAACTTTGGCCAGAAGAACTTCTTGCCCAAGATGACCTTCGACTACACGCCTGGTGGCGAAGCAGCCGAACTCACCGTGAATGATGGCAACGCCACCAGCGGCTACGTCCCGGTGTATGGTTACTACTGCGATGCCTACCTGAGATGCGAAATGGTGTATCCTGCCGCTCAGCTGAGCGACATGGCCTATGGCACCATCAACAGCATGAAGTTCTACCTCAGCTCTCCCGCTACTGACAGTTGGGGCAATGCCAACTTCCAAGTCTTCATGAAGGAAGTGAGCAGCACCGTCCCCAACGATTTTGTTGGCCCTGGCACCATCGTTTACGAAGGTCCCCTGGATGGCACTCAGTCCGAGATGCTGGTGGAATTCACCACTCCTTATGAGTACCAAGGCGGTAACTTGCTCGTCGGTGTGTACAACATCGCCACAGGTTCCTACAAGGCCTGCACCTTCATTGGTGCAGAAGTTTCTGCTGCCTCTATCAACGGCTACAGCTACAGCAGCGTGGAAGGCACCAACCTCTACCAGCGTGACTTCTTGCCCAAGACCACCTTCAACTACGTTCCTGGTGAAGGTCCTGACTACGAAGTTATCGATGTCGTTGAAATCAACGATTTCGTTACTCCCGTTTGGGGTGAACCCGTCGTCAACAATGTGACTGTCCCTGAGGATGCCAACTACACCCTCAATGCTTCCGGATGGTTTACGCTTCCTCATGGCTTATTCCCTGGCCGTGAAATCAACCCCGATCCTATCTACAACCTTCCTGAAAGTGATTACATCTGGGGATTCAATTTGCTTCCCAATGAGGGTTATGGATTCAGCTCCGCCTTTACGGCTTACATCAATGGCTCAACGGATCCCGTCCTCATGGCTGCTGTAATTACTGCGGCAGATGCTGAAGAGTATGACTTCCCGGTGGGTTCCGCTATGATTTACACCTATGCGTACTACACCTATGAGGAAGGTCTGCACACCCTGTCGACCTACGGCGTGGGTGAAGATGCCTACGAGAGCGTTGACCGTCTCCTCATCGAACGCCCGAACGGCGCTTGGATGGAGCCTTATCACTTCAACCTCTACAACGATGGTGAAGAAGACGTCGAAGTCGTGTTGATCGACTTCCTCGCCAACAATGGCTACTTCAGCATGGCTGAAGGCACCGAGTATCCCTTCACCGTTGAAGCCAACGGCCGTCCCGGTGTCGACCTCTACATCAACACCAACCCCGACTGGACTGGCACTGAAGAGATCCACTCCCAACTTGCCGTGAACACCACCGAGCGTAGCACGCATCTCTATGAGATTATCGCTGCTCCTTATCAGCCCTACTGCCCCGATGTCGTTGAAGCTGCTTATCCTCTCGGTAACGTGACACAAGGCATCCAGTGGAGACACTCCGCCTCCTGGATGTGGAACGAAATCAACCCCGAACCGGAATATGAAATCCACGACAACTACACGCTGCCCTTCCCCGAAGTTCCGGAAGGCAACGACGTTGTCATTAAGTTCACGGTTGACAGAGCCATGTCGCTCAACGCCCGCGTTCCTGAGGAATACGAATACGGTAAGGTGGCCCTCTACACCGAGGACTTCTATGGTGAGAATGGCCCGATGGCCCACAACAACTACACCGAGCGCCCGATGCAAGGCGGCGGCAGCACTCCTGCCGGCGGCCCCTTCGAGGTTGTGATTGGTGATGAAACCAGCACCTCGACCTTCGGGTATGTTCCTTACTACAACTTCTATTACAACTCCATCGGTGAGACCCTTTACACCGCTGCCGAACTACAGGCCGCCGGTGTGAACCGCACCCCGATGACGAGCTTGAGCTGGTATGCTTCCACTGTCAACGGTTATCAATCTGTCGGCATCCAGATCTGGATGGCCAACGTGACTGAAACTGCTCTGACCACCACGTCACACCTCACCAGCGGCATGACCAAGGTGTTCTCTGGCAACATCACTCCTGTTGTGGGTTGGAACGAATTCGTCTTCAACCAAAGCAACTTCACTTGGGACGGCACCAGCAACGTGTTGATCTGCGTGTTGCGTAACGACACGGGTTGGCACAGTGGCTTGAGCTGGAAGTCTGAAAACAACCTCGGCTTCAATGCTTCGGCATACCAATACAACGATAACACTGTTTACAACACCACGACTTCCACCTACTCGCTTTCCACTTCGCAAAGCCGTTCCATCATCAAGATGAAGGGTGGCAACCGTGGTAACCGCGACCTTGCCCAAGGTTTTGAAAACGGTATGCAAGGCTGGACCACCATCGACGCTGATGGCGACGGTTACAACTGGTGCATGACTAGCGAAATCGGAAACACTTGGACGTATTATTCAAGTATGACTCTTGATTGGTACAACAATGGCACGAACGCTATCTGCAGTGGTTCCTATATCAATGGTGCCGGAGCTCTTTATCCCGACAACTGGCTCGTTTCGCCTCAGATGGCATTAGGTGGCACCATCACCTTCAATGCTGCTGCTTGCGATGCTTCCTATCCGGCTGACAAGTTTGGCGTCTATGTGTCGACTACTGGCACCAACCCGAGCAATTTCGTCGAGATCCAAAACTGGACGATGACTTCCAAGGGCGGTGTCAAGGCTTCAGATCCTCGTGCCACGCGTGACGGCGAGAACTTGAGACTTGGCTCATGGCATACTTACTCTGTTGACCTCAGTGCTTATGCTGGTCAAACTGGTTATGTGGCCATTCGTCACTATGACAGTTACGACCAATATATCCTTTGCGTCGACGACATCGCCATCACCACTCCCGCTGATCCCGATCAGCCCGTTGATCCTGAACTGCCCAGCATGGAGCCCTTCTCCGCTGGCCCGGTCATCGAGAACCTGAACATCCTGCCCGGTACCTACTACCTGGTGGCTTCTTCAACGACCGACGACTTCGAGGTTGAAATCGGCATCGAAGACCTGCCCTGCCCGCAAAAGGCCGTTGCAGTCTATCCTGTTGACAATGCTGAAGGCATCCAGCCCAACAGCGTGACCCTGAAGTGGTTGCTCAGCCCCTTCTGCACTGAATATCGTCTGAGCTTCAGCACGACCTATTGGCCGGATGATGAAGTGGGTACGCATCCTCAGACCATCGTCGTCGACTGGACGAACGATCTCGCCGAGGAATACACTGTGACCAACCTCTGGAACAACACCAACTACTTCTGGCGTGTCGACCAGCGCACCAATGGCGGCGAGCCTGACGGCTGCACCACCATCGGCGACATCTGGGGCTTCACCACGCACTTCAACGTGCCTGGCAACTTGACCGCCACCCCGGTTGAACTCTTCGAAGGCCAAACCACCACTTTGAACTGGAACTCGATTGTCGACCGTACCTATCGTTACTACTTCATCTACAAGGATGACGAGTATCTCGATCGTACCACCGTCAACCAAGTCAACATGACCACCTACACCGTGGATGCCACTGAACTGACCTACAACATGGAAGGTTACAAGTTCAATGTCACCGCCATCTACGACGAAGGCGAATCCGCTTTCTCGAACGATGCTATCGTGAAGGTGTCTGGTTACACCAATGAAACCGGTATCAACGGTTATGTCTATGAGCAAGACGAAGTCACCCCGATCGGCGGTGTCACCGTGACCATCACTGGTACCGACGAATTCAACCACGAACACACCTACACTGCCACGACCGATAACAACGGTTACTACCACGTGCAAGTCTACGTTGGTCACTACACAGTTGCCGTGGCCAACAAGGACGGTTACCAAGAAGCTGAGACGAATCATACGATGCCCTTCGATGCCCCGCATCAGGGTCAAGTCAATGACGTCAACTTCATCATGGACGAAGTGTTCTACGCTCCTGCTAACGTCTGCGCCGAGACCGTTGAGATCGATGGCGAAGAACTCGTCAAGATTTGGTGGGACTTCAACTTCTACAATGAGATGGTTGAAGACTTCGAGACCGGCGACCTCAGCCAGTTCGATTGGCAGACCACTTCCAACTATCCTTGGACCATCACCACGAACAATCCTTACGAAGGCACCTACTGCCTGAAGAGCGGTGGCGCTGGCGTCAACAACGTGGTGAGCGACCTCACTCTGACTGTCGAAATCCCGAACGACGGTATCTTGAGCTTCTTCATCAAGCCGAGCTGCGAGAACGGTTGGGACTATGGTTACTTCTATCTCGATGGCAACCAGATGGCTCAATTCACTGGTGCTGGCAACTGGGGTGAGAAGCGTTATCCTGTCACTGAAGGTGAACACACCCTCAGATGGAGCTATCAGAAGGACGGTAGCGTCAACAGCAACGACGACTGCGTGTACCTCGACTACATCCGCTTCAACCTCCTGCCCGAACCGCCTATCGCTGGCAATACCTATGACTTCGATGACAGCAGCTTGCAAGGCTGGACCACCATCGACGCTGATGGCGACGGTTACAACTGGAAGGTTGCTTCTGAGGTCATGACCACTGGCTATGGCCACGATGGTTCCAACGACTGCGTGCTCTCACAGAGCTACGACAACAACTATGGTGTCCTCTATCCTGACAACTACTTCGTGTCGCCTCAGGTGCAACTGGGTGGCCAGCTGAGATTCTATGCTTGCGCACAGGATGCCAGCTACGCTGCTGAGCACTTCGGCGTGGCCGTCTCCACCACTGGCAACACCAGCGCTTCGGCCTTTACGATGGTTCAGGAATGGACGATGAGCGCCAAGGGTGACAACAACGGCAAGCCCGTTCCTGTGAACACCCGCAGCGGTCGTGCCCAAGGCACTTGGTACGAATACAATGTTGACCTGAGCGCCTATGCCGGCCAAACCGGTTACATCGCTCTCCGTCACTTCAACTGCAGCGACATGTTCTACCTGGATGTCGACGATATCACCATCGCCGATCCTAACAGAGGTGTTGCCGAAGTTAACGAAGGTGGCATGAACCGCAGCCTGCATCACTTCAATGTGTATCGTACTGACTGCTACAACGATGGTCCTTACAACAGCGACAACACTGAGTTCTTGTCCACTGTTTGGCTGCCCGACACCGCTTACTTCGATGTGAGCTGGATCGACGCCGAGCCTGGTGTCTACAAGTGGGGCGTGAGCGCCGTCTACCAAGGCAACCAAGCCGACAACCCGAACAACCCGCGTGTTGACTATCCGTTCGAGGAGCGCGAAAGCGAAATCACGTGGCATACTGGCTGCGCACCTTGCATCGACAAGGATATGTACATCCTGGATGGTGTGACCGTCAACGTGGTCCTCAACAGCGCCGACAGCCCGGAGGGCACCGTGGTGACCTTCGAGAACACCAATCCTGGCGAACAAGCTCTCCATCCGATGGAGCCGCTGGTACTCGACCAGACTGGTTTCTATGTGTTCCCCGAGTTCCGCAAGGGTAACTACAACATCACTATCGAACATGATGGTTACTTCACCATGATGGACTACCAGGAAATCTGGACGCCCATGGATCTCCGCTACGTGTTGATCGAAAAGATCTTCAACGCCAGAGAACTCTACGTCAGCCGCACTGGTTGGGCCATGTGGGCTCCCAATGGCACCCTCTCGAATCCTGAGGATGACCCGATGCGTCATCTCGAAGGCTACAAGATCATGTGCACCAGCATCGATGGCGAACCCATCTACAATGTGAACACTCCTGCTGAACAACCGTTCTGCCAGCTGGCCACCGACGAACTCGTCGAAGGTGACCGCTACATCTGCAAGGTTGCTGCTATCTACAGCACTGGCATGAGCGACTACATTGAAGCCGAATGGCAATACGAACCTTGCGAAAACTATGCTGGCGTTGTCGACGGCGTTGTCAACGTCGAAGGCAGCACCATCAGCTGGGAGTATCCTGGCGGTGGCGTTGGCCCGACTCCTCCTCCGGCGGGTGAAGCTAGCACCTTCAGCTTCGGCTTCGAAGAAGGCATGCCTGAAGGCTGGACCACCATCGATGGCAACAACGATGGTTACACCTGGTGCATGACCAGCGACATCCCGACCACTTGGACGTACTATGCAAGCCTCGACCTTGACTGGTACCACAGTGGCACGAACGCTATCTGCAGCGGTTCTTATATTAATGGTGTGGGCGCCATCACGCCTGACGAATACCTCGTTTCGCCTCTGCTGACCCTCGCTGCTGGTTCACAACTCAGCTTCTGGGTTGCCGCTTGCGACGATGGCTATCCTGCCGACCACTTCGGCGTGTTCGTCTCTGACGATGCCACCACCTGGACTTCGGTCCAAGAGTGGACGCTGACTGGCAAGAAGTCTGGCCTCGTTGGCAACCGCGCTTCACGCGACGGTAGCGGCCTGCGCCTCGGCACCTGGTACAACTACAGCGTTGACCTGAGCGCCTATGCTGGTGAGAAGTATGTGGCCTTCCGTCACTTCAACTGCAACGACCAGTACATCATGTGCTTGGACGATGTTGAACTGACTGCCGGTAGAACCACTACTGTCTACACCGCTGAAGACTATGTCAGAATGAACAGCCTCGCTCCTCGCACCGAGAACGAAGTCAACCCGATGCCTGCCATCGCTGGTGGCAACCGCGGCAACAACGCTTATGCTTGCAACGCCTACGGCGGCACCAACCCGACTGGTTGGATCACCTACGACGTCGATACTCCTGGTGCTGGCCAGAGCCTGAACGGCAACCTGACCGTCTATGGCGGTTCTCTCGCTGCTGACGGTTATGTCTATGCCACCTACAACGACAACACCTGGAAGAAGATTGATCCTCTGACTGGTCAAATCGCTGCACAAGGTAGCCTCGGCATGTTCTTCGTCGACTGCACCTACGACTACACCACTGACATGATGTACGGTAGCTACAGCGGTACCCTCTACACTTGGGATCTTACCACGAACACCACTGCTGAAGTCGGCGCTATGCACGGCTCCATGCAGATGATTGCTTGCGACCTCAACGGTCAAATGTACGGTATCGAGTACCAGACCGGTGACTTCTACGCCATCGATAAGACCACGGGTGCTTGCACGCTCATCGGCAACACCGGTCAAAGCCCGGCGTACGTCCAGAGCGGTGGCTTCGACCTTAACACTGGCATCCTCTACTGGGCTGGCTACACCAGCACTGGTATCTTCGCTCAGATCGACTTGACCACTGGCGCTGCTACCATCCTTGGCAACAACGTTGGTGAACAACTCAGCTGGTGCGTGCCTTACGACTACACGCCTGGTCCGATTGATCCCGTTGATCCTGAAGTCGGCGACATCGTCGGTGCTATGATCTTCGTTGACGGTGAATGGGAAGCCTTCGTGCCCGCCCCGACCAACACCTACACCTACGAAGGCGATGGCCAGGAAATCTGTGTCCGCGTTGTCTACAACGGCACTGCCGAACTGCCTGACAACAACTACTACTACGCCATGAGCTGCGGCGACTGCGTTGGCGGTCTTGAACCCGAGCCTGAATGCTCGATCGATGCCGTGCTGACTGCTGAAGTCGATGGTACCGACGACAGAGTCCGCCTCTTCTGGGGTGAAGAACCCGAACCTCCGACTCCGGCCGAAGGCACGACGTTCGTCTATGACTTCGAAAACAGCTCACTCGACGGTCTGACCCTGATCGACGCCGACGGTGATGGCAACAACTGGATGCTCGGTAGCGTTGCTATGAGCACTGGCTACGGCCACAACGGTTCGACCGACATGATCCTGTCGAAGAGCTACGACAACAACACTGGCGCTCTGACTCCGGACAACTACATCGTGTTCCCGATTGCCACTATCGTTGAAGGCTCGACCTTCAGCTTCTATGGCTGCGGTCAGGATGCCAGCTGGGCCAGCGAGCACTTCGGTGTTGCTGTCTCCACCGATGGCACCAACTTCACCACGATCCAAGAGTGGACGATGACCTCGAAGGGCGCTAAGGCTGTCCGCGACGGTCGCGACCAGGGCAACTGGTACAGCTACTCTGTCGATCTGAGCGACTACGCTGGTGAAGAGATCTACATCGCTCTCCGTCACTTCAACTGCACGGATATGTTCTACCTCGATATCGACGACGTTGAACTTAGCATCGCTGCTAAGGGCACCCGCGACGGCATCATTGGTTACAACATCTACCGTTCAGAAGACGGCATCACCTACGAGCTCATCGCCACTGTTGATGGTGACGTGTACGAGTACTTCGACGCTCCTGGCGCTGGCACCTACTACTATCAGGTGACCGCCCTCTATGAAGGCTGCGAATCCGCTCCTACCAACACCGTCCAAGTTGGTGTGACCAGCGTTGGTGACCTCAGCGACAATGTGAACCTCTTCCCGAACCCGACGAAGGGTAATGTGACCATCCAAGCCAAGGATATGAACCGCATCACTGTGGTGACCGTCCTCGGTCAGGTGGTGTTCGACACCGAGCTTGATCAAGATGAGTACATCCTGAACATGGCTCAGTTCACCACTGGCATGTACATGGTCCGCATCTACACCGACGGCGGCGTTGCCGTGAAGCGTGTCACTGTCATGCATTGATTGATTGGTATGTAGAGACGTTTCCTAAAACGTCTCTACAAAACCAACAATAAATCGAAAGGCAATCCTTCGGGGTTGCCTTTCTTATTTAAATGGAGACGTTTCGGGAAACGTCTCTACAATCCTTGACTTATTTTTGTATCTTTGCCCATTCAGAATTACCACTATGAATCTCTTTCAGCTCTTCAAAAACGTCAGCCCCTTTGTAAAGCCTTATAAGTGGCTGGTCTTTATTACTTTGGTTCTGACATTAATTGGCTCCTTGATGGCGCAGGTCAACGCTATTGTGCTCGACTGGACCGTCGACCAAGTGAACGGACTCGTTACCGCTGGTGAGCAATGGGGTCAGGCAGCGGCACACATCGTCATCATGATTTCTGTGGTCTTGCTGGGCAAGGAAATCATCTCGGCGCTCATCACCTTCGCACAGAACTACTACGGTGAACGCATGCGTATCTTTGTTAGCCGTGATTTAGCCCAAAGCGTCATCGAGAAGGTGCTGACCTTCCGCATGGCCTTTTTCAACACGGGCGACAATGCTACAGGCAAGCTCCAGGCTCGTATCGACCAAGGCGTGAGCAGCCTCTCGCGCACGGTGCAGAACTTCTTCATCGACCTGTTGCCCTTGTTCACGAGCGCACTATTGGCATTAATATTAATGTTCATCGCCAACGTGTATGTGGGTCTGGTGGCCTTGGGCATCGTTCCTATCTATTTTTGGATTACCTACCGCCAGGCCAAGCGTTTGAAAGGCTGGCGCCGTGAGATGCGTCAGCACTTGGAGAGCAAGAGCCAAGGCATCAAAAATATCATCGACTCCATCAACGTCATCAAGAGCTTCAACCGCGAGCAGATAGAAGGGCAGAAGCAGCTGGATATCCAAAACCAAGTCACTGAAAACCAGATGAAAACGCGCAAGGTGGCGTTCTACTACAATGGCATCAAGAGCTTCGTGAAACAGGTGGGTACGGTGTTGGTCATCATCCTCACCGCATACCTTGTATTAATAGGGTACCCTGGCATGACTATCGGTAAGATCATGTACCACGTCATGCTGTTCAGCAACGTCATCGCGCCCATCACCCAGCTGCAGCGCATCTTCGACGACGTGAACGACGCTTTGATATATGCCGAGGGCTTCTTTGGCATCCTCGACGCGGAAGAGGAAGTGGAGCCTTCGGGCAGTTACAAGCCTGAAAAGATTTACGGCAAGTTCGAACTCAAGCATGTTGACTTCACCTATCCCAATGGTAATCAAGCCCTTTTCGACGTCAATATGACCATTGAGCCGAACAAAATCACGGCCTTGGTGGGTCTCTCGGGTGCGGGCAAGAGCACCATTGTCAACCTGCTGGATAAGTTCTACGAGCCGCAGGTGGGCACCATCACCCTCGACGGCATCGACTTGCGCGAATACGACACCCAGTACCTGCGTGAGAACATCGGTCTCGTGCTGCAAAAGAACCATATTTTTGATGGCACCATCGAGGAAAACATCCTCTACGGCAACCCCAACGCCACCCACGAGGAAGTGATTGAAGCCGCCAAGAAATCGTACATCTACGACCAGATTATGGAGCTGCCCAAGCAGTTTGAGAACAAGGCCTCCGACCTCTCGGGCGGACAGCAGCAGCGCATCGCCATCGCGCGTATGTTCCTCAAAAACCCGCCCATCATCTTCTTGGACGAGCCTACTGCCAGCCTCGATGCCATCGCCACCGAGCAAATCAAAAACAGCCTCGACGCCATCAAGAAAGACCGTACCGTCATCATTATCTCGCATAGCATCTCGCAAATCATTGACAGTGAGATGGTTTACGCCCTCAAGACGGGCCATGTGGAAGAGTCGGGCGATCCGGATGCTATATATAAAAAAGGTGGCATCTACAAAGACATCATCGACGCTTCGGCCCGCAGCCTGAACATCGAGAAGATTGCCCGGACGATAGACGAAGGTAAGAATTAACTTGTAGAGACGCGAAATCGAAGATTCGACGTAGTCATTTATCGCGTCTCTTACAATTTTAAGACATTTTTCTAACCCATTTTTCCCAACCAATCCAAATATTTTCTATTTTAGCCGATTGTTTTAAGGGGCGCGGACCCTGAGCCTGTCGAAGGGCCGCCTCAATTCAACAACTCAACGATCAACAAATCGAAGATTCAACAAAGTTAATTCAACAATAAATATGAGCACCAACTTTGACCCACGCGCCAACTACGAGCTGACCAAGCAACAGGCCGGCTACGTCGAGCGCAAGAAAGCCACCCAAGAAGACTATGACCGCATAGGCTTCATGTCGGGACTGGAAGTGCACCAGCAAATCAAGACGAAAGAGAAGCTGTTTTGCCACTGTCCCGCCGGACAATTCAACAAGTTTGAGGACTACGATGCCGAGCTGATCCGTCACATGCGTCCCACCCTCTCCGAGCTGGGCGAATACGACGGCACGGCCTTGATGGAGTTCAAGACGAAGAAGGAAATCGTCTATCGCATCAAGAACGGCACCGCCTGCACCTACGATATCGACGACACCCCGCCGTTCCCCATCAACCGCGAGGCACTGCACAACGCCATCATCATCGCCCTGCGTTCCAACCTGAACATCGTGGGCGAGGTGCATATCACCCGTAAACAATACCTCGACGGCTCCATCCCGACGGGCTTCCAGCGTACCGCCATCATCGGCGTGGAAGGCCTGCTCAAGCTGCCGAAGAAGGATATCCGCCTGATTCAGCTGAGCATCGAAGAGGATGCCTGCCGCGAAATCAGCGACATCGGCCACCGCCGTATCTATCAGACCGACCGTCTGGGTGTGCCGTTAATCGAGACCGTCACCTATCCTGACTGCAAGAACCCCGATGAACTGTTTGAGACGGGCGATTACATCCGCTTCCTCGGCCGTTCCACGGGTCTGGTCCGCACGGGCATGGGTGCAGGCCGTCAGGACGTGAACGTGAGCTGCACGGGTGGCACACGTATCGAGATTAAGGGTGTGCAACACGACAAATGGATTCCAGAGTTGTCGCACAACGAGTGCTTCCGCCAGTGGTCGCTGGTGCAGCTGCAAGAGCGTCTCAACCGCGAAGTCGGCAAGGAAGGCTGGAAGGTGGAAGTCATCGACGTGTCGTTCCCGACAGAATACCTGCCCATCCTCGACAACAAAGCCAAGGGTGGCGCCTTGAAACTCGTCAAACTGCCGAAGTTCCGTGGCGTGCTCTCGCACTTCACCCAACCCGGCAAGATGTTCGCCGACGAAATCGCCGACCGTCTGAAGGTCATCGCCTGCCTCGAGCGTCCCAACATGCTCCACGACGAGATGCTGGAACCCGTGCTGAGCCATGCACAATGGCACAAACTTGCCAAGCGCATTCACGCCACCGATGAGGATGCCCTCATCCTCGTCTGGGGTCCGCAAAACGACATGCCTACCGCTATCGAGACCATCGAAGAGCGTTGCCTCATGGCCTTCGACGGCGTGCCGAAGGAGACCCGTAAGGCCATCTCGAACGGCATCACCATCTTCGAGCGCGTGCTCCCCGGTGCCGACCGTATGTATCCCGACACCGACTCGGCTCCCATCCCGCTCGACCCGGCTTTCATCAAGGCTATGCGTGCCGAGATGCCTACCGAGATCATCGACCGTTACTACAAACTCAAGGAGTGGAACGTGCCTGAGGACTGCTTCCGTTACATCTTCGCGAAGAACTGGTTCCCCGCCATGGCCGAAGTCGTCGAGAAACTCGGCGTGAATGGCCGCACTGTGGGTCGCTTCGTCGGCATGAGAATCAAGCACCTCATGGGCAAGAACCCCGCCTCGAAGTTCAACGGCGAGACCCTCTTCAAGCTCTTCGCCTTCCTGAAGGAGCAAGGCCTGGACTGCCGTTTGGCATGGAACATGGCTCCCGCTTTGGTCGACGACGCCACGCTGCCGATGGAGCAAGTGCTCGAGAAGATCGGCTTCAAGCGTTTCGCTAAGGACGACCTGCTCACCAAGCTCGACAACCTCTGCGCCGGCTTCGCCCCGAAGAAGAAGTCGTGCACTGACCTCGACCGCATGAACTGGATCATGGGTCAGATGAAGGAAGCGATGGGCAACATCGAAATGAAAGAATTGGCTAACAACATCAAATAAAGAAGAACATGGCTGAAGATTTTTTCCAAGGATATTG